>Ga0134121_10000006_pt1 | contig 253674 bp, 259 predicted proteins | sample KB301_FD_96463 | JGI IMG/M metagenome (GOLD analysis project Ga0134121, IMG submission 96463) | Terrestrial soil microbial communities without Nitrogen fertilizer from Kellogg Biological Station, Michigan, USA - KB3-0-1 | ecosystem: Environmental > Terrestrial > Soil > Unclassified ... | reverse complement strand
TACTCGACGTGCGAGGTCGCGATCGTGATCCCGCGCTCCTTCTCCTCAGGCGCGTTGTCGATCTCCTCGAAGCTTTTGGCCTCGGCGCCGCCCTTCGTGGAGAGGGTCTTCGTGATCGCGGCCGTCAGCGTCGTCTTGCCGTGGTCGATGTGACCGATCGTGCCGACGTTCACATGCGGCTTATCGCGCTCGAACTTCTCCTTTGACATCTCTCTCCGCTCTACCTTTCGAAGTTGGGGTTATTTGTCTGCTTCCAGGCGAACCTCGGAAATATAGCCAGAATCAAGAGGTGGCTCCGCCCGACTCGCCCGCGCGGTGCTCGACGATCTCCTCGGCGATGTTCGAGGGAACCTCCTCATAGCGCTCGAATTGCATCGTGTAGGTGGCGCGGCCCTGGGTCATCGAGCGCAGTTCGGTCGCGTAGCCGAACATCTCGCCGAGCGGCACGAAGGCTTGGACGGCGAGTGCGTTGCCGCGCTGCTCCTGGCCCTGAACCTTGCCGCGGCGCCGCGAGAGGTCGCCGATCACGTCGCCGAGGAAGTCCTCCGGGGTGACGACCTCGACCGCCATCACCGGCTCGAGCAGGACCGGGTTCGCCTTGCGAGCCCCGTCCTGAATCGCCATCGAGCCGGCGATTTTGAAAGCCATCTCGGAAGAGTCGACGTCGTGCGAGGAGCCGTCGACGAGTTCGACCTTGACGTCGACCATCGGGTAGCCGGCCTTGACGCCGTTCTCCAGCGCCTCCTCGATTCCCTGCTCGGTCGGGCCGATGAACTCATTGGGGATAACACCGCCCTTGATTTTGTTCTCGAAGACGAAGCCCTCGCCCGGCGCGGGCTCGACGTTGATCACGACGTGGCCGAACTGCCCGCGGCCGCCGGTCTGGCGGACGAAGCGCGCCTCGACCTTCTTGACCTCCTTGCGGATCGTCTCCCGGTAGGCAACCTGCGGCTTGCCGACGTTGGCCTCGACTTTGAACTCGCGCAGCATGCGGTCGACGATCACCTCGAGGTGGAGCTCGCCCATGCCGTGGATAAGAGTCTGGCCGGTTTCCTCGTCGGATTCGATGCGGAAGGTCGGGTCCTCCTCGCCGAGCCGCTGCAGCGCGTTGCCCATCTTCTCCTGGTCGACCTTCGTCTTCGGCTCGATCGCGACTGCGATCACCGTTTCGGGGAATTCGATGCTCTCCAGGGCGATCGGCGCGTCGGGCGCGCAGAGCGTGTCGCCGGTGCCGGTTTCTTTGAGGCCGACGCCGGCGCAGATGTCGCCCGCGCAGCACTCGTCGATCTCCTCGCGACTGTTGGCGTGCATCATCAGCAGGCGACCGATGCGCTCGGTCTTGCCGGTCTTGGTGTTGAGCACGCGGCCGCCTTTCTCGAGCTTGCCCGAGTAGACGCGGAAGTAGGTGAGCTTGCCGACGTAGGGGTCGCTCATCACCTTGAAGGCGAGGGCGCTGAAGGGGGCGTTGTCGTCGGCGGGCCGTTCTGCCTCGCTGTCCTCGGACTGGCCCTTGCCAGCCGGCACGAGGCCGGTCACGGGCGGCACCTCGAGCGGCGATGGCAGCAGCTCGACGATCGCGTCGAGCAGCGGCTGCACGCCCTTGTTCTTGAAAGAGGAACCGCAGAGCACCGGCGTCACCTTGGTCTCGAGGCAGGCGCGGTGCAGCGAGGCGGCGATCCGCTCGTGCGGAATCTTCTCCTCGGCGAGGTAGGCCTCCATCAGCTCATCGTCGTAGTCGGCGCAGGCCTCGATCAGCTGGGTGCGGTATTCCTCGGCCTGGTCCTGCAGCTCAGCCGGAATCTCGACCGTGTCGAACTCGGTGCCGAGCTCGTCCTTCCAAATCAGCGCCTTCATCTCGATCAGGTCGACAACGCCCGAGAAGTCGGCCTCGCTGCCGACCGGCAGCTGGATCGGCAGTGGATTGGCACCGAGCCGGTCCTTCATCGTCTGCACGGCATTGAAGAAGTCGGCGCCCGTTCTGTCCATCTTGTTGATGTAGGCGAAGCGCGGCACGCGGTACTTGTCGGCCTGACGCCAGACCGTCTCCGACTGCGGCTCGACGCCGGCGACTGCGTCGAAGACGGCGATCGCGCCGTCGAGGACGCGCAGGCTGCGCTCGACCTCGACCGTGAAGTCGACGTGGCCGGGCGTATCGATGATGTTGATTCGGTGCCCGTTCCACTCGCAGGCGGTCGCCGCCGAGGTGATCGTGATCCCCCGCTCCTGCTCCTGCTCCATCCAGTCCATGACGGCCGCGCCCTCGTGGACCTCGCCGATCTTGTGGGTGCGACCGGTGTAGTAGAGGATGCGCTCGGTCGTCGTCGTCTTGCCGGCGTCGATGTGCGCCATGATCCCGATGTTGCGCGTCTTCTCCAGGGGGAATGTGCGTGCCATGGTTCCTAAGTAAGGGTTTGGTCGTGAAACGGGAGCGAAACAAGCGCGAGCGATCTGGCAAGAGCCGGGATCGGCGCATGAAAAAGGCCCTGTCGGGCCCGGCGAAGCGAACTGCGAAAACCAAAAGACTGCCTGAGCGACGCGCGATGATAGCAGCGGCTCGACGCCGCGCGAGCGCGGCGCTTGCGATCGCAGCGAAGCGCACGCGCGAGCTTGACCGGACTGCCGGGAAGCGCTTCGAGAAGCTGCGCCCAGTGCTCGCCCGCTGGATCGAGCGGGCGCGCTCCGAGGGCAAGAAGCTGTGGCGGGCCCTGGGTCGCCGGGCGCGGCCGGTTGCGGTGCTCTTCCTGCGCGGCTTCGGCCGCGTCGAACGGATGTTGCGGCGAGCAAGCGGCGCGGCGACCCGGTCGGCGACGCGCGCCAGCGTCCTGGTCACGCCAAGGCGCGCGATCTGCGCGGTCATCGTCGCCTCGTCCGTCTGCCTGGCGGTGGCGCAGTTCGTCTCCTATCGCAGCATCGAAATTGGCGGGTCGGCCTACGCTGGACTGCCCGCCGCCGCGCCGACGGTGGGGGGGAAGACGGCGGGTGAGGCAAGTTCCTACGTCCTCGTCGCCGTCGCAGTACTGGCGGCGCTCGCCGGCATCCTCGCCTTGCGTCCGGGCCGGCGCGGGCTCGCCCGCGCGGTCATCGTCCTCGGCCTGGTCTCCATTGCGGTGGTCTTGGCGGTCGACATGCCCACCGGTCTCGACGCGAGCACGCAGGCGAGCCGCTTCTCGGGGGCCACGGCGGTGCTCGAGCCGGCCTTCTACGCCCAGCTCGCGGCGGCCGCCGGGCTGGTTCTCGGCGGACTGCTCTACACTGCGCGGCCGTGCCGAATACGAATCAACTTGTCAGGAAGGGCCGCAAGCGCCCGAAGAAGAAGACGACGACGCCGGGCCTCAAGTCCGGACAGGGCCGCAAGAAGGCGGTTGCCGCGCCGCAGCGCCGCGGGGTCTGCACCCGCGTCGCAACCGTGACGCCGAAGAAGCCGAACTCCGCCCTGCGCAAGATCGCCCGTGTGCGCCTGACCAACGGCATGGAGGTAACCACTTACATCCCGGGTGAGGGCCACAACCTGCAGGAGCACTCGGTGGTGCTGGTCAGGGGTGGTCGCGTCAAGGACCTGCCAGGCGTCCGTTACAAGGTCGTGCGCGGCACGCTCGACGCCGCCGGCGTCTCCGACCGCAAGCAGGCCCGCTCGCGCTACGGCGTCAAGGCTTCCTGATGCCGCGTCGCTCCGCAGCACAGATTCGTCCCGTCGAAGCCGACGCGCGCTTCCGCAACCGACTTGTTCAGCAGCTGATCAACAAGACGATGCGCGACGGCAAGAAGCAACTCGCCGAGCGGATTGTCTACGACGCGCTGGCGATTGTCGGCGAGCGCTCCGGCGAGGATCCGATCGAGACCCTGGAAGCGGCGATCAAGCAGCTGACGCCGCAGCTAGAGGTTCGCTCGCGCCGCGTCGGCGGCGCCACCTACCAGGTGCCGGTCGAGGTGCCTGCCCGGCGAGCCCGAACGCTGGCGATCCGCTGGTTGGTGGATTTCGCACGCAACCGCAGGGAGTACTCGATGGCCGAGCGCCTGGCCAGCGAGATCCTGGATGCGACGCAGCAGCAGGGGAGTGCGTGGAAGCGCAAGGACGACATCTACCGCATGGCGCAGGCGAACAAGGCGTTCGCTCATTACCGCTGGTAAGCGGGTCTGTGGAGATGCCTCCCGCCCTGACAAAAGGCGGCCTAATTAGGCCGCCTTTTTGAGTATCCGCCAGCTCGGGAGGCATCTCCACAGACCCGGGACCAGCGTGGATACGAATCCCAGATGGCTGGCGCCATGCGGTGGATCTAGGGTGAGAGCGTGAGTGGGACGAAGCCGATTCTGGCGGTCGATGTGGATGGGGTCATCTCGCTCTTTGGGTTCGAGGAGACGCCGGATCGGAAGGTGGCCAAGTTCGAGCTGGTCGACGGGGTCGTGCACTGCATCTCTCTGGTGGCAGGGGATCGGTTGAAGCGGTTGAGTGAGCACTTCGAGCTGGTCTGGGCAACCGGCTGGGAGGAGAAAGCGAACGATTACCTGCCAAACCTGCTGGGGCTGCCCGAGCTGCCGCACATCTCGTTCGAGGGGGCAGCGCGCTTCGGATCTGCGCACTGGAAGCTCGGCCCGATCGACGAGTACGCGTCCGGCCGACCCGTCGCCTGGGTCGACGACAACTTCGACGAGAGCTGCTACGAGTGGGCCGAGGAGCGGGAGGAGCCGACCCTGCTCGTTCCCACCGAGTCGCACCTCGGCATCGAGGAGGCCCACGTAACCGCCCTCGAATCCTGGGCTCGCGAGCTTTAGCTCCCGCCGGCGGCGGGTACACTGGCCGCGTGGAGGGGTTCTGGCCAATCTTCTTCTTGCTCGTGGTGCTGAAGATCCCGGTCTTCGGCGCCCTCTGGCTGGTCTGGTGGGCAAGCAGGCCTCCTGAAGCTGAAACCAACAGCGACGACACCTCGGGCAGCGACCCAAAACGCTGGCGCCCTTCCCCCTACCCGCGCCGCCCCAATCACGGCCCGGGTGGGGCGCCTGTGAGGCGTAGAGGAACGGAGCGCCTCTCGCCCGGACAAACGACGCGCTAATTAGCGCGTCGTTTTGAGTATCCGCCCGTTCGAGAGGCGCTCCGCCCCTCTACGCCACGCGCGCCGCTGCCCGCTTGCGCTCACGCTTGAGCTCGCGAAGGTACGGATGGAAGTCGACCTGGATTGTGTGGCGCTTCGAAGCTACGTAGCGCTTGCGCATCTTTGATTCTGACGCTGAAATTTGAGCTCTCATCTCTCCAGGAGGAGGCAAGGTTCCTCGTCCTCCCAGCAAATCGGCAATCCACTCGGCCTGCGCCTCGGCAATCGGCATGATCGCGCCGAGGGGCTGGACGAAGCCGAGGAAGTAGAGGCCCGGGTGCTCGACCGAGACGACGCGGCGGTAGAGCTGCAACCGATTGTCGGCGGCTGAGACCAGTTCCTCGTCGAAGAAGGGGAAGGTGATCCTGTAGCCGGTGCAGTAGACGACGAGATCGATCTCCTCCTCGCCGCCGTCGGCGAAGCGGACCGTGCGCCCGCCGGCGAAGCGCTCGATGTTGGGCTTGACCTCGATGTCGCCGTGCCCGAGACGGGAGAGCAACTCGGCGGAAACGGTCGGATGCGCCTCGAGCAGCTTGTGGTCGGGCTGCGGCAGACCGTAGGCCGTCATGTCGCCCGCAGTCATCCCCAGCATCCGCGCGAGCACGAAGCGCTGTACGGGGAGCGGCATCATCGTCAGCAGCTTCGAGGCTGCCTCGTCGGTCGGCTTGCCGTTCAGGTACTTGGGCATCACGTAGGCGCCGCGGCGCATCGCCAAGAAGGTCTTCTCGGCGATCCGCGAGGCCTCGACCGCGATGTCGGTTGCCGAGTTGCCGATGCCGAGGACCAGCACGCGCTTGCCCGCGAGCACGTCGGACTCGCGGTAGTGATGAACGTGCACCTGCTCGCCCTCGAACGCGTCGGCCCCAGGGAATGGCGGTTCCGGCCAGCGCGGGTCCCAGTGGTGGCCGTTGGCGACGAGAACGGCGCGGTAACGGTGTGTCTCCTCCCCGCCGTCCGGGTCCTCAACGGTCACTTCCCACTCACCGTCGACCGGAACGACGTTCTTCACCTCGGTCCGAAACTGGATCTTCTCGCGGAGGCGGAAGTGATCGACGTAATCGTCGAAGTAGCGGGCAATCTGGAAGTGGTCCGGGTAGTCGGGGTAGTCGTCCGGCATCGGGTAGGTCGCGTAGGCCATCAGGCGCCGCGAGGTATTGATGTGCAGCGAGCGATAGGCGGACGACATGCCGTTGTCGTTTTCGTAGCGCCAGTTGCCGCCCACCTCGGAGCCCTTCTCGAAGCAGTCGAAGGGCAGCCCACGGGCAGCCAGCACCTGGCAGGCGGCGATGCCGGAGGACCCGGCCCCGATCACGCAAGCTTTCTGAGCCGCGGCCACGGCTGAAATCTAGTGATCGGAGGAGGCCTGGGGGCGCCTCCCGAACGGGCGGATACTCAAAACGGCGCGCTAATTAGCGCGCCGTTTGTCCGGGCGGGAGGCGCCCCCAGGCCTCAGCAGAAAGCCGCTAGAAAGACCAGCCGGTGTTGCCACCGGCGTCGACGCTTTCGACCGCTTCGACTTTTGTGCCGGTGTTGTTGCTGTCTTTGACGGAAAGCCACTGCGCCGAGCGAGTGCCGGTGCCGGCGAGGTTCCATGCTTCGCCCGCTTTCGAGGAGACCAAGGCGAGCAGCGCTTCAGCGCTGGCTCCTTCCAATGTCAGCGCCCCTTTGACGGTCTGGGTGCTGCCCGCCTGGAAGGTGAGCGTGTCGGCGGCTTCGGCGACCTTCGTCAGGTTCTCGAAGGTCGTGCTGCCGTTCACCGCCTGAGCGGTCCCGGTCAGTTCGACCGTACCTTCGTTGGCGTCGAACGAGCCGCTGTTGGAGAAGTCGCCGGCGAATTCGGCGGTCGTTTCCGGCGCGACGAATTCGCCGCTCGCCACGATGTTGAGATCGCCGCCGACCGCAAAGGATTCGTATTCGCCGAAGTCATACGCGCCCGCGACGGTGAGAGCGCCGCTGGCGAACCCCGAGAAACCGGAGAGGCTTCCTGTTTCGTCGAGGATGAGCAGGAGGGAATCTGCCGTCAGCGTGCCCGTTCCCGCGAGGACTCCGTTCAGCTCGATCTGGCCGTTGTTGCCGATTTCCGGATCTTTGCCAAGCGGCAGCGTGCAGTCTTCACCGATGATCTGCCTGCCGACGTTGGTCAGGGCAACGTTGGCGAAGGTCGCCCCGCCGCAGGAGAGGGTTCTGGTGGTTCTGTAGGGGGCTTCGAAATCGACCGTTCCTTCGTTGGCGTCAAAGGTGGCCCCTTCGGCGATAGTGAGATTCCCTTTCACGGTCAGCGTTCCAGCGGGCGCCGTAACCGAGGCGGTCGGCGTCAGCGTCAGCGAGCCGCTGTCGACGATGTTGGTGAACGACTCGAGCCCGGGATCGTCGCTGCCTATTTCGATCAATCCCGTCTCGGTCAGCGTGCCCGATCCCGTAAGGGTCCCGTTCAGGACCATTCCTCCTTTGCCGAGATTGGGGTTGGCACCGAGCGGCACGGTGCAGTCGCTGCCGATCGTCTGCCGGCCGATGCTTTCGAAGACGACGAGGTTGAGTGCCTGTTCGCCGCAGGCAAGCGCATAGGTTGATTTGCCGACGAATTTGAGCGTCCCTTCGTTGGCGTCGAAGCTGGCCCCGCTGGCGATCGCCAAGCCCCTGCCGAGCGTTGCGATGCCGTCAGGGGCGACGACTTCCGCACTGGGACTCAGGGTGAGGTCACCACTGGTCGTGAACGGTTCGTATTCGCCGAAGTCGTAAGAGCCGTTGACGATCACCGCGTTGGCATTCAGCCCAGAGAAACCCGCAAGGCTTCCGGTTTCGCCGAGGGTGAGCTTCTTGAAAGCCGTGATCGTGCCCGTCCCCGACAGGGTGCCGTTGAGGGTCAGCGAACCGCCGCTGCCGAGGCTGGGATCTTTACCGAGCGGCAGCGAGCAGCTGGCTCCGACCTTCTTGATCCCCGAGGCATGGGTGAAGACGACGCTGGAGAAGCTGACGCCGTTGCAGGTCAGCGTGCCGCCGCCGCCGTAGAAGTCGACCGTCCCTCCGTTGGCATTGAACGTGGGCGTGCCGGCGATCTTCATCGTGCCCTTGATCGACGTGGTGCCGCTGGACGCGGTGAAGCTGCCGCCGGTCAGGTTGAACGTCTTCACGTTCAGCGATTTTGCCCCGGCGGTGAACGAGCCGGCGACCTGCTTGAACAGTCCCAGCACCTGGAGGCCGCGCGAGAGGGAGACCGTGCCCGTATAGCCGGGATTGATCCGCAGTGCCGCCACGGTTCCTTCGAATTCCGAGTCGACGGTCGAGTTGCCGGTCGAGGTGCTGTTGAAGAGCGCGAGGTCTTCTTTGCCGGGATCGACGTCTTCGCTCCAGTTCGCCGCACAGCTCCATTTCGTGTCGACGCCGCAGCCACCGTCCCAGACCCGCGTCAGGGCCGACGCGTTTGCGGCGACCAGCAGCGATAGCAACGCGCCCAATACTCCAGCCCGCACCACCACAGATCTCCCTATCCCCCATGCTCCCCCGATAGCCCGCTGAAGTTAGCACGAGCTCCCCGCCATAGCGAGAGCGACAGACGACCGAGCCCGCAAAGGGAGCGGCGGTGTGGGTCTCGAACGGGCGGATACTCAAAACGGCGCGCTAATTAGCGCGCCGTTTGTCCGGGCGAGACCCACACCGCCGCTCCCCCTAAGAAGACTCCTCAGAGGTCTGCTCGATCTCCTGCGCCAACTCCTCGAGCTCCTCCGCAAACGAAGGCCCAAAGCTCTCCACCGGCGCATCGTCCCCGTCGAGACCAAGCTCGGCAGCGAGCTCGTCCTCGTCGAGCAGGCCTTCCTCGCTGGGCGGTTCGATCGGAACCGTCGGCTCGACCGCCAGCGTCCGGTAGTGCTTGAGGCCGGTCGCGGCCGGAATCAGCTTGCCGATGATCACGTTCTCCTTGAGGCCGACCAGTTTGTCGCGCTTGCCCTCGAGGGCGGCGTCGGTGAGCACCTTGGTCGTCTCCTGGAAGGAGGCGGCGGAGAGGAAGGACTCGGTGGCGAGCGAGGCCTTGGTGATTCCGAGGATGACCTCCTCGGCCTTGGCCGGCGTGCCGCCCTCTTCCTTCGTCTTCTTGTTCAGCCGCTTGAGCGCGCCGCGGTCTTCCAGCTGGCCCGGAAGCAGGCTGGTCGAGCCCTTCGACTCGATCCGCACCTTCTTCAGCATCTGGCGCGCGATCAGCTCGATGTGCTTGTCGTTGATGTCGACGCCCTGGGCACGGTAGACCCTCTGCACCTCGGCCACCAGGTAGAGCTCGACGTCGGTGCGACCGCGAATCGCCAGCAGATCGGCCGGGTAGAGCGAGCCCTCGTTGAGCTGCTGGCCCACCTCCACTTTCTCTCCGTCGGAGACGTGCAGGCGGGTCCGGGGCGGGAAGCTGTAGGCGTGCTCCTCGCCGCTCGACTCGGTGACGATCACTTTCAGCGCTTTGTCGGTTTCCTCGACGCTGATCTTGCCGGCCGCCTCAGCCATCTGCGCCAGGCCCTTCGGTTTACGAGCCTCGAAAAGCTCGACGATGCGCGGCAGGCCCTGGGTGATGTCCTGGCCCGCGACACCACCGGTGTGGAAGGTCCTCATGGTCAGCTGCGTGCCCGGCTCGCCGATCGACTGGGCGGCGATGATCCCCACCGCATCGCCGATGTCGACGGTCGAGCCGGTCGCCGGGGCGACGCCGTAACAGGAGCGGCACACGCCGGAGTCGGCGTCGCACTTGAGCGCCGAGCGCACCGGGACCTTGGCGTCCTCCTCGCCGAACGCCTCGGCGATCGCTTCGACATCGGCCATCGTGATCTCTTGGTTGCGTTTGAGCAACTCGCGCCCGCGTTTGGTTTCGAATTTCTTCGCTGCCAGGCGCCCGGCCAGGTTGTCGTTGAGCGAGTTGTCGTCCTTGCGGATCGCCATCTCGATGTGGTCCTTGGTCTTGCAGTCCTCCTCACGGACGATCACGTCCTGGGCAACATCGACCAGCCGCCGGGTCAGGTAGCCCGAGTCGGCCGTGCGCAGCGCCGTGTCGGCGAGTCCCTTTCGGGCGCCGTGCGTGGAGATGAAGTACTCGAGGACCGAGAGACCCTCCATGAAGTTGGCCTTGATCGGACGCTCGATGATTTCGCCCTTCGGATTGGCCATCAGACCGCGCATCCCGGCCAACTGGCGAATCTGCTTGAACGAGCCGCGGGCGCCGGAGTTAGCCATCATGTAGATCGGGTTGAGCTCATCGAGGTTGTCCTCCATCGCCTGGGCAACCTCGTCGGTCGCTTCGTTCCAGTGCGTGGTGACAGCCTCGTGGCGCTCCTCGGCCGTGATGTATCCGTCGTCGTACTGCTCCTGGATCGCCGCCGTCTGCTTCTCGTAACGCTCGAGGATCTTCTCCTTGTCGGGTGGCGAGACGACGTTGTTCTTGGAAACCGTGATCCCCGCCTGGCTTGCGTAGTGGAAGCCGAGGTCCTTGAAGGCGTCCAGCACCTGTGAAACGGCGGGCGCGCCGTAGGCCTCGACCAGGTCGGAGACCATCTCGTTGACGTTGCGCTTCTTCAGCGCGTGGTTGACGAACTCGAACTGCTCGGGGTCGAAGTCCTCGCCGAGCGCGTCGGCCAGGGCCCGCTCGATCTTCTCGTTGAAGATGATGCGGCCGACCGTGGTCAGGAAGTGCTCGTGGCCGGCCCGTCGGTACTCGGCGTGATCATGCAGCTTGCAGCCGCCGTTCTCGTAGACGAGCTCGGCCTCCTGCGCGGAGCGGAAGACCTTCGGCGCCGAGCCGTTCAGCTTGCCGCCCTTGCCCGACTTGAGCTCGGCGTCGATCTTGGCCAGCTCCTCGGCGTCGGGGCCGTAGGTGAGGTAGTAGATACCCAGCACCATGTCCTGAGTCGGCGTCGCCAGTGGCGCGCCGTGGGCCGGCGAGAGGATGTTGTTCGCCGAGAGCATCAGGATCCGCGCCTCGGCCTGGGCCTCGGCGGAGAGCGGCACGTGGACCGCCATCTGGTCGCCGTCGAAGTCGGCGTTGAAGGCGTGGCAGACCAGCGGGTGGACCTGGATCGCCTTGCCCTCGACCAGCACCGGCTCGAAGGCCTGGATACCGAGACGGTGGAGTGTCGGCGCCCGGTTGAGCAGCACCGGATGCTCGTGGATCACTTCCTCGAGTACATCCCAGACCTCGGGGATCATTGACTCGACCATCTTCTTGGCCGCCTTGATGTTCTGAACGGCCTTGCGCTCGACGAGCTGGGCCATGATGAATGGCTTGAAGAGCTCGAGCGCCATCAGCTTTGGCAGGCCACACTGGTGCAGCCTCAGGCTCGGACCGGAGACGATCACCGAGCGGCCGGAGTAGTCGACGCGCTTGCCGAGCAGGTTCTGGCGGAAGCGCCCCTGCTTGCCCTTGAGCATGTCGGAGAGCGACTTCAGTGGCCGGTTGCCCGGGCCGGTGACGGGGCGGCCGCGGCGGCCGTTGTCGAAGAGGGCGTCGACGGCCTCCTGCAGCATCCGCTTCTCGTTGTTGACGATGATCTCGGGCGCACCGAGGTCGAGCAGGCGCTTGAGCCGGTTGTTGCGGTTGATCACCCGTCGGTAGAGGTCGTTGAGGTCCGAGGTGGCGAAGCGGCCACCGTCGAGCTGGACCATCGGCCGCAGCTCCGGCGGGATCACCGGCACGCAGTCGAGGATCATCCAGTCCGGCTTGTTCTCGGAGTTGAGGAAGGCAGAGGCGACCTTGAGCCGCTTCACCGCGCGAGCCTGTTTCTGGCCCTTGGAGCTGTTGATGATCTGCTCCAGTTCCTCGCACTCGGCCGCCAGGTCGACCTGTTCGAGCAGGTCACGCACGGCCTCGGCGCCCATGCTGCCGCGGAAGTACTCGCCCCAGCCGAAGGGGGAGCCGAAGCGGTCCTTGAGCTCGCGGAAGACAGTCTCGTCGTTGACGACGTCCTTCGGCTTCATCTCGGTGAAGATCTTCCAGACTTCCTCCATGCGCTCGATCGCCTCGTCGATGTAGGCCTCGGTGTCGGAGATCTCGGCCTCGAAGGTCTTGCGCAGCTCTTTGATCATTTTCGAGCGCTCGTCGTCCTTCAGCTTGCGCAGCTGCGCCGCCGTCAGTTTCAGCGAGTCGGCCCAGATGTGGTCGTCGTCGTCGAATTTGGCCTGCGTCCCGTCTTCGAGGTAGGCGACGCGCCGTTCGAGCGACTCGCTCAGCTCCTGCGTGCGCTTCTGCCTTTCGGCCTCGTAGGAGTCGGTGACCTTTTTGACCTCTTTCTCGAGTTTGCCGAGGTCCTTCTCGCGGGCCTCCGTGTCGACCCAGGTGATCATCGATGCGGCGAAGTAGAGGACCTTCTCGAGCTCCTTCGGCGCCATGTCGATCAGGTAGCCGATGCGGCTCGGCACGCCCTTGAAGAACCAGATGTGGGAGACGGGGGCAGCCAGGTCGACGTGGCCCATGCGCTCGCGCCGAACCTTCGAGCGCGTCACCTCGACGCCGCAACGCTCGCAGACGATGCCCTTGTAGCGGACGCGCTTGTACTTGCCGCAGTAGCACTCCCAATCCTTGGTCGGACCGAAGATGCGCTCGCAGAAGAGCCCGTCTTTCTCGGGCTTCAGCGTCCGGTAGTTGATCGTCTCGGGCTTGGTGACCTCGCCCCAGCTCCAGGAGCGGATCTTCTTCGATGACGCGAGGCCGATCTCGATCGCGTCGAAATTGTTGATGTCGATCATCAGTCCTCCACCTTCGCCTCTTCGGCCTCTTTGGCTTGCTCGGCCTCGCCGGCCCCGTCAGTACCGCCCTCGCCCTCGGCGACGACCTGCTCCTCCTGCTCGTCGGCCGCGTTGCTGGCGCCATTCGAGGTGTCGGCGCGGACGCCGGTCAGATCCATGCCCAGCTCCTCGGCCGCTTTCAGCAGGTCGTCGTCCTCCTCGGCGATCTCGACGTCGCCGCCTTCGGAGACGACGTTGGCGTCGAGCGAGAGGCTCTGGATCTCCTTGAGCAGGACTTTGAAGGACTCCGGGATCGACGGCTCGGGGATGTTCTCCCCCTTGACGATCGCCTCGTAGGCCTTGACCCGCCCGACGGTGTCGTCGGACTTGACCGTGAGCATCTCCTGCAGCGTGTACGCCGCGCCGTAGGCCTCCAGGGCCCAGACCTCCATCTCGCCGAAGCGCTGGCCGCCGAACTGCGCCTTGCCGCCCAGCGGCTGCTGGGTGACGAGCGAGTAGGGCCCGGTCGAGCGAGCGTGGATCTTGTCGTCGACCAGGTGCAGCAGCTTGAGGATGTACATGTGGCCGATGGTGATCTTGCCCTCGTAGGGCTCGCCGGTGCGGCCGTTGTAGAGCTGGGCGGAACCCGCAGCACGGGCCCCCGGGCGAGCGCTCTTGTCGATTCCAAGGTCGATGCCGCGCTCGGCGTTCTCCTCGGACCATTTGCAGAGCGCCTCGTCGACGTCTTCGACGGTCGCTCCGTCGAAGACCGAGGTCGCCACGTAGACGCGCCCGTCACCCTCCTTGGAGTGGGCCTGCTTGAAGGCCTCGGAGCCGTCGTCGTACCAGCCGTTGGCGGCGACCCAGCCGAGGTGCGTCTCGAGGATCTGGCCGATGTTCATCCGGCTCGGCACGCCGAGCGGGTTGAGGATGACGTCGACGGGCGTGCCGTCGGCGAGGTGCGGCATGTCCTCCTCGGGCACGATCTTCGAGATCACACCCTTGTTGCCGTGGCGGCCGGCGAGCTTGTCGCCCTCGGCGATCTTGCGCTTGGTCGCCACGTAGACGCGGACCAGGTCGTTGACGCCGGCCGGCAGGTCGTCGCCGTCGTCGCGGCTGAAGGTCAGCACCTCGGTGACGACGCCGCCCTCGCCGTGCGGGACCTTGAGCGAGGTGTCGCGGACCTCGCGCGCCTTCTCCTTGAAGATCGCGCGGATCAGCTTCTCCTCGGCGGTCAGCTCGGTCTCGCCCTTCGGCGTCACCTTGCCGACCAGCAGGTCGCCCGACTGGACCTCGGCGCCGACGCGGACGATGCCGCGCTCGTCGAGGTTGCGCAGGCTCTCCTCGGAGCGGTTGGGGATGTCGCGGGTGATCTCCTCGTCGCCGAGCTTGGTCGTGCGGGCGTCGATCTCGTACTCCTCGATGTGGATCGAGGTCAGCTCGTCGTCCTTGACCAGGCGCTCGGAGAGGATGATCGCGTCCTCGAAGTTGTAGCCCTCCCAGGACATGAAGGCGACCAGGCAGTTCTTGCCCAGCGCGATCTCGCCGCCGGCGGTCGAGGAGCCGTCGGCGAGCACGTCGCCGGCTTTGACCTTCTGGCCGCTGGAGACGATCGGGCGCTGGTGGATCACCGTGCCCTGGTTGGAACGCATGAACTTGTGCAGCGGGTACTCGTCGCTCTTCGAGCCGTGCGAGACGACGATCTTCTGCGAGTCGACATGAGCCACTTCGCCGTCGTTGCGGGCAAGGGTGACGTCACCGGTGTCGACCGCGGCGCGGCGCTCCATCCCGGTGCCGATCAGCGGCGGGTCGGGCTTCAGCAGCGGAACCGCCTGGCGCTGCATGTTGGAGCCCATCAGCGCCCGGTTGGCGTCGTCGTGCTCGAGGAAGGGGATCAGCGCCGTTGCCACCGACCAGATCTGCGTCGGCGAGACGTCCATCAGGTCGACTTCCTTAGGCGTCGCAGTCGAGTACTCGTCCTCGCCGGAGCGGACCAGGACCGTTGGACCCTTCAGCTTCTGGGTCTTCTCGTCAAGCTCGGCGTTCGCCTGGGCGATCACCTTGTCTTCCTCCTGGGTGGCGTCGAGGTGGACGATTTCTTTCGTGACGACGCCGTCCTTGACCACCCGGTAGGGGGTCGTGACGAAGCCGTGCTCGGAGACCTCGGCGTAAGAGGAGAGCGAGCCGATCAGGCCGATGTTCGGACCCTCCGGCGTCTCGATCGGGCACATGCGCCCGTAGTGGGTCGGGTGCACGTCGCGGACCTCGATCGGCGCCCTCTCGCGGGTCAGCCCGCCGGCACCCAGCGCCGAGAGGCGGCGCCGGTGGGTGAGGCCCGCCAGCGAGTTGGTCTGGTCCATGAACTGCGAGAGCTGCGAGGAGCCGAAGAACTCCTTCATCGCCGCCACGACCGGGCGGATGTTGATGATCGTCTGCGGCGTGATCGCATCGGAGTCTTCAGTCGTCAGCCGCTCGCGGACGACGCGCTCCATCCGGTAGAGGCCGATGCGGAAGGCCTCCTGGATCAGCTCGCCGACCGTGCGCAGTCGGCGGTTGCCGAAGTGCTCGTACTCGTCGAGGTGCTCGTTGACCGGCTCGCGCGGGTAGGTGATCGCCTCCGACGCGTAGTCCTTGATCGGGTTCTCCTCGTCGATCTCCTCGGGGATGCCGAGCAGCTTCGGGAGGCTGACGAGCTCCTTGACCAGGGCGATGATGTCGTCGTGGGTGAGGACCCTGGTGTCGAGGTCGATGTCGAGGTCGAGCCTCGCGTTCAGCTTGTAGCGGCCGACCCGGGTGAGGTCGTAGCGCTTGGGGTCGAAGAAGAGCTGCTCGAGCAGGTTGCGGGCGGCATCGACCGAGGGTGGCTCGCCCGGGCGCTGCTTCTTGAACAGCTCGATCAGAGCGCCCTCCTCGGTCCGGGTCGCCTCGGCATCGGACTCGATCGTGTGGCGGATGTAGACCGAGTTGTCGAAGAGGTCGAGCAGCTTCTCGTCCTCGACGTAGCCCATCGCCCGCAGCAGGACCGTCACCGGCAGCTTGCGCTTGCGGTCGATGCGGACGAAGACTTTGCCTTTTTTGTCGATCTCGAGCTCGAGCCAGGAGCCGCGGGCCGGCATCAGGTTGGCGATGAAGACCTGCTTTTCGGCGTCCTTGGGCGCCATCACGTAGGCGCCCGGCGAGCGCACGAGCTGGGTGACGACGACGCGCTCGGTGCCGTTGATGATGAACGTGCCGCGATCAGTCATCCACGGGAAGTCGCCCATGAAGACCGCCTGCTCGCGGATCTCGCCCGTCTCTTTGTTCTGGAAAGCGACCGTCGCCGAGAGCGGCCGCGAGTAGGTCATGTCCTTCTCGCGACACTCCTCGATCGAGTGCGGCGGATCCTCGAATTTGAACTCGCCGAAGACGATGGCGAGGTTCCCCGTGTAGTCCTCAATTGGGGATATGTCGTTGATCGTCTCCCGGAGCCCGCCTTTCTTCGGGTCCGTCAGCTCTTCGAACGAGCGACGCTGGATATCGATCAGGTGCGGGACTTCGAGTGGGTTTTCTAGGCGGGAAAAGCTCCTACGGGTTACGGGGGCAGCGTTCGAACGTGCCAAGTCGGCGACTCCTCAGGCGGTCAGAGGGACGTTAAAAACAGCGCAGATATGGGGCAGGGAACAGCACTAGCGCGCGACCGCGAAAAATAACACACGGCCGCACTCGACCGCAGACTTGGCTCCCTGCCTGGGTTCCAAGCCCGGTCGATGCGGCTTTTACTTGAGCTCGACGGTGGCGCCGGCCTCCTCGAGTTCGGCCTTCAGCTTGTCGGCCTCCTCGCGCTCGACGCCCTCCTTGATCGCCTTCGGCGCTTCGTCGACCAGCGCCTTGGCCTCTTTCAGGCCGAGGCCGGTGGCCGAGCGCACGACCTTGATCACGGGGACCTTCTGGCCGCCGACCTCGGCGAGCACGACGTCAACCGTCGAGCTCTCCTCGCCGCCGTCGCCGGCATCTCCGCCGCCGCCACCGGCGGCAGCGGGCGCCGCGGCAGCGACTGCCGTCGCCGAAACGCCGAACTCCTCCTCGAGGGCCTTGATCCGCTCGGAGAGCTCGAGCACCGAGATGCTCTTCAGCTCCTCGATCCAGTCCTCTGTCGAAATCTTGGTTGCCACTGGTTACTCCTCCTCTTCCTCTTTAGAAGTCTCATCGGCCGCCTCATCCTCGGCCTCATCAGCTTTTTTCTCTTCCGCAGCAGGCTCGTCAGCTCCCTCGCCCTCCGCTTCTCCGGCGGGTGGCGTGGAGGTGGGCTCCTCGCCCGCAGCTTCCGAGGACGAGGAGTCCTCCTCCGCGATAGGACCCGCCGGCGATTCCGCAGAGACGAGGCCCTTCTCAGCTATTTGACCAAGTTGCAACGCGAGCCCTTGGATCATGGACCCAAGGCCCCGAACAAGCCCGGTAAGGGGGCTGGCGACGACGCCGGCGAACTGGCCGTTGAGCACGTCGCGCGAAGGCAGCTTGGCGATCGACTTGAAGCGGTCCTCGTCGAGGACGATTTCGCCCATGAAGCCGCCCCGGTAGGTGAGCACTTCGTGCTCTTTGTTGAAGCTCGAGATCGCCTTCGCGGCCATCGCCGTGTCGCCGCGCACGAAGGTGAGCGCGGTCGGGCCCTTCAGCAGCTCGGCGAGTCGCTCCTCGCCGACTTTCTCGGCGGCGATTTTGGTCAGGCGGTTCTTGACGATGCGGAAGCTGGCGTCGGCTTCGCGCAATTTGCCGCGCAGCTCGGCCGCCTGGGGAACGCTGATCCCCCGGTAGTCGACAGCGAAGATCGCCTCGGCCGCCTCGATCTGGGCGGCGATCTCCTCGATTGTCGATGCCTTCTCGTCTCTGTTCATGATTCACCTGCACCGGGCTTATGAGCTGCCGGTGGTCTTGGGCGGACGCGCAGTTTAGGCCGTAACCGGCTCCTCTGCGGTCTGGGCTGCAGCGACTTCGTCGCGGTCGCCGATCTTGGAGGCGTCGACGCGGATGCCGGGACCCATCGTCGTCGTCACCGTGCAGGAGACGATGTAGCGCCCTTTCGCCGCGGACGGCTTGGCGCGGACGATCTCCTCCATTACGGCGTTGAAGTTCTCGAGCAGCTTGTCCGGCTCGAGGCTGGCCTTGCCGATCGACATGTGGACGATCGCCTGGCGGTCGGTGCGGTATTCGACCTTGCCCGCCTTCGACTCGCTGACCGCCTTCTCGACGTCATCGGTGACGGTGCCGACCTTCGGGTTGGGCATCTTGCCCTGCGGGCCGAGCACGCGGCCGAGCTTGCCGACCGTGCCCATCATCTGCGGAGTCGCGATCGCGACGTCGAAGTCGGTCCAGCCCTCCTCCTCGACTTTCTTGGCGAGGTCCTCGGCGCCGACGAAATCGGCGCCGGCCGCCTCAGCGTCGCGGGCCTGCTGCCCCTGAGCGAAGACGGCGACGGTGACGTCCTTGCCGAGTCCGTGTGGAAGGGCGAGCGTGCCGCGCAGCTGCTCCTCCGCGTGGCGGACGTTGACGCCGAGCAGGACGTGGAGCTCGACCGTCTCGTCGAAGTTGGCGCTGGCGGTCTCCTTGATCAGAGCGATCGCCTCGGCCGGTGGGTAGGCGCGCTCGCGCTGCACCTTGCCGAGCTGTTTGCGGAAGCGCTTGCCGTGAGCCATCCCGTTCTCCTAGGCGACGTCGACGCCCATCGAGCGGGCGGTGCCGGCGATGATTTTCGAGGCGGCGTCGAGGTCGTTGGCGTTGAGGTCGGGCATCTTGCGCTCGGCGATCTGGCGGACCTGGTCCATCGTGATCGTCCCCACCTTGTTGACGTGGGGCTCGCCCGAGCCCTTCTTGATCCCGATCGCCTCCTTGATCAGCACCGCCGCAGGCGGCGTCTTGGTGATGAAGGTGAAGGAGCGGTCCTCGTAGACGGTGATTTCGACCGGGATGATCGTCCCGCCTTCGGACTGGGTCTGGGCGTTGAACGCCTTGCAGAACTCCATGATGTTGACCCCGTGCTGGCCCAGCGCCGGACCCACCGGAGGGGCCGGGTTCGCGGAGCCGGCAGAGATCTGCAGCTTGATCTGTGTGAGGACCTTCTTCGCCATCGGGATCGGAGAGAGTAGCGGTCCTGGCTAGATCTTCTTCACTTGGTCGTAGCCGACCTCGACCGGAGTCTCACGGCCGAAGATCGAGACGAGCACCTTGAGTTTCGCCGCGTCCTCGTTGATCTCGGCGATCTCCCCCGAGAAATCGGAGAGCGGGCCGGAGACGACCTTGACCGACTCGCCGATCGAGAACTGCGCCTGCGTGCGCGGCCGCTCCGCCGTCTCGCGGTGCAGGAGGCGGTCGACCTCGGGCTTGGAAAGCGGCACCGGTTTGTTGCGCGCGCCGACGAAGCCGGTGACTCCGGGGGTGTTCTTGACCAGGCCCCAGGCGTCGTCGGTCATCTCCATGTTGACCAGGACGTAGCCCGGCATCGTGCGCTTCTCTTTCGGTTCTTTCTGACCGTCTTTACCCAGCTCCATCACCTGCTCGGTGGGGACGACGACCTGCCGCACGTTGCGGTTCTGGCTCATCGTCTGCACGCGGTGCTCGAGGTTGTGCTTGACCTTGTTCTCGTGTCCCGAGTAGGTGTTGATCACGTACCAGCGATACATCTCGTAGGAAGCCTTCTTGTTAGGAGATCCGCTAGAGGATCTGTTTGACGAGGTAGTTGAAGACGACGTCGAGGACGCCGAGGTAGGTCGCGGCGACGGCGACGAAGATGACCGTGACGGCGGTTGCCTGCACGAGCGTGTCGCGGTCGGGCCACTGAACCTTCTTCAGCTCTGCCCAGCATGAGGCGAGGAAGCCGATGACGCCGCCGCGGCTGCGCTCGGTTGCCGCCTGCTTCTGCTTGCGGTCGAGCTGTTCGCGCTCTCGCTTCTTCTGCTCGTCCCGCTTGCGCTTCTCGGTCTCTTTCAGTGCCTTCGCCTCGGCGCGGCGCTGGGCGCGGCTCGACTTGGGCGCGTCGGGGGTCTCGAGCTGGGCCTCCTGAGCGCCGACGGCGATGCCGGCCTCGACGGCTTCGATCTCAGCGATGTCGCCGGAGACGGGGACCTGCGTGTCGTGCTGGGCGCGCGACTCGGCCGTGCGCTCGCCGTCTACGCGCTTGCGCTCCTGCTCTTCACGAGCGCGGCGCTCGGCCTTGCGCTGTGCGCGACTCTTGGCCATCGGCGCTAGCGCGTCTCCTTGTGCGCGGTGTGCTTGCCGCACCAGCGGCAGAATTTGCGCATCTCGATCCGGTCGGGCGTGTTCCGCCGCGACTTGTTGGTCTGGTAGTTGCGCCGTTTGCAGTCTTCGCAAGCCAGCGTCACTGCGATGCGGACATCTCCGCGAGCCATTTATCCCTCGATTGCTTTCGCGCCGTTACAAACGAAAACCCCGGGCCGAGGCACGAGGCTGAAGGCAAGGATAGCGAGCCGCGGGAGCTGGTGGCCCGCCGCTCGAGGCTCTCCGTGGCCCCGATCGGGACAGGATTCGGCGCCAGATCGACCATTCGGTACGGAGAGGGTTTTTCGTATACGGTCCCGACCTCAAAGCTAGGGACTACCCGTTCAATCGAGAATTTCCGGAGCGGTGCGGAAGGAGTCGGCATGAGAGGACAGCAGAACAGTTTCCCCTTCGTGCGCAGCTTCCCTCAAGCGCGGGTCTCCCTCTTCGCGACGCTTTGCGCTATCGGCGCGACCGCCTCCCTGACGCTGCCGGCCCTCGCCGCGGGAGCGCAGGAGGCCAGCGCCAGCGCCCGCAAAGACCCCGGGACCTCCGCTGAATTCACAGTCGCGGGCAGCAACGGCTATTCGCTCTACGTCAAGAGCGAAAAGGGCACCGTCGAGGTCATCGCGACCCGTCAGCGGCCCCCTGTCGAAACGATCTCGGCGAACGGCCGCATCCACCGATCCAATACCGGCAATGTCGCGACGACCACCTATTTTGCGCCCGCGTCTGGCGACCCAAATGCGTTCGAAGCTGATCTCGGGACCCTGGGCGCCATCGCGGCGACATTCCAGCCCTCCGGCGAAACACGGGTTTCCAAGGTGAACTTGAAAGGCAAGACGACGAAATGCGTCGGGGCGGAACGAATCGTCCGCCATCTCGGCACCTTCAGCGGAACGATCAAGTTCCAAGGTGAAGGCGGTTACACCGCAGTCGACGTCTCCAGCGCCAAGGGCACAGTCGGCACTTCGCTGTTCCGGAACTGCACGACCAAGCCGCGCCGGCCCCGTCGCCATCGGCGGACGTCGGCGAACGGAATTCACTTCTCGGCTGTGTCGTCAGACGACCCCCCCGTCTTCTTCGCCGCGTCGACGGGACGACCCTGCCTTTCCAGCGGCAACGGGCCGTGCTTCTACGCCAGTACGGTCGAAGCTCTTCCCGGCGAGCTCGTGGTCGTGCGCTCGGTCCAGACCACTTCTGCCGACCGGAGCTTCGTCTTCAACGACGCGCTCACCCACGCAAGGCTCATTCCCCCGGGGCCGTTCTCGGGCCAGGGCAACTTCCGATCCGCTCCGCAGGCCTCTGGCTGGACCGGCTCTCTCGCCGTTGCCTTCCCGGGCGCCACGGTGCCGTTGACCGGTCCCTCTTTCGCGGCTCAGCTTTCGCGCAGCCCCTGACGACAGCTGATCGTGGGCAGGCTTCTACCGCGTGTTCTTCTTCTTAGCGGCGGTTGCTGCGACCGAGGTGCGACCATCGACGCATGGCAATCCAGCGAATGGAACACGTCGGCATCACGGTCAACGACCTCGCAGCCGCAGTCGAGTTCTTCGTCGAGCTCGGACTCGAGCTCCGAGGCAAGGGGCAGGTCGAGGGCAATTGGGTGGATCGCATCGTGGCGCTCGACGACGTCAGAGCGGAGCTCGCGATGCTGCGGACCCCCGACGGCCACGGCGAAATCGAGCTGGTGAAGTTCCACTCGCCGCCGACCAAGGCGGGCGACCCGCACGCGCTCGTGAACACTCCTGGGCTTCGCCACCTCGCCTTCCTCGTCGACGACATCCAGGCCGTCGTCGCCGGCCTAAAAGCCCGCGGCACCGAGCTCGTCGGCGAGCTGGTGCGCTACGAGGACAGCTACTGGCTCTGCTACGTCCGCGGCCCCGAGGGGATCATCGTCGAGCTGGCTGAGAAGATCGGCTGACGGGTTCCGGCCCGCCGGGCGATCCCAACAACCGAGCGACCCACTAGGCCTGATTCGCCCACGTCGCGATCATCGCACGGCATGCGATAGAGGCTCACAACGAAACAGAGCGCGCGCAGCACTCAGACATGCTGCTCCTCGCGCGAAGCGGGAGCGGGCTCGTCGATGCTCGACGTTTTCGTTAGTCGGTGGCGTGGGCTACGGGCTCGCCTTTGAAGGCTTGATCGACAAGCTTGTCAGCGTCTTGGTTCATCTCACGGGGGACCCAGGAAAGTTGCCATGCCTTGAAGGGCTTGAGGGCTTCCTGGACTTCTTCGTAGAGCTCGGTGGCTCGCTCGTTCTTGTTCCATCTACCCGTTATCTGGTTGACGACGTTCGCGGAGTCGCTGAATGCGGCGATATAGGGGAGTCGTTTCTCGGCGGCGAGCTTGAGACCGCGAATCAGAGCGCGGTACTCGGCTTCGTGTGGGCTGCCGACGGGTCCCACTTTCTCGGCCACTCTAGCCAACACCGCGCCACAGTCGGGTTCTTGGAGAATGACCCCGATGGCGCCCTCCGCCTGGCCTTGTTTGTTGGCTCTCTTTCCTCCGTCGATGAACAGCAGGTAGTAGCCCTTCTTGAGGTCATCAAGCACGAGCAACTCCTAACGTGGGCATCACTAGCCCTCCTCCTTCCGCCACTTCTCTTTCAGTCCTTCCAGCTGGTCCCAGAGTGTTGCTTCCGCGTGAAAGCGACACGTCCACATTGGGTGAAGCCTGAACCGCTAGACGCAGCAGCCATTGCCGCGATGGCTTGCCTCAGTCCCAAACGGATCGAGCAACTCAACACCGGTCCTTTCAACGTCGGCGACGTTGCGAGTGACCAATGTCAACCCCACGACCTTCGCCGTTGCGGCCAGCAGGCCGTCGACTACGGGGAGGGGATCGGGCGCGTTCATCCTCCCCCACTCTTCTGCGATCGCCCGGTCGATCGGCAGGATCCGCTCGCGGTGGGCCTCGCTTAGGCGAGCGAGCCAGCTGTCGAGGACGGCCGCTGAGTCGGGGTCGCGACGACGCACGCTCTCGACGCCACGGCGGATCTCGCCGATCGTCAGGACGCTCAGGTAGATCTTCTCGTCAGTGAGCCCGGTGAACCAAGAAGAGACGTTCGGATTGGCTCGCTCTCCCTTGCGCAGCTCGGAGACGACGTTGGTATCGAGCAGGTAGCTCAAAGTTCGACTGGGCGGCCGTGGTCCTCAGGCCGCTCGAAGTCGCGGTCCTCTCCGACGTCAGGCATCGAGAGCAGGAGCTCCTTGAGGGACTGCGCCGGCCCCTTGGGTCCCAGCGCCTCGCGAAGGATCTGCCGGTGCTCCTCCTCGGCCGAGCGACCATGGCGAGCCGCGCGAACCTTCAGCTCGCGCACGACCTCGCCCTCTATGTCACGGACCAAGAGTTGCGCCACGTGATAGCAATGATAGCACGGTAACCCGGCGAGCCGAAAACCGGGCGGCCCCAAAGGGAAGGTGAAGGGAAGGAGATCGGCTGACTCGCGTTGACTCGCGCTTTCGACCGACGACAAAGAGGCCGGTTTGGGCAGGGCTCTTTGGCTCTAAGAGCCGCTCTGAAATGCGCCCGGAGAGAATCAAACTCTCGACCTTCGGCTTGAAAGGCTGAGGAGCGTCCGCATGGCAGAGCCGTTTGCGGCGACTATGTGACTGGGATGAAACTTGACAGTTGCGGTCGTTTCGACCGAAGGTCAGCGGCTTGCGGCGTTAGACGGCCGCGAGAGCCGGCGCGAGGTCGTCAGCGCTCGCCTTAACCGACTCGGGAATCGTGATGCGCAGTTCGCCGTCTCGGTCGAGAATCGCCTGGGCACCTAGGACGGTCAGCCCGACGATGTGCTGGGTGCCGGGCGCAAAGCGCAGGACGTGCCCCTCGGGCGTCTCCTCGCCCTCGGCCTCTTGGGGCTCACCGACGTGCAAATAGAGCACGTCGTTCTCAGCGTCGTAGTCGGCATGGTCGAAGGCGACCGGGCCGATTCTGATGTTTACTCGCTCCATGAGCGCGGATCCTTTCGGTTGCCAAACGCAGAGATAACCCGCGCCGGCTCCTGCTCATAGCTTACGACCACCAGCAGCCAGCGGCTGGGACCTGCACCACGCAGGTAATGACGACGGCGGCGTTCGTAGACCGGATCGGGAAGAACGCGGTCGGGTTCGGCGACAGCTCTCAGCACATCGGCGAGATGAGATTCCAGCTCAGGGTGGTCCCGCAGGATCTTGTTGCGCCACAACCCAGCAGGCACAACGACACGAACGCCCGTCGGACCCTTCGTCTCTCCAGCCGGCTCGACACTCATCAAGGCAGCGTTTCAGATATCGCCTGCCTTGACGCTCGTAGTAGCGGGCGAGCAGCCTGGGGGACGCGAGGCACAGGCGACCTGCGTGAATCTTGCAGCCTCCCCAACCTTCGTCCTTGATACTTCGGGGATGAATGACAGCTCGGGCAGAGTTGCGGAAGAGGGCGTTCCAGACGCAGCGTTGTGGTTCTTCGCCCGTTGGTGGCGTCTGGAGAACTATCTACGCGATCTCGTCTACACCGAGTTGCGCGCCCACGACGGCCTCAGCTATGAGAACGGGCTCAGCCTGCAAGCGCGACATCGCGCTGAACAGGACCGAGTCAATGAATACATCGCATCAGCCGACGCAGACGAAGCACTCGCGTATCTCGACGCTGGTCAATTGCTTGATCTGATCTCAGCACGCTGGGAGCTCTTCGAAAAAACTCTGCTGCCACGGCAGCGCTGGGATTCGCGTTTGGAGGAACTCCGCTCCCTGCGCAATCGCATCTCCCATTGTCGCCGGCCTCACTCCACCGATCTTCCGCGGCTAGACATGCTGCTCGGAGACCTTGAGCTTGGCGCACAGCGCTTCTTCTCTTCCTACAATGATTCGAGTTGCGAGTTCAGCTCGAAGGATCCCTTCGCACAGGCATGGATTGCCGGTCGGCATAGCCGAGCTGACTTGATCGAGCATGCGAGGAATAAGTATTGGACGCGAATGCATGTACGCCTCAGCCGCCGACCCTGGGCATCTGAATGTGATGGCGGGACGGTGAGTGGTGAGCCGGGATATCTCTGGCACGTTGATTGGGCAATGGATAGCCGGCGGATCTCGCCACGACGACTGTGGGAATCGCTGGACGGAGCCCCGAAGACTCAAGAACAACTCGTGCACCTTCTCTTCCCAAACCCATACCGGGTAAGCGCGACGTTTACCAGTGTCGATGACCCAGACTTGAATGCAGATGCAGTCGCACGGGTATTTGAGGCAATCTGCGAAGAGGGAGAATGGTTCGAAACTCGTGACCTAGAGACCTCCATGGAATGGACGCAGTGGCGCGCCGAAGGCTGCGATCTACCACGCAAGGTCCAAGTCGAGAGCACCTTGGCCGTGTTTGATCCCTGGAACCCAACGCGAGTTTTCGAAAGCAGGTAGAGGCGAAGCGACCGCCTCGCGCTACCCGTTCTTCATGGCGTACATTTGTTCGTCTGCTTTCTTTACTACGTCGTGCGGACTAACAAGATCATTAGATGTTGAGGCTATGCCAAAGCTAAAACCCGCCGTCTCCTCGGAGTGGCGGAGCTTGTCGAGGGCCTCTCGAAGAGCTGAACTATCGCCATCGATCCAGGCAACTGCAAACTCATCGCCTCCAATTCGGAAAACGAGCGCCGGATTAACCGCATCGGTGAGTTGTGCTCCAAATTTTGTCAAGATTCGGTCACCCGCATCATGACCCTGACTGTCGTTGATAGCCTTGAAATTATCAAGGTCCACGAGACTAACGGTAAGTGCATTTCCAGTAGCAGACTCAAGAAGCTCGTTCCAGGCCAATCTACTTCTTAGTCCAGTGAGTGGATCGCGGTGTGCCATTTCCCTCATTTCGGCAACCATGGAGTCAGCCAAAAGACCACACACACGACCCAACGTACTGACCAGACTCTTCGTTACTGCTCCGGATTCCGTCCCCGCCTCATCCGTGAAAGTCTCGGCTAGAAAAGTCGTGACCCGAATAACAATATTTGGATCGAGGTTCTCACTTAGGAGATCACTACAGCTCGCCATAAGGTCATCGCTCGCATCGTCACCGGTCAATGCGAGGTTAAACGCGGTCGCAAAGGGCTTGAGATCCGGCATGGCCTGCCGGCCTAGGAGTGGATCAACCCTCATGCTGCGCCGCCAAGCGTTATAGACAGTGTCGAGCTGACCGTCACTTAGTAGCCCAGCCACGGTCAAGCTCCTTTCGAGTTAAGGCTTCCTTGGCCACAGCTCCACAGCCACCTCCGCCATGGCTGCCTGCCTCTTAGCAATTGCTTTCGGATTCCATCTGCGGACATCAGCCAAGTCGCTTTGCGGACCTACTCTTCCGTTTGATCCACAAACGGTCTGATTGCCCAGTCTCAATGCCTCTTGTCTGAGACTGTCTGGAGAAAATGCGGACCACTCGTCCGGATCGGCCGCGCGAGGAAGAACGAACTCAAGTTCAAACTCCGACTCATCAATGTCGGAGAGCAGCCCTGACTTTGAGCTACCTGCTTCGAAGTTGGCTAGAGCAGCCAGAAAATACTTCGCAATCCGAGTTCGATTGATCCGTTTAACCCCGAACGCAGTTCTAAATTCATCATCGCTCGGAATAACGTCAGATAGTTCCATGAATACATCTGACGCAGTGGCCGCTCTTCCCTCAGTGACAGCCACCGCAGCCTCACCGTATGCGCGCTCCGTCGTACCTCCGCCTATTCCTCCGACCACAATGCCACGTACCGACCAAGCGATGACGGCTTTTAGTAGGCGGGTCAACTCACGCGGTTTGAATCGCATCATCGCTGCAAGCAGAAGCGGACGATTTTGCTCTAGACCAAAACGGAGCAACGTATCCGGAAGAGCCCGTGGCACTTTGGTCCTCTTCCAAAAGGAATGTTCCGCGCTCAGCAGTGCCGCATAGAACGGTGCCGCCTTTTCCAGCTCGACTCCGAATGAAAGTGCAGCCCTAACACTAGTTATCTCAGCCTTCATGCGGTTGTAGAGCTCGCGCTCGCGCGTAGCACCGTTCATCGATCCCCATAGGTGTCGCACAAACGTCGTGAAGATATCCTCGTCGGCGCTGGTTTCCAGTGAGTCAAGTGCTGACTCCCAGTACCCCTGCATCTTCACGAGGTCGTCGCGCGACAGCCCGAAGAGATAGTTCTTTAGGAGGTCGGCCGTATTGAGCTCAAGTCCACGCGCATTTAGAGTCTCGAAGATTAGAAAGGCGTCGGCTTGATCGGAAACGTCAACCCGAATGACCCGAGCGCGCATCTCGAGAAACTCAACCCAGCGAAACAGCGTCTCCGCCCAATGACCACCAGCGTCCTTGGCCTCATTGGCCACCCGCTGTTCAAAAAATGACAGCGCCTCTGAGAGCCGGTTCTTCCCCCGATGTGGCTCAGACGTCCCGTCAATAGAGCGGACAGCCTCCATAAGCGCAGACTGATCGTCATCATTCAAGCGCAGCCGTGATACCTCCTCAGCGGTTCGCAGATCAGAGGTGAGAAGATATTCGCGCTCGATCACACGACCGCGGTCGGTGTCACCGCGACGAAGAAACTCGTTTCTGAGAGCCGTAAACAGGAGCATCGTCGTTGCTGACCGTTGCTGTCCGTCGATGATCGTGCTTTCGGCAGGTCCATCGGAAGTTAGGACGATGCTTCCCAAAAAGTATTGACTTTCGGACGTTCCAAAGGCAGACCTGAGGTCCCACCAGAAGTCTTCGATTTGCTCGATGCCCCAGGCGTACCCCCTCTGATAAGGCGGCACACTCAGGCGGCGATCACGAAGGATGTGGCCAATTCCTTCCAGCTCGATGTCGATCGGTGCGAGCGAGTTGACTGCCATAGGTGGCAGCTTATATGCCGCCAGAATCGCGGCAGCATATGAACATGTCGACAACGGTCGCGAGCCGCCGCCGGGCTTTAGCCAATGGTGCTCCGCACAGCTCCAAAACTCTCTCCCACCGCGTGCGTGTACCGCGCCAGCATCGTCTCGACGCGGTGGCCGGCGATCTCGGCCAGGTCGGCGTCGTTGATGCCGACGGCGCGGAGGTGGGTGACGTAGGAGTGACGGCACTCGTGGGGGCGGATGTATATGCCGGAGGCTTGCTGGGCCGGTTTCCAGATGTCGCGGTAGAAGTTGCGCTCGCGCCACATCCGGCCGGTCGGGGTCGCGAAGAGCAACTCGCAGCCCTCGCCGTTTAGCTGGATCTGGGCTTCGAGCATCCAGGCGAGGGTCGCGGGGACTGGGACAGTTCTTCCGGCGTCGTGCTCGCCGTGGTCGGTCTTGGTGCCCTCCAGGATCGTGCCCTCGTGGGCGGTGCGACGGACCTTCAGAGTCTCGCCGTCGAAGTCCTCACGCCGAAGTGGCAGCACCTCCCCCAGCCTCATGCCGGTATCGGTGAAGACGCGAACCATCGCCTCGTAGCGCCCGGCGGCTTTGGCGAAGCGGTGCATCTCCTCGAAGGAGAAGACACGGATCGGGCGGCGCTTCTTCTTGGCTCGCGGGTCGTTGGCTCTGACCCGGACTCCCTTGAACGGGTTGAGGTCGGCTACTTCGTCGGTGATCGCGTCCTCGGTCATCGCGGAGAGGGAGCGCAGGATGCCGACGACGCCGGTGGTCGCTCGTCCTTGGACTCGCAGCATGTGGTCGACCAGGGCGAGGGCGTGACGGCGGCGCAGCTCGCGCAGTGGCCATTGCTTAAGGGGGATGCCCTCTACCTCTACGTCGAGGACGCGGCCGATTCGGTGCTCGTTGGTGGCGTTGGTCCGTTCCGAGCGCGGGTGGCGGGTCGTCCAGGTAGCTACCGTACTCGCCCACGGTGTCGGGGCGATCAGAGAGGCCATACGCCTCGTCTATAGCTCGCTGGGCCTCACGCTTCAGATCGAAGGTGCCCTTGCCGCCATTCCAGCGAGGCTTGGCGATGTAGCGCTTGCCGTCGCGGCCGGTGTAGCGGGCGACCCATACGACCTCGCCGGAAGGGTTGCGGCGCTTGATGGGGGCCTCGCGACGTCTCATGCCGCTTCGTCCCTTCGCTGGGCGAGGAAGGTGTCAACGTCGGCGGGGTCGATCCGCCTCGCCGCTCCGAGCTTGTAGGAGGGCAGCTCACCCCTCCTGATCCAGTTGCGGATCGTGCGGTCGGAGACGGCGAGGTAGGCGGCGAGGGTCCGCTCGGTGAAGAAGGCGGCGGGCGTGGCGTTCCGTTCCATGCCTCTTATGTCAAAAGTCAGGGCCGTTTGCGTCGGGTGACCTTGAAAAAAAGTTCCCGCAACGCCTCCTCGTCACCGGCAAAAGACCGAAGGTCAAGGCTCCCGCCGGGCCTCCATACGGGCGGCCGCCGCACGGCGAAGCCGTGCCAAAATCGGCCGCCGGAGGCCCGGCTGGAGTCGATGTCGCGAGCCGCTTCAAGCCTTGCCGACCTTTGGGATCAGAAAAGTGCGGCCCAGGCATGGGACTGGATAGTTCGTAGTGTGTCGGCTGTCGGGGGTGGTGGTTGAGGGAGGCTCCTGGATGCCTTGAGATCGGCTCTCTGGCCCTTTGCCTTCCTGCTGTCTGGATCGGGCTGAGTGCTGGGCTCTGACTCTTGATGGCTGGTCTGCCTAGTGGCTTGACTGACTGACTTGTCTGGTCTCTTTTCCCGAGGCCGGTCATCCCGCCGATTTCTTGCACCCGCCCTCCGTGAACCGACCAAGCTTGGTCCCGCCGGGGTCCCAGCCCATCCCGTCGAGCAGTTCTTCCGGCGGGATGCCGAGGGAGCCGGCGAGCTTGACGACGGTGTCCACGCGGGCGACCCGTTCGCCGCGCTCCAACTGCCCGACCGCTGTGCGGTGAAGCGAGGCGCGCACCGCCAGCTCTTCCTGGGAGAGCTTGGCCCGCCTGCGGCAGTAGGCGAGGTTGCGGCCGAACTGGTCGGCGACCCTCATCCCTCGCTCTCCTTCTTCACGAAGCCACCGGGGCGGTAGTCGCCGGGGGTCCAGGTGATCCCGGCGAGCAGGTCGTCGGCCGAAACCTCAAGCGAAGCCGCCAGCTTGACCAGGGTGTCGATGCGGCAAAGGCGCAAGCCTCGCTCCAACTGACTTACCTCGGTGCGGTGAAGTGAGGCGAGGTGGCTCAGATCCTCCTGGAAGAGGTCGGCCCGCTTACGACAGCGCTTCAAGTTGTCGCCGAAGCGGGCGGCGAAGTCGATCATCGGCCCTCGCCTCCCTTGATCTGCCCGAGCAGGCCGTGCAGCGCTTCGTGCTCGGAGACGACGCGCTCGTACTCGTTGCTTCCGTCGATGATCTTCGCCAGGTCCTTGACGACAACGCGCACGTCGGCGTCGGGGGCGATCGCCAGCTCGTCCAGTGCCGCGAGGAGCCGCCCGTAAGCGGCCTCCTCGCGGCGCAGGCGGGTCGGTTCTTTGAGTTGCTTGGGGTATTCCCTCAACTCGTCGCGAATGCCAGCCTGAGCGCTTCTGAAGGTGCTGCGCAGGAACCGGACCTGATCGGCGGGGAGCTTGAGGGCGACGGCAGAGTCGCGACCCGTAGGGTTCTGGTCAGCCATGAGGAGCTACGCCTCCTTGTGGTCAGGCCCTCGGTTGGCGTTACCGCGCCGCCGGGGGCCGCTTCTTTTGGTTCCCGCAGAGTAGCAGGACTGTCTAGGACGCTAGACAGTCCTGGAGCGACTACTTGCCGCGAAGGATTTGGTCGACTCGGCTGCGATGGAGATTGGCCGCCTTGCCGATCTCTGCCAGCGAAAGTCCGGCCTCTCGCGCCCGCTTGAAGCTCTCGCGACGCTCCTCTCGAACGTCCTCCAGCTGCCCTTCGGCGCGCTCGATCTTGCCCTGGACGCGCTGTACCTCTGCCCGCGCCTTCTCTCGTGCCTGGTCCGCCATCGCCAAGGAGACTATTCACCCGCCGGACAGCCCTGGAAATGAGACCAGGATGAGACCACGACCTTGCGGAACGGACCGGAATCGCCCGGATGGACGCGGAACGGCGATTCAAGGGAGAGCCGAGGATTTGGCTCTGTAATGGGAAGGACCCGGCACCGCCTGGAAAGCAGCGGAATGCGCCCGGAGAGAATCGAACTCTCGACCTTCGGCTTGAAAGACCGACGCTCTTTGGGGCTCGTTAAAACCCCGTTGACCACTGAGCTACGGGCGCTCTCACTCCAACTGCACGCGGAAGTATGCCGAGATCAGAGTCCGAACGTCTTGGCGATGATGTTGCGCTGGATCTCGGAGGTTCCGCCGTAGATCGTCGAGACCAGGGTGCTGCGGACGAGGCGCTCCATGTCGTACTCGGAGGCGTAGCCGTAGCCGCCCATCATCTGCATTCCGTCGAGGGCGGCTTTGCGGGCGACCTCGGTGACGAAGAGCTTCACCATCGAGGCCTCGCGGGGCAGCATGCGGTCCGGGTCTTCGTCGGTCATGGTCGCGACCCAGCGGGTCATCAGGCGGGCGGCCTCGATGTCGGTGGCCATGTCGGCGATGCGGTGCTGCAGCGCCTGGAAGGAGCCGATCGGCCGGTCGAACTGTTTGCGTTCCTTGACGTAGACGATGACGTCGTCGAAGACGCGCTGGGCGATGCCGAGCATCGTCGCGGCGAGGATCAGCCGCTCGACGTTGAGCCCGGCCATCAGCTGGGTCCAGGCCTGGTCGACCTGGCCGAGCACCGCCTCGGCCGGGACCTCGAGGTCGGTGAAGTAGAGGTGGTTGGTGTCGCGGCCGCCCATCGTGTCGATCGGGACCACCTCGAGCCCGTCGACGTCGCGCGGAATCCAGATCATGCTCAGGCCCTCGTGCTTGGAGGCCGAGCGGGTGGTCCGGCAGACGACGAGGATGTGGTCGGCGATGTGGGCGTTGGAGCAGAAGACCTTCTGGCCGTTGAGGACGTAGCCACCGTTGACCGCCTCGGCAGAGGTGCTGAGCGCGCCCACGTCGGAGCCGGCCTCGGGCTCGGTCATCGCAATCGCCTCGACGGCGCCGTCGGCGATGCCGCCGAGGATCTCTTCCTTCTGCTCCTCGGTGCCGAAGCGCTTGGTGGCGCTGGCGACGATCAGGGTCGTCGCATAGCCACCGATCGGCGCCAGGGCGCGCGAGGTCTCCTCCATGAAGATGCAGGCGTCGAGCATCGAGCCGCCCGAGCCGCCGTACTCCTCGGGAATCGTCAGGCCGAGCCAGCCGAGCTCCGCCATTTCCTTGTAGATCGTCGCGTTGTGGTGCTCGGTGTAGCCGTCGGTGAGGCGCTCGCGCTGGTCCGGCGTTCCGCACTCGTGATCGCAGTAGCGCCGGATCGCGTCGACGAAATCCTCCTGCTCGTCAGTCAGGGCGAAGTCCACGGTCGCGCAGCCTAGCGGAGGAGAAAGCCCAAGACCGGACTCGAACCGGTGACCCCTTCCTTACCATGGAAGTGCTCTACCAACTGAGCTACTTGGGCGGACGCCAGCGACTCCAAGGCTAGCCCAGAGTCGCTGGCGGCGGATTGCCGGCCTAGGTGAACTTGGACGGTTCGAAGCGGCAGTAGTGGAATTCGAAGCCGAGCACCAGGTTGTTCGCCTGAGAGGCGTTGTGCTGGAGCTTGATGACGATCGTCTGGGCCGCCGTCTTGTTGCCGGCTTTCAGCTTCGCCCCGGCCTTCTTGAAAAGAGATGCCTCGGTGTTGACGTAGCCGAGCCACTTGGTCAGCTTCGCTTCGTCTTCGGGCGGCTGGGGCACGGCAGCCAGTTCGCCGTGGGTCCTTTTCAGGGCTTCGCCGGCCTTGCCGAACTGGCGACCCGCGGCCTTCAGCTTGCCTGCCCTCACTTTGGCGCGTACCCCTTTGAGGATCCGCTTGTTGGCTTCGGTGTTCGCCTTGCAGATCGGCTCAACCGCTTCCTTGTAGCTTTCGCGCGTCACTTCCGCCGCTTCGGCGAACGGCGCCGCCAGCATCGTCAGGGCCAGCACGGCCACGCCGATGATGCTCAAGCTCTTCTTCCCCACCTGTATCTCCCTCCTCGCTTGTGCTGCGTCGTCCAATCATTCCAAACACAGGGGAGTCTGCAAAGGCTCGGGCCTCGCCCGGGCACAAGCGGAGGGGGTGGGATTCGAACCCACGAGCGCCTTGCGACGCCAACAGTTTTCGAGACTGCCCCGTTCAACCACTCCGGCACCCCTCCAGGGCACTGTAGAGCCAAATCCTATCGACGCCTGAATCTGAGGGAACGCCGGAGGGAACGAACCCGCTCTGAATCCGGAGGGACGCCCAACAGCGCCTGCGAATCGAAGGAGTCCTGGTCGATAACCGCGAGCGGACCATGGCAAACACGAGTCGAAGGTCGTAAGAAGCGTCTTCGAATCCTCTAGGCTGGCATCCGTGGGAGCGCCGAGCAGCAGGGCACGAATCGGCCGGGGAGCTGAGCGGGCGAGAACGGCGATCGCCGGCCATGCGCGGCGGGTCGCCGACCGGCTCGACGGCCGCAGCTCGCTCGTGCTCGACTATCCAACGTCGGCGGAGAACCGCCCCCGTTACGGGTATGGCCGCCCGACCCACCCGGAGCTGGAGGAGCTCATTCGCCGCAACGACGATGCCTACGAGAATGTTCTCGAGGCTATCCTCGCCCGCCGCGAGACCTTGAGCCGGATCCCATCGTCACTGGATGACGACCGCGAGCCTACCTGGAGGAACCCTTACCTCCCAGCGCTGGACGGAGCCGCTCTCTACACATTTCTCTGTGACCGCCGACCGTCGCGCTACATAGAGATCGGCTCGGGCAACTCGACCCGTTTCGTGGCTCGTGCGAAGCGCGACTGTGGACTCGCGACCGAGATCGTCTCCATCGACCCGCACCCGCGTGCCGAGGTGGAGGCGTTATGCGACACGACGATTCGCGCCCCGCTCGAGACGGTCGACCTGGGCGTCTTCGACAAGGTCGAGCAAGGCGACATCGTCTTCATGGACGGGTCGCACCGCGTCTTCATGAATTCCGATGCCGTGGTCTTCTTCTTGGATGTCCTATTCAGACTGCCCCCGGGAGTGCTGGTCGGCATACACGACATCTACCTTCCTGATGACTACGACCCCTGGGAGGTAGACGACTTCTACTCCGAGCAGTACCTGCTGGCGCTCGCCCTCCTCGTCGATCCCGGCAAGCTACGGGTCGTGCTCCCCGCAGACTACGTCGAGAAGCATTCGCGCCTTCGCCGAGTTCTCGCCCCACTCTGGAACGAGCCTGCCTTCGCCGGCGCGGACCATTATGGCTGCGCCTTCTGGATCGAAACCTCACCAGACTGACACCGCCCCTCGTAGGCATTCATCCAGGGCGATGCTGCGGGTTCCAATAGGGGTTTCAACCCGATTGAGAACGGAGAGGGTGGGATTCGAACCCACGAGGCGGGTTAACCCCGCCCACGCGATTTCCAGTCGCGCTCCTTAAGCCACTCGGACACCTCTCCGGGCCTTCAAGGGTATTGGCTCAGCGGCGCGCGGCGAAGAAGCCCCGCAGGAGGGCGGCGCACTCCTCCTCCAGCACCCCCGCGAGGACGGTCGGCCGGTGGTTGAGCGCGGGCTCGGCGAGCACGTCGAGGACGCTGCCGGCGGCGCCGGCCTTCGGATCGGCGGTCCCGTAGACGACGTGCGGGACCCGTGCGAGGACGATCGCACCGGCGCACATCGCGCACGGCTCCAGCGTCACGTAGAGCGTCGTATCGGGGAGGCGCCAGCCGCCCAGGGCCTCCGCCGCCGCGCGGATCGCGAGAAGCTCGGCGTGGGCGGTGGGGTCGGCCCGCAGCTCGCGCTCGTTGCCGGCCGTCGCCAGCGGCTCTCCGTCGCGGGCCACGACCGCGCCGATCGGCACGTCGCCGTGGGCCTCCGCCTCCCTGGCCCGCTCCAGGGCAAGCGCCATCAGCCTCTCATGCTCCAGCCTGGTCGTCGCGTCCGCCATCCATCGGGGAGTATGTGCGACGAACAACTTCGCGGGCGAGCCGGTGTTTAAGGGAAGGCTCGGCCGTACGCAGGGAACTCGCGAGCGCAGACAATATGAACCGACGCCTTCCGATCGCTGCCGCCGCGACCCTGCTCGCGGCCCTTGCTCTCTCAACCGCACCAGCGATGGCGGCAACCGGCCTGGCGACCGCACACGGCTTCGCACCGCACCGGGTGATGGTCAAGCTCGCCGGCGCATCGAGCCCGCGGACGCTGCGCCTCCCGCCGGGGGTCGGGGTGCGAGCGGCCGTGACGGCCCTGCGAAGCAGCCCCACCGTCGCCTACGCGGCTCCCGACTACATCGCGACGGCCTCGGCGACGAAGTCGGCCGACGCCGGCGACCTCCCAAACGACCCGGGCACGCTCGGCGTGCTTGCCGGACCGCCCGGCGGTTGGGTCGACAAGCAGTGGAACTTCCTCCCCTGGCAGGGACCGTCCCTCCCTCTGCTGCCTGTCTCCCCCGGCGGGATCGATGTCGTGGGCGCCTGGGAAAACCTCGCCAAGGAGGGCCATCCGGGAGCTGTGGGCATCACCGTCGCCGTCCTCGACACGGGAATCGCCTACCGCTCGAAGCGACCCAAATTCGTCCGCAGCCCCGACTTCGGAAGAGGCCAATTCGTCCCCGGCTACGACTTCGTCGACGGCGACAGGCTGCCGCTCGACGAAAACGGGCACGGCACCCACGTCGCCGGGACGATCGCCGAGAAGACCAACAACGGCATCGGCCTCACCGGGCTCGCCTACCGGGCGAAGCTGATGCCGGTGCGCGTCCTCGACGAGCACGCACGTGGTCGCGCCGACCAGATCGCCAGGGGAATTCGCTTCGCAGTCGCCAACCGAGCCGACGTGATCAACATGAGCTTCAACTTCGCCTGTGGGCGACAGGTTCCGGCGGTCGAAGAAGCGCTGCGCATCGCCTACCGGCACGGCGTCATCGCCGTCGCCTCGGCGGGCAACCTGGGCTCGGAGGGATGCGTCGCCCAACCGGCAACCGCACCCCATGTGATCGGGGTGGGCGGCACCACCGAGGGTGGTTGCCTCGGTGCGTACTCGCTCTCCGGCACAGCGGTCGACGTCGTCGCCCCGGGGGGCGGTGGACCGACGCTGGACTGTCCCTCGATCTCGTCCGGGCCGATCTACCAGGTGACGCTGCGCAATCACAGCACGCGCAGGTTCGGCGAGCCGAGCAACTACGAGGGCACCTCGATGGCAGCCGCACACGTCAGCGGAGTGGCGGCGATGATCCTCGCCAGCGGGACCCTCGGCCCGCGGGTCGGCAAGGGCAAGACCCGTGTCGACGCAATCGCCCACCGCCTGCGTTCGACGGCCCGCGATCTCGGTCAGCCCGAAACCCGTCAGGGCGCCGGCCTGATCGACGCCGCCGCGGCGACCTCTCCCGGTCCCTGACGGCGCCTACGTGGTGCGGACGATGATGACGCTGCAAGGAGCGTGGTGAGAGATGTTGTTCGGCACGCTGCCGAGGAAGCGCCGGGCGCCCTTCATGCCCTTGTTGCCGACGACGATCAGGTCGGCTTTCGACTCTTCGGCGACGTTGAGAATCGCGTCGGCGGGGTCGTCCTGGACGGGGTGGGTCTGCGCCTCGACCCCCTCCTTGCGGGCCGCCGCGGCAGCCGCGTCGAGGACCAGGTTTACGTCCTCGCGGGGACCGATCTCGTACTGCACGTCTTCGGGGGCGTCGACCTTCTCGCCCTCGACCTTGCTCCGCGGGAGTGGCTCGTAAGCGCTGACGATGCTCAGGGTCGCCCCCGACATCTTCGCCAGGTCGATCGCCTGACGCACGGCCTCGGCGGCGGTCTCCGACCCATCTGTCCCAACCACGATGCGAGTGAACACGCCGCCTCCTTGCTGCTTGGTCGCTGAACGCGGCTGATACTAACGTGGGTGGGGGCGCGACCCGGCGGCCTGTGAGGCGGAGGGCGGCAAACCGTGAAAACCGTCGCCGAGGATTTCCGTCGGCGTGGTGGCCAGCCGGTAAACGGCGATCGCCATCGAGGCGAGCAGGCAGGCGATCAGCACTGCCATCCCCACTTTCCAGATACCGGGCATTAGGCTGATCTCATCATGGAGGAAGTCGCCGAGGGAGTCTGGCTGCTGCGCGGGGATGCGCGCAAGGCGATGAACGTCTACTTCCTCGAGCAGGACGGCGGCGTCGTCCAGTTCGACGCGGGCACCAAGTCGATGACGAAGAAGGTGCGGGCGGCGGCTGAGCAGCTAGGTGGCCTGAAGCGGATCGTCCTCGGGCACGCACACGCCGACCATCGCGGCACAGCCCCGTCGCTCGGCGTCCCGGTCGAATGCCATCCGGACGAGGTCGCTGACGCAGAAAGCGATGCGGCAATCGCCCCTTACATGGAGATCTCGGAGCTGCCCTGGGCGCCGGCCCGCTGGATCTACCCAACGCTGCTGCGGCGCTGGGACGGCGGCGCGGTGAAGATCGACGGCACCGTGACCGAAGGCGACGAGGTCGCTGGCTTCCGCATCATCCACTTCCCCGGCCACGCTCCCGGCCTGATCGGCCTCTGGCGCGAGAGCGACCGGCTGGCGATCGTCAGCGACGTCGTCTACCTGATCGACTCGGCGCGCCTGGGGCGGCCGCTGCCGCCGGGCGAGGCGAGCGTGCCGCACCCGGCCTGGGCCTGGGACCACGCCCAGGCGAAGGAGTCGGTGCGCAAGCTGGCGGCGCTCGAACCCGCCGTGGTCTGCGCAGGTCACGAGGCGCCACTGCGCGGAGACAATCTGCGTGCGCCGCTGGAGGCGGCAGCCGAGAAGTACTGAGGCTGGCGTCCCTCCGCCGGGTCGCTGGCATAGTTTCCGCTCCTGATGATCGGGACCTACGCCTCGGCGGCGCTGATCTGCGCCGCCTCGCTGCTGGTCGGCCGCGCCGTGCTCGGCTTCGCCGGGAACGACGGGCCGCGCGCCTGGCTGGCTCCGGCGGTCGGCTTCGGCACCATCCTCACCGTCGCTGGATTCCTGGCGAGAGCGCCGGGACACGGGACGAGCGCGACGATCGGCATCGTCCTGCTCGTCGCCGCCGCCGTGCTGGCTCTCTGGTGGCGTGGCGAAAGGCCGGCCTGGTCGTGGCAGGGGGTTGGGCTCGCGTTGCTCGTCGCCGCGATCCTCTCGATCCCCTTCGCGGTCGACGGGCGCTGGGGCCTGCTCGGCGTCGGCTTCAACAACGACCTCGGCCTGCACCTCGCCTGGGCGGAGTGGCTGCGCAACGGGCTCGGGCCGGCACCGGAAGCCGGCTACCCGCTCGGCCCGCACGCGCTCGCCGGAGCCGTTGCGGACCTGCCGGGGATCGGCCTCGGCCAGGCATTCGTCGGCGAGATCTTCGCGATCGCGACGCTGACGGCACTGGCGGCACTCGCCGCCCTGGACGACCTCGGCTGGGGACGTCGACTGCTCGCCGCCCCACTCGTCGCGATTTCCTATCTAGGCGCCTCGTACTTTGCCCAGGGGGCCTTCAAGGAGACGGCGGAGGCGCTCTTCGTCCTCGCCTTCGCCCTCTATCTCCACGACCTCGACCGCCGACGGGCGTGGAGTCCACGGCTACCGATCGTGCTCGTGCCGCTCTGCCTCGCCGGTGGGATCTTCTTCTCCTACAGCTTCGCCGGCCTCGCCTGGCCGCTTGCAGTACTCGTCCTCTGGGGCGCGACCGTGCCGGAGATCCGCCGGGCGGCGCGGCCACGGGAGCTGGCGCGCACGGTCCTGCGCCCCAAGCCGCTGATCGGGATCGCGGTCGTGGGCGGCGTCGTCCTTGCCGCGATGCTGGTCGGCCCCTTCGCCTTCGTCCACGGCTTCAACCGGGTCGCCGGGACCAACACCTACGGACCCGTGTCGCCGGCCGAGGCGCTCGGTGTCTGGCCGGCGTCGAACTACCGCCTCGACGCGGCGGGGGGCGCACAGCTCAGCGGCCTCGCGATCGCGATCGGCCTGCTCGCGGTGATCGTGGGGGCGATCTGGTGGCTGCGCCGTCGAGAGCTTGCGGTCCCGGTGGCACTCGGTGCCTGCACCCTCCTCTACCTTGCCTCGCTGGCGACCAGCGGCGAGTACTCGCAGGCGAAGGCACTGATGATCGCCGCGCCGCTGGCGATGCTGGTCGCGATCCGGCCGCTGCTCGTCGAGCTCGGCGCTCGCAGGGCCGCCTGGGCGGCGCTCGCGGTGGCCTTCGTGGCCGGAGCCGTCTATTCCAGCCTGCTGGTACTTCGCGACGCGCCGATCGGGCCGCCGGGCCACGGTGCCGAGCTGCAGTCCTTCATCCCCGAGATCGAAGGCGAATCCGTCCTCTACGCGGGGCAGGACCGCTATGCCGCCTACGAGCTGATGGGCGCCGACACTCACGTGCCCTTGGTCGAGTTCCCCGACGCCGAGGTGACAGCGAACCCCGAGAAGCCCTTCGACACCGGCGACGCCTACAGCCCGATCGACTTCGACTCCTTCTCGCACACGACGCTTGACAGCGCCCCCTACGTGATCACCGGACGCGCCGCGTGGAACAGCGAAGCGCCACCCAACTTCAGGCGCATCGCAACGACGCCTTCTTACGTCCTCTGGAAGAGGACCGGCCCGACGCCAACCGACCGCCACGTGCTGCTCGAGGGAACCGAGCCTGCAGCACACGCCGATTGCGCAGCGCCGGAGCTCCGCATCCTCACTGCGAACCGGGGCCGAGCATCGCTCTTCCCCGGGGCTGCGATCGGTTCAAAACACCGCTGGAGCCCCTCGCCGACCCTGGAAACGGGCGACGACGCCTCGCAAACGCTGAACCTCCCGGCCGGGCGCTGGCTGCTCTCGCTGCAGTACTTCTCCCCCTTCGGCCTCAGCCTCGAGGCCCAAGGGCTCGACCTTTCTCTGCCGGCCGCGCTCGACGGGCAGCGCCCGAACACGATCAGCCTCACCAACGAGGGCCAGTTCTGGCCCGCCGGGTCGATTCGCAGCCGGGGCGGCCCGGTCCACTTCACGATCTCGGCGCCCGAGCCGAGCACCCTGCAGCGACTCAGCGGCTACACGGGCAAGGCGAACCTGGGTGAGCTGGTCGCCGTCCCAGCGCGGCGGCACCGGATCGTGCAGCTCGGCAAAGCCTGCGGCGGCTGGCTCGACTGGTACGAAGCCGAAGAAGCGCCCTGATCAGACGGCTTTGGCCGCCATGCGCTCGGGAGCGACGCGCACCACGTCCCAGACGAGGCCGACGCGCTCGAGGCTGTCAATGACGAGCGCCGAGATGTCCACCTGCCAGCGGCCGAGGCCGTGGGTAGCGGAGGTGGGGAAGGCGTGGTGGTTGTTGTGCCAGGCCTCGCCGAAGGTCGGAATCGCGATCAGCGCCAGGTTGCGCGACTGGTCCGCCGTCTCATAGTCGCGACGACCGAAGACGTGGCAGAGCGAGTTGATGCTGTAGGTGAAGTGGTGGAGGACGAAGACGCGAACGAGGCCTCCCCAGAGAAGCCCGGTGAAAGCCGCGAAGAGCGTTCCGCCGATCACCCAGCCAAGTGCGAAGGGGAGGAGCAGGCCGCCGATCGCCCAGAGCAGGAAGGTCCGATCCACCCAGCTGATCACGGGGTCCGCGATCAGGTCGGGCGCGAAGCGTTCCTTGTTGCCGCGCTGGGTGTGAATGAATAGCCAGCCCATGTGGGCGTGGTAGAGGCCGCGCATAGCGCCGGCCCAACCATGCCCGTGGTCGACGTGCGGGCTGTGCGGGTCCCCCACTTCGTCGGAGAAGGCGTGATGCTTGCGATGGTCGGAGACCCAGGAGATCACCGGCCCCTCGATCGCCGCCGAGCCTAGGATGCCGAGCAGGCCGCGCAGCCACGGGTGCGTCTTGAAGCTGCGGTGGGTGAGGTGGCGGTGGAAGCCGACCGTTATCCCGATCCCGGTGAGGAAGTAGATGCCGACGAAGAGGAAGACGTCGCTCCAGTGCAGCGCCTCGCCCCAGACCTGCCAAGCGGCAAAGCCGATGGCGACGAACGGAATCAGCGTCACCAAGCCGGTGATGATGCGGTCGCGCGTCTCGTTGGCGACCGGCTGAATATCGGATGGGAGAGGTCCCGAGCCTGCCATTGGGGATAACGAATCATATGCTTCGCAGATGCCGTTCGCGAGCACGGCGCCGCTGCGCCGCGAGATCGAGTCGAAGATCCCCGAGCGCCCGTTCACGGTCGAGTTCTGGGATGGAACACGCCTCCCGGCCAGTGGCGGCTCCGGACCGACCTTCTACGTTCGCTCGCCGCGGGCCGCGGCGCATGTGCTGCGCGCGCCCGGCCAGCTCGGCCTCGGGCGCGCCTACGTCAGCGGCGAGATCGAGGTCGACGACATCGACGCAGTGATCGAGGTGCTCGACGGCTGGCAGCCGCCGGCGCTGGAGGGAAGCGACAAGGCGCGACTGTTGCTGGGCGCCGTGCGCGCCGCCGGCCTGACCAGGCCGCCGCGCCGTCCGGCAGCCGAGCTGCGGCCGAGCGGCCGCCGCCACAGCAAGGAGCGCGACGCCGAGGCTGTACGCCACCACTACGACGTCTCAAACGAGTTCTTCTCGCTCTTCCTCGACGATTCGATGACCTACAGCTGCGCGGTCTTTTCGCGCGGGGCGGAGACACTCGAGCAGGCACAGGAGGAGAAGCTCGAGATGGTCTGCCGCAAGCTTGACCTGAAGGAGGGCGAGCGGGTGCTCGACGTCGGCTGCGGCTGGGGCAGCTTCGCCCTGCAGGCCGCGACCCGGCACGGAGCCCGCGTCGTGGGCATCACGCTCTCGCCGCCGCAGGCCGAGCGAGCGCGACAGCGAGCCGAGCAGGCGGGGGTCGCCGACCGGGTCGAGATCCGGGTGATGGACTACCGCGACCTGATCGGCGAACGCTTCGACGCGATCTCGAGCATCGGCATGGTCGAGCACGTCGGCGAGGTGCAGATCGACGAGTACGCTCGCACCCTGGCCGGGCTACTCGAGCCCGGCGGTCGGTTGCTCAACCACGGCATCGCCCGACTGCGACACAGCGACCCCGAGGCAGGACCGTTCTCCGAGCGCTACGTCTTCCCCGACGCCGAACCGCTGCCCCTCTCGCGCGTGCTGCTGGCGCTGGAGCGAGCCGGCTTCGTCACCCGCCACGTCGAGGAGTTTGGTGCCGACTATGCCGAGACGCTGCGCCACTGGGCTCGAAAACTCGACGAGAACCTCGAGCAGGCGACGCGCCTAGCCGGCCCGGAACGGATCCGCGTCTGGCGCCTCTACCTGCGCATGGCGCGGCGCGGGTTCGAGACGGGCTTCCTGAGCATCTACCAGGCTCGCTGCACGTTGGCTTGAAAGGGCCACCCGGCAGGGGTTCCACTTAACTTTTTGCGAAGACAGCTGTCTGCTGCCCACAAGCGTGGATGCGCAAAAAGTACAAGACGTTCCACCCCTACCGGGGTGGCCTCAGACCGGGAAGCCGTCCGAGACCTGGGAGATCGCCCAATCGGCCCCAGCTTGTTCGAGCTCCTCGATGGAGTAGCGGCCAGTGGCGACGCCGACGACCTTGATGCCGGCGCCGTGGCCGGCAGCAACGTCGCGCGGCGTGTCGCCGACTGAGATGCAGGTGCCGTCGGCGAGGGTGCCGCCGGAGACGAGCGAGCCGCGGCGCAGGGCGGCTTCGGTGACCTCGGTGCGGTCGGCCGAGTCCGAGCCGTAGCCGCCGAAGCTGAAGAAGCGGTTGAGGTGGGCGCGGGCGAGCTTGATGTGGGCGGCGGCCTCGACGTTGCCGGTGACCAGGCCGAGGAGGTGACCTGAATCGATCAGACGATCGAGCAGCTCCTCAATGCCCGGCATCACCCGGTAGCCCGCCGACTCGGCGACCGCGTCGGGCAGGTGCTTGAGGTAGCAGCCGATCGCCCTGGCGCGCTCTTCGGGCGTTCCCTCGCGGCCGACCGCCTCGCGGAAGACGATCGCGGCGATCTCGGGATCGGTCATGCCCGCGTCGGTACGTTCGGCGACGTTCGCTTCGACGCCGTAGAGCTCTGCGAAGGCGCGCTGCCAGGCGACGCCGCCGGCGCCACCGGTGACCAGAATGGTGCCGTCGATGTCGAAGAGGATGCCGCGGACTGCAGCTGGGTCGCTACTCACTGAGCAGCTCCCGTTGGCTCAGCCAGTAGAGCAGCCCCAGGGCGGGCAGGACGAGCACGGCGGCGGCGAGGAAGACGACGATCACGGTGGTGAGGGTGTCGGGTGGGGCCGCGGCTTCACCGATCTTCAGCGAGGTCGGCAGCAGGTAGGGGAACTGGGCGACGCCCCAGCCCCAGATCACAGCGACGACCGCCCCGGCAGCCAGCGGACGAAGCAGCCGGGGGCGAAGCGCCGCCGCGCGGCTGGCGGCGGCAGAGAGGATCGCGAGCACGGCGAGACCGCAGAGCGCAGAGAGGATCACCAGCGGCAGGCCCTGGTCGACGAGACGGTCGAAGACGTAGCGGGCTTCGGCATGCAGCTCGACCAGGCCGAAGGCCGCCGCGACCCCAGCCACCGCAGCGGCAGCGAGGGCGCGCCAGGCGAAGTAGCTCTGCATCTCGACGTCGCCGGCGCGGCGGGCGTCGCCAACGAGGAAGACAGCGGCGAGGTAAGCGCCAGTGGCGACGAACATCGCCCCGGTCAGCAGCGGCAGCGGCTGAAGCCAGCTCGAAAACGGCGGTCCGTCGCCGCCGGCCGGGACGTTGCCGGCGGCGACCGCGCCCACGACGGCGCCCATGAAGAACGGCGTCAGCAACGAGGAGATCGCGAAGATGGCGCCGGCGGCGCGCTTCCCTCCCAATCCCTCGATCGACTTGCGGAAGGCAAAGCCGGAACCGCGTAGGACGATGCCGATCGCGGCCAGGGACAGGGGCACGTAGAGGGTCGTCATCACGGCGCTGAAGGCGGGTGGGAAAGCCGTCCAGAGGACGACGAGGATGAAGATCAACCAGACGTGGTTGGCCTCCCAGACCGGGGTGAGCGAGCGCTGGATCAGCGCCCGCGGCCGCTCACCTCGCTCGGCGCCGCCCGCGACCAGGTCCCAGAGCCCGCCGCCGAAGTCCGCTCCGCCGAAGAGCGCGTAGAACGTCGCCCCCACCCAGAGGATCCCCGCGCAGGCATCGGCCCGGCTCACGGCAGCGCTCCCCTCGGCGCATAGGGCACGTCGGCCTCGGGCTCCGGGCCGCCCTCGCGCCAGCGGCGCGACATCGCCCTCAGGATGAGGATGGCGACGGTGCCGATCGTGGCGTAGAGGACGATGACCAGGCCGAACGTGAACCAGATGCCGTGTGCCGGGGTCACCGCTTCCGCGGTGCGCATGTAGCCCTGCACGATCCAGGGCTGCCGTCCCACCTCGGTGACGATCCAACCACACCAGAGCGAGAGCACGGCGGCCGCGCCGCTGACCGCCACGGCGCGCAGGAACCAACGCGTGCGCGGCAGCTCTCGCCGCCGCCACCAGACGAAGAGCACCCAGAGGCCGAGCGCGATCATCAGCGAGCAGATCCCGACCATCGTGTCGAAGGCGAGATGGAGCAGCGTGTTGGCCGGCGGGCGTTCGTCGGGCGGGATGTCGTTCAACCCGGTCACCTTCGTGTCGACGCTGAAGCCGACCAGGAAGGAGTCGAGGTCGGGGACCGGGATCGCCCCCTTGACGCCGTCGGATGTGCAGATGCCGCCGACGTACTCGGTCTGGTGGGTGCCCGTTTCCTGGACGCACTCCATGCCGGCGAACTTGGCCGGCTGGTTGTCGGCGACCGCGCGGGCCGCGGTGTCGCCGACGAGGAACTGGAGCGGCGCGGCGATCAGGCCGATCGCCAGCGGGATCGTCAGGCCGAGCCGGTGCAGGCGGTCGCGCCGCCCCCGCAGCATCCCGGTCGCGTAGATCGAGGCGACGAGGAAGCCGACGACGATGTAGGCGGCGAGGATCATGTGCGGCACCTCGTAGCCGGTGGCCGGGTTGAAGAGGACCTTGACCGGGTCGGTGTCGACGACCTTGCCGGCGGCATCGAGGGTGAAGCCCTGCGGCTGGTTCATCCAGGAGTTGGCGGCGACCACGGAGAAGGCGCCGCCGATCCCCGTGATCACCATCGGCACGCCCGACCAGAAGTGCGCCCAGCCGCCGAGCCGCTTCCAGCCGTAGATGTAGATCGCAAGGAAGATCGCCTCGAGGAAGAAGAAGATCCCCTCGATCGCGAAGGCGATGCCGAAGGCGCCGCCGAAGCGATCCATGAAGCGCGGCCAGAGCAAGCCGAACTCGAAGCTGAGCACGGTGCCGGTGACGGCGCCGACGGCGAAGGTGACGGCCATCGCCTTCGACCAGCGCCGGGCCAGCTCCATCGCGTCGCCGTCCCCCCGCTTCAGTCCCAGGTAGTTGGCGACGAGGATCGTCGCCGGAAGGGCGACGCCGATACAGGAGAGGACGATGTGGAAGCCGAGCGTGAACGCCATCTGCTCGCGTGCGGCGAGCAGGTTAGTCACGGCGTGCCTCGCGGTAGCGGCGGATCAGCGCGTTGGTCGAGCTGTCGTGGCGCAGCGTGGGCTCGCCCTCGGCCTGCAGCTCGGGGACGATCCGCTTGGCCAGCACCTTGCCCAGCTCGACCCCCCACTGGTCGAAGGAGTCGATCCCCCACACGGTTCCCTGAGTGAAGGTGCTGTGCTCGTAGAGGGCGACCAGCGTGCCCAGCGTGTGCGGGTCGAGGCGCTCGGCAAGGATCGTGTTCGAGGGCCGGTTGCCCTCCATCACCCGGTGCGGGACGATCGGCTCCGGCGTACCCTCCTCGCTCACCTGCTCTGGCGTCTTGCCGAAGGCGAGCGCCTCGCTCTGGGCGAAGACGTTCGACATCAACAGGTCGTGGTGCTCGCCGAGCGGGTTGTTGCTGTGGAAGAAGCCGATGAAGTCGCAGGGGATCAGCCGCGTGCCCTGGTGGATCAGCTGGTAGAAGGAGTGCTGGCCGTTGGTGCCCGGCTCGCCCCAGAAGATCGCGCCGGTGTCGTAGTCGACGTGGGCGCCGTCGAGCGTCACGTGCTTGCCGTTGGACTCCATCGTCAGCTGCTGCAGGTAGGCGGGGAAGCGGTGCAGGTACTGGTCGTAGGGCAGCACGGCGCAGGTCTGGGCGCCGAAGAAGTCGCCATACCAGACGCTGAGCAGGCCGAGCAGCATCGGCAGGTTCTCGCCGCTCGGCGCTTCGCGGAAGTGCTCGTCCATCGCGTGGAAGCCGGCGAGCATCTCGGCGAAGCGGGCGGGACCGATCGCCAGCATCGTCGAGAGGCCGATCGCCGAGTCCATCGAGTAGCGGCCCCCCACCCACTCCCAGAAGCCGAACATGTTCTCGACGTCGATGCCGAATTTCGTCACCTCCCCGGCGTTGGTCGAGACGGCGACGAAGTGCTTGGCGACGGCGGCCTCGTCGCCCCCGAGCCCAGCGAGGCACCACTCGCGGGCGGTGCGGGCGTTGGTCATCGTCTCCAGCGTCGTGAAGGTCTTCGAGGAGATGACGAAGAGCGTCTCCTCGGGATCGAGGTCGCGCGTGGACTCGGCGAAGTCGGTGCCGTCGACGTTGGAGATGAAGCGGAAGGTCATCTCGCGGCGGCTGAAGTGGCGCAGCGCCTCGTAGGCCATCACCGGTCCGAGGTCGGAGCCGCCGATGCCGACGTTGACGACGTTGCGGATCGGCCTGCCGGTGTGCCCGCGCCACTCGCCGGCGCGGACGCGCTCGGCGAAGTCGGCCATGCGATCGAGCACCTCGTGGACCTGCTTGACGACGTCGACGCCGTCGACGACGAGAGAGCGCTGACGCGGCATGCGCAGCGCCACGTGCAGGACGGCGCGGTCCTCGGAGACGTTGATGTGCTCGCCGGCGAACATCGCGTCGCGGCGTGTCGCGACCCCGCACTCCTCGGAGAGGCGACCGAGCAACAGCAGCGTCTCGTCGGTGACGCGGTTCTTGGAGAAGTCGAGGTGGAGGCCGGCACCGTCGGCGACGAGGCGCTCGCCGCGCCCCGGGTCGGCGGCGAAAAGATCGCGCAGGTGGGCGTCGCGGAGCTCGGCGAAATGCTCCTCCAGCGCCTGCCAGGCAGGCCGCGAACGCAGGCCCGGCGCTTTGCTCACCCCGCTAGCGCCCCGCGCTTGGACTCGATCGACTCCAGCATGTCGTTCCAGGACTTGACGAAGGCCTCTTTGCCCTCCTGCTGCAGGCGCTCGGCGAGGGCGTCGACGTCGATTCCAACCTTGGCGAACTCTGCGAGCACCTCCTCGCAATCGCCACCGTCGGCCGGCACCAGCTCGCCGATCTCGCCGTGGTCGGCGAAGGCATGGAGGGTCGGCTCGGGCATCGTGTTGACCGTGAAGGGCGAGGCAAAGCCCTCGATGTAGAGGACGTCGGAGGCTTCAGGGTCCTTGGTCCCGGTGCTCGCCCAAAGCAGCCGCTGCGGCCGCGCCCCCTCGTTCATCAGTCGCTGTACCCGCTGGGAGTCGAGCACTTCCCGGTAGGCGCAATAGGCGCGGAAGCCGATCGCCAGGCCGAGCCGGTTGTGCAGCTCGTCGGGAACTTCCCCGGTTACGGCGACGTCCCAGCGGCTCATGAAGATCGAGGCGACGGAGGGGACGTCGGGACTGAGCCCGGCCTCGATTCGCCGTTCGATCCCCTTCATGTAGGCGTCGGCCGCGGCGAGGTACTGCTCGCGCGAGAAGAGCAGGGTGACGTTGATCGGAATGCCGGCGAAAATCGACTCCTCGATCGCCGGCAGGCCCGCCGTCGTGCCGGGAATCTTCACGTAGAGGTTGTCGCGCTCGGCTCTGCCGTGGAGTTGCGCCGCCTGCTCGATCGTCGCCTGCGTGTCGTCGGCGAGCTTCGGCGAGACCTCGAGCGAGCAGAAGCCGTCAAGTCCGGCGGTCCGTTCGTGCACACCGCGGAAGAGGTCGGTCGCGTCGCGCAGGTCGGCGAGTGCCAGCTCGAAGAAGACCTCCTCGGGCTCGTGCCCGTTCTGGCTCAGCTCGATGATGTGCTGGTCGTAGGCCTCGCCGCCGGAGATCGCCTTGTCGAAGATCGTCGGGTTCGAGGTCAGGCCGGTGACCGAGAGCTCCTCGATGTAGCCGCGCAGGGTGCCGTCGGCCAGCATCGTGCGGGTGATGTTGTCGAGCCAGAGACTCTGGCCCATGTCGTGCAGCTTCGCGGTCGGCTTCATGAGAGCAACTCCTTTGCGGCCTCCGCCACCCGGTCGGGCGTGAAGCCGAACTTGGTTTGGACGTCTTTCAGCGGCGCCGAGGTGCCGAAGGTGTGCATACCGATCTTTACCCCGCCTGAGCCAACGTAGCGATCCCAGCCGATGGTCGAGGCCTCCTCGATCGAGACGCGAGCCGTCACGGCCGGCGGCAGGACCTCGTCGCGGTACGCCTGGTCCTGGCGGTCGAACAGCTCCCAACAGGGCAGGCTGACGACGCGGGAGCGGACGCCTTCCGCGCCCAGCTCCTCGTGGGCGCCGAGCGCCAGCGCCACCTCGCTGCCGGTGGCGATCAGGATCGCCTCCGGGTCGCCGCCCTCGGCGTCTGCCAGCACGTAGCCGCCGCGCCGCAGGCCGGCGGCGGAGGCATAGCGGGAACGGTCGAGCACCGGCACGTCCTGGCGGGTGAGGACGAGGGCGACGGGCTGGTGGGTGCGGTCGAGTGCCACCCGCCAGGCCTCGGCGACCTCGTTGGCGTCGGCGGGACGGATCACGTCGAGGCCGGGGATCGCCCGCAGCGAGGCGAGCTGCTCGACCGGCTGGTGGGTCGGCCCGTCCTCCCCGAGGCCGATCGAGTCGTGGGTGAAGAGGTGGATGACTGGCAGCTCCATCAGCGCCGAGAGGCGGATCGCCGGCCGCGCGTAGTCGGAGAAGGTGAGGTAGGTCGACCAGAGCGGCCGCAGCTTGCTCAGCGAGAGGCCGTTGGAGATCGCCGCCGACTCGTGCTCGCGGATGCCGTAGTGGAGCTGGCGGCCATCGTAGGCGCCCGGCTCGAAATCCTCGGCGTCGTCGAAGGAGAGCCGCACCGAGGTCGAGTCGGTGAGGTCGGCGGAGCCGGCAAGCAGCCAGGGCAGGCGCTCGCCGATCGCGTTCTCCACCTTCTGCGAGGCCTTGCGGGTGGCGATGCCCTTCTCGTCGGGGTCGAAGTTCGGGATCTGCGAGTCCCAGCCCTCCGGCAGCTCTCGTCTCTGCTGGGTCTCGATCTCGGCTGCGAGCTCGGGGTGCTCGCCCGCGTAGGCAGCCAGCCTCTCTTCCCAGGTTGCGCGCAGCTCGGCGCCGCGCTTGCCGACCCCCTCGGCAAAGCGCTCGCGGACGCCGTCGGGAACGAGGAACTGGGCGTCCTCCGGCCAGCCGTAGGCGAGCTTCGTCTCCCGCACCTCCTCCTCGCCGAGCGGCTCGCCGTGCGCCGCGGGGGTGTCGACCTTGTGCGGCGAGCCGTAGCCGATGTGGCTGTCGACGATGATCAGTGTCGGCCGCGCTTCCTCTCCCTTGAACTCCTCGAAGGCGGTCGCGATCAGGTCGGTGTCGTTGGCGTCGTCAACCCGGGTGACGTTCCAGCCGTAGCCCATGAAGCGAGCGGCGGCGTCATCGTCGTAGGCGAGGTGCGTTTTGCCGTCGATCGTGATCTGGTTGTTGTCGTAAACCCAACAGAGGTTGTCGAGCTTCAGGTGGCCGGCGATCGAGGCCGCTTCGCTGGAGACGCCCTCCATCAGGCAGCCGTCGCCGGCGATCGCGTAGACGTCGAAGTCGAATAGCTCGGCGCCGTAGCGGGCCGCCTGCCACTTGCCGGCGATCGCTATCCCGACCGAGGTGGCGACGCCCTGGCCGAGCGGCCCGGTCGTCGTCTCCACTCCTGAGGTCCAGCGGTACTCGGGGTGGCCCGGCGCGCGTGAGTCGAGCTGGCGAAAGCTTTCGATGTCGGCAAGGCTGACCGAGGGCTCGCCGACGACCTCGTAATCGGGGTCGACGGCCTTGACTCCCGCCAGGTGCAGCAGCGAGTAGAGCAGCATCGAGGCGTGCCCAGCGGAGAGGACGAAGCGGTCGCGGCCGGGCCAGATCGGGTCGGCGGGGTCGAAGCGCAGGAAGCGCTGCCAGAGCGTGTATGCGAGCGGCGCCAGCGCCATCGGCGTCCCCGGGTGGCCCGAGTTGGCCTTCTAGATCGCGTCGATCGAGAGCGTGCGAATCGTGTTTATGCAGAGCTGGTCGATGTCGCGGCCCATCGTCTCGATCCTAGTCAGGGCTCTATGCGGGTGATGGTGCCGTCGCCGTTGTTGGCAACCCAAACCGCTTCTTCGCCGACGACGACCGCGCCCGGCTCGGAACCGACGGAGACCGGGCCGCCGTCGACTTCGCCGCTGGCGAGGCCAATGCGGATCACGCTGTCCTCGCTCGCGTTGGCGACCCAGACGACGTCGGTGCCGGCGTCGATCCCCCCGGGACGGCCGCCGACTTCGATCGGTTCGCCGAGACGGGCGGCGATGGTGGGATCGACGCGGGCGACGCTTTCGCTGCGGCTGTTGGCGACCCAAACGTAACCGTGGCCGACGGTGATCCCGGACGGTCCGCGGCCAACCGGGATCGGAGGGCCGGGAGTGGCTTCGCCGAGGTCGATGCGACGGATCGAACCGGTCGTCGCGCTGCTCACCCAAAGCCCGCCGGCACCGACCGCGAGGCGCAGTGGCGCCGAGTGCGGGGCGATGCCGCGCTCGAGGATCCGCCCCCCCGCGGCGTTGATCGCCGTGATCCCGGCACCGGCCTCGTCCGCAACCCAGACGCGGTCGCCGCCGAAGGCGATCGCCCCCGGACGGCCGCCGACGTGGATGCGGCCGAGGACGTGTTCGCTGTCGACGGCGATGCGCAGGACGTCGCCATGGCTTGGGTCCGACACCCAAACCGACCCTCCACCGACCGCGACTCCGGCGATGCCCCGACCCAGATGCAGCGGCACACCGACGACAGTGCGCGTGTCCGGATCGATGCGCGACAGGGTCCCTTCTGGGGTGCTCGTCGCCCAAACGTAGCCCTCGCCGGTCGCCAGCCGCAGGGGGCCTTGCCCGACCGGAATCGCCGAGGAGACCGCGACGTCACTGCCTCCGGAGAGGCTCGCCACCAAGGCGACCAGCCCGACGAGGACGAAGGCGCCGCCCAGGAACCAGAAGAGGAAGGTGCCGGCGATCCAGCGGCGCCCACGCCAGCGCGCAAGGCGTCGACCGGGCGGCCGAGCATCGCCGTCCATGCGCAGGGTCGGCCGGCCCGGGACGTCCGTCAGCACCCGGGTCGCCGCCGGCGCCGCGCCCTGGCACTCGCGCGCCGCGGCGATCATCTCGCCGGCCGTCGCGTAGCGCCGCTCGGGGTCCTTGTCGACCGCGCGTTCGATCACCTCGCCAATCCCCCGCGGCAGCTCGGGCTCCGCGTCGGATTCCTTGCGCGCGTAGGGGACGATCCCGGTCAGCACCTCGTAGAGCACGCAGCCGAGCGAGTAGACGTCTGCCAGCGGCCCCACACGCTCCCCACGCCACTGCTCGGGCGCCATGTACTCGACCGTGCCGACGATCGAGGCGCTGCTGCCCGCTCCTGCTTCGAAGGCCTTGGCGAGCCCGAAGTCCGAGAGGTAGGCGCGCTCGCCGTCGATCAGGATGTTGTGCGGCTTGACGTCGCGGTGGACGATGCCCGCGGCGTGCGCAGCGTCAAGCGCGTCGGCGACCTGCCCGAGGAGGTCGATCGCCCGGTCCGACTCGAGCGGACCCTCGCGGTCGATCAGCCGGCGCAGGTCGCCGCCCTCGATCAGTCGCATGGCGACGATCAGCTCGCCGTCCTCCTCGCGGGCGTCGTAGACAGGGACGACGTTGGGGTGCTCGAGCTTCGCCGCCAAGCGCGACTCGCGCAGGAAGCGCTCGCGGAAGTCCTTCTGCTCGGCCAGCTCCCCCGCGACCACCTTGAGTGCGACTGGCCGGTCGAGCGCGACCTGCGTCGCCCGGAAGACGACCCCCATGCCGCCGCGCGCGAGCAACGAGTCGACGCGGTAGCCGGCGAGAATCGAACCGATCTGAGGCTCTCCCACCCAGCGGTTATACCGGCGCAAAACGACGAAGGGCCCCCTCCGGTCGCGAGAGGGGGCCCTTCGGGCTGGAGCCGGGGGGAGTCCTTTGCTGAGCCCCCCGGGAGAACCGGATGGGCTCAGCGCCTCACCGGCTGCCAGGCGATGACCGGACCGATGGTGGTTTCTTCGCCGCCGACGACTTCGCTGAAACTGCGTCGGCCGGTGGCGACGTCGATCACCGAGAGGTACTGCTCCTCCTCGGTCGCGGTGAAGGCGGCGACCTTGCGGCCGTCGGAGGAGAACACCGCGTTGGTCCGGGACTGATCGGGAAGTTCGGCCAGCTTGTGGCCGCCGTGGCCGAGGCGCTTGACCCAGAGGCCCTGGTCGCGACGGAAGAGGATCGTGCCGCCGCTGGCGGTCACGTCCTCGACGAAGGACGAGCCGGCGCCGGCAATCAGCTTGTGGACTTTCTTGCCTTTCTCGTTCATCGAGTAGATGTCGGCGTAGGCCTCCGGCCCTTCCGCGCTCTCGCCACGGCTGTAGACGATCCTCTTGGCGAGGTAGCGCGGGGCGAACTCGTCGATCGCACCGGTGCGAGTCAACTTGCGCAGGTGGGCGCCCGAGGGCTTCACCGAGTAGATGTCGTCTGCCGTGCCGCCACCGGTCTCGGCGACGCTGCGCACGAAGGCGACCATGTGGCCGTCAGGCGAGAACGACGCTTCGTGGTCGTCGTCGGGCGAGCTCGCCAGCGCATGCAGGCTGCCAATGGTCACGCGAACGCTGTAGAGATCGCGCGGGGCGCCTTCAGTCGCCCGCCGCTCGAACAGCACGACCCTGCCGTCGGGCGAAACGAGTGGGCGCGAGTCGATCTCGGGGCCGCTGGTCAGCTGTCGCTGCCCGCTGCCGTCGGCGCGCATTGCATATATGTCGCCGCCGCGGACGAAGGCGATCGTGTGGCCATCGGCCGAGAAATCGGGTTCGCTGTCGGTCGGGTCTTCGGTGAGCTGGTTGAAGTGCCCGTTCTTCGAGGCGTAGAGGCCGCCGTGCGTCACGGGTGCGGGCGCTTTGCCTTCGCTTTCGCAGCACGGGTGTTCGACCGTGGCCATCGAGAAGACGATCGCCCCGGTCTTGGCCTGGGCCGCCGCCGGCAGCGCCATGGCCAGCGTGATCAGAAATGCGGTGAATGCGATTCGGTTGAGCATCGGACTCCCCTTCGGGTGGATTGCACTTGCACCACCGATGCTCGGCCCTGGGACCGCACCCGAAAACGACAGCGGCGACGCCGACCGGGCCGCGTCTGGCCCGGCTCGGGCCACCCCGGAACTCCTCAACGCGACCGGTAGACGTCGGCACGATGGGCGACGGCCAGAACTATGACCGTGCGGGCCTTCTCGTCAAGCGTGTAGATGACGCGATAGGGACCTCGTCGAGCCGCCCAGCGGCCCTCGAGCTCGAAACGCAGCGGCTTGCCGAGACGCTTCGGGTTTACGGCGATTGCCGGCAGCAATTCGACGACCGCCGTCGCATAGCGCTCAGGCAACCGCCCCAGCTGGCGCCGAACGGTCGGCATCACGCGTATGCGCCAAGACGCGTCGCTCACTCCGCAGCGTTGCGGCTTTTAAGGTCGGATCTCAGGTCGTCGAGCGTTGCGCCTTCCTCGCCACGCTCAAACTCGGCTTCGCTCTCGCGGACCTGCCGCATGAGCTGCGGGTCGGAGAGCACCGCCAACGTCTCTTCGAGGCTTTCCAGATCCTCGGGGCTGACGAGCACGGCCGCTGGCCGCCCCTTGCGCGTGACCACGACTCGGTCATGCTGACCCTCCACCCGATCGGCGATCTCCGACAGATGCGCCTTGACATGCGATAGCGGCAGGGTTTCCATGACCAGAATTATAGTCACATGACTAGGCGCGATCGAGGCCGAGCTCGATGACGCGGGCGGCTATGAGGCGCGGTCGGTCGCGGCCGGCATCGCCGGGGACGTTGAGCTTGGCCGCGAGGGCATCGAGGCGGCGCTGGGCGGTGCGCTCGCTGACGTGCAGCGCCTCGGCCAGCTCGGCGCGGGTGGCGGGACGACCGGCGAAGGCGCCCTCGCTGCGGTAGGGAGCGACGAGGGCCGTCGCCGTCGCCCGCTCCTCTTCGCTGAGCGGGATCGAGGGCGCGGCTGCGGCAACGGTCCCACCGGCCCGTCCGGGAACAGGGTCCGAGACTTCGAGGCGGTAACCGGCGACGATCAGCGTGTCGCCGTCGCGCAATCGCCGGGGCTTGTCGAGCGGTTCGCCGTTGAGGGCCGAGCCGTTGCGACTGTCGAGGTCGGTCGCCATCAGCACGCCGCCGCGGTTTTCGATCTCGAGGTGGTTCCAGGAGACCGCCACGTCGTCGATGTGGATCGCGGCATCTGGGTCGCGCCCCACTACGGTGCGTCCCGGCAGCAGCGCCACCGAGTGCGGCTCACTGCTCGCTCCCGTCAGCCAAACCCTCGCGTCCATCTCGTCGCGAGCATAGAGTTCCGCCCGGTGGACGCTGCCGACGAGAAGCGGATCGCGGCCGAAGCGGCGGCAGAGCTGGTCGAGGACGGGATGAGCGTCGGGCTCGGCACCGGATCGACCGTCGCCTTCCTCCTCCCCGCGCTGGCCGAGCGCGGGCTGAGCGGCATCCGCTGCGTGGCGACCTCGGTCGCGACCGAGGAACAGGCGCGGGGGCTAGGCATCCCGGTCGAGGAGTTCAGCCAGTTGCAGCGCCTCGACATCGCGATCGACGGCACCGATCAGGTGACCCCCGACGGCTGGCTGATCAAGGGCGGCGGCGGCGCCCACCTGCGCGAGAAGATCGTCGCTGCGGCTGCCGAGCGCTTCGTCGTCATCGCCGACTCGAGCAAGACGGTCGATTCGCTGAGCGGCCCGGTGCCGCTCGAGCTATTCGCCTTCGGGCTGCGCTCGACCCTCGAGCGGCTCGGCCCCGAGGTCGAGCTTCGAGACGCGCCCCCCAGCCCCGACGACGGCGTGATCGCCGACCACCGGGGCGCCAAGCTGGGTAACCCCGCCGCGCTGGCCGCGCAGCTCGAGGCCGACCCCGGCATAGCCGCCCACGGGCTCTTCCCGCCGGATATGGTGAGCGAGCTGCTGGTGGGGGCCGGAGCCGCGGTTGAACGAACGACCTTCGACTGACCCAAAGGAGCCCTGATGAGCGACTTCACCGGCCTTTCCGTCTCCGGCCGCATAGCCACGCCCGCCGACCCCGACTGGGACGAGGCGCGCGCCGCCTGGAACCTGATCGCCGACCAGCAGCCCGAGGCCGTCGTCTTCGCCGAGAGCGCCGAGGACGTCGCCGCCGTGGTGCGCTTCGCGGCCGAGAACGATCTGCGGGTCGCCGGCCAGGGGACGGGGCATGGCGCCACGCCGCTCGGCCCGCTCGCGGGGACGGTCCTGATCAAGACCGAGCGCATGCGCGGCGTCGAGGTCGATCCCGGCGCCGGCACGGCGCGGGTCGAGGCGGGAGCGCTCTCGGCGGAGCTGGGCGAGGCTGCGAACGCCCACGGCCTCTGCTTCCTGCCCGGCTCCTCGCCCGACGTCGGCGTCACCGGATACACGCTCGGCGGGGGGATGAGCTGGTTCGCCCGCCGCCACGGGTTCGCCTGCAACCACGTGCGGGCGATCGAGCTCGTCACCGCCGCGGGCGAGGCGCGCACCGTCGACGCCGAGAACCACCCCGACCTGTTCTGGGCGCTGCGCGGCGGCGGGGGCGGCTACGCGATCGTCACCGCGCTGGTCCTCGACCTGCTGCCCTACGCCGAGGCCTACGGCGGCGCGCTGCTCTTCCCGGCGGAGCTGGGCGCGGAGGCGGTGCGCGCCTACCGCGACTGGGCGGCAACGGCGCCCGAGGAGGCCACCACCTGCGTCCGCTTCCTCACCCCACCGCCGATCCCGGACGTGCCCGAGCCGCTGCGCGGCACACCGCTGCTGACAATCGACGGCGCCTTCACCGGCGATGCGGCGGAAGGCGAGGCGCTCTTCGCGCCGCTGCGCGCGCTGGGCGAGCCGATCATGGACACCTTCGCCCAGATGCCGACCGCGGGCCTCAGCCACATCCACATGGACCCCGAGCATCCGGTGCCCGGGATCGGCGACGGGATGCTGATCGGCGAGCTGACCGACGAGGCGATCGACGCCTGGGTTGCGGCGAGCGGACCCGGCTCCGGCTCGCCGCTGCTGCTCAGCGAGATGCGCCACCTCGGCGGCGCCGCCGGGCGGCCGGCGGAGAACGCCGGCGCCCTCTCCCACCTGGATGCGAGTTTCGGCATGTACAGCGTCGGAATGCCGATGACGCCCGAGCTGGGCGAGGCGATTCCCCGCCACCTCAACGCGCTGGAGGAGGCGATGCGTCCTTGGGCCGCGGGCGTGTACTTCAACTTCGCCGAACGGCCCGCCGACGTCGACGCGATCCTGCCGCCCGAGGTCTGCGCGCGACTGGCCGACGTCAAGCGCCGCTACGACCCCGACGGCCGAATCGTCGCCAACCACGGAGTCTCGCTGGAAACAGCCTAAGTTAGTGGTACATTTGAACCACTATGGCATTCGTGGTGCCCACCAGGACGGGTCGGTTCGAGATACGGGAGTCCCACAACACCGCTCGCGGTCCTCGCAGCAAGACTCTCGCGTCCTTCCGCGAGTTGACGGATGACGTCATCGAGACTGCGCGTACGAAGGCGACGACGCCACCCAGTGCCGAGGAACTGCGGCGCGCAGCGCGGCGGGCCGGTGCGCCGGTAGCGCGCGAACCGGCGGAGGAGGCCGCCCGCAAGTTGATAGCCGAGCTGGACAAGGGGCGTCGCATCGCGCCGCCCCTGCGCCGGATCCTGATCGACCTCCTTCAGGATGGCCACCGCGAGGCGCCGGGTCGCGCGGACGAGGCCGGTCACGCAGTCGCCGCCTGGATGGCTGCAACTCCAGCCGAACGGGGGAATGCCCTCGTCGACCTCCTCCTGCTGGCCGACGCTCTGCCATCGGGCGGGCGCAAGGGAAAACCGCTGCGCTTCCCGAGGCTCGACTCCGGAACGGCGCCATGAGCGAGCCCAAAGGCGCGACACCCATGCTCGACGAAGCGCCCAGCCTCCCCGAAAAGGTGATTCTGATCCACGAATCGCTGGACGAGGCAAAAATCAGCCACGCGCTGGGTGGCGCCCTCGCCCTCGCCTACTACGCCGAGCCCCGCGCGACGATCGACATCGACGTCAACGTCTTCGTCTCCACCGAGGGTTGGCGCGACGTGATCGATGCTTTCGAGCCGCTCGGCGTAGCGTGCGACCGCCTCGACGAGAGCGCCCTGATGCGCAACGGCCAGTGCCGGCTCTGGTGGGGCGACAATGCCGTCGACCTCTTCTTCGCCTACGACTCGGTACACGAGGAGATGCGGAGGAACTTCCGTCGCGTGCCATTCGCGGGCGATGTCGTGCCGATACTCGCGCCGGAGCACCTGGCGGTCTGCAAGGCGATGTTCGACCGTCGCAAGGACTGGATCGACATCGAGCAGATGATGATCGCCACCGACGATCTCGATGTGGAGGCGATCGAGGGGTGGTTGACGAGGATGGTCGGAGCCGGGGATCACCGCCTGCAGCGACTCAAGGAGCTGCAGGCGAGCCTGTGTGACGACGACTAGACAGGGACCGCTACGGAGCGGCCAGCTCGTCGGCGACGACGACCATGTGCGGGTTCTCGACCCGGCCGGCCGGGATCAGCGGATCGGCGGTGAGCAGCCGGGCGAGGGCGTCGCGCTTCTCGGGGCCGGTGACCAGCCAGACGATCCGCCCCGCTTCCGCCAGGGCGGGATAGGTGAGGGTCATGCGGCGGTGGTCCTGGTAGGCAGTCTCGGTGACCGCGACGCGGCGATCGCTTACGTCGAGGACGGGGTCGCCAGGGACCAGCGACGCCGTGTGGCCGTCGGCGCCGAGGCCGAGGTGGACGCAGTCGAGCGGCTCGGGGAGGGTGCGTTCGTATTCGCTCGCCGCCGCCTCGAGGTCGCGCTGGGTGACCGGCATCGGCCGCAGCGAGGCCTGGTGGTCCATCGAGAGACCCAGCACCATGTGGGTGAGATTGCGCTCCTCACTCCCCGGCGAGGCGATCCGCTCGTCGACCTGGAAGAGCTCGGTTGCCTCCCAGGGCATCTCCTCTAATTCGCCGAGGATCGCGAGCATCGCCCACGGCGTGCGGCCACCGCTCATCGCCAGCGAGAAAGGCCCCGGGCGCTCGGCCAGCGTCTCCACCCCGGCGGCCTCGATCAGCTCCGCGGCTCGCCGCGCCGCGGCCTTCTCGTCCGCCACAACCTCCAGATCGATTGTCATCGTCGCCTCAGCTGGGCTTCTCGTCGTGGCCGCCGAACTGCTTGCGCATCGCGGAGAGGACCTTGTCGGCGAAGTCGTCGAGACCGCGCGAGGAGAAGCGCTCGTAGAGCGCGGTCGTCAGCACCGGAGCCGGCACGCCCTCGTCGATCGCGGCGATCGAGGTCCAGCGGCCCTCGCCCGAGTCGGAAACCCGGCCGGCGAACTCGGCGAGATCGGGGGATTCGCGCATCGCCGCCGCCGTCAGGTCGAGCAGCCAGGAGCCGATCACGCTGCCCCGTCGCCAGACCTCGGTCACCTCGGGCAAGTCGATGTCGTACTGGTAGTACTCGGGCTGCTCGAGCGGCGCGGTCTCCGCGTCGGCCTCGCGCTGCACCTTGCCCGCGTTGGCGTTCTCGAGGATGTTGAGGCCCTCGGCATAGGCGGCCATCACGCCGTACTCGATCCCGTTGTGGACCATCTTCACGAAGTGGCCGGCACCGTTCGGGCCGCAGTGCAGGTAGCCGTTCTCAGAGGGCGAGGGGTCGCCGGAGCGACCCGGCGTGCGCTCGGCCGACTCGACCCCCGGCGCCAGTGAGGAGAAGACCGGGTCGAGCCGCTCGACGGCACGATCGGGGCCGCCGATCATCAGGCAGTAGCCGCGCTCGAGGCCGAAGACGCCGCCGCTCGTGCCGCAGTCGACGAAGTCGAGGTCGCGCTCGCGCAGCATCTCGGCGCGGCGGATGTCGTCGCGGTAGTAGGAGTTGCCGCCGTCGACGATCGCGTCGCCGGGCTCGAGCACCGCGGCGACCTCTTCGATCGTCTTCTCGGTGATCTCGCCGGCCGGGACCATCACCCAGACCGAGCGCGGCGCGCTCAGCTTCGAGGCCAGCTCCTGCAGCGACGACGCTCCCTCGGCACCCTCGGCGGCCAGCTCCGAGACCGCATCGGGATTGAGGTCGTAGACGACAAGCCGGTGGTCGTCGCGCATCAGCCGCCGCACCATGTTGGCGCCCATCCGTCCGAGCCCTACCATTCCCAGCTCCATGCCCACCACCCTACCCGCCGACGCCCTCGCCATTTTCGGCATCAGCGGTGACCTGGCGAAGAAGATGACCTTCCGCGCCCTCTACCGGCTGGAGGCGCGCGACATGCTCGACTGCCCGATCGTCGGCGTCGCGATCGACGATTGGACGACCGAGCAACTGCGCGAGCACGCGCGCACGGCGATAGCCGACACAATCGAGGACGCCGACGAGGACGTCCTCGACAGTCTCGCCGCCCGCCTTTCATACGTCCAGGGCGACTACGCGGACGCCGACACCTTCGCCCGGGTAGCCGACGCCGTCGGCGAGGCGCAGCGCCCGGTCTTCTACCTCGAGATCCCACCCTCGCTCTTCGCCACGGTCGTGCACGGGCTCGGCAAGGCGGGCCTCACCGAGAACGCCCACGTCGTGATCGAGAAGCCCTTCGGCCACGACCTCGACTCGGCCCGGGCGCTCAACGAGGAACTCCGCGAGGTGCTCGACGAGAACCAGATCCTGCGCATCGACCACTACCTGGGCAAGGAGCCGGTGATGGACATCACCTACCTGCGCTTCGCCAATGCGCTGCTCGAGCCGATCTGGAACCGCCAGCACGTCTCCCACGTGCAGATGACGATTGCCGAGGACTTCGGAGTCGACGACCGTGGCCGCTTCTACGACGCGGTCGGGGCGATGCGCGACGTGATCCAAAACCACGCGCTGCAGGTGCTGGCGCTGGTCGGCATGGGACCGCCGACGGGCAACCAGCAGGACTCGGTGCGCGACAAGAAGCTCGAATTCTTCAAGGCGATGCGCACCGCCGATCCCAAACGCTACGTACGCGGTCAGTACGAGGGCTTCCTCGAGGTCAAGGACGTCGCGCCCGACTCGACCACCGAGACCTTCGCCGCGGTCGAGCTGGCGGTCGACAACTGGCGCTGGAGCGGCGTCCCCTTCTTCATCCGCGCCGGCAAGCAGATGCCGGCCAAGTCGAGCGAGGTGAGCGTCGTCTTCAAGCGGCCGCCGCCGCTTGGCGTCGGCGGGTCGCACAGGCAGCCCGACCCCAACCGGATGACGGTCCGGATCGAGCCCGATCCGGGAGCCTGCATGCGCCTCTTCGCCAAGCGGGCGGGAGAGGAGGCCTTCGAGCCCGCCGACCTCGAGGTGCTCTTCGAAAAGGTCCCGGGCGAGGAGCCCGAGCCCTACGAGCGACTGCTCGGCGACGCGATCGCCGGCCGCCATCAGCTCTTCACCCGCCAGGACACGGTCGAAGAGACCTGGCGGATCGTGCAGCCGCTGCTCGACGAGCCGGGGCCCGTCCATCCCTATGAGAAGGGGACGTGGGGCCCGAAGGAGGCGGAGAAGCTGACGCGCGGCATCTGCCAGTGGCACGAGCCGTGGTTGGCCGGCCCGAGCGCCGCGATGAGCGCCGGCGTGCTAGGTTTCTAGTTCGATTAGGGTCACCTAATTCGGGTGGCCGAATACCGAGCCGAGCCAAGGAGAACGCAGCCGGATGATCCCCACCTTCGTCATCGCCCTACGCGAGGGCGTCGAGGCGGCGCTGATCATCGGCATCATCGCCGCCTTCCTGGTTCGCGAAGGCCGACAGGATGCGATGCGCCAGATGTGGGCCGGGATCGCCGTTGCGGTCGCGCTCTGCGTCGGCATCGCGGTGATGCTGCGGGTGATCGGCCAGCAGCTACCCCAGCGTGAGCAGGAGGGGCTGGAGACCGTGATCGGCCTGATCGCCGTCTCCGCCGTCACCTACATGATCGTCTGGATGCGACGCAACGCCCGCGGCATCAAGAAGGTTCTGGAAGGCAATGCCGCCAGCGCCCTGTCCAGCGGCTCGGCGATGGCCCTGGTCGCGATGGCCTTCCTCGCAGTGCTGCGCGAGGGCTTCGAGACCTCGGTCTTCCTCCTCGCCGCCTTCCAGGATGCCGGCGACACCACAGCCGCCGGTGCCGGTGCCGTCCTCGGCCTCGTGGCGGCGGTCGCGATCGGCCTCGGCATCTACCGCGGCGGGGTGCGACTCAACCTGACCCGCTTCTTCCGCGTCACCGGATTGATCCTCGTCTTCGTCGCCGCCGGCCTGCTCGCAACCTCGCTGCACACCGCTCACGAGGCGGGCTGGTTCAACAGCCTGCAGGGCCAAGCCGTCGACCTGACCTGGCTGGTGCAGCCGGGCACCATCTCCGGCTCGCTGCTGACCGGGATGCTGGGCCTGCAGCCGACACCGACCGTCGGCGAGGCCGCGATCTACCTCTTCTACGCGGTTCCGATGGCGCTTTACGTGCTCTGGCCGGACCGACTGCGGCTGCGCCCGGCGCTCACACGATGGCGTCGCCCGGCCCGCGCCGCCGGCGCCGAGATCCCAGCCTGAGCAGGCAAATTCCTAATCCGACTTTCTTTGTCGGTTTTTGTTAGGGTGCCCTAACTTCACCCCCCCCCGACGAAGGAGTCTGCGCCAATGCACCGAGTCCCGTTCCGCCCCTTTCTCGCAACCGCCGCCGCCGGCCTTGCGACGATCCTGATCGCCGCCTGCGGATCCTCAGGAGAGGACATCCCGGCAGGCGCCAAGAAGCTCTCGTTCAAGCTGACCGATGCCGGCTGCGTTCCCAACTCGGCAAAAGCGCCGGCGGGGCCGATCGCCTTCGAAGTCGAAAACGCCGGCACCAGCGCCGTAACCGAGTTCGAGATCCTCGAAGGCGACTCGATCCTGGGCGAGAAGGAGGACCTCTCCGACGGCCTCTCGGGCAGCTTCTCGCTGACGCTCGACGAGGGCAGCTACACGATCTACTGCCCCGGCGGCTCAGACGAGCGAGGACTCCTCACCGTCACTGCCGCGAGCTAGCCGCCGCTGCTCGCGGCGCTGGCTGAAGCCGGTGCTCAGCACGACTGCGAACACGCAGATAATCAGCACGATGTCGGCTATTGCAACGATTCCAACAGGGGTCATCGCTTCTCCTGGCCTGCCCAGCGCATGTGTACCACTGGTTTCCCAATTCCGAAGTCCTCAAACAAAAGTCCAAGCGAAAATCAACCCAGTTTGCGGGATCGCCGGAACGATTCGCGCATTCGGGTGTTTGGGCGGTACAACCTTCTGCTGGCGGGTCGGCATTTAGTCAAAGACACCTCCGATCGCCGCCCGCCAGCCGGGAGGGACCACGGCTCCCCCAGTCGAATGACGCTCGGATGACCTGCGCAACGCGAGCTCGCACCTGCCTGACGGCGCTTGCCGTCGTCGCGCTCTGCCTCGGAGCGCCGACCGGCGCCGGCGCGGCGAAGCTGATGCCGCACGGCAAGAAGGTCTTCTTCGGCGTCAGCGACACCGGCAACCCCGCCGACTTCGGCCACTTCAGCAGCGCCCTGGGCAAGCACCCGGCGCTGATCGAGACCTTCCGCAGCTGGGGCTCGGATTTCCCGGAGTCGATCGAACGCTGGCAGACGGCCCGCGCGCGCCCCGTCCTCCACGTCACGACGGCCGACAACAACGACGGGCACGAGTTGATCACGCCGCGGGGAATCGCCCAGGGCCATGGCGACGGCTACCTGATCCGCCTCAACCGACTCTTCTGGGAGAAGCGAATGCCCGCCTACATCCGGCCGCTGGGCGAGCCCAACCGCTGCATCAACGTCTATGCCTCCTACGACTGCGCCGGCGACGGGCGCGGCGCCGCGCACAGCCCGCACTGGTACCGACTCGCCTTCCGGCGCATGTTCATCGTCCTGCACGGCGGCGGCAAGCTCGACGCGATCGACGCGCGCCTGGCACGGGCGGGACTGCCGCCCCTGCGCGCCGACGTCGGCGGCCTGCCGAAGGCGCCAATCGCAATCATCTGGGGCACGCTGCCGGCCGGCTCGCCGACCGTGCCGCAGAACCGGCCGCGCCACTTCTACCCAGGATCAAGCTACGTCGATTGGGTCGGCACCGACTTCTACTCCGACAATCAGGACTGGAAAGCGCTCACCGGCCTCTACAACCGCTTCTCGGGCAAGCCCTTCGCGCTGCCGGAGTTCGGAGTCTCGATCGGCGACGACCCCACCTACATGCGGCGGCTGATGGTCTGGGTGCGACGCCACTCGCGCTGCAAGATGCTCGTCTACTACCAGGACTTCGGCTCCGCGAGCAGCTACCGGATCCAGAACTACCCGGCGAGCCTCGCGGTGCTGAGCAACGCCCTGCACAGCCCGGTCTTCCCGCCGTTCGCACCGCACCCACCGCAGCCGCCCCCGCCGCCGGAAGGCGGCATCGGCGCCAAGCCCTGACCCGCCGAACCCCATGCGAATCAAGTTGTCCATGCAATAGCTGGAAAACTTGATTCGCGTCGGGCTAGGGTCGCTTTTTCCTCCTTGCCTTGGGGGCGACGATCGCCTGCGCGACGGCGCGTTTGTACTTGTAGGGCTGCAGCGCGGTGATGCTCGAGTAGCCGGTCAGGTAGATGCGGCGCCCGTCTGAGATCACCGGCGTGTAGGTGCCGCGCCCGTAGTGGAAGACGCGGCGGCCGTTCCTCATCGTGAAGCCGTTGGTCGCGTCGTTGGTGAACTCGGCGACGTAGACGATGTCGCCGACGGCCGAGAGCGAGCCGACGACCTGGCCACCGGCCGAGCGACTCCAGCGCACGCTGCCGTCCTTGGCGTCGAGCGCGTAGATATTGCCGTCGAAGGAGCCGATGTAGACGGTCGGTGGGCTGTGGCGGGTGTTCGCCACCGTCGGCCCCGAGTAGGCGTAGCCGCCGGTCGAGTAGCTCCAGGCGAGGGTGCCGTCCTTGAGGTCGAAGCTGTAGACCCGGTCGTCGTTGTTGCCGGCGTAGACGCGACCGAAGGCGACGGCAGGGGTCGAGTAGAACTGGCCCGAGGTGCCGAAGCCCTGGCCGAGCGAGGAGGTCTGCCACTTGACCTTGCCCGTCTTGGCGTCGACCGCGTTCATGTAGCCGCCGTAGTCGCCGACGTAGAGCGTGCCCCGGTAGTAGGCGGGCGCCGACTTGATCGGCCCACCCAAAGTCGTCGCCCAACGCACGTTGCCGCTGATCGTGCTGAGGGCGAAGAGCTCCCCGTCTTCGCAGCCGAAGTAGACCGTGCGGTCGATCACGACCGGCGAGGACTCGGCCCTGCCGGGCAGCGAGCGCTTCCAGATGACCTTCCCCGTCTTCGCGTCGAGCTTGACGATGTGACCGGGAACGAGGTTGACGATGTAGAGGCGGTGTCTGTAGTAGGCGGGCGAGGAGGCGTTGAGGCGGCCGATGCTGCGTTCCCACAGCACCTTGCCGGTGTCGGCGTCGAGGGCGAAGGCGGTGCCGTTGTTGTTGACCGCGTAGAGCTTGCCGGCGACGTAGATCGGCGGGTACTCGAGCAGCGGCCGCTCGGTGTAGCGCCAGAGCTTGCGGAAGGGCGGCTTGACGCCCTTGGCCGGCAGGTAGCGCGTGCGGGCGGGATTGAGACCGAAGATCGGCCAGTTGACCGTCTTCGCCTGCGGCTTGGGCGGCTTCTGCAGGACGAAGGGGGCGTCGGGGTTGTGGACGTCGGCCGGGCGCTTGAGCGACTCGTAAGCGAGGATCCCGGCGCCGACGATCGCGACCGCGCCGGCGACGAGCAGGCCGACCGCAAGGCGCCGGCGCTCTCGCCAGAGCCGCCTTGCCTCGTCGCGCAGGCGCGCCGGCAGCGGCGCTTTGTCGGGTCTCTCGCTCAGCGGCGCATCTCCCACATCTCGACGAACCCGAGATCGCGGAATCCGATGCGTTCATAGAGGGGCGCGCCGGCCTTCGAGGCCTGCAGCGAGGCGGTGGCCATTCCCTCGTCGCGGGCCTCGGCGAGGGCGCGAGCCATCAGCCAGCTGGCGATGCCGCGGCCGCGATACTCGGGCGGCGTGGCAACCCCGGTGACGCAGCAGTCGTCGCCGATCGCGATCGTGCCGACGCAACCGACCGGCGTCTCCTCCTCGTAGGCGCCGTGCCAGCAGATCGCCGTCTCGCCCGCGAGTCCGGCGCGAAAGCCATCTTCGCCGTAGCCGTAGGCACGGTCGTTGAGCTCGGCGCAGGTCGTCGGCGTTACCGGCCCCACCTCGACGCCGGTGGGCGCCGGCGGACCGGCTTCGAGATCCGCGAGCTCCATCGCCATCGCTCGCGGTGCGGCGTCGAGCGAGTGACCGCGCCCGCCGAGCAGGCGGGCGGTCTCGCGGTCCTCGTCGGACACCCAGACTGTCCAGGCGCGCACCCCGTGGGACTCGTAGGCGCTTTCCAGGCTGTCGAGCTCGGCGGCCAGCGCTGCCGGGTAGTCGTAGTGGACCGAGTTGAAGATCGAGCGCTGGGGGGTGGCGGGCACGACCGCCGCAAGCAGGCCCTCGCGGCGGATCAGCAGCGAATCGGCGGCGGCACTGCCGAACGCCTCGACCTCGTCACGGACTCCCTCGACGGCGCGGCGCCGCAGCTCGGCCTCGTCGATACGGCCCATGCGGGCCGTCAACCTCCGGCGCGGCGCTCGGACTCCTTGGCTACGCCGTCGATCAGGCCCTTGATCGCCTGCTTGACCACGGCCACGACCACGCCCCCGACGATAGGCAGGGTCGGCTGCGTGCGCACCGCGTAGACCATCTTCGTGCCACTGCCGTCAGCGGCGAGCTCGACGGTGCCGACGTGGTCGCGCACCGGCAGGCCGGACAGCACCGTGTAGGAAAACCGGCTGGGCGCCTCGTATGCGATCACTTCCTCCCGCATCGGCGGGCCGACCGCGGTCAGCTTGCGAATCGCGCCGTTGCCATTGGGGGCGGGCTCGCCCTCGCGCTCGAGCTCGGACTTGCGCAGCGGCGTCAGCTCGCTGTAGCGGCGGTGGTCGGTGAGGACTTCGAAGACCGTCTCCGGCGGCGCCGCGATCTCACGCGTGAGGGTGAAGCTGGCCACGGCGGCGAAGGCTACCGGCACGTCGCCAGCGACGTGGGTCGGTGTCGGCGATCGGCTCGACTTCTCCGAGGATCGTCATGTGGTCGAGACAGGAGAGGACGATCTGCAGGACCCAGGCGCTGACCGGGGTGTTGACGTTCTCGGCGCCGACGATCTCGGCGACGATCTCGAAGGCTGTCCGCTCTTCTTCTTCCAGCGCCTCGCGCGTCTTCCCGAGCAGCTCTTCGACCTGGCGACGCGCCTCGGCGATCTTCGCCTGCGGGTCGCGGAAGGGGCGGCCGTGGCCGGGCAGGCAGAGGTCGACGTCCAACGGCTCGATCTCGTCGAGGCCGCCGAGGAACTCGCCGATCGGGTCGGGCGAGTGGCCGTGGTCGAAGAAGAGGACCGTGCGGCCCAGCAGGTGGTCGCCGGAGATCAACAGCTTGCGCTCGGGCTGGTGCAGGCAGACATGCGAGGGCGCGTGTCCCGGGGTCTCGTAGACCTGCCAGGTGCCGAGATCGGTCTCCACCTCGACCCCCGGCAGCAGGTCGCGGTCCGGCTCGACGATCGCGTCGATCCCCGTCTCCTCGTCGTCGCTGCGCGACTCGCGGTAGCGCTCCAGTGCGGCGGGCGGAACACCGCTCTGCCGGGCGACCTCGAGCCGCTGCTCGAGCGCCGCGGCCGGGTCGTCGCCGAGCAGGCGAACGTGTTCCCAGGCCGGGTGCATCCAGAGCTCGCAGCCGGCGCCCTCGACGATCGGCGCCGCCAGCCCGTAATGATCGGTGTGCGAGTGGGTGCAGACGAGCAGGCGCACGTCCTCGAGGCCGAAGCCGGCCTGCGCGAGGGCGAGGTCGAACTGGCGCAGCCGCCCCTTGCCGCCGATGCCGGTGTCGAAGAGGACGATGCCGCCGTCGGCGGCGACCGCCCAGACGTTGCCGTGCGGAACGCCCGGCCAGGGCAGGGGCAGGCGCAGTCGCCACACGCCCGGCAGGACTTTCTCGGTGCGCGCCGCCTCGGGGCGCTTGCGGTCGTCCGCCATCGCCGCCGCACCCTACCCCCGCAGGGGGTGTCTGAGTTTCACCACCCATACGGGGGTGAAAACTCAGACACGCCCTGGGCGGGGTAGGTTGAACGGGCCGAGATGGAATCGACCCGTCCCAAGCGCGCCAGCACCGTCCTCTCGGCGCTGATCCTCGTCGCCGCGGTGGCGAACCTCAATCTGGCGGTCGCCAACGTCGCCCTCCCCGACATCGGCAAGGCGTTCGACGCCGGCCAGACGTCGCTCAACCTGGTCGCAGTCGGCTACTCGCTCGGCCTCGCCACCTCGGTCCTCTACCTCGGCGCGCTCGGCGACCGCTACGGGCGCAAGACGATGCTGTTGCTCGGCATGGGCCTCTCGATCCCGGCCTCGTTGCTCGCCGGGCTGGCGCCGTCGATCGGGGTCCTCTTCGTCGCCCGGCTGCTTGGTGGCGTCGCCGCGGGCATGGCCTTCCCGACGACCCTGGCGTTGATCACAGCGCTCTGGTCGGGCGCCGCGCGCACCCGCTCGATCGCCCTCTGGTCGGCGATCGGCGGGGCGATCGCCTCGCTCGGCCCGCTGCTCTCCGGCGCCCTGCTCGAACATTTCGACTGGGGCTCGGTCTTCCTCATCACCCTTCCCCTCGCCTGCCTGGCCCTTTTCCTCGCCTGGCGCTACGTCCCCGCCCACGTCAACGAGACGACCGATCCCGTCGACAACCTCGGCGGGGTCCTCTCGATGCTGCTCGTCGCGGCCCTGGTCCTCGGGATCAACTTGGCGCCGGTGCCGGGCAAGGGCAGCTTGGCGATCGGGCTCGGCCTGATCGCGCTGGCGACAGCCGCCGCCTTCGTCATCCGCCAGCGCCGGACCTCCTCCCCCCTCTACGACCTCGACGTCGCCAGGCGACGCACCTTCTGGGTCGCCGCCTGCGCCGGGATCATCGTCTTCGGCTCGCTGATGGGCGCGATGTTCATCGGCCAGCAGTTCCTCCAGAACGTGCTCGAATACTCGACGCTCGACTCGGGCCTGGCGATCCTCCCCGCGGCCGCCCTGATGGTGGTCGTCGCGCCACGCTCGGCGAAGCTAGTCGAGGTCCGCGGCGCCCGCTTCACGCTGCTCGTCGGCTACGTCTTCTGCGTCCTCGGCTTCCTCACCATGCTGCTGCTCTGGAAAGAAGGCATCCCCTACTGGAAGGTCGGGCTCGGCTACGCCTTCATCGGCATCGGGGTCGGCTTCGCCGGCACGCCCGCCTCGCACTCGCTGACGAGCTCGGTGCCGGTGCGGCGAGCGGGCATGGCCTCGGGCACGGCCGACCTGCAGCGTGACCTCGGCGGCGCGATCATGCAATCGATCTTCGGCGCCCTGCTGACCGCCGGCTACGCCGCCGCCGCCAGCGAAGCGATCGCCTCCTCGGGGGAAAGCGCCAAGATCACCCAGAACGTCGAAGGCGAGCTGACCAAGTCCTTCTCCAGCGCCGCGGACATCGCCGGCCAGTACCCGCGCCACACCGAGCAGATCATCGCCGCGGCCAAGGCCTCGTTCCTGCACGGAGACACCTGGGCCTACACGGCCGGCATCGTCGCGATCCTGCTCGGCGGCGCCCTCGTCTTCTTCTTCTTCCCGAAGAAGGACCGCGAGCAGGAGCTGCTGGCGGAGTACGCCGCCGAGGACACCTGACGCCGATGGCCACCGGTGGCGAAGCGCGAGGACCGCTCCTCAGCGCAACGCTGCGCGAAGGCGAGCGGGTGACGCCGCTCGAGCTCTTCTTCGACCTCGTCTTCGTCCTCGCGATCACCCAGTGCACAGCGCTGATGGCCCACCATCCGACCTGGTCGGGGATCGCCCAGGGCCTGCTCGTCCTCGGCATGCTCTGGTGGTCTTGGACCGGATACTCGTGGCTGACCAGCGTGATCGACCCCGAGGAGGGCGCGGTCCGCCTGGTCATGTTCGGCGCGATGGCGGCGCTGCTGCTCGTCTCTATCTGCGTGCCGGAGGCGTTCGGCAGCCTGGCGCTCGCCTTCGCCCTGATCTACGGCGTCCTGCGCACCGCCCACATCGCCCTCTTCATGCTCGCCAGTCCCGAGGACGACGCGCTGCGCCACTCGGTCCTCGGCCTCGCCGCGAGCACCGCCGTCGCCGTCGCCTTGCTCGCCGCCGCCTCGCTCTTCGACGGCTTCGCCCAGGGAGCGCTGTGGGCGCTCGCCCTCTTCCTCGACATGGCCGGTCCCTACTTCTTCGGCTCCGAAGGCTGGCGTCTGGTCCCCAGCCACTTCGCCGAGCGCCACGGCCTGGTCGTGATCATTGCCCTCGGCGAGTCGATAGTCGCGATCGGCGTCAGCGCCGCGGGGGCGCTCGACCTCGGGATCGGCACCGCCGCCGTGCTCGGCGTGGCGCTGACGGCGGCGATGTGGTGGATCTACTTCGACGTCGTCGCAATCGTCTCCGGACGACGGCTGGCCGAAGCCGAACCGGGGCGCGTGCAGAACGAGATGGCGCGCGACTCCTACTCCTACCTGCACCTGGCGATGGTCGCTGGGATCGTCCTCGTCGCCCTCGGGCTGAAGATGACGATCGGCCACAGCAGCGCCCACCTGCCCGCGGTTCCCGCCTTCGCCCTGCTCGGTGGCCTCGCCCTCTACCTGCTCGGCCACGTCGCCTTCCGCTACCGGCACGTGCACACGATCAACCGGCGCCGCCTGCTGCTCGCGATCGTCCTGTTGATCCTCGTCCCGGTCGCCACCGAGATGCCCGCGCTGGTGACGCTCGCCGTCGCCAACGTCCTGGTCTGGGCATTGATCGCCTACGAGACCCGCCTCTACGGCGAGGGACGCCAGCGGCTGCGCCGACCTCAGGCGGCTGAGGGCTGAGCGGGCCTGCGGCGGCGCGGGCCATGCGGGTGCTCGAACTCCTGCATCAGCCCACCGACCGCGAAGCAAAGAGCGCCGGTCAGGGTCCCCCAGTTGGCAATGCCGGTTGAAAGGGCGTCGCTGGTCGACGGACGGACGAACGCGGCCACGGCCGAGACCATGAAGAGGATCGAGCCGATCTGGTTGACGGCGATGATCCACCAGCCCAGGTCGCGCCGCCGCCAAACCCGCCAGAAGTCACCGCTGATCCCAACCATCGCCAGGTGGCCCGAGATCAGGAAGAGAGCGCAGCCGACCATGTCGGGCGACCAGACGAGCCGGTCCTCCGCCGCCGGGCTGAGTTCCTGGATGAACGAATCGACGAGGTTGATCGCGAAGACGAGCGTGCCGACGAAGAGGGCGGCGGCGCTCAGCCACTGCAGGCGACGCGGCTGGCGCCCCCACCAGCGCCAGCGGCCGGACCGTCCGGTTGAACCCTCCTCCGGCTCGTTGATCACCTGAAGCACCGAGACGTAGCCGCCGGTGCTGAAGAAGACCCCACCGACCAGGTAGACGCTGGCGCAGGCGGTCTCTGACACCCCCGCCTGGGCCAGGGCGGCGCCGATCGCGAACAGCGAGCCGCCGATCAGAAACGCGGTGGCGGCGACGAAGTTGGCGCGCCGCAGGCGGCTATGGAGCGACGAACCGGTCGGGGCTGGGGCCGATCCGCCCGCCGCTGTCGAGCTGGCCGATCGCATCCATGTCCTCGTCGGAGAGCTCAAAGTCGAAGATCTCGATGTTCTCGCGGATCCGCTCCGGCGTCACCGACTTGGGGATGACGACGTTACCGAGCTGCAGGTGCCAACGCAGGATCGCCTGAGCCGGCGTCTTGCCGTGGCGCTCGGCGACTCGCACGATCGTCGCCTCATCGAGCAGGTCGCCCTGGGCGAGCGGGCTCCAGGCCTCGGTCGCGACCCCGTGCTCGGCGTGCCAGGCGCGCAGCTCGGCCTGCTGGAAGCGCGGGTGGAGCTCGATCTGGTTGACCGTCGGCAGCGTCTCGGTCTCGGCTTCGAGCCGCTCCAGGTCCTCGACCCGGAAGTTCGAGACGCCGATCGTCCGCGCCCGGCCTTCGTCGTGGATGCTCTCGAAGGCGCGCCAGGTCTCGACGAAGCGATCCTCGGTGGGCACCGGCCAGTGGATCAGGTAGAGGTCGACGTAATCGAAACCGAGGCGGCCGAGGCTGGCCTCGAAAGCCGCCAGGGCCGAGTCATATCCCTGCTGCGAGTTCCACAGCTTGGTGGTGACGAAGACGTCCTCGCGGGGAAGGTCGGCAGTGTCGAGGGCGGCGCCCACCCCCTGCTCGTTGCGGTAGGCGGCGGCGGTATCGATGTGCCGGTAGCCGGCGTCGAGCGCCAGCTCGACGACGTCCTGCGTCTCCTCCGGAGGCACCTGGAAGACGCCGAAGCCGAGCTGCGGGATCTCGACGCCATCGTGCAGGGAAATCCGGGGAACGGTCATCTGGCCCATTGTCGATGTCCTCGTCGTCGCGGGGGCGTACGCCTTGCGACTACCCGATTCGAGGGCTCTTACTCGGCCGGGCGCTAGCTGGTCGCGATGCCGATCGCCAGCAGCGGGAAGGCGAACATGACGGCGAGAAAGGCCCCAATCGCGGCCCCCGTCAGCAGGCTCGTCGTGTGCGAGCGGGCACCGGCGAAGACGCCGATCAGGAAGATCGCCGCCGCGAGCACTGCTCCTACCCAGAAAACGTCCGGCATGGGCGCGCGAGATTATCGGACGGGCAGGATTCCGGGCGCCGCCAACCGCGAGGAGAGTCGCTAGGTTGGGCGCGTGAAACTGCTCGCCTTCAGCGACCTGCACCGCGACCTCGGTCAGGCGGCGCGCCTGGTTGAGATGTCGAGCGAGGCCGACGTCGTGATCGGCGCCGGTGATTTCGCCTCGGTGCACGAAGGGCTCGAGGAGACGATCGAGGCGCTCTCGTCGATCGCGAGGCCAACCGTTCTGGTACCCGGCAACAACGAGACCGACGAGGCGCTGCGCGAGGCGACCACCGGCTGGAGCGCTGCCACGGTGCTACACGGGGGTGGCACCAAGATCGACGGCGTCGACTTCTTCGGCCTCGGGGCGGGCGTCCCGGTTACTCCGTGGGAGTGGAGCTTCGACCTCGACGAGGAGAAAGCAGCGGTGATGCTCGCGCTCTGTCCCGAGAACGCGGTCCTCGTCCTGCACTCGCCGCCGCGCGATCACTGCGACGAAAACGGGGCCGGCGACCACTTCGGCAGCGCGGCGGCAGCGCACGCGATCGAGGCGAAGAGCCCGCGCCTAGTCGTCTGCGGCCATATCCACGAGTCCTGGGGATGCGAGAGCGAGATCGGCGAGACGCCGGTCCACAACCTCGGCCCCAAGGGCACCTGGTTCGAGGTCTAGGCCGCGCAGCGGTACTCGAGGTGGGCGACGCCCGGCGCCTCGACCACCCGCACCTGCTCGAACGCCACGCCGGAGGCGGCGACCCGCTCGTCGAAGAGGCGCGCGCCCGAGCCGAGCAGGACCGGTGCGACGTTCAACCAGAACCGGTCGACTAGGCCCGCCGCGAGATATTGCTGAAGGACGTCGGCCCCGCCGCCGATTGCCACGTCCTTGCCGCCGGCGGCCTCCTTTGCCTGCGCCAGGGCCGACTCGATCCCGTCACCGACGAAGTGGAACGTCGTCCCGCCCTTCAGCTCGAGCGGCTCGCGCTCGTGGTTGGTGAGGACGAAGACCGGTGTGTGGAACGGCGGTTCGTCACCCCACCAGCCGTTCCAGGGCTCCTCGCCCCACGGGCCGGGGCCGCCGCCGAACATGTTGCGCCCCATGATCGTGGCGCCGATGCCGTCCGTCATCTCTTCGAAGACCGGCGAGCTGGCGTTGACCTCACCGCCCTCCCGCCCGTGCGGCTTGCGCCAGGCGGCGAGCGCGATGACCCAGTCGTGAAGCGCCTCCCCGCCTTCGCCGAGCGGGTTCTCCTCGCTCTGGTTGGGGCCGGCGACGAAGCCGTCGAGCGAGATCGAGATCTGGAAGCGGAGCTGGGCCACTACGCGGCGGGCTCGGAGCCGGCCGACTGCTCGAAGAGCTCGCCGGCGCGGATGCGCGCCGCCATGTCCGTCGATTCCTCGCGGTAGGTGCGGCCGTCCTCGAACTCGATCACCGGGTACTTGCGCTGACCGGAGAGCTGCTCGAGCTCGGTGCGCTTGCCGCCTCGCAGCGGCCCCTTGACCACCTCGTACTCGATTCCCTGCTCGTCGAGCGCCTTCTGCACTTTCCAGCAGGGATGCGCGTTGATTTTCACCCACATGGTCGAGCAACGGTGAAGTTTGATTGGCATGCCCGCACCCTATCCTCATTCCATGCCGCGGGCCACCTTTTCGATCGTCGCCGTAGCCCTTCTCCTCGTCCTGGCGGCCCGGGCGGCGGCTTACGTCCCCGCTGACCTGGACCGGGGGTTCGGTCACCAGGGAGTCATCACCTCCTCGGCCCCCAGCCTGCGCATAGCGACCAGGCACAACCTGGTCAGAGGCGGCAGCGAGACCCTGGGGGGCGTTTACCGAGAGAGGCAGGACACCACGGGATGCGCCTATGACACGCGGCTCGACCTCTTCCGGCTATCCGACGGAGCGTTCCAGGACTCCCGGGCCTTCCCCGCCGAACCTCCCTGCTTCAGCCCAATTCCGGGCGAGGTGGCGGTGGGACGGGATGCGGCGGAACGGATGTACGTGGCGCTGGGAGGGGACTCCTCGATCCAGCTCACCAGGCTGCTCGGGGACGGCTCGCCCGACCCGGCGTTCGGGCTGGGCGGGACGGCGATCGTCCCCGTCCCCCGCCCGCTGGTGCCGGAGCGTCTGCGCGTGGAACCGGACGAAAGTGTGCTGCTGGCCGGGGTGGCGACGCCGAGCGGGGGTGCTCGCCCAACCGAAACGTTCCTCGCCCGCGTCGCCGGCGGCGGCCTCGACCCGACCTTCGGCGAAAGCGGGATCCGCTTCTTCGACATGGGTCTCGGCGAATCGACCCCCGAGCCCTCGGCGCTTGCGGTGGGGCGCAAGGGGGACATCTATCTGTCCGGCCCGCTGGTCAAGGCGAGCGCCGGCCACCAGCTCACCCCAGCGGGGGTGAGGGCCTTCCTGCCCGACGGGCGGACGGACCGCAGCTTCGGCAAAGCCGGCTTCGTCAAGCTGAACGGCTCCGCCGCGCCCGCGATGGTCTTCTCCAAGGAACGCCTGCTCGTCGCCGTCAACCGGCAGGGGAAGCCGTCGCAAGTGGTCCAGCTGACCGAAGCTGGCAAGCTCGACGGGCGCTTCGGCAAGGGCGGCATTGCCACGCTGCCCGCCAGAGGTCATTTCGGCATCGCGGAGATCGCAGTCGACGGCAGCGACAGGATCACGCTCGCCGGCACCCTGCAGACGCACATCGCCGTCGATCGCCTCGGCCCAGACGGTTCGCAGGACCGCACCTTCGCCGGTGGCGGGGTCTTCCACCTCGACTCGGCCGCGAAGGTGCCCTTCGGTGCCCCCACGGTCGAAGGGCTCAGCCTCAGCTCCGGCAACGGCGGCGGCGGAATCGCGGTAACCGCGATGGTCCGTGCCTTCTGCGTCCCGCCCATCAAGGTCGAAAGGCGACCGTCTCCTGCTGATAGCAGCAGCAACTTCGACTGCGCCCGTGCTCGGCGCTGGGACGTGCGCTTCCGCCTCCTGGGACAGACCAGCCACGAGCGGTGCGGGTCGCGCCGGGCGACGATCGTCGGCAGCTCGCGCGGCGAGCGAATCGTGGGCACTCCGCGCGCCGACACGATCGCCGCGCTCGGCGGCAACGACACGATCGTCGGCGGGCGCGGCAACGACGTAATCTGCGGCGGCTCCGGGCGAGACACGATCGAGCCCGGCCCCGGGCGGGACACGGTTTTCCCCTGAGTCGTGTGACGTTTCTACCTGCAAAGCCGCGAGGTGCCTGGAATACTCGCGTGAGATGAGGTCCGCTGGCCTACCCCCCGGCCCCTCCTACCCTTCGGCGCTCCAGGCCGTCGGCTTCTGGACGCGGCCCTTCGCCTTCCTGCGCCAGTGCCGCGAGCGCTATGGCAAGCGCTTCACGATCAAGCTGCCAGCCGCTCCGCCCTTCGTGATGCTGACCGACCCCGCCGAGGTGAAGGCGATCTTCACGGCCCCACCAGACGTGCTGCGGCCCGGCGAGGGCGCGCGCGTCCTCGAACCGATCCTCGGCTCCAACTCGGTGATCCTGCTCGACGAAGGCGCCCACATGTCGCAGCGCAAGCTGATGCTGCCGGCCTTCCACGGCGAGCGCATGGAGCGGCTCGCGGGCTTGATGGAAGAGGTGACGGCCGAAGAGCTGGCGGCCCTGCCACGCGACGTGCCGGTCGAGCTGCACCCGCGAATGCAGGACCTGACCCTGAAGATCGTCCTGCGCGCCGTCTTCGGCCTCGACCCCGGGGCGCGCTTCGAGGCCCTGCGGCAGCGGCTGCAGACGATGCTCGAGTTCGGCGACCGGCCGATCAGCCTGATGCCGCCGCCCAAGGACAGCCTCGCGGCGAAGGCCGCCGAACGCGTCGGCCCCTTCGCGCAGTTCGTCCGCAACCAGGAAGAGGTCGACGACCTGCTCTTCGGGCTGATCGCCGAGCGGCGCGGCGAGGAGAGCGAGCGCAACGACGTGCTGGCGATGCTGCTTGAAGCCCGCCACGAGGACGAAACCCCGATGAGCGACCAGGAGATCCGCGACGAGCTGCTGACGTTGCTGGTCGCCGGCCACGAGACGACGGCGACGACTCTCGCCTGGGCCTTCGAGCGCCTCGCCCGCGAGCCGCTCGTGCTGGCCCGCCTGATCGAAGAGGTCGACGGCGAGGACGACGCCTACCTGACGGCGACGATCCAGGAGACGCTGCGCACCCGGCCGGTCCTGCCCAACGCGGCGCCGCGGCTGGTCGTCCAGCCGATCGAGGTCGGCGGCTGGGACTACCCGACCGGCTGCAGCCTGGTCGCCAACGGCTACCTGATCCACCACGATCCCGAGATCTACCCCGACCCCTTCGCTTTCCGTCCCGAGCGCTTCCTCGACGAGCCGCCCGGCACCTACACCTGGATTCCCTTCGGCGGCGGCCGCCGCCGCTGCCTCGGCGCGAGCTTCGCGATGCTCGAGATGAAGATCGTCCTGCGCGAGGCTCTGCGCACGCTTGCGCTACAGCCCGCCGGGCGGGCGGAGGTGGCGCGTCGCCGCAACATCACCGTGCGGCCGGCCGGGGGAGCGACCGCGGTCGTGTCGGAACGGGTCCCAGCCGCCGTAGCGGCATAGCATCAGGGCGCTTGCCCGTCCGCAAAACGCGCATCGAGCTGTCCGAGGCAGCCCCTGCCATCGTGCTGGGCGCGGCGATCGTGGCGCTTGTTGCGCTCGACGTCTGGTGGCTGCACCGCTTCCGCTTCGGCTTCATCACCGAGTGGGACGAGTCCGGCTACATCTCGATCGCGCTGCAGAACAGCCATGCGCTGAGCAGCGGCGGGCTCTTCTCACTGATCTCGACGGTGATCGACCAGGGCGTCCAGGCGCCGCTGGTGCCGCTCGGCGCGGTCCCGTTCAACGTCGTCTTCGGCGACGGCGTTGACGCGAGCCTCCTGGTCGAGCCGGCGTTCTTCGCCCTGCTCGTGGTCGCGACCTACGGGGTCGCGCGTCGGCTGGTCGAGCCGTGGTGGGCGGTGCTGGCGGCGCTCTCGGTCGCGGCCGCGCCGATGGTCACCGACTACACGCGGATCTTCCACTTCTCTGTGCCGGCTGCGGCGATGTTCACGTCCGCCCTCTGGGCGCTGCTGAGATCGGAGGGCCTGAGCCGCCGTGGCTGGGCGGTCGGCTGCGGCCTGCTGCTCGGGCTGATGGTGCTCGCCCGGAGCATGACAATCGCCTTCCTGCCCGGCTTCGCGCTTGCCGCCGTCCTGCCGCTTGCGCTGAGCCCGGTCGACCGGCGGCGACGGACGCTCAACTTCGCTCTGCTCTGCGTCAGCGGGGGGGCGCTCGCGGCGCTCTGGTACGCGCCGAACCTGTTCTCGGTCGGTGACTACCTGCTGCACTTCGGCTACGGGGCCGAGTCGAGCGCCTACGGGGCCGCCCACTCGCCGATATCGATCGGCTACTGGACGAGGGAGGCCGGCGGACTGGTCGACGAAATCTACCTGCCGCTTGCCACCGTCCTCGCGGCGGGCCTGCTCGCCGCCGCGACCTCGTTCGCGCTGCGCGGCGACCGGCCGAAGCTCTCCCGGGAGGCTCTGAGAACGTGGCTGGCGGGGAGCACGGGGTTGACTCTGGTCGTCGTGATCGAGGGCTACGTCGCCCTCACCTCGAGCCGCAACCAGGGCACCGCGTTCGCCCTTCCCTGGTTGCCGGCCCTCGTCGTCCTCGTCGTCGCGGCAGTGGCGAGCATCCGCCAGCGCCCGCTTCGCCTGGTCCTGGCGACCTGCCTCGCCGCCGTTGCCCTGTTCGACGTGACGATGAAGAGCGGGCTCGTACCCGAGGTGGCGAGCCCGGCGACTGCGGACCTGCCGGTGCTCGGCCAGACGACGATCGCCGACGGCCGGGGCATCGTCGAAGCAGAAGTCGAAGACTCCGGCTATCCCACGAACGGGCCGACCGAGCCGATGCCCAAGCTGCAGCGCGAGTGGCTTCCCTTTGCCGAACGGCTGTCCCGCTGGTCGTTCTCCTACGCCGAACGCCACGGCGGCGAGCCGTTCCTCGCCTCCGGCTTCGATGACCCCCTGTTCAGCAACACCCGGATCGCGCTCGGCGCCGAGCTGGCACTCTCCCGCCAGCTCCCCACCCTCTTCCTCAAGCCCTTCCCCCACGGCGACTCCGCTGCCTCATATCGAGCCCAGCTCCAGGAAACGCACGCCAACCTCCTGATCACCGGCGAGCACGGACCGGGAACGCCGGGGATAGTCCTCACGCGCTCGCGAGTGGAAGCCGCCGCCCGTCGCCTCGGCTTCGAGCAGGTCCGCCGGTTCACACTGCCCGACGGGCGTCGGCTGACCGCGTGGTGGCGGCCGTCGGCCGGCTAGTCTGCCGCCGGACCGCCAGGCACGGCCCGACCACAACTCCGTCGCTCGGGTGGAGTTCTTCGAGCAGTGACGAAAAGAGACGGCGGGAGATGAGCGAGGGCAAAGAACGGAGAAGCTGGCGATCGGGGCGCCTCGCGGCTGCCGCGGTCGCCGTGGTGGCGCTCCTCCTCCCCGCGACTTCCCTCGCCGCTCCCGGCTCGCTCGACCGCAGCTTCGGCGACAACGGCCGGCTCACGGTCAAGGCCGCCAAGTTCACGGACAGGGGCAACATCGAAGTCAGCCGGCTGCAGCCGATCCCGATGGCGAGCGCGCCGGGACCGGAAGGCGAGCTCGTCGCCGCCAACGACCAGCGCGTCCTCCGCTTCCGCGCCAACGGTCGGCCGCGGAAATACTTCGGCGGCAACGGTCGCGCCAAGATCCCGACGCCGGCGGGGATGAGCTTCCGGCTTGCCGGGGTGGCCGTCGACTCGCGCGGTCGCGTCCTCGTCGCCGGCACGACCAGGCCGGTGGGCGCGACCGGCGGGTCGCAGTACGCGCGCGTAAGCGTCTACCGCTTCAGGCCTAATGGCAAGCTCGACCAGGGCTTCGGCGAAGGCGGCGTCGCCGGCGGCTCGCTCGGCCCGATGGAGGCAAGCGGGCTCGCCGTCGACTCCCACGACAGGCCGGTGCTGACCGGGTTCTCCGCCCTGGCGCCGTCGCACTGCAACGCAGCGCTCGTCTACCTCAACACGACCGCGGTCGTGCGGTTGACCGCCGGCGGCACCCCCGATCCGACCTTCGGCAGCAGCGGCGTCTTCGCCGACCCGCTCGAAGACCCGCACCTGCCAGCACTGGCTCCAAGCGGGAAGATGGTCTACGTCAGTGCCCCAGAACAGCGCTGCGCCGGGTTTGTGAACTACGGTCCTGGCGGCAACCCCGTCGCCTCGATCATCTCACCGAGCGGCAGTCTCTCCCTCCGCTTCCCGGTGATCGCCAACGGGTCCCATTACAACGCACCGACGTCGCTCGCTGTCGACCGCCGGAACCGAATCGTGATCCTGATGACGTCAGTGCCTCCGGAGGGGGGAGGTAGCAATCAAGAAGTCCGCCGCCTGCTTCCGGACGGCAGCCTCGACCCCGAATTCGGGCCCTACTCGCCCGGCGTCGTCGTGGGCCCAGCCCCGCCCGGCGCCCACTTTGCGGCGGTCACCACCGATGCGCGCAACCGCGTCATCCTCGCCGGTTACGCGGTGCGACGGGAAGGCCGGTTCTTCGCCCGCGGGTTCGTGGCAGCGCGCCTGAACGCCGCTGGCAAAACGCAGACCTGGTTCGGCCGAGACGGCGCGGTCAAGGTCAGGTTCGGCAAGCGCACCGCGGCGACGGCGACGCAGGTCTACCTCGACAGCCGCGGACGGATCGTCCTCAGCGGCACGGTCGAAACACTCCGGCTGCACCAGCCTCCAACCAAGTACAGCCTCGCCTTCGCCCGCCTTCGCAGCGGCTGAGGGGCTGGCCCTCCGACCGAAAGAGGTTTGCGATCCAGTCGTTCGGGATAAATCTCTAGACAGAGCGCACGCTCGCCGAACGAAAGGGCTGGGTGAGCACTTCGGAAGCGGCGCTCGGGTCAGTATGTACGTATGTGAGCAGTGCGGGAGCAGTTTCAGCCCCATCAGGATCAGGTCCCCAGAGGCTTGCCCACGTTGTCTCGTGCGAAACCGAGTGAGGGTTCCGCTCGTGTTCTCCCCGTTCTTCGGCGCCAAGGAGAAGCAGCTCGATCCTGGGACCCGAAGGGAGGGAGAGTCCGAAATGCGGCACTCCGGACCTGAAGACTAGGCCTCGTGAGACTTCCAGACCGACGATCAAGAGGCGGAGCCTGTCCCGCGTTTTGGCTCTAGCAAGCCGTTTCTCAGCGCGCCTGACAGGATTCGAACCTGTGACCTTCGGTTTCGTAGACCGCCCAGTCACCGCTCTACAAAGCCATTTGCGGCGACTATGTGACTGATCTGAGACTTGACAGTTGCGGTCGTTTCGACCGAAGGTCAAGCCTCAGAGCGCAACTGCCTCATCACGGACGCGGTCCCGCATATAGGGCGACAGGCTGGCCTCGGTGACGACATCTACCTCAACCCCAAGGCTCTCCTCCAAGTCGTTGGAAAGCGCGATCAGATCGAACAGGCTGCGACCCTCCGCCATATCGACAAGGAGATCGAGATCGCTAGTTGTGCCCTGTTCGCCGCGTCCGGTTGAGCCGAACACGCGCACATTGCCTGCCCCATGCACGGACGCGATGCGGCGGATTTCCTCTCGGACCTCCTGAATCGCAACTGAGCCCGGGCTTTTCTCGTCCTTGGCCATTGCAGACAACACCTATCATAGGGTGATGGCTTACGAGCGGATCAAGACCGAGCACACCGGCGCAAAGAACGGAGGTGGCGCGTGGATGACCCGCGCCGAGGCGAAGCAAACGGCAAAGTGCCAGCGCCGCCAGGCGGATGAGATCGAGGCCGCCCTCTCGACCGAGGAGCGGGACGACCGCTGGTCGACGGCAAACGCCCGCGAAGCAATCCGAGAGGAGCGGTGGTAATCCACGGTTGGCTCTTGAGCCTCGGGTACCCTCTGAACATGACCGCGAAGGAAAAGCTGCTGCGCGACGTGCTCGACCTCGATGAGGCGAAGGCTGCCCGCGCACGGATCGTCGTCGCCGAAGAATCAGCCGACGAGCCGGAGATGGCCCCGCTGCCCGAAGGCTGGGGGGAAACCCTGACCGGGGAGCCAATGCCAAACGTCGCCGCAGCGGTTCGCCGGTCGCGGGAATCGCACTGACCGATGCTGGTCGTTGACGCGAGCCTCGCCGTCGAGCTTTCCCTCGACCGAGCCGGGGAACAAGCAAGCAAGGCCCTGGACGAAAACGGAGAGCTGATCGCGCCTCCGCTGCTCCGGAGCGAGGTTCCGTCCGTGCTGCGCGAGATGGCCTTTCGGGGCGACATCTCCAATGCACTCGCAGAGCTGGCACTTCAGAGGTTCTTGGGGAACAAGCTCGAAATCGCCGAGCGGCGTCCCGACGATCTCACGGCGACGGCTTGGCGAATAGCCGAGGATTTCGGCTGGGCCAAGACCTACGACTCGGAGTACATCGCCCTGGCACAGCTGCACGACTGCCGCCTGGTAACCCTCGATGGTCGCCTGCGCCGAGGCGCAGACCGGCTTGGCTTCGTCGTAACACCTTCTGAGCTATAACGCGCAAGGGGAGTCGACCAACGGATCTCGATCCTCGGCGGTTCATGTTTCTCCTTCAGACGAGAAAGGCTAGGCGCGGATCTGAAAGGTGGGTTGATAATCGGGGCTCAGGTCAGCGTAGACGCGCGTCTCTGGAAGGCGATTCCAGATATGGCCGAGGAAAAGTGCGACGCCGCTTGGAGCCGAGAGGAAGAGATGGACTGCTGGGGTGGTGGAGGTCTCCGCGCGGATTGCATCGAGAACGGCCTGAGCACAGCCGCGAGCAGCGGCGGGGCTGGCAACGCTGTTGCGCGCGGCCCCCGCAGCGGGCATCAGACAAACGAGGCGATTGATCGGCAGCTCGACGCGTCCGACGTAGTCGGCAACGTCGTTGTCAATCTCATTGCTGATCGAGACGCAGACGGCAAGGTCGTCGCCTTCACCCATCTCGCGAGCTTTTTTCTCAAGCGCAAATGGCTCTACATCCCCCTCACTGGACCAGAGTTCATCACGCTGCTTGGTCGAGAGCTGGTAGCCAGCCGTGTCAGCGAACTCAGCACCGACCGCGAAGGCGGTGTCGAGCCGAAACGCACCCCCCACACGCACACGGGAGTAACCACCGGCCTCAGCAGACTGACGCGCAGCAGTGAGGTCTTTCCCCATCTCAATCAGCGCAACGTCGGGGTCAGAAAGCCGACGGCGCTGACGGGCCTCATCGCCCACATAGTAATCAACCCAATCAAGGGTAATGCTGGCGGAATCTGGGAAAGCAACATGATCGATCGCGGCAACACTAAGCAAGCAGGTGGTGTGGTCTGCGGCAAGGTGGAGCCGGGCAACTAGCTCCCGCATAGCCTCAGCGTCGAGCTGATCGCACCCGCTCTCAATCAGATCGCGTATCGCCGCGTGACCGAGAGTCACCGCTTCGGTGTCTCCCCGCAAGCCAGCGGCAAGCATGACCTCCCCACAGCGGTCGCGCATCACATCGAGACTGCCCATGCTGGCATGGATCTCAAGATGGTCGAGCATTTCGAATAGTTCTGCCTCGGAGATGCCGAGATGCTCAGCCCAAGCGGCTCTTGCCTTACCCGATACAGAGCCTGTCTTCGCTATCGCTAGACGTGGAGTGAGTAGGCAGTCGCGACCCTCTAGGTGCTGAAGAATCGGATCGTCAGGAGAGATTGCGCGGTTAGTGATCAGCGCCATCTGTGGGCGCTTGCCATCATTCATCAAGTCGTCGAAGCTCTGCCGGAATCGTTGCAAGGGAGAACTGCGCACGTTGCCAATATCGGTGAACCAAGTGTGCGTCAACGGCTCCCCCGCAACTCGAGAAAACTTGACTTGATGGTAAAGCGTTGGCTTGTCGCGGTAGTCGACGATCAGGTCGTCGACATTGCCGGCATCACCGACCTCCATCCGTACCCGCGTCACACCCCAGACGTCGTCACGCAACAAGCGCACCGCCTGCATCAGAGTGAATACATGCTGGTAGTCATCGCCGCTGAGACGTGCGGCACTGGGGCTTGCCAGCTCGCGCCTAGGATCTCTCATCCGCCGCCCTCGGACGCAGCAAAGGGCGGAGAAGGCGGCTGGGAGGCAAGCAACTCAAGGATCAACTCGTGGGTCAGCGGCTTGTCTGGATAGGCGGCGAGAACCGCAGCGGGGATCAGGCGCATGCGCAGGTCCGAGTAGGTGTAGCCGTAGTCGCGTCCATCGCAAGGGCCGGTCTTGGCGGCGAGTTCGCCGATCTGTGTGGCGACGATGCCACTGCCCTCGAGCGCAGCCGACAGAACCGCCGCGCGCTGTTCCTCGTTGGGCCGCTGGAACTCAAACTCATCAGCGGCACGCCGACGTACAGCCGGGTCGATTGCATCGAGCCGGTTGGTGCATAGGACGGTTAGGACCGGACGTCCCTGTGCCGAGACTCGGTCGATGCGGCGGATCAGAGCGTTGACACCCGCGCGGTCCTCGTGGTGCATCTGGGCCATCGCCCGAGACTGAGCGAGAGCGTCGGCCTCATCGATTAGCAGCACTCCGGCGACCTGCGGCTTGTCCGAGGGAATCGGGATCTCAGACTCAACCACGCCAAACGCTTCCGAGATCAGCTTGGTCATCTCTCCCACTGCACCGCTGCCGCGGGCGGCAAGACTGAGGCGGAACAGCAGGATGTCGATCTTCTGCTCGTTGGCGACGGCGTCACCAAAGGTCTCGGCCAGCTCTGTCTTGCCAGTCCCTACATCACCCGCAAACAAGAACAGCGGACGGCGCTCAGAGAAGGCCTCAACGGCGGCGATCCGGTCACCGTGCTGGCGTTGGCTCCACTCGGCGAGGGCATCCCGGTCGAGCAGCAGCGCGCTCTCCTTGAGCAGACGCTGCTTGAAGTCGTCAAGTCCAACGAGCTGCTTGTAGCGCGAGCGGGCGTGGCTGTCGGGCAATGAGTCGACAGCGTCGAAGAGCCCGGAGGTGGAGGTCATCAGGCCGCTGTCTTAAAAGATTCCCGCGCGGCCGAGACACCGGCCGCCGTGTAAATACGATCCGATGTCCAAAAACCCGAGCCGTTACCAGGCCCGGGGCCTGCACTACGGGAGAAAGGCAGCGTCTTCTCGACCGCCTGCTGCTCGGCAAGACTTAGATTCTGGAACTTGCTTGAGTATTCGAGGTAGGAAAAGAAGGTCGTGTTAGATACGTCGGCATTGGCGGGAACGTGGCCAGCGCGCTGAGGCTCTCCACTTCCCGGCTGCACCGTGTACCTCAACGAAAAGATGCGGTTGCCGTTGCGCTTAAAACCGTACTCAACCCGGTAGAGGTAGCCGCCGACTAGCAACTCGACAAACTCCTCCTCATAGGCGTCGATGTCGGCGGCGGAGGGCTTGGCATAGAAGGTGCGCATCAAGCTGAGATCGGCGGCAACGCGGGATGCAATTTCGCGGGCGTGGGTGCGTGTGAAGCTGGTCGAGAATGAGTAGCTCATATCAACTCCTAAAAGACGGTCCGAGGATGATCTGCCAGCAATCAACAGCCCGGCCCTTGGTAGTTGCATAGGAGGCCTCGGCGATTGCGGAAATCGCCTCGTCGGCGGCCTCAACGATCTTTAGCCGCTGCTCATGGGTGTAGAGCTCGGCGACGTTGTTAGCAGGATTAACCGGGTCGAAGATTTCGACCTGGGCGGCTGTCGGCTCCGGGAGCTCTGACTCGGCGTAGAAATCGTCGAAGGCAATCCTCTCGGCGAGCTCGGTCTGCACGATGTAGGCAAAGAATGCTTCCATCGCGGAGGGGTAGTCGCTGAAGTCGGTCCCCCGGTCGGCGAGGTGAGCGCAGATCAGCTCGATCATGAAACTCTTGAAGCGAAAGCTCGAGTCGAGGTTCTTGCGGCGGCGTGCCCACCACTTGAGCAGGCGAACGACCTGCGCGAAGTCGAAGGGGGCTCCATTCTTACGGGCGCGGATAAATTCGAGGTGCTGAGTAACGCTGGTTTTGACCCGCTGGCCGGTCCCTGGGACGATCAGATAGCCGACATCGTCGGCCTCTCCCTCGTAGAGAACCGGGGCGACGTCGACATCGAGGCCGCTACCCGAGAAGGAAATCGTGACTGCATGAAGGCCAGCCTTGATCTGGTCAGGTGGATGGTTCGGGTACGCCTCGCGTAGACGGCCGGCAAGCCAACCCAGCAGGTCGCTCTCCACCTTGGGTGCCTCTGAGGCCACAACGTACACGGCGAGATCCATGTCGTTGATCGTCTTAAGCGCCGTTCCCTTTGCGACGCTGCCGGCGTTTCGCATCTTGACCAGCCCATAGTCCGGGTGCTCGGCGATGTGCTTCTCCAGCTTGGCTCGCAAGCGATTGGCTTGAGCGCGGTACTCGGTTAGATCCTCTCGCTTGACGTTGACTTTCTCCGCAGCAAAGTCGCGGATTTGTGCGTGCTCGATGTGAGTTGTGCGTGTGGTCATAGGAACTTCCCGATCTCAGCTAGAGGGTTTTCATGGAAAGCGATGAAAGCGTAGCAGCATGCTCTCGGCGATGCACCTCTGGCTCGGGCTAGGACGGGAGCGACGCCCCCAGCTCACGCAATAGCTGCTCCAACGCGCCAGTAACGGGCTGATCGGGAACGAGGCGGTAAATGTCCCCGGACCGACGCAGAAAGCCCGCATCAACCAGTGGGCTCAGATACCGATCCATGCGGGCCTTCGGATGCTGGCCACTGGCGCGGGCGAGCTGCGATCGAGTCCATCCACGACTGGGATCGCCGAGGAGCGCCTCAAGCAGAAGGCGCTTGCTCTCCTTCACAAAGAGCCAATCTCGAAGCAGCTGCTGGTTTTGCCGTCCGATGGGTAGTAGAAATTACTACCCATGACCGATAACAACAATTTCAGTGAAAGCGATAGCCTTGATCTGGTGCGAGTCCAGATGAGACATTTCGGTGAGGTGCTGGATACGCGCAAGGGAGCAGTTAAGGCCAGAGTTTCGATCGAAAAGGACATCCAAGCCGGCAGTCTGGGGGCAGGGGTCGTTCTGGACTTCCGGGGTGTGCGGGCAGCAACCGTGCCTTTCATCGACGAGTGCATCGGCGTGATGCTGGCCGGCCGCGCGACCGGCTACTACGGAAATCTCCCGGTGCTGGCCGTAAACGCTAACGACGACGTGCGCGAGACCATTGCCGTGACGCTAGCTCACCGCAAGCTGGCACTCCTGCACCTGATGGACCCTCCAGAGCTCCTTGGTGGCGATGAAATCCTCAATCAAACCCTGAGCGAAGCCTGGAGCCTCGGCAAGTTCACCGCCGGAGATCTGGCCGGCAGCATGGGGCTCTCGCCACAGGCAGTCAACAATCGATTGACGGCACTGGTCCGGCGGGGGGCTCTACGACGGGCTTTGATTGTCCCCCCAGGAGGAGGCAAGGAGTTCATCTATGCGATTCCCGATAGCGGACCAAAAAGGCGGCGGACTTCCGCAAAGACCCGAGGGAAGCGCACAACCCTGCCAGCTGGTAGTTAAACGAGGTTCGACGTGCTCTCGACTGGTTCAGCTCCGGCAGGGAGGCAATGGCCCGAACTTCCTCGCTGCTTCGCGCTCGGCTCTCACGCCTACCCAATCGCCACCCGAATCGCCTCAAAGCTCCGGCCCACGGCATGCGTATACCGCGCCAGCATCGTCTCGACGCGATGGCCGGCGATCTCGGCAAGATCGGCGTCGTTGACGCCTGCTGCGCGTAGATGCGTGACGTAGCTGTGGCGGCACTCGTGGGGGCGGATGTCTAGGCCGGAGGCTCGCTGGGCCGTTTCCAGACGTCGCGGTAGAAGTTGCGCTCGCGCCATATGCGGCCGGTGGGCGTCGTGAAGAGCAACTCGCAGTCGGAGCCGTTGAGGCGGACCTCGGCTTCGAGCATCCAGGCGAGAGTGGCTGGGACGGGGACGGTCCTCCCCGCGTCGTGCGATTCGTTGCTACCTAGCAACAGATCACGGCTTCCTTTGGAGAATCCGGGCGACTCGTGTGAAGTGCAGACCAGCCGCCTCGCCGATCTCGCGCATCGAGAGGCCAGCCCCGCTCGCGCCTCTTCGAAGCTCTTGCGTCGCGCCTCTCGCACATGCTCGTGCCTCACCTGCGAGCGCTCGAAGTCAGCCTGGGCACGGCGCACCGCCTTGCTTGCTTTGGCTCTGGTGGCGTCTGCCATCGTGCGGACCCTATTCGGCCCCGTGAAATGAGACCAGAATGCGACCACAGCCTTGCGGAACCGCTCGGAACGCCAAGGCGGCGCGCGGAAGGTCGAATCGAGGGGAACCGCCGCAATCGGCTCTGCACCGGTAAATGCACGGACTTCCGAGGAACAGCGAGGAACGCGCCTGACAGGATTCGAACCTGTGACCTTCGGTTTCGTAGACCGACGCTCTATCCAACTGAGCTACAGGCGCGGGAGATCGGGCCGGGGCCCGGAAGGGCGATTCTAGGGATTCGGCGGGGTCGTTAGGCGGCTTCGGGCGCGGCGGGCTGTTTCAGCCGCACGTGCCACTGGACGATGGCGGTGGCGACGCGCTCGCCGGCGGCGTCGACGAGGTCGATCTCGCAGGGGAAGACGACCTTGCCCTCGGCGTCGAGGGTGGCGAGGGCCTCGGCTGCCGGAACGCCGAGCTTCGCCGAGGCGTCGATCGGCCCGCGGGCGATCCGCTCGTAGGAGATCTCGGCGGCACGGGCCAGCGGGGTGACGTCGCCGAGGCGCTCGGCGAAGGCGCCGACGAAGGCCGCGCCCGACGCGGTCTCGGCGAGGGTGAAGAGCGCACCTGCGTGCTGGGAGCCGACGTGGTTGGTCAGCTCGGTGCGCTCAGGCAGCCGCACGGTCGCCTCGCCCGCCGAGATCTCGAGGACCTCGAGGCCGAGGTACTTGACGAACGGCACCGCCTCATTCATTCCCTGCGCGATCAGCTCGAAGTCGGTCATGCCCGCCGCACCCTACAGACAGCGCTCAGCGGCCCTCGAACTCGGCGTGGCCGGGGCCCTTCTCGAGGAAGGTCTTGACCGCTCGCTGCAGGTCCTCGGTCGCGAACAGCTCGCCCGCCTCGGTGCGAATCGCCTCGTCGGCCGCCGGAATCCCGCCCTCGCGGAAGCGACGCAGCACCAGCTTGGTCATCGCGTGCGCCTTGGTCGGACCCACGGCCAGCTCGGCGGCGAAGGCCCGCGCCCGCTCGTCGAAGCCTTCGTCGTCGAGAACCCGGTTGACGACGTTCCAGCTCTCGAGCTGTTCCGCCCCGAACAGCTCGCCGGTCATCACCAGCTCCCGCGCCCGGCCGCTGCCAGCCCGCTCGGCGAGCCGCTGCGTGCCGCCCATCGACGGCGTCAAGCCGACCACTTTCTCGACCAGGCCGAACTTGGCCGAGCGCGCGGCGAGGATCAGGTCGCAGCCGAGCGCCAGCTCGAAGGCCGCGGTCAGGGTCAGCGCGTGGGCGGCGAAGACGACCGGCAGCGGCAGCGCTTCGACCCTTTCCACCGAGCCGATCAGCTCGTCCCAGAGGACGCTCGCCCGCTCCGGAGTCAGGCCGTCGAACTCGGCGACGTTGACGCCGCCGGATACGGCCCGCCCCTCGGCGCGGATCAGCAGCGCCCGCGGCAGGTCGGCCTCGACCGCGGCAATCCCCGCCAGGAGGCCGTCGAACATGCGGCTGTCGAAGAGGTTGAGCGGCGGGCTGTCGAGCGTGAGGACCGCGAGCCCGCCTTCGCGCTCGACCCGGACGACTGTCTCCTCGCTTCCCATCGCGGAAGTGGACAATAGAAGGAGGAGCGAGGAAAGGAGAGACGATGAAGATCGGCGTCCTTGGAACGGGCTCGGTTGGACGACGGATAGCGACCAAGCTGGTCGAGCTCGAACACGAGGTGACGATGGGCTCGCGCTCGGCCGACGGTGAGGCGCTGCGCGAGTGGGTCGAGGGGACCGGACCGGGTGCCGCCGGCGGCACCTTCGCCGACGCCGCCGCAGCCGGCGAGCTGCTCTTCAACTGCACGGCCGGCGAGACCTCGCTCGAGGCGCTCGCGACGGCCGGCGCCGACAACCTCTCCGGCAAGGTCCTAGTCGACGTCTCCAACCCGCTCGACTTCTCCGGCGGCATGCCGCCGACCCTCACGGTCTGCAACGACGACAGCCTCGGCGAGCGGATCCAGGCCGCCTTCCCCGAGGCCAGGGTCGTCAAGTCGCTGAACACGATCAACAACCAGGTGATGACCGACCCGGGCCGCCTGCCCGGCGCTCACAACGTCTTCGTCTGCGGCGAGGACGAGGAGGCAAAGGAGGCGGTGAAAGAGCTGCTGGTCGAGTTCGGTTGGCCGCCCGAATCGATCGTCGACCTCGGCGGGATCGCGGCCGCGCGCGGGACCGAGATGTACCTACCGCTCTGGCTGCGACTGATGAGCGCGCTCGGCACCGCCGACTTCAACATCCAGCTCCGCGTTCCTTAGGGAACGCGGTGAACCTCGAAGAGGTTCGTCCCCAGCTCCTGCTCGGGCAGGCCGGCGGTGATCGCGATCAGCTCGCCGGAGGCGGCGATCCCGTGCTCGGCGGCAAGGCTCGCGCAATCGTCGAGCAGGCCCCGCACCTCCGTCTGGTGCTCGGTGCACACCGCGGTCACGCCGAAGAGCAGCGACAGGCGACGCACGGTCTCGATCCGCGGCGAGACCGCCAGCACCGGCACCTTCGGCCGGTGGGCCGAGACCAGTCGCGCCGTCCGCCCGCTCGTTGTCGGCACGACCAGCGCCGCCAGTCCCAACCGGTACACAGCCCCGACGGCCCCCTGCGCGACCGAGTCGGCGACGTCCTGCGTCCCCTGGTCGGTGCGGGCGAACAGCCACTCGCCATAGGGCAGGTCGGGCTCGGTCGCGCGCGCGATCTGGTCCATCACCCGCACCGCCTCGACCGGGTTCTGACCGACCGCCGTCTCCTCGGAGAGCATCACCGCGTCGGTGCCGTCGTAGATCGCATTGGCGACGTCGGTGACCTCAGCCCGCGTCGGCCGCCGTGCGGTCACCATCGAGGCGAGCATCTGCGTCGCGGTGATCGCCGGCTTCGAGCGTCGGCCGGCGGCGCGGATCAACCGCTTCTGCTCGACCGGCACCCGCGCCAGCGGCAGCTCGATTCCAAGGTCCCCGCGCGCGACCATGATTCCCCCGGTCGCCGCGGCGACGATCTCCTCGGCGTTTTCGGCCGCCGTCTGCTTCTCGATCTTGGCGATCAGCGGGACGTCGGCGTCGAGCGCGCGCAGTCGCTCGCCCACCGGCTCCAGGTCCGCCCCGCTCGAGACGAAGGAGACCGCGAGCAGGTCGACGCCGTGCTCGACCGCGAACTCGACCCAGCCGAGGTCGCCCGGGGTCGCGGCGGGGCTGCTCACGCCCGGCACGTTCATCCCCTTGTGTGAAGAGAGCGTGCCGCCGACCTCGACCTCGCAGTCGACGCCGCCGTCCTCGGCCCCGCGCACGCGCAGGCGGATCGAGCCGTCGGCGAGGTAGACCGGCTCGTCCTCGCGCAGCGACGTCACCCCCGGCCAGCTGACCGGGATCGTTTCCCTGTCGCCCTCGACCTCCTGCGGCGTCAGCTTCACGTGCATGCCGGTCTCCAGCTCGGCGACGTCGCCGCGCAGCTCGCCGATCCGCAGCTTCGGCCCCGGCAGGTCGCCGAGCACCGCGACCTCGCGACCGGCCCGCTCGGCGGCCTCGCGGATCGCCTCGATCGTCCGCGCGTGGCGGTCGCGGTCGGCATGCGAGAAGTTGAGGCGGAGCACGTCGGCCCCCGCCTCGATCATGTGATCAAGGACACTGACATCCCAGCTCGCGGGCCCGACGGTTGCGATGATCTTCGTCCGCCTGCCTTGCATGAACATGACTGTAGAGACTGAGAGACCTCCCGCCGCCGAGACGGCAGGCGCGCCGGCGTCCCCCGCCGGGCCGATCGGCGCGGAGGAGGCCGCGGCGCTCCCCAAGCCGCCGGTCGTGCCGCTGCCGCGCGCGGCGCAGATGCTGCGCTTCAGCCAGCGGCAGATCGAGTACGTCTTCGGTGCCCGCCGCCGCCTCGGCGACACCTTCCGCATGCGCACGGCGATGCCCGGCGGCCCGGTGGTGACGAGCCACCCCGACCACGTGCGCTCGCTGTTCACGGCGAAGCCGGAGCAGGCTCCGTCGCTGACCGGCGAGTCGCCGCTGCGGCCGATCCTCGGCACGCGCTCCGTCCTCACCTCGGTCGGCGAGCGGCACATGCGCCAGCGCAAGCTGCTGCTGCCACCCTTCCACGGTGAGGCGATCGCCCGCTACACGGCGATGATCGCCGAGGCCGCCGAACGCGAGATCGACAGCTGGCCGCTCGACCGTCCCTTCGCGATCGCGCCGCGCATGCAGGCGATCACCCTCGACGTGATCATGGCCGGCGTCTTCGGCATCGAGGGCCGCCCGCAGCGCGGCACCCCCGAGCACCGGATGCGAGTCACGGTCAAGTCCCTGGTCGGCGTCTCGACCTCGCGCCTCGCCCAGCTCAGCGAGCTGGCCAACATCGGCCGCGAAGAGGCGGTCGGCATGACCAAGCTCGGCGTGACGCTGCTCGACCTGCCGACCTACGCGGTGATCCGCGCCCGCCGCCGCGACGAGGACCTGGAGGGGCGGCGCGACATCCTCTCGCTGCTGCTGCAGGCGCGCACCGAGGAGGGCGAGGCGATGGACGACAAAGAAGTCCGCGACGAGCTGCTCACCCTGGTGCTGGCCGGCCACGAGACGACCGCCAACTCGCTCGCCTGGGCCTGGGAGCGGCTGGTCCGCAACCCGGACGCGCACGAGCGGCTGCGTGAGGCCGTTCGCTCCGGCGAAGAGGCCGACGAGTGGATCGAGGCGACGATCGTCGAGACGATGCGCTCGCGGCCAGTTGTGCCGTTCATCGGCCGCCGCGTCACCGTCCCATGGCAGTTCGGTCACTACGGCGTCTCGGCCGACACGCCGGTCGGGATGAGCATCCTCCTGCTCCACCACCGCGAGGACCTCTACCCCGAGCCGTTCGCCTTCCGGCCCGAGCGCTGGCAGGACCGCAAACCCGGCACCTACGAGTGGATCCCCTTCGGCGGGGGCATCCGCCGCTGCCTCGGCGCCGCCCTGGCGATGGCCGAGATGCGCGTCGTGCTCGAGGCGACCGCCCGCCGTCTCGACCTCGAAGCCGCCGAGCCCGAGCCCGAGCACGCCCTGCACCGCAACGTGACGATGATCCCCGGGCAAGGTGGCCGCGTGATCCTCCGCCACCGCGATGCCTAGCGCCTTCCAGGTCGAGTCGACCACCGACTCGCGCGAGGAGGCGAGCAAGATCGCCGCCGGCCTGGTCGAGAAACGCCTGGCCGCCTGCGTCCAGGTCGTCGGGCCGATCCGCTCGACCTTCTGGTGGGAGGGACGCGTGCAGGATGCCGAGGAGTTCCTGCTGCTCTGCAAGGTGCCGGAGGAGCGCCTCGAGGAGGCGACGTCGCTGATCGAGGAGCTGCACAGCTATGACGTCCCCGAGGTTCTCGCCTTCGAGGTCGCCCACGGCTCCCGCTCCTACCTGGATTGGGTCGCGACCGAAGCGAAAGAGCAGTAAGCCGAGCGGATGGACCCGTCTCTCGCTTAAAGCCCTGATTGGTAGTGCTGGGCGAGGGTTGCTTCCGGCAGCGCCTCGTCGTAGATCGCGACCTCGTCGATGACGCCGTCGAAGTAGGTGTTGGAGAAGTCGTTGCGAGCGATATAGAGCGTGTTGCTGTTGTGGGTCATGGAGCCGCTCTGCGCTTTAGAGGCGATTTCTTTCCCGTTGAGGAAGATGCGCATCGTGGAACCGTCATACGTACCGGCGACGTGGTAGACGGTGCCTGTTTTGACTTTTCCTTCCGCGGAGGTGAGGGACTGGACAGCTTCACCGACCCAGACTCGGAACAGCACGCTCCCGTCGGATTGGGCCCGCAGCTCGTAGGAGTTGTTGCGCCTGAGGATCGTTCCCTGCAACGCATCCGCTTTGATCCAGGCCTCGAGCGTGGCTTCGGAGGTCATGTTCAGGGCGCTCACCGGCGTGACGCTGACGTGGTCGTCTTTGCCGTCGAAGTCGACAGCCGTATCGCTCTCCCCCGCCAGTAGGCCTGTGGCGCCCAGACCGGGGGTGTTCACATAGGTGCCGTTGGCGACGCCCTGCGCATCTACAGCCGTTGCCCCGCTCGGCTCGCCAAGGCGCCAGTAGCTAACCAGGCCGGGTGTGGTTGCCGTAAGCGGACCACGCTCGCTCGCGCTGACCGACGCGCGATCGACGTACATCGTCAGGTTTCCGGAGCCGCTGCTCCCCGCCGACACCAATCCATAGCGCAGGCGGTTGAAATCTGCGCGCGCCGCGAAGATGTTCGCGCTGGTGGACGAGCCCTGACTTACGCCGTCGATCTTGAGTTGAGTGAAGGCTTCGCCTTTGTCTTTGTCCAGCACGACGTGGATCTCGACCCAGTGCCAGGCGTTCTCGGACAAGACGCTGGGAGACAGCGGGCCGACGAGAGTGGTGGCGCCTTCGTTCGATTCGGCCTGGACGTAGATGTCGTCGTTGCTGAAGCTGGCGAAGTTGATGCTCTGCTGTTTGGCGTCTTCGTTCAGTTCGCCGCCGTCCGTGACATACGAGTCCATCCGGATCAGGTCGGTGTATTTGGTGTGAGCGCTGAAGAAGCCGCTCGGAAGGAAGATCGCGGCGCCGAACCAGAGGTCATCACCTTCGACGATGTGATTGGGCGAGTTGCTGTTGAAGATGCCCCGCGCGTAGGGAGAGCATTCCGTAGCTTCGATGTGGACTTTGAGCGACGCGGCCCCCGCGTAGGCCTTGCTCGTGTCGCGCGCCGCGGTGCTGCCGCTGCAGTTCGTACTTACCTGGTCGAAGTCATATGGAGAAGTGGAAGGGCTCTCCACCCCCGCAAGTCGAGCGACCACAGACGCTTGCGCAACGCTGCCCGGGAAAAGCGAAACGAGAACCAAAAAGATCAGGAATCTTTTAATGACCTGACCATAGCCGCCGTAAAACAAAAGGGCAAGAAAAGATCGGGGCCAACCCCGAGGTCAAGGCCAGGCTCGATCGGCTGGATTTGAGCTAGAGAGAGCGGCTACTTCAGTCGTCATAGGACCTGAGCCCGGGAGCCCTTCAGTCGGTAGCTGCAGGCTCAACCTGCCTAGGAACGGGGATCATGGCACTGTATGCCAACCCTGAGATTCTTGAGCGGCTTAATCGACTTAAGTAGCAGGGGTTCGCATAGCGTGCATCATCCCTGCAATCTGCGGAGAGGGAGGGACGATGATCGAACTCGCGCAGACCTGGAACCGGATCGAAACCTTCACGCCAAGCGATTCGGCAGCGCTCATCAACGAGAGGGCGGCTAGCTCGCGTAGGCCTCCGAGCTTGAATAAGGGCAAGCGCAACCCGGGACGTTGCAATGCGTGCTGTGCGAGGAAACGCCATGTCCGCAACGAGCGCAGAGCGAGACACCAGCCTTGGAGCCATCAATCTCTACGAGGATTGAGTCAGGAGTTGGAAACTCAGGAGGCGCCTGCGCGTAGCGCTCCAGGTCAAAGGCATTCTGGTCAAAAGCTTTCAAGATCCTGGGGGCGTCCTCTGCGGAGACGGCCATTTCGCGACTCTGGTTATTCGCGTCAAGGAACTGGACGACGTAGGCGCCTTCTGGGTTCATCTTGAGATCTCTGACCCTTACGAGCATCTGCCCAAGGTAATCCCGCATCCAGACGGAGGTCAACTGGATCGCTGTTCCGCCTATTCGAGCAACTGTCCCGGTCGCAGCTCAACAGCCTTCGCGAGCTCGATCACTGTCGAGACTTACGAATCCCGGTTGCCCTGAAGCTGGCGGCGGTCAAGCTGAATTGGAATACGGAACCCCATCACGGATCGTTCACGTCGTCGCGGCACGCCAGTGGGTAGCGTCGGCTGCCTGGAAAGCAAGCAACGAGGACGGGAGGCGAAGCATGGGAAGCAAAGAGGCAGCTGAACAGGTGGCATACGATCGGCTCAAGGCAACTCAGAAGCGACTAGAAGAAGTCTGGCCAGATCGAGAGACCACCAAGAAAGCGGAGACTCGGGCTGCGATAGATGAGGTCAACGACGCTGGCATGGAGCTGAATCGCGTTCAGGAAGAATCGGACAGCGAGTAGCCTGGCAGTAGCCAAGGACAAAGAGAGCAACCCGCCGTGAGGGCTAGCCGTCATCCCGAATGACGCGCACCAAACGAGCGGCCCGCAAGAAGGAGCCCGCCCCGACCTAGTCGTCAGGGCGGGCTCTTTTCTCTCTCGGCACTGAGGACAATCCATCCGCCAGGAACCCCGGTCGAGCGCCGATCATTGATGGCGCCGTTCAGCGTTTTTCCTTTGATGTTCGGAACGACGCAGTGCCTAGCGGCGTGCCGCGTGTGCCGGCAGTCGTTTCACCGTGTTCGCGGTGATCGTGAATCCCTGGCCGGTCGCAATGGTACAGGTGACGCTCTTGCGCGCGATCACGCAGGTGAACCGTCCCTTGACGACTTGGTCTCCGGGATGGACTTCCACTCCATCAACTGTGCAACCGCATTGGACATGGCCGCCGCACCTTTTCTGGGTCCGACAGGTCCTCACTTTGCCGCCCGGCCACAAATCGCCCTTTTGGGGAACGTAGTGTTTCGTGAAATTCAGGCAAGATACGCCATTGTGATAACGATGGCCTGGCAGCGACGGCACCTTTGGATTGTCGGCGATGATACAGTCAACAAAGCCAGCGAGGAACGTCGGGGCAAGCCCGTACGGATGAACTGTCCACGAGTCGGAAACAAGCTGCTGCCCGTCCCAATGCCAGATCCGGGTTTTAGTTGATTTGGCTTTGCCGCAACGCGGGTCCCTTGGCCCGAGGATCTTCAGCGTTTCTTCGAGGTCGTTCCCCGACGCTTTCAGAAACCATTGGCCGTTTTCTTCTTTCTGTACGAGTCGCCACGATCCATCGGTTTCGCGACGGAAGGCGCCCCAGCCGAAGTAACCGCCACAAGTAGCCGGTACAGCGCGAGCGACCATTGATTCCACACCTGGTCCGAGGAATTCACCACAGAGCGGTGACATCGCGGTGACGACCGGAGCGAACGGGTTGAGATTGTACTGTTTGCCTAGTTCAGTCGCCGTTTGTTCGTTGCATCCGCCGCTGATATCGGCCGAGGCTGACGTAACAGGCAGAATGGCGAAAAGCGTAGCGGCTACGATGAGGAGAACCCCCATCTTTAGTGCTTTCATGAAGGTTCTCCTCTGTTCGTGTTTCAAATGTGAAGCTACAAGGCCACCGGGTCATAGCCCCCCGATCGTTAGTTAGCCTGAGCTACCGCTGGGCGAGATAGTCGTTCCCCTCCTGTGACGCCACCTGCCCACCATCCAGGAACCGCGAATGGTGGCGTCTGGCATTGGCCTGGCCCCTCCCAGAGCGAGCCGTCGGACCCCGGCGAGTGCGAGTCCAGGTCAGAAAAAGATGCTCGGTCGCCCGTGTCATCGCCACATAGAGCAGCCGCCGCTCCTCGTCCATCGGTGCTTCCGGTCGAGGGATAATGTCGTTCTCAACTGCGGCGACGATGGTGGCGCGCACGGTCAAGCCCTTGGAGCTGGCCATCGACATGATTCGGACTCCTTCGCTCTGGCTGGCTGCGAGATCCTTGCCGAGCGGGGTGATCTGGCCGAGATACCTGCCAAGCGGCTGCGCCGTTTCCACCAGTTCGTCGAGGTCCCCGAGCAGTTCAATTAGTTCATCGCTCGGAGCGGGCACAATCGCATCCCCAGCCGCCTCGATGATCCATTGACCCCATCCGCCCTCCGGCGTCTCGTCCGGCACCTCGACCGCATCCAGCCAGCCCGTCACGTCCGCGATGACCGTCTCGGCTTGTCTCGCCGAGGGGGCGGGAAGGCCAGGGAACCCAGCTGCTCGCAGCTGCATCAAGGCGGTCGAGAATGAAGTGCCGTCGCCACGGGCAATGTCATAGACCTGATCGACGAAGGAGTCGCTGATGCCACTGGTGAGATAAAGCAGAGAAGCCCAGGCAATGGAATCCTCTGGATTCTCGGCCAAGCGCATGACCTCGAGGACCCAGCGATTGGTCGTCTCAGCCAAGAGGCGCTTGAGCGCGTCCGGGTCGGAGCACTCGACGCCTTCTTTCTCCAAGGCCTCCTTGATGGGTCCGCTGAACTGGCCATTGTGGTCCCCGCGCAGCAGAATCAAGATTTCCTTTGGAGCCAAGCCGTCGCGGTCAATGAGCTGCTTGACCAACCGCGCGATCCCGGTGGCTTCGGATTTCTGTCCCCGGAACGCGAGCAAGGCGACCTCGCCGTCGCCAGCCTCCTCAGGGCAATTTAGGCGGGGCTTCACCGGACGATCAACGTCTCCCTCGATCACGGAGGTGGCCCAATCGAGGATATGACGACCGCAGCGACGGGAGATTGAGAGCGGGTACGTGACAGCCTCCGGGTAGTCCGTATCGAAGCGTCGAATGCCCTCTGGGTCGGCTTTCCGAAACGAGTAGATCGACTGATCGTCGTCGCCGGCCCCAATCACCGCGCAGCCCCGTTTAGCGATCTCTTTCAGCATCGCGAGGTCGCAGGCGTTCAAATCCTGGTACTCGTCGACGATGAGCAGATCGAAGTCGATCCCGTCCAGGTCTGGATGATCTTTCAGGGCGGTCAGGAAGGCATACGGCAACTCGGCGGGAAGCGTGTAGCCGTAGATGGTCCGGTGCTCGTTCCAGACGCCAAGGAACCGGCGTCGCTCCTCTGGATCGACTTTCGGGTCCTCCTCCTCGTTCAGGGACTCCCAGGCGGCGGCCATCTCCTGCATGAGGCGGCGAATGCGCCGCTTGTGCACTCGTGCCCGCCGAGCCAGCGAGCTTTCGACGATCTGATTCTTCTCCCAATCGTCAACCATGCGGAGGGGCTGCGGGAAGTCGCCGGCGCCCTCGTTCTGAAGGAGCGCGGAGATAGCAAAGGAATGGACGGTGCTTGGCCTCTCAGCCGCCAGGGTTTCGTGATCCAGCACCTTCCCGGCAAGCTCCGACGTTGCCGCGCGGGTAAACGTCAGCAGCTTCAGCTTCGGCGGCTCGGCACCATCGGAGAGGCTGCCGAGCCACGCCACCAAGGTCGCGCTCTTTCCCGTCCCGGGGCCAGCGAGAATCCGCGCGTGCCGGTCTGGCTGATGCGCGAGAATTGCTTGCTGCTCAGTTGATGGATCGAAGTCGGCCATAAGCCGCCCCTGCGGTAGAACCCCTCACATACCCAGGCTATGCGTTCCGGGTACACAGTCAAATCCAGGCCGTAACTTAATCAGGTCCCACTCTCGGGCGACCGCTCATTCTCAAGCCCCAACCGCTACGCTTTCGCGTGGTTGCCTTTGGGAAAGATGGGAGACGCACCAATGAACGAAGCAAACGTGGATGGCGTGGCCAGCAGAGTCCTTCAGCCGTTTGAGACGGATAATCCATATCTCTTGAAGCTATTCGCCCATCGGGCATTTCGCGTCTTTCCGCCGGGAACCCCTGAGCTACTGGCCGACTTGGACACGGTCGCCGATGATGAGCAACTGGTCGCCGGAGTTCGCGTGGGTCGGGGCCTGATGGAAAAAGGAGCACTGATGGTGACGACCCATTGGCTCCGCTACGCCTCGAAAGGCAGGCGCGCAAAGGACGGGTTCTGGGATCTAGATGGGAGCCTCGGCATTAAAACCGATCTTGGATACCCGCCAGGATTCCGCATAGGGGGGAATGCATTTGGCGGAAACCGCACCCCCATAGTCGGGAGACGCGAAGCTAATGACTTTGGCGAAATCTATGCACTTGTTGTCGGTGCGGGCGGTCACATTCGCCAAGAGCTGCATACGACCGCCCAGGCAAGCATGGCTTCCCGTGATGGCGTTGGAACCGCCTCTGAGATTAAGGAGCTCGCTGCCCTACGTGATAACGGGGATTTGTCGCAAATGGAGTTTGAAGCAGCGAAGGCCCGAGTCCTCGGTTCCGACTAAGTACGCGATTCGTCTTTACGATCTCGACGCGGATGGACTCAATCATCTGGCAGGTAGAGGAGGAGAGACGCAAGGAGGCAGAATCTCTTGCGGCTATGCAGACGGCCGAAGCAAGCGAAGAGGACAGCCCCGGCCGAGGGGAAGAGGCCGCGTTCCTGCTTCTATTGGACGGTGACGGACCAATTCAGGCGGCAAGCTGACGATGGCCGCGCCAAAGCACGCCTGCTTCACGGTCTCGCTGCAAAGGCGATCCATCGTGAAGCTCGCCGACGGCGAGCTACTCGTGCCATCGGAGGATCGAACTTCAACTGGACTTCTCGCCGAGCTGTATCTCACCGAGCGAGGCGATGGCATGCGACGAGGCGATGTAGAAGCAGTCGAATTCTACGGGTATGCCGATGCGTCAAAGCACCTCCAGGCCACGATCACCGATGCGGAGGGACGGTCGATGAAAATCGACTTCAACGACCGCTCTGGCTTAGCCCCACAGATAATCGAATCTGACGGTGCGGCAGCACTCATTGACGCGCTGGTAAATCAAGCGTCAGAGTCGTACCCCTTCAGCATCGACTTGGAGTCGATTTCGGACTTCGGCTCGATCCTCTCCCAGCGGGTGTGGAATCGGTCGTACTACGGTGTCGAATGTCCTACCGAGGAAACCAGCGACGACCCGTGGCTCGAGGACGAGTTGATCGAGAAGACCGTAGCCGTTCTCAACGCTTTTGCCGAGCAGGGTTGGGACGTCGTCCGAGTCTCTGAGGATCGTGGGCTGTATGACGGAGTCGAGTCCAAGGTCTCGGCAGTTACCGGAATACGCCACTGGTTGATCAAGTGCTAAGCGCCTGGGGCCCCCACTGCTTTCATGGAACGGCTCAGGCCCTCCGAGGCTGAAGCCGCGTGCATCAGTTCCGCCTATGTTAGCGAGAGATAACACTCTGGCGAATGCCTAGAGGACTAACTCGGACTAGCTCGCTAATAGTGCTTGTCATATGTTCTGAACAAGGTGGACCACCTCCTCAGCGCAACCCCATGACAACGAAAATCCACTACCTCCATGACCATAGTTATGCACAACAACTCGGCCATTTGGATATATTTTACGCTCAAGCCTAACGAATGGGCGAGATGGTCTAAAACCTACGGCGGAACCAACATACGTGCAGCCCTGTAGATCAGGTTCTATCCGTTGTGCCCGTGCAAGAATATCTTGCGCGACTACATCTGTTGGCATTGAAGACAGATTCTGCTCTTCGAGCGTGCCACCAAGTATGACCTGATCTGAATGGGGAAACACATACGCAATGCCTTTGGTGCCAACCTCAGCAAGTATCCATTTGAGCTTGTTAGGGCTGTTCACGTACACGACTTGACCACGTACAGGCTGCAGCTCTGCATCGCCGGCCAACGCGTGCGCACCTAGGCCAGTGCAATTCACTACGATGGGCTCGCTCAGTTCAGCCAAGCTATGAAGATGCTGGAAATCGATCGTTCCCCCGAGTGCTCTGAATCGCCCCAACAGCCAGTCAAGGTAGGCCGGCACTCGGACAGTAGGCACCTCAACCACAAGCCCGGTCTCGTACCCGTGAGGAAGCCCTCGAGTGCGAAGTTCGGTAGTTTCATGCGGAAATGCAGCAAACCACCATGGCTCCTCCTCCTGAGACTCAGCAGAAAGCCAGAGCAGTTTCTGTATCGAGACTGCCGAGTTGCCTTGAGCGACCAATTGTTGGAAGACAGCATGGCTTTGGGCAACCCACTTGCATGTCCATTTGTTTGGCAGGCCACGGTAAGGGAACCAGAGGGCGCCCGCCACCATCGAAGTTGTTTGGCTCGGTGGCGCGGCAGTGACGATACGTACTGGTAGCCCAGCCTCCAAGAGACGGACGCCACAAGTCAGCCCGGTGACGCCCGCGCCAACAACTGAAACGCGCATGCTGCAATGATAGTCAGGAAGCATTGACGGATGGCGCCCAATGTCCCTAAACCGAGGTTGTTAGCTAAGTCATACGAGAATCCGAGCGATCTACAGTGATTCCGCTCCAGATATTGCTAGCAGACATCCGCGATATTCGCCCTGGGCTTTTTGCCGGCTGGCTATGGCTGTTTTGGATTTGGGTTGCAATGCCGGAGGTCATTCCTTCCCCAAGCGATGGGAAGATATTTCACCAGATCTATTTGCTGGGAGACAGGATAGGTGTGGGAGGCTGCCTAATCGTTGGGTCTCTAGCAGCCTATGGCCTTGGAAGCCTGGCGTACGACGGTGAGAAAATCCTTGTAGCAAGGCTACTGCGTCGGTCTGGGCGTACAGAGCAAGTACTTAAGATAGTTCTAGCTAACTCCCACTCAACAACATTTGGCAACCTTCTATCCGTTACCACCGAGCATGGTCAGATTCAGCTCAGTCGAGCAAATACTGCGAACCGCTTGCCACGCATAGAGGGTAAGGCTTGGGATCTGATCCGGACAGCTACGGCCGATGCCGGGCAATCTCTAAAAAGTGCCATACAGCGACTTAGCTCCTTAACTGTGACACTGGCTTCTTATGGACACGACTATCTGCTGATATATGTCGACGATCTCGACTCAAAGATCGTCCTGCCTATCATGCCTGATCCAAAGCGCCTACTCGAAGATAGGGCTCTAATGCGGAATCGCTTGGCCGATAGCGTGGTTGAGACGTCAGTCCGCGTGGAGCGTCTATACAGCGAGGCCGACCTTCGCCTAGCTGTAGCACTTCCACTGGGCGCCATCGGGGTCTCTGTAGCGCTAGCAATGACAGCTCAACTCGTATTGGCAACTTGTTTGTTTATCGCGACCTTGCTACTGGTAGGGGGGATCACCTTGCAGGGGCGATTCTTGCAAAGGGATGCAGATGCGCAGCTCATCGACGCAGTTCGCACGCGCCGCACTTCTGTGCAGCTTGCAACGCTCACCCCAATTTTCGCACGGTATAACGAACGGGCGCGCGAAGCTTGCCATCAACTCGCACAACTGCAATTGCCGTGATGGTAAGCCTTATTCTCAGAGTCGGCTGGGCTCTCGCGTAGACCAATTACTAGGTGACCTCAGATGCAGGCAACAAATTTTGAAGGCGAGCCAGGAGATCTGCAAACCCCTCATTTTTCCTTATCTCAATAGCCGGTTGGTACATGTAGGCGGGAGCAGCCCCAAAGCCACCGGTAAGTACCACCATTACAGATTCACCTTTTAAGATCAGCTTCTGCTCAATTGCACCCAAAACACCTGCAAGACAAATGAGACCAGCGATCTCTAGTAACCTATAGCCCGTCGCCCAAGTGGGATCTTTTACTACCACTGGACTCAATCCACAATCGGCCAAGATTTCTTGAACGTCGACCATGTGCCGAAACATGGAGTCGTTTGAAACTGTTTGAACGGTTCCGCCGCTGACACTGCAAATCATAGCTATCTCATCTAGCAGGTTTTGGGTTGGTTCAGTACGAAACAGGGTTGGCTCAATCATTGTCACCTTACCGGTTGGCGAAGAGGTCCCTGTTAGGAAGTCGACAAACGGATGTACGGCCTCCTGTTGGAGACCAAGAAACTTGGGCGGGCGCTGGAAAAGTTCCCCTTTTTCAGCTAGCTCGCGATAACCGGTGTAGGTCCCAATAGGTCCGAATGCACTCGACAACGCCTGTGCATGCCAGTCGCACCCTTGGCCAGTTTGCAGAGACCATTCATTCAATATGTAAGCACGAAGCTTGTTGCCGTGACGCTGTAGCTGCAGGCGCGGCAACCATTGCCTTTCGTACTTTTCTGCCAGAGTGTCCGTCCATAACTTGAGCTGTGGCTCCGGTTGATCCACATCAGCGAGAATTATGGCCGACTGCTCTGCGAATGCGGGATTGATCTTATAGCGGGATGACCTTGGATACAGAGCTATTATTTCCACACCGGCTTCTACTGCATATAGCGCCAGTGCATTTGCCGTGTTGCCAGAAGACTGTGTAACAAAAGACTTCACTCCTGTCTCTAGACAGTACGCCATTGTCAAGCATGCGACCCAATCCTTGAAGGTGCCGCTATGACTCAATGAGGAGAGATCAAGGAAGTTTAGTGTCACACCATTAATTTCAGGCCCGCTAACGATGCGGGCAGACTCGCCTAGGCTTGCGGCAGCGATATTGCTAGGGCTGGCAAAGTCAATTACGCACTCCGCGAAGCGCGTCAAGACATCAGTAGAGCGGAACTCCCCATCGGTCATTGTTAGGGGGTGCTACTTAGGTCTCTATTTACTGACGAGCGTCTGCGATTGCGCCTAGGAGAGTCCCGTTTGTGGTGTCCACAAGGGTTAGCGAGAGGGCATCTCGGCATGCGCGGTGGAGCCGCTGGCTGGTGGAAGCGTATGATGCTCCGCCAACGACGGACATCGCCAGTTGCGCCACGTCTTGCAGCAGACGAGTGGCGGTCACCTTTGCATATGAAGCACTTTCAGCCGCGCTTTTCTCTTTGGAGTTTGCTATTGCCGCTTGAACAACTGCGCTGATCGTAAAGACATGCATATCAAGATCGACCAATCGCTGTGCGTTTACGAAACGGCGACTCTCGACTGTCTTTGGGTCTTTGTCGTAAGCAGCATGTGCCTCCTCTGAAATGGCGCGTGCCGCACCCAATGACCGCGCCGCAAAGCCCACATCAGCCCCGGCTCCACGACTCATCATGAAGTCGGTAATGTCCAAGCTAAGGTCGCCGATCACGTCTGCTTCATCGACTTCTACGTTCTCAAATGTCACGGAGTTCAAGGGAACGCCCTTCAGGCCGGTTCGAGGCAAATCGGGACTGATAGTAATGCCCGCCGTTTTCGGATCAATCCAAGCAGCAGCTAGACCGTCATGGTCAGGATGCCTACAAACGACCATTAGGCGCTCGGCCCGTGCGCCATTCGTCACCCAATCCTTATATCCGCTTATACGCAGGCTGTCGCCGGAGCGCTCAAGGCGAGTTTGTATTTGATCCAGCCGAGGCCGGGAGCGCTCATGGTAGGCGTGCGCACCTCGCAGCTGTCCGGATGCAAGCCGTGGCAGCCAAGTCGCCTTCTGGCTATCTGTGCCACAGGTGGTGAAATAGGAGCAAAGGCCAAAATGTGTCCCAACTAGGGCAATGAGCGACTGCCAGCCACGCGCAAGCTCCTCGTTGATCGCGGGGGATATGGCCGGCCCCAAACCCATGCCGCCAAAATTCTCGGAAACAGTAACCCCAAAGATCCCCATTTCCGCAAGTCCCGCCAAAATGTCATCTGGATATTTATCTTCGTTCCCAGGTACCTCAAGATAGGGCAGGATTACATCATTGACGTAGCTCGTGAGGTTTCCTACAATTTCTTTGCTCATTGTGTCAAGGCGCCTTTCAGTTGCTCTTTAGCCTGGTCTCTTGCTTTTGCTCTCTCTGGGTTTTGGGGAAGGCCGACGCGCGCGAATACTGCTTCGTACAGGCGATCTTGTCTGTCGAGAAAGGCTGATCGAGCATTGCTATATTGCGATTGGAGCTCCGTCGACCAAGGCGATCCCTCTCGATACTCATCTATAGGGGCACGAAGATCGAAGAAGCCATTTCGAACTTCTTCGATCGCTTCCGGAATATCGCCTGTCCGGCCAAGTCGAACAAACACTCGCTGAAACGCAGCACGCATCGGCGGTAGTACCTCTGAATAGGACTCCCACGCCGCACGCGCGTCTGGCTCGTCTGGACGAGTATGCTGCTGCGCTCGCTCGGCGGAAGCTTCAAGGGCTCGACGCCCACGATTGACGTACAAAGTCACGTCATCCAAGACGTGTAGAAGCTCATCCTCTCGCTCGGAGCGGCGAGCCAGGCGGTATTGAGCGCGAGACAAGGTTGCCCCTGCGGCCGGGCCAACTACGCCTGATACCACGATGCCGGTAATTGCTACAGCGTCACTCACGATTTCGGAAGGGTCTGTTACAGAACGTTACTTATAGTTACTCTCAGACAGCACTCGGCAATTGTCAATGCACCATCGGAGAAAAGCGGACTACCCCTCCGTGCGGGCACTGCGTATTTAAGAACGATCATAGACGTACCCAAACAGGCGCGGAAGCCTAGCACGTCTGATTGGCCATGTGCGAGCCGGCTGCAAACAGTTTGTCGTTGGATCGCACCGCGCTCCAACGCTAGTTGCAGCCTCTGTCCTTTGCTTTTACTTTCCCTGAAATCCAAACGCCCCGGGCGGCGCTAGAACGCCCCCGGGGCCGGCACAGGAAAAGAGGCCTTTCCCATGCGCGATCAGCGTAGCTGTCCCGACGAGCCGATACGGCTCACCACCGCCGAGGAGGACCGGCGCACCCGCCACTCGGTTCTGATCGCGGTGATCGACCTGCATCCCGCCCCGGTCACCGTCTCCGAACTCACCCGCCAGCTGACCCGCACGGCTGAGGACTTCGGTGAGTGCGACGCAATCGAGCAGGCGGTGATCGACCTGGCCGGGTTCGGCCTCCTACACCGCCACGACTTCCGCAAGCGCCCCGAGGCCTTCGTCACGCCCACCCAGGCGGCGCTCTACGCATACGAGCTTTTGAGCGAGGACGAGGACTGATGGACGGCCTCAAAGTGATCGCAAGCGGCAACACCGTCGACGTCGTCCTGCCGGACACGGACGAGCCGAAGGCCATGACCTTTGAAGGCATCGGCCTCGAGGAGGGAATCGACGGGCCGGTCGCGGTGCTCCGCACCGGCTCCGAACGGATCACCTATCCGCTCTCGGAGCTGCGGATCGAGCTGGACGAGGACGACTAAGGCCCGGGCAGGGAGAGTCCGGCGGGCCGGAGCGCAGGCCACAGGGAGGGACCCGAAAGGGAATCCCTGCTCTGGCCCGCCGGACTCTCCCACTCGGGGGCGACTTAGCCCTTATCCAACGATCGCTCAACCTGGACAAAATCCACAAGGGAGCGCTTACCAGTGGCCGACCCCACCAAACGTGAGGTTGAACGACTGCGCTACCGGATCGCGGCGCTCCTGGCAGATCGAAGCCGGATCAAGGCGTTCAACGTGAGTTGCTTTGAGCGCCGGTGCGATCCGTTACTGCTCACTCCAGCGCAGCGGCAGAGACTTCGCGACTACCTCGCGAGGAAAGATTCCTGCATTGGACTTGCGGCGCTGCCCGAGCTTCGACGAGTCGAAGCCGAGATCGCGCGCCGCCGGGCGCGTCTGGTGGAACTTGAAACCTACTGAGGCTCGTCCAGTTCTTCGGCTCGCTTCGCCAGCTCGGAGACGGTCAGGTCGAGGGCGCCCGCGATCCGCCGAACGCTGCCCCAAGCCGGGTTGTTCCGGCCGCTCTCGATGTGGCTGATCCAGGTTGGATGAATCTCAGAGGCGAGGCCCAACTCCTCCTGGCTCAGGCCGCATTCCTCCCGGCGCGCCTTGATCGCGCGGCCAAGGCCGGGTTGTGGCTCGGTGCGGGGCGCCATTCGCGGGCTGGACGCTCTCCGCTTCGGCCGTCCGGGTCTATAGAGTCGAACTCAAGTATGCTGTCGAACTCAAGTCGGCGATCACGGAAGGGGGACGGAGAATGGTGCTTCGGAGGCGTGGATTCAGTGCAGCGGTCGTGCTGGCGGGCCTACTGGCGGTCGGACTCCTGGGATCGGGAGCGGCCACGGCCAGCGCGGAGCTGTGCAACCCCTCCGGCCAAATCTGCATCGTCAACCCGCCAACGGCCGCGAATCCCTGGGTCGCCCCGCAACTCGTTCAGTTTCGCCTGCCCTCAGGTGCCGACCCGTACAACTACTCCCGCGCCACCTGGACCCAGCCAGGCGCGTTTGAAGGAGACTTCCCCCGGACCTTGGGGCAGAACACGTACCCCGAACTCGGCCCGAAGCTCAAGCTGATCGAAGCCGGTCCGCCGGGCGGCACCAGCCTGTACCAGGCCATCGTGGAACCGGAAGTTCGGGTCGATCCGCCGCGCAGCATCTTCGCGCCCGCCGATGGCACATTGAATCTCACCATCGAAGTCGTGCGCGACGACGAAGCCTGCAAATGCCGCAAAGAAGCCAGCGCGACCTTTGAACAGCTCCCGATCCTCGGCATCGTCGCCGGGTTCAAGTGGCGCATCGTCCATCGCCGCAGGTGGTACGCGGCGGTGATGTCGTTCTATGCCCGGACGCCGCTCCGTCTTGAGCAGCTATTCCATATCTCCGGCTTCGACGGGCAGAAAACCCATATCGGCCACCTGTTCGTCACCCGCCGGAAACTGGGGACCGGGCCGCAGAAGATCGTCCAGAAGCTCGACGCAAAATACGTCGAGCGCCAGTGCGCCCCGTATCGGCGCTGCGTTCTGTTCGCCGAGGCAGAGCTCGGCGCGCCGTTCATCAACAACAACGCCCCGTGGTCGCAGGAACGGGTGATAACGAAGCTCCCCCACTAGCCCACCTCGTAGGTCATTTAGCGCTTGACAGAGCCAAAAATCAGGAATATGTTAGTTAGTCGAGTAGTTAACGCAGGAGGTGTATGAGTGGGCGTAAATTGCCACACGAACACCATTCCGACACGCAGGAATTCCAAGCGGTGCGACCACCCGAAGGGGTACACGAGCGCACCGAGTTTGAGTTAGTCGGTCACTACCGCCTTCCGATCAAGGCTGATTTCCAGCACCCCATAGAATTGCGCTTTGGTCGTGATGAGCAGACGCCGCTCTGCTACCTGATTCGGTATCCGTCCCATCTTGAGCACGAAGGCACTTTCGCCGTTGTGCAGCCAGAGGTCGTCCGTCGTAGCCCTGGCCGCGGCTGGGGGACGGTTGGCGGCAGACGAGGTGACAGCCTCCTAAGGCTCGGCCGGAAGGTCTCGCCGCAATTCGAGTTTGGCCCTGACGTATCGCGGCACCACTGCCTCGTCACTACTGAAAGAGCTGAGATAGATGGTCTGCTCGAAATTGAGACCTACGGGCGAAATGGCGTGCGCGTCCTGGTGCATCCCGATGATCTCGCGGGCGAGATCGAGACGTTCGATCCCGAAGACAACTAAGGCCGCTGGCAGACGAAGCAACTCAGGACTTGATCTCGATGAGCTTGCGGTCGGTAGCGACCCAGACATTGCGGTCGGCAGCAAGCGCCACTGGCGAGTCTGGCAACTTGATCGGCGCACCGACCATCGCGAGCGTCGCTGGGTCAATCCGAACCACCGTGTCGTTGCCGGTCGTCACCCACGCCGCGTCCTGGCCGAGGGCGAGCGCCTGCGCTCCACCGGGCACCCGGATTCGGCTTGATGCGCCGGTAGCCGGATCGTGCCAAGTCACCGTGCCACCTAGATCGACTGTCCATACCCCACCCAAACCTGCGGCAAGATCGAAGGCGGGCTGGTCAAGCGGGAGAACCGCTTCTTCGACGCCCAAGCGCCCCGAAACCGGCGTTAGAACGTTGATCTTGGGATCTTCGCCGCCGCCGTTGTCGCTGTACGCCCAGATCGAACCGACTCCGGCTGCCAAGCTGTCAATCACAAACGGGTCGCCGCGCAGCTTGTATTCCCGCTGGATCGCTCCATCGCGAGCGCGAAGCCGACTGAGGTATCCACCGAAGCCAGCCACCCACAGCGAGCCGCGATAAAGGACAGGCTTACCGGCAAGGACGCTGATATGGGGATTCAGAATCCGCACTTGCCGACCGGTCGTACCGATCGTCAGCACGACGCCGCCATTGGTAACGATCCAAGCCTCATTCGGTCCAGCCGCAACTCGGTAGCCACCGACCCTCGCCCCGGTGTGGGTACCTGGCAGCGATTTGGAAACGAAAGGAGGCTGGTCGACGAAGATCGTTTCCCGCTGCCCATTCGCCTCAGAGACTCGAATCGCTGTCTCATTGTTGGCGTCGACAAGCCAAACGAAGCCGCCGGCGACGGCAAGGTCTTCGGGTGCCCGGACATTCAGAACCCGATGGATTTCGCCCGCAGCGTTTCCTGCGCTCTCGCTCCGGCCGACCGAGAGGGCGAAGACGACGAGCGCGCCCGTGATGAGCGTGGCAATGAACACGCCGCCAGCGAGTCGCCCGATTCGCAGTCGGCGACCGGGTTCAAGAGGGGATGCCCGCACGACCGGTTGCGGGTCGTCAAGGTCAGCCGAGCTCTCATCGCCGGAATCGCCATCCGCCGTCTCATCTGAAACCTCGCCGGTCGGCTCCGGTTGTGACGACTCCTCGAGGGGGTCCCGGACATTCTCTGACGAGCTGCCCGCGCTGGGTGAGATGGTGGCCGCCGCCAACTCAGGCTGGCTCTCTGGGGCAAGCAGCGAGTTAGCCTCGCGATATGCCTGCTCCGCTTCGACAATCAGCTCGGCGAGCTTTGCAAGCACAAAGTCTTGTCGCTCGCGCTTAAACCATCGGCTGTCGGGATACTTCGGCTTCCCCCAAACTAAGTTTGCGGCGCTCTGAATCTCGTTGATTTCGGCATCGGGATCGGGTTCTGCCGAATGCAGCTGGAAAAGCGCTTTCGCTCCGATAGCGAGTCGCTTCGCCTCCCGCTGATACCGCGTGTCCCCACGCGGTTCGCCCCTTGGGTAGGTGAGATGCGCAAGCTCTGAGCGGGGCAGATCGCCAAATCGTGGTGCCAGTTCACGAAGCAGTCCGCGCACCGCCTGAAACCGCTCCTCGCGCTCGGCCATCGTCGGCATAGCCGGTCCCCCAACGCAGTCAAGGGTCAAAACGGCCCTTACCCTTGCAATGTCGGACTCGTCCGCGTATATGGGTTGCGACAGGCGTGGCCCGATCATCTCTTCGAGAGCGATGATTATCTGGTCTGCCTCTGGGATTGCTCGCCGTTGCTCGGCCATCGTCCCGCCATCTTTACGCCCCGAAGTCCATTTTGGCTGGTCCCCCTGTACGTCCAAGTGGACGTACAGGGATACGTGACTTGATCCCATCGGTCCCCTAAATGTCGGGGGCGTTCCATGCAATCCCGACGGAAGGAAGTCCGATGTCCACCGATCTCACCCACTCGCCGCCGCGTCGCCTCGCGCGTGTTGAGCGCCAGCGAGCGGCTGTCCTGCGCGATGCGCAGCTGCCCGGCCAGCGTGCGGCCGCCAAGATCGAGAGCGCGGCCTTCAGTGCCCACGTCGCGCTGAGCCACGCCACGATGCTCTCGGCCGCCGAGGGCCGCGCAATCGAATACGCGCCGCTCGGCGAGCAGCGCTATCGCTTGATCGTTGACAGCTTCGCTGGCTATTGCGCGGAGGAGTTGGCCCTCCTCGCCTTCAAGTAGGCGGCCATGAGCACCTTTGCCGTAGCGATATTGGCCGTGATCGGGTTCTCCTTTCTCGTCGCGCTCTGCGCGGCGGGGGTGGCCGCCCTCTACGACGAATGGCATTGCCCCGACGAATTCGCCGATCCATACCGAGCGGGACTTGACACGTCGGCCCGCATTGCCTCGGCCGCTTTCGAGGCAGAGCGCCTGCTGCACGTCGCCGCTGAAAACGCCGAGCAGGAAGAAACGGAGGACCGCTGATGCAGGCGCTCCCGCTCACGCCCCAAGAGGCGATGAATGTCGTCACCCGCCAGGTCCGCCAGTTCGAACAGGTCGGGCTGACCCATGAGGCAGCGGTCTTGATGTGCGCACTCACGCTGAAAGTCGAGCCGCACAAGATCAGCGTGCTCGCTCCGCCCGCACCGAACGAGGGAAAGGGTGAATGAACCGAGCGACGGGCACCGTCCTGGCGCTGCTCCTAGTCTGCCTGCTCTTGCCGGTTCTGGCGGGGTACGCGACTAGAGCGGTGCCGTTGCTCATCGGCCTCTTGGTAGTGCTCGCGCTGTTTCGGGCGTGGCTGCCGAACAACCGAGGCGGGCACAGGTGAAGCCGTCGAACGCCAATCCCCTGCTTGCTCGCTTGCCCTTGGCTCGTATGCGAGCCACACTGGAGGGCTTTGGCTCGTATACGAGCCAAGCAACCCACTCACCATGACTCCTTCATTCCATCTCGTTCCCGAACGCCGCGATCCGCCCGACCTGGAGCGGTTCGTTGCCGCGTTGTTGGCGTTCACGCTCGCCCGCATGGAAGCCGAAGAAGCCGCCAAGGCAGAGAAGGAAGCCCAACCGGAGAACGACAGTGATTGACCTCTTCACCGTCGGCCTGTTCGCTGCGGCGGTCGGTGGGTGTGGCCTGCTCGCCGCCCGCGTGCTGCTGGCCCTGGGCGATGCCCGCCATCGCGAAACCTTCCGGCTGACCGTTCCCCGCAGCGTCGAGCCGGGACAAGTCACCGCTGCGCTTCGCAGCGTCCAAGGCCTCTTGCCGCGCTTCCCCGACCGGCTGGTTCTCACGCGCTCGGTCGGCTTCGAGACGGTCGCCACTCCCTCTGGTGTCGCCCACTACCTCACCGCCCCGGCGGACAAAGGCGACCTGATCGTCGGACAGCTCCGCGCCGCGATTCCCGGCCTGCGCGTCGCCCCGGCTACCCCGCCCGACCGCTATACGACGCTGGCGCGCGAGCTGGCGGCGGCCGGGGTCGGCTCGCTCAGGACCGACACCGCCGCCGAGAGCAATGCCGCGCTCCTGGCGGCGTGCCAGCCGCTTCGGGGAAGCGAAGCCGTGATCGTCCAATGGTCGCTCAGCCCGAGCGAGCCGCTTCCGGGGTGGCTGCGATGGCTCTACGAACGCGGCGAAGCACCGAAGGTCGAGCGCCAGCCGGTCGAGCCGCAGTTGCGGGCTGTGTGCCGAGTCGGGGTTCGTGGCCCGAAGCCCAGCGCTCTGCTCGGCCGGGTGTTCGGCGCGATCCACCGCGCCGACGCCCCCGAAGGCCGCCGCCTTGTGCGCCGTCTGCTCCCCTCGCCGTGGGCCTGCTCGCGGATCGCCCGGTGTACGGCTCCGGTGCTGTCGCGCTCGACCCTCGGCGCCGACGAGCTGGCGGCGGTGATCGGCATCCCCGTCGGCGGACCACAGCTTCCCGGCCTCGCCTACGCCGGAAGCCGAACGCTGCCGCCCGCGCCCGAGGTGCCGACGGAGGGCCGCGTCCTTGGCGAGGCGATCGCCACCGGCCAGCCGGTCGCGATTGGCGAGGAGCAGTCCCGAACCGGGACGCTCATAACGAGTCCGACCGGTGCTGGCAAGAGCACCGTCATAGAGCACTTGTGCGCGGCCGACTTCGCGGCCGGGCGCGGGGTCGTCGCGATCGAGAGCAAGGGCGACTTGGTCCATCGGCTCGCGGACCTCATCCCGGCGGACCGGCTCGGGGACGTGGTGATCTTCGACCCGGCCAGCGACCGCCCTGCGGGCTTCAACCTCTTGGCCGGTGGCGATGAGGCCGCCGACCTCATTACCGATCACGTCACCTCCCAGTTCCGGGCGCTGTATGCCGGATACCTCGGGCCGCGCTCTGAGATGTTGCTTCGGGCGGCGCTCTTGACGCTCTCCCAAGCTCCCGGCCGCTGGACGATCACCGAGGTCATGCCGCTGCTCTCCGACCCTGCGTTCAGGCGGCGGCTGATGGGCGAGGTCGAGGATCACCAGCTGGCTGCGACCTGGGCCTGGTTCGACGCGCAGAGCGAGGCGGCCCGCGCCGAGATGATCGGGCCGCTCGCGAACAAGGTCGCCGCCTTCGTGTTGCGGCGGAAGCTGCGGGCCGTGGTCGGCCAAAGCGAGAGCGCCCTGGACTTCGACGCAGCCTTGGCCGAGGGGCGGATTGTCCTCGTTGCGCTGCGGAAGGCGTTGATCGGCGAAGACGCCGCCCGATTGCTCGGCTCCTGCATCCTGGCCGAGTTGTGGGCGGCGATCCAGCGCCGGGCTGCGCTCCCGGAGAGCGAGCGGCTGTTCGTCTCGGTCGTGCTCGATGAGGCCCAGGACTTCCTGCGGCTGCCGGTCGCCCTCGGCGATGCCGTCGCTCAGTCGCGCGGCCTCGGCGTCGGCTGGACCGTCGCGCACCAGAACCTCGGCCAGCTTTCCACCGACCTGCGCGCCGCCGTCCTCGCCAACCTGCGTTCCAAGGTCGTCTTCCAGACGACCGCCGACGACGCGCGGACCTTCGCCCGCGAGTTTGCCCCGCACTTGGACGCCGCCGACTTCCAGGGGCTCGGCCCGTTCGAGGCCTTCGCCGCCGTCTCGACCGGCGCGGCCGTCGCCCCGCCCGTCTCGATCCGCACCCGCCCGCCGCTCACCCCAACCGGGAGCGGCAGACAGGTCCGCGCCGCATCCCGCGAGCGCTACGGCCGCGACCCGAGAGAGGTAGACGCCGAGATCCAGGCGCGTCTCTCTGCCCCCGCGCCGGAGGCTCCGGTCGGCATGAGGAGGCGGGGATGATCGCTGTTCGTTTCGCTCCGCCGAACCGCGCACAAAGCGCCTGCACGCGTGAGCCTTTCGGTGCGCTAACGCCAACGACTCAATCGCCCCAGAGGTGGATGCAATGAGTCGGAAACGAGTAACGAATGCCTACGTGGAACGGCTGGCCGCCGAGCTGCCCGAACGTGATCTCGCCCTGGTCGAAACCCTGGACCGCTTCCGAGTCGCTACGCCATCGCAGCTCAGGCGGCTTCACTTCACCGAAGGCACCAAGGCTGCCAATGCTCGCCAGGTCTGGCGCAGGCTCCGGGCTCTCCAAGCGCCGGGTCGGCGGCGGCCGGGGTGGTTCCTCGCAGGCGATCTTCGCGCTCGACACGGCCGGCCAGAAGCTCGCCTCCGCCTGTGGCCCTGCCGGTGGGAATCGGCTCCGGCGACCCTGGACGCCGGGCAATCGGTTCCTCGCCCATGCCGTCGCCGTTACCGAGCTGTACGTGATCGCCTGCGAGCGGGCGCGGGCCAGTGAGGGCGAAGTCCTCGCCTTCGACGCCGAGCCGCTTTGCTGGCGGCGCTTCACCGGGGTCGGTGGCGCGGCCGTTTGGTTGAAGCCGGACGCGTTCGTCCGCTACGGCGCCGGTGAGTACGAACATCTGAGCTTCGTCGAGGTCGACCGGGCCACCGCCTCGGCTCCCACGATCACGCGCAAGCTCGACGTCTACCGCCGCTACTGGCAGACCGGCCGCGAGCAGGAGCGTTTCGGCGCTTTCGGCCGCGTCCTGTTGCTCGCTCCTCATGGAGCCCGCCGCAAGGTCCTGGCCGACGCGGTGAAGCGCCAGCCCACCGAGGCGCAGCCCTTGTTCCGGGTGGCGCTGTACGAGGACGCGGCGGGCCTGTTGACCGGGGAGGCGTCGTGAAGGCGCTGCCGCGCAACACGATTCTCACCGGGGATGCCCGCGACGTGCTGGCCGGACTTCTCCCCGAGTCAGTGGATTGCGTGGTCACGTCACCGCCGTATGCGAACGCCGTCCGCGATTACGGGAAGGCGGGACAGCTCGGCCAAGAGCCGACTATCGCCGAGTACGTCCAAGACCTCCGAGACGTTTTGCGCGGCGTGCGCCGGGTGCTGAAGTCGACCGGCTCGCTCTGGCTGAACATCGGCGACAGCTACGCCAGGCGCCCACGCCAGGGTGCGCCACAGGGAAGCCTCATGCTCGCGCCGCAGCGGATAGCCCTGGCGCTTGCGGCGGACGGCTGGGTGACGAGGAACGTTTGCTGCTGGGTGAAACCCAACCCCTTGCCGCAGAGTGCGCGGGACAGGCTCAGCCCGACATACGAAACGGTGATCTTCGCCACCAAGAGCCGCCGCTATTTCTTCGACCTGGATGCGATCCGCATCCCGCATCGCTCGGCGGATCGGGCGCGAGTGGCGCTCACCGAGCGCGGCCGCCGCTATCAAGGCAACAACACCGGCCTTGGCAAGCTCAAGGCGGCGGGACGGGTCGGGAGCGCACGCGGCAAGAACCCCGGCGACGTGTGGACGATCCCGACCGCCATCGACCGGCTCGGCCACCAAGCCACGTTCCCCAAAGCGCTGATCGAGCGGCCGATCCTCGCTACCTGCCCCGAGCGCATCTGCGTCCAGTGTGACCGAGCCTGGACGCGGCCGACGCGGATCAAGAGCCGCCGGACCAATGAGGGGATGCTGCACACGCGAGAGGTCGGCGAACTTCGCCGCTGCGAGTGCTTCGCGCCGACTCGGCCCGGGGTCGTACTCGATCCGTTTATGGGGACCGGCACCACGGCGGTCGCTGCGAAGCGGCTGCGCCGCGACTTCCTCGGCGTCGAACTGAATCCGGCCTACGTGAAGCTGGCGACCGATCGTCTCCGTCGCGATGGCTCCGCGGCGGGTGGAACGGGGTGCACACCGTTCTGCTCGCCGCCAGAGCTATCCACTAACAAAGGAGGTGCTGGGCGATGAGCAAAGCCCAGGACATCTACGACCGCGTAGAGGCGGTCGCCCGCGAGCAGGGCGTCTCCAAGAAGGAGGCGCACGAGATCGTCGCCAAGGAGTTCGGAATGAAACCGAGCTCGATCCGCGGCGCGGTCTACCAGGCGCGGAAGGCCAACGGCCAGACTGGTCGCCGCCGCGTGCGGGAGACGACCACCGAGGGCGCGGTCGCCTCGGCGATCGACACCCTCGAAGCGGCCCGCGAGGCCATCGACGACGAGATCGAGGCCGCCAAGGAGCGGGCCGAGGAGGCCAACCGCGAGTACAAGGCGCTGAAGGACAGCGCGGCGGACCGCAAGGCCGAGATCACCGCCAAGATCGAGGCGCTCTCGGCGTAAGCACCATGCGGGCGACCTGGACACCACATTCGGATTCCTCCAGGTCGCCCGCCTCTTTCTTGTGGCCGCACTTCGGCATTCCGCTTGTTGCGTATACGAGCCAGCAAGCAGAAAATTGGGGTATGTCCCAGGCCCAATTGAACGAGCTAGGCAGGGTGATCCGCCGCGAGCGGGCCAAGGCGAAACTGACCCAGCGAGAGCTAGCCGAAAAAGCTGGGGTAGCTCGCGCCACGATCTGGCATCTGGAGTGCGGGCATTTCAAGCGCCCCGACCCCGAAAAGCTCCAGCTGATGGCTCACGCCCTGAATCTGGAGGTCGCAGACCTCTTCGCCTTGGTGGGCTACGTGCCCGCCGAGAACCTGCCGAGCTTCGGCACGTATCTAGAGGTCAAGTGGGGGGACGAGCTTTCCGCAAAGGATCGGAAGGCCTTGGAACGCGACTTCGAGCAGCGCAGGCGAAGCAATCAGCGGGCTAAAACGACAAAGAAAGGAGCGCAAGCGTGAAGCCGACAGCGTGGCTCTACCTGCGGGTTTCCAGCCAGGGCCAGGTCGGGCGTGCCTTCTCGGAGGAGGGCTATTCCATCGAGGCGCAAAGGGCCGACGGGCACCGCAAGGCGGCCCAGCTGGAGGCCGAAGTCACCGAGGAGTTCATCGACCCGGCCGAGACGGCGACCAACGCGAATCGCCCGGACCTCAAGAGGTTGCTGGCCCGGCTGCGTTCCGGCGACGCGCCGACCTACGTGATCGTGCACAAGGTCGATCGCTTCGCCCGCAATCGCCGCGACGACGCGAACATGCTGGCCGAAATCATGGAGTCCGGCGCTGAGTTGGTGTCCGCCACCGAGAGCATCGACGGAACGCCATCGGGCCGACTGACGCACGGCATCCTCGCCTCCATCGCGGAGTACTACTCGCTCAACCTCTCGGCCGAGGTCAAGAAGGGCCTACACGGCAAGGCAAAGCTTGGAGGCACGCCAGGGTACGTGCGGATCGGCTATCTCAACATCGGCGAAATGGTCGACGGGCGCGAGATTCGCACCGTCGTGATCGACCCCGACCGAGGCCCGCACATCACTTGGGCGTTCACGGCTTTTGCTTCCGGTGCCTTCACGGTCGACACGCTGCTCAGGGCGTTGAAGAAGCGTGGCCTTCGGACCCGGCCGACCCGCAAGCATCCGGCCAAGCCGCTTTCGCGGGCGCAGATCGCACGGATGCTCCGCTCCAAGTACTACATCGGGATCGTTCCCTACGGCGGGGTCGAGCATGAGGGCCGCCACGAGCCGCTGATCGACAAGGACACCTTCGACCGCGTACAGCGCATTCTCGACGCTCACTCCCACGCGAACGAGCGGGACCGCAAGCACTCGCATTTCTTGAAGGGAAGCCTTCGCTGCCATTGCGGCGAGCAGATCACCCTCGCCAAGGGCCGCAGCAAAACCGGCCGCGTCTACGACTACTTTGCGTGCCTCGGTCGCAGGAAGGGGACGGGCTGCAAGTTGCCCTATCTCCCGACACACGAGGTCGAGGAGAAGGTCGCCGCCGCGTACGCCAAGGTCAAAGTGCGCCAACTCGGCGAGGGAGCGACCGAAGCGGATTGGGTGCTTCACCTTGAAGACGTGCGCAATGCCGTCACCGACTCACTCGCCGGAATGAAGAAGCTGAACGAGGTCGAGGTTCGCCGCCACCGCGAGCGCCTCAAAGCTCTCAGGGGAAAGCGCGGAAAGTTCATGGAAGCCTTCTACGCCAAAGCCCTGCCAGTCGATCTTTTGAAGTCTGAGCAAGAGCAGATTTCAGACGAAATCGAGAAAGTCGAGCAAGAACTGAGCCGGGCTGAAACTGATGTGACCAAGATCGAAGACACGGCTGGCCAGATGCTCGACGCCGTCCGCAACATGGAAGGGACCTATCGAGCAACTGACGACCTCAATCGCCGCTTTTGGAATCAGGCACTCTTTACCTGCTTCCTCGTCTCTCCCGATGAAGAGGTCGAGGGTGAGCTGCGAGAGGAGGTCCAACTCCTAACGGCGGCTGGTACGCCCCGGCGGCTTCGGGCGGAATGCCGGAAGCCTGCTTCTTTGGGCCGGGGTTCGCATAAGAGCTATTCAGCGGAGAGGGAGGGATTCGAACCCTCGAGAGAGCTTGCGCCCCCTACTCGCTTAGCAGGCGAGTGCCTTCAGCCACTCGGCCACCTCTCCGGGCGTTGGGGCCGATTGTAGGCGGTGACAGGGGGTGGCGCGGCTAGTCTCGGGGGCGTGTCCGGCCGCTCGCACGCTCAGCTCGAAGCGATCTTCGAGGACGTGGAGGCGCCGTTCGCCTTCGTCGACCTCGACGCGATGTGGGCGAACTCCGACGCCATGTTGGGGCGCGGCGGCGAGAAGCCGATCCGCGTGGCGAGCAAGTCGATCCGCTGCCGGGCGCTGCTCGAGCGGATCCTCGCCCGCGACGAGCGCTACCGCGGCTTGATGACCTTCACGCTGCCGGAGACGCTCTGGCTCGCAGACGCCGGTTTCGAGGACCTTCTGCTCGCCTACCCGACGACCGATACCGCGGCACTGGAGGAACTGGCGCTGCGCTCTGTGGCGAATCCAGCCGGGGCGCCGGTCGTGATGGTCGACTGCCTCGAGCATCTGGGGACGATCGAATCGGTGCTCGGTCCCGGCGCCGCACCGGTGCGCGTCTGCATCGACCTCGACGGCAGCTGGTGGGCATTGGGCGGGCGGATCAAGGTCGGACCGAAGCGCTCGCCGGTCCACACGGTCGAGCAGGCCGTGACGCTGGCCGAGGAAATCGCCCTGCGCCCGCAGCTGGAGCTGGCTGGGCTGATGTCCTACGAGGGGCAGATCGCCGGCGTCGGCGACGAGCCGCCCGGACGGCGTCTGCGAGGAGCGGCGATCCGCTCGATGCAGCGTCGCTCGGCGAAGGAGCTGGCCAAGCGCCGGGCCAAGGTCGTCACCGCGATCCGCAATTTCGCCGAGCTGCCGATCGTCAACGGCGGCGGCACCGGCAGCCTCGAGCTGACCGGTGCCGAGGAGGCCGTCACCGAGCTGGCCGCCGGCTCGGGCTTCTACGCGCCAGCGCTCTTCGACCACTACAGCCGCTTCTCGCTCACCCCGGCGGCGGGCTTCGCCCTGCCGGTTGTGCGCAAGCCGGAGCCGGGCATCGCCACGGCGCTCGGCGGCGGCTACCTCGCCTCCGGCGGCGGCGATGCTGCGCGGCTCCCCTCACCCTGGCTGCCGAAGGGACTGCGGCTCGACTCCGAGGAGGGCGCGGGCGAGGTGCAGACGCCGCTCATCGGGGCACCGGCCGCCGACCTGCGAATCGGCGACCGCGTCTACATGCGCCACGCCAAGGCCGGAGAGCTTTGCGAGCGCTTCGACATCCTGCACCTGGTCGAAGGCGACGCGATCGTCGACGCCGTGCCCACCTACCGCGGCGAGGGCAAGGCGTTCCTTTAGGTCGCCTTAGGGGCCGAGGACGTGTTCGGCGTACTGGTTGGCGAAGACGCGGTCGGGGTCGAGCTCGTCGCGGGCGGCCTGGAAGTCGGCCCAGCGCGAGTAGCGCCCCGCCAGCGTCGCCGCGGTCTGGAAGTGGCGCTTGCCCCAGTGCGGTCGGCCGCCGTACTCGTCCATGATCGCCTCGACCGCCTCGAAGTAGGGGCGCCACTCCATCCCGCGGTACTGATGGACGGCGACGTAGGCAGTGTCGCGCTCGTGGGAGGAACTGAGGAAGGCGTCGTCGCCCGCCGTCACCCGCATCTCGATTGGGAAGAAGACCGGATAGCGATTCGCCCGCACCCACTCGATCACTCGCCGCGCCGCCTCCGGCCCGTGCTCGCGCGGCACGCCGTACTCCATCTCGGTGAAGCGAACGCGGCGCTCGTTGGCGAAGATCCGGTCGCTGCGGTCAGTCGCCGTGCTTCCCGACGCCAGCCAGGCCGCCAGTCGCGAGAGCGACGGGATCGCGCGCGGAAGGAGCTTGCCGGCGGCGGAGATCGCCTCCAGCGCCCAGTTCTCGAGCACGATGTCATTGAGGAAGGCTGCCGCCCGGCCGCGCGGCCGGGGCGGCTCGTCGGTCCGGTTGCGCTCCAACACCAGGGCCGAATCTGCATACGGGAAGGTGAAGAGCTCGAAGTGGTCGTTCTCATCGGCCCGCTGCTGGAAGGCATCGAGCACCTCCTCGCGCGGGCACGGCGAGTCGACGCGGCGCAGCGTGAAGGCGGGGACGCAGCGCAACGTCACCGCCGAGATCGCCCCCAGGGCGCCGACCCCGACCCGCGCCGCCCGCAGCAGCTCGGGCTCGCCCGCGGCGGTCAGCTCGCGCACCGAGCCATCGCCGAGGACCAGCTCCAGCGCCTCGACCTGGGCGGAGATGTTGCGCAGCTTCGCCCCCGTGCCATGGGTGCCGGTCGAGATCGCCCCGGCGAGCGTCTGCCTGTCGATATCGCCGAGGTTCTCCATCGCCAGGCCAAGCCGGCTCAGCTCCTCGTTGAGGGTGGCGAGGACGGTGCCACCGCCGACCTTGACCAGGCCGGAGGAGCGGTCGGCGTCGATCACGCCGCTGAGTGCCCCGGCATCGATCATCGTCCCCTCGGTCAACACCGCCTCGGTGAACGAGTGGCCAGTGCCGGCGACGCTCACCCTGCGGCCGGCCGCGGCGGCGGCACCGACGGCCTCTGCCAGCTCCTCGCGCCCGGCCGGTCGCAGCATCTCGGCCGGGGCGCATGACTGATCGCCGGCCCAGTTGCACCATCTGCCTTCCGTTTGCGCCTGCCAGCCAGTGCCCGAGCCCATGCTCGGGAGAGCCTATCCGCGACCCTCGGGAACGGCCATAGGTGAAGGCACAGACGGGGTTGGCGAAAGCGCATGCAACGAGTAGGCAACCGTCACCATCAGGAGCACGCCGATCGCGACGCCCGGCGCCGCGTTGCCGGCGACGCTTGCCGCGCCGCCGCCGATCAGGCCCCCCGCGACCTGACCCGACGCCCAGGCCATGTTGGAGAGTCCCGCCGCGAATCCCTGGTGCAGGCCGCTGCTCTCGGCGAGCTCAGAGAGCATCGTCAAGGCGGGCGTGAAGCAGATTCCGCCACCCAGCGAGGCGAGCATCACCCCGGCCATCACCGCACCCATCGTCGCGCCCACCGTCACGGTGAGGATCGCGAACGCGCAGATCGTCATACCGACGACGAAAGGCATCCGACGCCCGACACGATCCGAGTAGCGACCCGCGACCGGGGCAAGGATCCCCTCCAAGGCGGCACCGGCGATGAAGCCACCGGCGATCAGCGCGTGGCCACCACCGAGATCGGAGATCCGCAACGGCGCGAGCACCTCGACGGCGCCGAACATCACCGAGGGGATGGCGACGAATGCCGTCCCCATCAAGATCGGGCGGCTGAGGATCGTGTCGACCACCACGTGCATGTCCTGCGGCTCGGGCGACTCGCCCTTGGGCTGGCGAGCGGCGAAGACGGCGAGTACCACCGCCACGACCAGGACGCCGCTGAATACCGGCTCAGTGCCGACTTCGGCGGCAAGCGCACCGAGAGCAGGGCCGAGCAGGGCACCTGCAATCGCCGTGCCGAGCGCCGTGCCGATCACGGATCCGCGCCGGTCCGGGGGCGAGACCGCGATCAGCCAGGTGAGCGTTCCCGACCAGATCAGCGCCCCGGCCGCACCCTGGGCGAAACGCGCACCGTCGAGCAGGAGGAATTGATGCGCGAAGCCGAAGACCACGCTCGCGCAGCCGAGCACGAGCAGGCCGCCGATCACCGTGCGCCGGGGACCGATGCGCGCCGCCAGCAACCCGGCCGGAAGCGAGAACGCAAGCGTGCCCGCCGCGTAGGATGCGGAGAGCACACCGGCCTCGGCCTTGCTCAACCCCAGCTCGGAAACGTACGTCGGCAGCAGCGGCGCTATGGCCGAGAAGAAGACGACGTCGAAGAAGACCATCGCCGAGGCAAGTACTAGTAGTCGACGCATTGCAGACAATACAATCATTCTAAGCGGTCCAGGTCATGCGCCTTCACGTCTAGCATCAACAATTCGTTTACTCCGGAGGGGTGGCAGAGCGGTTGAATGCACCGGTCTTGAAAACCGGCAGACGTCGAAAGGCGTCTCGAGGGTTCGAATCCCTCCCCCTCCGCTGACGGGGCCAGATATGGCTTACTAGAGCGGTTTGGACAGAACCACGAGAGGAAGCCGATCCAATTCGTCTCGGCGGGATCCGCTGTCTTGGGGGCACAAAGGTGCATGGCGTCGTCCCGAGGTCATCGTCCATGATTACTAAGGAAATCTTAATCAAAAGACCCCATTTTCCGATCTTTTTCTCATCCTCCAACTGGCCCATCGGTAACCCCGCAGTGCCCCGCTCGGCTTTCCCCCGATGGAGCGGCGCCTGTCCGAGCTTTAGATTTGGTTCCGCGTGAGCGCCTTCGAGGTCAAGATCAAGAGCGAGTCGCTGCACGGGCGCTCGCTCACCTATGCCGAAGCCGGCGAGGGGCCGGTCCTTCTGCTCGTCCACGGGCTCGGTGGGAGCTACGAGAACTGGGCGGAGGTGATCGAGCCGCTGGCCCGCACCCATACCGTGATCGCTCCCGACCTGCCGGGGCACGGCACCTCGGCGGGGAGCGGCGATTACTCGCTGGGGGCTCTGGCCTCGAGCCTTCGCGACCTGCTCTTCGCCCTGGGCAAGGACCGGGCGACGCTGGTTGGGCACTCGCTCGGGGGCGGCGTGGCGATGCAGTTCTCCTACCAGTTCCCCGAGATGGTCGAGCGCCTCGTCCTCGTCTCCAGCGGTGGCCTGGGCCCCGAGGTGAGCTTTGTCCTGCGCGCCGCTTCGCTGCCGGGCGCCGACCCCTTCATCGCCGTCACCGCCGATGTCGGGAGGCGCGTCGGGCCGCTGATCGGCCACGCTCTCTCGGCGATCGGCCTGCGCCCCAACGCCGACGTCGCCGAGGTCCTGCGCGGCTACGGCACGCTGGTCGACCCCGAGCGCCGCACTGCCTTCCTGTCGACGGTGCGGGCGGTGATTGGGGTCGGCGGCCAGCGGGTCGCTGCCACCGATCGCCTCTACCTGGCCGAGGCGGTGCCGGTGCTGATCGTCTGGGGAGCCGCCGACAGGATCATCCCCGCCAGCCATGGCGAGGATGCGCATCGCCACATCCCCGGCAGCCGCCTCGAGGTCTTCGAGGACGTCGGCCACCTGCCCCAGATCGAGGCGCCGCTTCGTTTCGTCCTCACGCTCGAAGAGTTCCTCGCTGAGACAGAGCCGGCAAGCATCGGGCGCGAGGACTGGAGCGCCCTGCTGCAGGCGCGCGAAGTGGCGTAACCCGGCGAGCCGCGGCAGGAAACGCCGCCGATCGACCGAAGTGCGGGACATGGAGACGGCAACACGCCGCGCCCGCAGGCGCGAGCGCTGGATACAGCGCGCCGAGCGGGCGCGAGACGCCTTTGGGCTCGTCTTCGTCCTGGTGCTGATCACCTACGCGCTCGCCTCACTGCTCGAGAATCACGGCTGGACGTCGGTCGTACTGACGATCGCGACCAGCGCCACCTCGGTCGTCGCCCTGGTCAGCGCCCACGCGCGGCATAAATTCGTCCGGGTAACGGTGCTGCTCGCGGCGCTCACCGTGCTGCTGGCCGCGATCGGAGCCGCCACCGACGACCGCACCTGGCTCAATTTCGCCACGGTGATCCAGGTCTCGCTGCTGACCGTCGCAATGGCTGCGGTCCTGCGCCGGGTCGTCACCTCGCCGGAAATCGGCTCGCGCACGATCCTCGGCGCACTCAGCGTCTACGCGGTGCTCGGCATCCTCTTCACCTTCCTCTACGGAGTGATCGAGCGGGTCCAGGGCGGCGCCTTCTTCGAAGGCCACCCCCACCCGGCGAGCTCCGACTTCCTCTTCTTCAGCTACACGACGCTGACCACGACCGGCTACGGAAACCTCGTTCCCGGCGGCCAGCCCGGCCGCCTGATCTCCGGTTTCGAGATGATGGCCGGCCAGATCTTCCTCGTCACCCTGGTCGCCGGCCTGGTCAGCCTCTGGCGTCCAGGGGAAGCGATCGTGCGCCGGCGAGAACGGCGCGAACCTCGGGCCGAGTCAGCCGGCGAGTAGCAAGCCGAGCGTCTCGAGCTGCGATTCCATCGTCTCGCAGAGCCGGTCGCAGAGCTCGAGCACGGCCGGGTCGGCGATCCGGTAGAGCGAGCTGGTGCCCTGCTTGCGGCGCCTGACGAAGCCCTCGGCGCGCAGTGCCGCGAGGTGCTTGGAGACATTCTGCTGCGAGGTGCCGAGCGTCTCGGTCAGCTCGCCGACCGAGACCTCGTCGTTGCGGCGCAGCTGATCGATGATGCGCAGCCGGGTCGGATCCGAGAGCGCGCGGAAGCGGCCGGCGATCAGCTCGGCGGCATCTGGGGGAAGCGGGCTCTGCATCATTGTGTTATTGTACCGATTTACAACTGTAAAGTTGTGGACTTGTAGAGTTTCGACTTAGGAGGATAGCCATGAGCTCACTTGGACCGATCGGGCGCTTGGGTCGCTTCGCCGCCGAGCGGCGCAAGTGGGTCTTCGTCAGCTGGGCCATGATCGCCGTCGGCCTCGGCGTCCTCGCTCCCCGCGTGGAGACCGCGCTCTCGGGGGCAGGCTGGCAGGCAAACGGATCGGAGTCGGTGGTTGCCCGCGAACGGATCGACGGGGCCTTCGCCGGCAACGGCGCCTACGCCCTCCAAGTCGCCGTCCACTCCGACCGCTGGACTGCCGGCTCGCCGCCCTTCCAGACCACCCTGCGCCGAGCCGAGCGCATCCTCGCTGCCGACCCTGCAGTCGGGACCGTCGCTCCTCCCCAGCCCGGCCTCTCGATCTCACGCGACGGACACACCGCGGTGATCCGCGCCGGCGCGACCAAGGACCCCAACGACATGGTCGCCGCCGTCGACCGCCTCAAGGGCGACCTGGCGGGCGCCGCGGCAGCGGGGGTCGAAGCCAACGCGACCGGCGCCGCCGGAATGTGGTCGGACTTCAACGAAGCCAACCGCGACGCGATGCTGCGCTCCGAGCTCCTCTCCTGGCCGGTGACGCTGGCGATCCTCGTCCTCGCCTTCGGCTCGCTCGTCGCCGCCGGCCTGCCGCTGATGCTGACGATCGTCGGCCTGATGGCCTCAGCGGGGATCCTCTACCTCGGCACCCTGATCTCGCCGATCTCGATCTGGGCGATGAACTTCGCCCTGATGTTCGCGCTGGCACTCGGCATCGACTACGCCCTCTTCATCGTCATGCGCTTCCGCAGCGCGCTCTTCGGCCAGGGGCTTTCCCCGGTGGACGCCGTCGCCGAGACGATGGACACCGCCGGCAAGGCCGTCCTCTTCTCGGGCATCACCGTGCTGATCTCGCTCTCCTCGGTGACCCTCGTCCCCAGCCCGGCCTTCCGTTCGATGGCGATCGGGGTGATGATCGCGGTGCTCTTCGCAGTGGCCGCAACCCTGACCCTGCTGCCGGCGTCGCTGGCAAAGCTCGGCCCGCGCGTCGACAGGTTGGCGCTGCCCTGGGCGCACAGTGGCGAGCACCGCTCGCCGCGCTTCGCTCGCTGGGGCGAGCTGATCTGGCGCCATCCCGTGGCGTTGGGCGGCGTCGCCCTCGTCGTGCTGCTGGCGCTCGCCTTGCCGGCCCTCAACCTGCGCACGGGCATGCCCTCGATCAAGGTCGTGCCGAAGAGCGACCACTCGCGCATCGGCTACCGACAGGTCAGCGATGCCTTCGGGCCAGGTGCCCCAGGCGACCTCCAGGTCGTCGTCCCCCCGCCGACGGACCGAAAAGTCCACTCCGGCTCCACTTTTAGTCCCGTCGGCGGGGTGTTGCGGGGGGATCCCGGAGTCGCGGCCGTGTTGCCGTCGCGGCAAGGCGCCGACGGATCCGTTCTCGTCGAGGCGATCCCGACGGCCGGCCCCTCGACCGAAGCGTTCGGCGCAACGCTCGACCGACTGCGGCGAAAGCTGCCGCCCGCGGCGCTCGTCGGCGGCCCGGCCGCCGAAAACCACGACCTCGAAGCGGCCCTGTCAGCGAAGACCCCGCTGGCGATCGGCTTTGTCCTCGGGCTCGGCTTCCTGCTCCTGCTCGTCGCCTTCCAGGCGCCGCTGATCGCTGCGATCGGCGTTCTTGCCAACCTGCTCTCGACTGCAGCGGCCTTCGGCGTCGCCACGTTGATCTTCCAGGACGGCCACCTCTCCGGCCTGCTCGGCTTTGAATCGCAGGGCTTCCTCGACGCCTGGGGGCCAATCTTCTTCTTCGCGATGATCTTCGCGATCGCGATGGACTACACGGTCTTCTTGCTCTCCTCGGCGCGCGAGCACTGGGAGCAGAGCGAAGATGCGCGTGTGGCGATGATCGGCGGCCTCGCCCATTCCGGACGGGTGATCCTCTCCGCAGGCGCTGTGATGGTCGCCGTCTTCTTCACCTTCTCCCTATCCGGGCCGCTGCCGCCGAAGGAAATGGGAGTGATCCTCGGCATCGCCGTCCTTCTCGACGCTTTCCTCGTGCGCCTGCTGTTGCTGCCCGTCTTCCTGCGCCTCGCCGGCCCGGCGGCCTGGTACATGCCGCGTGGACTTGACCGCGTCCTACCGGACGTGCGGTTCAGCCACGACGGCTAGGACTGCTCGGAGATCTCGACGCGCTCGATCGCCTGCGGCTCGAGCGGTCGATCGGACGCGTCGGTCGGCGTCGACTCGATCGCGTCGACCGCGTCCATGCCCTCGACGACGGTGCCGAAGACGGTGTGCTTGCCGTCCAGCCAGGGCGCCGCCTCGGTGGTGACGATGAAGAACTGTGAGCCGTTGGTGTTCGGCCCCGCGTTGGCCATCGCCAGCGCGCCTCGTACGACCTTGTGCTCGTTGATCTCGTCCTCGAAGGTGTAGCCGGGGCCGCCGCGCCCGGACCCCTCCGGACAGCCACCCTGGATCATGAACTCGGGGATCACGCGGTGGAAGACCAGTTCGTCGTAGAAGCCGTCGCCGGCGAGCTTGCGGAAGTTCTCGACCGTCTTCGGCGCATCCTCGTCGTGCAGCTCGAGCACGATCGCCCCGGCGCTGGTGTGGAGGGTGGCTTGCGACATGGCCGCGAACCCTACCCGGTTACCTGCACTGTCACCGGCACGGAGAAGCCAGGCGCGTACGGCCAGCGCTCCTCGGCCAGGGCAGCCGCCCGCAGGCGAATGCTGGCCGCGCCGCTGACGTAGCGGAAGCGGTAGGGGGCGCGGAAGCGGCCACTGTGGTCGGTGCGGGTGACGAGGATCGGACGCCAGCGCCGTGCCGCCTGCTCGAAGTACTGGATCGCGACCAGCTTGCCGCGGCGCGGGAGCGGCACACCCGAACCGCGAACGCGGCCGCGGAAGTCGACGGTTTCGCCCGTTTGGAGCGACTCCGGCGTCGCGCGAAGCTCGACTCCACTGCGCACACGCAGCGAGAGCGGCGCTCGAAAGGAGCCATCGAGATGCCTCTCGCCGCGGAAGGCGATCGCGATCCGGCGCGACGGGCCAGCGGCCAGCGGCAGCTCGAAGCTGCCATGACGACCGGTGGTGACCGAGTCGAAACGAGGCGCGCCCAGGGCACCGCGCGAGGGCCGGGAGACGACGCGCAACCGGCGGCCGCCTATTCCTCGACCGCGGGAGTCGAGCAGGCGGCCGCTGAGCGTCGCAGTCGCCCCGAACGGCACCGTCAGCCGCGAGCGCGACCTGCCACGCCAGCTCAGCCGGGCGAAGATCCTCGTCCTCCTCGCCCCCTTGCCACGCCTCACCCCGTGGCGCCCGACTCGAACGGTCATCTCGCTGCCGTCGCCGCGGCGGGTGGTCGACGCCGAGTTTCCGGCGCCGTCCGTCGCCTCGGCGCGGAAGAAGTACGTACCGGGAGTCAGGCCCGGCGGCAGCTGGGCGGTCAACCCGCCGCCGCCCGCTCCCTGTTCGAATTTCGTCGGCAGCTCCCGCCACGCGCTCTTGCCGGCGCGCCGGCAGTAGAGCTGCCCGGAGGCAGGGCCCGAATCGGCGTCGGCGACCCGAGCGACGACCCGGTCGGGCGTCTCGTCGCTGACCTGCTCGAAGGCGACCGAGGGTGGCAGATCGTCGAAGCGCAATGACAACGAGGCTGCCGAGGCCGGCGCCTCGTTGCCCGCTTCGTCGCGCAACCAGACGCTCAGCGTGTAGGTGCCGGCGTGAGGAACGGTGAGATCCGAGAGGGCGGCCAACCCGCGCCCGGCGGCATATCGCAGGCCGCTGTCGTAACCGTCGGTGCCGGTGATCCGCCAGGAGGCACCGGCGATCGGGCTGGCCGCCCCTTGATCGGGGTTCTGCCAGGTGGCGTCGAAGTCGTTGGTCCTCCGCCAGGAGTCGCCCCCGACGAGCCCGAGGTTGCGCGGGTGGGCCGGCGGGTTGTTGTCCATGTAGACGGTCTGCTCGGGGGTGCACCCGGTATTGCTCGCGAAATCAGTCGAACAGTGGCGGAGCAGGTGAGGCCCGTCGCTGAAGCGGGCCGTGTCGACGGTTGCGCTCCCGGACGCCGTCAGTGCACAGGGCCGCATGCGGGTCGCCCGCCACTCGCCGCCGATCGTCGCCTTCGCGCAGGCGTACTCGGTCAGGTCGACGCGGGCGCCGTCGAGCGTCGTTTCGCCGAAGCGAAGGCCGCCGCCGACGTCCCATCCCCAGAAGGAGAGATCCCGGGAGCCGCGCAGCCAGCCGCCCGCGGCGAGCGGCCCGTTCATCCCGGCGCCTGGGACCAGGTCGTCCTCGACCGTCAGCGTCAGCGCGCGAATCGCCGACCAGGAACCCGGTTCGAGGCTGCACCACTTGCCTTCGGCGCGGGCACAGAGCAGGCGATCCTCGAATGCCGGGCGGGGAGCCCCGAAGCCGGCGACGAACTCGCGCGGAGTCGTGTCGGTGGCGGACGCCGAGGCGAAAACGTCGAAGCCGCTCGCGCCGGCCGTGCCCAACCGCTGCTCGATGCCGTCGTGCAAAGCGTGCCACCAGCTGCCGCGCACCTGGGTGATGCCGGTTCCGGCCGGGGCCTCCCAGCGCCAGCGGGCGTAGCGGGTGCCCGACACGGTTGCCTGCCCGTCCCGCGTCAGGCTCTTCAGGTGCACCCCGTCGAACGGGTCCTGACCGGCCGACGGCACGCACCAAGAGTCCTGGTGGAACTTGGCCCCACCGGTGGTGTCGGCCCAATTGGCGTCGGCGCCGACGTACCAGCCGCACTGGGCGACCGCGTACTTGCCGGCGCTCGCCTCCTTCGCTGCCAGCAGCAGAAGTGCCAGCGCCAGCGCAATCCCCATCGCCAAGATTCGGCCGAAGCCCCCGCGTGCACCCGACATCTCTCCTCCTTCGTTCGCCTGCATGCGGAGGGCTAAGGGACGAGAGCGCCGATCTCTCCCCCCTGCCGCCGCCCCGACCCGCGGAATGCCGCGAGGACGCCTTTGCGAGAATGGCCTCGATGCCACTTCCGACGCAGGATCAGATAACCGAGAAGCTGCGCGCCGTGATCGACCCCGAGCTGCGGCGCTCGATCGTCGAGCTGAACATGGTGCGCTCGATCGAGGTCAAGGAGGGTGGTCGGATCGAGGTCGTCGTCTCGCTGACCACCGCCGGCTGCCCGATCCGCTCCCACTTCGAACAAGCGGTCGCCCAGCAGGTCTCCCAGCTGGAGGGCGTAACCGAGGTCGCAGTCGGCTTCGACGTCCTCTCCGACGAGGAGAAGACGCGCCTGCAGCAGTCGCTCGGCCGCGGCAAGTTGCCGGCCGGGGCGCTCGCCCAGGTCAAGAACGTGATCTGCGTCGCCTCCGGCAAGGGCGGCGTCGGCAAGTCGACGATGACCACCAACCTGGCCGCGGCGCTGACTGCCGAAGGCCACCCCGCCGGCGCGCTCGACTGCGACGTCTACGGCTACTCGATCCCGCGCATGCTCGGCGTCAACCGCAAGCCGGACGTCAATGCCGAGCGCAAGATCCTGCCGCTCGAGGCAGCCGGCGGCGTCAAGGTGATGTCGATCGGCTTCTTCGTCGAGGAGAACTCGGCCGTGGTCTGGCGCGGGCCGATGCTGCACAAGGCGATCCAGCAGTTCCTCGAGGACGTCGCCTGGGGCGAGCTGGAGTACCTGCTGCTCGACCTGCCGCCGGGGACGGGCGACGTCTCGATGACGCTGGCCCAGCTGCTTCCTCAGGCCAAGTTCGTGCTGGTGACGACGCCGCAGCCGGCGGCGCAGACGGTGGCGAAACGGGCCGCCGACATGGCAGCGAAGTTCGACCTCGAGCTGCTCGGCGCGATCGAGAACATGTCGGGCTTCACCACCCCGGACGGGGAGCGCTTCACGATCTTCGGTGAGGGCGGCGGGCAGCTGCTCGCCGACGAGCTCGACATCCCGCTGCTCGGCAAGGTGCCACTTTCGGAGGCTCTGCGCGAGCACGCCGACGCCGGCACGCCACTGGTCACCGCAGATCCCGACGCGCCGGCCTCGCAGGCGATCCGCCAGGCCGCCCGCGGCATCGTCGCCGCGACGCCGCAGGAGCTGCCGGTCCTGCAGGCGGTCCCGGCCGCGGCCGAGCCGCCACCGGTCAGCGGCACGCCGCTGCCGATGGCGTAGCGGCACTGGGAGACCGAACGGGCTAGCGGCCCGGTGAGCCTGCCGGGGGCGTGCCCGGCGGAGGCGAGGGTCCCCAGCTGACGCGACCGTCGTCGCCGTCGATCGGGATCCGCTTGCCGCCCATCGCGGGTGTGTCGAGTGTGGTGTCGGCGATCGCCTTGACCCGGGCGAAGATCTCCCGCATGTCGCTCTTCTGCCCCTGGATCCCGTAGGGATGGAGATCCGCGGTAAGGCCGGTGGCGTCGATACCCGCTTCGCGTGCCAGGTAGAGGGCACGGGGCATGTGGAAGCCCTGGGTGACGACCACCGCGCTGTCCACGCCGAAGATGCCGCGAGCGCGGACCATCGACGCCCAGGTGTCGAAGCCGGCGTGGTCCTCGAAGATGACGCGCGGCGGCACGCCATCGGCGACCAGCTCCTTGCGCATCGTGTCGGGCTCGTCGTAAGCCCAGGTGTGGTGGTCGCCGGAGACGAGGATGCGATCGACCTTGCCCGCCTTCCAGAGCGCGTCCGCCTGGCGCACGCGGTCGGCCAGCATCGCGCTCATCTTCCCGTTCGGTTTGACGAAGGCGCCGAGCACAATCGCCGCCTGCGCGTGGGGGACGTCGGCGACGTCGGCGGTCGACTTGCCGCCGACGGCGAGCAGGACGTAGGCGTTGACGGCCGCGATCAGGGCCGCGACCGAAACCGTACCCGCGAGCGCCAGGCGTGTGAGGCGCGGCCAGCGCCGCGCCGGAGAGGTCAGCTTCTGCCAGGCCCACCGCATCGCGGGCACGCTAGCAATCCGTGGATACGCTGCCCGCAAGGATGAGCCCAGGCCGGCCCGCACGGCAGCAGATCAGGAGGAGGCGCCGCGGGGCGGTGCTCGTGCTCGGGGGGCTCGGTGTGGCCGTCGCCTACCTCGCGCTGCGGGCGACGATCCTTGCGCCGGTCGACACACACGGCGCATCGGTCCACCACTTCGCCATCGACAGCAAGGCGGTCGGCAGAAGCCTGGACGTCGGGGTGGTCGTGCCGGGTGGCGACGGCCCGAGCCACCGGCCGCTGCTCGTCTTCCTGCACGGCAAGGGCGAGACAGTCGACAGCTTCGTCGGCGACGGCTGGTTCAGCGGCGACGAGCCCTTCTTCGCGGCACTAGCGAAGCTCGGGCGGGGTGCGCCGGTGGTCGCCTTCCCCGCAGACGACGGCGACAGCTACTGGCACGACCGCTCGACCGGCGACTGGGGCACATATGTGATGGACGAAGTGATCCCGGAAGTCGAGCGCCGCTATGGAACTGACCCTCAGCGGGTCGCGATCGGCGGCATCTCGATGGGCGGCTTCGGCGCCTACGACCTGGCGCTCGAGCACCCCGGAGCGTTTTGCGCGGTGGGCGGCCACTCCCCCGCCCTTTGGCTGGAAGGCGGCGCCAGCGCTCCCGGCGCCTTCGACGACGCCGAAGACTTCGAACGCCACGACGTGATCGGCGCCGTGCGCGCCGATCCGGGGGCCTTTGGGCCGATCCCGATCTGGAACGACTACGGGACGAAGGACCCGTTCGCGATCTCCGACGTGGCCTTCGACGAAACGCTGGAAGCGGCGGGTGCCGACCTCAGCGCCCACTCATGGCCCGGCGAACACGAGCGCGCCTACTGGGATCGCCACTGGGGCGCCTACCTGCGCTTCTACGCCAGCGCACTGCGGAACTGCGGCTGACTGGCCAGGCCTAGGCCGCGCTCGTCGACTTGAAGTAGTTGGCGTTGATCTCCGCGTACTTGGCCCACTCGGCGGGGAGCTGGTCCTCGGCGAAGCAGGCGTCGACGGGACAAGCCTCGACGCAGGCGTCGCAGTCGATGCACTCATCGGGATCGATGTAGAGCTGCTCGACGTTGTCGTAATCGGCCTCGTCAGGCGTCGGGTGGATGCAGTCGACCGGGCAAACCTCGACACACGAGTTGTCCTTCTGGCCGATGCAGGGCTCGGCGATGACGTAGGTCATTCGATGCTTTCTCCTGAGTCGTCTTTACGGGAGCAGGAGGCCTATGCCCCCTGCCAAGGCGAAGCCACATTTTAGGGATTGCGCGAGCGGGGGCGCCTCGCCACTGATCACCGATGCCTAATCCGCGTGCAACCGGGGGCGCGCGTGGCCAAGCAGGTCAAGGACGCAGGGAGGCTGAATAGCAGCGCTATTCAGCCGACCGAGGACGCAGAGATGCGCAGGGCCACCCGCGTCATCCGGGTGTATGGGGATTAGGCATCGGTGATCTAGCATCGATTGCAAGATGCTGCTGCTGACAGGGGCCACGGGAAGCGTCGGATCGCGGCTGCTGCCGCTGCTGCTGGAGCGCGGCGTGGACGTGCGCTGCCTGGTGCGCGAGCCGCGCAAGCTGGGTGCGAGCCGCGTCGACGTCCAGATCGCGCTCGGCGACCTCGGCGAGATGTCGGACCCCTACCTCGTGCGTCAGGCGCTGCGCGGGGTCGACACGGTCGTCCACCTGGCGGCGACGATCCGCGACCAGCCGCCGCACCGGATCGAGGAGCTGAATGGGCTGGCGACGGTGCGCCTGCTGCGCGCGGCGGAGCGCAGCGGCGTCGGCCGCTTCGTCTTCTTCAGCGCCCTCAACGCCGCGACCGCGCAGCGCACGCGCTTCTTCCGCGCCAAGTGGCTGGCCGAGTTGGCCGTGACTTCCTCGCCGCTGATGACGACTGTTTTCGCGCCGTCGATCGTCTACGACCGCAGCGACCCATGGGTGACGCTGCTGCGTCGCTTTTCCTTCCTGCCGGCGATGCCGGTCTCGGGCGATGGCCGAGCTCGCTTCGAGCCGATCTGGGCTGAGGACGCGGCGCGTTGCGTGGTCGAGGCGCTCGATCGAGGCGACCGGCCTCGCTACGAGCTTGCCGGCCCGGAAACGCTCGACTACGACGAGATGTCCGACCTGGTCAGCCGCGTCGCCGGCCGGCCGCGCCCGCTCGTCCACCTGCCCCTGCCGCTCGTGCGCTCGGGCCTGATCGCGCTGCGCTCGCTCTTCGGCGAGGCAACCTTCGCCACCTGGGAGGAGGCCGAGCTGATGGAGGTGCCGATGATCAGCGAGCGCGGCACCGCCGACGCCGAATCCCTCGGCGTCGTGCCGCGGCGCATGGCAGAAGTTCTCGAAGGCCCCTAAAGGCGAGAGGCCCGGCGAATCGCCGGGCCTCTCTAAAGCCACTCGCCTGTTGGAGCGAGCATACGCCGGGGCGGGCGTCGTTACATCATCCCGCCCATATCCGGCATGCCGCCGCCGGGCATCCCGGCCGGTTCCTTCTCCGGCGGCTCCGCGATCACGGCCTCGGTGACGAGGATGTTCTTCGCGATCGAGGCGGCGTTCTCGAGCGCCGAGCGGGTGACCTTGGTCGGGTCGATGACCCCGGCCGCGATCAGGTCGCCGTACTCGCCGGTCGCCGCGTTGAGGCCTTCGCCGGCCTTCAGATCGCGGATCTTGTTGACCACGACCGAGCCCTCCTCGCCGGAGTTCTCGGCGATCTGGCGGACCGGCTCCTCCAGCGCCCGGTGCACGATCCGCGCCCCGGTCGCCTCGTCGGGATCGGAGAGCTTCTCCGGGTCGAGGTCGGCCTGCGCATTGAGCAGGGCCACGCCACCGCCCGGCACGACGCCCTCCTCGAGCGCGGCACGGGTCGCCTGCAGCGCGTCCTCGACGCGGTGCTTCTTCTCCTTCATCTCGGTCTCGGTGGCAGCGCCTACCTTGACCACGGCGACACCGCCGGCCAGCTTCGCGAGGCGCTCCTGGAGCTTCTCGCGATCGAAGTCAGAGTCTGTGTTCTCGACCTCGTTTTTGATCTGGTTGATGCGTCCCTTGATGTCCTCGGCCTCGCCGCCGCCGTCGATGACCGTCGTCGTGTCCTTGGAAACGACGACGCGGCGCGCCTTGCCGAGCTGGGTGAGCTGGGTGTTCTCGAGTTTGAGGCCCATCTCCTCGGTGATCACCTCGCCGCCGGTGAGGATCGCGATGTCCTCCAGCATGCGCTTGCGGCGGTCGCCGAAGCCCGGAGCCTTGACCGCGACGCCGGTGAAGGTGCCGCGCAGCTTGTTGACCACCAGGGTCGCGAGGCACTCGCCCTCGACGTCCTCGGCGACGATCAGCAGCGGCTTGCCACCCTGCATCACCTGCTCGAGCACCGGCAGGATGTCCCGCACGGAGCCGATTTTCTGGTTGGCGATGAGGATGTAGGGATCCTCGAGCACCGCCTCCATGCGATCCTGGTCGGTGACCATGTAGGGCGAGATGTAGCCCTTGTCGAACTGCATCCCCTCGGTGAACTCGAGCTCCATGCCGAAGGTCTGACCCTCCTCGACGTTGACCACGCCGTCCTTGCCGACCTTCTCGATCGCGTCGGCGATCACGTTGCCGATGTCGTCGTCACCAGCCGAGATGGCCGCGACACGGGCAATCTGCTCCTTGCCGGCGACCTCCTTGGACTGCTTCTCGCGCAGCGTCTCGACGACCTCTTCGACCGCCTTCTCGATCCCGCGGCGCAGGGCCAGCGGGTTGGCGCCGGCGGCGACGTTCTTCAGGCCCTGGCGGACGATGATCTGAGCCAGCAGCGTCGCCGTGGTCGTGCCGTCGCCGGCGACGTCGTTGGTCGCCGTGGCGACCTCGCGGACGAGCTGGGCGCCCTGGTTCTCGAAGACGTCCTCGACCTCGATCTCGCGGGCGATGGTGACGCCGTCGTTGGTGATCGTCGGCGCGCCGAACTTTTTGTCGAGCACGACGTAACGGCCCTTTGGCCCGAGGGTGACCTTGACCGCGTCGGCAACGGCGTCGACGCCGGCCTGCAGGGCCCCTCGCGCATCCTCTCTGTACTTCAGCTCCTTATGAGCCATCTAATTCAGTCCTCCTTGGTTTCTCTAAGTCCGGTGGCGGGATCAGGCGACCTTGGCGAGAACGTCCGACTCGCGCAGGACGAGCAGTTCCTCGTTCTCGACGGTGACCTCGGTGCCGCCGTATTTGGAGTAGAGGACCTCGTCGCCCTCGCTCACGTCGAGCGGGCGGCGACTGCCGTCCTCGTTGACCGCGCCGTCGCCGACGGCGACGACCTTGCCCTTCTGGGGCTTCTCCTTAGCCGTGTCGGGAAGGACGATGCCACTGGCGGTCGTCTCCTCCTCCTCGATCGGCTTCACGATCAGCCGGTCCCCGAGGGGCTTCAGCTTCATCCGTATACCTCCATCGTTGGGTCAGTGTGGTTCAGAAGTTTGCTGCTGGTTGGCACTCTTCGGGTGAGAGTGCCAGGGAGTGGCTTGAAAGATAGCGATTTCGCTTAAGCGACCGGCGGAGAGGCGACTCAGCCGCTGGCGAGCAGGCGACAGCCGAGCAGCTTGGCCATCCCCTCGCCACCCCGCGCCATCACCCAGTCGTGGTTCCACTCGAAGACCGGGCGGGCGACCGGCGCCAGCAGGTTCATCCAGGCCTTGCTCGTGGCCACGTTCCACTCGTAGAGCACCGCCGTCACCCCGTTCTGCTCGTAGAGCCGCCAGCGACCGACGCCGGTCAGCTCACCGACCGCATCGGCCTCCAGCAGGTGGGGTCGCTCGACCCGCGTCGTCGTCACCTCGAACTCGACTCGGTAGGGCAAGAGGCTCTTCCAGACCAGTCGTGAGACGGTGCCGACCCCGTCGTGGCCGGGGCCGCCCGCGCCGGGCCGCACCTCTGTCGCCTCCTCGACCCCGCGCCACCACTCGGGCCAGCGCGCCTGGTCGTAGATCGCCTCCCAGACCGGCTCGCGCGGCGACTCGAGGAGCCAGGTGGTCAGGAATCGATAGTCCGCCACGTGCCTCAGTTGTGGTGCGGGGTCTCTCCGTTGCCGAAATGCGCGCCGGGGGGCTCGACGATCTGCGAGAAGCGGATCACGGTGACCGTTTCCTCGGGTGAGATCGGGTGCCCGTAGATCTGTTCGAGGAACTTGATCTCGTCCTCGAGGCGGCGGAACTCGGGGTTCTCGTGCTCGATGTCACGCGGCGAGAGCTCGGAGATCCGCTTCACCTCGACGTCGTCGATCACCGCGGTGAAGATCTTCTCGCGCGGGCTGTGGCGGAAGCCGACCGTGATCCAGACCACCTGGCCACGCTCGTACTTGGCGCTCTTGTCGCCGAGGCGGATCGTCGCGGTCTTGCGACCGCGCTTCAACTGGTCGACGAAAACCGGCGAATAGAAGTTGAGAACGTAGATGCCGCCCCGCATGGCGTAGCGAGCGTATCTGACACGGCGCAGCGCGGCATTGGACGACTATTCGAAACCTGAAGTTGAAGAAAGTCGGGTAGTGGTCGATGTAAAGGGCGATGGCTTTTGGGAAACCGCGCACCCGCGCGACCACGGCCCGCCTGGCGGCGCCGTGTGCGGCCCTGCTCTGCGCGCTCGTATTCGCCGGGACCGCATCGGCCGCCAGTTGCCACGGCAGGCACGCGACGATCGTCGGCACGCCGGGCAACGACGTGATCGTCGGCAAGAAGGCCAGCGACGTGATCTACGGCGGCGGGGGCGACGACCGGATCAGCGGCGGGCCGAACGGCAACGACGTCATCTGCGGCGGGCCGGGCAACGACACGATCCACGCCGGCCGCGGCTTCGACAAGCTCTACGGCGAAGGGGGCGACGACTCGCTCTTCGGCGAAACCGGCTCTGACCACCTCGAAGGCGACAGTGGCAATGACGAGCTCAACGGCGCGCAGGGGCGCGACAGCATCGTCGGCGGCGGCGGGGACGACCAACTGCTCGGCGACAAAGGTCCCGACGTCCTGGTCGGCGCGGCGGGCAACGATTACGTCAACGGCGACAAGGGCAGCGACGACGAGGACGGTGGTGGTGGCAACGACCGGCTGCTCGGCGACAAGGGCAACGACAGCATCGACGGCGGTGCCGGCGACGACCAGGTCGAAGGCGGGCCTGGCGACGATCCGCACCTCGAAGGCGGGCCGGGGAGCGACTTCGTCTACGGCGGTGCCGGCAGTGACACCGTCGGCGGCGGAGCCGGGGACGAAGACGTGGTGCGCGGCGACAGCGGCGAAGACAAACTTGACGGCGGGCCGGGCGCCCGCGACATCGTCTCCTACGCGAGCGCGACGCGAGGCGGTATCACCGTCGACCTGGGCTCCGGACGGTCTAAAGGCGATGGTCACGACACGCTGCGCGGTTTCGAGGACGTGGTCGGCTCACCACAGGGAGATCAGATCGCCGGTAACGGCGAATCCAATCGCCTCGACGGCGGCGTCGGCAACGACGACCTCGATGGCGGTCAGGGCAACGACGAAGCGTTCGGCGGCCCCGGGACCGACGAATGCACCGAATTCGCCACCGAGCACTCCTGTGGAGTGGAAACGAATCCACCCGGCAACGGCACCTTCGCGATCCTCAACCAGGGCCTCGACGGCAGCAGCCTGATCGTGCAGGGGGATTCCCACTCGAACGACATTCACGTCAGCTACAGCGGAGGCTGGACCGTCTCCGACAATGGTCCCGTCGTCGCGGGCGAAGGCTGCTCGGCGGCCGGAAGCAACGCCGTCAGCTGCCCGACCGCTGTCGCCACCAGCCTGGTCGTGATCACGGGCGGCGCCGGCAACGACTCGATCTCGATCGCCGAAAGCGTCCCGGCCGGCGTCAAAGTGCGGGCCAACGGCAACGCCGGCTCCGACACCCTCAGCGGGGGAGCCGGGGACGACGTGCTGGAAGCGGGCGAGAACTACAACGGCCCCGACAGCGGCAACGACACCCTGATCGGCAACGGCGGCAGCGATGTCCTCTACGCCGACCCGGGTGCCGACCAGCTCTTCGGCGGGCCCGGCGACGACCTGCTCGTCTCCTCGGTGGCGGTCTGCCAGGGCCACACCTACAGCGGCGGACCGGGCGAGGACACGGCTTCCTACGGGCGCTCCAACGCTCACATGCACGTCGCACTCGGTGGCACCGGCACCCCGCCCGGCTGCGGCAACCCCGATCGGGTCCTCGGCGACAACGAGGACCTCGAGGGCTCCGACGGCCCCGACGTGCTGGTCGGCGACAACGGCCCCAACAGCATGATGGGGCACCTCGGCGCCGACACCTTCATCGGCAAGGGCGGCAGCGACTCGATCGAAGCCATCGACGGCCATCGCGACAAGTCGATCAACTGCGGGGGCGGCGATGACGAAGTGAACCTCGATCAGGCTGACCCGCAGCCGTCCAGCTGCTGAGCGTTAATTCTCTGTCTCAACTGCAGGCTTCTTGAGCTCCTTCATTCCCTTGAGGATGGCATCCATCTGGTAGGTAGCATGAATGATCATCTTCGCTATCTCCACCGCCACCTCTACCTCTCGTTTTCCAACGTTCTCGTACTCCCTCGCCTCTACATGAGCGGCATCGTTGCCGAGTAGCCTGAGATCGTGAAGGGCCGCGACCAAGCCCTTTGGCAAGACGATTTTCTGCCCCAAGCTCTCGATTCGGGCATAGAGGCTGTCTCCCTCGGCGCCTTGATCCTCACAAACGGCCTCGAGCGTCCGACGAACCATGACTGCAGCCGCTCGAAAGCACTCATTTGCATGGCATTCGATGGCTTCTTCTAGGGGCTCCTGGACTCTCTCCGGCAAAGCAGAGGCATCGAAATCGATGCGCTCGGGCGGATACGAGACAACGATTCCCTGACCCTGGGAGTAGATGACGAATATGTGCGCGCGGCAGTCGGGGTTAGGGCATACCCGCTGTCCGGCGAGATATCTCTCCTGCCATCCCGTGTCCTGAAAGTTCAGCTTCAGGTCAACACCGAAATCGTCCAGTGTTCCTTCACGCAAACAAATAGGGCACCTGAGCTTTAGTCGTTGCGATTGAAACTCTTGGTCTAGCTCACCGGTCAGATTCGTCGGTCTCATAGCTCAGAAGATGTAGTTGCTGAGCTTGTTGGGCTCCAGCACGGTGACGCGGCCGCGGCCCGGCTTGACGACGCCGGCTCGCTCGAGGTCGGCCAGGAAGCGGCTGACGCTCTCGCGCGAGGTGCCGGCCAGCTGCGCCAGGTCGGCCTGGTTCATGCGAATCGTCACGCCCCCCTCCTCGGAGGCGCGCGGCGCCTCCTCGGCGACGAGCTGAGAGAGCACGCCGGCCACCCGGCTGGGCACGGTCTGAAACGACTGGCGCGAGATCCGCTCGTTGGCGGTGCGCAGGCGGCGCACCAGGGCCGCGACCAGCTTCACGGTGATCTCGGGATGACGGGCGAGCAGAGCCCGGACCTCACCGGCTGGCAGGGCGAGCAGCTCGCCGTCGGTCAGCGCTTCGACACTGGCCGAGCGGACCTCGCCGTCGAGCATCGCCAGCTCACCGAAGATGTCGCCGCTGCCGAGAGTCGCCAGCGTGATCGCCCGCCCGTCGGAATGCTCGCGGGTGACGCGAAAGCTCCCTTCGCGGACGATGTAGCAGGCGTCGGAGCGATCGCCCTCGTGGAAGACCCGCGTCCCGACCGGGAACGAGCGGGCGACGGCCACGTGCGAGAAGTTCTCCAGCTCCCCCTGCTCGAGATCCGCGAAGAGCGGCACGCTGCGCAGCAGCTCGACCGGGCTCTGCGCCTGCTGACGATCGGCCATCCGAGGATTATCCCCCTCGCGGGGGGAGAACTTCGGGCGGCTGGACCCTTAGCCCGAAATGAACATGGTCGAGATGTGCGTATACAGATCTGTAGACTGGATCCATGGCTGCGACCGAGACGATGATGATCCGCGTGCGACGCAGCACGCAGGAACGCCTCGCTCACGAGGCCGAGCTCGAGGGAAAGAGCTTGACCGAGATGTTTGACGCAGCCGTGGACCTGTGGGAAGAGCGGCGACTTCTTGACTCGATGGACGAGTCCTACCAGAAGTACGGGGACGAGATTCACGAGGAAATGAAAGATTGGCTGGACTTCCCAGACAGGTCGCCCGATGCCGACTGAGCGGCCAAAGATAAGGCGCGGTGAGGTGTACATCGGCGATCCCGATCCGGTCGTAGGTCACGAGCAAGGAGGCCGACGCCCCTTCTTGGTGCTCTCGATAAGCCATATGAACCAGTCTCCGGCGAGCTTGGCGATCACGGTCCCGCTGACGACGACGGATCGCCGGAACAAGCTGCACGTCAGAGTGGAGCCGCCCGAAGGGGGGCTGGAGAGAATCAGTTTCGCGATGCCGGAGATGATCCGTTCCGTTTCGGCAATTCGCCTACAGCGGCGGCTCGGCCGGGTCTCCATGGACACCGTGGAAACCGTGGCAAGTCGAATAGGACTCCTCGTCGGGCTCGGCCGCGCCCGCTGAGCGGACGCGCGAGCGTCAGCGCGCAGCAGCGAGTGTCAGCTTGCGGGGGCCGCGGCTGAAGCCGGCGTCGAGCAGGGCGTCCTCTTTGCCTGAGCCGATCACCGGCTCGCCGTCGAGCTTCTCGATCGCCAGCCTGGGCAGGCGGCCGGCGGCAACCGCGTCGGCGAGGGCGGCGACAGCAGTGGCCAGCTCCTCGTCGTCGAGATCGACGAGGCGGACGATCCCCTTGCCGCCGCGCTCGACATAGAGAACCGGGGCGCCGTCGCGAAGCAGCGCGTGGGCTCCCGGGGTGCGCGCCGGGCGGCGTCCGCTCGGCGGCTTCGGCCAGGGCAACGAAGCGCCGTAGGGATTGGCCGGGTCGGTGGCGGCGAGGAGCAGGAAGGAGCCGTCGTCTTCGGGCAGCGAGCGCAGGCGCTCGACGGCGCCGGGAAGGGCGAACTGGGCGCCGCCGAGCCCCTCGACGAAGTAGCCGCGGCGGGCGGTGCCGAGCAGCTCGAGGTTGCCGAGCTCGGCGTAGACGCTGGCGAAGCCGCCGGGCACGCCCTCGGCAAGCACGGTCTCGCGGGTGACGATGCCGTAGCGCTCGAGCATCAGCTCGGCCTGGGCACGCAGGCGCGGGCCGGCGGCGGGTGCCTTCTCGAAGAGCGGGGCGGTCAGCGACCAGCGGCCCTGCACGGCCTGCCCGCGGGCACGGCTGCGGGCGAAGCGTCGGCCGCGTTGGTCGGGCGGCGGCGCAGCGCGCAGGCGCGGCGCCCGCAAGGGCGCGAAGGCGTCGTTGGTCACCTCGCCCGACCAGGCGAGGTCCCAGAGCGCCGCGTGCAGCTCCTCGACCGGGTGGTCGAGGTCGGCGAGCAGGTCGATCCAGAAGTCGGGACCGGCGGCGAGGCGCTCGCGGATCGCGTCGTGCACCTCGCCCTCCGGAGGCTCGAGCTTGGCGTTGGCCGGCGGCGGTCCGGCGAGGCGCACATCGTCGCGGAAATAGAGGGCGACGCGGCCGTCGCTGCGCCCGCGGGCCCCGGCGCCGACCCAGACCACCTCGCCGCTGGTGCAGAGTTCGTCGAGCCAGGCTGGCGAGTAGGCGCCGAGCCGGCGGGGCAGCACGTCGCTCTCCCAGACTTTCGGGGTGAGGGTGACGCCCTGCAACGGCACCAGCGCCTCGCGCAGTCGGTCCGGTCCGGCGCCCGCGGCACGGTGGGCGTCGACGTTCTGCCAGCTCGGCAGGAAGCGCGCGAAGCGGTCGCGGGCGGCCGGTTCGACCTCTCGGCGCAGGTGGGCGAGGCTGGCGCGGCGCACGCGGCGCAGCACGTCGGAGTCGCACCACTCGCGCTCCGAGCCGCCGGGCAGCAGCTCGCCGCGGACGAGGGCGCCCGAGCGCTCGAGCTCGCGCAGCGCCGGTGTCGGGTCGACGCCGTAGCGGGCGGCGAGCTGCGCCGTGGGGAAGGGCCCGTGCGTGCGTGCGTAGCGGCGGACCAGCGTCAGCAGCGGATCGGGCTGCTCGGCGAGAAAGCTCTCCGGCAGCCCCGCGGGCGGCGGCACGCCGAGCGCGTCGCGATAGAGGCCGGCGTGCTCGGCGGCGATGTAGCGCTCCTCGCCGTTGACGCGGACGAGCGCGGCGCGGCGCTCGTCGACCAGCTTCTCCAGCATCGAGGCGGCCGAGTAGCCCTCGGCGACCCGCTCGGCGCATTCCTCGGCGGTCAGGTCGCCGAGGTGGCGCAGCACCTGCTGCAGCCCGTCGCGGTCGCCTGCCCGTCCCGCCTCGGTGCGGTGCTGGAGCTGCGCCTCGACCTCTTCCAGCGCCTCGGGGTCGATCAGCTCGCGCAGCTCCTCCTGGCCGAGCAGCTCGCGCAGCAGGTCGCGGTCGAGGGCGAGCGCCGCGGCACGCCGCTCGGCGTTCGGCGTGTCCCCCTCGTACATGTAGGTGGCGACGTAGTCGAAGAGCAGCGAGGAGGCGAAGGGCGAGGCGGTCGGCGTCTCGACCTCGACGAGGCTGAGCTTGCGCGAGTGCAGGTCGCGCAGCAGTTGCGCCAGCGAGGGCAGGTCGAGCACGTCACGCAGGCACTCGCGGTAGGTCTCGAGCACGACCGGGAAGCGGGGGAAGTCGCGTGCGACCTCGAGCAGGCTCTGCGCCTTCAGCCGCTGCTGCCAGAGCGGCGTGCGCTTGCCGGGATAGGCGCGCGGCAGCAGCAGCGAGCGAGCGGCGTTCTCACGAAAGTGGGAGCCGAAGAGGGCCGAGCCGGAGAGCTCGCCGACGACCAGGTCCTCGATCTCGTCGGGCTCGACCAGGACGAGGTCGGCGGGCGGCGGGGTGTCGGCGTCGGGCAGGTGGACGACGATGCCGTCGTCGGACCAGATCGCGTCGGCCTCGAGGTCGCGCTCGGCGCGGATCTTGGCGGCGAGCGCCAGGCCCCAGGCGGCGTGGACGCGGCCACCGTAAGGCGAGAGGACGCAGAGGCGCCAGTCGCCGATCTCGTCGCGGAAGCGCTCGACGACGATCGTCTCGTCCGAGGGGACGACGCGGGTTGCCGCCTGCTGCTCGCGCAGGTAGGCGACCAGGTTCTCCGCCGCGCGGCGGTCGAGGTCGTACTCCTTGGCCAGCTCCTTCGGCTCGCGCGAGACCGCCTCGCGGGCAAAGACGCCGATCGCCCGTCCCAGCTCGGCCGGGCGACCGATCCCGTCGCCCTTCCAGAAGGGAACGGCGCCGGGGACCCCTGGCGCGGGGGTGACGATGACACGGTCGCGGGTGATCTCCTCGATCCGCCAGGTCGTCGCGCCGAGCAGGAAGGTCTGGCCCGGTCGGGCCTCGTAGACCATCTCCTCGTCGAGCTCGCCGACCCGGCGCCCGTCGGGCAGGTGAACGCCGTAGAGGCCGCGATCGGGGATCGTGCCGGCGTTGGTGACGACCAGCTGACGGGCGCCTTTGCGGCCGTGCATCGTGCCGGCCGTGCGGTCCCAGACGATTCGCGGCCGCAGCTCGGCGAAGCGGTCGGAGGGGTAGCGACCGTCGAGCATGTCGAGCACGTTCTCGAGCTGTTCGCGGGAGAGGTCGTGGAAGGGCTCGGCAGCGGTGACCAGCCGCTCGACCTCGTCGATCTCCCACTCGTCCAGGGACGCCATCGCGACCAGCTGCTGGGCGAGCACGTCGAGCGGGTTCTGCGGGATCACCGTCTCCTCGATCGCGCCTTCGCGCATGCGCTTGGCGACGACGGCACACTCGAGCAGGTCGGCGCGGAACTTGGGGAAGATGCGGCCGCGGGAGACCTCGCCCAGCGAGTGGCCGGCGCGGCCGACTCGCTGCAGCCCGCGACTGACCGACTTCGGCGACTCGACCTGGATCACCAGGTCCACCGCCCCCATGTCGATTCCCAGCTCGAGGCTGGACGTCGCAACGAGACACGGCAGTTGCCCGGACTTCAACATCTCCTCTACGACCGTCCGCTCCTCGTGGCTCAGGGAGCCATGGTGGGCGCGGGCGATCTCGACGGGGCCGTCATCACCGGCGGGTCCTGTCGCCGCAGGGGACCCCCCACCCCCTCCGGTCGCTAAAGCGTCCTCGGGGGTGGTCCCCCCTACGACGCCACCCGCCGGAGAGACGGTATTGCCTAGCTGCTCCGTCGCTGGTAGCTCCTGAGCCGGTTCGTCAGCCGCAAGCTCATTGAGTCTCTTCGCCAGGCGCTCGGCGGCGCGGCGGTTGTTGACGAACACAATCGTGGATGTGTGTTCGCGAACGAGTTTCAGGAGCTCGGGGTAGATCGCCGGCCAGATCGAGCGGACGTGGGCGAGCGGCTCCCCGTCGGCGGGATTCCCGTCCTCGCTCGGGAAGGCAGGAGCTCCCGGTTCCGCCATGTCCTCCACGGGCACGACGATCTCCAGATCGAGCTCCTTGGCGATCCCTGCATCCACGATCTTGCAATCCCGCTTTGGCCCGACGAGGAATCGAGCTATCCGCTCCAACGGCCGCTGAGTCGCCGAGAGACCAATCCGCTGGATGGCCGATTCGAGGGAGGGGTCGCCGGAGCCTCCCCGCTGTTGCTCCGCCGACCCTTCCCCCGAGCCCCGCACCAACCACTCAAGCCTCTCGAGAGTCAGCGCCAAATGAGCCCCGCGCTTCGATTGCGCGACAGCATGAATCTCGTCGACGATCACCGCCTCGACTCCGCCGAAGATCTCGCGCGCGCCCGAGGAGAGCATCAGGTAGAGCGACTCGGGGGTCGTGATCAGGATGTCGGGCGGCGTTTTGCGCATCGCCCGCCGTTCGGCCTGCGTCGTGTCGCCGGTGCGAATCCCAACCGAGACATCAAGTCCACCTGCTGCTCGCGTGGCCGTACGGCCACGCGCCCGCATATTTGCCCCGATGCCCCGCAGCGGCGCCCGCAGGTTGCGCTCGATGTCGTAGGAAAGGGCCTTCAGCGGCGAGACATAGACGATCCGCACCCCATCGCCAGTTTTCTCGCGCGTGAGGCGGTCGATGCCCCAGAGGAAGGAGGCGAGTGTCTTCCCGGAGCCCGTCGGGGCGCAGATCAGCGTGTGGGCGCCACCGGCTATTGCCTCCCAGCCGCCGACCTGGGCCTCGGTGGGACCCTCGAAGGAGGCCTCGAACCAGCGTCGGACCGGGGCGCTGAACTGCGCCAGCGGATCGGTTCCTGCCCTCGTTTTACGCTCGGTGGACAACCCACCGATCTTACGCGCCAGCGCAACCTAAGCCGTGAGCATCGAGTCTGGAAGCTGACTCTGCGGCGAGGGTGCTCCGCCATCCAACACCCGCTCGATCTGGGCCGGCTCGACCGAGCCCGAGATCTTGTGCCTGTTGAGCACCACCATCTGGGCCAACAGGCCGAAGGTGAGGAGCTGCACGCCGACCACGACCAGGAGCAACCCGAGGAAGAGCAGCGGGCGATCGCCGATCGCGTTGCCGGCGAGCTTCTCGGCGAACAGATAGAGCTCGATGACGGCGCCGATCAGGGTGAGCCCGACGCCGAGGCCTCCAAAGAGGTGCAGCGGCCGGTACTGGTAGCGACCGATGAAGACGACGGTGAGCAGGTCGAAGGCCCCGCGCAGGTAGCGCTCGAGGCCGAAACGCGAGGCCCCGTGTCGCCGCGGCCGGTGGTTGACCGGAACCTCAGCCACGCGCCAGCCCTGCTGGTCGGCGAGGACCGGTATGTAGCGGTGCAGCTCGCCGTAGATCTCCAGTGCGCGCGCACACTCCCCGCGGTAGGCCTTCAGGCCGCAGTTCATGTCGTGCATCCGCAGGCCGGTCAGTCGCGCGGTCGCCCAGTTGAAGATCCGCGACGCCAGGCGCCGGCTGAAGGGGTCGCGCCGGTTGCGCTTCCAGCCGCTGACCAGGTCGACGCCGTCGTCGAGCGTGGCGAGCAGGCGGGGAATGTCGGCGGGGTCGTCCTGGCCGTCGCCGTCGATCGTGACGATCCTCTCCCCGACGCTCTGGGCGATTCCGATCGACAACGCCGCCGACTTGCCGAAGTTGCGCCGCAGCCTCACCGCGCGCAGGTGCGGCTCGGAGGCGGCGAGCCGCTCCATCAGCTCGAAGCTGCCGTCGGTCGAGCCGTCGTCGACGACGATCGCCTCCCAGCCGTCTCCGGTGTACTCGCCGCAGACGCAGGCGATCTCGTCGAGCAGGGCAGGCAGGGCGGCGGACTCGTTCAGAGCCGGAACGACCACGGAGAGGCCCGTGCTCATCGCAGCTCGCACACCTCAGGCCGGTCCTCAGCTCGCGCTGCCGCCGGCGAACCTGACATAGGCATACCAGGAGCGCTTGGCCACGAAACCCGGGCCGAAGAGGCCGGCGCCGCCACAGAAGTTGCAGGCCGCGCGCGAGCCGTCTTCGAGCGAGAACCAGTAGACGCCTCGCAGGCGCCATTTGGCCTGGTGGCTGCTCAGGAGGGCGAAGGACTTCTTCAGTTCCCGCGTCTGCCCGGACACGCCCTTGGCGAAGGCGTCGTGGACCGGGTCCGGCTTTTCCGAGCTCCAACCCAGCTCCGTGATCCAGATCCCCTTGCGCAGGTCGTGGTTTGCTTTGAGCACCGCGCGGACTTCTTCGACGTCTGGTTCCAGCAGGGTGTATTTGGTCGAGTACGGGTGAATCGCGACCCCGTCGAACTTCGACTTGATCCCCGGCGTCCGCCGGTACATCTTCGCCAGGAAGTCCGCGGCGAAGAAGGCCTGCGGCGGCTTCACCTTCCAGACCGCTTCTCGAGGCCGCGAGAAGAGTCCCGCGAGCACGACCTTGGCGCCGGGGTCGGCGCCCTTGATCGCGGCGCTGGAGATCTTCACCAGCTTGCCGTACTGAGCGGGGTTGGGCCGGGTGACGAAGTACTTGAAGTTGGGCTCGTTCCAGACCTGCCAGGTGCGAATCGGGCGCTTCGGCACCTGCGGGTTGGCCTTCCAGAAGGTGCCGTTGGGCCCGTAGCGTTCGACCGCCGAGCGCAGGAACGTCGACCAGGCTTCGCCGGCGAGGCCGGAGACGGGCAACCTGACTGGCGCAGCCGCAATCCCCCCGTGCGTACCGGGAACGGCGGCACTGGGAACCGCCCATTCCGGCGCGCCGGTTAGGAAGGGGAGGACTTCGACGCCGGCGGCGGCGGCGTTTTCGACCACCGTGTCGACACCGGACCATTCCAGCGGCCCGCTCTGCGAGGGCTGGACGGCATTCCAGAGGATCGGGATCCTGACGCTGTCCACGCCGCCGCGACCGGCACGGCTGAGCTGTTCAAAAGTGGGCACGTTCTGGGGAACAACCCCCCAGAATTTGGCCGGAACCGCCCCAGCCGGTGGTGCGGCTGCCAGGCCAAGCAGCGTTGTCGCGATCGCCGCGCACAGAACACCCCACCCCCACCTGCCTCGCCGCGCGCCTATCCGCACGGCGTCAGCTTGCCCCGGGCGAGACGGGCGTGCCGCCTTCGCCGCGCTGGCGCCGGGACCGCAGCACCAGAGCGACGATCGAGATCGCGGCGAGCGCAGCGATCGCAATCAGGATCGGTACCAGCGGCGAGGACCCGCTGTCGCTTTCGTGCGACGTGGGCGAGAGCTGCTGGTCGGTCTGCTGCGGCGAAGACCCTTCCCCTCCGCTCGAGCCGCCCGCTGGGTTACCCTGGCCGGTGCCGCCATTGCCGTCCCCGCCAGGTGAATTGCCCGCATTAGAAGATGAATTCCCCGCACCCGAACCCTTGCCTGAGCCAGACGACGAGTTCGCCTGCTTCGAGTCACCCGGCACGGTCGCGCCGCCGCCCGAGTTTGAGGACTTGGCCGAGGGTTCGCGATGGGTCTTTTCGTGTCCCCCCGTGGCCGTAGGAGGAGCTTCCGAGTACTGGATTCCGCTCGCGTCTTCGGCCTGAGCGAACGCAGGAAAGAGCATCAATGCCCCCAGAGCAGACGCTGACAGCACAAAGAGAACGAGGCCCGGCAACCGGCCCCGGGATTGGCGCATCCCGTGCATTCCGGGGAAGGTTAGACCAAATAGCGGCGTTGCTTGCACCGATCGTCCTCCTGGTCGGCCTGGCCCTCGCGGGTGGCGGCTTTGGTGTGAGCGCACGTCACATAGCGGGCCTCGGGGCCTGGCTCGTGGTCGTCGCCCTGCTCGTGCTCGGGGCGGCATCGGCAGCCAAGCTCGCGAGGCCGTTCTACTGGGTCTCCGGATTGATCGCTGGGCTTGCATTTTTGTCTGCAATCTCATCTTTCTGGTCGGGGTCGATCGAGCTGAGCGTGGTCGAGGCGGACCGCGTCCTCGTCTATCTCGGCTTCTTCCTTGCCGCCTTCCTCATCGCTCAAACCGCGGAGAGGCGCCAACGTTTCGCCGAAGGCCTGGCGATTTCCGTGACGCTGGTCGCATTTCTGGCCCTGGCGAGCCGCCTCCTGCCGCACGTGCTGGAGGTCAGCAACGCGCTGGGTACGGGGGCGCGGCTGCGCTATCCGCTCGGCTACTGGAACGCCAACGGCGCCCTCTGCGGCACCGGAATCGCGCTCTTGCTCTGGATGAGCCGCAACGCGGGCTGGCGGGTCCTGCGCTGGGCAAGCGTGGCGGCGATGCCCGCCGTGCTGCTGGCGCTCTACTTCACCTACTCGCGCGGCGGGCTGCTGGCCCTGGTCGTCAGCGTCGTCTGCCTGCTCGCCCTCTCGCGGGACCGGCTCTGGCTGCTGGGCACACTCGCCACCGCCGCGATCAGCGTCGTGCCTGCGATCCTCGCCGTCCAGGACCGCCACAGTCTCGCCAACAACGTGGCCGACCAGGCTGCGATCGACCAGGGCGTGACCGTGCTCTTGATCCTGCTCGCCGGAACGGCGCTGGCCCTGCTCGCCTTCGCCGGACTGCGAGGTCTGGAAAGGCGGAAGGGAAGACTGACGGGACGGGTGCTCGACGTCTCGAGGAACCCGAGGTTCCTGCGCGGCATCGCCCTTGCCGCCGCCGTTCTCGCGATCGGCGTCGTGATCGTCGCCGGTGGCCACGCGTGGGACCAGTTCTCGCAGCCCGACCTCTACTTCCCGTCGGACCCCTCGCAGCACTTCGGCCAGCTCTCCGGTGCCGGCCGCTACGACTTCTGGCGAGTCGCCCTCGACGCCTTCGGCGAAAGCCCCGTGCTCGGCCACGGGGCCGGCACGTACGTCTTCTCCTGGACCCAGCTGCGCTCGATCGAACTGGCCGTTCATGACGCCCACTCGCTCTACCTGGAGGCCTTCGCCGAGCTCGGCGCGGTCGGCGGCCTCCTCGTCCTCGCCCTGATCGCGATGCCGCTCTGGTTCGGCTTCTCCGCCTGGCGCGCCGCGTCCCAGCCCCAGCGCGAGCAGCACGCGGCCCTGCTGGCCGCGATGCTCGCCTTCGCAGTCGGGGCCGGTTTCGACTGGTTCTGGGAGATCGCAACGCTCGGCGCGATCTTCTTCCTCGCCGCCGGTGTCATGGTTGCTGTGAGGTGCGAACAGCTGGCACCGAGCGGGGAAACCCTGAGTAGGCGCGCGAGCGGCAGGCGCTACGGGCTCGCCCTCGCCGGCTTGGGGGTCGCCTGGATCGCGGCGGTCGCCCTCGTCGGCCCGCTGCTCGTCGACCGCGAGATCAAGAGCAGCCAGAGCGCCGCCGCCGAGGGCGAGTTCGCAACCGCGGTGAGCCACGCCGACACCGCCCGCTCGATCGAGCCCTGGGCCGCCTCCCCCTACGTGCAGCTCGGCCTGCTCGCCGAACTGCAACGCGACTACCCGACGGCGATCGCGAACTTCGGCAAGGCGATCGACCGCGAGGACGAAAACTGGCAGTGGTACTACCTGCGCTCGAAGGCGGAGCACGCAGCGGGCGACGAAGCGGCTGCCCAGAGGGACCTGGAAGAGGCTCGACGCCTGAATCCGGAAGCGAAATGCCTGCGCGAAGGATTGCCCTGCGGCTGAGGCGACGATGACACGAGACCTCAAGGACAGCCCCACGCAGACCGAGGCGACACAGCGGAGCGAGCGGACTGCACCGCGCGGACCCAAGGCCGAGAGCGGCATCGCGACGATCGACGCCCGTCGCCGCGGCAGCCTGCGCCGGCGACTGCTCGCCCTCGGCGACTGGACGGCGCTGCTCGTCGCGCTCTGCGTCGCGACGACGGCGACGCAGACGACCGACGTCGGCACGCTCTTCTGGGCCGTCCTCTTCAGTCCGGTCTGGATCCTCGTGCTGAAGCTGCACGGCCTCTACGACAACGACCACCGCCGGATCCGGCACAGCACGTTGGACGAGCTCGCAGCCCTGATCTCCGCCACCGCCCTCGGCATCCTCGCCCTCGACGGCCTGCTGGCGCTCAGCCCGGTCGGACCCCTGTCGCCCTGGAGCGCGATCCTGGTCGGCGTCTGCACGCTGGTCGGCACCTTCACGCTGAGGGCTCTGCTGCGCTTTGCCTGGCATCGCTTCACCGGCGTCGCCAACGGAGTGGTGGTCGGCTCCGCGGCGGCGGCGCAGATGGTCGCCCGCCGGGTCGCAACCCACCCCGAGGCCCGCCTGCGACTCGTCGGCTTCCTCGCCTCGGCCGAGGACGGGGAGGGAACGACGAACTCGAGCGAGCTGCCGCGCCTGGGAACGATCGAGGACCTCTCGCGGGTAGCCCGCGAGCACGGCGTCGAGCGGGTGGTGGTCACCGCCCAGGAGATGAGCGAGCCGGCCGCCGAGCGGTTGATCGAGCAGTGCAAGGCCGCCGGCCTTGGGCTCACCTTCCTGCCCCAGCACTTCGGCCTGCTCGGCCCGGGCATCGAGCTCAATCGCCTGGCCGAGCTGCCGGTCCTCGACTTCCGTTTCTCCGACCCCTCCTGGTCGACGCTGATGCTGAAGCGGACGCTCGACCTGGCCGTCGCCATCATCATGCTCACTCTGCTCGCGCCGCTGCTGCTGGCGATCGCCCTCCTGATCCTCTTCGACTCCGGGCGTCCCGTCCTCTTTCGCCAGCGGCGCGCCGGCAAGGACGGCGAGCCGTTCACGATGCTCAAGTTCCGCACGATGGTCGCCGACGCCGAGGAGCGCCTCGCCGAGCTGGTCAACCTGGAGAAGCTCGACGAGCCGATGTTCAAGATTCCCGACGATCCGCGGGTGACGCGAGTGGGGCGGTTCCTGCGACGGACCAGCCTCGACGAGCTGCCGCAGCTGATCAACGTCCTCCGATCCGACATGTCGCTGGTCGGCCCGCGTCCCGAGGAGGAGGCGGTCGTCGCGCTCTACGACGAGCGCCAGCGCGCCCGCCTCGCGGTCAAGCCGGGCCTGACCGGCCCGATGCAGGTCTACGGCCGCGGCGACCTCACCTTCGAGGAGCGCCTGGCGATGGAGCGCGACTACCTCGACAACCTCTCGATCACCGGCGACCTGGCGATCCTGCTGCGCACGCCGCGGGCGATGGTCCGCGGCGAAGGCGCCTACTGAGTAACGCGCATGCCTCGCTCGCTCGACCTCGAGGTCGTCATCGTCAGCCACGGCGCCGAAGAGCTGTTGCGACGCTGCCTGCGCTCGCTGGCCGAGCAGCCGGCAAGCGGCTCGATGCGGGTCACGGTCGTCGACAGCGGCAGCCCCGACGCGACGCCCGAGATGGTCGAGAACGAGTTCCCGGCCGTCCGCCTGCTGCGCCGCGACAACATCGGCTTCTCCGCGGCCAACAACGTCGTCCTGCGCGAGGAGGAGGCCGACGCCGTGCTGCTGCTCAACCCCGACACCGAGGTCTACGCCGGCACCCTTGACGCGGCGCTGGCGCGGCTGCGCTCCGACGCGCGCATCGGCATGGTCGGCTGCAAGCTCGTCACTGAGTCGGGCGAGCTCGACCACGCCTGCAAGCGCTCCTTCCCCACTCCGCTCAGCGCCCTCGCCCACTTCACCGGCATCGGCCGCGGCGACGACTCCTCCGCGGCGCTCAGCCAGTACCGCGCCACCCACCTCGGCGACGACGAGCCGGGCGAGGTGGATGCGGTAAACGGTGCCTTCATGCTCTGCCGCGCCGAGGCGGTGCGCGAGGTGGGCCTGCTCGACGAGGGCTACTGGCTCTACATGGAGGACCTCGACTGGTGCCGCCGCTTCTGGCAGGCCGGCTGGAAGGTCTTCTACGAGCCGGCAGGCGTCGCCCTCCACGTCAAGGGCGGCTCCAGTGGCGGGCGCCGCCGTCCCAAACAGGAGATCGCCTTCCATCGCGGCATGGGCCGCTTCTACCGGCGCTTCGACGCCCCGGAGCACAACCCGCTCGTCAACGCGGCGGTCTACGCCGGCATCGGCGCCAAGCTCGGCGTCAGTCTCGGCATCACCGCGGCGGGCAGGCTGCGCGACTCAGCCTGATATCGCTGGCGCCGCCTCAGCAGGTGCCAGCAGCGCGTCGACGATCGCGCGGCTCGCGCTGCCGTCGCCGAACGGCTGCTCCCAATCCAGGTCCTCGACCGCGAGCATCTCCTCCGCGGCGGCGACGATCCCCTCGCGCTCGACGCCGGCCAGGCGGCTGGCGCCAACCTCGATCGTCTCCGGCCGGTCGGTGTGGGTGCGCAGCACGACGCAGGGCGAGCCGAGTACGCAGGACTCCTCTTGCAGCCCGCCGGAGTCGGTCATCACCAGGCGGGCGCGGGCCTGCAGGGCGAGCAGCTCGCGGAAGGACTTGAGCGGCGCGAACTCGACCCGCGGCGGCAGCGATATGCCGAAGCGCCCGAGCCGCTCGCGGGTGCGCGGGTGGGCGGGGAAGACCACGTCGAGGTCGTGACCGGCGGCGACCTCCCCCACCGCCTCGACGATCGCGCGCAGGATCGCCTCGTGATCGACATTCTCGGGCCGGTGCAGCGTCATCAGGATCGTCGGATCGCGCTCCTCGATCGGGACCCGGCTCCCCGGCGCGTAGCGCAGGACCGCGTCAACCACCGTGTTGCCGCTCGGCTCGTGAACCAGTCCCGGCACCGACTCTGCCGTCAGCACGGCGTGGGCGGTGGGGGTCGGCGGGAAGAGATCGCTGGCGATGTGGTCGATCAGGCGCCGGTTCAGCTCCTCGGGCATGCGCATGTCGTAGCTGCGCAGCCCCGCCTCGACATGGGCGACGCGGCGCAGCAGCTTGGCTCCGGCCAGCGCCCCAGCCAGGCCCGAGTTCGTGTCCCCCTGGACGATCACGTGGGTGAGGCCCTGGTCCTCGATCGCCGCCTCGATCGGCGCCAGCATCTTCCCCGTCTGCTCGCCGTGCCGGCCGGAGCCGACGTGCAGGTTGAGGTCGGGCGCTGGCAGCTCCATCTCCTCGAAGAACTGAGCGTCCATCTCCCAGTCGTAGTGCTGGTTGGTGTGGATCAGGAAGCGGTCGAGCGAGCGCGCTTCGATCTCCGCCAGCACCGGCGCCAGCTTGATGATCTCGGGCCGGGTCCCGAGGACGATGCCGATTCTCATGCCGGCACAGCTTCGACGGCGAGGGCGCGATCCATGCGAGCGAAGCGCTCGCGCCAGTCCTCCTCGCGGGCGACCCGCTCGCTGAGCGCCGCGGCGTCGAAGGACCAGGCGCCGCTATCGAGGTCGGCCAGCGCCCGCAGCCAGCCCTCGGCGTCCTGCTCCAGGCGCACGGCGGGGGCGAAGCGCTCGCCCTGGTGCAGGGCGGTGGCGAGCACCGGCCGGCCGGCGATCAACGCCTCGTAGAGCTTCAGCGGGTCGGTCGCTTCGGTCAGCGGCCCGGGGCGGAAGGGGATGATGCAGAGCTGGGCCGCGGCAATCTCGGCGGGGACCTCGGAGGCGGCGACGGGGCCCGGAATCGAGACGTTGCCCAGCTTCTCGAGCCGAGGCAGCGGACGGCGCACGGGGCCGACGATGCGGAACTCGAGGTCGGGACGTCCCGCGGCGACCGCCAGCAGCAGGTCTTCGTCCAGCCACTCGTAGATCGCGCCGACATAGAGGACGCGGCGCAGCTTGCCGGCGGGCTCGACCCGCTCGCCGAAACGGGCGGCATCGACCCCGTTGGGCACGTAGTGCACCTCGCCGTGGCGGACTCGGCTGGCCTTCTCGACCAGCGCCTCAGCGGTGGCGAAGACGACGTCGGACTCGCGCAACAGCTTCTCCTCACCCTCGCGCAGAGCGGGATGGACCTCCATGTCGTCGATGTCGTCGCAGAGGTCGAAGACGACGCGCCCCCAGGGCAGGCGGTCGAGCAGGCCGACGACGACCGGGTGCGGCAGGTAGACCCAGGCGGTCGCCTCGGCCGGGTCGACGCCGAGCTCGTCGAGCTGCCTTTCGAGCAGGCGACGGTTGACCGCATAGAAGGGCGCGCCGAAGAGCGGCACGAAGCGCGGCTTGACGACCTCGACGCCGGGCAGCAGCTCGGCCGGGTCCTGTCCCGCCCGCTCGCCCCCGATCCGCTTCAGATCAGCCGGCCGCGGGTTGCGCGAACCGAGCGTGTCGAACCAGATCGTCCGGTCTTTCTCGGCCAGCCAGCGGGCGACGTAGTGGTGGCGCTGCACCAAGTGGTCGGCGCGCACGTTGCTGAAGATCACCGTGGTCGGCATCGCCCATAGCCTAGATGCGTCGGCCACCGACAACGTTTCCCGGGGTGATTTATCGGACACACAAGTCAGATATAATGGACGCATGACTGAGCTGGAGCTGCTGGCTCGCCAGGTGGGAACTAACGAGCGGACCCTGCGTCGTGCAGTGAACCAGGGAACAGTTCGTGCCAGCAGGCCGACGCCGCGAAAGCTGAGCCTCCCGGTCGCCGAGCAGGAGTACATCCGGCGTTCCTGGCCCCTCCTCGCAACCCTTCGCAAGGCGCTGCGCACGGAGCGCAACGTTCGTTTCGCGCTGCTCTTCGGCTCCGCGGCGCGCGGAAACGACGACCCTTCACGCAGCGACGTCGACCTGCTGGTCGAGTTGCGCGAGCCAGGGCTGGAGCGGGTCGTAGACCTTGAATCGAAACTCGATGATCTGCTCGGGCGCCGAGTGGACCTGATGCTCGTCGGGGATGCCGAGGAGAATCCAGCTCTCCTTGCCGAAGCCGTCGCCGAGGGCCGGGTGCTGATCGACCGTGAGTGTCGCTGGCCAGAGCTCAGCCTCCGCCGAGCGGCGCTGGCGCGCCGTTCGAAACGGCTGGACAGGCAGCGCCGGCGTGAGGCGTTGGCGGGGATTGACGAGTTCCTGGCCTGATGGCGAGCGAGGCGCCGCGCAAGGCCGACATCGCCCGCTGGCGACGGGAGATCGTCGACCTGCTCGAGGACTTCCCCCGCCAACACGCCGCCCTCGGCTCGGCGATGGCCGCGTTCGGCGAGCCCTTCGACCTGAAGCGATTCAAGGTTGCCTACGAGACGCAGACGGACATGGAGGCCTACAACCGTGCTCAGGCAGTCGAGCGGGCATTGGGAAGAGTGCAGAACTACACTGCCGATCTGGCAATCGCCGGGGTCAGGCTCGCCGGCCTGGAATCCACAACGCCCGCGGACGGAGGTCCGGCGAGGCAGGCGTTCGAGGCCCTGAGGACGGCTCAGGTGATCGACGGCGAGCTGTGCCGACGCCTCCTCCGCGCCCAAAAGGCCCGAGCAACGATCGAGCACAGCTACGTCAACGTGCCCGCGGGCACCGTTCACCGGGCGGCGCAACTGGTGCACGAGAGCTCCCGTGACTTCGCCGGCCCGTACCGGCGGTGGATAGAGGCGCTGCTTTAGCCGCTCCCTGCTCTTCAGCGGAACGGCAACGTCTCGGCAACCTCGGCCAGCGCCGGGGCCGAGCGGTCGCGATCGGAGAGCAGCGGCTCGGCGACCGGCCACTCGACGGCGACGTCGGGGTCGTCCCAGGCGATACCAGACTCGGTCGCCGGGTCGTAGGTGCTCGAGCAGAGGTAGGCGACATCGGCGACGTCGCTGAGCACGGCGAAGCCGTGGCCGAAGCCGACCGGAACGAAGAGCTGGCGGTGCGTCTCGTCGTCGAGCTCGTATCCCTCCCACTGGCCATAGGTGGGCGAGTCGCGGCGCAGGTCGACGGCGACGTCGAAGATCCGCCCGCGCGGACAGCGAACCAGCTTCGCCTGGCCCGGCTCGGTCTGGAAGTGGATGCCGCGCAGCGTGTCCTTGGCCGAGCGCGAGTGGTTGTGCTGGACGAACTCGACCTCGACCCCGTGCTCGGCCCAGAGGTCGCGCCGGTATGTCTCGAGCAGGAAGCCGCGGTCGTCGCCGTAGACGGCGGGCTCGAGCAGGACGACGCCGTCGAGCTTCGTCTCCAGCCGTTTCAGCATCAACCCAGCGCCCGGCCGTACTGCTTCTCGTAGTACTCGCGGTACTCGCCGGAACGGATCGGCCCCCACCACTCCTCGTTCTCGCGGTACCAGTCGACCGTGCGCTCGAGGCCATCGGCGAAGCGCACCTGCGCCTCCCAGCCGAGCTCGTCGCGGATCTTCTCGCTGGAGAGCGAGTAGCGGCGGTCGTGACCGGGCCGGTCGGTGACGTGCTCGATCAGGGACTCGTCGGTGCCGGTCAGCTCCAGCACCCGCCGCACGACCTCGATGTTCTCGCACTCGTCCGGGCCGCCGACGTTGTAGGCCTCGCCCGGCCTGCCCTTCTCCAACACCGTGTGGATACCGCGGCAGAAGTCCTCGACGTAGAGCCAGTTGCGGACCTGGCGCCCGTCGCCGTAGACCGGCAGCGGGTCGCCGTGGATCGCGTTGAGGACCATCAGCGGGATCAGCTTCTCGGGGTACTGGCGAGGGCCGTAGTTATTGGAGCCACGGCAGATCACCGCCTCGGTGCCGTAGGTGTGAAAGTGGGCGGAGACGAGCAGGTCGCCGGCGACCTTCGTCGCCGAGTAGGGCGAGGAGGGGTCGAGTGGAGAAGTCTCGGTAAAGGAGCCGGACTCGATCGAGCCATAGACCTCATCGGTGGAGACCTGCAGATAGCGGCCGATGCCGAGCTCACGGGCGGCGTCGAGCAGCACCCCGGTGCCGATCACGTGGGTGCGGGCGAAGGCATCTTGGTCGTCGATCGAGCGGTCGACGTGCGACTCGGCGGCGAAGTTGACGACCGCGTCGCAGCCCTCCATCGCCTCGCGCACGACCTGCGGGTCCTCGATCGCACCGACGACCAGCTCGGCGCCCTCGGGCAGGTTCTCGCGCCGCCCGGCGTAGGTGAGCTTGTCGAGCACCCGCACCTCGTGCTCGGTGCCGGCGAGTCGCACGTAGGTCGAGCCGATGAAGCCGGCACCGCCGGTGACGAGAAGCCTCACGCGGCGGAGAGTAGCGATCCCTGAAACGACAAGACCCGCCGGAGCGGGTCGAGTCTGGCGAAGCGGGGAGCCACCCCGCAGACAGCTGATACCCACTCCTACGATACCAAGGGTGGACTGCCCAGCCCGACCGCTTCGGCGGTCTATGTTTGCGGAGGGCGCCGGACTCGAACCGGATCCGAGGCGTATGTATGTCATTTGATCCACACTTTTTGCACTTTTGTGTGAATCATCGAAGACAGCCCGCGATGCGATTCCTGAAACGACAAGACCCGCCGAAGCGGGTCGAGTCTGGCGAAGTGGGGAGCCGCCCCACAAGTGGCTGATACCCGTGATCTAGACTACCACGGCCCACCCAGACTCAATCCGTTCCGGCGGTCTGTCTGCGGAGGGCGCCGGACTCGAACCGGATCCGAGGCTAGTCGGACATAGTGGGTATCAGCCACTTGGAGGCACCCGCCTCCTTCGCCCTCCTGCCGGCGACGCTAGCAGTGAAAACCCCGCCAGAAAGGCGTGTGTGTCAATTGACCCACACTTTTTGCACTTTTGAGTGACATCACACTGAGTTAGGTGTGAAAACGGCTGTTGGCTTCACGCTGGCGCCTCCTGCTCGGTCGAGCGCTGCGAGAGATAAGCGGCGAGGCCGTCGCGCCAGGGCGGCAGCTCGATCGCGTGCTCGCGCTGGCTGGTCAGGGCCGAGTAGGGCGGGCGCGGGGCCGGGCGGCCGAGCATCTCGGTGGTCGCCGAGAGCACCAGGCACTCGACCTTCGCCTGCTCGAAGATCTCGCGGGCGAAGTCGTACCAGGAGCAGGCGCCCGCCGCGGCCATGTGGTGGATGCCGAACTCGACCCCCTCGATCAGGCGGACGAGGCCGTAGGCGAGGTGCCAGGTGTAGGTCGGCGAGCCGACCTGGTCACGCACGACCAGCACCTCGTTCTGGGTCGAGGCGAGGCGCAGCATCGTCTCGACGAAGTTGGAGCCGCCGGTGCCGAAGAGCCAGGAGGAGCGGACGACGAAGTGGCGTTTGTTGGCCGCGGCCGTCGCCTCCTCGCCGGCGAGCTTGGTGCGGCCGTAAGCCGAGAGCGGCGCCGGCTGGTCGGTCTCGACGTACGGGTCGGCCTTGGCCCCGTCGAAGACGTAGTCGCTGGAGACGTAGACGATCGAGGCTCCGACCGCAACGGCGGCCGCCGCGACGTTGCCCGCGCCCTGGCCGTTGACCGCCATCGCTTCTTCCTCGGCGTCCTCGGCCCCGTCGACGTCGGTCCAGGCGGCGCAGTTGATCACGACGTCGGGGCGCTCCAGCTCGAACTTGGTTGCGAGCGCCTCGGCCGAGGTCACGTCGAGCTCGAGCCGGCCCAGTCCGACGACGTCGTGGCCGGCGTTGGCCGCGGCGAGCACGACGTCGCGGCCGAGCATCCCGCCGGCGCCCGTGACCAGGACCTTCACGAGCGCACCCCCTCCAGCTTTTGGCTCCCCTCGTCGGTGAGGAAGACGACGTTCGCGTGCCCGATGCGAGCCGGATCGGCGATCCGCTCGAGCAGGCCGGCATCAGCGTCATAGCGATTGGGCTCGTAGCCCCACTGCGCCAGGTACTCGACCACGTCGCCCGGCCGCTGGTCGAAGCCGGCGAGGAAGTCGGCGTCGACCTCGCAGACGATCGCCGGCCGCTCGCGCTCGATCGTCTGCGCAGCCCCGCGCAGGGCGAGCAGCTCCGCCCCCTCGATGTCGAGCTTCAGCAGCGAGACGCTGCCGGCACCGGCGAGCGCCGCGTCGAGCGTCGTCATCTCGCAGCTGACGGTGACGCTCTCCCCGTCCGGCTCGGCGCCGTTCGCGCGCCGCTCGGAGAGGTGGGCCTGCAGGTCGTCGCTCGCGCCCGAGCGCTGCAGCGGCACCGTCATCTCCATCGTCGCCGCCCGGTCCGAACAGCCCTTGTTTTCGAGCGTGACGTTGTCGAGGCGAGCGCGGCGGGCGACAGCACGCAGCACGCCGAAGGTGAAGGGCACCGGCTCGAAGGAGTAGACCCGCCCGTCGTGCCCCACCGCCCGCGAGAGCGCCAGCGTCCACATCCCGTGGTTGGCGCCGACGTCGACGGCGACGTCGCCCGGCTCGACCAGGCGGTCGACCAGCTCCAGCTCGGGCTCGCGGAAGCGGCCGCTGGCGAAATCGCGCGCCTTGCTCCAGGCGAGCAGGCGTTGGTAGGCCCCGCGGGGCAGGAGGCGCGAGAAGACGCGCTTGGCCGCGTCGCGTAGCGCCGTTTCCCGTGGCGCGGGGTTGTCGACTATCTCGCCGGTCGCCGGCGGCGTATCGCTCATTCGCTCATCTCGATCGCCGAGTTGTCGCCGACCAGCAGGCGCAGGGTCTTGGGCAGGCCGTCGCTGCGCGTCAGCTTCACGTTGCGACCAAGCAGGCTCGCCTCCATGCGGGTGCCGATGTCTTCGACCGTCGAGCCGGCGAGGACGATCGAGTGCTCGACCTCCGCACGGCGGATCGTCACCTCGTCGCCGATCGAGGTGTATGGGCCGATGTAGGCATCCTCGACGCGGGCACCGGCACCGATTACGACTGGACCCCGCACCACCGAGCGAACGAGGCTGGCGCCGGCCTCGAGCACGACGCGGCCCTCGATGCGGGAGGCCTCGTCGACCTCGCCCTCGACGCGGGTGACGAGCTCCTCCAGCACCAGCTGGTTGGCCTCGAGCATGTCGGCGAGCTGACCGGTGTCCTTCCACCAGCCGCTGACGATCTCCGAGCGCACCTCCTTGCCGCCGTCGATCAGGGCCTGGATCGCCTCGGTGATCTCCAGCTCCCCGCGCCAGGAGGGCTCGAGCGTGCGCGCCGCGTCGAAGATCGCGGGCGTGAAGAGGTAGACGCCGACCAGGGCCAGGTTGGAGGGAGGCTCTTTCGGCTTCTCGACCAGGCGCTTGATCCGTTCGCCCTCGAGCTCGGCGACGCCGTAGGAGCTCGGGTCGTCGACCGGGGTGAGCAGGACGAGGGCGTCGGGTTCCGTCTCGCGGAAGAGCGAGACCAGGCTGCGCAGGCCGTCGCGCAGCAGGTTGTCCCCCAGGTACATGACGAAGGGCGAGTCGCCGAGGAACTCCTCCGCGGTCAGCACCGCGTGGGCGAGGCCCGCGGGCTCGTCCTGGACGATGTAGGTGACGCTGGCGCCGAAGGCCGAGCCGTCGCCCACCGCGGCGCGGATCTCGTCGCCGGTCTCGGGCGCGATCACGATCCCGATCTCCGTCGCCCCCGCGTCGACCAGCGCCTCGATCCCGTAGAAGAGCACGGGCTTGTTGGCGACCGGCACGAGCTGCTTCGCCGACGTGTGGGTTATCGGACGCAGGCGCGTTCCCGCACCCCCCGAGAGGATCAGCCCCTTTAGGTCTCGCACCGCCGGAAGGCTACCGCCGGGGGGCCGGGCGGCTCGCTACCGCCTGCCGATGCCAGGAAGCTGCCCGACCATCGCTCGCAGGCGGCCGACCGCCCCACGCTCGGGCTTGAGCAGCGTCGTTGGGGAGACGTCGAGCGCCTGCGAGACGCGCCGGACCATGAAGGCGGAGCTCGCCGAGTAGGCGAGCAGCGAGGTGATCCCCGCCCCCATGATCCCGAGCGTCGGCAGCAGCGCCGCCAGGCCCGCCGCCGTCACCGCCAGCGCCACCCCCTCCCCGATGCTCGACTCGAGCGGTCTGCCGATCGCCTGCAGCAGCGCCTCCAGCACCCGGTTGAGGCCGAAAACGACCCCGGCGACGAGCAGCACCCGGCCGACCCCCGCCGCGCCGGCGAAGGAGTCGCCGAAGAGCAGCCGGATCAGCGCCGGCTCAGCGACGAAGATCGGCACCGAGACGGCCGTCGCGCAGATCAGCGTCGCGCTGACTATCAGGCGGGCCATGCGCTGCCGCTCGGCGAGCGCGTCGAGCCGCGCCACCATCGGCAGCGCGACGAGCGCGAAGGAGAAGCCGATCAGCGTGGTCAGCGAGGTCAGGGTCACCGCGACGACGTAGAGCCCGAGGCTTGCGGCGCTGAAGAAAACCGAGATGACGAGCTGGTCGACGCGCTCGTTCAGCGTCCACATGCTCTGGCTGAGGAGGCTCTTGAAGCCGAAGCCGAGCAGGCCACGGGAGGTGGCGCGGCTGAACCGCACGGTCGAGATGCCCACCGAGCGAACCGTCACGGCAAGCGCCAAGACGGCGCCGATCGCGTAGCCGGCGAGGTAAGCGCCGGCGGCCGAGCCGACCGTCATCTCGCCGCTGACGGCGAGGGCGACGATGCCGGCGGCGGTGCCGCCGATGATCACCAGCCGCAGGCCCTGGAACCAGGCGAAGCGGTGGCTGCCGTTGAGGATCGACATCATCGAGACGGCGAGCAGGTTGAGCGGCACGAAGCCGGTGAGGAAGAGCTGGCCGTCGTGGACGACGCTGTCGTCATGGCCGCCGAGGACGACCGGCAGGATCGCCCAGCCGAGCGCGATCAGCACCACCGAGTCGACGACGACGATTGCCAGGGCGCTGCCGACGACCGGGCCGAGCCGCTTCGCCCGCGACGCGTGGTAGGTCGCCGCCTGCGCCAGGCCGAGGCTGCCGATCGTCGTCATCAGCGTCGGCCAGAGGATCACCGCCGCCAGCTCGCCGCGGTCGGAGGGGCCGAGGATGCGGGCGAGCAGCACCCCGATCACGGCCTGGACCGCCTGGATCACACCGGTGGTGACGAAGCTGCCCACCATCGGCGCCGCCGCGCCGGAGGCGAGCTCCGAGTCCGGGACTTCCGTCGCCTCCAGCTCGTCCGCAAGCAGCGTCGGGACCGGCTGGGAGGGCTCCTCGGCAGGCGGGGTCACTGGCGAGCGAACGATAGTCGGGGCATAGAGTGTCTGCGCGTGGTCCTCGAGCGCCTTGACGATCCAGCTTCACGCTCCGCCCTGCGGGAGCCCCTGGAGGCGGCTCTCTCCCTCGCGCGGCGGTCTCGCCTGCTGCGCCGGCGCCCGTGGCCCGGCTTCGGCGAGCCGTTCAACGGACAGGCCGAGCGGCGGCGCACCATCGACCTTCTCGTGGGCGAGTTCTCACCCGGCGCCTTGATCGAGACCGGCACCTTCCTCGGCTTCACCACCCGCCATATCGCCGGCTACGGCCCTCCCACCTACACGGTCGAGGTCAGCCCTCGCTTCCGCTACGCGGCGCGCCACGCCCTCCGCGATCTCGACAACGTGACGCTGATCTGGGGCGATTCGGCGGTTGCCGTGCGGCACCTGGCTGGGAAGGGGACGATCGCCCGCCCCTTCGCCTACCTCGACGCGCACTGGGAGGAGGACGTCCCTCTGCAGGCGGAGATCGACTGCCTGCTGGCGAGTTGGGAGGACGTCGTCGTCGCGATCGACGATTTCCGCGTCCCGGCGGATCCCGGCTATTCCTATGACATCTACGGAGGAGTGCCGCTCAGCCAGGAGCAGTTGACCTTGCCTGCGTCGGCGACCGTCGCCTACCCGGCGGTCGCCGCGATCGACGAGACCGGCTCGCGGCGGGGGACCCTGTACCTGGCACAGGGCGAGGGACGAGCGGCGATCGAAGCCGGACAGCGGGCTGGACTGCTGACCATTTCAGGTGGCGAGACTGCCGCTGCCGGCAAGCTCGTGGAAGAGCGCGCCTAGCTCGTCGAGCATGCGCGGCAGGTCGTAGCGCTCAAGCACCAACCGACGGCCGCGGGCGCCCATCTCGGCGCGCAGTTCAGCGCTGTCAGCCAGTTGCACGAGCCGATCCCGCCACTCCTCCCGCGTGGAGGCGAAGAAGCCCTGCTCGCCGTCGCTGACGACCCCGAGGTTGTGGCCCACCGGGGAGATGACCAGCGGCAGCCCCGCCGCCATGTACTCCTTGATCTTCAGCGGCTCCTTGGTGCGGTGGATCTCGGTGTCGGCGAGCGGCATGACCCCGATGTCGAACTCGGCGGCCCAGGAGTGCTCGTCGTCGGGATCCCAGGGCTGCCAGTCGAGATGGGGGTCGAGGCCCCGCAGCTCGGGTCGCCGCGGTCCGCCGACCACCCTCACCCTTGCGCCGGTTGCCTCGCAGGCTTCGCGCAGCGCCGCGGCGATCGGCCCCAGGTGGTCCTCGGGAGCGATGCCGGTGTAGCCGATCGCGACCGGCGAGTGCTCGCCGTGCTCCTTGACCGGGTAGGCGGTGGCGTCGACCGCGTACTCGATCGGCGCCACCGGCGCGCCGGCCGCCCGGGCGAACTCGGCGATCGCCTCATTGCCGGTGACGACGACGTCGGCCAGGCGGCAGCGCCGAACCGACCACTCTGCCCGCGCCGCCAGCCAGATCCCGTCGTCGAGGTGGTAGGCGATCGGCCGCCGGACGAGCTTGCGCGCTATCCACTCGAGGACCGGTGGCGAGGACCAGCGGAACATCGAGCGCTGGACGAAGATCACGTCGTAGCGGCGCGCCCGCAGTAGGTGCACGAGCCGGCGCGGCAGCACGATCGCATACCAGTAGATCGCGGCGCGCAGGCGCCAGGCGCCCGTCTTGCGGCGGTAGAAGGCCTCGTGCAGCCGCGAGCTGGACGGCGCGAAGACCGTCCCGGTCACGCCGCGATCGGCGGCACGGGTCGCCGGCAGCACGCAGAAGGTCCCGGTCGCGCGATCGTCGACCGGGTGCATCGGGAAGAAGGCGACCCTCACCGGATCGGCACCGGCGCGGCTCATCCGACCAGGAGGCTCTCTTCCTCGCGTTCGGCCACAGGCTCGTTCTCCCGCCTACCCGCCCGCCAAAGCGCCAGCGGCTCGGCCCTCTCGCCGTTCTTCAGGCAAACGACCAGCAGCAGCCACCAGACGAGCGCCAGGATCTGTGTTTCCAGCGCCGGATAGATCGCGTTGTAGAGCGAGAGACCAAGCCCGGCAGCCGCCACGCTGGCAGTCCAGGCGTCCAGCGGGCGCCAGGTGGCGAGGGCAAAGGCAATCGCCGCCCAGACGAGGAAGGCCCCGGCGGCGATCAGGCCAAGGACGCCGGTCTCGACCAGCAGCTTCAGGTAGTAGCTCTCGACGGTGATCTGGGGCGCCGAGTCGTCGACCAGCTGCTGCGCGTTGCCGGTCGCCGCCGCTCCCTGCCCGGTCGCCTTCTGCACCACCGTCCCTTCGCCAAACACGGTGAGGCCGAGCTCAAACGATTCGCTGCGCAGCTTGTTCCCCGGGTCGCTACTCGGGTTGAAGCCGGAGGTGACGCGTTCGCCCGCCGCGCCTGGCGCAACGCCGGCGAACGCTCCAGAGGCGATCGCGATCGCGATCGCCGGCACGACAAGCACCGCGAAAGCGGTGCGCCGCCCGCGGACGGCGAAGAGGAAGAGGGCGATGACGCCGATCATCGCGATCACCACCCCCGAGCGGCTGAAGGTGAGCACCTCGCCGCTGAGCAGCAGGGCGAGCAGCGCCGTCCCGGCAAGGCGGAGCCGCCAGCCCATCGCGGTCGCGAACTCCCCCATGACGAGGACCGCGGCGGTGCCGAGGAAGGCGGAGGTGTGCAGGTAGCTGCCGGTGATCCCGGCATAGCGGTTGGCGGCCAGGCCGTCGACCTGAGCGCTGGCCGCCTGGATGAAGCCTTCGACCCCCATCGCCTGGATCACGACGGTGACGGCGACAACCGAAGCCATCGCGGCCAGCAGCCGGGTCAACCGTCGCGTGTCGCCCGGCTCCAGCAGCGGCCAAATCGCCAGCGCCAGGGTCGGATAGACGAGGTACTGAGCAACGCCGATCCCATAGAGCTTCAAGCCGATGGTCTTGGCGAGGAAGCTGAGCGCCACGGCCACCGCGAACAGCGCCCAGCCGATCAGCAGCGGACGGGGAAAGTCCTCCACGCGCGGCCGCCTTTGCACGAGGCAACCGATTGCCAGGGCGGCGACCAGCGCCGGCACCAGTGCGTTGACGGTCAACCCCGAATGGGAGAGCGAGAGGTCGTCGGCGATCTCCAGCAGCCCACCGCGAAGCGGGGCGAGCACGATCGCCAGGACGACGAGCGCGCGCAGGCCGCGGCGGCCGCCGCCCAGGGCGACGGCGAGCGCTGCCAGGAAGAAGAGAGTGGCGAGCAGCATGGAGCCCAGGAACATAACCACGTCATTAAGATGCCCCGAGTGTCAGCTTCCGAAAACCGCGCCGCGGTTCTCGTCACGGGCGGGGGCGGCTTCATCGGCGGGCACCTGGTCGCCGAGCTGCTGCGGCAGGGACGCGAGGTGCGCTCGGTCGACTGCAAGCCGCTTGCCGAGTGGCATCAGCTCTTCGACGAGGCCCACAACCACGTCCTCGACGTCTCCCTGATCGAGGCCTGCCGCGAGGCGGCGGATGGCGTCAGCGAGGTCTACAACCTCGCCGCCGACATGGGCGGCATGGGCTTCATCGAGGGCAACAAGGCCCTCTGCATGCTCTCCGTCCTGCCCTCCACCCACATGCTGATCGCCGCCCGCGAGGCCGGTGTCGAGCGCTTCTTCTACTCCTCCTCGGCCTGTGTCTACGCGGCCGAGAAGCAGCAAACGCCCGAGGTGCCGGCGCTGAAGGAGGCCGATGCCTACCCGGCGATGCCCGAGGACGGCTACGGCTGGGAGAAGCTCTTCAGCGAGCGGATGTGCCGACACTTCATGGAGGACTTCGGCCTCGAGACCAGGGTCGCCCGCTACCACAACGTCTACGGTCCGGAGGGGACCTGGACCGGCGGCCGTGAGAAGGCGCCGGCGGCGATCTGCCGCAAGGTCGCGGAAGCGGCGCAGAGCGGCTCCCCCCAGATCGAGATCTGGGGGGACGGGCAGCAGACGCGCAGCTTCATGTACGTCGACGACTGCGTACAGGGGACGCTGACGATCGCCTCCGGCCCCCGGGTCGAGCCGATCAACCTCGGCTCCTCGGAGCTGGTGACGATCAACGGCCTGGTCGACATCGTCGAGGGGATCGCCGGCGTCGAGCTCGAGCGCAACTACAAGCTCGACGCCCCGCAGGGCGTTCGCGGACGCAACTCCGACAACACGCTGATCCGCGAGACCTACGGCTGGGAGCCCTCGATCTCATTGCGCGAGGGGCTCGAGAAGACCTACGCCTGGGTCTCCGAGCAGGTCGAGCGCGATCTCGCCGGGCGCTCGGCCTGAGCCCCCTCAGGCGTTGTCGAAGCGGCAGCGCGCGAGCGTGCGCAGCACCCGGAAGCCGTCGGCCGCGGTCAGCTTCTTGCCCTCCTCGCGCCCACGCGCGCGGTAGCTGACCGGCACCTCGAAGATCCGCGTCCCGCGGCGCAGCAACCGGGCGGTGATCTCGGCCTCGATCGCAAAGCCCGACTCGCGCAGCGGCAGGCTGCGGAATACGTCGGTGCGGATCGCCTTGTGGCAGGTCATCAGGTCGCCGAGCCAGCAGTTGTAGAGCAGGTTGGCGGCGAAGGTGACACCCCGGTTGCCGACCACGTACCAGAAGCTGAAGGCGTTGTGGGCCTGGAAGCCCCGCACCCCGTAGACGGCGTCGGCGTCGCCGTGGGCGAGCGGCTTGATCAGATCGGCGACCTCCTCGGGGTCGTACTCGAGGTCGGCGTCCATCACCGTGGTGAACTCACCGCGTGCGTGCTCGAGGCCGGTGCGGATCGCGGCCCCCTTGCCCTGGTTGCTCGGATGGGAGATCACACGCACCTCGGCCGGCCACTCGCGGGCGAGGATCTCGGCCGTGCCGTCGGTGGAGCCGTCGTCGACGATCACCAGCTCGCGCTCCTCCGCCGCCATATCGGCGCCCAGGGTGCGTTCGATCGCGGTCTCGATCGTCTCCCGCTCGTTGAAGACGGGCATCAGGACGGTCAGCGAGGTCATCGGCCGCGCAGCATATTCATCGCCTCGCGGCGCGGGGCACGATCGACGCTCGCGACTGCCGGACCGGCATCGCGAAGAATTCGACTCGGTAGCTGGGGTCGGAGACGCCGAGCCCGGGGTTGGTCTCGAAGGCGATCGAGAAGGCATTTGGGGTCGCCGGGAAGGGCGGGGCGAAGTTGAGCCTCGGCGGCACACGGAGGAGGATCCCGTCTTCCATCGTCCCCGGCACGACCCGGTAGCTGTACTTGCCGTCGAAGACCTCGATCCGGTTCGTCGCCCGGTAGAGGAAGGTGCGCAGCTTCTCCAGCCCGCTCGGCTTCAGGCCGTGGACGCGGGCGAAGACCGCCTCCCCCGGTTTGGGCGCCGGTATCGGCGTGCCCTGGAGGTCGCCGAGCTCGCGCACGGAGAGCAGGCGCGACCGGCCGCAGCGGTTCGGCACCCGTTCGAGGACCTGCAGCTTCGGCGTCGTGCGAACCGGTTCGAAGTTGCAGAACATCGCGATCGTCGCTTCCGGCTCCTCGTGGGGGAGGTAGGTCGGGCCGACCGCGTTCCATGCCTCGCAGCCCGGTTCGGTCGCCGCGTAGGGCAGCCCGCAGGGACTGTGGCGCACGATCGCCTGTGGCCCGGAGGGCGAGGCGATCGCTTCCGCGTCGGCGTGGTCGAGATAGGTCGAGTAGGAGAGGTAGGGGAAGAGCGGCTGCGGCTGCCAGTCGAGGCCGTAAGCCCAGGCCGGCAGGGTCTCCCATGGGTAGAAGAAAACCCGCTTGCCGCGCAGCAGCGCCAGCGTCTTGCGGTCGAGGCGGTAGAAGCCATGCAGGAAGGCGAGCGATTCGGCTCGCGCGTCGGCGCGAGGGCCGGGCAGGAGCAGAGTTTCCAGCTGGTCGACGCCGTCGCGTGCCCGGGCGATCGGATGCGCCAGCTCCGAAGGTTTGTGCCCGGAGACTGGGTAGAAGAAGATGACCAGCGTCGAGAGCGCGCCGAGCGCGACGACCAGGTCCGCCCCACGCCAGCGGAAGGCGAGCCAGGGGAGCAGCATCAGCCAGGTGAAGAGGGCCGCGTAGGTGGCGGTTTCGATCACGAAGCCGTGCTTCCAGGCCGAGAAGTCGAGGGCGGCGACGATGACAAAGGCGGCCGCGCGGCGCAGCGGCGGCAGGCCGCGAGTGCCGAGGAAGGTGGCGACGAACGTCGAGGCGATGACGATCGCCGCATAGGGGCGCGCCCAGTCCACCGCGGGGGCGTCGAGCGGCAGCGCCGTCGACCATTCCGAGAGCACCTCGAACGCGGTACGCACGTAGTCGTCGAAATTCGACACCCCCTGCCCGGTGCCGAACCAGAAGGCAGCCAGGCTGATCGCGAAGACCCCGGAGAAGATCGCGGTGCCCTTGGCCCGTTCGCGCGGCTGCGCGAGGACCGCGACCACGCACATGAAGAAGACGAGGAAGCCGTCGCTGAACTGGATCAGCAGCGCAGCAGCGCCGGCGATTCCCCCGCCGACGAGGAGCAGCATGCGGGCGAACCCGGGCGGCTCGGGAGCAAGCGAGACGATCGCCCAGACGAAGACGAGGGCAAGGATCGGCTCCGAGGCGGGGACGTACTGGTCGGCGTCGAGGGCGAGGAGCACATAGGCCAGCGGGGCGGCGAGGACGACCGGGAGGCTGCGGCGCAGGGCCCAGACGAAGGTCAGGCCGAGCCCGACCTGGGTGACCAGTAGGTAGACACCCCCGGCCGCCGCCGTGCCGCCGTAGAGGACCATCGGGTGGAGGACGAACTCCAGTGGCCCGCCGTTGAGGATGAACTGGGTGCCGAAGTCGAGCCCTTGATGGACCGCCATCACCAGGCCCACCTGCCAGCCGCCGTCGATGTCGCCACCGGGCGTGAGCACGTGGCTCGGCCAGCTGAGGAAGGCGACGACGATCCCCAGGGTCCAGGTCGACCCGACGAACCTCCGGGCCCCGTCTTTCAGCGTCTCGGTCAGGGGCGCGCCTTGCCGCCGGTGATCGCGACCAGCGAGTGCCAGGCCGGCTTCGGTCTGAAGCGGGCGCCGGCGCGGAAGAGGCCGACCGAGTCGCAGAAGTTGCAGGAGCCGGCGACGTCCTTCCAGGAGTACCAGTAGGTGCCCTTGAGGTTGAGTCGGTGCCGGTTGTCGATCAGGTAGCGGTAGGCGTCGCGCAGTTCGCGAGCCTGGCCGCGGATGCCCTGCTCGAAGGCGACCTGATTGGGATCGTTCTGCGAACCCCAGCCCATCTCGGTGATGTAGAGGCCGGCACCGGGGTCGCGGTTGGCGACCATCACCCGCCTGACCCGCTCGGTGAGCGCTTCCAGGTCGTCGACGTGGAAGGCATATGGGTGCAGCGCGACCGCATCGAAGTCGGCCTTGATGCCCGGCGAGCGATAGAGGGCTTCGAGGAAGCGGAAGGAGTCCATCCCCCGCCGGCCCCTCTCGTCGGGATTGCCGAACAACCCGGAGAGGGTGATCTTGGCGCCGGGGTCGACGGCCCGGACAGCCGGCGCGGTCAGCTTCAGCAGGCGGGCATAGCGGGAGGGCGAGACCGGGAAGGCGAAGTAGAAGAAGTTGACCTCGTTCCAGACCTGCCAGTTGCGAATCGGCGTCGGCGACGAGATAGGCGGCAAGTAGTTGACGGCCGCCTGTTCGGGAGCGTGTTCGGTCCAGAATTCGCCGCCGGGGCCATAGCGTCCCACTGCCGCGGTCACGAACGCCACCCAGGCGCGCCTCGCCCGGGCGCTGTCGACCGGCAGCTTCGTCGGTTCGCGCGCGAGCCAGCGGGGGGTGCCGTAGAGGAAGGGGAGGACCGTCAGGTGGGCTTGGGCCGCGAGCTCCATCGTCGCGTCCATCCCCGACCAGTCGTATTCGCCGTTCGGCGAGGGCTGGACGAGGTTCCACATCACCGGCACGCGGATCGCGCCGATCCGGCCCGCTTGCAGGTACTGCGCGTCGGCATCGGTGAGGACGGTCTGCGGGTCGATGCCGAAGAAGGCCCGCGGCGGCCTCGCCGCTTGGCCTCCGGCTCCCGCCGCGGGCAAGACCATGGCGAGCATGGCCAGGATCGCGATTGCTGTCAGTCGTCGTCTCATCGAGTGCGGAAAGGTAACGGGTGCCCTCCCTAGGATTCCGGCGTGCTCATCACCCGGCGCGGGGTCGGAGAAGCTCGGCGTCCCCTGACAACCCTGCGCAAAGCCGATCCGATCGCAGTGGTGGCGATCCTCGTGCTCCTCCTCGGCGGCGTCCAGCTCGTGGCCGGCGCGCTGGCGACGGGGGTGACGATCGACGAGCCGATCCAGGCGGAAGAGGCCCAGTCCTGGCTCGACGACGGCTGGTTCACGCGACCGGCGCTGGTCGTCGACGGTGAACCCGACCAGGGCAAGCAGCGGGACAGGCCGTATGTGTACGGCCCGGCTTTCGAGGCCACCGCGCACGGCATCAACGTCGTCCTAGGCAACGAGCCGAACGGGGAGATCTCGGAATCGCCGGCCGCCTACGACGTCAGGCACCTGCTATCCGCGCTGCTCGCCGCCCTCGCCGTGGGGGCGGTCGGGCTGGCGGTCTGCAGGCTCACCGGCTCGCGGCGCTTCGGCCTCTGGGCTGCCGCCGCACTGCTGGCGATACCGGCCTGGACGGGCCACGGCTTCTTCAACCCCAAGGACATCCCGGGCGGCTGCGGCTACACGCTGGTCACCGTGGCGCTGGTCCTCGCCCTCGCCGACGCCGCCGAGGGACGGGCCGGCACCCGGCGAAGCGCCGGCGTCGGAGCGATGCTGGCCGGCGGGATCTTCATCGGCGCCGGCACGCGCCTGGCGCTGATCGCACCCTTCCTGCTCTCGCTGGGGCTTTACGCGGCCCTGAGACTCGGGCAGCGCAAGCTGGGACGGACCCCGGGCGGAGGAGGCGCCGACGCCGCCGTTGCGGCCGGCGCGCTGGCCGGCTTCGCCGCGATCGCCGCCCTCTATCCGAACGCGGCATCCAACCCACTGCGGCTGCTGCACCGCTCGATCGCCGGGTCGAGCAGCTACCGCTGGCACGGCTTCACGCTGACCGCCGGACGACTTCTCCCCCAGCGTCCACCCTGGTACTACCTGCCCGTTTGGATCGGCGCCTCCTGTCCGATCATGCTCGGCCTCCTGGGCATCGGCGGCGCCTTCGCCGGAGCTCGCTCCCTGCTGGGAGCGCGGGGGCGTAAATGGCGCGGGCGGCTCTGGCAGCGGAGCGACCTCGGCCTGGTGCTGGTCTTGACCCAGGCGCTGCTCATCCCGGTCGGCTCGGTCCTGTCGGGAGCCGTGATGTACGACGGCATGCGACAGCACCTGTACGTGATGCCGGCGGTCGCGATCCTCGCCGGGGTCGGGGCGCAGCGCCTCTGGATCTGGGCCGGCGCGCGAAGGGAGCGGGGACGCTGGCGGGCGGTGGCGGTGGCGACGGTCGTCGTCGCGCTATTGGCGCCGATGGCCGAGCAGGCTCTGCTCTTTCCTTACAACTACGCCTACGTCAACCCGATCGCCGGCATCGACGGCGTCAACGGGCAGTGGGAGACCGACTACTGGTTCGCCAGTGGCCCGGAGGCGGGCTCGCACGTCCCAAGCGGGGCGAGGACGCGCTGCGAGCTCGAATATCCGGCCTGGCCCTGCGGCAAGCCGCAGCTCGCCGAGGTCGCGGCCGAAAAAGGCACCGACGTCGCGAAGCGCTGGCGCGGCGACCACGGGACCTGGATGGTCCTGCGCCGGCACGACGGGAACGCGCCGCCGAAAGATTGCCGCGAGGTCGACGACGTAACCCGCTGGCTGCGCGGCGAAGAGGTGATCATGAGCTACGTGCTGCGCTGCCGGTAGGCGACTGGAGCCGCCGGGGCTCAGTACGTTCCGCCGAGCTTGCGGTGGTCCCAGGTAGCTGTGCGGACCGGCTTGAAACGGATCGCGACACGCTTCGGCGCCTGTGCTTCCAGCGCCGCCCTGGCGTCGCCCTCGACCGAGGAGATGCCCTCGGCATAGCGCAGGGTCAGCTCTTCGGCGAAGCCGAGCACGGTCTCGAGGTCATGGTGGATCTCGGCCTCGGCCTCGATCATCGCGCCGCGCAGCTCGCCGTACTCGTGGCCGGTCTCGACCAGCACGGTGGCACGCGGGTCGCGCTCGAGGTTGCGCACCTTCTGCGATTTCGCGTAGGTCCAGATCCAGACCTCACCGTCGCGCGGCACGAACCACATCGGCATCGAGTGCGGCCAGCCACGCGGCCCGAGGCTGGAGACGATCGCGATCCGCTCGCTTCCGAGCAGCTCGAGCAGCTCCTCGTCGCTGAGCTTGATCTGGTCGCGGCGGCTCATGGAGGCGAAGCTTTACCGATTCACATCGAAGTCGTCACTGACCCGCGCGGATGTGCGCACCACACGCGCGTCGCCGACCCCTAGCCTCCTTCACCATGACGATGCAAGCGGAGATCTCAGTTCCCGCCGCCCCCAAGGCTAACGTACGTATGCCTTATCCTTTCTATGTACGTACCGACTTTGAGGAGCTGGCTTTGACGACGACCGCCTCCAAACTCCGCGCCAACATCTATCGGATGCTCGACGAGATCCTCGAGACCGGCCAGCCGTTGGAGATCGAGCGCAACGGCAAGATCCTCGTCATCGCGCCGAAGGAGGAGCGCTCCTTCTGGGATCGCCTCCCCCGTCGCAAGGGGTTCATCGTCGGCGACCCCGACGAGCTGATTCACATGGACTGGTCTTCGGAGTGGAACCCTGATCTTTCTTGACACCCATCTCGTCGGCTGGCTCTACGAGGGAGTCGACGGCAGGATCCCCAAGGGGGCTCACCGCCTGCTCGAAACGGGGGAGCCGTTCATCTCCCCGATCGTCGAGCTCGAGCTGACCTACCTCCACGAAGTGGGCAGGGTCAGCGAGCCTGCCACGGCGCCGCTCACGGCACTGCGACGGAGCATCGGCCTCGAGATCGCGGACGTATCGATGGAGGCGACCGTCCGGGCCGCGGCGAGCCTCGGCTGGACACGAGACCCGTTCGACCGCATGATCGCCGCGCACGCCATCGTCGCCGACGCCCCGCTCCTCACCGCAGATCGGACTATCCTCGAGCACCTTCCACTGGCGACCTGGAGGTGACGAAGAGATGCAGATCGCGATCCTCATCTTCGAGAAGCTGACCGCGCTCGACGCGATCGGGCCCTACGAGGTGCTGCGCTCGGTCCCCGGCTGGGAGGTGAAGTTCGTCGGCCCGGAGAAGGGGCCGATCCGCACCGACAGTGGCGCCCTCGGGCTCAGCGCCGATTACGGACTCGACGAGGTGACGGAGGCCGACGTCGTCCTCGTCCCCGGCGGCGAAGGCAACCGACCCCTGCTGCACGACGAGGCGGTTCTCTCCTGGCTGCGCGCGATCGACGCCGGCACGAAATGGACGACCTCGGTCTGTACCGGCTCGCTCGTCCTCGGTGCCGCCGGCCTGCTCGAGGGCAAGCGGGCAACCTGCCACTGGGCCTTCCTCGAGCAGCTGCGCCAGTTCGGCGCCGACCCGGTCGGCGGTCGCTTCGTCGATGACGGCAAGGTCGTCACCGCGGCCGGTGTCTCGGCCGGGATCGACATGGCGCTGCACCTCGTCGGCCGCGAGGTCGGACCCGAGGTCGCCCAGGCCGTCCAGCTCGGCATCGAGTACGACCCGCAGCCGCCCTTCGACGCCGGCTCGCCGGGCAAGGCGCCGGAGCAGATCGTCGAGCTGGTCACGGCGGTCACCGGCCCCGGTGAGGACGACTGGGCCGGACCGACCAGCGCTAGCGACTGAAGCGCACGGCACGCGTCGTTCGTGCGCCGGGGATCGCGACCAGGAGCCGCGCCTTCAAAGAGCTCCGGCGGGCGAGCAGCTTGCGGCCGCGCGAGTTGAGCACCAGACGGAAGGTGTGCGAGCGGCCACCGGAAAGCTCGAAGGCCCGGCTGCCGGCGCCTGACCCGGCGCTGCGCACGACCATGTGCCCGGGGCAACCGTCGGACAGGCCGCAGCCGACCCAGACACTCACCGTCGCGGCATGTGAACGTACACGCTTGACGACCAGTGGTGGCGGCACCGACTTGCCGACCGTCGCACCGTCGACATAGTTGTCGTCGATGTTGATGGTTACGAGTGCGTAGGTCTCGTTATGGCCGCCCCGATACTGGTGAATACGTTGGTGGTTGGACCAGGCTGTGTAGGGCAGGAACGGGTCGGAGGTGTTCTGGATGCCGTTCCAGTTCGCGGTCCAAACGTCGTCGGGCAGCGCGTAGCTGCTGCCGATTGCGCGCGCCAGGTCGGCAATGCCCGAGGAGCTCGAACTGTAGACGCCGGAGACATAGCCGAGGGCGTGCAATTCGGTCGTCCAGGCGGAGAGGAAGGTGAGCGTCGCCGCGCTGGCGCTGCTGGTGCGTCCGTAGGCCTCCATGTCGAAATAGATCGGGCTGCCCACGCCCATGCCGACGCTCTGTGCCTCGGCCACCGCATCCTCGGCAGCGGCGGCACCCTGTGCCCCGGCCTGACCGGAGCTGAGCTTGGCGCAGCTCGTGCAGCTGCTCGTCGGAGCCTGCCGCCCGACGTAGATCGGGATCAGGTGCCACCCCGCCGCCACCTGTTCGCCGACCCAGGTCGCGGTCAGGTTGGGTTGCGCGCAGGCGCGGTTGAGACCGCCTATGTAGACGCCGATCGCGCCGTAGGGGGAGGTTCCCCAGGCGGCCATCGCCCGCCGAGACGGCGCCGCGCAGGCGTCGAAGCCGAGCCCGCGGTAGCTCGTGCCGCCGATCGTCGCATCGGGGCCGGGGGCTTCCAGCGCGCTCGCGGAGGCGCGGTGTTGCGAGCGAGGCGCGATGACCATCGCACGCCTGCGCCCGATCGCATGAGAGGGGCAGCGTTGCCCGCTCCCCGGCCGCCCCAGGTAGACCGCGCGCCGGTCGAGCCGTACGCACATGTTGGGATGATCGGCCAGGCGGTAGACGGGCCAGCCGCGCGGCACGTCGACCTCGCGGCCGTCGAAGTGGACGGTCCGGGCCGCCGCCGGCGCCGCGAGGACCGCGAGCGCCGCGGCAACCGCAAGCCCTGCACGAAAGACGCGCATACTCGCGTCAACCATTGCACGCAGCAATCGATTCGCCCCCCACCCCCATCCGACGCGCATCAAGTTTTCCAGCTATTTCATGGAGAACTTGATGCGCGTCAGGCGGGGACGAGGTCGAGCTCGCGCCAGGGCCCCTCACCGGCCATCGGCTGCGTGCGTCCCTCGAGCCAGTCCTGCTGAAGGTCGTCGTAGTGCGGGCTTGCCGGGTGGCCCGACTGGCCGGTGAACATCTGCCAGCGCGAGCGTTCCGGCGCGGCGGGGTCGGCGACCATGCGCCAGCTCGGCGCCCAGACCGCCTTGTAGGGGTCGTTGGGGTCGTAGGCGATCTGGCTCACCGTCTCCTGCGCACCCCCGGCTTTGAGGCTGCGGTTGAGCAGGCGGCGCAGCAGCGGGTTGGCGGCGCCGAGGGGGTGCGGGAACTCCATCTCGTGCACGTGTCCCCAGCACCAGCCCTCGGGATCGGGGCCGAAGCGGTCGCTGAGGTCGTCGAGGGCGCCGCTCAGTGCTTCCAGCACGAGGTCGTCCCAGGCCCGGCCGATCAGCTCCTCGTCGCCTTCCTCCCAGAGGTCCATCAGGTGCGAGTGCCAGCGCCAGGGCGAGGTGACGTGCGGCGTGAAGCCGTTGTCGGCGCGGTCGAGCCAGCGCTCGCAGAGGTCGCGGTCGCCGATCGCGGCGCGCGCGACCTCGCGGGCGAGGCGCAGGAGGAAGGCCTGGTAGATCGTGCCGGCGATCGAGTCCGGGTCGAGCCGCCCGTCCCAGCTGCGCAGCCGCTCGATTGCGCTCAGCTCGCGCTGCCCCTTCGGCGTCAGGCGACCGAGGCGGCGGGCCGCCTCGATTCCCGGCAGCGAGAGGTTGTCGGACTGCATCGCCTCGAAGCCCTCGATGTCGTGGGCATCGCTGGCGCGCAGCAACTGCTCGATCCGCTTCGCCCGGAACCCGTCCAGCCACTCGCTGGTGATGTGGTGCGGGTAGTCGTCGCCGACGATGCGGTTGTTGGCCGTGACCAGGAAGCCGCTCTCGGGGTCGACGGCCTCCGGCATCTCGTCGTAAGGGATCGTCCCCTCCCACTCGAACTCCCCGGTCCAGCCCGGCTTCGGCAGGTCGGGGCAGCCGCCCTTGCGCAGCGGCAGGCGACCGATCAGCTTGTAGCCGATCGAGCCGTGGCGATCCGCCCAGACGAGGTTCGAGGCCGGCGAGGTGTGCTCGCCCAGCTTCGCGACCAGCTCGGGGCCGGAGGAGATCTCGTGCAGCTCGAACATCCCGCGGAAGGCCGTCGCCTGGTCGAGCGTCTGCCAGCGCAGGGCGAGCGGCTCGGCCTCGTCCGCTCCGAGCGCCGCGTTGACGATCGGCCCGTGGTGGGTGATGCGCACGTCGAGCACCTCGGGCGCGTCGCGCCCCTTGACCGGAATCTCCTCGCGCACGACTTCGAGCGGCAGCCACTCGTCTTCGAAGAGGTAGCGGTCGCCCTCGACGCGCTCGACGAAGAGGTCCTGCACGTCGGCCATCACGTTGGTGAAGGTCCAGCAGACGTCGTTGTTCTGGCCCATGTAGCAACCGGGCATCCCCGGCAGCGAGGCGCCGCGCACGAAACGGTCGCCGAGGGTGAGGCCGACCTGGTACCAGATGCCCGGCATGCTCGGGGGCAGGTGGGGGTCGCCGGCGATCAACGGCGTCCCGGTGGCGCTGTGGGCGCCGGAGACCGCCCAGTTGTTCGAGCCGCTCGCCTCGGCGGCGAGGCCGATCGAGCGGCGCACCGCGTCGATCTGCTCGACGATCGGCAGCCCTTCGCCCGACCAGGCTTCCTGGGTGACGACGGGGTTGTCGGCGGGGTAGGTCGTGTCGAGGCGGGCGGTCAGCTCCGGGCCCAACGCGCGCACCATGTCGGCGCGCAGGAGCTCCCGCTCCCAGTTGGTCGAGAGGCCGAAGGCGAGCAGCTTGCCGAGGCTGAGGATGTCGACCGGGCGCCACGGTTTCCAAGAGAGGCGCAGGAGCTGCATCTCGAAGGGCATCGCCTTGGCGTCGGCAGCGGCGGCGTTGACCCCCTCGCAAAAGCGCTCCAAGAGGCCGAGCAGATCCGCGTCGAGCGTCGCCGCCTCGCGCTCGGCTGTGCGCCGGATGCCGAGCGTGCGCATCAGGCGGTCGATCGGCAACCCCTCCTCCCCCGCCATCTCGGCGACCCGCCCGCAGACGACGCGACGGTAGAAGTCGAGCTGCCAGAGCCGGTCCTGCCCATGGCAGAAGCCCTCAGCGAACCAGAGGTCGGCGGAGCTCTGCGCCTCGATGTGGGGCACGCCCCAGCGGTCGCGGCGGACGCGGACCGGCCCTTCGAGGCCGTCGAGAGCGATCGTCCCCTTCTGCTTCGGCAGCGGCCGCCGCGCCAGCCAGTGCCACGCCGCAGCCGTCGTCGCGGCGGCCAGCCCCGTGCCGGCGATTCCAGCCATCAACCCTGCCCGTGCGCTGCGCATCGGGCAAGGTTACTGGCTAGCCAGCCAGCCCTCTCCTTCCGGTGCGCCTTTTGCGGTCTATAACCACATAAAGCGCACCGAAGCAAGGTTAGGGCGCGAGGTCGTCCTCGAACCGGCCCTCGGCCGCCAGCTTGTCGAGGTGCGCCTCCATCACCATCGCGGCGGCCGGACGAACCTCGGCCGGGACGTCGTCCCAGACCTCCTCGAGCAGCACCTCTCGTGAGCGCTCGCCGCGCTCCAGCGCTTCGAGCAGGCGGCGCTCGCGCATCTCGCGGTGCTCGACGTACTCGGCCAGCTTCCCCGCCGGGTCCTCGATCCAGGGCCCGTGGCCGGGACAGATCAGCTCCAGCGGCTCGGCCTGCAGGCGGCGCAACGAGTCCATGTAGGCGGCGAGCGAGCCGCCGTCCGGGGGAACGAAAGTCGAGCCGAGGCCGAGCACGAGGTCGCCGCTGAAGCAGATGCCGTCCGCGGTGAGCAGGCAAACATGGTCGGGGGCATGACCGGGGGTCGCGATCGCCCGCAGGCCACCGTGTTCCTCGCCATCGCCAGGCAGGATGACCTCGGCCCCCAGGCGACGCGCCCCCTCGGCGTGGTCCCCATGCGTGTGCGTGAGCAGGACGAGTCCGATCCCGCCGCGCTCGTCCGCCGCGGCCCGCACCGCATCGAGGTGGCGGGGGCTGTCCGGCCCGGGATCGATCACCGTGCAGGGATCGGACCCGTAGAGATATGTGTTCGTCCCCTCCAGCGTCATCGGCCCCGGGTTGGGGGCGACGAGGCGAAGGATCTCCGGGTGCCCGGGAGCCTCGGTCAGTCCGAGACCTCTTTGGCGATCGCCTCGCGAGCGTCCTCGGGCTCGAGCACGACGAGGTCGCCGGCACCGCGCAGGATCTCGCGCACCAGCCACGAGGTGCCGGCGTAGGGCAGCTCGACGACGACGGCGCCGTCGGCCAGCTCCTCGACGACGGTGCGCTCCTCGCGCAGCCAGCGCGCCCGCTCGGGCGAGACCCAGACGCGGGCGACATGGGCGGTCGGCACCTCGCCGTGGGTCATCCAGCCCTCGACCCCGGCCAGCTCCTCGACCTCGGGTCGCGGCTCGAACGTGTCCTTCGAGAGCGTCGCCTCCTTGATCCGGTCGAGCTTGAAATGGCGCACGCCGCCTTTGTTGAGGTCGTAGCACTCGACGTACCAACCCTCTTTGCCGTTCTCCAGCCGGTAGGGCTCGACCGAGCGTTTGGTGAACTGATCCTCGTTCTCCTTGTAGTACTGGAGGTCGAGCACGCGACTGGCGGCGATCGCGTCGTTCACCACCCGCGCGACCTCGCTGTCGCCCCCCGTGCCGGCGGCGATCTCCAGCCCCTCCTCCGAGGGGTCGTGGCCGAGCGCCTCGACGATCTTGGCGCGGGCGCTCTGCAGGCCGCCCTGCGGCAGGTGGTCGCCGAAGAGGTCGATCGCCGCGACCAGCGCCTTCGCCTCCAACGGCAGGAGCCGGGCCGGGCGGGCGAAGTTGTCGCCGTAGGGCTCGGAGTCGACCTCGATCTCGCCGCCCTGGATTTCGGCGTAGAGGACGTAGGTGCCGCCGCCGAAGTTGACGACGTTGAGCAGGTCGATGTCCTCCTGCAGCTCCTCGTCGGTCAGTTCGAGGCGCTGGCGCAGATCGGCGACTTCCAGTCGCTCGCCGCGTTTCGCCGATTCGATCAGCAGGCCGGCGAGCGTCACCAGGCGGGCGAAGCGCTCGGGCCGGATCGCCGCCTCGCCGCGCCCGTTGGAGCGGCTGCGGCGCGGCGCCTCGCGCAGGGGGCGGTCGACGATCTTGGCCGGCTGGAAGCCGTTGCGGTGGCGCTCGTGGAGCATGCCGAGGCGGCTCTCGGCCTCCTCGCGCAGTTCGTCGGGGGCCAGCACCTGAGCGTTCTGGCGCCAGCGCAGGACCCAGGCGATCAGCTCGCGTGGCGAGGCGTAGTCGGTCTCGAACACCAGGCCTTTGCCGGAGGCGCCGTCGGACTTCTTCGCCGGCCGCAGGGTGCCGTAGGCGCCGTAGTCGCGCTCTACCAGCCAGGCGATCCGCTCGCGGACGAAGATTTTTGCCCTGCCTCGAATCTCACCCAGCTGCCAGTCGGCGCGCTGGCCGTAGTCGCGCCGGTCGAAGTTCTCCGGCGGTGAGAAGTCGTGCTCGGCCTTGGAGGCATAGCCGACCTTGCCCTGGATCCGGGAGAGGCGGAAGACACGCACCGCTTCGCGCTCGTGCGCGTGGCCGATCAAATAGAACTGGCCGCCGCGGAAGACCAGGTGGTAGGGGTCGACCTTGCGCTTCGCGGTCTCGTCGCGCTCCATCGTGTAGTAGGTGAACTCGATCGTCTTGCGGCGCGAGATCGCGGTCTCGATCTTGGAGAGCCGCTGCGAGAGCTCGCGACCGCCCGCCGAAGCCGTCATCGCCATCTCGACCGGCGCCCGTTCGCCCTCTTTGAGCGGGTTGGGATGGCCCCAGGCGACCTGCTGCAGGGCGAGGCGCAGCGGCTCGGCGTAGGCGAATTCCCCTTCGGAGAGCAGCAGCAGCGCCGTGCTCAGCGATGCCAGCTCGTCCTCGCTGAACTCGATCGCGTCGAGGTAGAAGTTCTCCGGCGGCAGCGAGTAGAGCTCGGCCTCGAAGAAGCCCTCGCCCGGCTTCTCGACCCCGAGCTGGATGCCGAGGCTCTCCAGCTCAGCGCGGTCCGCGTAGAAGCGGCGCGCGAACGCGTCTTCGTTCATGTCGCTGTAGCCCTCCACCTCGCGCTTGATCTCGAGCGCCGAAACCGGCCTCCCCTGAGCCATCAGGAACGAGATCAACGAGAGCTGGCGGATCAGCTTCTCGGTGTCCTTCGCCACGAGCGCAGAATAGTCGCGGAGCCCAAGCGGGCTCGCCGCTATTGCCGCATTTTGCTGCTTCTCAGGCGGCTTGGCGGGTGCCGAAGAAGGCCGAACCGGAGAGTGCGCGGTCAAAGCCCGACCAGGACTCGCCCGGGGCGAGCTGGCGCTCGAGGCGATCGAAGCTGCCGAGGCGGCCGCCGAGGTTGTCGATCATGTGGACGAGAACGGCCTCGCGGGTTGCCGGAGCCACCGGCGAGCCGTGCTCGAGCGAACCGTGGTGGGCGAGGATGATGTGGAGAACGGCCTGCGCCAGCCCCGGGTCGAACCCGGGGATCTCCTCGATCTGGCGGCGGACCTTGTAGTAGCCGAGCGGGATCTCACCCTGCAGCCGGCCGACGTCGGTGAGGTCGATCGCCAGCGGATCGTCGTTGTAGGCCTCGGTCTTGCCGATGTCGTGCAGGAGCGCGCCGGTCACCGCCACGTCGCGGTCGATGCCGGGGAAGAAGGCTGCGGCGGCGCTGACTGCCTGGGCCACCGAGAGCGTGTGCTCGAGCAGGCCGTGGCGGTAGGCCTGGTGGTAGACCTTGGCCGCCGGCGCGTCGCGGAAACGGACCCATATCTCGGAGTCCTCGTCGAAGAAGCGGTCGAGCAGGATGCGCAGCTGGGGGTCCTGCACGGTGTCGAGCAGCTCGCGGAGGTCGCTTTCGAGTCGCTCGAGCGAAACCTGGGAGGCAACCGTCAGGTCGTCCGAGTCGTACTCGCCGCCGGTCGCCTCGCGCAACGCGTGCAGCTTGATTTTCGAGCCCCAGCGCTCGCTCACCTCGAAGAGACCCTCGACGAAGACGGGCGTGCCGGGCCCCGCGATCGCGTAGAGCGCCTCGGCGTCCTCCCAGGCGATTGCCTCGCAGGCGCCGCTGGCGTCGCCGAGGACGAGCCGCAGCCAGGGCTCGCCGTTGCGCTTGCGCCGCAGCTCGCGCTCGCGGACGGCGTAGACGCCGCCGACCCGCTGCCCGTCCTCCAGCTCGGCCAGTGGGACCCGCGACAACTCCATGCCGTCCCCGTTCGATGAAACCGCATCCCCTGCCAGGCCCGCGAGTGCTTCCTGCGTCATCTGCGACCCAAGGTAGTGACACCCGCGGACGATTCGCTACAGCACAGTGCCCAGCCAGTGGCCGAGGGCAATGGCGGCGAAGCCGGCGACGAGGGAGAGGCCGACGTTGAGCCAGACGAGATGCGTATGTCCCGCTTCGGCGAGCCGGTGCGAGTCGAGCATCCAGGTCGAGAAGGTGGTGAAGGAGCCGATCGCACCGCCGGCGACAATGACCAGAGCCTGGCCGCTGAGCGCTGCCCCGGCGACCAGGCCGAGCGCCAGCGTCCCGGCGAGGTTGATCGCGAGGATGCCGAGCGGGAAGGGGTGGTCGCTGCGGCTGGCGAAAGCGGAGTCGATCAGGAAGCGAGCGGCGGCGGCCGCTCCCCCCACCAGACCGACCGCGACCCAGGCGCCTGGGCTCAAGCCTCGGTCTCCCGCGGGCGGCGCTCGAGTCCGATTCCAACTCGGACGCAGACGTACCCGGCGCCGAGGGTGGCTGCCAGGTAGGCCGTCGCCAACCCGAGGTGGCCGGCATCGATCATTTCGAACAGCTCGAGCTGCAGGGTCGCGAACGTGGTCAGCGTCCCGCAGATGCCCGTGGTGAGGAACGGGTGGGCGACGCTGTCCTCCGGGTGATCGCGCAGGCGGGCGACGAAGTAGCCGAGCAGCAGGGCGCCGACCATGTTGACGGCGAACGTCCCCCACGGCCAGCTATCGGGTCCGTGCGGGGTCGCCTGCGCGAGACCGACGCGGATCAGAGCGCCGATCACACCGCCGACGTAGATCGCGGCCAGGCGGCGAAGGTCGAGACCGGCTTTGTTCATCGCCGAAAATCCTAGTGGGATATTCATCGATACTTATCGATGAATTGCTAGTCTCCTGCGCATGACCCCGACCACGCTGCCCGTGATCGAGTGCTGCACGCCGCTGGCGGGGTCCTCGCTGAGCGAAGAGCGGTCGATCGAGCTCGAGGTCGTGCTGAAGGCGCTCGCCGACCGCCACCGGCTGCGAATCGTCAACCTGCTGCTGCGGGCCGGCGGCGAACCGGTGTGCGTCTGCGAGGCGCAGGACCTGCTCGGCCTCTCACAGGGAACCGTCAGCCATCACCTCAAGCAGTTGGTCGAGGCCGGCGTGGTCGAGCGCGAGACCCGCGGCACCTACAGCTACTTCAGCCTCGTCCCCGGCGCGCTCGACGCGGTGCGCGAAGTCTTCTCGCGGTGACGGAGCGTCCCGACCTGCGGCGGCGCGCCGCCGCCGAGGCGTTCGGCGCCTTCGCCCTCGTCTTCGCCGGCTGCGGCGCGATCGTCACCGACGCGGTCCACTCGAGCGTGCTCGGCGCCGTCGGCGTCTCGCTCGTCTTCGGCCTGGTGATCATGGCGATGGTCTACGCGACCGGCCACCTCTCCGGCGCCCACCTCAACCCGGCGGTGACGCTTGCCTTCGCCCTTACCCGTCACTTCCCCCGCCGCGAGGCGCTCGCCTATCTGGCCGCCCAGCTGCTCGGCGCGATCGCCGCCGCGGCGCTGCTGCTCGCGGTCTGGCCGAGCCAGCCGGCAGACCTGGGGACGACCCTGCCCAGCGTGGGCGACGGCAGCGCCCTCGTCTACGAGGCCGTCCTCACCGCCTTCCTGATGTTCGTGATCATGGCCGTGGCGACCGACACGCGCGCAGTCGGGGCCGGCGCCGCGATCGCGATCGGCGGCACGGTCGGCCTCGACGCCCTCTTCGGCGGACCGATCACCGGCGCTTCGATGAACCCGGCGCGCTCGATCGGCCCGGCCCTGGTCTCGGGCGAACTGCACGACCTCTGGATCTACATAGTCGCGCCGGTCGCCGGCGCCGCAATCGGCGCCCTCGCCTACCAGCTCGTGCGCGGAGAGCACCCGGCCTGATGGCGCGCGTCCTCTTCGTCTGCCTGCACAACGCCGGCCGCTCGCAGATGAGCGAGGCGCTCTTCGCGTGCGAGGCGGCGGGACGCCACGAGGGACGCTCGGCCGGGACGACGCCGGGTGAGCACGTCCACCCCGAGGTGATCGAGGCGATGGCCGAGCTCGGCATCGACGTCTCGCGCCGCGTCCCCCGCAAGCTCACCGCCGAAGACGCCGAGTGGGCCGACGTCGTGGTGACGATGGGCTGCGGCGACGAGTGTCCCTACGTCCCCGGCACCCGCTACCTCGACTGGGACCTCGAGGACCCGAAGGGCCGCCCGATCGAGGAGGTGCGCGCCACCCGCGACGAGATCGAGCGCCGGGTGGTCGAGCTGATCGACGAGCTCGAGGACTGATCTGACAGAGTCCGGCAGGTGAGGCTCTGCCGCTTCGCGACATCGACTGGCCCGCCGGCCATCGGCGTGGTCGATGCTGACGAGATCGTCGACCTATCGCAGTCGGGATTGCCCGTCGAACCGGCTGCGGCGCTGGCGGAGGTGGGGCGGGGTGGAATCGAGGAGCTCGCCGAGGGCGCGCCGCGCCTGGCGCTGTCGGAGGTCCAGCTGCTCGCGCCGGCGGTGCCGCGCAAGTACCTGGCGATCGCGCTCAACTACGCCGACCACATCGCCGAGATGGGGATGGAGGCGCCCGAGGTCCCGGTCTTCTTCAACAAGCAGGTGACCTGCGTGGTGGGGCCCGGCGCCGACGTCCACATGCCGAAGGTCTCGACCTTCCTCGACTACGAGGCCGAGCTGGCGGTCGTGATCGGCAGGCGCTGCCGCCACGTGCCGGTCGAGCGTGCCCACGAGGTGATCGCCGGCTACACCTGTGCCAACGACCTCAGCGTGCGCGACTGGCAGGGGCGGGCGCGGACGATGACGCTCGGCAAGTCCTTCGACACCCACGGTCCCCTGGGTCCCTGGCTGGTCACGCCCGAGGAGATCGGCGACCCCCAGGACCTGCGCATCCGCTGCTACGTCGACGACGATCTGCGCCAGGACGCGAGCACCGCCGAGATGGTCTTCGACTGCTTCCAGCAGGTCTCCCACCTCTCGGAAGCGTTCACGCTCGAGCCCGGCGACGTGATCGCCACCGGCACCCCGGCCGGGGTCGGCCTCGGGCGCAAACCGGTGAGCGAGAACATCCTCCACGTCGGCCAGACAGTGCGGGTCGAGATCGAGCGGATCGGCGAGCTGGTCAACACCGTGGTCGAGGAGCCGGACGGGTTCCTCGCCGGTGGTCGTTGACCGAGGGCGTTTCCCCCACCTCGGAAAAATTTCCACAGATTGATCCAGATGATTTAGGTTCGTTTGCATGGGCACGAAAGAGAGCGACCTGCCCTTTCGCATCCTCTGCGTCGACGGAGGCGGAATCCGCGGCCTGATCTCGGTGCGCGTCATCGCCGAGATCGAGAAACGACTCGCGACCAGGACCGGCGAGAAAGCTCGGGCGACCGACTACTTCCACCTCTTCTCCGGCACCTCGACCGGTGGCCTGATCGTGCTGGCGTTGACCGCGCCGCCCAACATCGAGGCTGCGCAGCTGGCCTCGTTCTACACGCGAGATGGTCCGAAGATCTTCGACCGCAGTCTCCTGAGCGAGGTGACCAATCCCCGGGGTGTCGCCGGGCCCTTGTACGGACTCGGCCCCCTCCGCGAAGCCGTCGAGACCAACCTCGGCACGAGCAAGCTCTCCGACGCGAAGCGTGACCTGCTCGTCTGCGCATACGACATGACCAAACGCGAGCCCTTCTTCTTCAAGCGCTGGAAGGCGCGCGAACCGGGTGGCTTCGACCCGCCGATCTCCGACGCGGCCCTGGCCACCTCCGCCGCCCCCACCTACTTTCCCTCGCACGGCATCGAGCTTCCCGGCGACGCGGACGAACGAGCGCTGGTCGACGGAGGCGTCTTCGCCGCCAACCCGGTGATCGCGGCGATCGCCGAGGCCCTCGGCCGTGCCGAAGACGAGCCCGCGGCGCTGTCGCTGGAGGACCTCTTCGTCGTCTCGATCGGCACCGGCCGCTTCGAGGCCGGCTTCAGCCAGAAGCAGGTCAGCGGTTGGGGCGCCCTGGGCTGGGTCGCGGGCGGAGGGAGCGAGCCGCCCATCCTCAGCGCGATGCTCGGCGGCTCCTCCGACGGCGCCGATTACTGGGCCCACATGCTGCTCACCACTCGCCGGGGAAAGAGCTGCCGGGCGCCGCCTCGGTCGGGCATGGCGAACGCTACTTCCGCCTCCAGGTCGAGCTGGAAGAGCCGATCGAGATGGACGACGCCAGCGAGGAGACGTTGGGACGCCTGGGGGCCGAAGCGGACCGCCTGATCGCCCAGCACGACGACGACATCGAGGCGATCGTCGACCGTCTGGCGATGGCGGGCAAGCTCGCATGAGCCCCGGGCCCGGCGCAGGTGACGACGCCCTGGCGCGGCTCCGCCAAATCGACCACATAGTCGTCCTCATGAAGGAGAATCGGTCTTTCGACCAGATGCTGGGCTACCTAATGCGTGATGGGCTGTCCGACGTCAACGGCCTGACCGGCGACGAGGTCAACTTCGTCGGCGAGGGAGAGGCGAGGGAGGAATACAAGGTCTTCGAATGGGGAGCGGACCAGACGGTCTTCCACCCCGAGATCGACCACAGCGGGAAGATCCTCGACCCCTGCCACTCGAAGGAGTGCGTGGCGGCGCAGCTCGCCAAAGGCAACGGGGGGTTCGTCAGCGACTTCATCAAAACCCGTCGTCTAAAAGACGAGCCGGTCGCCCTGCCGCCGGAGCTGCGAAGAGTGCCGATGGGCTATTACGCCGCCCAACACCTTCCCGTCTATGACCACCTGGCCCGCACGTTCAGCGTCTGCGACGCCTGGCACTCCTCGGTCCCGGGCGATACCTGGCCCAACCGGCTCTTCTCCCTCGCGGGCCGTGAGGGCGAGAAGGTCGGCTACAAGCGTGGCATCTGGGGGAGCATCCTTGCGGCGCTGCGGGGATTGCCGCCGGTCAAGGGCCTGCGCGACGCCCCGATCTACGAGGTCGAGGCGTTCACCCGCCAGCTCGACCTGAGCCAGTGGCGCTGGTACTCGCAGGACCCGGCGACGCTGCGGGCGGCCGACAAGGAGTACCGCAGCATCCGCGGCCTCAACCGCGACAACTTCGCCTTCTTCGACCGCAATCGGTTGAGCTGGAACGAGAAGGTGACGGGGGCCGCGCTCGACACCCACTCGAGCTTCCTCGATGACTGCGCCAGCGGCAGGCTGCGCCAGATCTCCTGGATCGACCCCAACTTCGCCGACCTCCACGTCCTCCACACCAACTCCAACGACGACCACCCACCGGCCGACATCCGGGCCGGCCAGGATCTGGTGCTGGAGGTCTACGAAGCCCTGGCGGCCAGCCCGAACTGGGAGAACACCCTGTTGGTCGTGGTCTACGACGAGCACGGCGGCTTCTACGACCACGTCGCGCCGCCGCCGGCACCGCCGGGCTCCGACTACCGGACCCTGGGCGTTCGGGTGCCGGCTCTCCTGATCGGGCCGCGCGTGCCGCACACCGTCTGCCACGAGACCTTCGAGCACACGAGCCTGATCGCGACGATCCTGCGCCGCTTCGCGGCCGATCCGGGCGCCGCCCTCGCCCGCATGCCCGCGCGGGTCCAGGGGGCGACACACCTCGGCGCCGCCCTGTCCGACGAGCCCCGTCGGGACCTGCCGAGCACAGAGGAGCTTCGCGCCCAGATGGACGGGTGGCGAATCGAGGCCCGCAACGCGCGGCGTGCCCGCCCCCGTCCCACTCATCCGGGCGAGGGTGCCGGCCGAGAGACCGTCCTCCACGACTTCCAGGAGGAGTTCCTCAAGTTCGCCCTGGCGATGCGCGACGCCGGCCTGCCCGGCGGCCAGCCCTGACGGCTGTCAGACCGCCTGGTCCAGCCCGTGCGGATGGAGGTGGTCTTCGGCCAGCTCCTTGAGGCCGACGCGGTCGATCTTGCCGGTCGGGTTGAGCGGCATCTCGTCGAGGACGACGATCTCCTCGGGCGCCTTGTAGCCGATCCGGTCGCGGCAGTGGACGATCAGGTCGGCGCTGCTCGGGCGCTCGGCCTCGGGCCGCAGGGTGACGTAGGCGCACACGTTCTCGCCGTGGACCGTGTCGTGGACGCCGACGACACCGGCCAGGGCGACAGCGGGGTGGTCGAGCAGCGCACCCTCGACCTCGAGCGGGCTGATGTTGGAGCCGTCGTGGACGATCACCTGCTTCTTGCGGCCGAAGAACCAGAGGTAGCCGTCCTCGTCGGCGCGGGCGAGGTCGCCGGAGTCGAGCCAGCCCTCGCGGAGGATCTCGGCGGTCGCCTCCGGCGCCTCCCAGTAGCCGACCATGCGGCTGCGGGTCCTGATCCAGACGCGTCCCACGGTGTCGGCCGCCTCGACCGACTGCCCTTCCTCATCGCGCAGAGAGATCGCGAAGCCGCCGATCGGCGGCCCGATCGAGCCCTGCTTGATCGGGCCGCTGGGCGGGTTGAGCGTGGCGATGCCGACCTCGGTCATCCCGTAGCCCTCGTCGATTGGAAAGCCGGCGAGGGCGGCGAACTCGGTCAGCAGCTCGGTCGAGACCTTGTCGGCGCCGGCCCGGCAGATGCGCAGCGAGGCGAAGTCGTCGTGGGTGACGTCATGGTCGCGGATCAGCGCCGCAAGCGCCGCCGGGATCATCGCCAGCACCGTCGGCTTGTGCTCGCGCAGCAGCGGCAGCAGCTCGTGCGCGTCGAAGCTGCGGGCAACGACCACTCGGGCGCCGACCGAGAGCGAGCTGAGCGCCCAGAGGAAGGAGCCGATGTGGGACATCGAGGAGCCCGGGAGGAAGACGTCGTCCTCGCCCAGCTCGAAGGCGGCGATCGCACTGGCCATCATCCAGCGCAGCGTCTCGTGCGAGTGGGTGACGCCCTTGGCCGGGCCGGTGCTGCCCGAGGTGAAGAAGATCGCGGCCGGATCGTCCAGCCCCGGGGAGGGCAGCTCGGCGTCTCCGGCCTCGGTCTCGACCAGGTCCTCGAAGCGGTGCGACGCCTCGAATCCGGCCTCGCCGTAGGAGATGGTTCCCAGCGGCAGCTTGCCGGCCAGCGCGCTCGCGGCCAGGTCCTCCCCGCGCTCGCCGTGGGCGAGCAGGACCCGGGCGCCGCTCACCTCGAGCGCATGGTCGATCTCGCGGTGTGTGTAGCGGTAGTTGAGCGGCGTGACGACGAGCCCCGCCTTGAAGCAGGCGAGGTAGTGGACGATCAGCCAGATCCTGTTCGGCATCAGCGAGGCGATCCGGTCGCCGGGCTCGAGCCCGAGCCCGAGGTAGGCGCGGGCGAGGCCGGCGCTGCGCTCCTCCAGCTCGCGCCAGGACATCTTCCGCTCGGCGGAGACCATCGCCGTCTCGTCGCGGCGCGACTCCAGCCCGACGCGCAGCAGGTCGTCGAGCGGCGCCGCCAGATCGTCCAGCTCTCTCCCCTCGATCAGCATCGGGGCGATGCTATGAGCCGAGGCGGCGGTGCACGTCGGTCGCCGTCGCCTGGTCGCGCGGGCGGACGACGATCTCGTCGACGTTGACGTGCGGGGGCTGGGCCAGCGCCCAGCGGATGCACTCGGCGACGTCCTCGGCCGTGAGCGGCTGCATGCCGTCGTAGACGCGCCGCGTCGCCTCCTCGTCGCCGCCGAAGCGGACCAGCGAGAACTCGGTCTCGACCATGCCGGGCGCGATCTCGGTGACCCGCACCGGCTGCCCGAGCAGCTCTTGGCGCAGGACGCGCAGGGTCGCCCGCTGGGCGTGCTTGGCGGCGTTGTAGCCGGCGCCACCGGAATAGGTTTCGAGCCCGGCGATGCTGGTGACGGCGACGACGTGCCCGTCGCCCGAGGCGATCAGCTTTGGCAACAGGGCGCGCGTCATCCGCATCGTCCCCAGCACGTTCGACTCGTACATCTGCAGCCACTGCGATTCGTCGGCCTCGGCGAACGGCCCAAGGCCGAGCGCCCCACCGGCGTTGTTGACGAGCACGTCGCAGGCCTCGACCTGTTCGGCGAGAGCGGCAACGGAGTCCGGATCGGTGACGTCGAGCTCGACCGCCTCGCCGCCGATCTCAGCCGCCAAAGCCTCCAGCCGATCGAGGCGGCGCGCCGCCAGGACGGTGCGATGGCCCTCGCCGGCGAGCGCCCGCGCCGTGGCGGCGCCGATGCCGCTCGAAGCGCCGGTGATCACCGCGGTCCGCATCGGGCCGACCTTAACGACCGGGCGGCAGCCTGTCAGCGCTCAAGCTCGGCCTGTTGTGTCCGATGAACCGTCATGGCTCGAAGCGATCCGTCGCAGCCTGCGCTCAGGGCGCCCGGCCAGTACGCCCGCGAACGTGGGCTGGAACTGAGCCTGAGACCAGTGCTCATCGCCGTGCTCGCGCTGCTCGCCATGCCCATCGCCTGGCAGGGAATCGGGCTACGCGGCGTTCCTCTCGTCGTCTTCGGGCTGGGAGCGATCGGGACGATGGTGAGCGCCGACCGCATCTACTCGGACCAAGCCGGCCGCTGGCTCCGCGGCGCGGAGGGCGAGAGGGTCGTCGGCGCGGTCTGCGCCAAGCTGAAGGCGGACGGTTGGCACGCCATCCACGACGTCTCACTTGGACACGGCAATGTCGATCACGTCCTCGTCGGTCCGGGCGGGATCTTCACGATCGAGACCAAGAGCCACCGTGGAGACATTCCCATCGACCACATCGATCCGAAGATGCTCAAACAGGCCTACGCTGAGAAGAAGCTGCTCGAACGCATCACAGGCCTCGACGTCCAGCCCCTGCTCGTCTTCAGCCGGGCCTACCTGGTTGGTTCGGTCCCCGCCCAGCGCAACGGAGTCACGATCCTGCCGGCTCGCATGCTCCTTCACTACTTTTCACGCTGCAGGCCTGTGCTCGACACAGCCGAAGCCACCAGGCTCCACGCCCACCTCGTGACGGCGCTATCCGTCTAGGGCGCGCTTCCTCTCAGAGTTCCCGGCGAGCCTGCTTCAGGCTGTTGACGTCGATCCGGTCCTGGTCTCGATTGGCGGCGCGCTTCATCGCCAGCAGGTCCTCGTACCCGCAGAACCGGCGCGGCTTGCCGTAGAAGTCTCGGGAGACAGCGTGGCCGGCGAGATCGGTGTAGTCGCCAATCTCCTCATCGGTCCCCTCGAAGCTGAAGGTCTGCATCACGTCGAGGCGGCCATGCTTGGTCATCAGGGTCCAGTTCCCGCCTTGCTGCAGGCCCTCGTAGTTGGGTCGCAGGTCGAACTCCGCCCTGAACTCGTCGAGGTCAATCGGGGTTGCCTCGAGCTCCTCGAGGGCAGCGGCAAGTCGACGGAGGTTCGCCTGCTTGGGATTGGGGCAGATATCGACGTCCTTGGTCGCTCGGGGGTGGCCATGCGCCGCAACCGCGAACCCGCCGATGATCACGTAGTCGACCTCGTGGGCGTCGATGACCTCCAGCAGCTCATCGACCTCGAGCGGGTGACGAGAAGTCGCCCCCGAGCGTCGATCGCGGCCCCCGGATCCCCGCGCCATCAGGTCTCCGCTCCCATCGCCAGCTCGGTGGCGACCCTGCTGAGCTCGGCCGCCTGCTCCAGACGCTCAGCCGGCGTGAGCTGCTCGTAATCGGCGCGCAGCTCAGAGATCGCCACGTTCCCGGCGCCGGGAGCCGCCTCGTTCAGCGGCGTCGTCGAGACGACCATCGTCTCGCCCATCGCCTCCATGATCCTGTTCAGGGTCTCGATCGAAGGGGAGACGAGATCGCGCTCTATTCGCGAGATCGCCGCCTGGCTGGTACCAAGGCGCCGAGCGAGCTCTGCCTGGCCGAGCTTGTGGCGACGACGCGCTTCGCGGACCAAGAGCCCGCAGCGAGGCGATTTTCTGGCGTCCTCCATACTGGGAGTATACGTCAAATTAGATATATAAGTGAATATTGATGTGGACGATTGCTGAGGGCTGCTGGCTAGAGGCTGCAGCCGGCTGCGGCGTGCCTCAATGAGGTACCCCAGAACCTCGGCATCCCTCCCGACACCTTGCCACCACCTGCTGTGCCGCTGGCGTTTTGGTGCTGAGATCGATCGAAGCGAGGTTACGCGGCATCTGTGCCAGATCGCCAACGCTCGCTCGCGCCAGACCGGCGAGGAGCAGAAGGCCGGCTAGGCCGGAGAGGTATGGGAGGGCAGCATCGTCTTGGATCTGCGCGACACTGCCACCGCCGCAGCGTAGCTGCGCGACCTCACCTGGGATTCGGCAGCGGATGCAGTCATCCAGATCGCGGACGTGGCGATGGAATTGCGCTTGGTGGTTAGCGCTGGTCGTAGCGTGCAGCAACAGATCTGGCCTTCGGTCCTGTAGTGCCTCTCGAGCACCCCGTTCGTTTGCCAGCGCTAGCAGGACGTCATAGCCAGCCTCAACCACAGCTGGCTCCTCGCCATACCATTGCTCGCTTGCGCGCACCCGTGCCCCCAGTCGGGTAGCCACGCGCTCCGCCTTGTTGGCTGCCGGTCCATTGGGATAGCCAGCGTCAGCAGCAAGAAAAAGCAACTGGCGGTTGAGGTTCTCGACTTCAACGACATCGCCGTCAACCACCGTCCATTCCCCCTCGGGGCCGACCAGTCCGAGCCAATAGCCGAGCGCTGCACCCACGCCGCCCGCTCCCACCTGCAGTACCCGACCAGCGTTCAGCGGTCCGGCAAGTGCTGGTCCCGTCATTCCGCCCGGCTTGCCGAAATCCCATAGGGAGTAATCAGGCAGTGGTTGCGAGGTCTCGCCCAACAACCTCTGGAACGCAAACCAGGCCCCCAGACACGAGGCCAGCATCGCTCCCCATGTATCACTTGCCTCTTCACCGACCAGGGCCGTCTCCCCATCGTTAGCAAGCAAAGCGTTCCACCCCTTGCAACCAAGCGAAAGCTCACCGCGCGCACCAATGCCGAGCCTGGCGATGGCTTCTGTGCGTGGTAGTTGCTCGACGACATCAACCACGATCATGGGGTTGATGTCCTGTGCCAACCCCGCGCTTGCTGCCACGAGTCCCTGGTGTCCAAACGGGTCGGGGCAAAGCAGCGGGCATTCGAGATTGCCCACCAGGACAAGGTGCCGGTGCGTGCGCGCCATCTGGTTTACAAGGCCGCAGATCAGGGCGTGTCCAGCTGGCGTGTGTGCAGCCTCGCCGACCTCGATCATTACTGGCCGCTCATCCTCTCGAAACCGCGGCTGATAGGCGAGCGTCGTCTTTCGCAGGCGTTGCTCGAACTCGCGCTCATTCATCGTAGGTCGATCTCCGCCGGCAGTACTCGCAGATGTTCACGCACGCTTTCGGGCTCAGCCAGCACCCATCGACCGTTCTGAAACTGATGCACGCCGAGGCCATGGAGCGGCTGCAACCCCACCCGTCCGTACCAAGGCGCGACGATCGAGAGCATCCCCTCGAACGGCATCAGCACCAGCTCATCGTCGCCTTCGGAGTGTTCGATCCAGTCTGTGGGGTGGCTGTGCAGCTGGGCGAGAAGCGCTAGTCCCGAGTCTCGCCCGGCCCGCTGCGCAGCTGCCACCGCGTTTGGTTCGCAGATCACATGGCCGGGCCCGTGGTCCGCATCTGGTGCCAGTGCCGTCGTCAAAAGCGTGAGCGCCCCCAACTCGCGGCCCAGCAAGAAGACAATGCCCTCGTGATCGCCGTCGGGTCCACGGAAGCTCGGCAGTATTCGCTCTATTGCGAGCACTGCCCCCTCGGCGATTGCGAACTCACCGCGTAGCTCACCCCTCGGCAGGGTGCGCCAAGTAGATGTCGCCTTGCGACCCTTGCGCCGCTTCACGGCAGCTCCCCCATGCGACCGCTACTGTCGCCAACCTCCAATGCGATTCGCGACAGCATGTCGCCGATCGTCTCCGCAAACGTGTACGCACTGGATCCAGGGTTGCGCCAATTGGCCAACGGCCCCCAGTCGCCGTGCGGCCCGCCCTGCTCAGCGAACGCCAACCGATTGAAATGGGCGCAAACGACCACGCCTTCTGTTCCACTCTCGATCACTAGCGCCGAGCCGCGCGGATACGGGTCTGCCGGGCGAGGGTAGGCCGCCCGTCCGATCCGCTCACCGCTGCGCGGGTCGACGAAGCGCCAGCATGGCGGCAGCGTCGGGTAGTCGTCAAAAACGCCCTCCAGTAGATAGGGCTCCCCGCCGGGGCCCGACAGGGCGACCCTTAGCCTCACCTCCTCTTCGTCGTATTCGAGTCGGCATCCATGGCGCTCCGCCCACCCCCGTGCGGCGGGCAACTCCTCCTCTATCTGGCTGCGGATTGCCGCGACAGGGAGCAGCCCCATCAGACTCCGCCCCCGACGTCGACCAACTCCAACTCGTCGCCGTCACGTACTCCAGCCGCCACCAGCTGCTTGTCACGGTCGAGGGCAACGCCGCCCTTGGCGAGCGTCGGTTTGCCGCGCTCGTAGCCGAACGCCTCGGCTGCCTCTTCGGCAGCCTCTCCAACTGAGAGGTGCTTTGACCAGCTGAACTGCCTTCCCTCGGTTGCCCGAGGCGCGAACACCGTCACCTCTAGCGTTTGCTTATCGGGCTTTTTCCCTTTGCCGTCCATCACGTCTCCCTTCCTGGGAATTGCGTGCTTGGCGGGTCGCTTCGATATCGAAGTTTTCGCCATGCACTTTGGTGTATAATTGAGAATAGCGTGAACCGCGGCGGTCGTCAACTATGGTGTGCGCCGCCGACGACGGTAGACTTCGTGATCGTTTGCGGTCCCGACCAGAGGAGGAGGGTGCGATGTCCGACAAGCTGGGGAAACGCCTGCAGGATGTGCGCAGACTGCGCGGCCTCTCGCTCGCACAGACCGCCACCGCGGCCCGAATTTCCGCCGCCTATGTCCAGAAGCTAGAGCGGGGCGACGTCGCTGCCCCCTCTCCGCACAAGCTCCGCGACCTCGCCAAAGCGCTAGATGTCTCCTACGCGGACCTAATGCGCCTGGCCGGCTACTTCGTCGAGAGCGAGGATGCGGATGCCCCCGTCACCGAGGAGGAATCCTCTGTACGCGTCCTCGCCCAAGCACTCCAAGCCGAGGACATCAGCGAGAAAGAGCTGGAGGAGCTAGGCGACTACCTTCGCTTCCGGCGCCAGCAGCGAGGTCGCGGATAGCGACCCATGCGGGCTCGCAATAGTCCGTCCGACGGTGCCGCTCTCATAGACACGCGCATCCGAAGTCGAATAGTCTGACATGCATGGAGCATAAGACGACCGAACAAGATGCCGAGATGACCGCCGACACGACGGCTTTGCAGGTAATCCTTGGCACCGATCTCGGCGATTTGGTCACCGAGTACCACCAACCCCTTGCCAGCGAGGATCGCCGCCACCTAGAGGAAGAGCTGGAGGACGTCCAGCGGGCACAAGCGGCTGCGGCTGCTCGTCTTCCCAATCTCTACGCGGACTGAGCTCTTGGTACCCGTCGACTGGGCGCGGACGGACGTTTCGCGTGCCTACCAGCTTCCCGCCGACCGTGACGCGCTAATCGCCCGTTACTCGGCTGACTCGAACTCGCTGCAGCTGGCCACGATCTTCGACTACCTCGAGGAACATGCGGCTGACCGGGTTTTCGTCGAGTCGCCCTACGTCGACTTCGACTACCGCTCGGAGTTCGCAAATCTCTATGCCCGCATGTTCAATCCGCCGCCAGACAAGTGCGAGCGCCTCCTCTTCTTCAAGGACGGCATTTTCCTTGGTTTCTGCGTAGCGAGGCCTTCGGTCAAGCCAGTCGGACGTTCGGCCCTCGCGCCGCCGCCCTCTTTACAGCCTTTTGTTTCCTGTGTCGCGCGTCATGTCGTGCATCCCTATGGGCAACAGTACGAAGTCAAAGCGTGGCCCTTTCTCAGCCAAGACGGCGTCTACGGGCGCTGTGCCCATGCCGCAATCTGGGCAATCGCCCGCTATCACCACCTCCGGCATAACGGACCCCGCTGTTCAATTGCCGCCGTTGTCGAGGCTTCGGGTACCCGCATCGCCCCTGACAAGACCTCACCTTCCAGCGGCCTGTACCTGCAGGAGGTAGCCGACGCTTTTGCCGGGCTCGGCTTGCCCGCTATGCCCTACACCCCGGCTGAGCTCTCAAGCGGCCAGAACCTTCAGGCGATCGTCTGCCGTTACCTCAACTCCGGCTTCCCGGTGGCCCTGAGCACGCCTCGACACCTCACGGTCTTGATCGGTTACGGCTATCGCGATGGCAAGCTTTTTTGGGTGCGCAGTGACGACAACGTTGGTCCCTACCAGGAACTTGAACAATGGAATGGCAAGCGGGACGGTGCAGCGGATCAGTGGGACATGCTGCTCGTGCCGCTACCGGCCCGGATCCACGTTCCTGGCGAGGCGGCTGAGATCTGGGCGCGGCTGACCCTGCTCGAACAGGCCGGCGCCATTGCCGAGACTGCCCACATCGCCGAGGAACTCAAGGCTGACAAATTGCGGATACGCAGTTACGCGATTGATTCTGCCGAGTACAAGCAGCGTCTCCGCTCGCGCGGTCTGGGGGAGGAGGTTGTCCATCACCACCTGTTGACGCCTGCGTCGGTCTGGATTTGGGTTACGGAGTTCCAGCGTCGGGGCGTTACGGACTCGAAGCGAGTCGTCGGCGAGGTGGCGATCGACGCGACCAGCCACCCCCGCCGTCCGCAGCCGGTCTTCGCTAATTTCCCCGGCCGCGTGGTCGCCTGGCTGCCGGGTGAGCATGCCCCACGTGCAAAGGCAGTTACGCCAGTCGAGCTCTATGACAGCGCCCTGCCGCGTCGCGTTCCGGCTTGAGGAGTTTCCTGGGATCAAGAGACGGCTTGTCCCACCCAGCCGGTCAAATTCTTCCGAAACCGCGCATCTCTGCGTGCATCAACGGCTGAAGTCTGGTCGCGGGTCTACGTCGCCAGGACATAGGGCCACGTGTGCCGTGCTCGGCTTCCGCTGCCACCAGTCCTGAGCTTGTTGGGCTGGTCGCTACAGGTGGGGTAATTCGCGCGCATCGGCCTGACTAGCGGCCCCTGGGTGGCGCAGGAGGGTATTCGGGAGGAGTTGGCGGCGCCGCTGCCTAAATCTCCCTAGCTCCGTTTTCGATGCCCATCGTCGCCGATTGCCGCTGCCCATAACCGGCGAAATCGCCCCGAAAGTCCAGACTTCAGGCCCTGAAAGAATGAATGGCGAGGGCCGGAATCGAACCGGCGACACCACGATTTTCAGTCGTGTGCTCTACCAACTGAGCTACCTCGCCTGGGAAGCGCGCGGTTGCGGCCGCGCATGGGAAGGCTAGCGACCGGGCGGCGGCGAGGCTGATTCGATTCGGCCATGGCTTGGGGCCGTGCAGCGCTGGTATTGAGCGTGGCGAGCGTCGTGGCGGTGGTGCTCGTCTCGGGCGGGCCGCGAGACGAATCGTTTCGACTGCCGAATGATCCGCAGTGGCTGGCGCGGGCACGGCCGCTCGGGCCGGATGCGCCACGGTGGGCGCAGCGGATGTACCGGCGCTCGCTGCTCGTCCTGCGGGCAATGGTTGACCCGCAAACGGGAGCGGTCGTCGCGGGTCGGCGTGATGGCTGGGAATACGTCTGGCCGCGGGATGCGGGCGCGGCGGCGATCGCGCTTGCGTCGGCGGGCTATCGGGGTGAAGCGCGACGGGTCGTTCGCTTCCTCATGGGGCTGGACCTCGACGCCGCGGCGCGCTTCCACGAGGACGGGAAGCCGGTCGAAGGGCGAACCGCCCAGGGGGATGCGACGGGGTGGGTCGACGCTGCGGCAGGGGCTGTTGGTCTTGACATCCGAGTTGCTGCCCAGCCGTGGCGCGAACATGCGGACTATCAGGAGGGTGAGGCGGGCGATTACCTGGGGAACGCGATTGCGGCGGCCGGCGAACCAAAGGACATACCTGCAGGTGGTCCTTCGGTTCGCCGGCCTGCGGAAAAGGAGATTCGGAGGGATTTCGGAGCGACTGGGGCGCTCGTGCGGAAAGCGCACGATCCTGAGTCAGGGGTCGACTCCGCTGCCGCATGGGCGGTTCGTCCCTTCCGAACTCGAACTCTCTTTCCGCTGGCGCGTCGCACGCTGCTGCAGATCGCAGCCGAGAGCGGCCGCTACGGGATCGTCCCGTCCGAAAACTGGAGTGGAGGCAACGACCCGTGGACGGCACCGACCGCATGGACAGCCTGGAGTCTCGCCGCCCTCGGCGAGCGACGAGCGGCACTGAAGCTCATGGCCGCGCTGCGCCGGGCCGAGACGCCGCTCGGGCTCCTCCCGGAGCGCGTCGACGCCCGCACCGGCGTTCCAACCTCGACCACCCCGCTCGCCTGGTCCCACGCTTTCGCGGCCCTCGCCATCCGCCAACTCTGGCCTCAAGGCTAGGTGCAACGCATTTTCCATGCGATGGATGGAAAACGCGTTGCACCTAGGGAGGGTGGGGTCGGGTTAGAGAGCGTCGAGGGCGAGGTCGACGGCCTCGCGCGGCGTCTCTGCGAGGAGGACGCCGGGGGCGTCCTCCATCGCCTCGCGGCCACTCAGGGTCCAGCTGCGCAGGGCAATGACGGTGCGATCGATCGCGCGGGCGAAGCCGATCTCTGAGAGCGTCCCCCACTCGCCGCCGATCGCGATCACGACGTCGCCGGAGGAGACGACCGCGAGGTTGCGCGCGTGACCGATCCCCGTGGCGACGACGTGCGTGCAGTAGGAGTTCGCTTCGCCGATTTCGTGGCCCGGCACGATCCCGATCGCCTCACCACCGGCCTCGCTCGCCCCGCGGCAGGCTGCCTCCATCACGCCCGACATCCCGCCGCAGACGAGCGTCACGCCGGCCTCGGCCAGGAGGCGCCCAACCTCCTCCCCGAGTCGCGCCAGCTCCGAGCCGAGCTCGGCGTGACTGGAGCCGATTACGGCGACCTGCCGGGCGCGCTCGGAAGGGTGGGAGTGGGTCTCGACGGAGCCTCCCCGCTGTTCGCGACGGCGAGGCCCACTCCCACCCTTCACGACTCCCCCCGCATCGCCCGCATCAGCTCCAGCGCGCCCTGCTTGTGCAGCGGCTCGTTGAGGTTGCCGCACTTCGGGCTCTGCACGCAGGACGGGCAGCCCGACTCGCAGGGGCACTCGGCGATCAGCCGCTCGGCGTCGCCGAGCAGGCGCTCGAACTGCTCGTAGCCCCGCAGCGTGATCCCCACCCCGCCGGGATGCCCGTCATAGATGAAGATCGTCGAGCGACCGGTCTGGAAGTGGACGTTGGTCGAGAGACCGCCGATGTCCCAGCGGTCGCACATCGCGATCAGCGGCAGCACGGCGATCTGGCCGTGCTCGGTCGCGTGCAGCGAGCCGAGCAGGACGTCGGGCGGCAGCCCCCCGCTCAGCCGCTCCGGCAGCACGTACCAGAGCGCCTGGGTGACGAACTGCTGCTCGGGAAGCTCCAGGGCGACGACGTCGAAGGGCTCCTGGTCGGAGATCGAGACCCGCTGGTAGGCGATCACCTGCTCGGTGACCGAGACCTCGCCGAAGTGCAGCTCGACGCCCGCGGTCGAGCGTTGCTCGCACACCCGCTCGATGTAGATCTCGGTCTCCTTCTTCGGCCGCGTGTACCAGTCGCCGTCGAAGCGGGAGACCACCGCGCGCCGCCCCGCCGCGTCGAGCTGCTCGACCTCGTAGGAGCGGCCGAGGTGGAGATAGATCGCGCCCGGGTGGATCGTGGTGAAGGCGCGCTCCGCCTCGACCAGGCCGAGCATCTCGCCCGAGTCGCGCTCGATCACCGCCACCGAGTCGGCCGAGGCGGAGCGCAGGGCGATCTTCGAGGCGACGAACTCGCTGCTGCGCGGCATCACTCGGCCCGCGGCCTGGCGCAGCTGCCCGGCGGCGACGAGCCGCTCGGCGCGCTCACGCCACTCCTCGCCGAAGATGTCGGCGTCCTCGTCGCCCAGCGGCATCTCGTAGGCCGCGGCGACCATGTGCCGCGAGGCAATCTGCTCGCTGGAGTGGTCGAGGATCGCCGCCTCAACCGGCCGCCCGATGAACTCGTCCGGATGACGGCAGAAGAACTGGTCGAGCGCGTCCTGGCCGGCGACGTAGACGGCGAGCCCGCGGCGTCGTCGTCCCGCCCGCCCCCACATCTGACGCAGGCTGGCAACCGTGCCGGGGAAGGTGACGCAGATCGCCGCGTCGAGCTCGCCGACGTCGATGCCGAGCTCGAGCGCGTCGGTGGCGACGACGGCCAGCAGCTCGCCGGCCGAGAGCCGCGCCTCGATATCGCGCCGCTGCTGCGGCGTGTAGCCGCCGCGGTAGGGCGCGATCCGAGCCGCCAGCTCCGGCTTCCCCCGCGCCTCCAGCGATTCGCGGGCGAAGCGCTGGATCAGCTCGATCCCCCGCCGGCTCTTGAGGAAGCAAATCGTCCGCACGCCGTGGCTGACCAGCTCGGCAAGCAGGTCGGCCGCCTCACCCAGCGGCGAGCGGCGCGTCCCGGTTGCCTTGTCGATCAGCGGCGGGTTCCACATCGCGATCTCGCGTCCGGCGCGCGGCGCCCCGTCGTCGTCGATCAGCTCGAACGGCGTCCCAACCAGCTCCTCGGCGAGCCCGACCGGGTTGGCGATCGTCGCCGAGGCGAGCAGGAAGCGCGGCTCCGATCCGTAGGCCCGGGCGACTCGCCGCAGGCGCCGCAGCACGTTGGCGACGTGCGAGCCGAAGACCCCGCGGTAGGTGTGCGCCTCGTCGACGACGACCCAGCCGAGGTTGGCGAGGAAGTCACCCCAGCTCTTGTGGTGGGGAAGGATGCCGATGTGCAGCATGTCCGGGTTGGTGAGGACGAGGTTGCTGCGCCGCCGAATCGCCGGCCGCTCCTCGCGCGGCGTGTCGCCGTCGTAGATTGCCTCGCGCAGGCCGGGCGGGCGCAGCGCTGCGAGCTTGCGCGCTTGGTCCTGGGCCAGCGCCTTGGTCGGATAGAGGTAGAGCGCCCGGCGCTTGGCGTCGCCGGCGATCCCGTCCAGCACCGGCAGGTTGAAGGCGAGGCTCTTGCCCGAGGCGGTGCCGCTGGTGATCGCCAGATTCGAGGACACCGCCGCCTTCATGGCTGCGAGCTGGTGCGAGTAGAGGCGCTCGACACCGGACCGCTTCAGCGCCTCGACCAGACCCGGGTTCAGCGAGCCCGGCAGCGGCACGAGCTTCGCCCCCCGCTCCTCCTCGCTCGACTCGGCGACGATCCGCCCGTCGCGTCGCGCCGGATCGAGGGCGATCGACCAGGGTGCCTCGAGCAGGCTCTTCGCCATCAGGCGAGCGCCCCTGCCACTCGCATCGCCTGCAGCGAGCTGCGGTCGTGGACGCGGAGCACGTCGGCGCCGCCGCGCACGGCCAGCGCCACCGCCGCGACCGTGCCCCACTCGCGCTCGCCCGCCGGCCAGCGCTCCTCCCAGGAGCCAGCCAGCACAGCGCCGATGAAGTCCTTGCGCGAGAGCGAGACGTAGAGCGGCAGTCCGAGCGAGCGCAGCTTGGGCAGCCGCCGCAGGATCTCCAGGTCCTGCTCGGCGGTCAGGTCGAAGTCGAGTCCGGGGTCGATCGCGATCTGCTCCTCGCTCACCCCAAGTCCCACGGCCTGCTCGACTCTCCCCCCCAGCCACGCCTTCAGGTGGTCGACCACGTCGCCGTACTCGGGCGCGGGCCGATCGACCCGCGGCGGCCCCTCGATGTGCATGAGGACATAGCCGCAGCCCGTCTCGGCGACCAGCTCGAACATCTCCGGCGAGCCGCCCGAGATGTCATTGATCGCGTGCGCGCCAGCTTCCAGCGCCGCCCGCGCCACCTCGACCGAGAAGGTGTCGGCCGATACAGGCACGGTAGCGTCGGCGAGCCCTTCGATCGCCGGCACCAGCGCCGCCGCCTCGACCTCTGCCGCCACCGGCGGTCCGCTGCGCGCCGCCACCGCGCCGACGTCGAGCATGTCGAAGCCCGACTCGACCAGCGCCCGTCCATCGGCGATCGCCTGCTCGGGGGTGCCGCTGCGCGCCCCCTCGAACATCGAGTCGGCGGTCACGTTGACGATCCCGGCCGCGAGCGGCTGGCCATCGTCCCGCCGCCAGATGCACACAGGATCGCGCTTCGCTCCCTCGCGAGGAATCAGATTGCGACGCTTCGGTCGCTCCGCGCTCACAGGGGCTACCGTAACGGCCCGCACCATGGCACTGCGATGCGTCTACACCGATCTCGACGGCACCCTGCTCGGCAAGGGCTCCTCGCTCTTCCGCGACGCCGAGGGGGGCTTCTCGTTGGCCCAGGCGCGCGGGCTCGAGGCCTGCCAGCGGGCAGGGGTCGAGGTGGTGATCATGTCCGGCCGCCGCGAGCCACAGGTGCACGAGTGCGCCCGCCTGATGGGCCAGTCCTCCTATATCTACGAGGCCGGCTGCGCCTTCGCGATCGACGGCGAGACGACGCTGCTGACCGGCGACCTGGTCCCCGACGAGGACGGCACGGTCTACGAGAAGATCGAGCAGCGGGGCATCCCGAAGATGCTCTTCGAGCGCTTCGAGGGACGACTCGAGTACCACGCCCCCTGGCACAGCGGCCGCGTCCTCTCCCACCTCTTCCGCGGCAAGGTCGACGTCGAGGAGGCCAACCGGGTGCTCGAGGCCGAGGGCCACGACGACCTGCGCCTGCTCGACAACGGCGCGATCGGCCGTGAGATGCCCGCCGTCGACGGACCGACGCACGCCTACCACCTGGTGCCGAAGCTGGTCAGCAAGGCGGGCGCCGTAGCCGCCCACGCCCGCGCCCGCGGCTATGACCCGGCCGAGTGCATCGGCGTCGGCGACTCGGTCGAGGACCTCGAGGTCGCCGCCGCGGTCGGCCGCTTCTTCGTCGTCGCCAACGGGCCCGAACGCGACCCCGGCCTGCGGGCCGCGCTGCCCGCCTGGGACAACGTCACCGTCACCGAGGGGACGATGGGCGACGGCTTCTACGAGGCGGTCGTCTCGACCCTGGTCGAGCGCCGCTGAGAGTCAGCCGTAACCCTCGAAGGCGTAGGGGTTGAGGAACTGGCGGTGCCAAAAGTAGGAGCGCTCGACCTCGCTCAGCCGCGCCAGCTCGCAGGCCTCAGCCCACCGGGTCTCGATCGCCTCGACCTGGGCGTCGATGATTTCGCGCGCCTCGGCCTCTCCCAGCAGGTAGGTCGAGGCCGCTTCGACGCAGCCGCTCAGCCGGCTCAGCCGAAATCCGTTCGGCGCGATCGCCATCGCCTGGGAAGCCTCTCTGCCGCTGCGCCCCTGGGGGCAGATGTCATAGGCGGGGGCCAACGTCAACTCCTCCCCCTCCCAGAAGGCGGCGTGGTTGCGCGCGTGATCGTCGGTGTTGCCGACCAAGATGTTGAAGACGATCCGGGCGAAGAGCTCCTTCAGCGTCTTCTTCGGCTCGGTGAAGCGCTCACGCACGATCTGCGCAAGGTCGGCGTAACTCGCGTAGCGTGCCGCCATCTCGTCGAGCTCGAGCATCGTCAGGGCCGAGACGATCGCTCGTCGCCTCTCCCCACCGGGCCCGCTGACTCGATCGAAGCGCTCGACGAGGAGCACGTCCTTGCCCATCGAGCTGGTGAGCTCAACGGGTGCGACATCGAGGCCCGCCCAGGCGGCCAGCAGCATCGCCATGAACTCGCCCTTGACCACGGAATAGGAATCGGTGGTCGAAGAGAACTTGGCGATCAGCCTCCGTCCCTCATCTGCGATCAGCGCCTTGGGACGGGCGCCGCCGACCGAGCTGCCGTGCAGCAGCGCCCGGTCCAGGCCAGCCGAGAGGGGTTTTTTTTCGTCGACCAGGCTCGCTGCTTCCTGCAGTTCCACGAGCGAAGCGTCGCCGTCGCCCCGCGCGACATAGGCGCTTGGGGACTCCTGGAAATCGAGCGCCCCGATCCGGTCGGAGCCCGACTCCAGCATGTAGGTGAGCGGGCCGAACACGGCAGGGTCCGCCGCGTCGGCGGCAGAGCCGAGCAGGCGATGCATAACGACTCGCTGCCCCCAGGCGTCGGGCATCGCGTCGTTGACGCAGCCAGCCACGGTCAGCCCGTCGAGCGGCGCAATCAGACCCGGTCGCAGCGGCAGCTCCGGCAGATATAGCGGCATCGCAACCTCTCGCTCGAGATAGCTCTGGCCGTAGTTGAAGTTGACCAGATCCCCGATCGCGTGCAGGCGCCCGGCGACGACTGGCTCGGGCTCTCCTGGCAGCCAAACCCAGACGTAGGCTTCGTCCGGCTGCCGTCCCCGCTCAGAACTCATCCTTCACGTCCTCCCCGCGAGGTCGAACCCGCTCGGGCAGCAGGGCGGCGCGCGCGCGGGTGCGATCGAGATCGAGGGTCAGCCGCGAGCGATCGGCATGGAAGAGGGGGACACCGACCAGGAAGGCAGCCTCGAAGGCGGTTCCGAGCCGGACGCTCGGATCACCGCGCTCGATCCTGATCAGGGTTCCCGGCGTTATCCCCGCCCGTTCGGCGAGCTCGCGTTGGGACCAGCGGCGCCCACGGCGGCCCAGCCGGATCTGCTCTCCCAGTAGCTGGGCGGCCTCGATCGCGTAAGGAGAGTACGCTCGTGCGCGGCTCATAGAACTTCAATATAACAAACTTTACACTAGTTAACTTCGAAATTTCGAAGATACCTGCGCCCAACCCCGAGGATATAGGGGGTCCACCCAAGGTGTAGCTAGTATCGACCTGTTCCCGCCAACCCGACGCAAAAGGAGCGCCTCTTGTCGCATGACACCGCGACGGTAGCCGAGCAGGAGTACCTGGAGATCATGTTCTGGCTCGAGGAGGCCGGGCTGCCGATGACCGGCGCCAACATCGCCCGCGCGATGCAGCTCTCGCCGCCGACCGTGCACGAGATGATCGGCCGCCTCATTGACGACGGCTACGTCGAGCGCAAGCCCGACAAGTCGCTCGACTTCACGCCGTCGGGACGCGAGCACGCCAGCCACATCGTCCGCCGCCACCGCATGATCGAGCGCTTTCTCACCGACGTGCTCGGCATCCCCTGGGACGAGGTGCACGAGGAGGCCGAGCGGATCGAGCACGCGATGTCGCCGGTGCTCGAGGAGCGGATGCGGGCGGCGATCGGCGACGCGACCACCTGCCCCCACGGCCACCCGATCGTCGAGGGCGCCCGCGAGCAGGGAGCGCTCCTGGCCGACGTCGAACCGGGCGCCAAGGTCACCGTGCTGCGCTTCGAGAACGAGGCCGAGGAGCTGCTCCACTACCTCAAGGACGCCGGCCTGCATCCCGGGCTCGAGGGCTCGGTCGAGAGCTCCGGCGAGGACGGCGTGACGATCGTCTCAGCCGAGAGCTCCCACCACGTCTCGCGAAGCGTCGCCGAGACGGTCTCGGTGCGCGCCGACCCGGCGCCGCCCCCGCGGGCGACGATTCCCGAGCAGCTGGTCCTTTCCAGCGACCGCTACGGACGCTGACCTAGAAGGCGCCGATGCCCTTCGGCGTGCCGACGCCGGTCGGCCCGTCGTAGCCGACCGCGCCTTTGCACATGATCGTCGAGCAGCTGCCGTTCGAGCCGCTCGTCACGTCGTGTAGGACGGCCGAATCGCCGAGATGCGTGTAGAGGCCGGAGGCGGACGAGGTTCCGCTCGGCAACCCGCCCGCCAAGGCGTAGACCGCGGCGACCAGCGGCGAGGAGAGGCTCGTGCCGCCGATTTGGAACCAGCCCAGGCGGCCCTGGTACCGGACAGAGTCATAGACGGCCGCACCCGTGCTCGGCGCGGCGTCTGCGGCCACGTCGGCGGTACCGCGCTTTCCGGCGCAGGCAGTGAGGAAGCTCTGCCAGGACGGCGCTTTGACGTAGAGACTGCAACCGCTGCCGGCGCCGCTCCAGACGCTCTCGCTGCCGTAGGTATTACCGGCGCCGAGGGTCAGCGTCGTGCCGCCGACCGTGATCACGTTGGGCGAGGCGGCTGGGAAACCGAAGGACCCGTAGCCGTTGTCGCCCGAGGCGACGGTGACGGCGACGCCGGGGTGGTTGTAGGCCGTGTCGTTCACCTCCGAGGAATACTCGGAGCCGCCGTAGCTGTTGGAGATCTCGTTGGCGCCGAGTTTCGCCGCCGTGTTCACCGATGCGGCGAGATTCGCGAGGCTGTTCGAGTTCGCCTCGACGAGGAGGATCTTGCAGTTCGGGCAGACCGCGTGGGCAACCTCGACGTCGAGCGCGATCTCCAGCGACCAGCCGCTGTTCGCCTGCGGGAAGGGGCCCGCGGCGCTGCCGCTCTGGTTGACCTTCTGGAAGCACGGATTGGAGCTGTTGCACTGCGGCAGCCCGAACTGTTTGCTGTAGACGTTGAGGTCGCTGGCGATGTTGGGGTCGTCGTAGGCGTCGACGATCGCGATCGTCTGCGCGGTGGACGCCGTTGCCGGCAGGCCGTAGGCGCCGCGGAACTGAGCGGGGCCGTAGCCCTTCGGCGCGGTTTCGGCCCTCGGCGTGCCGTTCGCGTTCGTCACCACATGCGCATGGCAACGGGCCGAGCCGGGCGAAGCGGGCCCGGGACAGACGGGTGCCTGTGACGCGGCGCCCGCACTGGAGGGCAGAAGGAAGCATGCGCTGGTTGCCGTGGCAAGAATCGCCAGCTTGGTCTTCGCCTTCCACTGCTTCATCGTGACTCCGCCTCCCGCTCGATTGACCCCGGAATCCTAGACGGAATCCAGATCATTGGTGCGGAATTTCCGTCCAGTTGTCAGGCGGGAGAGCCGGCGCGGATGCGCTCCAGCGCGCGAGAGATGCGCGCGACGCCCTCGGGGATCTTCTCCGGGGGCACGCTGGCGAAGGAGAGGCGCAGGCTGTTGCCGCCCCCGTCGATCATGAAGTCGGGGCCGGCGACGAAGGCGACGCCCTCGCCCTTGGCCTCGGCGAGCAGCGCCGTCGTGTCGGTGCCCTCGGCGAGGTCGAGCCAGAGGAAGTAGCCGCCACCCGGGACGACGAACTCGGCCTCGGGGATCTGGTCGTTCAGCGCCTCGACGAGCGCGTCGCGGCGCGCCCGCAGCGCATCCTTGACGAAGGCGATGTTGTGGTCGAGGCCGCCGGAGCGGCAGAGCTCGAGCACGATTGACTCGGCCAGCATGTTCGGCGAGATGTAGGTCTCGTTGGCGCGCTTGGCGAGCTTCGCGATCTCCCCCGCGGGCCCGGCGAGGTAGCCGACGCGCACGCCGGGGCTGACCGTCTTGGAGAAGGAGGACGCGTGGACCACGCGCCCGGCCTTGTCGATCGAGAGCATCGTCTCCAGCGCCTCTCCCTCGAAGGGCAGCTCGCGATAGGGGTCGTCCTCGAAGATCCAGAAGCCGTGCTCGGCGGCGAGCTCGACCAGTCGCACGCGCTTCTCGGCCGAGAGCGTGCAGCCGGCAGGGTTGTGGAAGTTGGGGATGACGTGGGCGAGCTTCAGCGGCCCTTCGGCGAGCGCCGCTTCGAACGCGGCGACGTCGAGCCCGTCGGCCTCCAGCTCGACCGGGACCAGCTCGACGCCGAGCCGCTGCAGCATCAGCAGCGTGCGGTCGTACGTCGGCTGCTCGACGAGGACGCGGTCACCGGGCTCGAGCAGGTGCTCGAAGAGCATCGCCCCGGCCTCCAGAGAGCCGTTGGCGACCATCACCTGGCCGGCATCGAGGCCGCCATGGCGCTCCGCGATCCACTGGCAGAGGCCCGGATGCCCGATCCCCGTCCCGTAGGAGAGCGCCTTTTCCCAGTCCTCGGCAAGCGCGACCGCAGCCGCCTCCCGCACCGCCTCGCGGGGCAGGATGTCTGCGCTGGGCGCTCCTCGGGCAAAGGAAATCGTGTCCGCGGCCATCGCCAGCGAGCCTAGCAACGCCTCGATGTCGCCGATTTCTTGCCCAAAGGGGAAGAACTCAGGCGTGTCTGAGCTTAGACCCCCGTATGGGTGGGAAAGCTCAGACACGGCCGGGGGTGATCCAGAAGCGACACGTAGCGCAGCTGGCCGAACAGCAATACGGGGTCGTAGCGCTACGGCAGCTGGAAGGGCTTGGTTTTAGTCGGCGGGCTATCGAGCGGAAGCTCGATAGCTGGCAGTTGAGGCCCATGCATCGCAACGTCTTTGCGGTCGGGCATAGAGACATCGGCCAACGCGGAAGATGGCTGGCGGCCGTCCTCGCGTATGGACCCAATGCATTGCTGAGCCACCGCAGTGCAGCCGCCCTCTGGGGTCTTGAGGCACCCAGAAGCCACGCGGTGGACGTCACCGCCGCGACGGGCCGCCAGGGGGTCCTCCGCCGCCCCAAGATCTGGATACACCGTGGAAGGCTCGACCCGGAAGACCGAGCCCTTCAGGCGGAAATCCCGGTCACAACGGTCGCTCGCACGCTCTTCGACTTTGCAGAAATCGTCGGATATGGCCGCCTCGCCTCTGCTTGGGAGGAGGCAGACCGTCGGGAATTGCTCGACCTCTCCGCAGTGGAGAGGGTGTGCGAGCGTGGCCGCGGACGTCGCGCGCTGAAGCCGATGCGACGCCTGCTGGGGGAAGCCCGCGCCGGAGAGGAAACTCGCTCGCCTCTCGAGGATCTCTTTGCCGATTTCTGTCGAGTCCGACGCCTGCCAAAGCCCGCCTTCAACGCCCCAGTCCTCGGCTTCCTCATCGACGCGCTCTGGGACAAACCGCGGGTGGTCGCCGAGCTCGATAGCTGGGAATTTCACCGCCATCGAGCCGCCTTCGAGCGTGATCGAGCCCGCGATTCGGCACTTCAGGCCGCCGGCTACCGGACTATTCACATTACCCACCGCCGGCTTCGCCGAGAACCAGACGTAGTCGAGCACGAGCTCCGCGCCCTCCTCGGGGGTGTCTGAGTTTGACCACCCATAAGGGGGCAAAAACTCAGACACGTCTGGTGTGGGGCGTGGGGGTGCTTGGCTGAGCTGCGCAGCACTTCGACGGCGATCTTTACCCATCTCGGTCGGGCTTTCGCCGACCCCGCAGGCCGAACCTAGAAATCGAGCGATACCTATACTCGCGGCGATGGTGCGGGCGCACGAGGGGTTTCGCAGGCGGGCTGCGCTCACGGCAGCGATCGCGCTCCTCGCGTCGATCGCGGCGATGCTCGTCCTGACCGGGGCAGCCGCCGATCCGCGCTCCCCCGAAGACCCGGCGGAACGGTTGGTGCTGCGCCTCCACGACCTGCCGCTCGGATACTTCCCGCTCACCCCCGAGGGAAGCGACTTCGAGTTCATCTGCGAACCGCTCGACCCGTCTGAACCGCAGCCCGCCCTCGCGAAATTCATCATGCGCTACTCACCGCGGGGCTGCATGGGCATGTACGTCCGCTTCTACCGGGTACCCGGCCTCGTGTCGCATGCTGAGATGGTCGGCACGGCGGCGCTCGACGCGGGCAGCACCCAGGCCGCCGAAGCCGGCTTTGCTGTCGCGCCGGAGATCCTCAGCTACTTCACAGAAGACGAAATCGCGGAGGAGATCACGCCCACGGCGACGGTCGGCGACGCGACCCGCCTCTTTCATTGGCTGAACGCTCCGAGCTTCCTTAGTCGCAGCCGGCGCTTTGGCTCGTTCCTGGTTTGGCGTTTGGGCGATGTCCTTGGCACCGTGCTCGCGTCAGCGGGTTCGTTGGAGGCAAGCGACCGAATCGCCGAACAGCTCGCTCGGCACCAGCAGGCGCACATCGAAGCTCCGACGCCCTACACCCGGGCGGAACGAAACACCAGTGAAGTCGGCTTGGACGATCCCGCCTTGAAGCTGCCGGTGTACTGGTTCGGGCGGAGCTTCAGACCGGGCCATGGCCTGCCGGTCGCCCGTCTCGAGGTAGGCGGCAGGGCGCGCTACTTCGGCTCAGGCCTGACCGCTGCGAAGGTGGAGCTTCAGTACAGCAAGGAGCTCAGCCTCAGCTCGTGGACGAAGCGGGGATGGCGGCGGTTCCTCGCCTCCACCGACGGCAGGGAAATCTTCGCGGAACGGTGCCTCACGTCCACGGACGTCGCCGTCCTCAGCGGTCGCGCCAGGATCTACACCGGTCACATCGCCGGCTTCCGCCCCTGCGCCGCCGGTTCCCCGCGCCGCTTCTTCGCGGTCGTCCACCGCGGCGGCATCGTCGTCGGGGTCCGCATCCACAGCTGCCGCGATTGCCCCGAGCCGGCCCGCGGGACATACAACTCCCTCCGCGGCATGAAGGAAGTCGTCCGTGGCCTGCGGCTTCGACCCGAGCCCGTCTACCCGGGCGGCTAGCCGGAGGCCCGCAGGACTTCGACGGCGATCTTCGCCGTCTCGGTCGGGCTTTCGCCGACCCGCACGCCCTTCGCTTCCAGGGCGTCCTTCTTCGCCTGCGCCGTGCCCGAGGAGCCGGAGATGATCGCCCCAGCATGGCCCATCTGCTTGCCGGGTGGCGCGGTGAAGCCGGCGATGTAGGCGACCACGGGCTTGGAGATCTCGGCGGCGATGAACTCCGCCGCCCGCTCCTCGGCGTCGCCGCCGATCTCGCCGACCATCACGATCAGCTCGGTCTCCGGGTCGGCCTCGTAGAGGGTGAGGATGTCGATGAAGTCGGAGCCGATGATCGGGTCGCCGCCGATGCCGACGATCGAGGAGTTCCCCTCGCCCGCCTGCTTCAGCTCGTTGCCGATCTGGTAGGTCAGCGTGCCCGACTTGGAGACGACGCCGATCGGGCCCGGGTCGAAGAACTGGGCGGGGATGATGCCGACGTTGGCCTTGCCCGGCGAGAGCACCCCCGGGCAGTTCGGCCCGATCAGCCGCACCCCGGCCTCCTTCGCCTTCCAGTAGGTCTTCAGCATGTCGAGCACCGGGATCCCCTCGGTGATCGCGATCACCGTCTCGACGCCCGACTCGATCGCCTCGTCGATCGCCGGCGCGGCGAACCGCGCCGGGACGAAGATCATCGACGTGTTGGCGCCGGCCTCGGAAACGGCTTCGGAGATCTTGTCGAAGACCGGAACGCCCTCGACGTCCTGCCCGCCCTTGCCCGGGGTTACCCCGGCGACCAGGTCGGTCCCGTAGGCACGGTTGCGCAAGCCGTGGAAGGAACCCTCGCGCCCGGTGAGCCCGGAGACGACGAGCTTGGTCTCGCTGCCGACGATGATCGACATCAGCCGTCCGCCCCCGCCAGCTCGACGACGCGGCGCGCCGCGTCAAGCATCGTCGTCTCCTGGTGCAGGTTGGGAAGGTCGGCCTCGGCGAGGATCTTCAGGCCCTCCTCGGAGTTGGTGCCGTCGAGGCGCACGACCAGCGGCAGCTTCAGGTCCATCTGCGCCGACGCCGTGACGATGCCGTTGGCGATCTCGTCGCAGCGGGTGATGCCGCCGAAGATGTTGAAGAGGATCGCCGTCACCTTCTCGTCGGAGGTGATCACGGTCAGCGCGTCGACGATCGCCTCCGCCTTCGAGCCACCGCCGGCGTCGAGGAAGTTGGCCGGCGCGCCGCCTGCCTGGGCGACGACGTCGAGTGTCGACATGCAGAGGCCGGCGCCGTTGGCGAGGATGCCGACGTTGCCGTCGAGCTTGACGTAGGTGAGGCCCTTCTCCTTCGCCATCGCCTCCTGCGGGTCGTCGGCGGTGTCGGCGACCTCGGCCAGCTCCTGGTGGCGGAAGACCGCGTTGCCGTCGATCGTCACCTTGGCGTCGAGCGCGACCACGTCGCGGCCCGCGGTGACAATCAGCGGGTTGACCTCGATCAGCGTCGCGTCCTCCTCCGCCGCGACCTCGGCCAGCTTCGCCAGCACCTCGGCCGCCGCGTCGCGCACGTCTTCGTCGAGCCCGGCGGCATCGACGATCGGCCGCGCCTCGGCGGCGGTGAACGGCTTCGCCGGGTCGATGTGCCGCTTGACCAGCGCATCGGGATCCTCCTCGGCGACCGCCTCGATGTCCATCCCGCCCTGCCTCGAAACCATCGCCAGCAGCTTCTTCTCGCCCCGGTCGAGGATCACAGAGGCGTAGTACTCGGAGGCGATGTCAGAGCCGCCCTCGATCCAGACCTGCTCGACGCGGAACGGACCCTCGCCACGCGGTCCGAAGATGTCCATGCCGATGATTGCCTCAGCGTGGGCGCGCGCCTCCTCGGCGTCCTTGGCGATCTTGATCCCGCCGGCCTTGCCGCGCCCGCCGATCAGCACCTGCGCCTTGATCGCGCAGGGATAGCCGATCCGCTCCGCGGCGGCCACCGCCTCCTCGACGGTCGCGGCGACCTCGCCACTCGGCACGGCGATGCCGTGCTTGGCGAAAAGCTGCTTGCCCTGGTACTCGAGGAGGTCCATGTCTTTAGGCGCGCCGCGCCGGCGCGGGCGGCAGCCTACTTGACCGGGCAAGTAGGGCGCCGCGCGGGCCAGGCGATTCTCATAACATGCCGCGCCCGATGGCCCTCCCCGCACTCAAAACCATTCAGTGGGTTACCACCGACTGCTACGGGACCCTGATCGACTGGGAGAAAGGCATCGTCGAGGCCTGCAGGAAAGAGGCGGAGAAGGACGGCTTCAGCTTCGACGAGGGTCCGTTTCTCGCCCGCTTCATGGAGGTGCAGGCCGAAATCATGGCCGGCTCCTACGAGCTCTACGCCGAGGTGCTGCGGCGGACGATCGTCAAGGTCGCCGGCGAGCTGGGCTGGGAGATCGAGCCCTCGCGCGCCCAGTTCCTCCCCGACAGCGTCGCCTACTGGCTGCCGTTCCGCGAGGCCAACGCGGCGATGGACCGCCTCGGAAAACGCTACGAGATCGGCATCGTCTCCAACATCGACGACAAACTGCTCGGCATCTCGCGGCGTCACCTGCGCACCGAACTCGACCTCGTCGTCACCGCCCAGCAGGTGCGCAGCTACAAGCCCGACCCGGTCCACTTCAAAGAGGCGGCGCGGCGGATCGGCGGCAAGAAAGGCTGGGTCCATATCGGCTGCAGCTACGCCAACGACGTCGCCCCGCTGCTGAAAATGAAGGTGCCCGTGATCTGGGTCAACCGCCACGGCGAGAAGCTCGACGGCCGCAAAGCGCCAAGCGCGACCGTCAAAACCTTCCGCGACGCGGTTAAAAAGCTCGGCGCGTCCTGAGCTTCTTCTAGCGTTCGAAACTTCGCCGGAGGCGCCGGTTTACGGCCAGGTAGCCCCGGCTACCACCTACGGATGCACCGTGCCGATCACATCAGGCCCTCTCGCCGCGCGCTCCTGGCGTCGACGAGCGCTGTGCTCGCGCTGCTCTGTGCCCTCGGGCTCGCCGTGGGCGGCAGCGGCGCCACGGCGGCGGACGCGCAGCGGCCCAGCTTCGTCGTCATCCAGACCGACGACCAGACCTACGACGGCCTCTACGCGACCTTCCGCCAGCCGGCGATCCGAGCGATGCCCAACACGCTCGACCTGATCGCAAAGCGCGGCATGACCTTCAACGACTACTACGTCTCATATCCGCTCTGCTGCCCCTCGCGGGTCAGCCTGCTCACCGGCCGCTACGCGCACAACACCGGGGTCAAGGGCAACATCCAGCCCAACGGCGGCTACTTCGGCTTCTCCTTCCGCGGCGCCTACAAACACAACCTGGCGGTCTGGATGCAGCGGGCCGGTTACCGGACGATCCACGTCGGCAAGTTCCTCAACGGCTACGGCGAAGAACCGTATTCGAGCGGGACCGAAATACCGCCTGGGTGGAACGCCTGGCACACCGTGCTCAAGGCCGACTCCACTCACTACTACTACGGCTACGAACTCAACGACAACGGCCAGATCGACGGCCCCTTCGGCGACTCCGGCAGCTGGGAAACCCGCGAGTACGGCGTCCGCGACGACCCGGGCTGTCCCTTCGCTCCCGCCAACGGCCTGCCCTGTTACTACGAGACCGACACGCTGACCAATATCGCCGACGCCGAGCTGGCGGGAACGCCGTCCGACAAGCCCTTCTACCTGCAGCTCGACTACACGGCGCCCCACGGCGACTTCCGCCATCCGGCGGGGCCCGAGCCGGCGCCGCGCGAGTACGGCTGGTTCGACGGCGCGCCGCCGCCCCATCGCCGCTCGCAGGGCTTCGACGAGGGCAACGTCGGCGACAAGCCGCGCTTCATCCGCGAAGCCCCATTCCTCTCACTCAACGACATCCACACCTATCGTGTCTACTGGGACAAGCAGCTCGAGGCGTTGCGCGGCGTCGACGACGGGGTGCGGGAAATCATCAACACGCTGGGCTCCCTGCACCGCCTGCGCAACACCTACATCATCTTCACCTCCGACAACGGCTTCTTCTTCGGCGAGCACCGACTGCTCGGCGGCAAGTTCCTCGCCTACGAGCCGGCCACACACGTCCCCTTCCTGATCCGCGGCCCCGGGATCCGGCCCAACACGAAATCCAACGAGATCGCCGGCAACATCGACGTCGCCCCGACCGTCCTGCAGCTCGCCCACGCCGAAGCCGACAAGAGCGTCGACGGGCGCTCGCTGGTGCCCTTCTTCCGCGATCCTTCCCTGCGCACGCTGCGTCCCTACCTCTTCGAGTCCTTCGTCGAGACCGCCGACGTCGAAGGGGCGGGTGCAATCGACGAACCGGGGGATCAGAGCAGCGGCCCCAGCGCTCAAGCCAGCCGCTCGGCGAGCGCCTCGATCCTGGCACCGCCGAAAGACTACGAGGGAATTCGTCTCGGCCCCTACAAGTACATCGCCTGGCCGGACGGCGAGAAGGAGCTGTACGACCTGGAAAAGGATCCAGACGAGCTCAACAACCTCGTCCGCAAGCCCAACTACTTCCCGATCCGCAACTTCCTCCACCGCGAATTGACTGAACGCCTCGAGGACTGCGTCGGCGGGGGCTGCAGCGTGGAAGCCGCCCGAATACCGCTCACGCGCAAGGAACGTAGGCAGGCGCTGCGCGAAAAACGGCGAGAACAGCGCGAACGGCAACACAAGTAGGTAGCTCGGGCGGGTGGCAGGGAGATCTGGGCTCCTCGCCCGCAGCTTGCGAGGACGAGGAGTCCATCTCCCTGACAGGACCCGCCCGCCGTTGCCTACTCGATGACCGCAAGCGTGTCGCCGGAGGAGACGGCGGCGCCCTCGGAGACGTTCAGCGTCGTCACCTTGCCCGAGCGGTGGGCGACGATCTCGTTCTCCATCTTCATCGCCTCGATCACACAGACCAGGTCTCCCTCAGAAACCTCGGCCCCTTGCTCGACCGCGACCTTGAGCACGGTCCCCTGCAGCGGCGAGGGCAGCGCCTCGCTGGAGGCGCTCGCTGCGCCGCCGCCCTTGCGCTCGCGCTTCGGCGGGCGCTTGCCGCCGGCAGCCGCCACCGCGGCGCCGGCGACGGCGTCGCCGATCACCTTCACGTCGAAGAGCTTGCCCGAGACCTCTACCTTGTAGTCGCGCTCGACCTGCTCGGGCTTCTCCTCCTCGGCGGGAGCGGGAGCCGCCGCTTCTGGGGCGGTCGACTTGAGCCAGTCGCGATCCTCCATCAGGTCGCGGCAGGTCTCCCCTTTCGCCCACTGCTCGGTGGCGAGCAGCGCCTTGTGGAAGGGGATCAGGGTCGTCAGGCCGCCGATCTCGTACTCGTCGAGGGCACGCAGCATTCGGCGCGTCGCATGCTCGCGATCGACGTCCCAGACGATCAGCTTGGCGACCATCGGGTCGTACATCGGGGTCACCTCGGAGCCGGCCTCGACGCCGGAATCGACCCGCACGCCCGGGCCGGCTGGCTCGCGGTAGGTCGTGATCCCGCCCGGGGCAGGCGCGAACTTCTTGTGCGCGGCCTCGGCGTTGATCCGACACTCGATCGACCAGCCGCGCAGGTCGACGTCCTCCTGAAAGACCGAGAGCGGCTCGCCGGCCGCGACGAGGACCTGCTCGCGGACGATGTCGATGCCGCTGACCATCTCGGTCACGCAGTGCTCGACCTGCACCCGCGTATTCATCTCGAGGAAGAAGTACTCCTCGCCGACCTGCATTCCCTCGACCGTGCCGGCGCCGCGATAGCCGACCGCGGCCGCCGCGTCGGTGGCGATCTTGCCGATCCGCTCGCGCATCTCGGCGTCGACGTGTGGACCGGGCGCCTCCTCGATCACCTTCTGGTGGCGGCGCTGGACCGAGCAGTCACGCTCACCGACGTGGATCACGTTGCCGTGGCCGTCGGCGAGGACCTGGACCTCGACGTGGCGCGGGTCCTCCAGGTAGCGCTCGACGTAGACGCGCGAGTCGGAGAAGAACTTCTCGCCTTCGCGGCCCGCCCCCTCGAACGCCTCGTCGAGGTCGTCGGGGGTCATCGCCACGCGGAAACCCTTGCCGCCGCCGCCGCCCGCCGCCTTGCAGGCGACCGGGTAGCCGGCTTCTTCGGCCTGCTTGCGGGCCGCGTCCAGGTCCGCCGCCGGCTCGGTCGCGCCGGGGACGATCGGCACGCCGGCCTCGGCCATGATCTCGCGGGCGCGCGTCTTCGAGCCCATCGCTTCGATCGCCTCGGGCGGCGGGCCGATGAAGACGACGCCGGCCTCATCGCAGGCACGGGCGAAGTCGGCGTTCTCGGCGAGGAAGCCATAGCCGGGGTGGATCGCCTCCGCCCCCGCCTCCTTGGCGGTATCGATGATCTTGGCGATGTTCAGGTAGCTCTCGGCGGGCACCGCGGGGCCGATCAGGAAGGCCTCGTCGGCCTCGCGCACGTGCGGCGCGTCGCGGTCGATCTCGGAGTAGACGGCGACTGAGGAGATGCCCATCTCCTTGAGGGTGCGGGCGACGCGGATCGCGATCTCGCCGCGGTTGGCTATCAGCACCTTCTCGAACACGGCGGCGCAGTCTATTCAGACGGGGGACGGGGCGATTAGGCTGCGCCGCCATGCTTGTCGAGCTCCAATCGCATTCGACGGTCTCCGATGGCCAGCTCCCGCCTGCCCAGGTCGTCGAGGAAGCTGCGAAGGCGGGGGTTACGACGCTGGCGTTGTCGGACCACGATGCGATTGCGGGGGTCGCGAAGGCGGCTGGGGCGGCGGAGCGATTGGGGATCGAGCTGGTGCCGGCGATCGAGATGTCGTGCGTGCACGAGTACGCCGAAGACCTGCATGTGTGCGGCTACTGGATCGATCTGGGGAAGATCGCGCCGGCCTGCGAGCGGGCGCAGCACGAGCGGGTGACGCGGGCCGGGGAGATCGTCGAGAAGCTGCGCGAGCACGGCTTCGACCTGCACCTCGAGGACGCCGTGCGCGAAGCCGGCGACGCGCTCTCGATCGGCCGCCCCCACATCGCCCGCGCCGCCGGCGCGACCGGCGACCTCGGCCCCTTCTTCGAGGAGTACCTGGTGCCCGGCGCCAAGGCCTTCGTCCCGCGCCGCTGGCCGACCGCCGAGCAGGCGATCGAGCTGATCCACGATGCCGGTGGCGTCGCCGTCGTCGCCCATCCCTACTGGGACATCGACGCCCGCCACGAGGTCGACGACCTGATCCGCTCCCTCGGCGCCGATGGCGTCGAGGCCTTCTACCCGACCCACTCGAAGGAGCAGACGGAACACCTGCTGGAGCTCTGCTCCGAGCTCGACCTCATCCCCACCGCCTCGTCCGACTACCACGGCCCGACCCACAAGACCTTCTCTCGCTTCGGCGCCTACGAGACCTACGGCCTCGCGGAGCCGGTCGTACCCCCAAAACCCTAACGAGCTTCCGGTGCGCCTTTTCCGGTCATAGACCGCATAAAGCGCACCGGAACGGGCGGGGCGGGGACGGTGGTCCTCTCAACTGACGGATACTCAAAAAGCCGCGCTAATTAGCGCGGCTTTTGTCAGGGGAGAGGACCACCGTCCCCTCCCCACCACTTCAGGTCTTTAAGCGGCGACCACGGCCGCGGGAATCAGCTCCCGCGACTCGAGGTACTCGATCAGCTTCTGCGCCGACTCCTCGGCCGTTTCGCTTTCGGTGTCACAGACGACCTCGGGGTTCTCGGGCGCCTCGTAGGGATCCGACACTCCCGTGAATTCCTTGATCTCACCGGCGAGCGCCTTGGCGTAGAGGCCCTTGACGTCGCGCTCGGTGCAGGTCTCAACCGAAGCCTTGACGTAGACCTCGATGAAGCGCTCGCCCATCAGCTCGCGCGCCTCGGCGCGGATCGCCGCGTAGGGCGAGATCGCAGCGGTGATAACGGGCACGCCGTTGCGGCTCAGCAGGTCGGCGACGAAGGCAATCCGGCGGATATTCGTATCGCGATCCTCCTTCGAGAAGCCGAGCCCCTTGGAGAGGTTTTCGCGCACGACGTCGCCGTCGAGGATCTCCAGCTTCGAGCCGCGCTCGCGCAGGTGCCCCTCCAGCAGCCGTGAAATCGTCGTCTTGCCGGCACCGGACAGCCCGGTGAACCAGAGGGTGAAGCCCTTCTCGCCAGCCATGCTCGTTCAGTCCTCCTTGTAAGCGTCGATCAGGATGTCGGCGACCTCGTCGCGCGAGAACTCGTGCGGCGGCCTTTCGCCGTTGCCGAGCATCTCGCGGACCTTCGTTCCGGAGAGGAAGAGGTGCGCCTCTTGGTCGTGCGGGCAGGTCTTGTTCGAGGCAAGCCCCTCGCACTCGTTGCACCAGAAGGTGTGCTCGAACATCAGCGGCTCGATCCCGAGCTCGTCGATGTCGATCGTGTCGAAGATCTTCTGCGCGTCGTAGGTGCCGTAGTAGTCGCCGGCGCCGGCGTGGTCGCGGCCGACGATGAAGTGCGTCGCGCCGTAGTTGCGGCGGACGATCGCGTGCAGCACCGCCTCGCGCGGGCCGGCGTAGTGCATCTTCGCCGGCTTCACGCCCAGCACCACCCGGTCGTTCGGGTAGTAGTTCTCCATCAGCACCTCGTAGCAGCGCATGCGCACGTCGGCGGGGATGTCACCGGCCTTGGTCTTGCCGATCAGCGGGTGGATGAAGAGCCCGTCACAGGTCTCCAGCGCGGCCTTGGTCAGGTACTCGTGGGCGCGATGGATCGGGTTGCGGGTCTGGAAGGCGACGATCTTCTTCCAGCCGCGTGCCTCGAAGTCGGCCTTATGCTCGGCCGGCGTCTTGTAGCGGCGCATGAACGCCTCCTCGTGGTCCGGCAGCGCGTCGACCTCGATCGGGCCGGCTATGCAGCGGCTGCCCTCCTCGTAGATCGCGGCGACGCCGGGGTGCGCCTCGTCGGTCGTGCCGTAGACCTTCTCGGCCTCCTCGCGCACGTCGCGCTCGAAGATCTCCTCGACGCGAATCCGGCCCAGAGGCTTGCCTTCGTCGCTGGAGAGGGCGACGACGTCGCCGACCTCGCACTCGAGGTCGGTCGCCAGCGTGATCGGGATCGGCCAGTAGTCGCCGGCGGCGGTGCGCATCTCGTCGCAGACGCGCTGCCAGTCGGCAGAGCCCTGGAAGCCGGCCAGCGGCGCAAAGCCGCCGTTGCCGATCATCTCGAAGTCAGCGGTGTGGCGCTCGGAAAGGGTCAGGGAAAGCTCGGTCATCGTCTCGCTCATGCGTTGGGTCTCACCAATCGGTCGTAGAAGGGGCTTTACCGGACGAACTGCGCCCGGTCAGTTGATCCCGCACTCGGACTTTTGGAGTCCCGCCCAGCGGCCTTCGCGCGGCGACCCACCCGGCCCGACGGGCTGGGTGCAGTGGGTGCAGCCGATCGACGGGTAGCCGTGATCGTGGAGCGGGTTGTACGGGAGGCTGTGCTCATGGATGTAGTTCCAGACGTCGCGCTCGGTCCAGTCTGCGAGCGGGTTCAACTTCCACAGCTCGAAGCGCTTGTCCCAGGCGAACTTCGGGGTTTTGGCGCGACTGGCGGAATCCTCGCGGCGGACGCCGGCGACCCAGCAGTCTACGGAAGAGAGGGCGCGCCGCATTGGCTCGATCTTGCGCAGCCCGCAGCAGGCGTCGGGGTCGCGATTCCAGAGCTCGTCGCCGTGCTTGGCAGCCTGCTCCTCGAGCGTCAGGTTGTGGAAACGGTCGAACTCGACGCCCAGGTGCTGGGCGAGCCGGTCGCGCGTCTCGTAGGTCTCCGGAAAGAGGACGTCGGTGTCGAGGTAGAAGAAGCGGGCGTCCGGGTTGACCTGCGAGGCCAGATGGGCGGTCACCGAGCTCGTTTTCTGAAACGAGCAGGCGATGTAATGGTTGGTGCCGAAGGTCTCGAACATCCACTCGAGCGCCTGCTGCGCAGTCTGGCCCTCGAGCCGGGCGGCGATCGCCTCCGGATCGGCAATCTGGGGCTGCGCGGCAACGGGGTTCATATCGCGCACTCGCCCTCGCCCCTCTCGACTTTGTAGGGGCTGGACCGGTTCCAGTCGATGAACTGCTGCATCGTCTCGAGGCTGAACTCCGCCGGCAGCGTCAGATCCTTGACCTCTTCTTCGAAGCGAGGGGCACCGACCCGCTCGGCGAAGGCGTTGAACTCCTCATCGGCGCCGGCGCGCTCGGCCTCGTAGAGGCGCACCCAGCGCTCGACCGCCTCGGGCACGCGCTTGGACGGCAGCCGCGACTTGAGCCGGGTGCCGAAGATGACCTCGCCGCCCTCGTATTTGCCGCCGATGTGCGGGATGTAGGCGGGCATCTGCCGCTCGCCGATTTTCAGCGAGGCGCCGTAGAAACCGATGTTGGCGATGTGGTGCTGGCTGCAGCCGTTCGGGCAGCCGCTCATCTTGACGTGGATGCGCCGCGTCGCCGGATCGACGATCTCCATCGATTGCAGCCGCTCCTTGACCGCTCGGTTGAGGCCCATCGAGCTGGTGATGCCGAGCTTGCAGCTGTCGGTTCCCGGGCAGCTGACCACGTCGGTGATCTCGCGCGGGCCCGGCTCGTCGAGGCCGAGCTCGCGCAGCCGCGCCCAGACGTCGTAGAGCGCCTCGTCTCGCACCCAGCGCAGGACCAGGTTCTGCTGCACCGTGCTGCGCGCGTAGCCACCGGTGAACTGGCGCATGATCGCCGCCAAGCCCCGGAACTGCTCCGGCGTCAGGTCGCCCCGCTCGATCTTCACCTCGACCGCCGAGAAGCCCTCCTGTCGCTGCGGTTGCACGTTCGCTTCGATGAAATCGTCGAACTCGCTGCGATCGCCGTTTGGCGAAGCGGGGATCCCGGCCGGCGCGGGAGCGTTGGCCTCCTCGTCGTCGTCGAAGCGCAGGCGCTCGACGTCGAAGTCGCGCTCCTTTGCCCAGTCGCCCTCGAGCTCCTCGTCGACCTGCTCACGAAAGGCGTCGATGCCGATCTTGTCGATCAACACCTTGATCCGCGCACGGGCGCGGTTGACGCGCAACCACTCCTGACGATCGAAGATGCGCAGCGCCGCCTCGGCGACCTTGAGGTAATCGCCATTGTCGGCCTCGACGAACTCGTAGAGCGTCGGCGCGACGCGGGCCATGATCGAGGTCCCGCCGCCGACCCGCACCTCGAAGCCCCTGACCCCGTCGCGTTCGCGCGAGAGGAAGGCGATGTCGTGGATGCCGGTGATCGCCCGGTCCTCGTCGGAGCCGGTGAAGGCGGTCTTGATCTTGCGCGGCATCAGCTGCGTCGTCGGATGGCGGACGAAGTAGCGGACGTAGGCGCCCGCGTAGGGGGTCGGGTCGAAGATCTCGTCGGGGGCGACGCCTGCCCAGGGGTCGCCGGTCACGTTGCGGACGGTGTTGCCGCAGCCCTCGCGCGAGGAAAGCCCGGCCTCGGCGATCTCGCGCAACAGTTGCTCCATGTCGCGCAGCGGCACGTGGTGGATCTGGATGTTCTGCCGCGTCGTGATGTGGCCCTTGTTGAGCGGCGCGTACTTCTCGACGACGTCGGCGAAGGCCTCCATCTGCTCGGGCGTGACGCCACCGAAGGGCAGCTTCACGCGCACCATCTGGACGTCGGCCTGGCGCTGGCCGTAGACGCCCTGCTTGAGGCGGAAGCCGATGAACTGGTCCTCCTCCAGACGCCCGGAGAGGAACTCCTCGGCTTCGGAGTCGAAGTCGTCGAACTCGCGCTCGAGGATCGGGATGATGTGGCCGGGGACGTTGGCGTAGGTCTCCGGGTTCTCCAGCGTCCCGGTGCGGCCTTTGCCCCGCTGCTCCTTGTCTTGGTCTACGGCAACCTCCACAGCCAGGAAAAATAGCAAAACCTGACAGGGATTAGGGTATTTCTTATCCGTGCGTGGCTATGACGCTGACAAAGCCGAGCGCGACGGTGACGATCAACCCGCCCCCAAGCTGGAGCATCGTGCGGTGGATGGTTCGGTGGAGTTCGTCGATGCGACCTTCGACTCGATCGAAGCGAGTCGACATCTCGCCTCGCACGGCGATGAATTCGGTCTTCGTCTCTGCCCGTAGGGCGCGCAGATCGGCATCAAGGCGTGCGAATCCTTCGTCCAGGCGGTCGTCGGTCCAGCTCTTCCTCATCGCCTCCATGATTGCAGCCTAAACGTTGCGGGCGCACGCGTGGCGCACGAAACTGAAACTTTTCTGCAACGAATGGCGCGCTAGGAGTAGGTGGGACGCCAGTCGCCCTTGCGGGCGTCGAGAATCGAAGCGGCCTCACCGGACTCGGCGACCGTTCCGCCCTCGGGCTCGAGCGGCAGGCCCTCATCGGCCCAGCCGACGATCCCCTCGCTGAGCTTCATCGCCTCGTAGCCGGCGTCTGCGAGAGCCTGGCCCGCCATCGTCGACCGATTCCCTCCGCGGCAGTAGAGCACCACCGGCCGGTCCTTCTCAATCTCGCCCGCCCGCTCCCCCAACTCGGCCAGCGGAACATGCTTGGCCCCGGCAATCCGCCCCGCCTCCCACTCATGCTCCGCCCGCACATCGACGAGCTGTGCCCCGTCAGCCACCAGCTTCCGCGCCTCTTCGCGGTCGACTTCTCTCAGCTCCGCGCGAGAGCTTTCGGATGGCGAACTCATATCCATGGAATCTAGCTAACGCTGGCTGGCGAGGGAAAGGAGCCCTCTCAACTGACGGATACTCAAAATGGCGCGCCAATTAGCGCGCCATTTGTCAGGGGAGAGGACTGCCGATCCCTCCCCATCGCCGCCGCTAGTCGATCTCCGTGCCCTCAATGAGGAAGGCGACTCGAACATGAGCCCGGTACTCATCGAGATTCTCACCCCGAATCCCAGTCGACACGATGTCAACCGCGCGGATGTTGCGCAGCGTGCCCTGCGCCTGGGCAAGCGCCTGTCGCGCCGCGTCATCGGTGGACGTCTTCGAGCTGCCAACGAGCTCGATGATCTTCACGACCGCCATCTCTCTCCTCCTTCCAGGTCCCCCAGACCGCCCTTGGCCCCGACTCCCTCGAGCAGGGCCGCTCGCTGCCATGGGGGAATGCTCGCTGCCTCCGCACCAACCGCAACCGCCGTCTCGGCGAGGAACCGCTCGAGCGCCGCAGCGATCGCCGCTGCCTCGTCCTCATTCGGGCTTGCCGCCATGGCCGAAGACTAGAGGCTGGATCACGCCCGCAGCGGCGCAGCGACCTGGCGAGCGGCGGCCACGCCCAGGTACGGCGTCAGCGCGAACTCAACGACTTCCTCGAGAAGATCCTCGAGCTGATCGGGACGTCCAGTGACGATGCGCTGGTATACGACCCAGAAGATCCCGCCGACGATGGTCTCCTCGAGCGTCTCCGGCAGACTCTCCCCATGGTCGATGCCGCGACGGCCGACCCGGAAGAAGGGAACCACGGCGCGCACGGTCCGCTCGTAACGCTCGGCGGCAGCCGGACCGGCGGAGAGGGACTCGACCACGAAGACGCGTGCCAGCGCCGACTCGCTCGCGGCGAAGGCAAGGAACGCCCGTAGACCCGCACGCACCCGTTCAGGCCAGCCCGGGGCAGCCGCCTTGACCTCTTCACTGATTCGCCGCATCGCTTCTTCGCCGGCAAGGTCGGTGGCGGCGAGGAAGCACTCCTCCTTGTTGGCGAAGCTGTCGTAGAAGGTGTTCCGCGCGACACCGGCTCGCTTGACGATGCCGGCGACGGTCACGTCCCGGTAGCCCTTGTCGACCACCTCTTCGGCCAGGGCCTGGATGATCCGCGTCCGTTGGTGCTGGAGGACGAACTCGCGGGATATCAGCTGGCGACCGGGCGGCGTACCGAAGCTGGCGCGTTCCCGGGCCGATGCGAATCCTGGCGCGACGTCCTGCCTCAAGACTGCGTTCTGCTGGACGTCAGTCACGCGTGTATACAAACATGTTCTTACGCATAAATCAACCCCATACGTGTCTGTCTGGGAACGAGCGTCGCCTGAGAGTTCGAAACTGGCGCCAGAATGGCAAAACTTGCCTCAAAAGGCTTGCCGAACCAGAGAATCGAACGTACTATCTGCGAGAGGCCGACGACGTGACGCACGGACGTAGCGACACGCACGACGAGCGTGCGACAACGACGGTGAAGACGCCATGGGGCGATGCAGCGACGCTGCGCGAGCGCAAGCTGACGCCCGGTCGACGATTGCCCCACGACGAGGTGGCGCGCAACCAGCGCGAAAGGCTCTATGCCGCCCTCGTCGCCGTGGTCGCAGAAAAGGGTTACGAGGCAACCAGGGTCGCCGACCTGCTCGAGCTTTCCGGCGTCTCGCGCAGTGCCTTCTACGAACACTTCAGCGACAAGGAAGAGTGCCTGCTCGCCGCCCTCGGCAAATTCGTCTCGCCCGCGATCGACATGGCGGTCGGCGCCGGAGCGCGCGCGCCGCTGACCGAAGAACGAGTGCGGGCGGCCTTCGAGAGCCTCGTCCGGATGATCGTCGACCAGGCCCCCGCCGCGCGCCTGTGCTTCGTCGAGATCTACGCTGCCGGCCCAAGAGCAGTCGAGACGATCGACCACACCATGGACACCTTTGAGGCCTTCGTGGCGGAAACGATCGAGAGGATCCCCGGCAGAGAGCCGCTCCCGCCGGAGATCGTCAGGGCGCTCATGGGCGGCGTGCGCAAGATCATCCATACCCGCCTCTACCGCCATGAAGAGGAGGCGCTGGTCGAGCTGACCCCCCAGATGTGGGACTGGGCGGCGGCCTACGCGCAGCCGCCGCTGCTGCTGCGCCGCCCTCGCATCCGACCACCGGAAACGGCCGATCGGGGCGCTTACGACCCCGCCGAGCGGATCCTCCGGGCGCTCGCCTCTGTCGTCGCTGAGAAGGGGTACCAGGCGATGACCGTCAACGACGTCGCCTCACGCGCCTCGATATCGCTCTCGACCTTCTACTCGCATTTCGCCGACAAGGAGGAGGCGATGCTCGCCACCGTAGACAGCGGCTCTGCGCAGATGCTCGCCACCACCCTTCCCGCATTCCGCCGGGCCGGCGACTGGCCCCACGCGGTCCGCGGCAGCCTCGGCGCAATGTTCGCCTTCTGCGCCGCCGAGCCGGACTTCACCAAGCTCGGCGCGGTCGACGTCTACGCCGCCGGTCACCGCGTGCTCGAACGGCGCGACCAGGTGATCGAGGGCATGGAGGCCCTGCTCGCCCCCGGCTACGAGGTGAGCCCCGACGCAAGCCCGATCGCGGGAGAGGCGATCGGCGGCGCGATTTACTCGATGATCTACGAGCAGGTGCGGCGCGGCGCGATCCAGAATCTGCAGGAACTTGCACCGTTGGCCACCTACATGGCCCTGGCCCCTTTCATCGGGGTCAAGGAGGCCTGCGCCGTCGCCAACGGCGACGGCCGCGGGCGCTGAGCTCGGTCCAAGCCTTAATTCTTGGCCGCGTTGCCCAGGCCGTCGACCGGGTGGCCGTGCTTCGAAAACGCGCAAAGCGCCGGCGCCGGGTCGAAGGCATCGGTGAGAGCGCGGCCCGCGGCTTGGCCGACGATCGGCCGTCCCCGCTTGAGCGCATGCCCCCGCCCGCACTGGATCGATTCGTCGCGGACTCCGTCGCGAGCGTCGATCACGTCTTCGCCGCCGCCGCCGTAGAAGCTGTCTTCGCCCGGCTGCCCGAGCATCGCGTTGGACCGCGCGTCGCCGACCAGCACGTCGTTGTCGAAGGAGCCCTCCATGTCCTCGTCGGTCGGCGACAGGTGGACCCTGTGACAGCCGCGAATCGCATCTATCCAAGCCGCGTGGACGGCGAACGAGACGTGCAGGATGCCCGGGTGCGCCGGCGTCTCGGCGAAGGAGGCGTCGTCCTTCCCGGGGCCGCCGACGAGCGCCCCGCCAGCGCAACCGCCGCCTGCTGCAAGCAGGTCACCGTTGGGCCCTCCGTAAAGGAAGGTGGGTCCGGGCCTGCTGCCGATCAGGCCGTCGGCGCCGGCCCCCCCGTACAGCCTGTCGGCCCCAAAGCCCCCCTCGATCAGGTCGTCCTCGGGCCCGCCTTTGATCGTGTCGTTTCCGAGCCCCCCCGCGATGCGAACGTTCTGCCCCCCGGCCAGGGACCCCAGCGCCTGGAAGCTGTCATTGCCAGGACCGAGGTCGGCCATCAGCCAACGCGCCGGACCCCCCGCTGCGCACTCGACCTCGACTGCCGTCAGTCGGCCGCAGCCAGGACCGACCGCGATCCCCTTGGCGGCGGCCACGGTGAAGGTTGCAGAGCCCTCGTCGAAGGAAACTGAGAAGCGATCGGGGCCGCCGCCGCCGACGATCTCCAATCCCCCGCCCCGTATCCAGGCGGGCCCGATGCCAGTGTCGAGTTCGACGTAGGCCGAGGCATGCGGCGCGCGTTCGCGCCCACAGGAGGCGGTCCGCCCCTTGGCACCTTGGCAGCCATCGCTTCCCTCGCCGCCGCGCAATTCGTCGCGGCCTCCCCCACCGCGGATCGTGTCGTCGCCGGCTCCGCCCGCGATCGTGTTTGCCTGCCGGTTGCCGATCAGAACGTCGTCGAAGGCCGAGCCTTCCAGACTCTCGAAACGGAAAAGCCGGTCGTGACCGTCGCCGCGGGCCTTGTGCTTGGCGAGGGAAACCTTTACGCCACCGCCCTGGCCAGCGCCGACGTCAGTCGCGAAGGAGGCGACGTCGCCCTTCCCGGGGCCGCCGTCCATGCGGTCGTAGCCGTAATCGCCATGCACGACATCGAAGTCGCCGGGGCCGCCGCTCAGCGTGTCGATTCCGAGGCTGCCGGCCACTTCGTCGCCTGCGCCCATGCCGCCGAGCAACTTGTCGTCCCCGAGGTCGCCGATCACGCGATCGGCGCCGGCGGCGCCGTCGGCGACGTCATTGCCCCGCCCGCCGTGGATCAGGTCGGCCCCGAGACCGCCACAGAGCAGGTCGTTGCCGAGGCTGCCGACGATCGTGTCGTCGCCGCCCCCGCCCCAGATCACGTCGCGGCTGGAGGTGCCCCGCAGGACGTCGTCGCCTTCGGTGCCGACGATCTTCGCCAGACGCCCATGGCAGCGCGGTTCTTCGACCGGTTCGTTCGGTGCGGTCGCCCCCAACGCGAAGAAAGCGCTGAGCACCACCATCCCAGCCACTAGTCCCCTACCCGCTCGAGTCATGAGGTGCTGATCGTATGCGTGCGGTCGGCTGAGGCCCATCCCGGCAGGGGTGAAACGTCTTGTACTTTTTCGCCGCGCCGCATCTCGGACGACCACTTCCGCTCACCGAAAAAGTTAAGTGGAACCCCTACCGGGATGGGCCTATTCCAAGTTCACCATGACGTGCTTTATCTCGGTGTAGTCCTCCAGCGCGTAGACGGAAAGATCCTTGCCGTAGCCCGACTGCTTGAAGCCTCCGTGTGGCATCTCGGAGACGAGCGGGATGTGGTCATTGATCCAGACGCAGCCGAACTCGAGCGCATTCGCGACTCGCATCGCGCGGCCGACGTCACGGGTCCAGACCGACGAAGCGAGCCCGTAGCGGGTCCCGTTCGCCCACTCGATCGCCTTCTCCTCGTCGCTGAACGGCTGCACGGTGATCACCGGGCCGAAGATCTCGTCCTGGATCATCTCGTCGTCCTGATCCAGCCCGGCGACGACCGCCGGCTCGAGGAAGAAGCCCGGAAGGTCTGGCTGCACCCCGCCGGTGACGACCTCGGCCCGCTCAGGCCGACGCTCGAGGAAGCCCTCCACGCGCTGCCGCTGGCGCGCGGAGTTGAGCGGACCCAGCGTCGTGTCGGCGGACATCGTGTCGCCCAGCACCAGGCCCTTGGCTTCCCCGGCGAGCCCGCTGACGACGTCGTCGTAGACGTCCTTCGAAGCGAGCACACGGGTGGCAGCGGTGCAGTCTTGGCCGGCGTTGTAATAGCCGGTCCCGGCAATCGTCTCCATTGCCGCCTCCATGTCGGCGTCGTCGAAGATCACGACCGGCGCCTTTCCACCCAGCTCCAGATGCACGCGCTTGAGCGTGTCGGCGGCCGCTTTCGCGATCCACTTGCCGGTCGGCGGCGAGCCCGTCAGGCAGACCATCCCGACGTCGGGGTGAGTGACCAGCTCGGCGCCGGTCGGCTCGCCGTGGCCGCCGATCGCGTTGAAGACGCCGGGCGGCAGGATCTCCGAGCACCACTCGGCGAAGAGGAGAGTGGTCAGTGGGGTGGTCTCGGCCGGCTTCATCACGATGGTGTTCCCTGCAGCGAGCGCCGGCCCGATCTTCCAGATCGCCATCATCAGCGGGTAGTTCCAGGGCGTGATCTGACCGACGACGCCGACCGGCTCGCGACGGACAAAGGAGGTGCGGGCCTCCATGTACTCGCCTGCCGCTCGGCCTTCCATCGTGCGCGCGGCGCCGGCGAAGAAGCGCAGCGGATCGGCCATCGCCGGGATTTCGTCCTCGAGCACGGCGTTGCGCGGCTTGCCGGCGTCGGCGGCCTCGAGGTCGGCGATCTCCTCCGCCCGCTCCTCGATCAGGTCAGCCATGCGCAACAGAGCACGAGCCCGTTCCATGGGTGGCGTCGCCGCCCATGCGGGGAACGCCTGCTTCGCCGCCGCCACCGCCGCGTCGACGTCGGGCTTGGTCGAGAGCGGCGCCTCGGCGATCGCCTCTCCGGTGGCCGGGTTGACGACCTCCTCCGTCTGCCCCTCGGCCGGATCGACGGACTCGCCGCCGATGAAGTTCTTCAGCTTGGTCTTCGCCGCAGTCGCCATCGGTTCTCCTTAATTCCGTCCGCCGGGCCTAAAAGTCCACTCCCGGTCCACTTTTAGGCCCGTCGGCTGGTTGTTTGCAGTTCCAGCGCCTCCTCGACCGGGACGCAGCGCATGCCCACACCCTCGGCGACTGCCGGGTGGGTTACCTCGCCGGCCGCGACGTTTACCCCGGGTCGCAGGCCGGGGTCGCGCCGGATCGCGCCGGCGACGCCCTCGTCGGCGAGTGCGATTGCGTAGGGGAGCGTCGCATTCGTCAACGCGTGCGTCGACGTGATCGGCACCGCGCCGGGCATGTTCGCCACGCAGTAGTGGGTGATCCCGTCGACCTCGAAGGTCGGGTCGCGGTGCGTCGTCGGCTTCGAAGTCTCGAAGCAACCCCCCTGATCGATCGCCACGTCGACCAGCACCGCGCCGGGCTTCATCAGCGCCAGCTGCTCGCGGCGCACGACGAAGGGCGCGCGGGCGCCGTGGACCAGTACGGCGCCGATCACCAAATCGGCGCGCGGCAGCATCTCCTCGACCGCCAGCGTCGTCGAGTAGACGGTCGAGCAGCGGCCGGCGAAGGCCGTCTCCAGCTCACGCAGCCGGTCGATCGACCTGTCGAAGACGAAGACGTCCGCCTCCATCCCGATCGCGATGAAGGCTGCGTTCATGCCGACCACGCCGCCGCCGATCACCATCACATTCGCGGCGGCGACCCCGGGCACCCCGCCAAGCAGGATGCCGCGCCCGCCGAGCGGCTTCTCCAACATGAAGGCGCCCGCCTGGGTGGCGATCTTGCCGGCGATCTCGCTCATCGGCGCCAGCAGCGGCAGGCGACCGCGCGCGTCCTCGACCGTCTCGTAAGCGATGCAGGTGGCTCCCGAGCCGCAGAGGCCGCGGGTCAGCTCGGGGTCGGGTGCAAGGTGGAGGTAGGTGAAGAGGAGCTGATCGGGGCGCAGCATCTCGACCTCGGCCGGCTGCGGCTCCTTGACCTTGATCACCATCTCGGCCTCTCCGAAGACCGTCTCGGGGTCGGGCACGATGCGAGCCCCCTGCGCCTCGAAGGCGGCGTCGGCGATCGCGCTCCCCGTGCCCGCGGTCGTCTCGACCAGCACCTCGTGACCGTGTTCGATCATCTCGCGAACGCCGGCCGGCGTGATCGCCACCCGATACTCGTCGGGCTTGATCTCCTTCGGGACGCCGACGATCACGAAACCAGCTCCCTGGCCCTCAAAGCGAGCCAGAACTCGATCCGATCGTGTGCCCGCGAGAGGTCGCGACCGGTCAGCTCTTCGACTTTGCGCATCCGGTAGCGCAGCGTGTGGCGGTGGCAGTAGACCTCGCGCGCCGCTTTCTCCCACTGGCCGTTCTGCTCGATGAAAGCCTCCAGCGAGCGCAGCAACTCGCCGCCGTACTCCTCGTCGCCATTCTCGATCGGGCCGAGAACGCTGTCGCAGTAGAGCTTCAGCGCATCGTCATCCTGGATCGAGAGCAGCAGCGTGAAGGCCCCGAGGTCGCGCCAGGAGGCGACCTCGGGCGCGCTGCCGTTGCCAAGTGCCGTCGCCTCCAACGCACACCGCGCCTCGTGGAAGGAGTGGCGCAGGTTCTCCGGCGGTGCCGGGCGGCTTGCTGCGGCACGCACCGTGCCCTGCTCCTTGATCAGCGCGTTGCGGGCCTCCATCGCGAGGTCGACCGGGTCCCGGTCGGCGGCGTCGACGACCGCGCAGAGCAGCTCGCGCCGGCCGCTGGCGTGCGGAGCGACCACCGCCGGGCAGGCGTCGGCTGCGAGGGCGCGCTCGAGAGCCGGCTCGGCGGCGGCCGGATCGTCGAGCGCGAAGACGAGCACGGCGGCTTCGTCGCCGATGCCGAAGGGCTCGAGGCGGCGGCGCAGCTCGGAGGGCTCCAGCCGCCCGCCGAGGGCGCCGGCGAGCACGTCGCCGGCGAGGCGCCGCTCGGTCTCGCTGGCGACCCGGCGGCGCATCAGCTCCAGGGCGACGACTGCGACGGCCTGTTGCAGGATCAGCCGCTCGAAATCCCCCAGCCCGCCCGAGTCGCGCACAATCACGACCCAGGCCTGCGGCGGTCCGCCGCCGGGCGAGATCACCGGGTGGGCGAGGGCCCGTCCCGCGACCGCGGGATGAGAGGGGACGAACGGGTGACCGTCGGCCGTGTGGGTGAGGGCCTCCTCGCGAATCGCCTTCACCGCCTCGGCGGAGAGCTCGCGGCGGAAGGCGCGCCCGGCGAGGCGCTCGCCGCGAGCGCCGAGGATCGCCACCGTGCCACCCACAGCCGAGGAGATCGTCGCCACGATCTCCTCCAGGCCACGCTCTTCGAGCACCAGGCGCTCGAGCCGCCGCTGCACCGCGATGCCGCGTTGCAGAACCTCGTACTGCTCGTTGACCAAGCGGGCGAAGGCCTTCTCGGTGATCGCGATGAACGGCGTCGAGTAGGGCACCTCGAAGAGCGGGAAGTCGCGTTTGCGCGCCTCCTCGAGGATCGCTTTCGGAAGTTTCTCGTGGCTGAAGCCGGTGCCGAAACCGAGACCGGCGAGATTGTGGTCGGCGAGCAGGCGCACGAAGGCGCGCTGTTTCGCCGCCGAGTCGAGCGGGATGCCGGTGGTCAGCATCAGCTCGCCCCCGGAGAGCCACGGGGTCGGGTCCTCCAGCTCGGAAATATGGACCCAGCGCACCGGTGCTTCGGCGGCGTGATCGCCAGCCGCCAGTTCGAGACCGAGATCGTCGAGCAGGCTTTGAACGGTGAGCATGCGCGCGCCTATCGTCGGACCCGCTCCCAGGCTCGGCCGAGCACGTCGTGGAGGACGTCGTGGATCTCTTCGAATTGCTCCGTGTCTGCGATCAGCGGCGGCGCCAGTTGGACAACCGGGTCGCCGCGGTCGTCGGCACGACAGATCAGGCCACGCTCGTAGAGCTCGGCCGAGAGGAAGCCGCGCAGCAGGTCCTCGGCCTCGTCGTCGCTGAAGCTTTCCTTCGTCTCGCGGTCCTTGACCAGCTCGATCGCGTGGAAGTAGCCGGCCCCGCGAACGTCACCGACGATCGGCAGGTCGTACAGGGTCTCCAGCATCCCCCGGAACTCGGCCTCCTTGGCGAGAACGTGGCCGCAGAGGTCCTCGCGCTCGTAGATGTCGAGATTGGCGATCGCGACCGCCGAGGCGAGCGGATGGCCGGCAAAGGTGAAGCCGTGCGCAAAGGAGGCGTCGCCTTCCATGAAAGGCGCAGCGACGGCGTCGGAGGCGATCACCGCGCCCATCGGCGCGTAGGCCGAGGTGAGCGCCTTGGCGACGGTGGCGATGTCGGGGAGGTAGCCGAAGCGTTCGCAGCCGAAGTAGTGGCCGAGGCGGCCCCAGGCGCAGATCACCTCGTCGGAGATCATCAGCACGTCGTAGCGGTCGCAGATCTCGCGCACTCGGTCGAAGTACCCATCGGGTGGGACGAAGCAACCGCCGGCGTTCTGAACCGGCTCGAGGATCACCGCGGCGACCGTCTCAGGGCCCTCGAACTGGATCCGCTCCTCGATCGCGGTCGCCGCCCAGAGCGGGTGGCGGTCCTCCGGCCAGCGGTAGACGTTCGTGTTCGGCACGTGGCAGCCGCCCGGCGTCAGCGGCTCGAACTGCGAACGCAGCTCGGTGATGCCGGTGGCGGAGAGCGCCCCCAGGGTGGTGCCGTGGTAGGCGATCTCGCGGGCGATCACCTTGTGCTTCTGGCCTTTGCCGAGCAGGCGGTGGTAGTTGCGCGCCATCTTCAGCGCCGACTCGACCGCCTCCGAACCGCCCGAGGTGAAGAAGACTCGGTTGAGGTCTCCCGGCGCCAGCGAGGCGATCCGCTCCGCGAGCTCGATCGCCCGCGGGTGCGCATAGCTCCACAGCGTGTAGAAGTCGAGCTCCTCGACCTGGCGCGCCGCCGCCTCGCCAAGCTCGGTGCGGCCGTGGCCGGCGTTGACGCAGAAGAGGCCCGAGAGGCCGTCCAGGTAGCGCTTGCCGTGCTCGTCGTAGACGTAACAGCCGTCGGCCCTGGTGATGATCGGGATCTCGTGATCCGGGCCATATGACCCCATGCGAGAGAAATGCATCCAGAGGTGGCGTCGAGCCCGCTCCTGGAGGTCGGAGTTCACGCCCGGGCCTGCTGCGGGTCGCGACGCTACAGCCATGTCCGTTTCTCCTCTCATTACGACGCTATGGACAACGGTAAAGCTGAAGTCCTCTTTTTGCAATGTTCTCTTCGGTGCTCTGCAGGCTTTGACTTATACGAAATGTACATGCGAGGCGCAGGATTTTGGGACATTCGCCCCTTGTGAATTACGGCGACTCCACCTAACTTCGCCACTACATCGCGTACTACCGATACCCCTAAACGGGTAGGGCTACCGCAAAGGGACTCCCATCTGTCGGGTATCGAGGAGGTGAATATGGAGGAGGCTGGTGTTTCGAGCGTCGAGCTGATCGGCGTGAGCAAGCGCTTCGACGAGCTCGTCGCGGTCGACTCCCTCGGCCTCGAGCTGGCGGCGGGGGAGTTCTTCACCCTGCTCGGGCCCAGCGGCTGCGGCAAGACGACGACGCTGCGCATGATCGCCGGCTTCGAGCGCCCGAGCGAGGGAGAGATCCGGATCGAGGGCGTCGACGTCGCCCAGCTTCCGCCCCATCGGCGCCCGACCAACACCGTCTTCCAGAGCTACGCCCTCTTCCCCCACCTCAGCGTCGCCGACAACGTCGCCTTCGGCCTCAAGCGCAAGCGGGTGCCGAAGGAGGAGATTGGCGAGCGGGTCTCGCGCGAGCTGGAGCGGGTCGGCCTCGCCGCCGAGGCCAAGCGCCGGCCGGCGCAGCTCTCGGGCGGCATGCAGCAGCGGGTGGCGCTGGCACGGGCGCTCGTCAACCTGCCCAAGGTGCTGCTCCTCGACGAGCCGCTCGGCGCCCTCGACCTGAAGCTGCGCAAGGGGCTGCAGATCGAGCTGAAGCAGATCCAGCGCGAGGTCGGGATCACCTTCGTCTACGTGACGCACGACCAGGAGGAGGCGCTGACGATGAGCGATCGGATCGCGGTGATGAACCGTGGCCGGGTCGAGCAGGTGGGTGCCCCGGAGGAGATCTACGAGCGTCCGCAGACGACCTTCGTCGCCGGCTTCATCGGCGTCTCCAATCTGATGCCCGCGACGGTGGCGAGCGCGGGCGAGGTGCGCCTCGACCAGGGGCCGTCGGTGCGCGCCGACGGTGCCGAACTCGGCGTCGGAACACGCTGTTACGCGGTGGTGCGGCCGGAGAAGCTGCACATCGACGCGCTCGACGCCGGCGACGGGGCGAGCTCGAACGGCCTGCCCCACGTCGAGGGTGTGGTCGAGAGCTCGGTCTACCTCGGTACCGCGACCCAGATCGTGGTCGACCTCGGCGAGGGAGTGCGGATGACAGTGCTCGTCCCAAACGCAAGCGAGGCGGACCGCCAGACGCTTCCCGGCGGCGGGGCGCGAGTGGCGCTCTCGTGGGAGCCCGAGCACATGCACCTGGTGCGCGATTCCAGTGGGGAGGCCGAGGACTTTGGAGCAGAAGAGGGCAGCGAGCCACGCGAGGTGGCGCTGGGAACGACCGGAAAGGGTGAATGAGATGCGAGGTCCAGGTAGGAGTCGAGGGGCGGTGGTGGCCGTTGCCATGACTATTGCCGTGCTGGCCATGGCGTTGGGACTGGCCGCATGCGGCGGTGGCACCGTCGGCGGTGGCAACAGCGAAAACGTGACGACGGCGAAGGGTGGTCCGGCGAGCGGCAAGCTGACGATCTCGAACTGGCCCGGCTACATCGACCCCGGCAAGAACGGCACCGTCGCCGAGTTCGAAAAAGAAACCGGCATCAAGGTGGACTACATCGAGGACATCAACTCCAACGACGGCTTCTTCGGCAAGCTCCAGCCTCAGCTCGAACAGGGCGAATCGGGCGGCCGCAGCATCTTCGTCGTCGCCGACTACATGGCGAAGCAGATGTACGACCTCGGCTACCTGCAGGAAATCGACCATGCCGACCTGCCCACCGTCTTCAAAACCCTCCTGCCCAGCCTCCAGAGCCCGGGGTTCGACCCAGAACGCAAGTTCTCGGTGCCCTGGCAGGGTGGTATGACCGGGATCTGGGTCGATACCTCGAAGGCGCCCGACATCCACTCGGTCAACGACCTCTTCGACCCCAAATACAAGGGCAAGGTGACGATGCTGGACGAACTGCGCGAAACGCCGGCACTGGTGATGCTCGCCGAAGGGGTCGACCCGGCGACGGCGAGCGCCGACCAGTGGCTCCACGCGATCAACAAACTGGGCGATGCCGCCAGCTCCGGGCAGATCAGGAAATTCACCGGCAACGAGTACACCGAGGACCTGACCGCGGGCAACATAGTCGCGGCGATCGGCTGGTCGGGCGACGCCTCGCTGATCGAAAACCCGAACGCCGAATGGCGGATGCCGACCGAGGGCTGCACGAGGTGGTCGGAAAACATGGTGATCCCGGTGGGAGCCCCCAACACCGCGGCGGCGCTCGCCTGGATGAACTTCGTCTACCGGCCTGATGTGGCGGTCGACATCACCGAATACGTCGAATACATCTCGCCCGTGAAAGGCGTGAAGGAGCTGCTCGAAAAACGGGGGTCGGAACTGGCGAAAAGCGAGATCGTCTTCCCGACAGAACAGTTCACCAGCAAATGCACGGGCCAGAACACGCCGCCGGAACTGGAACGGGTCAACGAAGCCTGGCAGGAAGTCCTGACCGGGTGATCGCGCAATGAGCCTGAGGCAGCGCCTGGTCCCCTACTGGCTGCTGGCGCCGGGCCTGATCTGGCTCGTCGTCTTCTTCGTCGTGCCGATGTACTTCATGGGGGAACTGGCGCTGCGCTCGGGCTCGCTGACCAGCGGCTACACCTTCGACTGGGCCTGGTCGAACTTCCCCGACTCCCTCTCCGGCCACACCGAGCAGATCGGCCGCTCCTTCTTCTACGCCGGCACGGCGACGCTGCTGGCCCTGCTGATCGCCTACCCCCTCGCCTACGCGATCGCCTTCCGCGCCGGCCGCTACAAAACGCTGCTGCTGTTCGCGGTGATCGCGCCCTTCTTCACCACCTATCTGATCCGCACGATCGCCTGGAAGACGATCCTCAGCGACTCGAGTCCCGTGGTCAGCGTCCTGCAGACGCTCTCGCTCGTCCCTCCCGACGGGCGGGTCCTGGCGACCTCGGGCGCGGTGATCGCCGGCCTCACCTACAACTTCCTCCCCTTCATGGTCCTGCCGCTCTACGCCAACCTGGAGCGGCTCGACCTGAGCTTGGTCGAGGCGGCGAAGGACCTCTACTCCTCCTCACGGCAGGCGTTCCTCAAGGTGACCCTGCCGCTGACGATGCCGGGGATCGTCGCCGGCGTCCTGCTCACCTTCATCCCCGCCTTCGGCGACTACGTCAACGCCCAGATCCTCGGCGGCACCAGCCAGGCGATGGTCGGAAACGTGATCCAGTCGCTCTACCTGAACCAGCGCAACTACCCTGAGGCGGCGGCGCTCTCCTTCCTGATGATGGCGCTGATCCTCGCCATCGTCATGGTCTACATCCGCTTCGCCGGCACCGAGGCCTTCATGGGCGACGAGGAGGAGTCGGCCTGATGGATTCCATGTCCCGTGCCTGGGCCTGGCTGCGGCGCAACGCGCTGCCGATCTACGCCGGGCTCGCCGTCGCCTACATGCTGATCCCGATCGTCGTCATCGCCGTCTTTTCCTTCGGCGCCACGCCGAAAGGGAAACTCACCTTCGGTCTCGACAACGGCTTCACCACCGAGTACTGGCGCAGTGCCTTCTCGCTCACCGATCTCAACGAAGCGCTCTTCACGAGCCTCCGCCTGGCCGTCCTGGCAACTGCAATCTCGACCGTGATCGGGACGCTGATGGCGATCGCCCTGGTCCGTCATCGGTTCCACGGCAGGCGGCTGACGAACCTCCTGATAGTGATCCCGATGGCGACGCCGGAGGTGGTGATCGGTGCCGCCCTGCTCTCGATGTTCATCTACTCCTCGTTCGCGCTCGGATTCACCACGCTGCTGATCGCCCACGTGATGTTCTCGATCAGCTTCGTCGTCGTCGTAGTGCGCTCGCGGCTGATCGGCTTCGACCGCCATCTCGAGGAGGCGGCGGCCGATCTCTATGCGGCACCGCTGACCGCCTTCCGCACCATCACCTTGCCCCTGCTGGCTCCGGGGATAGTCGCGGCGGCCCTGCTCGCCTTCTCGCTCTCGATCGACGACTTCGTCATCTCCAACTTCAACTCGGGCACGACCGTGACCTTCCCGCTCTACGTCTACGGGGTGAGCCTGCGCGGCGTCCCGGTCCAGGTGAACGTGCTGGCGACGATGCTGTTCGGGCTGATTGCGATCGCCGTCTCGCTGGTCCTCTGGCAGCAGCGCCGCGCCGAAAAGATGGCCGCGGTGCGACCCGAGCAGGAGGCGACTCCGATGCCGATGCCGGGCGCCGCCGCCGCGGCATGAAGCTTCAAAATTACGTCGGCGGCGAGTGGCGCGCGCCCGAAGGGGTGAAGACGCTCGACGACGTCGACCCCGTCACGGGCGAGGTCGCCGCCGAAGTGCCGCTCTCGGGCGCAGGCGAGGTGCGCGAGGTGGTCAAGGCTGCGCGAGCGGCCCAGCACGCCTGGCGCAACGTGCCGCCCCAGCGCCGGGCGCGTGCCGTGCTCGCCCTGCGTAACGGTCTGCTGTCCCGGCGCGAGGAGCTGGTCGCGCTGGTCAGCGCCGACATGGGCAAGACCCTCGTCGACGCCGATGGTGAGGTCGGGCGCGGAATCGAGTCCGTCGAGTCGGCGGCGGCGATCCCACACCTGCTCAAGGGCGAGACGCTCGAGGGAGTGGCCGAAGGGGTCGACGTCGAGCTGGTGCGCCAGCCGGTCGGCGTCGTCGTCGCGATCACGCCCTTCAACTTCCCAGCGATGATCCCGCTCTGGTTCCTCCCCTACGCGATCGCCTGCGGCAACGCCTTCATCCTCAAGCCCTCCGAGCAGGACCCGCGGCCGGCGGGGCTGATCATGGAGATCGTCGACTCGATCGAGGAGATCCCACCCGGTGTCGTCAACCTCGTCCACGGCGGCCGCGAGGCGGTGACCGCGATCCTCGAGGACCCGGGAATCGACGCGATCTCCTTTGTCGGCCGCGCCGAGACGGCGCGAATCGTCGCCGAAGGCGCGGTGCGAACCGGCAAGCGCGTCCAGGCCCTCGGTGGAGCAAAGAACTCGCTGGTCGTGATGCCCGACGCCGACCTCGACGAGGCGATGCCGGCGATCATGAGCTCGGCCTTTGGCGCCGCCGGACAGCGCTGCCTGGCGGGGTCGGTGTGCGTCGTCGTCGGCGACGCAGAGCGGCGGGCGGAGGTGCGCGAGGCGCTCGTCTCGGCCGCCTCGGATCTGACCGTCGGCCCCGGCGACGACCCGGCCACCGACGTCTGCCCGATGGTCTCGGCGGCGGCACGGGACAAGGTCGCCGATGCGATCGAGCGCACCGCGGGCAGCGGCGCCGAGCTGCTGCTCGACGGACGCCGCGATGCCGGCCCGGCCGGCACTGTCCTCGGCCCGACGATCGCCGCTGTCTCCAACCCCGAGTCCGAACTCTCCCGCGACGAGCTCTTCGGCCCGCTCCTCACCGTCGTCGAGGTCGACGACCTCGACGCGGCCCTCGGCTTTCTCAACGGCTCGCGCTACGGCAACGCCGGCGCCATCTTCACCAGCTCGGGCGCCGCCGCACGCGCTTACCGCTATGGCGCCGAAGCGGGCATGCTCGGCGTCAATGTCGGCGTCCCGGCACCGGTTGCCTGGTTCCCCTTCTCGGGCTGGAACGACTCGATCGACGGCGACCTGCACGCGAACGGCACCGATGCCGTCCGCTTCTACACGCGGGCGAAGGTCATCACTTCGCGCTGGTAGCTACCGGCCGATGTGGAACCCGATCAGCTCGGGGATCCGAGCTATCAGAGAGCTTGTGAGGGACGGTGAATCCCCGGCGAGCTCAGCGGACTCCTTGCGCATGATGCCGGCGCGGATGAGTTCGCCGCCGATCCAGCTGAAGGGCTCGGGAGGGACGCGGGGCGGAGACGGGTCGACGAAGGCGAGGCGGGAGTGGTCGTCGCGGCGGTCGAGGGCTAGGGAGGCGAGCGTGCGGCCAACCATGTGAGATGGGCCGACGCCGTTGCCGGTGTAACCGGCGGCGGCGAAGGCGCGGCCGCCTTGCAGGGGCAGGACGAGCGGCAGGTGGGTCGGCGAGGCGTCGATCGGGCCGCCCCAAGCGTGGGTGATGGAGCGGCGCCCCAGGCCGGGGAAGTAGTCCCAGAGGTGGGCGGCGGCCTGCGAGACGACGCCGGCGTCGAGCTCGGAGTTGCCGTGAAGGCGCGCTCCCATGGCGATCCGGCCCCCGCCCCAGCCGAAGAGGATGCGCCCGTCCGGCGTCGTGCGGAAGTAGTCGATCAGGGCACGGCTGTCGGTGATGCACTCGCCGCCGGTCCAGCCGACCTCCTCGAGCAGGTCCGGCACAGGCTCGGTGAGAACTATGTGGGAGGAGGCGACGGTCAAGCGGTTGCACAGCGGCCCGCGAGGGGCAGTCGCGGCGGCACCCACGGCAAGCACGGCCGAACGCGCCCTGACGAGCCCGCCCGCCGTGTGCGCCTCGACGCCACCCGCCGAGCCGACGAGCTTCGTCACGGGCGAGTGCTCGTGGACGGCGACGCCGCGCGTTCGCAACCGCTCGCGCAGTCCCAGGGCCAGCCGTGCCGGCTGCACGGTCGCCGAGGCCGGGTAGAAGGCGCCGGCGCGGAAGGCGGGCGAGGCGCAGCGCTCGGCCACCTGCCCGGCCGAAAGGGGCTCCACCGCGCCATCGACGTCAAGCTCCCGGCAGGCCGCCAGCGCATCGGCCCACACCCCGTCGTGCGCCTCCGCCGTCGAGACCTGCAGGTAGCCGCCGGGCGTGTACCAGGCGTCCACTCCCTCCCGCTCGCAGAACTCGCCTATCCCGGTCACGGCCGCCTCCGCCGCTCGCGCCACCGCCAGCGCCTCCGCGTCCCCCCAGCGCCCGCGCATGTTGGGCAGCGAGAACCACATCACGTTGCAGAAGCCGCCGTTCCGCCCGCTCGGCCCGTGCCCGCACCTGTCCCCCTCCAACAGCACCACGTCCGCCTCAGGCTCCAGCTGCTTCACGTGCCACGCCGCCCACATCCCCGTGTAGCCGCCGCCGACCACGACGACATCGGCTCTCCGCTCTCCCTCGAGCGCCGGCAGCTCCTCAACCTCCGGAGCCTCCTCCAGCCAATAGCCATGAGCTGTGTGCTTCATCGGACGTGTCTGAGCTTATGCCCCTCATATGGTGGCTAAACTCAGACACGTCCCGCTAGGGTGGCTCAGATGGCCACGTTCGACGCCCTCGCGGATCTCCCCCTGGAGATCGAGGGCTACGAGCTGCAGCCACTGGAATTGCAGCTTCCGAACTTCGAACGGCTGAGCACCGTCATCCACATGTGGGGCAACGGCGAGGACGGGCTCGGCGAGGACGTCACCTACGACGCGGTCGACCACATCGCCCTGCAGGACGCGGGCCCGACCCTTGACATCACAGGCTTCTCGACCTTGGGCGAGTTCTGCGAGCTGATGGCCGAGGAGGACACCTTCCCGGCCGAGCCGCAGCGGGACGTCTCGCGGCTCTACCGGCGCTGGGCCTTCGAGTCGGCCGCCCTCGACCTCGCCCTGCGGCAGGCCGGCAAGGGACTGGGCGGGGCAGTCGGCCGCGAGCCGCGGCCCGTCACCTTCGTCTGCTCGATGCGCCTCGGCGGCGCCGAGGGGGAGCCCTCGTCGATCGCCACCCTGCGCCGCAAGCTCGATCGCTACCCCGAGCTGCGCTTCAAGCTCGACCCGACCAACGACTGGACCGACGAGCTGATCGCCGCGCTGGTCGAGACCGGGGCCGTCGACTCGCTCGACCTGAAGGGCTTCTACAAGGGCACCGTCGTAGACGTCGAGACCGACCCCGAGCTGTACGCCAAGCTGCTCGACGCCTTCCCCGACGCCTGGGTCGAGGACCCCGACGTCAACGACGAGACCCGCGAGATCCTCGAGCCCGCCCGCGACCGCCTCACCTGGGACGCGCCGATCCACTCGATCGCCGACATCGAGGCCCTGCCCTGGCCACCGAAGATGGTCAACGTCAAGCCCTCCCGCGTTGGAGGCCTGCGCCAGCTCTGCGAGACCTACGACTACTGCGCCGAGCACGGCATCGGCGCCTACGGCGGCGGCCAGTGGGAGCTCGGCGTCGGCCGCGGCCAGATCCAGGCCCTCGCCTCGCTCTTCCACCCCGACACGCCCAACGACACCGCCCCGCGCGGCTACAACGAAGCCGAGCCTCCGCCGGGACTCCCGACCAGCCCACTCGACCCTAAGCTGAGTCCAACCGGATTCCGCTGGGACGACTGAGAAAGGAACAGATGGCCGACAAGAGCTTCGCCGACGCCCTCAACGAGCAGATCGCCAACGAGTTCGCCGCCTCGCAGCAGTACGTGGGCGCCGCCGTCTACTACGACGCCGAAACGCTGCCTCGTCTCGCCGCCTTCTTCTACAGGCAGGCGATGGAGGAGCGCGAGCACGCGATGATGATGGTCCAGTACCTGCTCGACGTCGGCGAGGAGGTCCACATCCCGGACATCAAGTCGCAGCAGACGAGCTTCGCCGACGGGGTGGCGCCGGTGAAGGGCGCGCTGGAGCAGGAGAAGCGGGTCGGCGAGGAGATCTACGCCCTCTTCGAGCTCGCTCGCGAGGCCAAGGACTACCGCGCCGAGCAGTTCATGCAGTGGTTCGTCAAGGAGCAGGTCGAGGAGGTGGCGCTGATGGGCGACCTGCTCAACGTCGTCGAACGCTCCAAGGACAACCTGCTGCTCGCCGAGGACTACATCGCCCGCGAGAACCCCGGCGCCGAGTCGACCGACCCGACTGCGCCGCCGGTCGCAGGTGGGGGCGGATAGAGGGGGTACCCCTCTATCCCAACCACCCCGCTCGCCGACGCATCGATTTGATCCGGCGGAACTCGGCGATGTCCTCGCGGAGGGCGGCGGGAGCTGGGGCGGGGAGAAATCTCGCCGGCAGCGGCGACTCGACGACGCCGGTGTCGGTCTTGCTCACCCTGTAGGCGCGGGCGCCACGGCGGGCGGTGACTGCCGAGGGCGGGCCGGCGCCCTCCCAGATCAGGCCGGCGTAGTCGTCGAGGCCGTAGCCGCCGGGCATGCCGTTGGAGACGGCGTCGAGAAAGGCGGCGCGGCGCTCGGGCTCGTTGTTGTAGTGGACGCAGAGGCTGCCGCCGAGCAGGCCGAGTCCGGCCTCGGCAGCGGGGCGGCCGGACGACTTGGTGATGCCCGCCTCGAACCAGCACATCGCCCCGGCGCTCTGCCCGGCGAGGACGATCCCCTGGCGCCAGGCGAGGCTGAGGATCGCCTCCAGCTCGTGCGCCTCCCAGACCGCCAGCAGGTTGACGAGGCTGCCGCCGCCAACGTAGATCAGGTCCTGGGCGAGCAGGTGGTCGCGCAGGGCGATCGGCCGCCGCCCGAGGCGGAAGAGCGAGACGTCCGAGGGCTCGCAGGGACGCTCGCCGAAGGCGGCGTAGAAGCGGCCGATCTGCTCGGCGGTGTCGCCACTCGCAGTCGGCAGGATGCAGATCTTCGGCCGGCCGCCTGCCCGCTCCGTCGCCAATCTCAGCATCAGCTCGCTGACGGCCCGATCCGGGGGTCGGGACGTGAAGTCGTGGCCGCCGAGGGCGAGGATGCGAGAGATCATCGAGCGTCAGGCCGCAATCGCCGCGGTCCCGGTCGATGCCGACGCCTCGCCGAGATAGGTCGTCCTCAACTCCACCTCGGCGATCCCGGCCGGCGCCGGGTCGAACCAGTAGGCCTTCGCCGCCGGGCGCGAGGCGACGACGCGGCAGAGCTCGCTGCCGGTGAAGTGCAGCGCGGCGCCGTCCTGCGCCGCGTAGCCGGCGCGCATCCCGCTGCGCAGCTGGGCGTGGTAGGCGAGGCCGTGGTCGGAGTCGCGCTCGTAGTGGACGCTGTTGCTGAAGGGCAGGAAACCAAGTCCGTCGACCCGCCGCGACTGCCCGTGGAAGCCGCTGTGTGCCTCGGCGAACCAGCAGAGCGATCCGGCGGAAAGCCCGCAGAGGACGACGCCGGATTCCCAGGCCTCGCGCAGGATCGCGTCGATCCCGTGCGCGCGCCAGACGCCGAGCAGGCTGACGACGCTGCCGCCGCCGACGTAGATCAGATCCTGGGCGCGAAGGTGCGCGCGCAGGTCGGCCGGGCCCTGCTCGCGGCGGAAGAGCGAGATGTGGCTGGGCTCGCAGCGCTCGGCCGGAAAGGCGCGGTAGAAGCGGACGACGTAGTGGTCGGCGTCGCCGCTCGCCGAGGGCATGAAGCAGACACGCGGCCGCTCGCCGCGCGCCAGCCCGAGCACGTACTCATCGAGAAGCGGGTTGCCCGACTCCATCGAGAAGCCGCCGCCACCGAAGGCCACGATCTGACGAGTCGCAGTCTCCATTGTCAAATGTTCCCGGCGCCCGCGCCAGCGGTCGTTGTACACCGGTCCGAAGTTCGCGACCCCACCATCGCCCACGTGTACAGTGCCCGGACGTGACCATGCGCAAGGTCAACAGCGGAGACGGCGAAGAGGGCACCCTCCGCAACACCACCTACGGCAGCCGCTACTTCACCGACGAGGTACCCGAGCACGCGATCCCTGACGGCTCGATGCCGGCCCGCGCCGCCTACCAGCTGATCCACGACGAGCTCAACCTCGACGGCAACCCGGCGCTCAACCTCGCCTCCTTCGTCACCACCTGGATGGAGCCGGAGGCCCAGCAGCTGGGGACCGAGACCCTCAATCGCAACTTCGTCGACCAGGACGAGTATCCGCAGACCGAGGAGATCCACCATCGCGTGATCAGCATGATGGGACGGCTCTTCAACGCCCCCGCCGACGGCGAAGCCTGTGGCACGGCGACGATCGGCTCCTCGGAGGCGATCATGCTCGGCCTGCTCGCCCATAAGTGGACCTGGCGCAAGCGCCGCGGGGACGACAGCGCCCGTCCCAACGTCGTCTTCGGCGCCGACGTCCACACCTGCTGGGAGAAGTTCGCCCGCTACTTCGACGTCGAGCAGCGGGTCATCCCGCTCTCGCCCGACCGCCACATCATCGGTCCCGAGGAAGTCAAGGAGCAGATCGACGAGAACACGATCGCGGTCGGCGCCGTCCTCGGCACCACCTTCACCGGCCAGGTCGACGAAATCGCCGAGATCGACGAGCTGCTGCGCCAGGTCAAGCAAGAGAAGGGATGGGACATCCCGATCCACGTCGACGGCGCCAGCGGCGGCTTCATCGCACCCTTCTCCTATCCGGAGCTGGAATGGGACTTCCGCCTCGAGCAGGTGCGCTCGATCAACGTCTCCAACCACAAGTTCGGCCTCGTCTACCCGGGCATGGGCACGGTTGTCTTCCGCGACTTCGACGTCGTCCCCGAGGAGCTCGTCTTCAAGATCAACTACCTCGGCGGCGAGATGGCCAACTACAGCCTCAACTTCTCCCGCGCGAGCAACGCCGTGCTGCTGCAGTACTACAACTTCCTGCGCCTCGGCCGCGAAGGCTACGAGCGCATCGTCGGCAACCTGATGGAGAACGCCGGCCATCTGGAGAAGGAGCTGACCGACTCAGGGCGCTTCGAACTGCTCAACGACGCCCGCTACCTGCCGGTGGTCGTCATCCGTCCCACCGACAAGGACGGCGGACTGGACGTCTTCGAGCTCTCCGAGAGGCTGCGCGAGCGAGGCTGGATCGTCCCCGCCTACACGCTGCCGCCGAACGCCGAGTCGGTCGCGGTGCTGCGCATGGTGGTCAAGGAGAACTTCAGCCGCGACATGGCGGCAATGCTGGGCGAGGACATCGAGTCCGCCCTGGCCAAGATGGGCGGCAAGGCCTCGCCACAGGCCCAGGCCGCCGGCGAAAAACAGCGCCGCATCTGCTGATGCTTGCTTTCCGGGCCGCTCTTTGACAGGCTGGTCGAGTACATAGCCCGCGGCAATTTCCAGGGGGGAGGGCGCCGGAAAGAAGCGTAAACGCCCGAGTACCCATGCCGCGATGCTGAACGTACTGCGCAGTCTCCAGCTCTGGTCCTGGCTGCCCTCTTCCGGGGCGCGCCGGGAAGCGATCCTCGAAGCGATGGTCCGCGTCGTCGGCCGCGGCGGCTACCGGGCCGCATCGGTGGACGAGGTGACCGCCGAGGCAGGTGTATCGCCCACCGCCTTCGAACGCCATTTCCAGGGCAAGGACGATTGCTTCCTCGCCGCCTACGACATGCTGGTCGAGCGCCTGCTCGCCGAGGTGCAGGCGGGCTGCGACGTCGAGCTCGAGTGGCGCGAGCGGATCGAGCGCGGCCTCTGCACGATCGTCGAACGGTTTGCCGCCGACGCCGACGCCGCCCGCACGGCGGTGGTCGAGGTCGCCGCGGGCGGGGCCGAGGCGAGGCAGCACCAATGGGACACGCTCGGCCGCTTCGCCGAATACCTGGAAGAGGGGAGCGAGCACGCCGAGGGTCGGGAGCTGCCGGGCAACATCGCGCTGATGTCGGCCGGTGCGGTCTCGGGTGTGATCTTCGAAGAGCTGCGTGCCGGTCGTTCCGCGGAGCTGCCTGAGCTGCTGCCCGACCTGCTCTTTGCCGTGCTCGTCCCCTACGTCGGCCCCCGGGAGGCAGCGGGCGAGATGCGCCGCGCAGCCGAGGCCGTCGCCTACTAGGCGCCTTCGGACTGCTCGCGAGCTTCGATCAGCACTTTGCGCAGCTGGTGGCGCAGGCGGTGGAGGCGCACCTTCACCGTGCCGTCGGGCAGGCCAAGCCGCCGCGCGATCGCCTGCTGGGTGAGATCCTCGCCGTAGCGCAGGAGCAGGATCATGCGGTCGCGCTCGTTCAGACCCTTGATTGCCGCGTGCAGCCCGGCGCGCTCGGCCGTGAAGTTCGTCTCGTCCTCATCGTCGTACTCCGCCACCTCGAGCTCGGCGACCGGTTCGGGGCGCACCTTCGAATGCTCGCGGAATGCCTCGTTGCGGACGATCGTCGCCAGCCACTCTTTGCGGCGACTCGGGTCGCGCAGGGTCGAGCGCCGGCGCCAGGCCCGCAGCAAGGCGTCCTGGGCGATGTCCTCGGCGTCGCCAGGATTGCTCGCGTAGCGGCGGGCGAGGCGCACGCAGAACCGCTGCGCCTCCTCCCATTGCCAGTCTTCGTCGGCCTGCGCTCCTGATGTCGATGAAAGATTGATTGCTCGACCGTACTACTTCTAAAAGCAAACGGGGGAAATTTATTGTTGAAACTTTTTGTAGCAAGGCATGGGTCCCCAGAGCGTGGTTCAAGCGATGGCTTCGAATGCCGACAACCGCTGGGCCGAGCGCACCTACGAGGCGATGGCACCGGTCTACGACGATTTCACCGCCCATCACGAATACGACCTCTGGACCGCCGACCTGATCGAGATCCTCGCGCGCAACGGTCTCAGCGGCCGTCGCCTGCTCGACGTCGGCTGCGGGACGGGCAAGAGCTTCCTCGAGATGCTCCCCCGGGGCTGGCAGGTGACCGCCTGCGACCTCTCACCGTCGATGCTGGAGATCGCCCGCGAGAAGGCCGGAGACGAGGTGACACTCGCGGTCGCCGACATGCGCGAGCTGCCCGTGTTCGGCGAGTTCGATCTCGTCTGGGCACTGGATGACGCGGTCAATTACCTGCTCGACGGCGACGAGCTGCGCGCGGCGCTGGCCGGCATGGGTGCCAATCTGGCGCCGGACGGACTGCTGCTCTTCGACCTCAACTCGCTGCTCTCCTACCGCACCTTCTTCGCCGAAACGGAGGTGGTCGAACGCAACGGGCGACGGCTGGTCTGGACCGGGCTGGCGGATGCCGACGTCGAGCCCGGATCGATCTGCGAATCGCGCCTCGAAGTCCAGTTGCCCGACGGCTCCCCCGCCCCCGGCGTGGAGACCCTCTTCCACCGCCAGCGGCACTTCCCGGAAGCCGAGGTGCTCGCCGCCTTCGCCGACGCCGGCCTCGAGTGCGTCGAGGTCTACGGGCTCGACGTCGACGGGGAGCCGCGCCAGCCACTCGACGAATCGGCCCACAAGAAGGTGCTCTACGTCGCCCGCCGCGCGGGCTAGATCCCGGCTTGCGCTGTACTGAGCAGGACCGAGGCACGCGCCCACTCGCGCTGCAGCCTCGGTTCCACCGTCGCCGTTTCACAACCAGTGGTGGTCAGGCATTCGCCCCACTGGTTGGCTGCGGCCATATAGCGGTTGAGCGCCCTCTCCCCCGGAGTGCCGGCAGCGAGCAGGCAACCAAGCTCAAGTCGGTCGGCGGGAATCGCGGCGTAGACGGCGCGCAGCTCTTGCACTTCACCCAGGTAATCCTCGTAGGAGATCCCGACCGCTAGCTTTCGGCGCAGGTCAGCCATCGAATCGACGAAGGAGCCGAGCATCTTCCGACACGCCACCGCGCTCGTCTCCCGCGCCGCGACGCGCGGGCGAGGAGTCGCCGACGCATCCGCGCCGCCGGTCGCCCCCGAACCGCCGCAGCCGATCGCGAAGATCGCCGTGGCGGCGATCGCGATGACGATCGCCGTCCTGCTCGCGGCGCCGACGGCTCCGGCTCGGGCGGCCGGAGGTGGAGGCGTGCTGGTTGTCGGGGACAGCCTCGAGGTGCTCACCTCTCCCTATCTGAAGCGTTACCTGCCCGGCGTCCCGCTGACCGTGAACGCCGAGGGCGGCTACAACAGCTACCAGATCCGCGAACTGTTCGACGAAAGCTACGACCCCTCCCAGTCGGTGATCGTCTTCGACGCCGGCACCAACGACAACCCGGAATACCCGCAGATCCTCGCCGGCAACCTGGCAGCGGTCGCCGCGACGATCGGCGAACGCTGCATGGTCGTGCCGACGATCCACGGCTTCACCGTCAACGGGGTCGACAACACGGGGAAGAACCGCGCCGTCGAGGCATTCGCCGCCTCGCGGCCGGGCACCCAGACGCCGGACTGGGCCCGAGCCGCCGAAACGCGCCCAGAGCTGCTCGAAGCCGACGGCCTGCATCCGACCCCGGAAGGTGCCGACTACCGCGCTCGCCTGATCGCTCGCGGAGTCGAGGGCTGCTTCGCCTTCCTCGGCCGGGGCTCGGCGAAGCCGGCGCTCGAATCGGCCCCTTACCTGGCACCGGTGGGCAGGTTCGCCAAGCGGCAAGGTTCGTTGCTGCGCTCGGTGGGGCTGGCAATCCTGCTTACCATGGTCGGTTCCTATGCCTGAGCCTGTAAAGCGCGGCGAGCGCTACATGCCTGGGCTCGACGGGCTGCGCGCGATCGCCGTGCTCGGCGTGATCCTCTTCCACCTCGGCTTCGGCTGGGCGGAAGGCGGCCTGCTCGGGGTCGGCGTCTTCTTCACCCTCAGCGGTTACCTGATCACCGACATCCTCCTCACCCAGTTCGCCGTGGGCGGGCGCCGGCTGCGCTACTTCTGGGCGGCGCGCGCCCGCCGGCTGTTGCCCGGACTCTTCCTGATGCTGATCGTCGTCATGGCCTGGGTGACGACGATCGGGCCCCACCAGCCCTCCGACTTCCGCGACGCCGCTGGCTCGGCGGTCGGCTACTTCAACAACTGGTGGCTGATCTTCCACCACGTCTCCTACTTCGAACGCTTCGCCCCGCCCTCGCCGCTCAACCATCTCTGGTCGCTCTCGGTCGAGGAGCAGTTCTACATCTTCTGGCCCTTCCTGCTGCTGTTCGGGGTCCGTTTCGTCCCTGAGCTGAAGAACACGACCGGGGTGCGCCCGCGCCTTGCCGGCGTCACCCTGTTCCTCGCCCTCTGCTCGGGGATGCTGATGGCGATCCTCTACAGCCCCTCGCTCGATCCCTCGCGCGTCTACTACGGCACCGACACGCGCGCCCTCGAGCTGCTTTTCGGGGCGGCCCTGGCGATGGTCTGGCCGAGCCACCGCCTGCGGGCGAATATCGCCCCGCGCGCTCGCTGGATCATCGACGGCGCCGGACTCGCCGGCCTGCTCGTAATCGGCCTGATGTTCTGGACCGTCGGTGAGTTCACGCCCTTCCTCTACCGCGGCGGCTTCGCCGTGCTGGCGATCGGCTCGGCGCTCGCCGTCGCGGCGCTCGCCCACCCGGCTTCGCGACTCGGCCCGATCGTCGGCTGCCGGCCGATGCGTTGGATCGGGCAGCGCTCCTACGGGATCTACCTCTGGACGCTGCCTATCGTCGTCCTCACCAGCCCGCAGGGGGCGCATGGCCCCAGCGTGCTGCGCGGAGCACTGCAGGTCGCCGCGATCATGGGTATCGCCGAGCTTTCCTGGCGCTACGTCGAGGACCCGATCCGCCACGGCGCCCTGGAAAGGCTCTGGCGTCAGTGGCGGGCCGGCAAATGGCGACGGGCGCCCCTCCCTCGCCACGGCTGGGCGCTGATCGGCGCCGGCTCGCTGATCCTCGCCGTCGCGATCGCGGGCCTCGCCGGCGTCGGCGTCTCCAACGAGCCGAAAGCGATCGCCACCGTCGCCAAGACGGTGCAGGCGAAGGTCCGCCGGGCGCCGCTGGCGACCTCCTGTAAGGCGGTCGTCCACATCGGCGACTCGACCTCCGAGGGCCTCGTCTCGACGGAATACCTGCCCGATCCGAGCCAGCTGATCAGCGCCCAGTACGCGCGCGTCGGCGCCACCACGCAGCACCTCGAGGTCGCCGGCGCCCGCTCGATCTACGAGAACTTCGAAGGCGAAGCCAACGCCCAGGAAGTCGCTGAAGCCTGGAAGAACGAAGGCTTCAAAGGCTGCTGGGTGATCGCGATGGGCACCAACGAGGCGGCCAACGTCGCCGCCGGCTCGACCTTCGGCTACGACGACCGGATCGCCAGCATGATGTCGACGATCGGCGGCGAACCGACGCTCTGGGTCAACGTCAAATCGCTCGTCACCAGCGGCCCCTATGCCGAGGCGAACATGAAGTCATGGGACACGGCGCTGCTCGAGGCCTGCGACAGCTACCCGAACATGCGCATCTACGACTGGGCCGCCGACGTGAAGGACAGATGGTTCATCCCCGACGGGATTCACTTCACCTCCGAAGGCTATGCCGCCCGCGGCCGGCTGATCGCCGACGCCCTGCTGGAAGCCTTCCCCAACACCGAACCGCTGAAGATGACCGACCGCCGCGACTGCGTCCTCTCCGGTTAGAAGACCTGGGCGTCGAGGAAGCCGGCGACGAGGACGAGCCAGCCGCCGATCTCGGCGACGATCAGGCTCGCCATGAAGGCCTCCATGCCGCGCACCGGGCGGCGGAACTGGTTGTCGGTGTCGCGGCGCCAGCCGTGGACCATGTAGCCGGCGACGGCGGCGAAGAAGTAGAAGGCGAGGGCGCCGGCAGCGAGCAGGTTGACCAGCGTGCTCCAGCCGCTGAGCTCGACGAAGGTGGCGATCAGCAGCAGGGCGAAGCTGTAGAGAAGGGCGGCCCGGTGGGCGGTGTCTACGTAGGGATGGGCGAGACCGTCCTCGGCCGCGTCCATCTGGCGGAACTTCCAGACGCCGAGCAACAGGGCCCAGAGGAACATCGCCGCCGAGAGCAGCAGGACCGCCTTGGTATCGGACCCAAGTTCGATTGTCTTGGAATATCAGTTCGTCGCGATCCGGTGCGCCTCGCGCACGCCGAGGTAGGGGGTGAGCGCGAACTGGATCGCGTCGCCGGCGAGCTGTGGCAATTCGTCGGCGCGGCCCTGGTCGACGCGTTGGGCGACGAGCAGGATGATGCCGCCCGCCAGTGAGTGCTCGAGCGTCGAGGGCAGCAGCATCTCGTCGGGAACCAGGTCGCGGCCGGGCTCGAGCAGGCCGGCGGAGAAGTCGATCAGGCGCCGGTAGCGGCTGAGGCCGTCGCGGCCGCGGGCCAATGCCTCGTTGGTCAGCAGGTCGGCGACGACCGGATCGGTGGCGGCGAAATCGAAGGCAGCCCGGATCGCCGCCGCGACCTGACAGGGCCACTCGTCCTCGGCGAGGTAGGCCTCCTCGACGACGACCTGGAGATGCCCGAAAGCGGCCTCGAAGGCGCGAGAGAACCCCTGCTCCTGCACGGGCGCACTATAAACACCACTGTCTGGTCAGGCGGCTTGGGCGGCGCGGCGCATCTCATCGGCTGCCGCCGTCGGTCCGATATACGGGACCAGCATCGCGAAGAGCAGGTCCGGCATCAGCTCCGGAAGCTGCTCGGCGCGGCCGGCGATCAGCTCGTCGAAGATCAGGCCCGAGACGGCGCCGACGGCCATCACCGAGATCTGCTCGGGCAGCTCCTTGCCAGGCTCCGTCTCCCGGCCGACCTCCATGTAGCCACGGAAGCGGTTGATCGCGTCCCAGTGCAGCTGGCGGGCGTCGGCCCCCGCGGCGGCGACCTCGACCACCGCGGTCCGCGCCAGCTCCGGTTCGAGGGCGAAGATCTCCACCAGCGTCTCCAGGCCCTTGCGCACGCGCGAGGTCCACGGCTGCTCGCCATCGCACTCGGAGACGATCGTGTCGAAAACCTGTTCGACCATCCGCTCGTAGGCGGCGAGGAAGCAGTCGTGCTTGTCGTCGAAGTTCTTGTAGAAGGTCGTCCGCGAGGTGCCCGCCTCGGCGATCACGTCGGCGACCGAGGTTGCGTCGTAGCCCTTGCGGCCGACGACCCGGATCATCGCCGTGAGAAGTGCGTCCCTGCGACTTTCGATGTCAGTTGCCATCCGTAGGAGAGAGTTGGAAACTTGACTGTCTTCTCATCATAGCGCGTCATGTACGTCGTCGTTTATCGCTCCCTCGGCCCCACCCGCGCGCGCGCGCTGCCTCGGGACCGAGGTAGGGCGAGAGGGCGGCGAGGTGCACGTCGGGAAGCAGGTCCGGCAGCTGCTCGGCGCGGCCCGCCGCGATCTCGTCGGCGACCAGCCCGACGACGGCGCCGATCGCCATCCGTGAGGTGTTCGGCGGCAACCTGCGCCCTTCCGGGGCGAAGTCGCGCCCCTCGTCGAAGAGCGGCGTCATCCGCTGCAGTGCTGCCCGGTAGCGCCGCTGTGCGGCGGGGCCGGCGGCGCCGAAGTCGACCAAGGCGAGGCGGGCGACCGCCGGTTCGGCGGCGAGCGAGCCGAGCAGCGCCTCGAGCCCGGCTCGGACCCGGACCGGCCACTCGCCCTCCGCTTCGAAGGCGGCGGCGACCCGCCGCGCCAGCACGTCGGCGGCCGCGTCGTAGGCGGCGAGAAAGCAGGCCTCCTTGTCGGGGTACATCTCGTAGAAGGTGGTGCGGGAGATGCCCGCCTCCCTGGTCAGGTCGGCGACCGTCGTCTTCGCATAGCCCTTCTCGGCGACGACGTCGATCGCCGCGTCCAGCAGTCGCTCGCGCTGCGAGCGGGCAATCACCTCCGCCGGTATCCGATGCCGCCCCCGAGGGGGTCGCCAGCGCTCGGGCCTTGGGCGCCTCGCCTCGGTCGCCAACTCAGCGGTCCGCCGCGGGATGCTCCCGCTCGGCCGCGCGCGCCTGGCGCAACGCCTCCTCCTGGCCGAGGTAGGGAAGGGTGGTGATGTAGACGATGTCGGGCAACAGCTCCGGCAGGCGCGCCGTGTTGCCGGTGAGGATCTGGCCGACGATCAGCGACTCGGCGGCGGCCAGCGCGGCGCGCGCGGCACTGGTCGGGATCGCCTCTTCCTCGACCGGGTCGTCGCGACCGCGTTCGAGCAGCGACTGCAGGACGCGCTTGCCCGAGGCGTAGAGCTGGAAGGCGCGCTCGCCGGAGGCGGGGGCCTCGATCAATGCCATGCGGGCGAAGGTCGGGCGAGCAGCCAAGAGCTCGAGGAAGGCGGCGGCCGCGTCGCGGACCATCGTCGCCCAGGGCTTGTCGGGAGAGTAGACGGCGACGATCGAGCCCATCGCGTCGGCGAGCGAGAGCTCCATCGCCGCGTGGAAGCAGTCCTCCTTGTCCTTGAAGAGCTCGTAGAAGGTCGCGCGGGAAACCCCGGCGGCGGTGCAGACGTCGCCGATCGTCGTCGCGTTGTATCCCTGCTCGGCGGTCGTTTGGGCGATCGCGACCAGCAGCCGTTCGCGCTGCGAATGGGCGACGGGCGGTTCGGCCAGGTCCTCCCTGCCGGCCGGCAGCTGCTCCTGCTCGATCAGCTCATCGAGCTCTTTAGTGCGATCGGATGACGACGCTTTGCCATTGACGGATCGGGATCGGGCGGGCGGCATTTGGGTGTCTCCTCAGGCGGACAACGGTGTTTCCGGTAAACACGATTGTACACCCCCTCCCATCCAATTTGGACGATCCTGTACCCAGCGCACAACCAGCTTCGCAAACTTTCGACACCCGGTCTCGTCCGCTCCGGTGCGCTTTATGTGCCCATGGGTGGCATAAAGGTCGCACCGGAAGCCTCTACGGGTTTCTGTCAGCGAGGAGAACGGCGCCTCAAGGCCAAACGGCCCGCAACGGCTCTGAGGCCGCCTGCCCCCAGGGCGCCGCGATCGCCAGCTTCCACTCGCCGCCGAGCAGGCGCAGGACCAGGCTCGGGCAGGACGCCTGGGCAAGCCTCGGGTCGGGGACGCCGGCGTAGGAGATCTGCCAGCGCTCGTGGGCGAGGGCGAGGTCTTCGGCGACCAGGACGCCGCGCAGCTCGAGCCCCACTTCGGCGCCGGCGCCGATCAGCTGGGCGAGGCTGGCTCTGAGGGCATGCTCGCCCTGGGAGACGGTTCCCTCGGGCCCGATCAGGCAAGCGCCGGGAGAAAAGCACTCCAGGGCGGCCTCGAGGTCTGCGTGGTTGATCGCCCTTGCCAGGTTCTCGCAGGCAAGCCGCGGCGTGGCGGCGAGCCGCTCGCGCAGGGCGAGGGGGTTCATCGCCCCTAGCCCCTGCGGGCGAGCCGCAGCTTCACCGCTGTGCCGGCCGGGCGGACCGCCCCCGCCCCGGGCTTGGAGGCGGCGACCACGAGCCTGCCTCCCTTGCCCTTGGGCTTCCTCACCCTGCCCAAGGAGCAGTGGGCGGCGGAGAGGGCCCTGCGGGCCTTGGCGAGGCTCTTGCCCCGCAGCTTCGGCACCCGGCACTTGGCTTCGGGCCGGGAGGGGTTCTTGGCGAAGGTGGCGGTGACGTTCCTAGCTTCGTTCATCAAGACCTTGCAGGAACCGGTGCCCGAGCAGCGCTCCCCCGACCAGCCGGCGAAGGTCGAGCCGGGGGTGGGGAGCGCGTGCAGGGCGACTTTGGTCGCGGCATCGAGTTCGGCCGAGCAGGCCTGCCCGCATTCGATGCCCGTCGGTTTTGAGGTGATGACGCCGGAGCCCGAGCCGGCCTTGGCGATCGTCAGGGTGCGGTTGCCGACCGCGGCAAAGACGGCGTTGACGGAGCGATCGGAGTTGATCTTTCGTTCGCAGGGACCGGTGCCCGAGCATGAGCCGCCCGACCAGTGGTCGAAGACCGAACCCCCGCCGGGGGTGGCGATCAGGGTGAGGGGGGTTTTGAAGACGTAGGGCTGAGAGCAATCGGGCGGGCAGGAGATGCCGGGCGGGAAGCTCTGCACCGAGCCCGTGCCGGTGCCCTTGACGATCAGGTTGAC
>Ga0134121_10000005_pt1 | contig 273793 bp, 261 predicted proteins | sample KB301_FD_96463 | JGI IMG/M metagenome (GOLD analysis project Ga0134121, IMG submission 96463) | Terrestrial soil microbial communities without Nitrogen fertilizer from Kellogg Biological Station, Michigan, USA - KB3-0-1 | ecosystem: Environmental > Terrestrial > Soil > Unclassified ... | reverse complement strand
GTCTTCAGCGCCACCCGCTCCCCGGCGCTCATCGAGACCGTGTAGCGGGCGACTTGGCCGGGCGTTGAGATCGTGACTTTCTGTTTGGTGCCTTCGGTGGTCGCTTCGGGGGTGATCGAGCCGGTGACGTCTTTCAGCAGGTTGGAGGTCACTTTCACCGAGCCTGCACTCGCACCCGACGGAGACAACCGCAGGGTGTAAGTCCCGGTGGACGGAATGACCAAGGTTTCAAGAAACCCACCGCCGCTTTTGGAGAAGCTTGCCGACCGAAGTTCGGTGCCCGATGGGCTCCAAATCGACGCGGTACCGCTGGTTATCGTGCTTTCGGAAAGCGTCATCGATATTCGCTGCCCGGCGACGCCGTCAAAGAGCAGCAAGGCGACCTTTTCGGACCCCGCGAATTCGGCAGTTTTCGATTCGCCCAGCGAGAATCTGCCAGTAGAACCCACTTTCGAAGTCGCGCCCCCATTCGGCGGAATAAATAGATCCGGGCCAGTGCTCGATCCTTCGGGGGTCGTCACGGAAACGTGACCACCCAGGGTCGCGGTGGGGACTTTGAATTTGATCGAGCTAGAGGAAGCAGACGTCGCTTCGACCCTGGCCTGATTGAGTGTCACCGAGTCCAAAGAGGCGGTCGATTCAAAGTTAGAACCGGAAACAGTTATTTCTTCGCCGGCCACGACGAGAGTCGGGGAAACCGAGGAAATATGGGGGGCTGCCGATTCTGCGACCGTGAAGGATTCCGCGCTCGCGACCGGTCCTTCGCCTGGGGTCGAGACAGTCACCGAGCCCGTCGTAGCTCCGACGGGGACTTTGACGGTCAGAGAAGTTGCGCTCGCCGCGCTCACGCTGGCGGCGGTGCCGTTGAATTTGACCGTGTTCGAAGCCGGCGTTATCGAGAACCCCGTGCCTTCTATGGTCACCGTCGTCCCGACTTCCCCTCTGGTAGGAGCCAGCTGGGCGATCGACAGTTTCGAGGAAGCGTGCCGCGAGATCGAAAGGAGATTCCCCGCCGCGTCCCAGCTGTATTCGGCGGTGCTTCCTTCCGGGTCGATCGCAGCCTTCAGGCGGCCATCGGAATCGTGAAAGAAGCGAAATGCGTTGCTGGGAGGGGACGAGAGCGCAGTCGTCGCCCCGAGCATCCCAAGCAGAGACACGACGGCGGTGGCTGCGAGCACGCGCACATATTCTGGTGCTTGGACACGCACTGGCAGGAAGCGACGAGCTCGGGAACCTACGCACGACGACTTGAGCTTGGGCACGGCACTCCCCTTGCTGTGGCGGATCGCAAAAGAAACTAGCTAATTCGCAATACTCGATTCTCTTAGTATTGGTGTTGTCATATAGCTGCTGGCGCGTGTACGCGACGGCCTTCCTGGGCCTGGGTCTCGCAATTTCCGAGGTTTTTTCTCAAGGGCGCTCGGCTCTCTGGACGCTAGTTCTATGCACTTTTTGTCCATGAGAACCGCTCGCCTCAAGGGCCATGAAACGTCGACGACGCGCCACAGCCTCAATCGCCCGACGCGGAGGACGGCGATACGGGAGATGTTTGCCAGCATCGCGAAGGTCGCGGACATAGGGACCGACCGAGGTTCTAGCGAGATCCAGCGCTTCAGCGATCTCCTCTTCCCGGCGTCCTTCCCTCCAAAGCCGGATAAGCAGTAGGTCGCGCTCGGCTTTGGTCGGAGCTTCCCCCGGCAGGAATTCCGGCGGCGCAAGCGGGCGAATGTGCCAGGTCGCCACCCCCGCAAACAGCTTGTCGAAGCTGACCCCCAAAGCCCCTCCGAGCCTGATCACCGTGAAAGCCCTGAAGTTCCGGCTACCACTCTCGAAATCGACAAGATCGCCTCGGCTCATCGACGCCCGGTCGCTGAGGGCTTGTTGGGAGAGGTTGGCTCTATGCCGGGCGCGGCGTGCGTTCTCCCCCAGACGGCTGAGCGCAGTCTGAGAATCGGGAGCGGCACCCAGGACCCGAAAGGATCCAGAATCCGCGTCCCAGGCCACCCCGGCGGTGATGAGGCTTGCCCGCACATTCAGGCTGCCAGCCAGTTTCAGGACGAGAGCAAACCGCGGCACCCCGGATCTTCCCTTCTCGATGCGAGCCAGGTGGCTGAAGTGGGTCTCGCTCGCTTCTTCCAGCGCCCGCAGGGAAAGGCCAGCCTCCACCCGCCACGCGGCGACGTTTTCGCCGATCCGAATCGCGATCTCCCTATCGGAGGCCGGAGCTACGCCCGCTGGCTCAGAAGAGTCCACCGCGGGGCTCACGGCTTCATCGGAAGGCGGCGGCTGGCACGGCACCCGGCGCCTCCTCGCCTCCTCGTCTACCGCTCGGGCCGGTGGTCGCCGATAGCGAAGCTGCGCGCCCCGCTCCCTCAGTCTGTGGATTGTCGCCGACACCGTCCCGGGCGAGGTCCCCAGAGCCCTGGCGATTTCACGCGCGGTTTTGTCCTCGTTCCAGAGACGACAGATCGCGTCATCGAGACTGCCGCCGCGCCGTCGGGCATGGCTTCCTCCGCACGGCCGTCGTTCCGGCTTCCAGCCGATTCCTTGGAACAGCAACTCCGGCGGCACTTCCAGTGACCGGGCTAGAGCAAAGAGGGTCTGAATCGACGTCTCCCGCACGCCTCGCTCAATGAGGGACAGACCGGCCTTGCTCAGGCTCGCCATGCGGCCAAGCGTGACTTGGGTGAGGTGACGGCGCTCGCGAATGTTGCGGACGTTCACCCCGATGATCGAGGCGGCCTCGTGGCGAGTGGCGACAGGTCGTGGAGGAGTCGGCTCAAAGACCGGAACGTTGCCGGGCAAGACGAGAAAGAAGCCGGTAAGGCGTTCCTTTGAAGGGCTTGTAGATCCGCGGGTGATCTGCCCCGGATTCCAGAAGATGCGCTCGGCGAGCTGGTCAATCGAGGCGCCCAGCGGGTGCAGGAGCCTCCATGCCGTGGTCAGGCGCAGGTCGTGAGCCCCGTCACCTTCAAGCTCTGTGACCCTGCTGGCGGGCATCTCGGCCAGGCGACCCAACTCGGTACGGGAGAGGCCGGCCCGAAGGCGAAGTTGGCAGAGGTTGATCGAGAGCCGATCGGCGAAAGGGCTCCCAAGTCCGGCTTCCGGCCTGCACTCCTCGCACCGGGTCGAGGAGTCCTCGCCGGGTTCGTCAGCGAGCACCCGCCCGCAGTCGATGCATCGGCTCGGCTCGAGGTGCGCCTCCACGACCGGTCCGCTTCACGAAGGCGTCCGCGCAGGATCGCGATCTGCAGCTCTCCGAGGGCCGGAGCAGGAAGCGGCTCCCGCAAATGGCGCGAGAACAGCCCTTCCTCCCTGTGGCCTGCGCTCCGACCCTCGAACAGCCACCGATAGCAGCGATCCCTCGTCCCCCGAGGAATCGCTGCAGAACGGGCGCCTCATCGCCGCTTCGCCTCCACCAGCTCGTAGGAGCGCGGCTTGGGCTTGGCCAGCCGTGCCTTCCCCTGCTTTTCCAAGCGCGCCAGGCAGTTCGCAACCGCACCCGAGGATCGTTTGATCGACCTGCCGACCGCGCTCGCGGTATGCGGCGCATCCCCCGTGTGCTTTCGCATGTAGGCGAGGATGAGCTTGTCCAGCTCACCTGGGCCGAGGCGCCCACTCTTCGATCGCTTCGATGCCGCCTTGCCTGACGGCCCCTTGGGCGGCGCACCGATTTGTTTCCTGGTTGGCTGTTTCACTTTCATGCTGCTTCTCCTTGTGCCTCGTTCGCTTTCTGCTCAGGGTTTGGCGGGTCGAGCCGAATCAGAAGCTGCTCGCAGACGACTACGGCACGCCGGAAGCGCTCCCAACGCTCCTCGCCGGTTTCCTGCGGCTCGCGCTCGTGCCGCGCTTCGCAGGGGGCTCGTCGCGCGTCTCGGCGTAGGCGCTTCATCACCGTGACGAGGCGCTCGCGCGGCATGGTCAGATCGACGGCGCTGCGCTCGATCAGGAATCCGAGCCCGACTTCGTCGAACAGGCGCAGCTCGTCACCGAGGGCCAGATAGAGGTCCGTGACGGTGAAGCCATCCCGCTCGGCGAAGACGCCCTCGTACTCGGGCAGCAGGGTCAGCCGCCGAAGCAGCAGTCCGTGCAGCGCCTCGCGCTCGTCGGCGTCGATCGTAAGGGTCGCGGTCATGCCCCCGGCCGCTCTCCGCCTCGTCGAGCCTGACCAGCAGCTCCTCGCAGGCGTCGAGGCCACGTAGGTAGCGTTCCTCGGTCGTCCACTCGGCTTCTCGGGATTGCCGCTCGTCCCCTTTCCCGACGAGCACCTGCTCGGCTTCGCCATGGAGGCGCTTGACCAATTCCATCAGGTCGTGGACCGGCATCGTCAGATCGAAGCTCTCGCGGCCCTCCTCCCCGGCCCAGCCGATGTCCGCCAGCAAGCGGAAGTCTTCGCTGAACTCGTTGGCGAGCTGCTCGGCCTTGGCGTAGTCCTTGGTCTCCTCCAGCGCGTCCCAAAGGTCGCCTACGGAGCCGAGGTGGTTGCGGATGAGCTCGTAGAGCCCGTCGCGCTGCTCGCGGTTGATCGTGATCGTGGTGGCGTGCACTGGCGCCCCTCCTCTCGGTAGGGCACCGAAGTCGGCCCCGATGCCGCCCCGGTGGGGGCAAACGCGAGTACCGTCTTCTTTGCATCGAAGTCTCGGCTTCGGTGCCGGCCCCGGGGCGTTCTAGCGCCGCCGGGGCACTTGCTTATGTCGGTTCGGCGACCGTAGCTCCGGCGCTGGCGCAAAGCGAGGCGGAATCGGGGGAAATCGCCGCTAATCGCCGCGCATTGGCGGCATTTTGGGAACTAGTGCCCAAAATGGAGGCGATATGCGGGGGTGGTTTGATTTTCCCCCGCGAGGGCCAAGTGGCCCACTTGCAGGGGATTCGCGTTGAAGCGGCTGATGGGATTCGAACCCACGACCTTCTGCATGGCAAGCAGACGCTCTAGCCAGCTGAGCTACAGCCGCGCGGAGGGGGATTCTAGCTTGGCGACGGTCCTCCCCGCCCAACGGGGTGGTCGGCTTGAGTTCTACTTAGTTTTTGGTAGTCTGAATTTCAGGCCCGGTGGACGGTCGCCGGTCCCCAGCGAAACAAGTGGAGGCTCATCCATTGAAGAGGTCAGCTGTCCTCGTTTCGTTGGTCGTGGCGCTCATCGCCTCGGCGGTCTCTCCCTCCGTCGCCATGGCATGGGCACCCGTCGGACAGGCGGCCGTCCATCCGGGAGTCCAAGTCTTCACGGAGGGCGCGTAGGGCGGATGGCGATGCGCGCAGTGCTCGGCCCCTAGTCCCGATCCAGCTCGGCGAGCAACCCCTGCAGGTCGAGGGCCCGCGTGTACATCTCGACCTTCTCGCCCGGTTGGGGCTCGGGCCACTCGTCGCGGGGGCGGTCCCAGTAGAGCTCGATGCCGTTGCTGTCAGGATCGCTGAGGTAGAGGGCCTCGCTGACGCCGTGGTCGGAAGCGCCCTGCAAGGGGATCCCGGCGCGGCGCAGGCGGTCGAGCGCATCGGCGAGCGCCTTGCGGGTCGGGTAGCGGATCGCGAAGTGGAAGAGGCCGGTGGTTCCCGACGGGGGCGGCGAGCCGCCCTTCGAGTGCCAGGTGTTCAGCCCGATGTGGTGGTGGTAGCCGCCGGCCGAGACGAAGGCCGCTTCCGTGCCGTAGCGCTGCATCAGCTCGAAGCCGAGCACGCCGCAGTAGAAGTCGAGCGCCCGCTCGATGTCGGCCACCTTGAGATGCACGTGGCCGATGTCGACGCCGGAATCGATCGGCTCTACCGCTTGCTCCTCAGCCATCGAGGGCAATGTTGACAAGCCGGTCGGCCTCGGCGTTCTGCTCGCGCCGCACATGGCGGATCGACCAGCTCTCGAAGTCGCGCAGAGCCTCCTTGACCTGGGCGTGCAGCTCACGCATCCCGGCGTCTTTGACCTTGTACTCGCCCTTCACCTGCTTGACGACCAACTCGGAGTCGCCGACCAGCTCGAGCTCACTGGCACCCAGGGACGCGGCACGCTCGATCCCGAGCAGTAGCGCCCGGTACTCGGCGACGTTGTTGGTCGCGTGGCCGATGCGCTCGCCCCGCTCCTCCAGCACTCCCCCCTGCGCGTCCTGGACGACGGCGGCGATCGCCGCCGGACCGGGATTGCCGCGCGCCCCGCCGTCGACGTTGACGACGAGTTTCAACGGCGCCGCAGCCAACGCGCCCTCTGCCTCGGCCGGCCGGCCGCCGGCGCCCCCAGCGTCAAGCAGCCGTCGCCTTCGACTCTGGCGTTCCAGTGCCGCGCCGAGCGGTCGAGCTCGTCGACCTCGCCGCCGTTGGCGAGCTGGAAGACGGGCTGCTCCCCAGCGCTGACGTCTACCCCCCACTGGTACCAGCAGAGCTCCCAGGCCACGGTGATCCGCACCGCGCTCGCCGAGCCCGCCGAAGCGCCGACCGAGACCGTCGGTTGCCCGAGGCTGCGACAGAGGCCCGCGACCGTGCGCGGGGCGTCGCTCTCGTTGAAGGTCGCGACCGCCTGCTCGAGGCGGCCCTGCGACGGCACCCGGCGGCGGCCAACGTTCGCCCCTGGGGCCGCCGGATCGCGCTGGTAGATGCTCACCCCCGCAAGCTAATTCATGCGGCCGCGCGAGCGCTCGCCTCGACCACCTTTGAAGCAAGATGTGCGGGCACCTCTTCGTAGTGGTCGAAGACCACCTCGTAGTCGGCGCGACCGCCGCTGATCGAGCGCAGGTCGGGCGCGTAGTCGAGCACCTCGGACATCGGCACCTCGGCCTTGACCTCGGTCATCCCTCCCTTCGGCTCCATCCCGAGTGGATGGCCGCGGCGCGAGTTGAGGTCGCCGATCACGTCGCCTACGACCTCCTCGGGACAGCTGACGGCGAGCCGCACGATCGGCTCGAGCAGGACCGGGTCGGCCGCCTCCATCGCCTCCCTGAAGGCCATCGCACCGGCGATCTTGAAGGCCATCTCGGAGGAGTCGACGTCGTGGTGCTTGCCGTCGACGAGCCGCACCCGCACGTCCTTGACGGGGTAGCCGGCGACGGTGCCGTGCGCCATCGCCTCTTCGACCCCTTTCTCGACCGCCGGGATGAAGCTGCCGGGAATCGCCGCTCCTTTGATCTGGTTGACGAAGTCGAGTCCGGCGCCGGCCTCGGCCGGCTCGATCTCGATCTTGCAGTCGGCGAACTGGCCACGCCCGCCCGATTGCTTCTTGTAGCGGGCGTGGGCCTCGGCCGGGCGACGGATCGACTCCTGGTAGGGGACGCGCGGCGGGTGCAACTCGATCTCGACGCCGAAGCGGCTCTTCATCCGCTCGACCATCACCTCGACGTGGATCTGGGTGAGACCGGCGATGATCTGCTCGCCGGTCTGCGCGTCGCGGTGCACGTCGAGGGTCGGGTCCTCCTCGGTGAGGCGACGCACGGCGGCGGCCGCCTTCTCCTCGTCGCCCTTCGACTTCGGCTCGTAGGCGAACGCCATCACCGGGTTGGGCAGGTCGAGCGGCGCGAACGAGATCCTCTCGCCGCCGTCACAAAGCGCGTCGCCGGCGCTCGTCTCCTTCAGCTTGGCGACGGCGCCGATGTCTCCGGCCCCCAGCTCAGAGACCGGCTTCAACTCCTTGCCGAGCGGCTGCGCGAGCTGCCCGACCCGCTCTTTCTGGCCGCCCGGAACGTTGACCGCCTGCGAGTCGGAGCGCAGCGTGCCGCGGCAGACGCGGAAGAGGTTGATGCGGCCGGTGTAGGGGTCGGCGAGGGTCTTGAAGACGTAGGCGACGAGCGGCCCCTCCTCGTCGGGCTCGACCTCGATCGCCTCGCCATCGGCGTCGACCGCCGGCAGCGCCCCGCGCATCGCCGGCGAGGGCAGGTCCTCGACCAGCGCCTCGAGCAGGCGCCCGGTGCCGAGGTTCTTCGTCGCCACCCCGCAGGTGACGGGGAAGATCCTGCCCTCGGTCACCCCCTGCTTCAGCACTCGCACGATCTCGTCGTGGTCGATCTCCTCGCCCTCGAGGTAGCGCTCCATCAGCTCGTCGGAGTTCTCGGCGACCTCGTCCATCAGCTTCTCGCGGTATTCGGCCGCCTGCTCGCGCAGCTCCTCGGGGATCTCCGTCTCCTCGGCCGCACCCGGGCCGAGCCCGTCGTAGACGAAGGCCCTCTCGTCGATCAGGTCGACGACGCCCCGCACCTCGTGCTCGGCGCCGATCGGGATCTCGGTGGCGACGACGTGGGGGCCGAAGGAGGCCTTCAGCGAGTCGAGCGCACGGAAGAAGTCGGCCCGCTCGCGGTCGAGCATGTTGACGAAGACGAGTCGCGCCAGACCGCCCTCGTCGGCCCGCCGCCAGAGCCGCTCGGTGTGCACCTCGACCCCCATCACCGCGTTGACGACGACCACGGCGGCATCGGCAACCCGCAGGGCCGCAACCGCGTCGGCGACGAAGCTCGGCTCGCCGGGGGTGTCGATCAGGTTGATCTCGCGGCCGCCGTGCTCGAAGCAGGCGACCGACGCGTTGATCGACATCGAGCGCTCCTGCTCGTCGTCCTCGTGGTCGGAGGCGGTGGTGCCGTCGGCGACCGTCCCCAGCCGCCCCACCGCGCCGGCCTCGAACAGCATCGCCTCGTGCAGGCTCGTCTTACCGCAGCCCCGGTGCCCGATCAGGGCGACATTGCGAATCCGGTCTGCGGCCTTGTGAGGCACGCCATGAAGTTACACCCGGAACGGCTCAACTCAAACTGCTCGGAGCGAACGAGGCAGCCGCTCAGGCTGCCTGCATGCCGGACTTCAGCCGCATGACCGCCTTCGTGTGCAGCTGCGAGACGCGCGACTCGGTGACGCCGAGGACCTCGCCGATCTCGCGCAGGGTGAGGTTCTCGTAGTAGTAGAGCGCGACGACGAGCTGCTCGCGCTCCGGCAGCGAGGCGATCGCCTCGGTCAGGCGGTCCTTGATCTCACTGCTCGCCAGCGACTCCTGCGGGTCCTCGGCGCGCGGGTCGGAGATCGTGTCGAGCAGCGAGACCTGATCGCCCGAGGAGTCCGACACGGTCCAGAGCTCGTCCAGCGCGTAAACCGAGGAGTTGGCGATCTCGAGCAGCGAAGTCTGCAGTTCGTCTTCGCCGATGCCGAGGCGCTTGGCGAGCTCCGCCTCGGTCGGTGCCCGCTGCAGCTCGTGCTCGAGCTTCGCCTGCGCCGCCTCGATTTCGCGGGCCCGCGAACGCACCGAGCGCGGCACCCAGTCGAGCGAGCGAAGCTCGTCGATGATCGCGCCGCGGATGCGGGTCATCGCGAAGGTCTCGAACTTGATCCCGCGCTCCGGGTCGAAACGCTCGATCGCCCCGATCAGCCCCATCAGGCCGTAGGAGATGAGGTCGGCGTCGTCGACGTGCGAGGGAAGGCCGGCGCCGAGCCGCCCGGCGACGAACTTGACCATCGGCGAGTAGGCGACGACGAGTCGCTCGCGCGCGCTGGCGTCGCCATCGTCCTTGTAGCGGCGCCAAAGATCGCGCAGCTCGACCTCTTTTACCCCAGTTTCCATTGGCCGCTAGCTCGATTCTACGGTCGTTTGCACGTTATTCGCCGATCAGGCTCGAGGGTGGGTGGCAGCGTACGCGTCACGCAGGCGGGCCGCATCGACGCGAGTGTAGACCTGCGTGGTCGAAATCGAGGCGTGGCCGAGCAGCTCCTGGATCGTGCGCAGGTCCGCGCCCCCCTCGAGCAGGTGGGTGGCGAAGCTGTGGCGCAGGGAGTGCGGCGAGATGCCGGCGGCGAGCGACGCCTCGCGCACCCAGAGCCCGAGACGCCGCGTGACGTCCGAGCTCGACAGCCGGCGGCCGCTCTTGGAGAGGAAGAGCGCTCGCTCTTGCGGACCGGCGCTGAGCGCGTGGCGGCCGCGCTCTTCGTAGCGGCGCAGGGCGCCCTGGGCCGGCTCGCCGACCGGCAGCAGGCGTTCCTTCGAACCCTTGCCGAGAACCCGCAACTGCTCGGTCTCGTAGTCGAGCGCGCCGAGATCGAGGTTGACGATCTCCTCGCAGCGCAGCCCGCAGGAGTAGGCGAGCTCGAGCATCGCGCGGTCGCGCAGCTCCAGCGGCGTCCGCGCCGGAATGCCCTCCAGCAGGGCCCGCATCTGCCCCGTGGTGAGGACGCGCGGCAGCTTCTCTTCCCGCTTCGGGCTGGAGACCAGGTCGGCCGGGTTGTGGGCGGCTCGCTCCGTCCGCACGAGGAAGTCGTAGAGGCCGCGGATCGCAGCCAGCTTGCGGGCGACGGTCGCCGGAGCCGCTCCCTCGGCCGAGAGCCCGGCCGCGTAGCGGCGCACATCGCGGTGGCGGATCTCCGCCGGGGGGCGCTCCCCTGCCCACTCGACGAACTGACCCAGGTCGACGGCATAGGCGCGGCGCGTCCGCTCGGCGGCGCTGCGGCCCTGCAGATCGCGGTCATACGCCTTCAGCTCCTCGTCCCAGGCCATGGCGAGAGGTTCGCCGCCGGGTGGCGCGAGCCTCTATCCCCCTATGTAGATGGGAGTCCCCACTTCCACCCGGTCGTAGAGCTCTTCGACGTCGGGGATCGACATCCGCACGCAACCGTGGGAGGCGGCGGAGCCCAGCGATTCGACCTCTTCGGTTCCGTGTATCCCCGCCCCTTCGAAGATCCCCATCCAGCGCGCCTTGATCGGGTCCGCCGGCCCGGGCGGGATCACCTGGCCGGCGAGGTCGCCCGCCCAGGCGGAATTGGGAACGTGCCAGGAGGGATTTTCTTCCTTTTCCTGGATCGCGTAGAGGCCTTCCGGCGTTTCGAGGCCTTCCTGGCCGACGGCCACTGTGTACGTTTTCGTCAGCTTCAGGTGCTGCCAGAGTCGCAGCGTGAAGGTCGAGCGATCGAGGGTCAAGTAGGACGGGTAGGCGTCAGCGACTTCGCTGGTCGCCACTTCCGGTTTCGTGTAGTGGGTGCGAGCCGCGATCGTGTGGTCGGCGTCGGCGTTCAGCACCGCCGCCTCGATCTGACGGGTGAGCAGGTTGTCGCGAAGCTTGCGGCCGTTCTTCGCCTTCACCACTTCGAGCGATTCAGCACTCGGTTCCACCGTCGCGTCGCGCGCTTCCCGGTCGACGGCATGGGCAACCCGGAGCACAAAGCGATTGACCGCGGGATGCGAGTAGGTGACGTCGGCGGGAACCCTCTTCTCGAGGTCGCCGCCCGTGACGTAGCGCACCAGGCGACCCGGCAGGCCGCCGTCGCGGCTGTCTTCGAGGGCTTCTTCCACGGCCCGATCGACGTTCGCGTGGACCTTCAGCGCCCTCCCCGGCAGGTCCCAGTGCCGGCCGTCGTAGCCGACGCGCAGCGAGTGGCGCAGCGGCCCGAGCAGCCGGCGCTGCACCGCCTGCTTCGCTTCCGCTTCGTCCATGCCGCCGACGTCGACCCCGCCGACCGTCACCCCGGCGGCGATCTTGTCCTTCTGCGAGCTGTCGTATGCGTAGGCGGCGATCGCGCCCACGAGGAGGAGCGCAACCGCGCCGACGATCGCGATTTGAGCCTTACGCCCCATCTGGGCAGAGTTTAGGCAGACGCTCCGGTCGTTCCGGCGGATATCTTTCTGCTGAGCGATGCCTTCCAAAGGGGGAAAGGACGAAGTCCGCAAGGAGGTCTGGAAGGCAATGGACCGCGAGGGCGTGTCCCGTTTTCCCGGCGCCGAGGGCAGGATCCCGAACTTCGCCGGGGCAAAGCTGGCCGCCGAAAAGCTCGCCGGGCACCGAGCCTGGCGCCAGGCCCGGGTGGTCAAGGCCAATCCAGACTCGCCGCAGACGCACGCCCGGCGGATGGCCCTCGAAGAGGGCAAGGTCGTGATCATGGCCGTTCCCCGCCTGCGCGACCCGCACCCCTTTCGGGTGCTCGACCCGAAGAAGCTCTCCAAGGCGGCGGTGAAAGAGGCGGCGACGATCAAGGGGGCGCTCAAGCACGGCAGGGTGACCGCGCTCGACGAGCTGCCCGAGATCGACTTCGTCCTCTGCGGCTCGGTCGCCGTCAACCTGAGCGGCGCCCGCGTCGGCAAGGGCGGCGGCTACTCCGACCTCGAGTACGGCGTTCTGATCGACGCCGGCAAGATCGACGGCCGCACCACCGTGGCGACGACCGTCCACCCCACCCAGGTCCTGCGCCGCCACTTGATGATGACCTCGCACGACCTGCCGGTCGACGTGATCGCCACGCCGCGCGCGGTGATCGAGGTCGAGCGCCAGCACGAGCGGCCGCGCGGCATCCTCTGGGACCACCTGCAGCCCCCCCAGATCAGGGAGATCCCCATACTCGAACGTATGGGTTATGCGTGAATCCGGCGACTACGGCAACGCGGACCCCGACTGGCTGAAGATCGACTGGCGAGAGCACCTGCGGCGGCTCTCGCTGCCGGGTGCGGAGGTCGGCTACGTCGAGATCGGCAGCGGCGAGCCGATCGTCTTCGTCCACGGCATCTCCGGCTCCTGGCAGAACTGGCTCGAGAACCTGCCCCACTTCGGCCGGGAGCGGCGGGCGATCGCACTCGACCTGCCGGGCTTCGGCACCAGCCCGATGCCTTCCTGGACGATCGACATGCCCGCCTACGGGCGCCTGCTGCACGATTTCTGCGAGAAGCTCGGCATCGCCGAGAGCGCCACCGTGGTCGGCAACTCGATGGGCGGCCTGGTCGCAGCCGAGGCAGTGTTGTCGGGGCCGGAGCGATTCGACCGCCTGGTCCTGGTCTCGGCCGCGGGCCTGATCAACACCTGGCTGCCCCATCAGCGAGGCAGGGCGACTTCACGGGCCTGGGGGGTCTTCGGGCCGGGCTATGGACGACTGGCCCGCGAGATCGTCAGCCGTCGCCGCGCCCGCTACGTGACCTTCCGCCCCTTCACGCGCCATCCGGGCCGCCTGCGCAAGGAGCTGCTCTGGGAGCAGATGAACTCGGGGCTGCCGGCCCCCGGCTTCGGCGACGCCCTCGACGCGGTGATCGAATACGACGCCCGCGACCGCCTGGCCGAGATCGAGATCCCGGTGCTGATCGTCTGGGGCACCGACGACTGGGTGATCCCGTCTGTTGCCGCCCACAGCTACCACCGCCGCATCCCCCACTCCCAGCTCGCGATCTTCGAGGAGACCGGGCACGTGCCGCAGCTCGAGCGACCCCTGCGTTTCAACCGGCTGCTCGAGGAGTTCCTCAGCCTGTAACGGCGCCTTGCGACGCCGACGAGACCGTTGCCGCGTACTTGGCCATTACGCCGTGGCCGAAGGGGGACGGGGGCGACTCGTAAGCGGTGACGCGTTCGGCGATCTCCTCGTCGGAGAGGGCGACGTCGAGGCGACGGTTGTCGATGTCAACCGTGATCTCGTCGCCCTCGCGGATCGCGGCGATCGGGCCGCCCTCGGCGGCCTCGGGGGCGACGTGGCCGATCATCAGCCCGCGGGTGGCGCCCGAGAAACGGCCGTCGGTGACCATCGCCACGCTCTCGCCCAGGCCCTCGCCGACGATCGCGGCGGTGACCTGCAGCATCTCGCGCATCCCCGGACCGCCGATCGGGCCCTCGTTGCGGATGACGACGACGTCGCCGGGCTCGATCTTCTGGTCCTTGACCGCGCGGAAGCATTCCTCTTCGGACTCGAAGACCCGAGCGGGACCGGTCTGCTGAGTGCGCTCGGTGCCGGCGAGCTTGACGACGGCACCCTCCGGCGCGAGGTTGCCGCGCAGGATCGCCAGGCCGCCTTCGGCCTTCAGCGGGTCGGCCAGCGGGCGGACGACTTCCTGGTCCGACGCCTCGCTCGCCTCGGCCGCGACCTCGCCGATCGTCTTGCCGGTCACCGTGAGGGCGTCCTCGTGCAGCGCACCGGACTCGGCCAGGCGCTTGAGGATCACGGGAACGCCGCCTGCCGCGAAGAGGTCGGTGGCGACGAAGCGGCCGCCGGGCTTGAGGTCGGCAAGCAGCGGCGTGGCGCGCGAGATGCGCTCGAAGTCGTCGATCGTCAGCTCAATCCCGAGCTCGTGCGCGAGCGCGATCAGGTGCAGCACGGCGTTGGTCGAGCCGCCGGAGGCGCAGACGCAGGCGATCGCGTTCTCCAGCGAGTCGCGCGTGATCACTTTGCTCGGCGTGATGTCCTCAGTGAGAACCCGGATCACCAGCTCGCCGATCCGCTCGGCGACGGTGCCCTTCTCCTCGTCTTCGGCCGGCACCATCGCCGAACCGCCGGCGCTGATCCCGAGCGCCTCGAAGGCGCAGGCCATCGTGTTGGCGGTGAACTGGCCGCCGCAGGCGCCGGCGCCAGGACTCGCCACGCCCTCGAGCTCGTTCAGTTCCTCGTCGGTCATGTCGCCCGCGTTGTGGGCCCCGATCGCCTCGAAGATGTCGAGGATGGTGACGTCGCGGCCGTGCCAGTGGCCGGGCGCGATCGAGCCGCCGTAGAGGAGGACCGAGGGAACGTCGAGGCGGGCGAGCGCCATCGCACAGCCCGGGATCGTCTTGTCGCAGGCGCAGAGGGCGACGATCGCGTCGAACTGGTACCCGCGCGCCATCAGCTCGATCGAGTCGGCGATCACCTCGCGGCTGACCAGCGAAGCCTTCATTCCCTGGGTCCCCATCGTCACCCCGTCCGAGACGGCGACGGTGTTGAACTCCATCGGTGTGCCGCCGGCGGCGCGCACCCCCTCCTTGACGTGCTCGGCGAGGCCGCGCAGGTGGAAGTTGCAGGGCATCGCCTCGGTCCACGTGTTGGCGATCCCGATCGTCGGCCGGCTGAGCGCGTCGTCGTCGAAGCCGATGCCCTTCATGTAGGCGCGCGAATGCGCACGATCGGGACCGTCGAAGACGGTTGCGGAGCGAGGGCGAGGCAAGTTCGTCGTCGTGGCGCCGTTGGAGCTCATGCTGGGAAATCTACCCACACTTCGTTGAAGGGTTTTGCGCGTATAGCGCAGACAATCCTTCAACGAAGGCCGAAGACGTCGACGGGGCCGGGACCATGACCGATCTTGCGCAGTCCGTTAGCGACGGCCTCGGAGGCGATCTCGCGGGCCCTGCGCGCAGCCTCGAGCGGCCCGAATCCGTGGGCGAGGAAGGCGGCAAGCGCCGAAGAGTGGGTGCAGCCGGAGCCGTGCGCGGCCCCGTCGGAATGGCGGGGGCCAGCGATCTCGACGACCTGCTCGCCGTCGAAGAAGAGGTCGATCAGACCCTCGCTGTGCCCCCCCGTGACGACAACGGCTTCGGGCCCCAGCTCGAACACGCCTCGGGCAAGCTCCTCCTGGCTCGCCCCCTCGCCGGCTCCGGTCAGCACCTTTGCCTCGGGGATGTTCGGGGTCGCAACGGTGCTCTTAGGAAGCAATCGCTCAACCAGCGCCTCTCTGGTGTCGTCGTCGAGCAGCACCGCGCCGCTCTCGGCGACCATCACCGGATCGATCACGACCGGGGCATGCTGGACGTAAACCAGCAAGAGCGCGGTGAACACGCTCTCCACCGCTTCCGGCGAACCGAGCATTCCGATCTTGATCGCATCGATGCGAATGTCCGCCCCCACCGCTGCGATCTGATCGAACACCATCTTCGGCGAGACCGCCTCGACCGACTCGACACCGACCGTGTTCTGGGCGGTGATCGCGGTGATCGCGGTCATCCCGTGCACCCCGCAGCGGGCGAACGCCTTCAGGTCGGCCTGGATGCCGGCGCCGCCGCCGGAGTCGGAGCCGGCGATCGAGAGGACTGCGGGTACGCGATCGGAGTCCACGTCGGCGCAGCCTAGACACCGGGCGGCTTCAGCATCGTGCGGGAATAGACGCCGACCAGCGAGCACCTGAGGTAGCCGAGCGCCTCGAGCACCGCGAGCGCCGCCGCCGCTTCGGCCCCCGAGAGGTCGAGGCCGGCGGCGATCGCGTCGGCTGTGTCGCTGCCCGCCTCCACCGCCGCCAGGACCTGCGCGGCCCGCGGCTCGATTGCCGGCCCGAGACGCTCGGCCCGGTGAACCCCCGGCCCGAGCATCGCGTCGAGCACGTCCTGGGCGTCGCGAACTACACAGGCCCCACCGGCGAGCAGGTCGTTGGTGCCTCCCGAGGCTCGCGAGTTGACCGGACCCGGCACCGCACCCAGGTCGCGGCCCAGGTCGGCCGCGAGGTCGGCGGTGATCAGCGAGCCCGAGCGCTGAGCCGCCTCGACGACGACCGTCATCCCGGCGAGCGCCGCCATGATCCGGTTGCGGGCCGGGAAGCTCCAGCGCCAGGCGCCGGTCCCGGGTGGCAGCTCGGAGAGGACCAGTCCCTCCTCGCCGATCCGCCGCCAGAGCGCACGGTGCGAGGCCGGATAGGCGACGTCGGCACCGCAGCCGAGCACCGCAACGGTCAGGCCCGAGTCGATCGCCCCCCGGTGAGCACAGCCGTCGATCCCGAACGCAAGGCCGCTGACGACGACGAGACCGGCGTTCGCCAGTTCCCGGCCCAGGTCGCGCGCCACCTCGCGGCCGTAAGACGTCGCGCGTCGCGCGCCCACCACGGTGACGGCGCCATCGGGACGCAACCCACGCAGCCATCGAGGCTCTCCCCGGCCGAAGAGTGCCCAGGGAGCATCGTCCGCGTCGCCGAGACCCTCGGGGTAGAGATCATCGTGGCGGCAGGTAGCCCAGCAACGAGACGCGGCGAGGTCAGCCACCAGGCGTCGCTCGGGGACGACAGCCGCCTGCGCCAGTACCTGGTCGGCGACCTTCGGCGCGACGGCCGCGGCCAGGTCCTCGTTGTCCAGGCGCAGCAGTTCCGGCGAGCGCGATCCCGGTGTCCCGGTCGCCACCTTCTCGATGTAGGGGGCGAGGTGGGCGAGCAGCCGCGCACGGCGCAGGCACTCGGGGCAGGCGCGCGGCTCGCTCACGAGTCCTCCCGATTCCGCAGTTGCAGGGCTTGGGCCATCTGCTCGTGGCCGATCGCCTCGGAGCCGGCCAGATCGGCGACGGTCTGCGCCAGCCGGAGAACGCGATCGTGAGCGCGGCCGCTGAGCCGGCGCCGCGAATAGGAATCGGCGAGCAGCGCCGCGGCCGCGTCGTCGAGGTGGCACTCGCGCAGCTCGGCTGGGGTCATCTCGGCGTTGCAGCGACCGATTCCGAGGCGGCGTTCCTGGCGCTCGCGAGCGGCGGCGACACGCGCGCGAACCGCCGTCGAGGGTTCGCCGGACGGGCCTCCCATCTCCTCGGCACTTGGCTGCTGGACCGCCGCGAGCAGGTCGATGCGATCGGCCAACGCCCCGCTGAGGCGAGCCTGGTATCGACGCACGGCCAGAGGGGCGCAACTGCACTCCGGATCGGACTCCCCGCGACCGCAGGGACAGGGATTGGCCGCTGCCACGAGCATGAAGCGGCAGGGCAGGCGCCGTCTCGATCCCGCCCGCGCGATCGAGACCCAGCCCGTCTCCAACGGCGCTCGCAATGCCTCCAGCGTGTCGCGCCTGAACTCGCAGAGCTCGTCGAGGAAGAGGACCCCCCGGTGGGCGAGCGTCGCCTCACCGGCGCGGGGCGGGTTGCCGCCGCCGACGAGACCGGCGGGGCTGACCGTGTGGTGCGGCGCCCGGAAAGGCCTGCCCCCGGGTCCCCGATCGGCGAGACGGTCGCAGGCGCTGGCGATGCGGGCGACCTCGAGCGCCTCCTCCACCGCGAGCGGCGGAAGGATCGAGGGAAGGCGGCTGGCGGCCAGCGACTTGCCGGCGCCCGGCGGCCCGACCATCAGCAGGCTGTGACCGCCGGCCGCCGCGACCTCGAGCGCGTGGCGCAGATGACGCTGGCCGCGCAGGTCAGCGAGGTCCGGGCCGCCGTTGGCGGTCAGCGGTAGCCCCATCGGCTCGGGCGGCTCCGGCACCCACTCCCCGGCGGCGAGATCGGCGAGCCGGCGCAGGTTCGGCAGGCAGAGCACATCCAGGCCCTCGACCAAAGCGGCCTCGGGGCCGTTCTCCTCGGGGACCAGGATCGCCTCGACCGCCCGCTCGCGCGCGGCTTCCGCGATCGCCAGCACGCCGGGCACCGGACGCAGCGAACCGTCGAGGGCGAGCTCGCCGACCATCGCCAGGCTCGGCAACGAGTCGAGGTCGAGCTGTTCGGACGCAGTCAGCAGGGCTGCGGCGATCGCCAGATCAAGACCCGGCCCCGCCTTGCGCAGGCTGGCCGGCGCAAGATTGGCGACGATCCTGTGTAGGGGGAACTTGAATCCGCAGTTGGCAATCGCCGCCCGCACCCGCTCCCGCGCCTCTCGCACCGCCGCGTCGGGGAGGCCGACGACCGAGAAGGCGGGCAGGCCCTTGTGGACGTCGACCTCGACCCTGACCGGGCGAGCGGAGATCCCGTCGAGGGTGAAGGTCTGCGCCGTGGCGAGCATGGCGACGACGCTACGGCGCCGGATTCGACGCGTGGCGCGCACAAACGCGCGAATCTGAAAATTCTCCGGGTCATTGCCCGTGACACCCCGAGAGAACCCGGCGCCGGCGCCTTATGCGGCACGTGACCGTCGAACGCCAGCGAATCGGCCGCGCCGCGGAGGAGCTGGTCGCGAGGCGCCTCGAAACTCGCAACTGGGAGATCGTCGAGCGCAACGCCCGCACCCGCTACGGCGAGCTCGACATAGTCGCCCTCGACGGCGATGCCCTCGTCTTCGTCGAGGTCAAGGCCGGCCGCGCCGGCTCGGCCTTCGGGCCCGAGCGGCCCGTTCACTCGGTCGACTGGCGCAAGCAGCTCCGCATCCGCCGCCTGGCCACCGCCTGGATGAGCGAACGGCGCGGCGTCCGTCCCTACGCCGAGATCCGCTTCGACGCAGTCGGCGTCAGCTTCGACCGCGTGGGTCGCGTGCTCGACGTCGAGCACATAGAGAACGCGTTCTAGCTGCTCGGCCTTTCGCCCAGCGAGCTCGCACCACCGGATTCGATGAAGAGCTTGGCTCCACTCAGAACCGGGGTCTTCTCGTAGGGAAAGGCCGCCGGCGGCTCGAGCATCGTCTCCTCGGTGGCCAGCACCTGGGACGTCTTGGGGTCGAAGATCAGTGAGTAACGAGTCGGCACCCCCGAGTTCGCCGATTCCGCCCCTATGGCGATGCCGGGCCGTCCGATCGCGTCCCTCGCCTTGCCGAAATATTCGATGCCGGGAATACGACCCTCGGCTTCATAGAGGGCAGCTCGCAGCTCCGGCGTCGCGAGCGGGTCGTTGAGGATGTCCGAGACGAGATTGAGGCTGCGAACCGCCGGCGAGAATCCATTGTCGGACTTCATGACCTGAGCGATCAGCCATTCCGATATCTCCCCGGGATCGGTCGGGATCGCTGACAGCTCCGCTTCGTAGATCCGATTGCTTTCGCTGCCGGGCCGCAGCGTTTCGTCCTCGACATGACCGCTCCACGCATGCGGTTGGAAGATGGGCCGACCCGCGGCTTCCCACGCTTCCCTGTCCTCGGGCCCGGCGAACTTCACCGGAGCGACCACGCTGTGCCGGCGCCCGGAGCCATCCTCGGCAATCCATTCTTCATCGGTCTCGGACACGAAGTAGGACCAGGCAAGGCTCTTGCTCCAGACGGCCATATCGAGGTACCTGCTCTGGGTCTTCTCGTAGCGGTACGGCAACGCGGTGTCCACCGCCGGCTGAGCCGCGGCCGCCTCGGCGACCTTCGCCAGGGCGGGCAGCGTCGCCGGGGTCCCCTTGCCCCCGCCAGGAATGCCGACGACGGACACGAGGAGCGCGACCACCGCCACCGGGACGGCGATCGCCAGCCGCCCCCGCCACGAGAGCATCGCGAGCGAGGGCTGCCGGGTGATCCGCCTCGCCTCGCTCTGTCTGCCGGCGCCCGATGCCAGGATCGCCTGCAGCAGCTCGTCCGGGGGCGGCTCGAACGTGAGGCGGACAAGGTCTTCCCCGGCCAGCGGATCGATCGCGGCCAATTCCCTCTCGAGCATCTTGTTTCGTGTCTTCACGGTGCCTCCGAAATGCCGGGCCGCTCGCCGAGCGGCGATCGCTTGCCTGTTTCACCCAGTGAGTGTCCGCTCGCCTCGAGCTCTTTCAGGAGACGGCGGCGAGCCCGGTGCAGGCGGACGGAAAACACCGCCGCGGTGCACCCCATGACCCTGGCGGCTTCCCCCACCTCGAGGCCGTCCCAGGCGATCAGGCTGAGCACTTCCCGATCGCGGTCCCCAAGCGCCGCGAACGCCGCGGCGAACGCCTCCTTCTCGGCAATCCGCTCGAGGGGAAGGGGACCGGGCTGGGGAACGTCGCCCGAGTCCATGGAGACACTGGGCCCACTGGGCGAGCGCCGCCTCAGCGAGCGTCTTTGGTTGGCGAGCACTCGCCTCGCGGTGCCCAGCAACCAGGGCAGCGGCTCCCCCGGGACCGCGTCGAACCGCCGCCACGCGATCAGGAACGTCTCCGACGCGGCCTCCTCGGCGCTGCCGCGGTCCTCGGTCCGCCGCAGGGTGTAGGCGAGCACGCGCGAATAGGTGGCGCGAAACATCGCCTCGAACTGGCTCGCCCTGCTCTCGCCATCGACCCTGCCCCTGCCGCCCATTGCCTTAACAGTGTCCGCTCGCGCCGAGATCTTTCAGCAAGCAGATCGGGGGTCCCGGCTCACGGCGCTCAGGCCGCGGCGGGGAATGTCGTCAACCCGCCAGCTCGAGCTGGCTGTAGGCGACCGACTGGAACGAGCGGCGGTGCAGCGGCGAGATGCCGATCCGCTCGATCGCCTCGCGGTGCTCGGGGGTCGAGTAGCCGACGTGCTCCTCGAAGCCCCAGCCAGGATGCTCGGCTCCCGCTCCGTGCATGTAGCGGTCGCGGGTCACCTTGGCGATCACCGAGGCGGCCGCGACCGCGGCGCTGGTGCCGTCGCCTTCGATGACCGCGCGGTGGGAGACCGTGCAGTCGCGCAGGCCGAAGCCATCGACGAGACAGGTCACGTCCCCGGCGGGACACAGGCGTTCGAGCGCCACGGAGAGCGCTTCGATGTTGGTCACGTGCAGGCCGCGCGCGTCGATGCCACGGGCACTGCGGACGACGACGCTGACCCGCTCGGCGGCTCGCAACACGGCCGGGAAGAGCTCGGCACGCTTCTCGGCCGTCATCTGCTTGGAGTCGTGCAGGCCGGCGAGCGCGCGTCGGTCAGAGTGCGAGAGCGCCTCGTAGTCGATCAGGACGGCGGCGGCGACGAGCGGCCCGGCGAGGCAACCGCGCCCGGCCTCGTCGGCACCGGCGACAAAACGACTGCCCAGCCCTCGGTCAAAGGCGAAGAGGCGACGGGTGCGAGCCAGCCGCCGCTGGTGCGCCTTGCCTTTCGTCGGCCTAGAGGATGCCGATTCGGTCGGGGGGCCAGTAGGTGGCAAAAGCCTTGCCGATGATCCAGGAGCGGGGAACCGGTCCCCAGAAGCGGCTGTCGTCGCTTTCGCCACGGTTGTCGCCCATCATGAAGTAGTAGCCGGGTGGAATCTTGATCGCTTTCGGCAAATTGCAGACTGCGCATGTGGTGCTGGGCCGTATGTAGGGCTCGTCGGTCTTCTCGACCCCGTTGACGACCGGGTGGCCGTTGCGGACCGCGAGCGTGTCGCCCGGGCCGGCGACGATCCGCTTGATGAAGTTCTGGCTCGACTCTTGGGGGGTCGGCTTCGGACAGGCTTCCTTGTGGCTGTGAGGGGCACCGCACACCGTGCCCTGGTCCGCTCCCGCCGGCGGGTGGAAGACGACGACGTCGCCAATCGAGGGATCTTCGAAGTGGTAGATGAAGCGGTTGACGAGGACGCGCTGGCCGACGTCGAGGGTCGGCTCCATCGACTGCGAGGGGATCTGGTACGGCTTGATCAGCCAGGCCTGGATCGCCAGCGCCAGCCCGAGCGCGAGCGCGATGATGACGACGAGCTCAATCAGCCCGCCGGCGCGCGTAGTCGGTTTGGGGATCAGCCGTTTCAGGCCGAGTCCTCGCCGGAATCCTCGGTCGCCTTGGGCTCCTGCTCCCCCTCAGACTCCGCCGACTCCGCTTCGGACTCCTCAGCTTTTTGCTCCGCCTCGGGCTCTGCTTCTTCCTCAACCGCCGGCTCGGCCGGAGCCTCCGCCTCGGGCTCCGCCGACTCGGCCTCGGACTCAGACGCATCAGCCTCCTCCGACTCTGCCGCGGGAGGCGTCGGGGATGGGGAGTCGCCCGCAGCCTGCGAGGACGACTCGTCATCCCCGACGACAGGACCCGCGGCCTCGTCGGCCTGAGCCTCATCCGTCCCAGCCTCATCGACCTGAGCCTCGACCTCAGCGTCTTCAGCAGCCTGGCTCACGCCCTCGGCGTCGACCGCCTCCGGCTCCGCCGCAGCCGGCGCCGAGATCAGCTCCTCGTCGATCCCCCACCTGCGCTCGGCGACCCGCGCCGCCTTGCCGATCCGGCCGCGCAGGTAGTAGAGCTTGGCCCGGCGTACGTCGCCGCGCGCCGCGATCTCGAGTTTCTCGATCTTCGGCGAGTGCAGCGGAAAGGTCCGCTCGACGCCAACGCCGAAGGACTGCTTGCGCACGGTGAAGGTCTCACGCGCGCCCGAGCCCTGACGCCGCAGGACGATCCCCTCGAACACCTGGGTGCGGCGGCGGCTGCCCTCGACGACCTGGAAGTGGACGCGCACGCGGTCGCCGGGGTCGAAGGACGGAAGTCCCTTCCTCAGCTGACTGCGCTCGATGTCGTCGATGACGCTGCTCATGTCGGATCCTCGCGGTCGGTGGGCGAAAAAAGACCGCCGGGCCCACCGGGGCGCCGCGCGGTGGCGGAATGGTAGCTATTCGCCGCTTTTTTCGAGCTGTTCGGCCCGCGCCCTGCTCTGCTCGGCCCGCCAGAGGCGCACCCGCTCGTGGTCGCCCGAGAGCAGCACCTCGGGCACCTCCCAGCCCCGGTAGGTGGCGGGGCGGGTGTAGTGCGGGTACTCGGGCATGCCCTCGAGGCGCTGCGAAAAGGACTCCTCGACGGCGCTCTCCTCGTGCCCCAGGGCCCCCGGCAGCTTGCGCATCAGGACGTCGGCGAGGACCATCGCCGGCAGCTCGCCGCCGGCGAGCACATAGCGACCGATCGAGACCTCGTCGTCGGCGAGGTGCTCGTGGACGCGATCGTCGAAGCCCTCGTAGCGCCCGCAGAGGATCGCCACGTGCGGCTCGGCCGTCAGCTCGTCGGCGAGCTCGTCGTCGAGCAGGCGTCCGGTCGGGGAAAGCAGCACGACCCGTGGCCGCTCGTCATTCGGATAGGCCGCCTGCAGCGCATCATCGACGACGTCGACCCGCAGCACCATCCCCGCCCCACCGCCGTAGGGCGCGTCGTCCACCTGCCCGGCGCCGAGCGGCGTCGTGTCGCGGTAGTTGACGAGGCGGAGTTCGTTGCCTTCGCTGAGCGCGTTCTGGACCGAGCGCTGCGTCTGGAACCACTCGAACGCCTCGGGGAAGAGCGTGAAGATGTCGAGCTTCAAGGCTCAGTCGAGTATGTCGACAATTACGCGCCGGTCGATGCGGACGGCGGCCGCCTTGGCGATCGTGCGGATCGCGTTCGCCACCCGGCCACCCTTGCCGATCACGCGACCGAGATCGTCGTCGGCGACCGTGATCTCGTAGATGAGGTCGCCGTCCTCTTCAAGCTCCTCGACCACCACAGCGGCGGGGTCCTCGACAAGCGCCTTGACGAGGAACTCGAGCAGCTCGGTCATCGGCTAGGAGCCCGAGGCCGGGATGCCCTTGGTCCGCAGCAGGTTCGCCACCGTCTCCGAGGGCTGGGCGCCGTGCTCGAGCCAGTGCCGCGCACGCTCCTCGTCGAGCTCGATCGTCGAGGGCTCGGTCTGCGGGTTGTACTGGCCGATCGTCTCGATCGTGCGCCCGTCGCGGGGCGAACGCTTGTCGGCGACGACGATGCGCCAGATCGGGTTCTTCTTCGAACCCACGCGCCTGAGTCTGATTCGGACTGCCATTGGATCGAGCAGAGTACAGGCTTCAGGATATGACCCGCATGCCCGGACGCGAAGCGGAGGACATGCGGGGTGATGGCGCCCGCGTCATCTTCTGATTCTTCGCGGGCGTGCGGCCCCGGTCATCTGCGCGATCTGTTGCGCGTCGGGGGTCTTGCCCGAGGCCATGTGGCGCATCAGTTTGCGCATCTGGTCGAACTGCTTGATCAGCTGGTTGACGTTCTGCGGCCGGGTCCCCGAGCCGTTGGCGATCCGTTTGCGGCGTGAGCCTTTGATCAGGCTCGGGTTGGCGCGCTCTTCCGGCGTCATCGAGAGGATGATCGCCTCGACCCGGTCGAGCTCGCCCTCGTCGACTTCGGCGTTCTTCAGCTGCTTCATCGCCCCCATGCCGGGCAGCATGCCGAGGATGCCGCTGAGCGGGCCCATCTTGCGTACCTGTTTGAGCTGCTGCAGGAAGTCTTCGAGCGTGAACTGGTTGCGGCGCAGTTTCTGCTCGAGGTCCTGTGCAGCCTCCTCGTCGATCTGCTGCTCGGCCTTCTCGATCAGGCTCAGCACGTCGCCCATGCCGAGGATGCGCGAGGCCATGCGGTCGGGGTGGAAGCGGTCGAAGGCCTCGAGCTTCTCGCCGGTCGAGGCGAAGAGGATCGGCTTGCCGGTCACTGCCTTGACCGAGAGGGCGGCGCCGCCGCGCGCGTCGCCGTCGAGCTTGGTCATCACGACGCCGTCGAACTCGGCCGCCTCGGCGAACGATTCGGCGACGCCGACGGCGTCCTGGCCGGTCATCGCGTCGACGACGAGAAGCACGTCGTGGGGCTTGACCCGCTTGCGGATCCGCGCCAGCTCCTCCATCAGGTCCTGGTCGACGTGGAGGCGGCCGGCGGTGTCGACGATCAGCACGTCGCGGCGCTCTTCGCGCGCGCGATCGAGCGCCCAGGCGGCGATCTCGACCGGGTCGGCGTCGGTTCCCTGCTCGTAGACGTGGGCGCCGACGCGGCCGCCGACGGTCACCAGCTGGTCGACCGCGGCGGGCCGGTAGACGTCGCAGGCCGCAAGAGCCACGTCTTTCTTGCCGTTCTCGCGGAGGAAGCGGGCGAGCTTGGCGCAGGCCGTCGTCTTGCCCGAGCCCTGCAGGCCGGCCATCAGGATCACCGTCGGCCCGCTCGAGGACATCGCCAGCTCGCTGCCGGTGCCACCCATCAGCCCGGTCAGCTCCTCGTTGACGATCTTCACCACCTGCTGGCCGGGATCGAGGCTCTCCAACACCTCAGCGCCCAGGCAGCGCTCCTTCAGCGTCTTGGTGAAGGCTTTGACGACCTTGAAGTTGACGTCCGCCTCGAGCAGCGCGAGGCGGATCTCGCGCATCGCCCCGTCGACGTCGGCCTCGCTCAGCTTGCCCCGCGAGCGAACCTCGGAGAGCGTCGCCTGCAGCCGGTCTGAGAGCTGGTCGAACAAGTGATCCAGGCTACTCGGCGAGCAGGGCGTTGGCGAAATCGGTCGGGTCGAAGGGGCGCAGGTCCTCGAGGGTCTCGCCGACGCCGATCAGCTTCACCGGGATGCCGAGCTCGTCGGCGATTGCGAGGACGATGCCGCCCTTGGCGGTGCCGTCGAGCTTGGTCAGGACGACGCCGTCGACCTCGACGGCGTCGGCGAAGATCTTCGCCTGGCGCAGGCCGTTCTGGCCGGTGGTCGCGTCGATCGAGAGCAGGGTCTCGTGCGGAGCGCCGGGCAGCTGCTTGTCGATCACGCGGCGCACCTTGGTCAGCTCGTCCATCAGGTTGCCCTGGGTGTGGAGACGGCCAGCCGTGTCGACGATGACGACGTCGGCGCCGCGGGCGCTGGCGGCCTCGATCGCGTCGAAGGCGACCGCCCCGGGGTCAGAGCCCTCCTGGCCGCGGACCAGCTCGGCCCCCGCCCGCTCGGCCCACTCGGCGAGCTGCTCGGCCGCGGCGGCGCGGTAGGTGTCGGCTGCCCCAAGCACGACGGTGAGACCGAACTCGCGCGAGAGGTGCCAGGCGAGCTTGCCGATCGTCGTCGTCTTGCCGGTGCCGTTGACGCCGACCATCAGCAGCACGGCCGGCTCGGCGCTGAGGTCGATCGGCGCCCGCCCGGCGCTGGCGACCTCGGCGAGGATCTCGATCAGGCGCGCCCGCACCGCCTCGCCGTCGGCCGGCACCGCACCTCCCTCGACCTCGTGCTCGAGCCGCTCGACGACCTTGGCGGTCGTCGGCGCCCCCGCGTCGGCGAGGATCAGCGCCTCCTCTAGCTGCTCCCAGGTCTCCTCGTCGATGCGATCGAAGAAGCTCGAGGAGATCTCCTCGGCCAGCGCCTGGCGGCTCTTCGAAAGGCTCTCGCGCAGGCGCCTGAAGACGCCGCGGCGCTGCTCGGCGCCTTCAGGCGTCGCCGAGTCGTTCGCGCTCGCGCGCGAACCGAGGTCGAATATCTCCGTCCAGCTCGTCGCCATCCGATTCGTCGCCGGAGGCTATCCGGGCGGCGGCCAGGAGCTCCTCCACGGCGTCGCGCAGGAAGCCGGAGATGCGCTCGAGGTCGGGCATCGAGGCGCGGTCGGCGAGCAGGCCGAAGCCGACCCGGCCGTTGTAGCTGACGATCGCGATCGCCAGCGCGTGGCGCCGCGCCAGGAAGCCGACCGGGAAGACCCCCGTGACCTCTCGGCCCAGCACGTAGAAGGGAATCTGCGGCCCCGGGAAGTTGGTCACCAGCAGGTTGAAGAGGCGGGTCGAGAAGTTGATCGTCGCCGTCGGTCTCAGCAGCAGCGGCGGGGCGAAGTCGCGGAACCAGTCGTTGAGGCCCCAGATCGCCTCCGCCCCGAGCGGCTGCTTCGAGGACTTCAGCTCCTCCATCCCGACATGGACCGCGTGCACGCGGTCGACCGGGTCGGCGATGCCGACCGGCAGCGGCCCGCGCATCGCCGTCAGCCGATTACCGAGCTCGCCCTCCTCATCGATCGTGCGAACCGAGACCGGAACCAGCGCTTTCAGCTCCATGCCCTCGGTCGGAGCATCCCGCTCCTGCAGCCAGCGCCGCAGAGCACCGGCGGTCGCAGCCAGGATCACGTCGTTGACGGTGACGCCGAGTGTGTTCTTGATCCGCTTCAAGTCCGCCAGCGGGAACTCTGCCCAGGAGAAGCTCCGCTCTGGGCCGATCTCGACGTTGAGCGGCACCTTTGGCGCCGGCTTGAACAGGGCCGAGGTGACCTCCCAGAGGCCCGAGATCCCGTCAGCGGCGCGCTTCCACGCCCGCCCCGGCTCGCCCGCGGCGCGGCGCAACCAGCGCACCATGCGCGCGGCCGTGGCCCAGACGCCGCTCACGGCCCTGGCGAGGAGGGCACCGTGCGAGGGCGGCGACTGCGGGTCCCAGGGCGCTTCTTCGCGCGAGGGAACAGGGTTCGGCTCCGGGTCGAAGAGCAGCTTGCCGATGTCGACCGCGGAGAAGCCATCGGCGAGCGCGTGGTGGGTCTTGTAGACGATCGCGAAACGGTCGCCCTCGAGGCCCTCGACGAGCACCAGTTGCCAGAGCGGCCGCGAGCGGTCCAGGGGCGGCGAGAGAACCTCTCCGACGAGCTCGTGGAACTCAGCCTCGCCGGCCGGCTCGGGCAGCCGCACCCGGTTCAGGTGATCGCCGAGGTCGAACTCGGGGTCGTCCACCCAGAAGGGGGTCCCAAACCCAAGCGGCGGGAAGGCGAGGCGCTGGCGCAGGCGCGGCAGCAGGTGGACCCGACTGCGGATATGGGCGGCGAAGTCATCCTCGCTGGGCGGCTCCCCAGCGCAGACGAGCACGGCGCCGATCGCCATGTGGCCGTTGGATCTCTCGTTGGCCAGGAACGACGCGTCGAACGACGTCAGCCTGTCCATGTGGCGCTGCGCCACGGGCTCCTCCTTTCCTCGAGAAGACACTACCTCGGCCCGGAGGAAAGGAAACTTGCGGTTTCTTTAAGCGGAGAAGGCGTCTATGCCGCTTCGACGGAGTCCCGCCGCACGGCGCCCGGACTCTGCTCGCCGAGGACCCCCGGCGATGCCGGCTCCTCGTCGCCTTCCGCCTCAGCCTCAGGCTCGGCGACGCCGGCGAAAGGGGGCGGCGCGGGGGCATCGGCCCGTCCGTCGTCCTCGCCATGCCCCTGCTCCACTTCGCGAGGCAGGCGCCGGGAGACGACCTTGGTGATCCCGTCACCCCCCATGCTGACCCCGTAGAGCACGTCGGCGGCGTCCATCGTCCGTTTCTGGTGGGTGACGATGACGAACTGGGCGCGGTCGGAGAAGCGCCGGATCAGCTGTAGGAAGCGGTCGATGTTGGCGTCGTCAAGCGCCGCCTCGACCTCGTCGAGGATGTAGAAGGGACAGGGTCGGGCGAGGAAGACCGCGAAGACGAAGGCGATCGCGACCAGCGACTTCTCGCCGCCGGAGAGCAGTGAGAGCTTGCGGGTCGACTTGCCCGCCGGGGTGACCTCGATCTCGACCCCTACCTCCTCGCGCTGTTCGCGCTCCTCGCTGTCGTCCTCGCCGTCGTCGGCCTCCGCGTTCTCGCCCTGCTCCTCGTCGCGCACCGGCCGCAGGCTCACCCGTCGCAGGCGCCCGCGCCCACCGGGAAAGAGATGCTCGACCATCTCCTCGAAGTTCTTCGCCGTCGCCTCGAAGGTCTGTTCGAAGGCGCGCTCGATCTCACGGTCGATGTCGCGGATCAGGGCCTCCAGCTCGCGCATCCCGCGCTCGGTGTCCTCGCGCTGGGCCTGTAGCGACTCGACGTGCTCGCGCGCCTCCTCGTACTCCTGCTCGGCCAGTGGGTTGACCGGGCCGATCTGGGCGCGACGGCGCTCCAGCCGCTCCAGCCGGCGATCGATCTCGGTCCGTTCCTCCTCGCCGAGCGGCTGCGCTGCCGACTCGATCTCTTCGCCGAGGCGCTCGGCAATCGCGGCCAGCTCCTTCGCCGCCTCGGCGCGACGGTCGCCGAGGTGCGCTGCCTCGACCTCGGCCTCGGTGAGACGGTCCGAAGCGGCGTTCATCTTGCCCTGCAGCTCGTACTCGCTCTGCGAGCAGGCTCGCATCTCCTCGGTCAGCTCGTCGCCCTCGCCCTCGCCACCGACGACGCGCTGCTCGATCCGCTCGACGCGGGCGCGTATCGCTGCCTCAACTGCGGTCGCGGCGGCGGCGGCTGTGCGCACATCGTCGAGCAGCTCCTCGCCGGCGGTCAGCCGCCTGCGCAACTGCTCGCGATGGCGCTCGCCGAGCAAACCCTCGGCCCGGCGCGCGTGGCGCGTGGCGCGCTCGGCGCCGCTGCGCACCGCACCCAGCGCCGCCTCGCGCGCGGACTCCCCGGCGTCCGCCGAGCGAGCGCGTTCCAGCCCCTCGCCCGCCGTAGTCAGGCCGGCCTCGATCTCGCCCAGCTCGTCCTCGAGCTTGCGGGCGCGCTCACCCGGCGCGGAGCTGTCGCCGACGTCGAGCGTCAACGGACCCAGCTCGGTTCGCAGGGCCTCCAGGGCCGAGCCCAGCTCACCCTCTCGGTCACCGAGGGACACCGCGCGCACCGCCACCCGCTGCTGGTCGCCGCGCAGCTTGGTCAGCACGCCCCATGCCTGGGTGCGCTCGCGATCACGCGCCGCGAAGCGCTCCTCGGCCGAGCGCCGCTTCTCGCTCACCTCGGCGAGGCCCTTCTCCAGCTCCGCCCGCTCGGCACGCGCTTCCGCCGCAGCTTTCTCGGCGGCGGCGGCGCGATCGGCGCCGAAGCGCAGCTCCTCGGCGACGAGCTGACCCTTGAGGCCAAGTTCCTCACGCTCAATCCGGGCACCCAGCTCGGCTGCCTGCGCCTGTCGCTTCAAGGGCCGCAGACGCGCCCGCGCCTCGCGCTCGAGGTCGAGCGCACGGTCGAGATTGTCCCGCGCGGCGCGCAGCTTCAGCTCTGCCCGGCGACGACGCTTGCGGTGCTTACCGAGCCCGGCCGCCTCCTCGACGAGCAGGCGGCGCTCGCGCGGTTTCGAGTGGACGATCGACTCGACCCGGCCCTGGCTGATCACCGAGTGCATCTCACGCCCGAGATTGGTGTCGGAGAGAACCTCGACGACGTCGACGAGGCGGCAGCGGGCGCCGTTGAGTCGATAGGTCCCCTCGCCGCCGCGATCGAGCGTCCGTTTGATCGCGATCTCCGACAGCTCGCTGGCCGCGCGTCCCTCCGAGTTGTCGATCGTCACCTCGACTTCGGCGGCCCGGCGCTGACCGACGCCCTTACCGCCGGCCGAGATCACGTCCTGCATCGAGGCGCCGCGGATCGCCCCTGGACTCTGCTCGCCGAGCGCCCAGAGCACGGCGTCGGTGATGTTCGACTTGCCGGAGCCGTTGGGGCCGACGATCACGCTGACGCCAGGCGAGAACTCGAGCTTCGCCCGCTCGGGGAACGACTTGAACCCCTTCATTTCGATCGATCTCAGATACATCTGCTCCCCGGTCCTCGACTTTCGAGCGCACAGGCTCGCGTCCGGCTCGGACGCCTTGTCGCCAGGCTAGCCCCCAAGCTGCTTCAGGGCTTGCTCGGCCGCCGCTTGCTCGGCCGCCTTCTTACTCCTTCCTGCTCCCTCGCCCACCCGCTCGGAGTCGACGACCGCGGCAACGTCGAACGTGCGCCGGTGCGGCGGACCCGATTCTGCCGTCACCTCGTAGCTGACCTGCGAGCGGCGCCGCGCCAGCAGCTCCTGCAGGGCCGACTTGAAGTCGATCCGCGTCTCGGCTGCGTGTTCGATTCGCCCCTCGAAGGCTTCCGCGACCGGCCTCGACACCTGCTCGAAGCCGAAGGCGAGGAGGCAGGCCCCGATCAGAGCCTCGGTCGCCTCGGGCACCGGGCGCTCGCCCGCCAGCAAGACCTCGGCCGGGATGCCCGACTGCATGTCCTCCGGCTCGTTTTCGCGCAGCATCTGCGGCACCCCCAACTCGCGGCCCACCTCGGCGCAGGAGACACCGCGTACAGCCTGGTTGTGGATCTTGGTCAGGCCGCCGGCGTCGACATCGGGGAAGCGCTCGACCAGGTCTTCGGCGACGGCCAGGGCAAGGGCACTGTCGCCGAGGTAGGCGAAGCGCTCGTAGGAGTCGGCCCGGTCCTCGGTCCAGGAGGAGTGGGTGAGCGCCTGTCGTCGTAATCCCTCGGGCAGACGGGCGATCAACTCGGAAAGGGCGGTAACGCTCACGTGGACGATGGGGCGTGCGCGAGCACGAACTCGACGGCGTCACCGACTGTCGCGATTTTCGACGCCTGCTCCTCAGAGACCGAGATCCCATAGCGGTCCTCGAGCTCCATCACCAGCTCGTAGAGGTCGAGCGAGTCGGCGTCGAGGTCCTCCTTGAAGCGCGTCTGCTCGCCGATCTCGGCTGCCTCTACTTCCAGCTCCTCGGCGAGGTGCTCGCGCACCAGGGTGAGGACCTCCTCGCGCGTCATCGCCTGCTTCCTATCACGCCGCGTCCCCGGCATCGCGGGTTGCGGCGAGGGCCGACCGCCCAGCGCCGCCCTCGCGCAGCAGAGCGGCCGTGCGGCCGAGGGCGTCGACCTCGACGCAGCGGGCGGCAAGCCGCACCGCGTTGGCGATTCCCTCGCCGCCCGAACTGCCGTGGCCGACCACGGCGATGCCGTTGAGGCCGAGCAGGATCGCGCCACCGGTCGTGTCAGGCGCCAGCTCGCGCCGCAGGCCGTCGAGCGCCGGGCGCATCAACAGACCCCCGAGCGCTGCCAACGGGTTCGAGCGGGCGGCGCCGCGAATCGCGCCGGTGACAGCTTTCGCCGTCCCCTCCATCAGCTTCAGGGCGACGTTGCCGGTGAAGCCGTCGGTGATGACGACGTCGGCGACGCCGGCCGGCAGGTCACGGCCCTCGACGTTGCCCGCGAACTCGATCCCCGACGAGGCGGCGAGGATCTCGTGCGCGACCGCGACCTCCTCGCGCCCCTTGCCCGCCTCCTCGCCGACCGAGAGCAAGCCGACGCGCGGCCGCTCGACGCCGAGCACCGCTTCGCTGAAGGCGGCGCCGAGGAAGGCGAACTGGACGAGGTGCTGGGCGCGGACGTCGACGTTGGCGCCGACGTCGAGGAAGAGGACGGACTTACCGGGAACCGGAAGCTGGACCGCCAGGGCCGGCCGCTGCACGCCCTTGAGGCGGCGCAGGCCAAAGGTGGCAGCCGCCATCGTCGCGCCGGTCGAGCCGGGGCTGACGACGGCGGCCGAACTGCCAGCGACGACGTCGGCGACGGCCCTGACGACGGATGCGTCCTTCTTTTCGCGCACGGCGGCGACCGCGTTCTCCTCGTTGCCGATCCACTCGTCGGTCGGGACGACCTCGATGCCCTCGGCCCCGTCGAGATCCAGCTCCTCGGGCGGCCCGAAGACTCTCACCCGGATGCCGTCGGCAGCCGCCATACGGGCGCCGGCCGCAAGCACGCCGAAACCCTGCTCCGCGCCAAACCCGTCCAGGGCGACGGTAATGCCCTCAGGCACGACTACTCGGCGTCTGTGGGTGCGGCCGTCGTCGGATCGACGACTTTGTGCTCGATCACCTCACGCCCGGCGTAGGTGCCGCAGGTCGGGCAAACCCGATGCGGCAGCCGCGGGCTGTGGCAGCGCGGACAGCGGTTGAGGCGAGCCTTGCCCGCTTTGTGCTGGGCACGCCTCTTATCCCTGCGCGCACTCGAGGTTCTCTTCTTGGGGACGGCCATGAGTCGGGGCATGGTACCGGGTTGGCGCGCGGGTCTCGGCGCGGGCAGGGTGTCCCTCGAACCGGCGGATACTCAAAGTGCCGAGCTAATTAGCGAGGCACTTGTCGGGGCGAGGGGCACCCTGCCCGCGCCGTCCACCCGAGACGAGCTACTCGTAGACCGCCCTGACCACCGCGAGGTCATCCGCCTGCCAGGTCACCTGGCCGCCCGACCACTCGCAGAGCTTCAACAGCTCCTCGGGCTCGAATGCGTCGCCAATGACGAGGGCGCGCGACTGCTCCCGAACACGGCGACAGAGCGCTTCGAGCTGGTCGTCGTCGAGGTCGCCGGCGGAGAGGACCGAGATGACGAGGTCCCAGGGGCCGTCGGGGAGCGGGTCCTCCATGCGGGCGAGCTGCACGTCGTCGTATGTCTGGCGGGCGCGGAAGACCATGTCGGGCCTCGAGTCGAGGCCGATCACCCAGGCGTCCGGGAAGGCTTCGATCAGGCGATTCGTCGTCTCCCCCGTTCCCATGCCCAACTCGAGAACCCGCTCGGGCGGGAAGGGAACCGCTGCGATCGCCTGCTCTTGCAGCTCGTCGTAGCGCGGCACCTGGGCGCGGATCCGCTCCAGGTAGACCTCGGGTGTCCAGTCGAATCGATCCATTGCGTAATCTCGTCGGCAGGCAGACTTTAAGCCCGGCGCAAGCGGAGGAGGGCCAATGGCTGAAGCGTCAACGATCATCGACCTCGCGCAACTCCAGCTCACCTACGGCGAGGGGCGCCGCCTCGAGCTGCCTGTGAGGCTCGAGCCACTCGAGCTGGGCGGGCAGACCTACGTCGTCTCACCGGATGCCGTCGACGTCCGCCTCGATGTCTCACGTCCCAGCGGCGGCTTTGCCTTCCGGCTGCACTTCTCCCTGCGAATCGAAGGCCCGTGCATGCGCTGCCTGGAGGGTGCGGCGATGAAGGCCGAGGTCGACGCCCGTGAGGTCGCCCATGAAGACACCGAGGACGAAGAGCTGCGCAGCCCCTACGTAAGCGACGACGAGCTCGACCTCGGCCGCTGGGCGCACGACGCGGCCGTGCTGGCGATCCCCGCCCAGTTTCTCTGCCGCCCCGACTGCGCCGGCCTCTGTCCCGTCTGCGGCGAGTCGCTCAACGACGCCGACCCGTCAGACCACGAACACGAGCCCACCCCGGACCCTCGCTGGGCCAAACTCCAAGAGCTGAAGCTCGACGAGTGAGCTAAGCCTGCTCGTCGAGCTCTGCGACGGGCTGCTCTTCGTCCCGCCCGGCGAGACGGTCCCGCCCGCGCTGCACGGCGGCGAGGAACTTCTGCAGGTTGACCTCGAGCGTGTTGAGGATCTCGTCGGCGTAGTCCTCCGCGCCGAGCCGGATCTCGCGCTCGCGCGTGCGGGCGTCCTCGACGATCTCGTCGGCCGCCCGCTCGGCCTGCTTGGTGACCTCCTCGTCGGAGATCAGGCGGGCCTGTTGCTCGCGCGCCTCGCGCACGACCCGCTCCGCCTCTCGCTTGGCCTCGGCGAGCATCTCCTGGCGCTCCTTGACGATCCAGCGCGCTTGCTTGATCTCCTCGGGGATCGTCGCCCGCATCTGGTCGAGCAGGTCGTAGATCTCCTCGCGATCGACGCGTACCTGGTCCGTCAGCGGCACCGGGCGCGCGTTGTGAACTACGTCGTCGAGCTTGTCTATGAGAACGAGAACGTCCATCAGCAGGTCGTAAGCCTACGTGTAAGAGGCGATTTCGGTGAAGAAGCCGTTATTTCCTCGCCTTTTTGCAAGCTCTCGCCCACTCCCCTCAAGGCGAGAAGCCTACCTGGACGGCAGGCGCTCCGCCATCGCGGCCGCCACCGGGCCGGGAACGAGGTCGGAGACGTCGCCGCCGAAGGTCGCCATTTCCTTGACCCCGGTCGAGGAGAGGAAGCTGTATTGGGGCGAGGCGATCATGTAGATGCTCTCGATGCCCGGGTCGAGCTTGCGGTTGAGCTGCGCCATCTCGAACTCGTACTCGAAGTCGGAGATTGCGCGCAGGCCCTTGACGATCGCCCTGGCCCCCTGTTCACGGGCGAACTCGACCAGCAGGTTGGAGAAGATCCGCGCCTCGACGTTGCCGAGGCTCGCGGTCGCTTCTTCGATCAGGCCCTTGCGCTCCTCGGCGGTGAACAGCGTCCTGTCCTTGCGCATCGGGTTGTTGACGACGCCGACGACGACACGCTCGAAGACCTGGGAGCTGCGCGTGATGATGTCGATGTGGCCGTTGGTGACTGGGTCGTAGCTGCCGGGACAGACGACGGTTCCGTCGCGCTCAGCCATCACGCGTCCTCGCCGTAGATCGAAACGTCGGCGGCACCGTAACGGCGCTGGCGAAGGCGGGGCAGGGACTCGATGCGGAGCGGGCGGCGGGCGCCGCTCTCGATCACCGCTCGACCACCCGATTCGAGCAGGCCCGGCAGATGGGTGTCGATTTCCCGTCCCACGCGGTCGGCGAGTCTATATGGGGCATCGATGAAGACGATGTCGTAGCGGGGGCGTTCGTCGTCCTCGAGCGGGCCGGCAAACCAGCGTGAGACGTCGGCGCGGACCAGCTCCACCCGCTCGCTGAGGCCGAGTCGCTCGACGTTGCCGAGCGCCACCCGCGTGTCGCGGTCGACCAGCGTGGCCCGGGCCGCGCCCCGCGAGAGGGCCTCGATCGCCAGGGCGCCAGTGCCGCAGTAGAGGTCGAGGACCGTCGCCCCCGCCACCCGCTCCCCGAGCACCGAGAAGATCGCCTCCCGCGCCCGGTCCGAGGTCGGCCGCACCTTCCACCCCCGCGGCGCGACCAGCCGCTGTCCCCCCAGCTCTCCCGCGATCACCCTCATGCCCGTCTCCCCACGGGGGTGTCTGAGGTTGTACCCCCGTATGGGTGGAAAAACTCAGACACGTCGGTCACAGTGGTATCGGGTCGGAGGCGCCGGCGCCGAAGTGGCGACGGGCGGCCTCGAGCAGGGGACCGAGCTCGGGAGAGTCGAGCGAGCCGTGGAGTCGCAGCAGCTCGAGCACCTCGTCGCGGGCGGCGATCAACGTCGGTCCGTCCTCCGGCAGCTCGGCGACGGCGAAGCGCGGCAGGCCATGCTGGCGAGTGCCGAGCACCTCACCCGCGCCGCGCAGGCCGAGGTCGACCTCGGCGAGCTTGAAGCCGTCGCTCTCGCGCGTCACGGCCTTGAGGCGACGACGGGCCATCTCACCCGCTTCTTCGGAAAAGAGCAAACAGATCGACTCGTGCCTGCCGCGACCCACGCGGCCGCGCAACTGGTGCAGCTGGGAAACGCCGAAGCGCTCCGCTCCCTCGATCACGATCACGGTCGCGTTGGCAACGTCGATGCCGACCTCGATCACCGTCGTCGCGACGAGCACGTCGGTGTCCCCCAAAGCGAACGCCTCCATCGCCGCGGCCTTCTCCGCCGAGTGCATCTGACCGTGGATGACGCCAACGGCGAAGTCCCGAAACTCGCCCTTGGCCAGACGCTCCGCCTCGGCCTCGGCCGCTCGGCCCTGGACCTTCTCGGACTCCTCGACCAGCGGACAGACGACGTAGGCCTGGCGACCTTCGCGCAACTGGCCGCGAACGAACTCGTAGGCGCCGGCGCGCTCGCCCTCCTCGACGATCCGCGTTGCCACCGGCTTGCGCCCGGCGGGCAGCTCGTGCAGCGCCGTCGTGTCGAGATCGCCGTAGGCGGTCAGCGAGAGCGTGCGGGGGATCGGCGTCGCCGTCATGTGCAGGACGTGCGGCGCCATTCCCTCAACTCCCTTCGAGTCGAGCGCCTTGCGCTGCCTGACCCCGAAGCGGTGCTGCTCGTCGACGACACTGACAGCGAGCCTGGCGAAGCGCACATCGGGCTCGATCAGCGCGTGGGTGCCAACGATCAATCCCAGCTCGCCCGTCGCCAGTCGCTCCAGGTACTCCCTGCGCCGCGCCGCTTTCGTCGCCCCCGTCAGCAGGGCGAAAGGGGTCGCCTCCTCTGCCAGCAGCTTCCCCAGCGTCGCTGCGTGCTGCTCGGCCAGCGTCTCCGTCGGTGCCATCAGCGCCGCCTGGAAGCCCGCTTCCAGCGCCCGCAGCATCGAGTACACGGCCACCACCGTCTTGCCCGAGCCGACCTCTCCCATGAGGAGTCGTTGCATCGGTTGACCTGAATCCAGATCGGCGTCTATCTCGTCGAACGCCTCGAGCTGATCCCTGGTGGGCTCGAAGGGCAGCGATTCGAGCCACCGCCCAACCTGCTCGCCCGGCTTTCCCAACCTCGGCGCTGGCCTCGCGGTCCTATGGGATCGCTTCCGCGTCGCCAGGATCGCCTGGTAGAGGAACAGCTCTTCGAACCGCAATCTCTCGCGGGCCCGCTCGACGTCCTCGCCGCTCTCGGGAAAGTGCATTGCCTTGACTGCATCGGCTGCACCGGCCAGGCGGTAGCGGGATCGGAGTGCCGCCGGCAGCGGCTCGAGGACGTTCCCGACCCACCGAATCGCCTGCTCCATCCAGTGCCGCAATCGCTGCGCTTTCAGCTGCTCGGTCCCGGGATGCACGGCGACCATGCCCTCGCTCGGCTCGTCCGTGACGTCCGTGAACTCGTATTCGGAGACCGTGAACCCACGTTTGCCCATCGAGCCGCTGAGCAGCAGCTGGGTGCCTGCGGTCAGCTTCGCCGCCAGCCATGGCTGGTTGAACCACGTCGCCCGCACGCTGCCGCTCTCGTCTCCGACCTTGGCGCTGACGATCGAGAGGCCGCGACGTCGAAACGGCCGCCCGGCGTTGGCCATGACGGCAACGGCGAGCGTCGCCTTCTGGCTCGGCTCCAAGCTCGCCACCGGGCTCACGGTCAGGTCACGGTGTCGACGCGGAAAGCGGAGGAGAAGGTCGCCGACGGTCGCGATCCCGGCCGCCTCGGCCGCCTCGGCGCCCTTCGGTCCGACGCCCTCGAGGGCTTGCAGCGACACGTCCAACGCGCTCAGCCGCGGCCAGTGAACAGGGGCGTCGCGCAGCTGTCGCGGGCTCAGTTCGGACTTGCTCGCGAAGGCGCGGATCACTGCGCCGCGAGCAGCCACCACCAGCTCGGCTGGCCGCCCTCGTGGGTCTCGATCTCAACGCTGTCGGGAACGTGCGGCTCGAGCTCGTCGAGCGCGATCGGAGCGCCGTCGCCGGCGATCACGGTGATGATCTCGGCGTCCTCGGCGAGCTTCTCGATCGTCGTCGCCAGCGTCGATCCCGCTCCGCCCCAGGCGACGATCTCGCCTGCGACGAAGCCGACCGCGTCGCCCTTGCGGAAGCGTCCCTGGGCGTCGTCGCGGGCGGCCGGCGCAACCCCGCCGTCGGCGATGGTGCCGAGCGCCGCCGTCAGCCGCTCCGCGTTCTCCTCTGCGGTCGCCGCGGTGTCCAGTTCGACCAGGGCGAGGAGGCTCTTCTGCAGCGAGGTCGCAGGTACCACTTGCGCCGGCTTCTCCGAGAGCTTGCAGGCCTCCTCGGCGGCCATCACGACATTGGCAGAGCTCGGGAAGACGAGCACCTCCTCCGCCTGGACCTCGTGGATTCCGGCGAGCAGCTCGTAGGTCGAGGGGTTGAGCGTCTCGCCCCCCGGCACGACGTGGGCGCCGAGCTCGACGAAGAGCCGCTCGAGGCCATCGCCGGCCGCCACCGCCAGAGCGCCCGTCCTCCCCGCTTCCAGCCGCGCGTCCCGCTCGGCAATCTGCTCGCGCATGTCGGCGACGTCGAGATTGGTCACGCGGCCCGCGTCCTCGAAGAGCGCCACGGCCGCCTCCGGCTCGTCGGTGTGCACGTGCACCTTCAGCGTCACCTCGTCGCCGACGACGAGGACCGAGTCGCCCAACCCCTCGAGCCGCGGCAGGAAGTCGCGGCTGTTGAGCCCGTCGCCGGAGACGATGAAGTTGGTGCAGTAGCGGTAGCGACTGTCCTCGTGGTGGGGGCGGCTGAGCCGCGGTGCCTCGTGGTGGGAAACCTCGGGCATGGCCGCTCCGTCGCCGCGCAGGCCGGCGACGACCCCGGCGAGTATCAGCACGAGGCCATAGCCGCCGGCGTCGACGACCCCCGACTCGCGCAGCACGTCGAGTTGCTCGGGCGTGCGCTCGACCGCGCGCTGGCCATCGGCGATCGCCTTCTCCAGCACCTCGGCCAGGACGGCGTCCTGCTCCTCTTCGGCCACGCCTCGGTCGAGGCGCTGCTTCTCGGCGTCGAGGTGGGCGAGCTGGCGGGCGATCGAGTGGGCCATCTCGCGGAATACCGTCAGCATCGTGCCCTCGGCCGGCTCGCGCACCGAGTCGTAAGCGGCATCGGCGGCGCTGGCGAAGGCCGAGGCGACCAGCACCGGGTCGATCAGCTCACCCGGCCGGCTCGCCAGCTCCTCGGCGGCGCCGCGCACGATCTGGCTGAGGATCACGCCAGAGTTTCCCCGCGCGCCCATCAGCGCCGCCCGCGCCAGCGCCTGCACCAGCTGGGTACGGCCAACCTCGTCGACCTCGAGGCTGTCGAGCCGGTCGAGCTCCTCCATCACCGCGCGCATCGTCATCGCCATGTTGTCGCCGGTGTCACCGTCGGCAACCGGGAAGACGTTGAGGTCGTTGACCTCCTGGCGGCGGGCCTCCAGATGCGCGTAGGCGGAGCTGATGACGCGCCGGAAGCGCACGATCGAGGGATCGGGCATCGGCGCGAAATCTAGCTGTCGTACCCGGATGGGCCCCGTTGGGCCCGCCTGTCGGGTTCGCTACGGTGCGACGTTCGATGAAACGCTTCGCCACCTGGTGCACCGGGCACCGCAAGACCGTGATCCTGGCTTGGATCGTCGCCCTGATCGGGATCGGCACGCTCGCCAGCTCGGCGGGGTCCGACTTCAGCGAAGAATTCAGCCTGCCCAGCTCCGACTCCAAGGACGCTCTCGACCTTCTGGAAAATCGCTTCCCCGCGCAGGCGGGCGATGTGGTGCAGATTGTCTACAAGGCCGAATCCGGCGTCGAGTCGCCGGCTGTCGAACAGAAGATGGAGGGCGTCTTCACGAAGGTCGCGGCGCTGCCCCACGTGAGCGAAGTCTCCAGCCCCTACGAAAAGGGCGGCGCCGGCGCGGTCAGCGAAGACGGCAAGATCGCCTACGCAACCGCTCAGCTCAACGTCACCACCGACAAGCTGAACGACGGCGAAGTCAAGAAGATCGTGGACACCGCCCGGGCGGCGGCGGGCGACGGCCTCCAGGTCGAGGCCGGTGGCTCCCCGGTCGAGGAAGTCAGAAGCGAAGAAGAAGGAGAAGGCTCCTCGGAGAAGATCGGAATCCTCGCCGCGGTGGTGGTGCTGCTGATCAGCTTCGGCTCGGTGGTCGCGATGGGGCTGCCGCTTCTGACGGCGCTGTTCGCGCTCGGGGTCGGAATCAGCGGGATCACGCTCTTCACCCATGTCTTCGACACGGCTGAATTCGCGCCGCAACTGGCGTTCATGATCGGGCTCGGCGTCGGGGTCGACTATGCGCTCTTCATCCTCACCCGTTTCCGCAACGGACTCGACGAGGGGCTCGACAAGAGGGATGCGGCGATCGCCGCCGTCGACACCGCCGGGCGGGCGGTGCTCTTCGCCGGGATCACGGTGATCATCTCGCTGATGGGGATGCTGCTGCTCGGCCTTCCCTTCCTCTACGGGGTGGCGACCGCGGCGGCGATCGCGGTGCTGTGCACGATGGTCGCGGCGCTCACCCTGCTGCCGGCGATGCTTTCGCTCGTCGGCGGCTGGGTCAACCGACTGCGCATTCCCTTCCTCGGCAGCGGCGCCCGCAGCATCGACGAAAACAGCTGGTGGTTCCGCTGGAGCGGTCGGATCCAGCGCCGTCCGTGGGCGGCGGCGCTGCTCTCCGGCGGCCTGCTGATCCTCCTCTGCATCCCCACCCTCTCGCTGCGCCTCGGCACCAATGACGCCGGCACCGATCCGGCGGGAACGACCACACGCGAGGCCTACGACCTGCTCGCCGAAGGGTTTGGGCCGGGCTTCAACGGGCCGTTCGTACTCGCCGCCGAACTTCCCGAAAAGGGGAACGACGAAGTGTTGGAAGAGCTGCGCACGCAGTTGAAGGGCGAAGAAGGAGTCGAAGAAGTCACCGACGTCACCCTCAACCCCAGCGAAACGGTCGGCGTCTTCCAGCTCTACCCGACCACCTCACCGCAAAGCGCCGCCACGACCGACCTGCTCGACCGCATCCGGGGCAACGTGATCCCGCCGATCGAGGAAGAGACGGGAGCCCAGGTCCACGTCGGCGGCATCAACGCGATCTTCGAGGACTTCGGCAATGCGATCGCCGGAAAGCTGCCGCTCTTCATCGGCGTCGTCGTCCTGCTCTCGGCGCTGCTGCTGATGATCGTCTTCCGCTCGCTGCTGGTGCCGCTGAAGGCGGTGGTGATGAACCTGCTCAGCATCGGTGCCGCCTTCGGTCTGATCGTCGCCGTCTTCCAGTGGGGCTGGGGAGCGAGCCTGATCGGCGTCGACGCCACCGGGCCGATCATCTCTTTCTTCCCGATCTTCCTCTTCTCGATCGTCTTCGGGCTCTCGATGGACTACGAGGTCTTCCTGATGTCGCGGATCCACGAGGAGTGGGAACACAGCAAGGACGCGAGCGAGGCGGTCCATCGCGGCCTCGCCCTCACCGGCCGGGTGATCACCGCGGCGGCGGCGATCATGGTCGCCGTCTTCGCCTCCTTCATGCTCGGCGACGACCGGATCATCAAGCTCTTCGGCCTCGGCCTCGCCTCAGCGGTCTTCATCGATGCGGTGATCATCCGCTCGGTCCTCGTCCCCGCGATCATGCAGCTACTGGGCGAGCGCGCCTGGTACTTCCCAGGCTGGCTCGACCGCTCCTGCCCCAAGCTCCACGTCGAGCCCGCCGAGGGCGACCCGGCGCCGACGGGCGAGCATCCCGTGGTCGCGTCGGCTGACTGACGCTCGACCCCTGAAGACGGGGGTCTTGGGGGTCCCTTCCCCGGAGGCCGTCGCGCAGCTGAGTCGTCCCTAAAGGTTCAAGCGTTGCTACATGAGCCTCCTGGGAAGGGACCCCCAAGACCCCGTGCCAACGAATCTCTCCGACGAGTCCGCCCGCGCTGCCTCTCGGGTGAGCTTGTGTAACTCGACAAGCTCGTCCAGCCACACACTTCATTCGACGCTAAGCGAGCGAAGCTCGCGTGCGACATCAACTCGTCCCAGAGGACGACCGCAGCCGCCCCACACAATCGCCCTCAGGCGGCCTTGACTACCTTGTTGGCCTTGAGGCAGCGCGTGCAGACGTAGGTGCGCAGGCGACGACCGTTCTCGACGATCCGCACCTTCTGCAGGTTCGGGTCGAAGCGCCGCTTGGTGGCGACCATCGAGTGGCTCCGGGACTGGCCGAACGCCGGTCCCTTGCCGCAGCTGTGGCATACCTTGGCCATCGGGTCGGGCATGCTACCGAAGCGCGGTCAGCAAGCCCCTGATCCCCCGTGAACTGCAAAGCCAAAGGACTCCGCCGACCCGCAGTCCGGGTCCATCCAAACCTCGCCTTTCTCGGCAGGAACGCTGTCTAGATCAAACTCTCCGGGAATCGGAATCAGCTTGGCTGCCGGCTGCCCGGATCGCCCCAGGATGATCTCCTCCCCATCCTCAACGCGCCGGATGAGATTCGGAAGCCGAGCTTCGGCATCAGGGATATCAATCACGCTCAGATCCACGTCTTTCACCGCCCTTCCTCTTCCGCCGAGGATCTATCCCGTTTCCCACGAGGGGACGAGGGAAATCCCAAAAATTCTCAGACAAAAACATTCTATAGTCGGCGACGGCGGTCACCGCATATGCGCGCATGGTCTCCTGTAACCACCAAGGACCGTCAGCCGTCGCGGACCTGCCAGCGGTACGGGTTGACCGCCTGTTTGAGCAGGGCCATGCGAGCGACGGTGAGGGCAGCGTTGCGGCCCTGGTCGCGCTTGCCGCCGCCGGCGCGGGCGAGGGCCTGCTCCATCGTGTCGCAGGTGATCACGCCGAAGGAGCAGGGGACGCCCGTTTCCAGCTGCACGTCCTGGATGCCGCGGGCGGCCTCGGCACAGACGAAGTCGTAGTGGTCGGTCTCGCCGCGGATGACGACGCCGAGGCAGGCGACGCCGTCGACGCTGCCGGTGGTGGCGTGGAGCTTGGCCGCGAAGGGCAGCTCATAGGCGCCTGGCACCGAGACCTCGCTGACCGAGGAGGCGGAGACGCCGGCAAGCTCGAAGCCTTCGCGGGCGCCGGCGAGCAGACGTTCGGCCAGGTCCTCGTAGAAGCGACCGACGCAGACGGCGAAGCGCCGCCCCGCCAGCTCCGCCTTCTCCTCGTCGCTGAACGTCTCGAGGAAGACCCCCGACTCAGCCACCCGCCGCCTCGCTCTCGCCGGCGGCGTCGCGCTCGTCCTCGTCGCGGATCATCTCCTCGTCGAAGGCGAGGCCCTGGTGGTGCAGCGAGTGACCCATCTTGTCGCGCTTGGCCCGCAGGTAGGCCTCGTTGTGCTCGTTGGGCGAGGACTCGATCGGCACCTGCTCGCTGACCGAGAGCCCGTAGCCCTCGAGGCCGACGATCTTCTTCGGGTTGTTGGTGAGGATGCGGATGCTCGTCAGACCGAGGTCGCCGAGAATCTGGGCGCCGATCCCGTAGTCGCGCAGGTCGGCGGGAAGGCCGAGCTTGAGGTTGGCCTCGACCGTGTCGGCTCCCTCCTCCTGCAGCTTGTAGGCCTTGAGCTTGTTGAGCAGGCCGATTCCCCGTCCCTCCTGCGAGAGGTAGAGGAGGACGCCGCTGCCCTCGCGCTCGATCTGGGTCAGGGCGGCGACCAGCTGCTCGCCGCAGTCGCAGCGCATGCTGTGGAAGACGTCGCCGGTGAGGCACTCGCTGTGGACGCGGACGAGCACGTCCTCGGCGCCGTCGACGTCGCCCTTGACCATCGCCACGTGGTGCTTGTCGTCGACCAGCGAGCGGTAGCCGACCGCGGTGAAGTCGCCGAACTCGGTCGGCAGCGCCGTGGAGACGACGCGTTCGACCAGCTTCTCGGTGCGGCGCCGGTAGGCGATCAGCTCGGCAACCGTGACCATCTTCAGATCGTGGCGCTCGCAGTAGGGGATCAGGTCGGGGACGCGGGCCATCGTGCCGTCGTCGTTCATCACCTCGCAGATCACCCCGGCCGGGGTCAGCCCGGCGAGGCGGGCGAGGTCGACACTGGCCTCGGTGTGACCGGTGCGCTCGAGCACACCGCCGTCCTTGGCGCGCAGGGGGAACATGTGGCCGGGGACGACGATGTCGCGCGGGCCGGAGTTGGCGTCGATCGCGACCTGAATCGTGTGGGCGCGGTCGTGGGCCGAGATGCCGGTGCTGACCCCGCCGGCGGCCTCGATCGTGACCGTGAAGGCGGTCTGCAGGGGCGCCTCGTTCTTGGCCGCCATCAGGTTGAGGCCGAGCCGCTCGCAGCGCTCCGCGGTGAGGGCCAGGCAGATCAGGCCGCGAGCCTCCTTGGCCATGAAGTTGACCGCCTCCGGCGTCGCGAACTGCGCCGCCATCACCAGGTCGCCCTCGTTCTCGCGGTCCTCGCCGTCGCAGACGACGACCATGCGACCGCGGCGGATCTCCTCGATCGCCTCCTCGATCGTCGCGAAGGGGCTCTCCGTCCCGGTTCGAATCTGCTCTGTCTCCTGCGGCTCCGTCATCTGGCTCACGGTTTCTCCTTTCCGGCGAATGGTGCCAGCAAACGCTCGACGTACTTGGCAACCACGTCACACTCGACGTTCAGCTCATCCCCCGGCGCGACTTCGCCGAGGTTGGTCCTCTCCAGGGTCTCGGGAATCAGGGAAACAACTGCCCAAGAGTCGTCCAAATCCGCGACGGTCAGGCTCACCCCGTTGAGCGCGATCGAGCCCTTGGCGACCACGTAGCGGAGCAGCTCGGGGGCCAGCCCGACCCGCAGGCGGCGCGCGAACCCGTCCTCCTCGATCGCGATGACCTCCCCCACCCCGTCTGCATGGCCCTGGACGATGTGGCCGCCGAGGCGGTCCGAAGCCTTCATCGCAAGCTCGAGGTTCACCCGCGAGCCCTGCTCCAGCCCGCCGAGCGCGGTCACTTCCAGCGTCTGGTTCATCGCCTCTGTCTCAAAGCCCTCGGCATCGACCGCCGTCGCCGTAAGGCAAACGCCGTTGACGGCGACCGAGTCGCCCTCGGCGACCTCGGGCGCCAGCCCGGTCGCGATCCGCAGCTTCGCCCCCTCGCCGCCCTTCTCCACCGATTCGACCGTGCCGATGTCTTGAACGAGTCCGGTGAACATCACCACTCCCTGAACCGGGTCTCGATCAGGGCGTCATCCGCACCGGGGTCGAGCGGCTCGATCCGCCGGGAGCCGCCCAAGAGCACGGGCGCGACGAAGACGCGCGCCTCGTCGATCTCCCCGGCGTCGGCGAAGGCTGCGGCCAAGGTCCTCCCACCCTCGAGGAAGAGGCTGGCGATCTCTCGACGCCCCAGCTCCGAGAGGGCGGCCGGAATGCCGTCGGCGACGATGACCCCCGCCCCCGCGTCGCGCAGGGCGGACGCATCGGCTTGCGGCGAAACGACGACGAGCACCGGTGCCTGGTCGAGCGTCCGCATCAGCTGCGAATCGAGTGGCAGCCGCGCCTGACGGTCGAAGACAACTCGAATCGGCTGCTGTACCTCCGTTCCGGTGCGCTTTATGTGGTTATGGGCCGCATAAGGCGCACTGGAAGGGGTTGGGCGGGCGGTGAGGAGGGGGTCGTCGGCGAGGACCGTGCCGATGCCGACGGCGATCGCGTCCGATTCGGCGCGCCAGCGGTGGACCAACTCGCGGCTGCGCTCGCCGGAGATCCAGGGCGAGTCGCCGGGCGCGGTGGCCGTGCGACCGTCGAGGGACATCGCCAGCTTGAGCGTGACCAGCGGCAGGCCGGTGCGGGCGTCCTTGCGGAAGGGCTGATTGAGCAGGCGCGCCGCGGTCGCCTCCTCGCCGCTCGCCATCTCCACCTCGAGGCCGCCGTCGCGGAGGATTCCGGGACCGCGCCCGGCGGCCTTCTCGCTCGGATCGTCGGAGGCGATCACCACGCGCGCGACCCCCGCCTCGAGGATCGCCTCGACGCATGGAGGCTGCCGCCCCGTGTGCGCACACGGCTCGAGCGTCACGTACATCGTCGCTCCCGCCGGGTCCTCCCCACGCCTCTCGCAATCGGCAAGCGCCGCCCGCTCCGCGTGCAGTCCGCCGAGCTCCGCGTGCCACCCCTCGCCGATCACCTCACCGTCTTGAACAACCACAGCTCCAACGAGGGGGTTCGGACTTACGCGCCCACGGCCCCCCTCCGCAAGCTCCAAAGCTCTAGCGAGATGGCTTCGATCCGTGCCTGTGAGCTGGGGATTCATGGGGTTGACTGACGAGTCAATCAATAAGAGCTTACCGCCTTGCGTTCAGGCATCTGTGAGCTTATTCGCGTGAGGGCTGGATCCGGGCGGGAGGCACCTGCAAGCCGACCCCCTGGATACCCTCCTCCCCTCTCCCCATGAAGCTCATAGTCCAAATCCCCTGCCTCAACGAGGAGTCGACCCTCCCCGCAACGATCGCCGACATCCCGCGCCAGATCGACGGCATCGACTCGGTCGAGCTGCTGGTGATCGACGACGGCTCGACCGATCGCACGGTCGAGGTCGCGCGCGAAAACGGCGTCGAGCACATCGTGCGGCTGACGAACAACAAGGGCCTCGCAGCCGGGTTCCAGGCCGGCCTCGACGCCTGTCTCAAGCTCGGCGCCGACGTGGTCGTCAATACCGATGCCGACAACCAGTACCGCGGCTCCGACATCGCCAAGCTGGTGGCGCCGATCCTCGCCGGCGAGGCCGACATGGTCGTCGGCAACCGCAACGTCGCCGAGATCGCGCACTTCTCGCCCCAGAAGAAGCGGCTGCAGCATCTGGGCAGCTGGGTCGTGCGGCGCCTCTCCGGCACGGAGATCGTCGACACGACTTCGGGCTTCCGCGCTTACAACCGTGAGGCGGCGCTCGGGCTGCTCGTCGTCGACAACTTCACCTACACGCTGGAGAGCCTGATCCAGGCCGGCAAGCAACTGGTCGCGGTCGAGGGGGTCCAGATAGAGACCAACCCGCAGACACGCGAGTCGCGGCTCTTCGACTCGACCGGCACCTACGTGCGCCGCAACGCGCTCTCGATCGTGCGCATATACGCGCGCTACGAGCCGCTGCGGGCCTTCGCCACGGCCGGGCTGGTGGTCGCGATCCTCGCCCTCGCCGACTGGATGCCCTTCCTGCTCGACTGGATCCTCAACGGCGACAGCACCGGCCACATCCAGTCGCTGATCCTCGGCGCGGTCCTCTTCATCGCCGCCGTGCAGCTCGTCGCCCTCGGGGTAATCGGTGACCTGCTCGCAGGCCAGCGGGTGATGACGCAGCGCGTCTTCGAGCGCGTCCGCCGGGTCGAACTGGCGCTCGACGTCCCCCCCTCCCACTACGAACACAGTCGCGAGCCGTGAGCGACGCCTCGCCCAACGGCGGGCGGCCCGACGGCGCCGCGGCGACCGCGAGCACCGCTGACTACGGCAAGACCGCGAGCTTCCTCGCGATCGGCGTCGGGCTCACGGGGGTCATCACCTACGTCTACTTCTTCATCGCCTCGCACGTGCTCTCCAAGCCCGACTACGGGCAGATCACGGTGCTCTGGTCGGCAGTCTTCATCACGATCTCGACCCTCTACCGACCGATCGAACAGCTGCTCTCGCGCCACATCGCCGAACACGCGGTCAAAGGCGAGCCGATCGGTGGCACGATGCGCAACGCGGCGACGATCCAGGCCGGCCTCTCGCTGCTCTTCGCGGTCCTCGCCCTCGCCCTGCGCGGCCCGATCCAGGACGGCGTCCTGGAGGGCAACGAAACCCTCTACTGGGTCTTCTTCTCCGCCGTCCTCTTCTACGCGGCCAGCTACTTTGCCCGCGGCTTCCTCGCCGGGGGCAAGCGCTTCGGGCTGTTCACGGCGCTGATCCTCTCCGAATCGTGCTTCCGCACGCTCTTCGCCGTGCTCGTCGCGGTCAGCGTCCTCAGCGGCCAGTCGGCCGTCGCGATCGGCATCGTCGCGGCACCCGCCCTGAGCCTAATGGTGGTGCCGTTCGCCTTCGCCCGCCGCGCCAAACGGGCGCAGGAACGACCGCTTCCCGAGGCGACTGAGGACACCTCCGTCTCGATGGCGCACGGCACGGGCTTTGCCGCGGCCGTGTTGGTGATCATGTTCAGCGAACAGGCCTTCCTCAACGCCGGGCCGCTCGTCATCCGCGGACTGCAGGGCGCCGCCGCGGCCGGCTTCATCTTCAACGTGCTGATGATCGCCCGGGCGCCGCTGCAGCTCTTCCAGGCGGTCTCGACCAGCATCCTTCCCCACCTCACCGGCCTGCACACGAGCGACGAGGAGGGCAGCGAGGACGAGTTCCACCGCTCGGTGCAAATGGTCCTGCTCGGCGTCACCGCCTTCACCGCCTTCACCGCCCTCGTCGTGCTCGTCGCGGGCCCGCAGCTGATGCAGCTCGCCTTCAGCAAGAAGTTCTCCTACGACCGCGAGGGGCTGTTGCTGGTCACCTTCGGGATGGGCCTCTACCTCTCCTCGGTGACGGTCAACCAGGCCTGCATCGCACAGGGCCAGGTGCGGCGCGCCGCCGTGCGCTGGATCTTCTGCGCCCTGCTCTTCATCGGTTGGAACTTCGTGCCCCTGGTGAGCGACGAGTTCCGCCGGGTCGAGCTCGGCTTCCTGCTCGCCGCCGGCGTCCTCCTCTCCCTGCTCTACTACGTCTATCGCCGCCCGCACGAACGCGCCGAGGACATCCCGGCGCCCGGTTCGCCCGAGGAACTCGAGCTGCGCCTGGCGGCGATCGACGACAACACCTAGGCCACGATGGGTGGGCACGACGCCGAGCTGATCCTGATCGGGGGCGCTCTGCTCGCCCTGGCCCTCGCCGCCGCCCTGCTCGCCGACCGCATCCGCGTCCCGGGTTTGCTGCTCTTCCTCGGGCTTGGGATGCTGACCGGGTCGGAAGGCGTCGGCGGGGTCGCCTTCGACAACGCGGAGCTCACCCGCACACTGGGCACGGTCGGCCTGGTCCTGATCCTCTTCGAGGGCGGCCTGACGGCCGGCTGGTCCGAGATCCGACCGGTGTTCGGCACGGCGATCGGGCTCGCCACCCTCGGCACCTTCGTCACCGCGATGACGACCGGCATCGCCGCCACCTGGATCTTCGGCCTCAGCACTCTGCAGGGGCTGATCCTCGGCTCTGCCGTCGCCGCCACGGACTCCGCCGCGATCTTCGCCGTGCTGCGTGGTTCGCGCGTGCAACGGCGCCTGGCGCTGACCCTGGAGGGCGAGTCGGGGATGAACGACCCGGTGGCGCTGTTGCTCGTCGTCGGCTTCGGCGAATGGATCGCCGACCCCTCCTACGGCGCCCTCGACATGCTCGGCCTGCTCGTCCCGAAGCTCGCGCTCGGCGCCGCCTTCGGGCTCGCCCTCGGCTGGCTCGCGAAACGCACGATCACCCGCATCGAGCTGCCCACGCCCGGCCTCTACCCAGTTGCCACCGTCGCCACCGCGGCCCTCTCCTACGGGGTGGCCGAGATTCTCGGCGGCTCGGGATTCCTCGCCGTCTACATCGCCGCGCTCGTGCTCGGCACCGGCCCGCTGCCGGCACGGCGCGCAGTCGTCGGCTTCCACCAGGGGCTCGGCTGGTTGGCCCAGATCGGCCTCTTCTTCCTGCTCGGGCTGCTCGTCTTCCCCGGCGAGCTGCTCGACATCGCCGGCAAGGGACTGCTGCTCTCAGCGGTGCTGATCCTCCTCGCCCGGCCGCTCGGCGTCGTCCTCTCAACCCTGCCGGCCCGCTTCGATGCACGCGAGCGGGCAATGCTGAGCTGGGCCGGGCTGCGCGGCGCGATCCCGATCTGGCTGGCGACCTTCCCGGTCGTCGCCGGGGTCGCCGAGTCGAGCACGATCTTCGATGCGGTCTTCTTCGTCGTCGTCACCTCGACCCTCGTGCAGGGCACGACCATCGAGCCGCTGGCACAGAGGCTCGGGGTGACCCGAGGGGAGACGGAGCCACCCCGGCGCCGAGGCTCGGCCTAGGCGGTGGGGGCGAGCAGGTTCTCGAGCCTTTCGAGCGCCGCGGTCTCGCCGATCGCGACGACGACGTCGCCGTCGCAGAGCACGGTCCCACTGTCCGGCTGAGGCTCGACGGCGCCGTTGCGCCGTAGGGCGACGACGGTGGTGCCGCCGCGCACCTGGTCGATCGTGCTCCCGGCGGCGGCGCAGCCGATAGTCACCTCGATCTCCTCCATCCGGTATTCGGGGGCGACGTCGACGACGCCGCTCACCTGCGGGTGCAGCGCGAAACGAACCATCTGCGAGCCGCTCGTCTTATAGGGGGAGACGATGCGGTCGGCGCCGGCGCGACGCAGCTTGCTTTCCGAGTCCTCGACGCTGGCGCGGGCGACGATCGTGATGTCGGAGCGCAGCTCGCGCGCGGTCAGCGTGATGAAAATGTTTTCCGCATCGGAGTCGACGCAGGCCATGATCCCGGCCGCACGCATGATCCCGGCGCTGCGCAGCACCTCGTCGTCGGAGGGCGAGCCCTCGACGAACGGCGCCCCCATCGCTTCGGCATGCTCGCGCGTCTCGTCCGGGTTGTTGTCGAGCACGACGAACGATTTGCCCGCCACCCGCAGGTCGCGGGCCGCCTGCCGACCGACGCGGCCGAAGCCGCAGATGATGATGTGGTCCTCGAACGACTCGATCTTCTTCAGCGTCTTTCTCTCCTCGAGCAGGCCGGAGAGGTGGCCGGCGACGAAGAACTCGGTGACGGTGACGAGAGCGTAGAAGAGCGTACCTACGCCAAAGACGATCAGCGCCACCTTGACGATCTGCCCACCGGTGCTTTCGGGGTCGGGAATCGAGCCGACGGTCGCCACCGTGTCAAGCGACCAGACGAACCCGTAGCCCAGCGAGGCTCCCTCGGTGGCCATGTAGCCCGCCGTCCCGACCGCGAGCAGGAGGAGGATCGCGGCAAGCAGGATCGCGAGGCGCTCGACGAACTCGAGCAGCTGACGGCGCAGCGACGCCTGGGCTCCGCCCAGGCCGGGATGCTCGGCGATCCGACGCAGCCCCGAGCGCCGCAGAGACAGGCCCGGGAGCTGATTCGAGTCGCTCACGGTGCGCGTCAGGCCGCTCCGGCGGCCTCGGTGATCTCGGCGTAGGCCGCAGCCGGCTCCTCGGCACCGAAGACGGCCGAGCCGGCGACGAAGAGCGAGGCGCCGGCGGCGGCGACCGAGCCGGCAGTCGTCGCGTCGATGCCCCCGTCGACCTCGATGCGGGCCTTGCCGGCCAGCGGCTCGAGCCGCGACACCTTGTCCGGCGAGCCCGCGATGAAGGCCTGGCCTCCCCAGCCCGGGTTGACGGTCATGCAGAGGACGATGTCGGCCAGTCCGCGCAGCTCGCCGATCGCCTCGGCCGGCGTGCCCGGATTGAGGGCGATGCCCGCCAGGCAGCCGAGCTCGCGGATCGCCGCCAGCGTGCGGTTGGCATGGGCCGTCGCCTCGGCGTGGATAGTGATCGAGTCGGCCCCCGCCTCGGCGAAGGCCTCGATCTGGCGCTCGGGCTGCTCGATCATCAAGTGGACGTCGACGGCCCCGCCGGCGGCGTGGACGCGGTCGGCGATCGAGGAGGCGACCAGCGGCCCGATCGTGATCGGCGGCACGAAGTGCCCGTCCATCACGTCGAAGTGGATCACGCGCGCACCGGCGTCCATCACCTCGTCAAGCTGCGCCCCGAGGCAGGCGAAGTCCGCCGAGAGGATCGATGGCGCAACCCGCGGCGAAGCGATCAGCTCTGCCATCCGCTCGCTCATGCCTACACCGGCCTCAGCATCGAGTCGCCGCATATCTGACAGGTCATGTCCTCGGTGGAGCTCATCCGCGCGATGGTCTGGTGCTCGCCGCAGTTCGGACACTGCGAGACGAGCTCGAAGCGGCGCAGACAGTACACGCAGCGGAAGCGGCCGGGCAGCTGCGTCGGGCGCAGCCAGGGCTCTCCACAGCCAGGGCATCGTGCCCGGCTCATCACCCCGCTCGTCGGGTCTCCGGCCTCACTCATCCCCGGCATCATCGCGCCTCTGCCGGCAGATGAAGAAACCGGTGGTGCGATCGCGGTCCGGGCGCAGCTGCACGGACTCCCCCGCACCGGCTACGTCCTCGTTCTCGCGACGGCTGATCGTGCAGGTCGAGTAGACCAGCGTGCCGCCCGGTCGCAGCGCTTCGCGCGCCCTCTGCAGCAGCTCTGCCTGGAGCCCCACCAGGCGGTCGATCGTCGCCGGCGATTTGCGCCAGCGGGCGTCAGGCCGCGAAGCGAGCGCGCCGAGGTCCGAGCAGGGCGCGTCGAGCAGCACCCGGTCGAAGCCGGGCGCCATGCCGGGGTTGGTCGCGTCGGCCTCGAGCACGGTGACGCTGCGCAGGCCCAGCCGCCGGGCCTGCTCGGCGACTTCCCCGGCGCGCTCGGCGTCGCTCTCGACCGAGATCACCTCGCCGCGGTCCTGCATCCGCTCGGCGATATGGCCGGTCTTGATGCCGGGCCCGGCGCAGAGGTCGAGGATGTGCTCGCCGGGTTGGGGGTCGAGCATCTCGACCACGGCCGCAGAACCGCGGCTCTGCGGCGTCAGCTCCCCGGCGGCGACCAGCTTCGGCACGAGGGCCCCGGTCGGACCGTCGATCACGATCATCTCCTCCCCGGCTGCTCCGGTGCGCTTTTTATGGTCTATAGCCACATAAGGCGCACCGGAAGCGGTGAGGCCGGCGTCGTGCAGCTGCGCGAGGATGCTCTCGCGGTCCGTGCGCAGGGTGTTGACCCGGAAGGCCCGCTCCGGCGGCTCGTTGCAGGCCGCGAGGAGGGAGCGGGCGTCGTCGGCCCCCAGCTCCTCCCACCACATCCGCGCCAGCCAGAGCGGTGCCGAGTGGGCAATCGCGGCGGTCTCGGGAGTCGAGTCGTCGGCGAGCAGGGCCTCGCGCAGGTCGTCCCGCTCGCGGGCGGCGCGCCGCAGGACCGCGTTGACGAAACCGGACGCGTGCGCCGCGCCCGCGCCCTTGACCAGCTCCACCGCCTGATCGACCGCCGCGTGGTCGGGGGTCGCGTCGGCGAAGAGCAGCTCGTAGGCGCCGAGTCGCAGCGCCGCCAACACCGGCGGGTCGAGGCGACGCAGGGGACGGTCGGCAAGCCGCTCGAGCGCGGCGTCGATCGTCCCGCGTCGCTGCACCGTCCCGTAGGCGAGCCGCTGCGCCTGGGTGCGCTCGCGACCCTGCACATCGGCCGCGTCGGCCCCCTCGCGAAACGCGCGCTCGCAGTGGGCTCCCTCCTCGAAGGTCGCCCGAATCGTCTCGAAGGCGAGGCTGCGCGCTTTCGAGATCACAACTTTGGCAGCGGGTGGCCGCGAAGATAGGCGTCGGCGGCCATCGGCTTTCCGCCCGGCGGCTGGACGACGTCGAGCCTCAGCGCTCCCCGGCCGCAGCCGACGAGCATCGCGCCCCACTCGGCACGCACCTCGCCCTTCTTGACTCCGACGTCCACGGGCCGGGCGCGTCGCACGCCCAGCCTCTCGCCGTCGCTCGTCTCCAGGTAGGCGCCGACGTGCGGCGTCAGGGCTCGCACGGCGCGGGCCAGCTCCTCCGCGGGCCTGGCCGGATCGAGGCACCGCTCGGCGGGGTCGATCTTCTCGGCGTATGTCGCCTCGGCGTCATCCTGCTCCTCGAGCTCGAGCTCTCCTGCCGCCTGCATGTCCAGGGCGCGCACCAGCAGCTCTCCACCCAACTCCGCGAGCCTGCCCGAGAGAGCTTCGAAATCGTCCTCGGCGCCGACCGCCACCTCCTCCCGAATGGCGACGGGACCCGAGTCGAGCCCCGCGGTCACCCTCATCACGCTGACCCCGGTGAGCTCGTCCCCGGCCATGATCGAGCGCTCGATCGGCGCCGCGCCGCGCCAGCGCGGCAGCAGCGAAGGGTGGACGTTGAGCATCTGCCACTCGGAGAGCAGCGGCTCGCGGATGATCTGACCGAAAGCGCAAACCGCAACGGCTTCGGGTTCAGCCGCCCGGATCTGCTCGAGCACCTGTGGGGCGTTGACGTCCTCGACCTGCAGCAACGCGAGCCCAGTTTCGCGGGCAAGCTCGGCTGCGGGGGGCGGCTGCACGCGGCGCCCGCGGCCCTGAGGCCGGTCCGGCGGCGTGACGACGAGCGCGGGACGATGCGCCGAGCCGGCGAGCCGGCGCAGGACCTCCGCGGCGAAATCCGAGGTGCCGAGATAGACGGTTTTCACGCGTCGGTGCGGGGCTCGCGATGCTCGCCGGCCCCGGCGGGCTCCTGCTCGCCCTCCAGCGACGGGCTGTAGGTGGTGCCCTCGCGGAGGGCGCGAAGCGCCTCCTTGCGCTGGGCGCGGGGGGCGCGGTCGAGGATCAGCACGCCGTCGAGGTGATCGATCTCGTGCTGGAGCACGCGCGCCTCGAGGCCCGATGCCTCGATCGTCATCGGCTCGCCCTCGGCGTCGAGGCCGCCGATGCGGGCATGCAGCGCCCGCTCGACGTCCATCGAGACGCCGGGCAGGCTGAGGCATCCCTCCTCGGCGACGACCACCTCGTCGGAGAGCCACTCGATCTCGGGGTTGACGAGGGCGGTCGGCTCGCTGTCCGGGCCGGCCTGGAAGACGAGCAGCCGGCGCAGGATGCCGAGCTGGGTCGCGGCGAGTCCAACGCCCATGCCATCCCGCATGATGGCGACCATCCGCTCGACCTCGGCGCGCAGCTCCAGGCCGAGATCGAGGACCGGCGAGGCCTTGCTCTTCAACACCGGGTCGCCGAACTTGATTACCTGGGCGAGGGCCGCATCGCGGCGCTCCAACAGCTCCGCTTCGAGCTCCGAACGCTCCTCGCTCTCGGTCTTCTCGGCCTCCTCGGACATGGTCCGATTGTATGGATCGTCGGCTACTGCGGGTCGACGTCGACGGCAACGGCGACGTCGCGCAGCAGGCGTTCGCGGGAAAGTCCCTCGACCGCCTCGCGCACCGCGGCGACGGTCGCCTCGTGCTCGCTTGCCTTCAGCAGGAAGCGGCGCCGGTGGCGGTTGCGCACGCGGAACATCGGCGCCGGCCCGAGCAGATCGGTGTCGTCGGGCAGGGAGGGTCGGAGGGCGTCGCCGAGCTCCGCCGCCGCGCGTTCCAGGCGCTGCTCGGACTCGGCCCGCAGGACGATCCGGGACAGGTGCGCGAACGGCGGGTAGCGCAGGGCGCGCCGGCGCTCGACCTCTTCGGCGAGGAAGGCTGCCGCATCGTGCTCCGCTGCGTGAACGATGCTGGGCGCAGTCGGGGCCAGCGTCTGGACGACGACCTCGCCGCCCGCCTCCCCTCGACCACTGCGCCCGGCGAGCTGGGCGACCATCGCGAAGGTGCGCTCGGCGGCGCGGAAGTCGGGGAAGCGCAGCGTCGCGTCGGCGTCGAGGATCGCGCTCAGCGTCACCTCGGGGAAGTCGTGACCCTTGGCGACCATCTGGGTGCCGACCAGAATCCCGCTCTCGGCCTCGCCGAAGGCGGCGAGGATGCGCGCGTGGGCGCCGCGGCCGGCCGCGGTATCGGCGTCGAGGCGGAAGACGGGCATCGGGGAGAGCCGCCCGGCGAGCAGGGCCTCGACCTGTTCGGTGCCGAGGCCGGAGCGCGAGAGCGTCGTCGAGCCGCACCCGCCGCAGGCCCGGGGAAGCGGCTCGGAGTGGGCACAGTGGTGGCAGACGAGCCGGCCGGTCTCGCGGTGGACGATCAGCGAGACGTCGCAGTTCGGGCAGCTCCAGTGACAGCCGCACGAGCGGCAGGTGAGCCAGGGCGCAAAGCCGCGGCGGTTGATCATCACGATCGCCTTGGCGCCGGCGGCGCGCACACCCTCGAGCGCGCTCCAGGTCTCGGCATGCAGGGGCCCGGAGCGCGGATCGCCGTCCCTCATGTCGAGGACCCGCACGGGGGGCAGGGGCAGTCCGTCGACCCGCCTCGGCAGGCTGAGGCGAGGCAGCTCGAGCCAGGACTCGGGCCGCGGCGTCGCCGTGCCGGCGACGAGGACGGCACCGCACTCGGCCGCCCGCTGCCGGGCGACGGCGCGGGCGTCGTAGCAGGGGTCGCCCTCCTGCTTGTAGGAGGGATCGTGCTCCTCGTCGATCACGACCAGGCCGAGGTCGGCCAGCGGTGCGAAGACGGCGGAGCGTGGACCGACGCAGACGCTCGCCTCGCCACTGCGCAGGCGACGCCACTCGTCGTAGCGCTCGCCATCGGGGAGGGCCGAGTGGAGGACCGCGCAGCGGTCGCCGAGCCGCTCGCGGAAACGGGCGACGGTCTGCGGCGTGAGGCCGATCTCGGGCACGAGCACGATCGCGGTGCGGCCTCGCGCCAGCGCCGCCTCGACGGCGGCGAGGTAGACCTCGGTCTTGCCCGAGCCGGTGACGCCGTGGAGGAGCAGCTCGCGGGGCGCATCCACTTCGGCGTCGAGCGCCGAGACGATTCCCCTCACCGCCTCCTCCTGCTCGGGGAGCAACTGGGGTCTGCCGCCAGCGGGACCGATGCTGGGGTGATGGGAGGCGCGGCGAACCTGCGAGCTGCGCGTCGCGATCAGGCCGCGCTGCTCGAGCCGCCGCAGGACGGCGCGATCGGAGCCGACCGCGGCCGCCAGCTCGGGCGCCGACGCCTCACCGGCGCGCAGCACCTCGAGGACCGCCCGCTGCTTGACGCCGAGGCGCTCGCCGCCGCTGAGTGCCTCCTCGCCGGCGGCGGTGATCTCGGCGCGCAGCTCCCGTCGCGAGCGCACTCGCTGGCCCGCGGCGCCGGTGCCCGGCGGAAGCACCAGCTGCAGACCGCGCGAGGGAGTCGAGCAGTATTCGCGGGCAACCCAGAGACCGAGCCGCACCAGCTCGGGAGGCGTTCCCGCCTCCAGCGCTTCGATCGGCTCGGCCAGTCGCTCGGGAGCGAGCTCCGAGCTCTCGGCGAGATCGACGACGACGCCGAGCAGGCGGCGCCGTCCGAACGGCACGCGAACGATGCTGCCCACGCCCAGATCGGCCATCGCCTCGGGCAGGCGGTAGTCGAACGGCCCGCGCAGGGCGCGGGCGGTCGTCAGCGGCTCGACCTTGGCGATCGACACGGGTCCAACGTATGGAGGGAGGCGGACGGCGCGGGTATGCTCAGGCTCGATGGCGGGCCTCAATCTCAGCCCCGGAGAGCGGGTGATCTTCCAGGGCCATCCCTCCTGGCGGGCGATCGTCGGCTTCTACCTGAAGGGCATCCTGGTCGCGGCCCTCGCCGGGGTGATCTTCAAGCTCTTCGGCGCCGGGGCGGGCACGGTCTTCCTCATCGTCCTCGTCATCGTCGGCGCCACGGTCCTGGTCGGCTTCTTCAAGCGCGTCGCGACCACCTACACGATCACCGACCGCCGCCTCAACATCCGCCGAGGCATCGTCTCGCGCGAGGTCCAGGAGACCCGCCTCGAGCGCGTCCAGAACGTCAACTACCAGCAGTCGATCTACCAGCGCCTGATGCAGATCGGCGACGTCGACTTCGACACCGCCGCGGGCGACGACTACAACTTCGTCTTCGCCGGAGTGGCCGACCCCGGCGACGTCGTCCACCGGGTGGACCAGGCGACGGGAGTGCACGCGGCGGGAACCCGAGGACTCGGCCCCGAAACTTAGTCGCCTAACACAGGCAAACCCAGCCGGGGCTTCTAATAGCTGAACTGCCCCGATACTCTCGGGGCAGTTCGCGCTTATCTGCTTGTTCTATCTATCGCTGTGACCAGCTTTAGCTGCCGATATAGGTCGCACTTAAGGGAGTGGTTGTGATGTCTAAGTAGGCCGTGGACGGACAGAAGAGGCCGCCCTCCTTTACCATCGTTTGTTGGAGGAACGTGACACTTCCGTTCGTCTCGGAGGATAATAACGGGCCCTTTGCTGTACCGAGCAGCAATTCTTTGACGGTATATCTGCAATCTATGCCAGAGCAGCTGAGATGAATTAAGAGGATGAGGCCAACATCCGCTGTTTCATGTCCTAAGCGTAAAAGTATGACTCGGGCTGGACCGTCCTCTTCAGTTACAGTACAGCTACCACAGTTCGTGTACGTGAAATTTCCTTCGATTTCCAGTGGGCTGCCTAACGAGGCAATCGTATCGCCTAAGAGTAAAACGTCGCATTTGGCAGTAACTACGCTGGTTAATATTTCCGCCTTGGCACCAGTTAACGTCGTTTCGTGGACGTGCGTGAGCCCGCACCCCGAAACGTCGCCGCTGCACAGCGTGGTCGATTCCGCCATCGCCGAGCTGATACCAACGGATGCCATTGCCATCAGCGCCGCGAGCGCGGCGAGGCCGAACATCTTGATGGAATTCACTTTGTCTCCTTCCCGTGTATTAGATAGATGCAAATGACCTTGGGGCCAGGGCTCCTGCCCCGACTTCATCCTTTATAGGCCGGGACGCGGTGAAGGCAAAGGCGATTCGCGTTATTCGGCGAAAAGGACCACCCTCCCCATGGGAGAGGGTTTTATTTGCACCGCAAATAGCGGCACGGCCAAAAGACGAGTGCGCGAACTCGCGCATTCGCGGCCGCGTGCTCACAAGCCGCGCTTCGATCTACTGACTGGGCTAAGCAGGTGCTGCTTCGAGCCCAGCCGCGGCCTTCAGGGCCTCGGCGCGGTCCGTGCGCTCCCAGGTGAAGGCGTCGCCTTCGCGGCCGAAGTGGCCGTAGGCCGCGGTCTGGCGGAAGACCGGGCGGTGCAGGTCGAGGTAGCCGCGGAAGGCGCCGGGGCGGAGGTCGAACTCCGCTTCGACCAGCTCGGAGATCTTCTCGTCGGGAAGCTTGCCTGTGCCGAAGGTCTCGACCATGAGGGAAATCGGGCGGGCGACGCCGATCGCGTAGGCGACCTGCACCTCGCAGCGCTCGGCGAGGCCGGCGGCGACGACGTTCTTGGCCACGTGACGGGCTGCGTAGGCGGCCGAACGGTCGACCTTCGAGGGGTCCTTGCCGGAGAAGGCGCCGCCGCCGTGGCGGGCCATGCCACCGTAGGTGTCGACGATGATCTTGCGGCCGGTGAGGCCGGCGTCGCCGACCGGGCCGCCGATTACGAACTTGCCGGTCGGGTTGACGAGGAAGTGCTGGCGCAGCTCGGCCTCGTCGAAGAGACCGGGAGCCTCGGCGCCGAGCACCGGCAGGACGACGGCCTCCCAGAGATCGGGCTTGATCTTCGTCTCAGAGTCGACGCCCTCGGCGTGCTGGGTCGAGATCAGGAGCTTCTCGACGCCGACCGGACGGCCGTCGGCGTAGCGGACCGTGACCTGGGTCTTGCCGTCGGGCCCGAGGTAGTCGAGGCTGCCGTCCTTGCGCACCGCGGCCAGCCGCTCGGCGAGCCGGTGGGCGAGGTGGATCGGCATCGGCATCAGCGCCTCGGTCTCGGCGGTCGCGTAGCCGAACATCATCCCCTGGTCCCCCGCTCCGGCGATCAGCAGCTCGTCCTCGACCGACTCGGTCCGGGTCTCGTAGGCCTTGTCGACCCCCTGGGCGATGTCGGGGGACTGCTTGTCGAGCGAGACGAGGACCGAGATGTGGTCGCAGTGGTAGCCGTAGTCGCCGTGGTCGTAGCCGATCTCGCGGATCGTCTCCCGCACCAGCTCGGGCACGTCGAGATGGACGTCGGTCGAGATCTCGCCTGAAACGACGGCCATGCCGGTGTTGACGAGGGTCTCGCAGGCAACGCGACCCTCGGGGTCGCCGGCCATCACCGCGTCGAGCACGGCGTCGGAGATCTGGTCGCAGATCTTGTCGGGGTGCCCCTCGGTGACGGACTCCGAAGTGAATAGGTACTCGGACATCGCCTGAAAGCCTACCGTTGCGAGCGCGAGCGGGGCACGAAGTCGATCACCACCGGGATGCCCTCGAGGCCGTATTCCTCGCGCAGGCGGTTCTCCAGGTGGTAGGCCCAGTCGCGCACGATCAGCTTGCGGTCGTTGACCTGGATCGCGATCCGCACCGGGCGCTCGCCGATCTGGGCGGCGTAATAGAGCTTCAGGCGCCTGCCGCGCCGCGCCGGCGGCTGGTTCCTGGCGACGACGTCGGCGACGAAGCGGTTCAGCTCCGGGGTCGGGATCCGCTCGCCGGCGCGATCGGCCAGCTCCAGGGCCTTGGGCAGCAGGTTGGCGACGTTGCGCCCCCGCGTCGCCGAGCAGGTGATCACAGAGGGGCGCAGGCGGGACTTGCGGGCGACGCGGGCACGGGCATCGTCGATATCGGTCTGCGTCACGTCCCACTTGTTGAGGACCAGCAGGGTGGCGCAGCCGGCGCGCATCGCCAGCTCGGCGACGCGCAGGTCCTCCGCCGTGACCCCGTCGGTGGCGTCGCAGACGACGAGGGCGACGTCGGCCCGCTCGACCGCCCGTTCGGAACGCAGTTGGGCGTAGTAATCGACGCTGCCGGCGACCTTCGAGCGGCGACGAAGGCCGGCGGTGTCGATCAGGACGACTCGCCGGCCGTCGACCTCCAGCTCGGTGTCGATCGCGTCGCGGGTCGTCCCCGCGCGGTTGGAGACGATCACCCGCTCGGAGCCGAGGAAGGCGTTGACCAGCGAGGACTTGCCGGCATTGGGGCGCCCGATCACGGCGACGCGGGTTAAATCGTCCTCCTCGCCCGGCACGGCGTGCTCGCCCAGGGCGGCGACCACCCGGTCGAGCAGGTCGCCACTGCCCAGGCCGTGCGTCGCCGAGACCGGCAGCGGCTCCCCCAGGCCCAGCCGGTTCAGTTCGGCGGTCAGGTGCTCGTCCTCGGGCCGATCGACCTTGTTGGCGACGACCAGGACCGGCACCTCGGCGCCGCGCAGCGTCCTGGCCAGCTCGGCATCGCCGGCCCGCACTCCCGCGCGGGCGTCGACGACGAAGAGCACGACGGCGGCCTCGGCGATGCCGACGCGTGCCTGGCGTTGGATGTCGCGGGCCAGCTCGGAGGAGTCCTCGAGGTCGATTCCGCCGGTGTCGAGCAGCTCGAAAGCGACCCCGTTCCACTCGCAGCGCACCCGCTTGCGGTCGCGGGTGACGCCCGGCTCGGCATGGGTCACCGCCTCCCGCCCGCCGGCGAGCCGGTTGACCAGCGTGCTCTTGCCGACGTTGGGGAAGCCGACGACCGCAACGGTCGGTAGCCGGCGGCTCACCGTCGCCACCCCTCAAGGTGCAACGCATTTTCAATGCATCTCATGGAAAAAACGTTGCACCCGGTCATGGGGTGAGGGCTCGGTCGCGGGCAAGGGACTCGATTCGAGACACGACCTGGTCGAGCGCGAGGCCGGTGGTGTCGAGCTCGACCGCGTCGTCGGCCGGCCGCAGAGCGCTGTGCTCGCGTCCCTCGTCACGGGCGTCGCGCTCACGCTGCGCCGCCTGCACGGCGGCGGGGTCCTCCCCGGTCTGCGCCGCGCGCCGCCGCGCGCGCTCCTCGGGCGAGGCGGTGAGGAAGACCTTCAGCGGCGCGTCCGGGCTGACCACGGTGCCGATGTCGCGCCCCTCGGCGACGTAGCGTCCCGCCGCGATCAGCTCACGCTGGCGGGCGACCATCGCCTCGCGCACGGCCGGGTGGACCGAGACGCGCGAGGAGGCCTCGGTGACTCGCGGCTCGCGGATCGCCTCGCTCACGTTGCGCCCGTCCAGGCTCACGGCCTCACCGTCGAAGCCGACCTCGAGCGCAACGGCGAGGTCGCCCGTCGCGGCGGCGTCGTCCGGATCGATGCCGCGCTCTAGAGCCGCCAGTGCCACGCAGCGGTACATCGCCCCCGAGTCCAGGTAGGTGAAGCCGAGCCGCTCGGCGAGCGCCCGTGCGACGCTCGACTTGCCGGCCCCGGCAGGACCGTCGATCGCGATAACCATGGAGGCAATCTATGGGCGCGAGCCGCCGGACAGCGAGGCGAGGTCAGCCTCGAAGCGGGGATAGCTGACGGCCGCGGCGTCCATTCCCTCGACCGTGACCCCCTCGCGCGAGGCAAACCCGGCGATCGCCCCGAGCATCGCGATCCGGTGATCGCCGTGGGACTCGATCAGGCCGCCGCGCAGGCCCTCGCCGCCCTCGACGACCATCCCGTCCTCGGTCGGTTCGACCGTGGCGCCGAGCGCAGTCAGCGCCTCGCAGGTGGTCGCCACCCGGTCGGACTCCTTGCGGCGCAGCTCGGCTGCATCGCAGATCGTCGTCTCGCCCTCGGCGAAGCAGGCGGCGAGCGCCACCAGCGGCAGCTCGTCGATCGCCAGCGGAATCTCGCCGCCGCCGACGTCGGTGCCGCGCAGGGGAGCGGCGCGGACGCGCAGTGTCGCCAGCGGCTCGCCGCCACGCGCACCCGGGAGAGGCTCGACCTCGATCTCGGCCCCCATCCGCTCGAGGATCCGCAGCAGGCCGGTTCGCGTCGGGTTGACGCCAACCTCCTCGAGCACGACCTCGCTGCCGGGGACGAGCAGGGCGCCGACGAGGAAGAAGGCGGCGGAGGAGAAGTCGGCGGGCACCGCCATCTCGCCCAGCTCAACCCCCTCGCCCTCGGCGGGACGCACTTCGACCCCGCCGCGCAGCCAGGTCACGTGGGCTCCCGCGGCGGCCAGCATGCGCTCGGTGTGATCGCGGCTGCGCAGCCGCTCCCCCACCCAGGTCGGCCCCTCGGCGAGCAAGCCGGCGAAGAGCAGGCAGGACTTGACCTGGGCGCTGGCGACGGGGAGCTCGTACTCGATGCCGCGCAGCGGGGCGGCATCGACCTCGAGCGGCGGCAGGCGGCCGTCGCGGCAGTTCAGCTGGGCACCCATCAGGGCGAGTGGCTCGGCGACACGGTCGACCGGGCGGCGGCGGATCGAGTCGTCGCCGTCGAGCGTCCAGCGTCCCTGCGGCTGCCCCGCGAGCCAACCCGGCAGCAGGCGCAGGAGCGTGCCGGCGTTGCCGACGTCGATCGAGGCCGCTTTGGCACCGCGCAAGCCGACGCCGCGAATCTTCACCTCTGGGCCGACGCCGTCCGAACCGAGGCCCTCGACCTCTGCTCCACAGGCCACCATCGCCGCCAGGGTCGAGCGCGTGTCGGCCGAGTCGAGGTAGCCCTCGATCGTCGTCTCCCCCTCGCCCATCGCCGCGATCAGCGCCGTCCGGTGGGAGATCGACTTGTCCGCCGGGGGACGCAGGCTCCCCCGCAGTGGGCCGGCTGGGTCGAAGCGGGTGGGCACCGTTTTAGGCGCTGTCCTCGACGACGCTGACGGTGTGGCCAAGCTCCCGCACCAGTCGCTCTGCTCGCGCTGTCTGCTCGTCGCCGGACACCCAGAGCGAGACGGCACCGGAGGTCATGTCCGGCGCCGGGTAGAGCGCCATATCCTCGATGTTGACCCCCGCCTCGCCCAGCGCCAGGGCCAGCTCGGCGACCGTCCCGGGCCGGTTGTCGACCACGACGCGAAGTTCGCGCAGCGGCCCGCCCGCGAGCTCGGTCTCGAGCAGGCGGCGTCGATCGGCGGCGGCGGCCGAGTGCCACTCGGCGACCGCCTCGCGCTCGCCGGTGCGGATCAGCTCCGCTGCCTCGCCCAGGCGGCTCGCCACCGCCTCGACCGCGTCGGCGACCGCCGCGCGGTTACTGGCGAAGATGTCGCCCCAGATCGCCGGGTTGGCACCGGCGACCCGAGCCGAGTCGCGAAAGCTCGGACCGACCTCGGGCATCCGCTCCGAATCCCGCGTCAGCTCAGCCGCCGCCTGGCCGACGAGGGCATTGGCCACGACGTGGGGCAGGTGGCTGACGGTCGCCATCAGCCGGTCGTGAGTCTCGGCGTCGATCGCTTGGACCTTGGCCCCCAGGCCGGCGACGGTCCGCTGCAGGCGGTCATACAGCAGCCCGCTGGAGCGCTCCGCCTCCGGCGTCAGGTACCAGCGCGCCCCCTCGAAGAGGTCGACGCGCGCGTTCTCCACGCCGGAGGTCTCGGCCCCGGCGAGAGGGTGGCCGCCGATGAAGCGTTGGTCGGAGCCGAGCGCCGCGACGATGTCGCGCTTGGTCGAGCCGACGTCGGTGACGACGGTGTCCTCGCCGCAGGCTGCGAGCGCCCCGGCGGCAAGCTCCGGCAACTGCCCGACCGGCGCCGCGCAGAAAACCGCGTCGGCGCCCGCGCATGCCTCGGCCACGGACTCCGCGGCCCTGTCGAGGACGCCCTCGGCGAGCGCCCTCTCCAGGGTTCCGGGGTCGGGGTCGAACCCGACCGCTTCCGATTCCAATCGCCGCCGCGCGGCGAGCCCGATCGAGCCTCCGATCAGGCCCACGCCGAGGACGGCGATCCTCATACGTCGCCGCGCCGCGCCGTTATAGCCGCCGCGAACTGTTCGATCAGCGTGGCTGTCGTCTCCCAATCCATGCAGGGGTCGGTGATCGACTGGCCGTAAACGAGGTCGCTGCCGTCGCCCAGGTCCTGGCGCCCCTCGACGAGGAACGACTCCATCATCGCGCCAACGATCTGCGCGTTGCCGTCGGCGATCTGGTCGGCGATGTGCCCGGCGGCGAGGAACTGCCTCCCGGGGTCCTTGCCGCTGTTGTCGTGTGAAGCATCGATGACAACGCGCTCGGGCAGGCCGGCGTCGCGGAGCAGCATCAGCGCCTCGGCGATCCCCTCGACTTCGTGATTGGGTGCGCCGCGGCCGCCGCGCAAGATCACGTGGCCGTCCGGGTTGCCGGTCGTGTAGAGGATCGCCGGCGAGCCGCTGTCGTCGATTCCGGTGAAGGCGTGCGGAGCCGCCGCCGCGCGCACGGCGTCGACCGCAACCTGAATGTCGCCGTCGGTGCGGTTCTTGAAGCCGATCGGCATCGAGAGGCCGGAGCCGAGCTGGCGGTGGATCTGGCTCTCGGTCGTCCGCGCTCCGATCGCACCCCAGGAGATCGCGTCGGCGATGTACTGGGGCGTGATCGGGTCGAGGAACTCGGTGCCCACCGGCAGCCCGAGGTCGAGCACTTCCAGGAGGAGTTTTCGCGCCATCCGCAGGCCGGTGTTGACGTCTCCTGAGCCGTCCAAATGCGGGTCGTTGATCAAACCCTTCCAGCCGGTCGTCGTCCGCGGCTTCTCGAAGTAGACGCGCATCGCGATCAGCACGTTGCCGTTCAGCTCGCGCGAAAGGTCCGCCAAGTACCCGGCGTACTCCAGGGCCGCTTCGGGGTCGTGCACGCTGCAGGGACCGACCACGAGCAGCACCCGGTCGTCGGTTCCGTCGAGCACGTTGCCGACTTCGCCACGGCCACGTATGACGGCCTGCTCACGCTCTTCTCCCAGCGGCAGCTCCTCGAGCAGCCGCGCAGGCGAGACCAATTCCTCTATGCGCTCGATTCGCTGGTCGCGAACCCTGTCTCGCCTCTCTTCCTGCATGCCGATCATCATCTCGCTTTTCCCCTCCTCCACGTTGGAAACTCTACTTTCCGAAATTGCCTCGCCGCGCCAAGCTGGGCACGGGAGCGGATCTGTTCCGACGCCCGGCGAACTGGTTTATGGGTGCGGCTGCCGCCGCGGGGCCGGGCGTCTAGCTAAATCGCCAGAAATAGGCAAAGCGAGCAGGAAGAGATGCGGCGGCACGGCTTGTGTGGAGAGCGCGCATCATGTCGGCGGATCGCTTCACCGTCTGACTTTGTATCAGGTGACGCGTACGGCGTCCACCTCTGGGCGGGTCAAGCCAGGATCTCGCCCAGCGCAGCGAGGAATCTGCCGTTCTCGTCCGGCGTACCGTAGGAGACGCGGATGTGGCCCGGGTCGCCGAGCGGCGTGCCGGGACGAACGGCGATCGAGCGCTCGGCAAGCGCCGCGACAGTCGCCGCCTCGTCGGCCTCGCCGAGGTCGATCCAGGAGAAGTTGGCGTGCGTGTCCGCTGTCCGCAGTCTCATCTCCCGCAGCCCCTCCTCGACGCGGAGGCGCTCGGCGATCGTGCTCTCGACCCGGCGAGCGACGTCGTCCTGGTGCAGGATCGCCTCGGCGCCCGCCGCCTGGGCGAGGGCGTTGACGCTGAAAGGCTGGCGCACAGCGTCGACCGCAGCGCGAAACCCGGGTGAGCCGAGCGCGTAGCCGACCCGCAGGCCGGCGAGCCCGTAGCACTTGCTGAAGGTGCGCAGGACGACCAGGTTGGGCAGGCTGGCGAGCAGGTCGACGCTTGCGTCGGGATCGTCATGTGTCTGGAACTCGACGTAGGCCTCGTCGAGGAGGACGGTGACGTGGGCGGGCAGCGACTCGCAGAAGGCCGCGATCTCGGCCGCCGGCCGGTGGGTCCCGGTGGGATTGTTCGGATTGCAAACGAGGATGAGCTGGGTGGCGGCGGTCACCTCCGCCGCCATCGCATCGAGGTTGTGCGTCTCGGACTCGTCGAGCGGCACGCGGATCTCGCGGGCACCGGTCAGCGCCGCCAGGTACGGATACATCGAGAAGGCGGGCCAGGAGTAGAGGATCTCGGCACCCGGCTCGCAGAGCGCCTCGGCGGCGGCGAGCAGGATCTCGCAGGAGCCGTTGCCGACCGCCACCCGCGCCGGCTCGGTGTCGAAGCGTTCGGCGATCCGGCGGCGCAGCAGCGTCGCATCGGGGTCCGGGTAGCGGTTGCCGGCGGCAGCGGCGGCGGCAATCGCCTCGACCACCTTCGGGTGCGGCGGGAAGGGCGACTCGTTTGAGGCGAGCTGCGCGATCTTGCCGGCTGCGATCGCCTCCGGCGCCTGGCCCGTGGGCACGCCGGCCTGGTAGCCCGGCATGCGGGCGAGCTTCTCGGCGAAGGTGACGCTCATGGGGCCAGTTTGAAGGATTGTGCGCCCATAGCGCCCAAAACCCTTCAATCAACGCCGCTATTGCGCAGTGTGGAGGTCCGAGCGAAGCTCTTGGGTAGCCCCTAAGTACACGTGTGCCGGCTTGTGGCCGGTGGGCGCGTAGTAGTGGACCATCGCCCGGATCACCCGCGGCATCGCGCCGGGAACGTCGATCTCGCGGGCGCAGATCAGCGGCACCGTGTCGAGTCCGAGGCGCCGTGCGGCCACGGCCGGAAACTCGGCGTCGAGGTCCTCGGTCGTGGTGAAGAGGCAGCTGACCATCGCTTTCGCGCTCAGCCCGTTGCGCTCGAGCAGGTCGCGCAGCAGCGTCTCGGTCGCATCTAGGATCGCCTCGGTCTCGTTGGCCTCAGCCTGCACGGCACCGCGAACGGCGAAGAGTCTCTCCTCGATCACCGACTCGCATCTTTCCAGAGACGGGCGATGTCGTCGTCGTCGAGACGGCGGGACGCGCCCTGGGGGAGGTCGCCGAGCTCGATCGGGCCGAAGCGGAGGCGGCGCAGCGAGACGACATCGTTGCCGACCGCCTCCGCCATCCGCCGCACCTGGCGGTTGCGGCCCTCGTGCAGGACGAGTTCGATCTCGCGCTCGCCGAGGCGGCGCACCTCGGCCGGCGCCGTCGGGCCATCCTCCAACTCGACCCCTCTGGCCAGCCTCCGCAGGTCCGCGTCGGACGGCGGCCGCCTCAACTCGGCCCGGTAGGCCTTCGGCACTTCGTAGCGAGGGTGCGTCAGCCGGTTCGCCAGCTCCCCGTCGTTCGTCAACAGGATCAGTCCGGTCGAGTCGGCGTCGAGTCGGCCCACCGGGTACAGCCGCGCCTCGGAGTCGACGAGAGACACAACGGCCGGTCTCTTGCCTGGCTCCTTTGCCGTCGAGACAACCCCCACCGGCTTGTTCACCGCCCAGACCTCCCGCGCCTCCTCTCCCACCGGACTCCCGTCCACCCGCACGTCATCCCCAGCTCCAACATCCCTCGCCGGGTCGGTCACCACCTTCCCAGCCACCGTCACCCGCCCCGCAGCAATCACCTTCTCTGACATCCGCCGGGAGGCGACTCCCCCATGCGCGAGGAACTTCGCGAGCCTCAAGGCTCGGCCCGCTGATCCCCCGCTTTGAGCAGTCGCTCCCGCAGCTCCCGCTCGTCCTCCGGCGTCGGATCGAACTGCGACGGATCGGGAAGCTGGTCGAGCCCGGCGAGGCCGAACAAGCGCTCGAACAGCTCGGTCGTCTTGAAGATCGCGGCGCCGAACTGCGAGCGCCCGGTCTCCTCGATAAGTCCCCGCTCCGACAATGTCTGCACGGCCGACTCGGAGGTGACGCCGCGGATACGGGCGATCTCGGGTCGGGTCACCGGCTGCAGGTAGGCGACGATCGCCAGCGTCTCGGCCTGCGCCTGAGTCAGCGGCGGCGTGCGCGGTTTCGCCAGCAGGCGGCGGGCTGCGGCCTCGCTGTCGGGGTCGCTGGCAAGCGAGAAGCCACCCGCGACCTCGCGCAGGACAATTCCCCGCCTGCCCTCGGCAAGGTCGTCGCGCAGCAGACCTATCGCCTCCTCGACCTGCCCCTCGGTCGCCTCACAGGCCTCAGCCAGGTCGCTTACGGGAACCGGCTGCGGCGAGAGGAAGAGCAGTGCCTCGATCGTGCGCGCCAAGTCACTCATGCTGTTTCGGCCTCCCGCTTGACGATCTTGATCGGGCCGAAGGCCTCGCTCTGCTCCCAGCTCGCCTCGCCTTTGCGGTACATGTCGAGCAGGGCGAACAGGGTCACCGCCTGGGTCAGGCGGTCCTCGTCACCGAACTCCTCGTCGAAGTCGATGCTGCCGTGCTGGCGCAGGGCCTCGCGCAGGGCGCGCAAGCGCTTCTCGAGTGAGACGGTCGGCCGGATGTGGTCGAGGTTGAGCTCGGGCGGCTCGGTCAGCAGGTCGCCGAGCGCCGCGGACAGCCGCTCGGGGTCGTAGGCGGCGCTCGCCGCGTCGAGGGCAACGCGGCGCAGCTCAGGCGGCAGCGGCGCCGACCGGTAGAGGTAGCCACGCGCCTCCTCGAAGCGCCGCGCCAGCATCTCGGCCGCGTCGCGGTAGCGGCGGTACTCGAGCAGCCGCGCCAACAACTCCTCGACCGCCTCCTCCGGCGTCACGTCCTCGAGACCCTCATCTTCGCCCGGCAGCAGCAGGCGCGACTTCAGCTCCAGCAGCGCCGCGATTAGAACGAGGAACTCGGTCGCCACATCGAGCTCCAGCTCTTCCTCGCGCTCGAGGTGCTCGACGTAGGCGACGACGATCTCGGCCAGCTCGACCTCGAGCAGGCTGACCTCCTCGCGCAGGACGACCGCCATCAGCAGGTCGAAGGGGCCGGCGAAGATGTCCAGGTCGAGGTCGAGGTCTACGGGGTGGGCGTTGACCACCGGCACAGCCTAGGCCGTAAACGGGACGTGGACACGGCCGGACGGGAGTACCCTGGGTACGAGCCGATGAAAGTGGTCCGCTTGCTTGCGGCCGTGGCGCTCGCGGCACTCCTCGTGCCCTCTACGGGCTCGGCACTGCCAAGCCATCATCCCGACCCGGCCGATTTCGTCGCCCACGTCGACAATCCGTGGTTCCCGCTGCGCCCGCACACGACGTATGTGTACCGAGGGGTCAAGGACGGTCAGCCTTCCCGCGACGTCTTCAAGGCGACAGCGAGGACGAGGACGATCGAAGGCGTGCGCTGCACCGTCGTTCGCGACCGCCTCTACCTGCGCGGACGCCTCGAGGAGCGAACCGTCGACTGGTACGCGCAGGACAGTGGCGGCAACGTCTGGTACTTCGGCGAGGCGACCGCGGAGCTGAGGCGCGACGGCAGCGTCAGGAGCACCGAGGGCAGCTGGCAGGCGGGTGTCAACGGCGCGCGAGCCGGCATCTTCATGCCAGGCAGCCCCCATGTCGGGCAATCGGGCCGGCAGGAGCTCTTCGCAGGACACGCCGAGGACCACTTCCGCGTCCTCAGCCTGCAGGCGACCGTCCGCACGCCCGCCGCTTCGTCCCGGCACGCGCTGCTGACCCGCGAGTGGACGCCGCTCGAGCCGGGCGTGGTCGACCACAAGCTCTACGTCAGGGGCATCGGCAACGTGCTCGAGAAAACGGTCATGGGCGGCGACGAGCTGAACGAACTGGTCGCGATCAGGCGCGGCTGAGGCTTCGGCACGAGAGGCCGGCTCAGGCCGGCCCGATGCCCATCCGCTCGCGGACCTCGGCGAGGATGGGGGCCGCGATCGCACGCGCCTTCTCGGCGCCGGCGGCCAGGGCCGCCTCCAGCGCCGCCTGGTCGGGACGCAACTCGGCGTAGCGCTCCTGCACCGGGGCGAGGAGCTCGACCACGGCCTCGGCCGCGGCCTTCTTGAAATCGCCGTAACCCTGACCCTCGAACTCGCGCTCGACCTCAGCGGGATCGACGCCGCGGGCGACGGCGAGGATGTCGATTAGGTTGGTGATTCCCGCCTTTTCCTCTCCGCGGACGATCTCGCGCCCCGAGTCGGTGACGGCGCTGCCCAGCTTCTTGCGGATCGCGTCGGGCTGATCGAGGACGTAGACGGTGCCTGCCTCGGTCGCCCCTGTGGTCGACATCTTCCGCTCCGGCTCCTGCAGATCCATGATCCGGGCCCCGACCTCGGGTATGCGCATCTCCGGCACGACCAGGGTCTCGCCGAAGCGCTCGTTGAAGCGGCGGGCGATCTCGCGCATCAGCTCGACGTGCTGGCGCTGGTCGTCGCCGACCGGCACCTCGGTCGCCCGGTAGGCGAGCACGTCGGCGGCCATCAGCACCGGATAGAAGAAGAGCGCCGCCGAGGCCAGCTCGCGCTGCTTGCCCGACTTTTCCTTGAACTGGTGCATGCGGTTGAGGTCGCCGTGGGCGGTGACCGACGAGAGCAGCCAGGTCAGCTCGGTGTGCTCACGCACGTCGGACTGGCGGAAGAGGATGCAACGCTCCGGATCGAGGCCGGCGGCAAGCAGAATCGCCGTCGTGTCGTAGAGGCGCTCGCGTAGCTCGGCCGGGTCGAAGGCGACCGAGAGTGCGTGCAGGTCGACGATGCAGAAGATCGCCGGGTCGCCGCGGTCCTGGCCCTCGACGTACTGGCGGATGGCGCCGATGAAGTTGCCCAGGTGCTTGCGGCCGGTGGGCTGAATCCCTGAGAAGACGATCGGTTTCGCCATGTGCGGAGCCTATTTCAGGGGCCAGGGATGGGGTCCCCCTCGTCCCGACAAATGCCGGTCTAATGAGACCGGCATTTTGAGTATCCGCCGGTCCGAGGGGGACCCCATCCCTGGCCCCTCAGGCGGATTCGACAGGGCGGTTCGCCCCCAGCTCAAACGGGTTCGCCCGCCGGCTCTCTCGAAAGCTGGTCGGCGTCCGTGCCGTGGCCGCACTCTCCCGCTTGAGCTGCTCCACGGGTCGGGACGGCTTCGATGGTGCGGCGGGGGTTTTCGATGCCGAGGGCGGAGACGATGCCGCCGACGATCATCAGCACACCGGCGATGAGGAGGCCGAGGTGGAAGGCGGAGGTCGAAGCGGAGGCGGCGTCGGCGGTCAGGGGGCCTCCCGTGACGTTGGGGGCGAGGGCCGCGAAGCGGGCCGAGATGACGGCGCCGAGCACGGCGATCGCGAGCAGTCCGGCGACGCGGGCGACGGCGTTGTTGACGCCGGAGGCAATGCCGACGTGGCGCTCCTCGACCGAATCGAGCACAGTCGCGGTCAGCGGTGCCACCGTCGCCGAGAGACCGAGGCCGAAGACGAGGATGCCCGGCAGCACGTCGGTGACATAGTCGGCGCCGCTGCCGACCCGCAGGAGGAGGAGCAGGCCGATCCCGCCGACGATCGGCCCGGCGGTCATCGGCAATCGCGGCCCGGTACCCGACGCCAGCTTCCCCCAGCGCGGCGAGAGAAAAAAGAGGATCAGCGAGACCGGGGTCGTCGCCAGCCCGGCCTCGAGCGGCGAGTAGCCGGCCACCTGCTGGAGGAAGAGGCCGACGAAGAAGAGGCCGCCGATCAGCCCGGCGTAGGTGGAGAGCGTCGTCAGGTTGGTGACCGCGAAGTTGCGGATGCGGAAGAGACCGAGGTCGAGCATCGGGTGGCGAGCGCGCATCTCGTGCACGACGAAGAGGACGAAGCAGACGACCCCAACGAGGAAGGGAATCCAGACCGCCGGATCTCCCCAGCCGCGGTCCGGCTGCTCGATCAGGGCGAAGACCGGGCCGCCGAGCCCGACCGCGGAGAGGGCGATCCCGAGCCAGTCGATGCCGCGGAAGGCGTCGGGATCGCGGCTCTCGCGCACCGAGTGCAGCGTCAGCGCCACCGTCGCCGCGATCAGCGGGATGTTGATCCAGAAGATCGCCCGCCAGGAAGTGAGGCCGACCAGGGCGCCACCGCCCGCCGGGCCGATCACGGTCGCGATTCCCGTCCAGGCCGTCCACGTACCGACGGCCTTGCCGCGCGCTGCGCCCTCGAAGGTGGCGGCGACGATCGCCAGCGAGCCGGGGACCAACAGCGCCCCGGCGATGCCCTGCAGGGCCCGCATCGCGATCAGGAACTCGACGGAGGGGGAGATCGCGCAGAGCGCCGAGCAGACCCCGAAGGCGACCAGGCCGATGACGAACATCTGGCGACGGCCGAACTGGTCGCCGAGCGAACCGCCGACGAGCAGCAGCGAGACGAGGGTGAGCATGTAGGACTCGACGACCCACTGCTGGCCGGCCAGCCCGGCATCGAGCCCGTCGGCGATCGGCGGCAATGCCACGTTGACCACGGTCGAGTCGAGGAAGACGACCGTCGAGCCGAGGATCGTCGCGATCAGCGTCAGGCGCTGTTGGCGGCTCACGCAGCGAGTTTAAGCAGGTGCTTCCGCGTCCATTTCGCGAAGCTGCTGCGCCGCGGTGAAGAAGTTGCGGTAGGCGAGGGTCGTGGCGACGAGAGCGGCGATCGAAACGCTGCCGAGCAGTGTGTAGAGGAGGATCAGCTGCAGACGCACCGCGTCGGTCGGGTTGGCGCCGGCGAGCAGCATGCCGACCATCGTTCCCGGGAAGAAGATCAGGCCCGTGGTCTTGGTCGAGTCGACGAGCGTGATCATTCCCGAGCGCAGGGCGCGGCGCACGGTCGGGGCCGCCGCTTCCTGCGCCGTCGCGCCCAGCGCCAGCGTCGCCTCGATCCGCTCGCGCGAGTCGGCCATCTCGTCGCCGAGGCGGTTGAGGGCGACGGCAGAGGCGGTCATCGCGTTGCCGATCACCATGCCGCCGACGGGCACCAGGTAGCGCGCCGTCGCTTCGAAAACGCCGAGGGCGACGACGAGGCCGAGCGTCGACGTGCCGGCGATGGCGAGGGCGATGAGCAGCGGCCAGAAGGCGTCGGGGACCTTCTTGGCGCGGGAGCGGGCGGTGAGCGCGCCGAAGACGACCATCACCGCGAGCAGGGCGAAGACGAGCGCCAGCGTGTCGGCCTCGAAGATCAGCTTGATCACGTAGCCGATCGCCGTCAGCTGTATGAAGGAGCGCAGCGCGGCGATGCCGATGTCACGCTCGAGATCGGCCTTGCGCCAGAAGGAGACCGCGGCGGCAAGGGCGACGAGCGCCAGCGTCGCGGCGACCTGGCCTGCGGAGACGTGGATCGAGGTGCTCAAGCGAGAACCTCCGTCAGCGGCCCGCATTCGGCCACCCGGCCATCCTCCATCCGCACCACCCACTCGCCGAGCCGCCGCGCCTGCTCGGGGTCGTGGCTGACGAGGACGATCGAGATCTCCAGCTCCCGCCGCAGGTCGGCGAGAGTCGCCTCGATCGCGTCGCGGGCCTCGTGGTCGAGGGCCGAGGTCGGCTCGTCGAGCAGCAGCACCTCCGGTTCCTGGGCGAGGGCGCGACCCAGCATCGCGCGCTGTCGCTCGCCGACCGAGAGCTTGGCGACGTCGCGCTCGGCGAACCGGGGGTCGAGGCCGGCGAGTCGCAGGCAATGCTCGGGATCGGATCTCTTCCCCGCCAGCTGCGCCGCATAGGCGACGTTGGACCCGACCGTCCCTTCGAGCAGCGCGGGGAGCTGCGGCACGAGCGCAACCCGGCGGCGCAGGGCCAGCGGGGCGTAGGAGTCGAGCGGCCGATCGCAGTAGGAGATCGACCCCGAGTCGGGATCGGCAAGCCGGTTGAGCAGTCGCAGCAGCGTCGACTTGCCGGCCCCGGAGGGGCCGACGACCGCGGTCGCCCCAGCAGGTATCTCGACCTCGACGGATTCGAGAATCTGGCGGCCTCCACGGCTCAGGCTGACGTCGCGCAACTCGAACAGCACCGGCACATGATCGCCGGAATCGAAGTTGTGTCCTCTATGCCTCGCCATCCAAGTAGTCGGCACGCTCGTCCCCCGGGCGCACCAGGATGTCCACCGCCTCCTCGGGTTGCGGAGCACCCGGTGGTAAGGTCCGCACCCAAACCTTGCCCGAGTCGGGGTACTCGTTGACCTCCGGAGCGATCATCGTGCTGACGATCAGCACACGCACCGGCTGCCCACCGCGGTTGTCGACCCTGTGGGCGCCGCTACGGCCAGGCGGGAAGGCGACCAACTCACCTTCTTCAAGCTGTCGCTCACCGTTCAGCGTGCGGAGCGTGGGCTGGCCGGAGATGACCACCAGGAGCTCCTCGTTGGCATGGTGGATGTGGAGCGGGAAGCTAGAGGAGCCGGGCGGAAGCTCGAACACCGATGCACCGAGTCGATCTGAGCCCGCTTGTCGGCCAAGCCGGGCTCGCAGCCAGGAGAACGGCGGCCGATCCTGCTCTTCATCCCAGTTCGGCTCAAAGACGTTAGCCATGGGCGGGCAGTATGCAACACCATGCGTGGTTTCACGCGGTCAAGCCGGGACGGGGGTGAGCAAGCCAATCCCCCTGCCGTCCCGGCCCAACGCAAGATGGCTCTCGGCGGCGGCGGCCGTTTGCCGAGCGCGGTGAGCGGCTGGAACAATCGGGTAGGTGAGTGCCGATGGCTAGAGCGATCTGGAGCGGCTCGATCAGCTTCGGGCTGCTCAACGTTCCCGTGAAGCTGTACAGCGCCGTGGCGCGGCGTGGCATCTCGCTGCGCGAGATCCGCGAGTCCGACGGCGCCCGCATCCGTCACCGCCGGGTTGCGGAGGGAACCGACGAAGAGGTTCCCTTCGAGAAGATCACCAAGGCCTACGAGGTCTCCAAAGACCGCTACATCCCGCTGGCGAAATCGGAGCTGGAAGCGCTGGCGCCGGAGAAGAGCCGCGCGATCGAGGTGAAGGACTTCGTCGACCTCGAGGAGATCGACCCGATCTACTTCGACAGCCCCTATTACCTCGGCCCGGCCGACGGGGCCGAGCGCGCCTACTCGCTGCTGGCGCGGGCGATGGAGGGGTCGGGCAAGGTGGCTATCGCCCGCTTCGTCTTCCGCAACAAGGAGCACCTGGCGGCGATCCGTCCCACGGACGGGGTGCTGACGCTGACCACGATGCGCTTCGCCGACGAGGTCGTGCCGCCGGCCGAGCTGGAGGACGTGCTGCCGACGGAGACGCCCAAAGTCGCCAAGCGAGAGGTCGAGATGGCCGAGCAGCTGATCGGGTCGCTGACCCGCGGCTTCGACCCCGCCGCCTACCGCGACGAGTACCGCGAGCAGCTGCTGGCGATGATCGAACGCAAGGCGGCGGGCGAGGAGATCGTCGCCGCGCCTGCCGAGGAGCGCGAGGCGACCAAGGCACCCGACCTGATGGCGGCGCTGGAGGAGAGCATCGCCGCGGTGCAGGAGAAGCGCGGCGCGAAGGCGGCGAAGAAACCCGCCGCGAAGAAGCGGGCCGCGGCCAAGAAAGCGCCGGCGAAAAAACGCTCCGGCGCTCGCGCCAAGGCGAAGTCCTCCAAATAGCGCGTGGCCACGAGCCAGCAGGTCGAGGTCGACGGACGTGAGCTGAAGCTCACCAACCTCGACAAGGTCCTCTACCCGAAGGCAGGCTTCAGCAAGGGGGAGGTGGTCGACTACTACGCCAAGGTGGCGCCGGCGATCGTCCCCCACCTCGCCGGCCGCGCCCTCACCCTGCGCCGCTTCCCCGAAGGGGTCGACGACAGCGAGGCCGCCTTCTTCGAGAAGCGCTGCCCCAAACACCGGCCCGAGTGGGTGAAGACGGCGGCCGTCGTCGCCGGACCGCGCGCAGGGGTGATCGACTTCTGCGTCTGCGAAGACCGGCCGACGCTGGTCTGGATGGCGCAGCTGGCGGCGATCGAGCTGCACCCCTCGCTCTCGGTCGCCGAGGAGCCCGACTGCCCCTCGGTGCTGGCCTTCGATCTCGACCCCGGTGCGCCCGCCGACATCCTCGACTGCTGCCGCGTGGGGCTGCGCCTGCGCGAGCTCTTCGACCATTTCGGAATGCAGTGCTTTGCCAAGACCTCGGGATCGAAGGGACTGCAGGTCTACGTGCCGCTCAACGATGAAGAAGTCACCTACGAGGCCGAGAACGAAGACGGCAAAGGCACCAAACCGTTTGCCCGCGCGATCGCCCAGCTGCTCGAGAAGCAAACTCCCAAGGAGGTCGTCTCGAAAATGAAGAAGGTCGAGCGCAAGGGCAAGGTCTTCGTCGACTGGTCGCAGAACCACCGCCGCAAGACGACGATCGCCGTCTACTCGCTGCGCGCCCGTGAACGCCCGACCGTCTCCACCCCGGTCACCTGGGACGAGGTCGAAGCGGCCGTCGACCGCGACGACGCCGACTCGCTTACCTTCGAGACAGCCGACGTGCTGAAGCGGATCGACGAGCACGGCGACCTCTTCGCCCCGGTGCTGGAGCTGAAGCAGGAGCTGCCGGAACTCTGAGTCTCAGTCGAGCAGCGCCCAGCGGCGCCCGGCGACGACCCAGCGGGCAAAGACAGGGTCAACCAGAGCGTACCCGCCCTCGCCCTCCCCGAGCTCGAAGAGAAGCCCCTCCTTGACCAGCCGCTTGGCGGCGTCGGGCGCAGCCGAGCCGGCCGGCAGGCCGTAGATCTCACGGGTGGCCTTGCCGGTCAGGCCTCGCACTCCCGCCGCGACCGCCTCCACCACGCCCGCCTCGATGCGCGAGAACGAGTCCCAAGTAGCCTCGAAATCCCCCTGCAGGTAGTCCCAGGCCTCCGCGTACGCCGTCGTCCAGGCCTCCTCGCCTGCCGTCTCGCCGGGGCCGGTGTGCCGCCAGAGCAGGTGGGCGAAGAGCATCGATCGCTGGGGGTGACCGTCGACGAGGTCGAGCAGCCAGCCAAGCGCCTCACCGACATCGCGGCCGCTCTTCTCGAAGCGTTCGTCGATGTAGGACGCGAGCGCCTCGCGCGGCAGGCACCCGAGGCGCATGGGTGCCGCCTGGCCGTAGAACGGGCGGCGGCGATCGGCGAACAGGGAGAGCATCATCCCGGGATGGGAGCCGGAGAAGACATAGGTGACGCCGCGGCCGTGGTGCTGGATCACGCTGCGAACCAGGGCGTCGAGTTGGATTTGAAGGACGACCTGAAACTCGTCGAAGACAATCAGCACCGGGTGTCCTGTCCGCTCATGCAGCACGAGAGGCATATCGAGCGCATCGAGCAATGCGCGCTCTCCTGCTTCCCCGGCGCCGACCGCAAGCGTGGCGCCGCCGACGGGCGTCTGCACGCCGAGACTGGCGCCGCGCTTGCGCAGCGCCTCATGCGCCTTGCGCAGCGGTCCGGCCGGCAAGGCCTCGTAGGCACGCTCTATCTGTGCGGCCATCTGGCCGGCGGTGCGAACCCCATAGAGGTCGACCAGAACCGCCCCTGCTCCGACTGCCCGGGTATCGACGATCGCGCGCTGCAGCAAGCTCGTCTTGCCGTAGTCCCGCGGGCTGGACAGACGCGAGTTGACGCCATCGCGAGTTCGCTCGGCCAAGAGCGCCAACTCGTCTTCCCGGTCGACCAGTTCGTCAGGCTCCAGCGGTCGGGCAAAGACGAACGGGTTTGAATGAGATTCAATCCGTTGCCTACGTGCCATTTCGTACGCTACAACGTAACAAACTGTACGCTGAGTACGTACTGATTAGCCATCGAGCGGTTGGCGCACGACCGGCTTCCGCGTCGCCTTGACCTCGTCGAGACGGCGGACCGGGGTCGTGTAAGGGGCCTGCTTGGCGACCTCGGGGTCCTCCTCGGCCTCGGCGAGGATCCGCTCGATCGCCTCGGCGAAGGCGTCGAGGCTCTCCTTGGTCTCGGTCTCGGTCGGCTCGATCATCAGCGCCTCCTCGACGAGCAGCGGGAAGTAGACGGTCGGCGGGTGGAAGCCGAAGTCGAGCAGGCGCTTGGCGAGGTCGAGAGTGGCCAGGCCGAGCTCCTTCTTCATCGGCTTGCCGGAGAGGACGAACTCGTGCATGCAGTGGCGGTCGAAGGCGACCGGCAGCCGCTCGCCGGCGCGCCCTGCGGCGAGGCACGCCTTCAGGTAGTTGGCGTTCAGCACCGCGGTCTCCGAAGCCTCGGCGAGACCATCGGCGCCGAGGCTGAGGATGTAGGCGTAGGAGCGGACGAAGACGCCGAAGTTGCCCTGGAAGCCGCGCAGGCGGCCGATCGACTTCGGCCTCTCCAGGTCGAGGTCGAAGAACGGACCGCTGCCGTTGCCGTCCTCGCGCCGCACCACCTGGGGCCGCGGCAGGAAGGGCTCGATCCTCTCCGAGACCGCGATCGGGCCGGCCCCCGGCCCGCCGCCACCGTGCGGCTGGCTGAAGGACTTGTGCAGGTTGACGTGGACGATGTCGAAGCCCATGTCGCCGGGGCGCGAGTGGCCCATCACCGCGTTGAGGTTGGCGCCGTCGTAATAGAGCGTTCCCCCGGCCTCGTGGATCAGGGCCGCGATCTCGGCGATGTTCTCGTCGAAGAGGCCGAGCGTGTTCGGGTTGGTCAGCATCAGACAGGCGACGTCGCCAGGGTCCTCGTCGATCTTGGCCCGCAGGTCGTCCATCTCGACCCCACCCCGCTCGTTGGTCGCCACCTTGACCGCCTTGTAGCCGGCCATCGTCACCGACGCCGGATTGGTCCCGTGCGAGGTGTCGGGCGCCAGCACCTTGGTCCGCTCTTCGCCGCGATCGGCGTGGAAGGCGCGGGTCAACAGCAGGCCGGCGAGCTCGCCGTGGGAACCGGCCGAGGGCTGCAGGCTGACGTGGGGCAGGCCGCAGATCTCGGCCAGCGACTCCTGCAGCAGCCACATCAGCTCAAGCGCGCCCTGGGCTCGCTTCGGGTCCTGCGCCGGGTGCAGGCGCGCGTGACCGGGCAGCGCCGCGACCCGCTCGTTGAGCCGCGGGTTGTGCTTCATCGTGCACGAGCCGAGCGGGTAGAAGCCGGTGTCGAGGTCGAAGTTGCGGCGCGAGAGCCGGTTGTAGTGGCGGACGATCTCCGGCTCGGAGACCTCGGGCAGGCGCGGCGGCTCCTCGCGCAGCAGCTCGGCCGGGATCAGCTCCTCGAGCGGGGCCTCAGGCACTTCGGCGTCGGGCAGGACCGCGGCGCGGCGGCCGGGCTTCGAGCGCTCGTAAATGGTCAGCACGGCTTCGTCCTGCTGATTCATCGAGCAGCCCCTTCTGTCGCGTTATTCGGCGTATAGCCGAACAAAGTGACACTCTCTGCGATGGCCTCGACCAGATCGTCGATCTGGGCCTTCGTGCGCCGCTCGGTGATAGCGACGAGCAACCCGTCCTCGTGCTCCGGGTAGTCCCGGCCCAACGGGTACCCCGCGGCGATGCCGCGCTCGGCACAACGCTCGAGGACGCGGTCGGCCGGCGCGGCGACGCGGATCGCGAGCTCGCGCGCGACGGGCGCCCCGTGCAGCAGCTCGATCCCCTCGACCGACGCCAGCCGCTCGCGCGCGTAGGCGGTGCGCCGCACCAGCAGCTCGCCCAGCTCGCGGTAGCCCTCGCGACCCAGCCAGGCGAGGTGGACCATCGCCGCCAGCGCGTTCAGCGCCTGCGCGGTGCAGATGTTGTGGGTCGCCTTCTCGCGGCGGATGTGCTGCTCGCGCGTCTGCAGGGCGAGGACGAAGCCGCGTCGCCCGTCGACGTCGTCGGTTTCGCCCGCGATCCGCCCGGGCATGCGCCGGATCAGCTCCTCGCTCGCGCAGAAGAAGCCGAAGGAGGGACCGCCGAAGTCGAGCCGGTTGCCGAGCGGCTGTCCCTCGCCGAGGGCGATGTCGGCGCCCTGCTCCCCCGGCGGCTTCAGCACGCCGAGCGTCATCGGGTCGCAGGCGACGACGAGCAGCGCGCCGTGCTCCCTGGCCGACGCGCCGAGGGCTTCGACCCGCTCGATCGCGCCGAGGAAGTTGGGGCTCTGCAGGAAGACCGCCGCTGTCTCGCCGTCGACCGCCTGTGCCAGCTCGTCCGCATCGGTGGCTCCGTCGTTCAGGCCCACCTCGACGACTTCGGCGCCGTAGCCGACCGCGTAGGTCGCCAGCGTCTCGCGGCTGTGCGGGTGCAGGCCGCGGGAGACGACGAGGCGGCGGCGGCCGGTCGCCGCCATCGCCAGGTAGCCGGCCGAGGCAACAGAGGAGGGGCCCTCGTAGAGGCCCGCGTTGGAGACCGGCAGGGCGGTCAGCTCCGACATCGCGGTCTGGAACTCGAACATGACCTGCAGCCCGCCCTGCGAGATCTCCGGCTGGTAGGGCGTGTACGGGGTGAGGAACTCCGAGCGCTGGGCGATCGCGTCGACGATCGCCGGCACGTAGTGGTCGTACATCCCGGCACCGACGAAGCAGACCTGCTCTTCGGCGTCGGCGTTGCGCGCCGCCAGCGCCGTCAGGCGCTCGTAGACGTCGGCCTCGCTCATCCCCTCGGGAAGGGCGAGCGGACGGTCGAGCCGCAGCGCATCTGGAACCTGCTCGAAGAGCTCATCGACAGAATCGACGCCGATCGTGGCCAGCATCTCGGCCCGGTCGTCGGGCGTCGCTGAGGTGTAGCGCGTCACCCGAGCAAGGCTACGTAATCCGCCGCGCCCAAAAGCTGCTCGGCCTCCCCAGGGTCGGTCAGCCTGACCTTGACAAGCCAACCATCGCCGTAGGGGTCCTCGTTGATCTTCTCCGGCGCGTCGGCGAGCGCCTCGTTGACCTCGACGATCTCGCCCGAGAGCGGTGCGATCACGTCGGAGACCGCCTTCACCGACTCGACCTCGGCGTAGGTGGCGTCCTTCTCGACTGTCGAGCCAGCCTCCGGCGGATCGTAGAAGACGACCTCGCCGAGGCTGTCCTGTGCGTACCAGGTGATTCCGAAGGTCGCCACCTCGCCCTCGATCCGGGCCCAGTCGTGCTGGTCGTGGTAGCGCAGGTCGTCGGGGTAGGTCGGCTCGGCCAAGGTCATCCTTTCGGCTGGTAGAGGGGCTTGGAAGCTATCCGGGCGGGGCGGCGCTTGCCGCGCACGTCGATCTCGACCGCGGTTCCCGGCTCGGCAAGGTCGGTGCGGACATAGGCTATGCCGATCCCGACTTCGAGCGACGGGGAGAAGGTCCCCGAGGTAACGCTGCCGGCCTCCTCGCCCCCTGCGAGGACCGGGTTGCCCTGGCGGGGGATGCCGGCCCCTTCGATCGTGAAGGGGACCAATGTCTCCGCGGTTCCCTCGCGACGCGCCCGGGCGACGGCGTCGGCGCCGACGAAGCCCGTCCCCTCGGTGCAGCACCAACCGAGCCCGGCCTCGATCGGATTGCGATCGGGCGTCAGGTCGTTGCCGTGCAGGTGGAAGCAGACCTCGAGGCGGAGCGTGTCGCGAGCACCCAGCCCGCAGGGGACGACGCCGGCGTCGAGCAGCTCGGCCCAGATCGCCGGCGCGATCTCGGGGTCGATCAGCAGCTCGACCCCGTCCTCGCCGGTGTAACCGGTGCCGCAGATCAGGGCGGGACGGTTGCCGATCCGCGCCGTCGCAACCCGCATCCGCGGCGGCAGCTCGATTCCGAGGGTGCGAGTCACCGTGTCCCGGGCGTGCGGCCCCTGCACGGCGAGCATCGCGTAGCGATCGGCGACGTCGCGCACGGCGACGTCGCCGAGCTGGCGGCTCCAGCGGCCAAGCCAGGCGAGGTCGGCGCCGTGGTTGGCCGAGTTGGTGACGATCAGGTAGCGGTCGCCGCCAAGCCGGTAGAGGAAGAGGTCGTCGAGCACGCCGCCGTCCTCGTTGCACAGGCACGAGTACTGAGCGCCCCCCACTTCGACCTTGGCCACGTCATTGCTGAGCACCCGCTGCAGGAAGGCGAGCGCTCCCGGTCCCTCGACCTCGACCTCCCCCATGTGCGAGACGTCGAACATGCCGGCGTGCGTGCGCACCGCCGCGTGCTCCTCGCGAATCCCCTCGTACTGCACGGGCATCTCCCAGCCGGCGAAGGGAACCAGCCTGGCGCCCAGGTCGGCATGCTGCTCATAGAGGGGGGTGCGTCGGAGACCCGGCTCGGCCACGCGCGGCAGCGTATTGGAGAGCTGTGCCAAGCTGAGCCGCGAGATGGCCGAGCGTTCCGGCAGCGAGATCAAGCGGGCCGAGGTCGACGACGCCGGCGACGTTGCCAAGCTCCTGCACGACTTCAACAACGAGTACGAGGACTTCACCCCGGGAGTGCCCGCGCTCACCGAGCGCCTCGGCGAGCTGCTTGCCAGCGACGCGATCACGGTCCTGCTGGCGGGCAACCCTCCTTCCGGGCTGGCGCTCTTCCGCATCCGACCCTCGCTCTGGTCATCGGCCGGCGATGCCTACCTGGAAGAGCTCTATGTAGTCCCCGAGCGCCGGGGTGAAGGAGTCGGCCGCGCACTGCTCGACGCAGCAATCGCAGCCGCCCGCAAGGCCGGCGCCGACCACTTCGAGCTGACGACCGGCGAAGACGACCGCGCCGCCATCGCTCTCTACGAGAGCCGAAAGCTCACGAACCGCGAAGGCGCACCCGACGGCCCGCGGATGCTCTATTACGAGATCGACCTGTGAAGGCCGGTGCTGAGCTCATTCCTTGAGAAACCCGGGAACGTCTATGTCGTCGTCGCTGACCCGCAGTTTGCGAATGTCGGTGTCCTCACCTGAGATCCGCGGTTTGCTCTCATAGCGACGACGCACCCGCTGCGGCGAACGGGCCAGCAGCTCGAAGCCCTCGAAGCCGGTGGCGATCACGGTGACGCGCACCTCGTCGCGCATCGACTGGTCGACGACCGAGCCGAAGATGATGTTGGCGTTGTCGTCCGCCTCCGACTGGACGAGCTGAGCGGCCTCGTTGACCTCGAAGAGGCCGAGGTCCTCCGGCCCGGTGATGTTGAGCAGCATCCCGGTCGCGCCCTTGATCGACTCCTCGATCAGCGGCGAGGTAATCGCCGCCTTGGCGGCGTCGAGGGCGCGCGCCTCGCCGGTCGCTGAGCCGACGCCCATCAGGGCCGAGCCGGCGTCGCGCATGATCGTGCGTACGTCGGCAAAGTCGAGATTGATCAGGCCGGGGATCGTGATCAGGTCGGTGATGCCCTGCACGCCCTGGCGCAGGATGTCGTCGGCCTGCTTGAAGGCCTCGAGCACGCTGGTGCGGCGCTCGACCGCCTGCAGCAGCTTCTCGTTGGGGACGATGATCAGGGTGTCGACGTTGTTGCGCAGCTTCTCGATTCCCTCGAGCGCCTGCTGCATCCGTCGCTTCCCCTCGAACTCGAAGGGCTTGGTCACGGCGCCGACCGTGAGCGCGCCGATCTCTTCCTTGGCGATCTCGGCGATCACCGGCGCCGAGCCGGTGCCCGTGCCGCCGCCCTCGCCCGCGGTGACGAAGACCATGTCGGCGCCCTTCAGCGCCTCCTTGATCTCATCGCGGCTCTCCGCCGCAGCGCCCGCCCCGACCTCCGGGTTGCCGCCGGCGCCGAGCCCGCGAGTCAGCTCCTGGCCGATCGAGAGCTTGATGTCGGCTTCACACGCCTGCAGCGCCTGAGCATCCGTGTTGACGGCGACGAACTCGACGCCGCGGATGCCGGCGTCGACCATACGACTGACGGCGTTGGTGCCGCCGCCGCCGGCACCGACGACCTTGATCACCGCGAGGTATGTGGATTCCATCTCCCGAATTCTCCAAGCCCAGCCCCGGGTCGGGTCTGGATACGCCCAGCCCGCGAGGACTGGTATTTGAGTTGAGCCTTTGTTCTGTCCGACGCTACAGCAAAGCTTAAGGGTTGAAGCCTACGCCCTAACGACGGAAATTGCGCTCAAAGTAAGGCATTACCCGAGAGCTGTCAAACGGGCGGGCGACATCGTGCAATGGCCATATCTCAAGCACTAGTTGAGGGTTTGGCCAAGCTAAGCCTGTGGTCGAGGGTTCACGAAACGGGCGGAAGCGCATGCCCAGAGCCGTATACAGCGGCCTTGCCGGGCGCGTGCAGGTCTACATAATCGAGCGACGTGATTTCCGGGTCGGCAAGCACGGCAGCGGCAGACCGCCACTTGCGCGCAGCCCCCGAGGCATCGCCGAAGCGCAATTCGATCCCCGTCGTCAGTTCGACGTCCACCCCGCTTTCGCCGTAGAAGCTGCGAGCGAGGTAGGGACGGAGGGGCGGCGGGGCGGCGGCGAGAACCCGTACCTGCTGCAGGGCGGGACCCTCGAGACGACCACTTTCAGGCGGCGCTTCGAGCGGCAATTCCGGCAGGCTCCCTTCTTCGGGTGACGGCAGCCAGGCGATGATCGTTCCGTCTCCGGCCACCGCCGCCGTGCTGGAGCCGCTGCCGAGCATCGCCACTGCTTCGCTGGAGACGAGGCGTGGGCTCAGCGAGGAACTCCCCAGGAAGAGGAAATAGGCAAGCGCCACGAAGACCAGTGCGGCCGCGGCGAGCGCAGGCCATTTCAGAGATCCCAGTCGCTTGGCCACTCCACCTCCCCCAGTATCTGGACCTCAGGCTCGAGGACTACGCCACAGCTCTCGTAGACCCTGCGGCGGCCGGCCGCCATCAGCTCGAGGACATCTGCGGTCGTCGCCTCGCCGGCGTTCTCGACGAAGTTGGCGTGCTTCTCGGAGAAGCGGGCGCCTCCGCGGCGCAGGCCGCGGCAATCGGCCGCCTCGAGCAACTGTCCGGCACTGCGCCCACCGGCTGTCTCGTCTTCGGGGTTCTTGAAGGTCGAGCCGAACGTCTTGATCCCTGACGGCTGTGCCTCGCGGCGCAGGCCACGCATCTCCTCCAGCCGCGCCTTGATCGACGACGGCTCGTCCGGGTGCAGGAGGAAACCGGCTCGCGAGACGACTTCGTCCGGACCGAGATTGGAGCTGCGGTAGGCAAAGCCCAGATCCGCGGGACCGCGGCGTTCGCGACCGGCCGCCGTGCAGACGTCGACCCACTCGAGCACCTCGCCGAGCTGCCCGCCGTAGGCGTTCGCGTTCATCTTCACCGCCCCGCCCGCCGTGCCCGGGATGTTCACCCCGAACTCGAGCCCAGCGAGGCCCCAGCCCGCCGCCTTGGCCGAGGCTGAGGGCAGGCGGGCACCGCCGCCGCAGACGAGTCGCTCTCCGTCGCGCTCGACTATCGCCAGCTCGCCGTCGAGCTTGATCGCCAGCCCACGGAACCCGGCGTCGGCGACGAGCAGGTTGGAGCCGGACCCGACGATGCCGAGATCCAGTCCCTCGCCTGCGACCCAGGCGAGCAGCTCGAGCAGGGACTCTTCCGAGGGCGGCCGCGCAAACCAATCGGCGGGGCCGCCAGTGCGCACCGTCGTCAGGCGGGCAAGCGGGTAGTCGCGCGCGACGCCCTCAGGCGGCGAGCCGCTCATGCTGCGTCCTCTCCCTCGACGAGCGCCTCGGCCACCTTGAAGACGTCGCCGGCGCCGATCGTCACCAACGTGTCGCCCTCGCCGAGGCGCCGGGCGAAGGCGCGCTCTGCCGCCTCCAGGGTCGGTGTCCAGAGGACCGGCCGTCCCGTCCCGCAATCGGCGGCGGCACGGGCGACGTCGAGCCCGCTCACCCCGGCCAGCTCGCCCACCGGCTCCTCGCGCGCCGGATAGACGTCGAGGACCGCAACCGCGTCGGCCAATGCCAACGTCGCACCGAACTGCTCCGCAAAGGCCTTCGTGCGCGAGTAGAGATGGGGCTGGAAGATCGCGAAGAGGCGTGCCGGGGCGAGCTCTCGCAGCGCCGAGAGGGCTTCCCTGACCTCGGTCGGGTGATGGGCGTAGTCGTCGTAGATGCGGGCGCCGCTGCGCTCGCCCTTCAGCTCGAGCCGGCGGTGCACGCCGGGGAAGTCGGCGATCGCATTCGCGACGGTGTGGCGATCGAAGCCGGCCAGCTCCGCTGCGGCAATCGCCGCACGGGCGTTGAACAGGTTGTGCCGACCGGGGACGGCGAGTGCGACGTCCAGGTCGAGATCCTGGGGGCGGGCGACGGCACTCGCCCCGGCGGTGAATTCGTCGAACGCCGCGCGCAGCTCCGCTTCTGAGCCCCAGCGGCTGTGATGGTCCATCTCGACGTTGGTGACGACCGCGATCTCCGGCTCGAGCGCGAGGAAACTGGCGTCGCTCTCGTCGGCCTCGGCGACGACCCACTCGCCCCCTCCCCAGCCGGCGTTGGCGGTAGTCCCGTCCGGACCAAGACCGGGAACCTCGCCGCCGACGAAGAAGGCCGGGTCGGCGCCGAGACCGCGCAGCGCCCAGGCGAGCATCGCCGTCGTCGTCGTCTTGCCGTGCGTGCCGGCTATCGCGATCAACCGCTTCTCGGCGCAGAGCTCGGCCAGCAGCGCGCCGCGGTGGATCGGCTCGACCCCGCGCTCCCGTGCCAGCGCCAGCTCCGGGTTGTCGGGCCCGATCGCGGTCGAGACGACGACCTCGGCGCCCGCGGGCAGGTTGGCGGCGTCGTGGCCGACGACCGGCTCGATTCCCGCAGCCCGCAGCCGCTCCATATATGAGGAGTCGCTCCGATCGCTGCCCGTCACCGTTGCGCCGAGCTCAGCGCAGACGAGTGCCAGGCCGCTCATCCCGGCGCCGCCGATGCCGACGAAGTGCAGCCGCCGCGAGGCCCAGTCGCTCATGTTCCGGTGCGCCTTTTACGGTCTATGTCCATATAAGGCGCACCGGAAGGGGAGGCGGCGAGGACCTCGTCGGCAATGCGCCGCGCGGCGTCGGGCATCGCGAGCGAGGCCGAGGCCGAGGTCATCGCCGTCAGGCGGGCCGAGTCGCTGAACAGCTCGCTGACCCGGGATGACAACAGCGCAGGGCTCAGCGCCGAATCCTCGACGACCTCTGCTGCGCCCGCATCGGTCATCCATTTCGCGTTGGCGGTCTGGTGGTCGGCCGTCGCGTGCGGGTAGGGGACGAGCAGCGCCGGCCTACCGGCCGCGGCCAGCTCGAATATCGAGCCGCCGGAGCGGGCGACGACCAGGTCGCAGGCGGCGAGGACGTCGCCGAGGTTGGGCTCGTAGGCAATCAGCGCGTATCTCTCGCCATGGGGGGCGGCGGCAAGGCGGTGGGCGAGCTCGTCGTGGTCGCGACGACCACAGAGGTGGAGGACGTGGAAGTCGCGTCCCCCGCCATCCTCGGCGAAGGCCTCGATCGCCGCCAGGTTGATCGAGCGTGCGCCCTGGCTGCCGCCCATGACGAGCAGGCAGCGGGGGCCGGACGGAATGCCGAAGCGGCGTCGCGCGACCTCGCGGTCCGCCTCGAGGACCGCAGCCGGCACCGGACGGCCGGTGAGCACGTAGCGCTCGCCCTCGCGGCCCGCGATTGGAAATGCGAGGCAAACCCGGCGCGCCCGTCCCGCGAGCAGGCGGTTGCTGAGGCCGAGATGGCTGTCGGCCTCGGTCAGCACCAGCGGCGTGCGCGTGAGAACGGCGGCCATCCCGACCGTCCCGGCGACGTAACCGCCGCCGCCGAGCACCACGTCGGCCTCGCGCCGGCGCAGCAACCGGCGCGCCACCCCGACGCCGGCGATTGCCTTGCCCACGGCGACGGCCGCCCGCAGCGGGTTGCGGCGGTCGATTCCGCGCACGTCGAGAAGGTCGATCTCGTACCCCGCCGCCGGCACCAGCTCGGCCTCCGTTCGGTCGCGAGCGCCGAGGAACGAAACCTCGGCGCCGCTAGCCCGAAGCTCGGCGGCGACGGCCATCGCTGGCACGACGTGTCCGGCGGTGCCCCCCGCCGCCACCACGACTCTGGGTGCTCTTTCCACGACTCGATCGGCTCCTGTTGCGGGACCCAGTGTTGCGTCCGCCCTCGACGACGCGCAGTTTGCCAGCGCCGGCGGTCCCCCCGCGGGCAACGGCGAGGATCAGGCCGACCGCGAACAGAGTTGCCAGCAGACTGCTGTTGCCATAGGAGACGAAGGGCAACGGGACACCGGTCAGCGGCGCCAGGCCCATCACGGCGAAGAGGTTGATGATCGCCTGCACGAGGACAAGCGAAGTGAGCCCGGCGACGAGCAGCTTCGAGTAGCGGTCGCGCGCTTTCTGGGCGATGCGCAGGCCGGCGTAGCCGAACAGCGCGAAGAGACCGGTGACGCCGAAGACCCCGACCATCCCCAGCTCCTCGCCGAGCACGGCCGAGATCATGTCGGTGTGGGCCTCGGGCAGAAAGCCTGCCTTCGCCGTGCCGTGGCCGATGCCGACCCCGAAGATGCCGCCCGAGCCGAGCGCGATCTTCGCCTGCGCCGCCTGGAAGCCGGTGCCGGTCGCGTCGGCGCCGGGATGGAGGAAGCCGGTCAGGCGATCCATCCGGTACGGCTCGACCAGCGTCGCGAGCAGGGCGAGGAAGCCGAGGAAGAGGCCGATCTTGGCAAGGTCGATCGGGCGGGCGCCGGCCGCGATCAGCATCGCGCCGACGGCAAAGGCGATGACCATCGCCGTCCCCATGTCCGGCTCGGCGACGATCAGCAGGCAGGCCGCGCCGACGACGAGCAGGAAGGGCATCATTCCCTGGATCGTCCGCACCTGCTTCGGTTTTCGCGCCAGCAGGTCCGCGCCGTAGAGGATCAGGGCGACCTTGGTCAGCTCCGAGGGCTGGACCTGGAGGAAGCCGGAACCGATCCAGCGGCTGGCGCCGTTGACGCTCGTGCCGGCGACGAGGACGACCAGGAGCAGGAACATCGTTCCGGCGAGGATCGCCGGAGTAAGTTTGCGCACGGCAACGAGTCCGTGGCGCGCAACCAGGTGCATGACGAGCAATCCAACGGCGCCGAACATCAGCGTCCGCTTCAGGTAGAAGGCGCTGTTGGAGAGGTTGCCGTCGCTCAACACCTGGGTCGTCGAGCTGGCCGAGAAGACCATCACCGCGCCGAGTGCGAGCAGACAGAGCGTCGCCGTGAGCAGCAGGTTGTACTCGGCGGGGAGGGCTACCCCGGCGCGCTTCTTCTTCGGCCGTTTCTTCGCCTTCGCCTTCACCGGCGCAGATTTGCGCCGTTTGCCGACTGCCGCCTTCACCGCAACGCTCCGACGATCTCGCGGAAGCGCTCGCCGCGGCGCTCGAAGTTCTCGAAGGCGTCGAAGCTGGCGCAGGCGGGCGAGAGCAGCACCGTCTCGCCGGGCTGCGCCGCGGCGGCGGCCTGCCTGACCGCCTGCTCGAGGTCGGCGCAGCGGTGCAGCCCCACCCCGCCGGCGATCGCCGGCGCCAACGCCTCGGCCAGCCGCTCCGCCGAGGCCCCGGCCAGGTAGCAGGCAACGCAGCGTTCGCGTACGGGCTCGAGCAGGTCGCCGTAGGCCTCGCCCTTCTCGCTGCCGCCGAGGATCGCGTGCACGCCACCGTCGAAGGCGCGCAGACCGACGATCGCCGAGGCGACGTTGGTCGCCTTCGAGTCATTGACGAAGCGCACGCCGTCGATCTCGGCAACCGGCTCGAGCCGGTGCGCCACGCCGGCGAAGCTGCGCAGGCCCTCGCGCACCGCGTCGCGGTCGATGCCCATCGCCAGGGACGCGGCAGCGGTCGCCATCGCGTTGGCGACGTTGTGCTCGCCGAGCAGGCCGAGCTCGGCGACGGCGATCAGCGGCTCGCCGTCGTAGAAGATCGTCTCCTCGGCGAGGGCGACCTCGCAGTCGGGACCGGCGCCGTGGCAGAAGGCGACGCGGCGGGCGCAGCCGCCGAGGTCGCCGCCGGAGAGCGCCGGCTCGTCGGCGTTGTAGACGGCGACGTCGTCGTTGCCCTGGTTGGCGAAGATCCGCAGCTTCGCCCGCAGATAGTCCTCGAGGTCCGCGTGGCGGTCGAGGTGGTCCGGCGCCAGGTTGAGGAAGACGGCACACTCGGGGGCGAAGGCGACGCTGTCCTCGAGTTGGAAGCTCGACGCCTCGCAGACGACGGTTGCCTCGGCGTCGACCTCCCCGACGAGCGAGGAGAGAGGCGTGCCGACGTTGCCGGCGACCGCAACCGGCTCGCCTGCCGTCCGGTAGACGTGGCCGAGCCACTCGACGACGGTCGTCTTGCCGTTCGTCCCCGTGACCGCGACGAACCGATTGGGGAGGGCGCGCCAGGCCAGCTCGAGCTCGCCGACGACGTCGATCCTCCGCTCCAGCGCCGCCGCGATCACCGCCGCCTCCCGCGGCACCCCGGGGCTCTTGACGACCGTCCGCACTCCCTCCAGGAGCGCCAATCCGTCTGCATCCAGGACGACTTCGACACCCGCCTCCCGAAGCCCTGCCGCCCCCTTCGGATGGCCGGAATCGACCCCGACCACCTCCTCCCCCATTCCCGCGAGGAGCCTCACCGCCGCCTGTCCCGACCTCGCCAACCCCACGACCAGAAACGGACCCTCAGGCAGCTCCGGGCGACCCTTCTTCGGCGGCGGCGCGCTCATTTGGCATAGCTTCGCGGCCCGGTCGGTCAGCCCTGTGAACCTACTCAGCGATGCAGGCCACGGCGGCGCTCCACACGCCTCGCCACGCGGTCGATCGTCTCGTTGATCCACATGACCGTTGCCAGATAGCCAGTAAGCGCTCCAGCGCTATATGAACTGCTCCAAGAGTTAGTGCCCGAATAGACGAGCAGGGCGAAAAACCCCACCCACCCGACGGCCATCACTGCCAAGTGGAGGTTCCGCTTCATCAAACGATCGCTTCCGCGAGGTTTGCAATCAGATAGCAAGCGAGAGCAACGCCGATACCGCGGTAGCTTCCATCTGCTGTTGCTTGCATCGTTCTGTCTGCATCATAGCGCCGGCGGGAGGCGACCGCGCGCCCAACGAATCCACCGATAATCGCGCCTATGGCGAGAAGATTGGGATTGGCGAAATTGGGCAACGACCCGATCGGGAGCACTCGTCGACCGTAGAAGCCCCCGACGCACACGTGGCGCGCACACTGCGCCAAAAGCCACCCGAATCACAGAAGCTCTCCGCGAAGCCTCCCGGACGTCGCCGCAGCCCTCCGGATCGCCCGCGCTTCAGCCGGTCGACCCTGATGCGACCTATCGAGAGCGGGGGTCGGTTGCCCCTTCCCAAAACACTCAAGCGCGGCTCCTGCCGCGCGTTTTGGGGAGGGGCAACCGACCCCCGCCCCACCAATCCCTCAGCGCCCGATCGACTGCTGGTACAGCGTGAAGCCGATCCCGGAGCAGACGGCGGCGACGATCCAGAAGCGGAGCATGATCTTGGTCTCCGACCAGGCCATCATCTCGAAGTGATGGTGCAGCGGCGCCATCAGCAGGACGCGGCGGCGGAAGGCCTTGAAGGAGAAGACCTGGATCGCGACCGAGAGGGCCTCGATCACGAAGATGCCGCCGATGATGATCAGCAATACCTCGGTCTGGGTCATCACCGCGAGGGCGCCGATCGCGCCGCCGAGGCCGAGCGAGCCGGTGTCGCCCATGAAGATGGAGGCCGGGAAGGCGTTGAACCAGAGGAAGCCGATGCAGGCGCCAACCAGGCAGGCCGAGAGCAGTGCCAGGTTCTGCTGCTCGTTGGTGACGAAGGCGATCGCCGTGTAGGCGAGGAGGACGATCGCGCAGGAGCCCGCGGCGAGGCCGTCGAGGCCGTCGGTGAGGTTGACCCCGTTCGAGGTCCCAGCGATGACGAGAAAGACGAGGACGAAGTAGAGGACCGGGCCGAGGTCGATGCTGGCGTCGCCGATGCGGAAGTAGAGGATCGGCTCGAGCCCGACCTCGTGCCGGGCCACCCACCAGAGGCCGAGCGCGAGCAGGACCTGGAAGAGCAGCTTCCAGCGCGCCGAGAGGCCCAGCGAGCGGCGCTTGACGATCTTGATGAAGTCGTCGGCGAAGCCGATCGCCGCGCACCCCATCGCCACGCCGAAGACGGCCATGCTCTGCGCGTCGCGGTCGGAGAGCACCAGGTAGGGGACGCAGATCGAGGCGAAGACGATCAGGCCGCCCATCGTCGGCGTGCCCGCCTTGGCGTGGTGCTCCTGCGGCCCCTCCTCGCGGATGTGCTGGCCGAACTCCTTCACCCGCAGGTACTCGATGAACTTCGGCCCGAGGAAGATGCAGATCAGCATCGCCGCCATGCCGGCGATCAGCACTTCACCCATTGACGAGCTCCTCGAGGGCCTCCGCCACCGCCTCCAGGCCCGCCGAGCGCGAGCCCTTGACGAGGACGGTGTCGCCGGGCTCGAGCTGCGCCGCGAGCAGCTCCGCCGCCTCCAAAGGGGTGGCGACCAGCTCGTCGGGGGCGTAGTCGCGGGCAGGCGCGCCGACGCCGATCAGCATCGAGATCCCGAGGTCGCAAGAGTGCTCGCCGATCTCCCGGTGGTAGTCGGGGGCACCGGGGCCGAGCTCGGCCATCTCGCCGAGGACGGCGATCCGCCGCCCGCTGCCGGTCGAAGCGAGGTGGTCGAGCGCGGCGCGCATCGAGACCGGGTTGGCGTTGTAGCAGTCGTTCACCAGGACGATTCCGTCCCCCATTTCGAGGCGCTCGCCCCGGAAGCGTGAGAAGCCTATGTTCGCAGCGCGGTCGGCCATCTCGGCGAGCGGCGCGCCCAGGGCGACGCCGACCGCCAGCGCGGCAAGGGCGTTGTCGAGGTTGTGCGGCTCGCTGAAGGGGAAGTGGAAGAGCTGGCGCCCGTTCGGCGTCTCGACGAGCGCCTCGGTGACGCCGTCGGCGACGCTGCTCTCGACCGCCTCCACGTCGCCGCCGGGCCCGAAGCGGAGCAGGCTCGGGGCGGCGGCGAGGTGCGGCTCGAGCGCCCCAGCCGCGACCGGCACGATCGCCGTGCCGTCGGGCGGCAGCGCCGCGAGGATCTCGGCCTTCGCCGCGGCGATCGCCTCGACCGAACCGAGCAGCTCGACGTGCACGGGGCCGACGTTCGTGATCACGGCGATCTCGGGCTCGGCGATCGAGGCGAGCTCGGCGATCTGACCCGACCCGCGCATCGCCATCTCGAGCACCATCGTTTGCGTTCCCTCGGGGGCTTCGAGGACGGTCAGTGGCAGGCCGATCTCGGTGTTGAGGTTCTCACGGTTGGCGTGGACGAGACCCGGGAGCAGCGCCCGGGCGATGTCCTTGACCGACGTCTTGCCGACCGAGCCGGTGACGCCGACGACCGTCGCCCCCAGCCCGCGGCGCCACTCGCGGGCGAGTGCCTGCAGGGCCGCCAGCGGGTCCGGGGTGGCGAATACCCAGGCGCCGTCGAGCCCCGCCGCGTGCTCGGGCGTCGCCACAACGCCCCAAGCACCCGCCTCGATCGCCTCGGGGGCAAACTCGCCGCCGTCGACGCGCGTGCCGCGCAGTCCGAAGAAAAGGTCGCCCCGGCCGCAGTCGCCCGAGACGATCGTCGCCCGCTTCGGGTGGCTCGGCTCGCCTTCGGCGAGAACCTCGGCACCGATCGCCGCGGCTATCTCCGCCCCACTCAGCTTCACGCCGGACTGCCCAGCCTGCGCAGCTCTTCGCGCGCAACCTCGCGGTCGTCGAAGGGGATCGTGCGGCCGCCCTCGAACTCCTGGCCCCGCTCGTGACCCTTGCCGGCGATGACGACGACGTCGCCGGGACGAGCGCGCTCGAAGGCCAGCCCGATCGCGGCGCGGCGGTCGGGCTCGACCTCGACCTCGACACCGGGGGCGGCCCCGGCGAGGATCTCCTCGATGATCGCGCCGGGGTCCTCGGAGCGCGGGTTGTCCGAGGTGACGATCGCGAGATCGGAGAGCGAAGTGCCGGCGCGACCCATCTTCGGGCGCTTCTCGCGGTCGCGGTCGCCACCGGCGCCGAATACCGAGAGCACCCGCCCCTCGCCCAGCTCGCGAGCGGCGCGCAGGACGTTCTCCAGCGAATCGGGCGTGTGGGCGTAGTCGACGAGGACCGCGAACGGTTGTCCCTCGTCGATCGGCTCGAAGCGCCCCGGCACCCGCTCGGCCCGTCCCAAGCCCTCGACCACGACGCCAGGATCGACGCCGATCTCGACCGCCGCCGCGTAGGCGCCGAGCGCGTTGGCGACGTTGAACTGACCCGGCAGCGCCGTGCGGATCTTCGTGCCCCCGACCTCGAACTCGGAGCCGGCGGCGTCGAACGAGACCGCTTGGGCCGAGTAGTCGGCGGCCGCGCCGTCGGCGGAGAAGGTGACGCAATCGAACTCGCCGGCGAGCCGCCGCCCGTACTCGTCGTCGGCATTGACGATCGCGGTCCGCGGCCCCATCTCGAAGAGCCGGCGCTTCGAGCGAAAGTACTCCTCCATGCCGCCGTGGAAGTCGAGGTGGTCCTGGGTCAGATTGGTGAAGAGCGCGGCCTCGAAGTGGATCGCGTCGCAGCGGTGCAGCTCGAGCGCGTGCGAGGAGACCTCCATTGCGCAGGCCCGGTCGCCCGCGCCCAGCATCCGCCGGAAGGTCGCCTGCAGGTCGATCGCCTCCGGCGTGGTCCGCTCGGCCCCCTCGTCCCGTCCGCCGACGACCTGCTGCACCGTCCCCAGCAGGCCGCACTGGATGCCGGCCGCCTCGAGGATCTCGCGCACGAGGAAGGCCGTCGTCGTCTTGCCGTTCGTCCCCGTGATGCCGACGACCCGCAGCTCCGCCGTCGGGTCGCCCCAGAAGCGCGCCGCGACGGGCGCCATCGCCGCCCGCGCATCGGGCACCACCACCTGCGCCACATCGACGTCCAGCTCCCGCTCGACCACCAACGCCACAGCTCCTGCCTCCACCGCCGCCGCCCCGAACTCGTGCCCGTCGACCTTCTCCCCGGGCACACAGAAGAACAACGTCCCGGCCTCGACCTTCCGGCTGTCGTAAGCAAGGGCGACCACCTCGACATCCTCGTCGCCGACGATCCGTGCCCGAGAGAGCTCCGCGCCAAGCGCCGCCAATCTCACGCCGCAGAGTCTAGGAAGGGGGCCGGGTGCCCCTCTCCCAAAACACTCAAGCGCGGCTCCTGCCGCGCGTTTTGGGGAGGGGCACCCGGCCCCCTAACCCCACTATTCAGGCGGCACGCCGAGATACGGCAACGCGTATTCGGCGATCTGGCCGAACGCCGGCGCCGCGACGGACCCGCCGTAGATTTCCCCCTGCGGCTGGTCGACGACGACGCCGACCAGCAGCTGTGGGTCCTGCGCCGGGGCGAAGCCGAAGAAGGAGGCGACGTACTTCGTCTCCGAGTAGGTCCCGTTTTCCTCCACCTGCGCCGTTCCCGTCTTGCCCGCCAGCGTGTAGCCGGGCACGCTCACCGCCGACGCGGTACCGCCCGCTTCCAGGACGCCCTCGAGCATTTCCCGCACCTGGGCGGCGACCGCCGCGTCGATCACCCGGTGGCCCTTCGGCTCCTCGACTGTTTCTTCCCCCACCTTCTCGACCAGCTGCGGCCGGCGCAGCATGCCGCCGTCGGCGATCGCCGCATAGCCGGCCATCATCTGCATCGGGGTGACGGAGAGGCCCTGTCCCATCGGCAGGTTGCCGATAGTCGAACCCGAGTATTCGTCGAGCGCCGGGACGATGCCCTGCTCCTCGCCCGGGAACTGGACGCCGGTGGGCCTGCCGAAGCCGAAGCGGTCGATCCAGCGGCTGAAGCGGGTGGCGCCGACTTCGAGGCCGATCTCCACCGCTCCCACGTTCGAGGACTGGGCGAGGATCTGAGCGACGGTGAGATCGATCGGCGGCCGTTCCTCGGCGTCTTCGATCACCCGGTCGGCCACGTGCAGCTGCGAGGGCAGGTAGAAGGACGTCTCCGGCGTCACCAGCTTTTCCTCGAGCGCGGCCGAGACGGTGAAGGCCTTGAAGGTCGAGCCGGGCTCGTAGGTGAAGCCGGTGGCGCGGTTCATCAGGTCTTCGGGGCTGGCCGTCGAGAGGTCGGCCGGATCGACCGGCGGCCAGTTCGCCATCGCCAGGATCTGCGAGCTGCGCGGGTCCATGACGATCGCGGTGGCGCCCTTGGGCGCGTACGTTTCGCCGACCCCGGCCAGCACCTGTTCGGTCTTCGCTTGGATCGCCGGGTCGAGCGTCAGCTTGACGTTGGTCCCGTCCTCCGGCTCCCGGGTCGTTTCCAGGCGGATCGCTTCGCCCTTGGCGTCGGTGACGATCTGCCGTTCGCCGTCGGTCCCGTGCAGCACCGATTCCTCGCCCTGCTCGAGCCCGTTCAGCCCTTCGCCTTCGGCACCGACCGCGCCGATCACCTGCCCGGCCAGCTTCCCCTGCGGATAGATGCGGCGACTGTCGGGGTCCTCCCCGATTCCGGCCAGGTCGAGCCGTTCGATCCTGGCGGTGGTGGGCAGGTCGACGCTGTGGGCGAGCGCCTCGTAGCTCGCTTCGGCGCTGACCATGCCGAGCACCTTGCTCTCCGACAGGCCGAGGATCGGCGCCAGCTTTTCCGCGGCCAGCGCCGGTTTCGTCACTTCCGAGGGGATGGCGAAGATCGTCGCCGCGTCTTCGGAGGCAGCCAGCGGGTTGCCGTGGCGGTCGAGCAGGTCGCCGCGCAGGCCGGGCAGCGGCACCGCCTGCGTCTGCTGACTGACCGCCTCGGAGGCGAGCTTCGCCCCCTGCACGCCCTGCAGCCAGAAGGCGCGGGCCGTGATGCCGAGAAAGCAGAGGAGAAAGCCGGCGAAGAGGAGGCCGATCCTGCGCTCGGTCGCCCGCACCGAGCCCCCTAGTAGCCCGGGCCGGCGGCGGCGAGACGTTGGGCGGCGACACGAGCGTCGTGCGCACTCGCCTTTACGCGGCCCACCTGATCGATGGGAGCGGCGGCAAGCCCCCGCGCGGCCGCTTCATGGCGGACGCGGGCGGCGCCGGAGCGCGTCGCGTCGCGGGCGCGCAGCAGCGAATTCTCCTTTTCGAGGGCCTGGATGTTCTTCTCGACATGACCCTGCGAGGCAGCAAAGCTGAGTGTGGCGACGTTGACGGCGACGATCCCGGTCAGCAGGACGCCGAGCACGGCGATCCAGGCCCGGCCCCGGGTGAGGCGCACCATCAGGCTCGAGTCGGGCAGCTGGCGGACGGCGGTCGCGGTACCGACCGCGATCGGGATCAGGTGTCCGCCGGGGCGACGAACCGGGGCCCTGCTGGGGTGCGCGGGCGCTGACTTCGTCTTTGTTCGCACATACGGCGAAGAAGTGCGAGCCCGGCGAGCGGGAGCGGTCGCGGCGGCGGCCATCAGGCAGCCTCCGCGATCTTCACGGCGGCGCGCAGGTGGGCCGACTTGGAGCGGGGATTGGCGGCGACCTCGTCAGCCTCCGGGGCGACTGCGCGGCGGGTGAGCAACTCCGCTTCCGGCTCGCGACCGCAGGCGCAGATCGGCAGCTCGGGCGGGCAGATGCAGCCGCGGGCGCGGGCGGCGAGGAACTGCTTGACGCGCCGGTCCTCGAGCGAGTGGAAGGAGATCGCGGCGAAGCGGCCGCCCAGCGGCAGCACCGCCCAGGCGTCCGGCAGGGCATCCTCGAGCGAGTCGAGCTCGCCGTTGACGGCGATGCGGATCGCCTGGAAGGTGCGCTTGGCAGGATGGCCGCCGCCGAAGCGGGCTGAGGCCGGCATCCCGGCCTTGATCGCCTCGACCAGCTCCGAGGTGGTCGCGAGGGGGCGGCGGCGGACGATCTCGCGGGCGATCCCGCCGGCGTAGCGCTCCTCGCCGAAGCGACGCAGGGCCTGGGCCAGGCGCGACTCGGGCCACTCGTTGACGACGTCGGCGGCGCTCAGCTGCTGGCGGGTGTCCATCCGCATGTCGAGCGGCGCGTCATAGGAATAGGAGAAGCCCCGCTCCCAGGCGTCGACCTGCATAGAGGACATTCCGAGGTCCATGTAGACCATGTCTGGGCGGATGCCTTCGCCGCGCAGGGTGCGAAGACCTGCCGCGAAGTCGGAAGCGAGGAAGCGGGTCGCGCAGGGAGCCTCGGCCGCGAAGGCCTCGAAGCGCGCTTCGGCCGCCGGGTCGCGGTCGACGCAGATCAGGGTTCCAGTCGGCCCGAGCGCCGCGGCGACGAGTCGCGCGTGACCGCCGCCGCCGAAGGTGCAATCGACGGCGATCTGGCCGGGCTCGGGGGCGAGCAGCTCGACCAGCTCCTTGGCGAGGACAGGCTTATGCTCGATCGGCATCAGAGGAAGGGTTGCGCGATCGACAGTTGGGCCGACGGCAGGGGCTGCGTGCGCTCGTGCGGCCATCTCACTCAGCCGCTCCGTTTGCGGCCAGGCCCTCGGCGATCTCGGGGGCGGCGGAGTCGAGCTCGGCCTCTTGCTTGGCCCAGGCCTCGGCGTTCCAGATCTCCAGGTACTCCCCGGCGCCGATCACGACGCAGGGGCCGTCGAGGCCGGCGTGCTCGATCAGCGGCTTCGGCACGCGAATGCGGCCGGCGGAGTCGAGCTTCTCGTCGAAGGAGCCGCCGTGGAAGCGGCGACGCAGCGCCCGGGCATCGCGCCCAAAGGGACTGTGCGGCGAGAGGAAGCGGTCGGAGAGCTGCTCGAACTCCTCGGTCGTGTGCACCCAGACGCAGGGGTCGAAGCCCTTGGAGAGAACAACGCCATCGGAAAGCGCTGCCCTGAACCTGGAGGGAACCGTGAGGCGATCCTTGGAATCGAGACTGTGCTCGTAGAGGCCCCGGAATGCCACCGCTTAGGTCCTTTCTCTCCTGGGCTGGGAAGTGAGTTAGGACCGAGGTGATGAGGTGGGAGGAACCTCACCACCCCGGTCCTGGGCTTCAACTCGCGAGCAATCTATCCCATTTTCCCCCACTTTGCAACACGATCACCCAATGCATGCTCATTTGCACCACGCGGTTGGCCCGCGGGTCCTGTCGTCGATAGGGGGTGGCCGTCCTTGCGCTACGCGCTGCTTCGGGCACCGGGACGCCGCAAGACAAGACTCGAGGCCCCGCCCTCAGCAGCCTTCGCGCGGCGGAGACCACCCCCATCCCGACGCCACCCGCGGGAAGAGGCGAGCTAAGAGACGTGCGGCGAAGGGTCTGTTCCGGTAGGGGGTGGAACGTCTTGTACTTTTTCGCGGCAGCTCCCCCGGGGCGCCAGCAATGACCGACTCTCGAAAAAGTTAAGTGGAACCCCCTGCCGGGACAGGCCCCCTACCTGAAGCTTGAGAAGAAGAGATCGGCGTTGGCGATCAGGGCGGCGGTGATCATCAGCAGGACGGAAGGGACGAGGACCAGGGCGACGACGAGCTGGATCTTGGGGGCGGCGCGGGCGGCGCGCTCCTCGACCGTGCGGCGCTGGTCGCGGCGCAGGGCGCTGGCCTGACGCCGCAGCTGGTCGGCCAGCGGCGAGCCGTAGCGGCGCGAGCGCTCGATCGCGGCGCAGAGCGTCGCCACCTCGCTGCCGGGCACCCGCTCGCGCAGGGAATCGAGAACTGCGGCGAGCGGCTCGCCGCAGGAAAGTTCGGCGTCTGCGATCGCAAGCTCATCGGCGAGCGGCCCACTCCCCGCCCGGGCCAGGTCGGCGAAACCGGCGGCCACGCCCCGACCGGCCTCGACCCCGACCGCGAGCAGGTCGATCGCATCGGGCAGGGCCACCGCGATCCGGCGACGGCGCAACCGCAGGTGACGCTCGCGGAGGGCGTCGGGAACGAAGAGACCTGCAACGGGCAGCGCAATCGCGAGCAGCAGCGACAGGTGACCCGGTGCCGCCGGTGCCGCGACGAGCGCAACCGCCCCACCCACCGCGGCGCAAGCCGCCCGAACGGGCAGGGCCGGAACGGTCATTCGGCGATTCGCGAGAGACGGCGGATGGCGAAGAACCCGGCCAGTTGCAGAGCCGCCGCCATCGCCAGCAGGACCGCGGATGCCGGCGAGCCGATCAGCTTGGCGAGGAATCCGGGTTCGATCAGCTCGGCGAAGATCGCGCCCCCGGTCGGCATCGCGACGACGAGCAGGCCGGTGAAACGAGCCTGAGCCGTGGCAGTACGGGCATCCTCGGCCGCCCGGTCCCGCTCGGCGGCCGCCGAGGAGAAGCGCCGCAGGAGACCGGCGAGGTCGCCGCCGGCGAGGCGCTGACTGAGCAGCGCTGCGGCGAATGCGTCGACGCGAGCGGAACGCATACGCCGGCGCCAGCCCGCGATGGCCTCGACCGTCGGCGACCCGAGTGCCAGCTCGGCACCGAGCCGGGACAGCTCCACCGCCGGCGGCCCGGCCAGCGACCCGGCGGCTGCCGCAATCGAGGCTCGTAGCGAGCGCCCCGCGGTGAGCGAGTCGGCGACCGCGAGGGAGATCTCGGGGAGCGCCCGCTCGACCGCGCGCCGGTATCGGCGTCGGCCGCGCTCGACCAGCGAGGCCGCGAGCGCCGGCCCGGCGAAGGCGAGCGGCAGCGCCAGGACGACTCCGGCGAGGAACCAGCCGCCGACGATCGCCACGAGGGTGCCGAGCAGCGCCAGCCGCCGCCGCTCGAGCACGGTGGGTGCGTAGCCCTCGCGAGCCGCTCTCCTCAGCGGCTCGATCGCGAGGCGGACCCAGGCGGCGAGTGCCGGGGTGGCGAGGACCGCCTCGCGGGCGCCGACCGCCGCCAACCCGCCGGCGGCCGCCCCGGCCAGCGTCAGCATCGGCCCCGGGCCGCCGCTCATGCCGTCGCTACCTCGACTATCTCGGTCACCCGGCGGGCGCCGTCGCGACCCCGATCGAGGTGGACGACCAGGTCCACCCCGCGCCGCACCTGCTCGGCGATCGCCTCGTGCGGCAGGCCGAGACCGGCCATCAGCGCCAGCGTCTCGAGCCGGGCCAGGGCGTCACCGGGCGAGCTGGCGTGCACGGTCGAGAGCGCGCCGTCGTGTCCGGTGTTCAGCGCGGTGAGCAGGTCGAGCGCCTCCGATCCCCGCACCTCGCCGATCACGATCCGGTCGGGGCGCATGCGCAGCGCGTTGCGGACCAGGTCGCGGACGGTGACCTCGCCCCGTCCCTCGATGCCGGCGGGCCGGCTCTCGAGCCGGACCACGTGGGGCTGCTGCAGCCGCAGCTCGGCCGCGTCCTCGATCGTCACGATCCGCTCGCCCGCGTCGACGAAGGCAGAAAGCGCGTTGAGCAGGGTCGTCTTGCCCGAGCCGGTACCGCCGCTGACGAGAATGCTGCGGCGCGCGACGACGGCTCCCTCGAGAGCGTCGTGCTGATCACGCGTCAGCGTCCCCAGCTCGACCAGCTCACCGGGACCGGGACGGTTAACGCCGAAGCGGCGGATCGAGACGACGGGGCCGTCGACCGAGAGGGGCGGGATGACGACGTTGACGCGGGACCCGTCCGGCAGGCGAGCGTCGGCCATCGGGCTGAGCTCGTCGACCCGCCGCCCGAGCGGCGCGAGGATGCGCTCGATCGCGTTGCGCAGCGCCTCCTCGTCGGCGAACGCGACGCCGGTTCGCTCGATCCGGCCCTGCCGCTCGACGTAGACGGCGTCGGGACCGTTGACCATCACCTCCTCGACCGCCGGGTCGGCGAGCAGCTCCTCCAGCGGCCCGAGGCCGACGGTGTCGCGCAGCACTCGCGCCTCGAGCTCGGCTCGGTCCGCCGAACCGAGCAGCGCCGCCTCGGTCGCGACCAGCTCCCGAACCTGATCCGCAAGTTCGCCTCGCACCGCCTTGCCCGCCGCCGCCTCGTCCCGGCGCCGCTCGACCAACCGGACTCGCAGCGAACCCGCCAACTCCTCGAGGTGCCGCTCCCGCGCTCCCACCTCAGCCCTCCGGCAGCAGGGTCAGCTTGCGGGCGAAGCTTTCCGCCTCGATCAGGCGTAGGGCCTGGCGCCTGGTCAACCCCAGGGTCGCGGCCGAGGTGCCGCCCGGACCGGGGCCGTCGGCCCCCGGACCCAGCGCAAGAAGCGGTACCCCAGCCGCGGCTACGAAAGTCCTGCCGGGCCCGGCGCCGGCGGGTTCGGTGGTGACGACGACATCGACCTTTGCCCTCGGGGAGGGTCCTCCGCTGGCGAGCAGCGCGTCGGCGCCGCTGACCGAGATCTCCACCGGACGCCGGTCGCCGAGGATGGGAACCGCCCTGCGATGCGGGCGAGGAGGATGCAGCTGGGTGGCCAGCAGGTAGGACCCGGCCGGCAGCGGCGCATCGGAGGCCAGGCCAAGCGCTGCGGCCGGAGAGACGAGCGCCCCGGGTGGGACGAAACGCTCGGGAACGCGGCGGACCTCGAGCGCCGTCGAGAGATCTTCGGGGCCCAGCGGCCTGCCGGGACGCAGGCCACGCATGAGGACGACCACCGGCCGCAGCGGCCCGTAGCCCCTGGCGACGCTCGAGCCATAGCCGTTGGCGATCGCCGCCGCGACAGCGGCCGCGAGCAGGGCGAGCGCAACGAAGGCGATCGCGCGGCGGCGGCGGCTCATGCGACCTCGTCGCCTGCATCGTCGGCCAGTGGCAGCTCGACGGCGGCGGTCGACCCGCGCGGAGAGCGCTCGAAGACGAAGCGCCCCTCGTGCGCGGCAACCACCCGGCGGACGACGGCGAGGCCGTGGCCGCGGCGCTTCCGTCCCGACAATCGGGCGAGGACCTCAGCCGGGCTGCCACGCCGCGCCGGCGGTCTCGCGGCACTGCCCGAGTCGACCACGGCGATCCGCAGTCGCCCCTGGCGACGGCGCGCCGAGACGACGACGTTCGGGCCGCCGTGCTCGATCGCGTTGACGATCAGGTTGTCGATCGCCTGGGCGAGCGCGAGCCGATCGCCGTCGATCACGGCGGGACCCGCGTTCCAGCGCAGCTCGAGAGAGCCGTCGGCAAGCCTCGCCCGCCCGCGCCAGCGACCGACCGCCGTCTGCACCAGCGCCCGGGCATCGACCGTGGTCGGCAGCGGTATGTAGCTGCCGCCGTTTATCTCGCGATCGAGGCGCTGCAGCGCGGCGGCGGCGAGGTCGAGCGGACCCTCGCCCCGTCGCGTGGCGATCTCGACTCCACCCTCCAGCGCCGCCACCTGCAAGGGGCGGCGAACCTCGTGCAGAGCCTCGTTCAGCGCCGTGCGACGTCGGCCGTGGCGCAATCCCTGGACGGCGACCGTCGCCGCCAGCGAGACGGCAAAGGGCCAGCCCGCGACGATCTGCGCCAGCTCGCTCATCCGTCGACCAGCCGGTATCCGTAACCCCAGCAGTTGACGACGAAGCGACAGCCCTCGGGGTCGAGTTTGCGCCGCAGCCGGCTCGCGTGCGAGTCGAGCGTCCGCGTCCTCGCCGGGGTCCGGTAGCCCCAGACCGCCTCGAGCAGCTCGCGCTTGGTGAAGACGCGCGAGGGATCGCTCGCCAGCACCCGCAGGAGGCCGAACTCCTTGTTCGAGAGCGCCACCTCGCGCTCGCCGACCCAGACCTTGCGCCGCGCCGGGTCGATCACGATCTCCCCCACCCGGCACGGCCCCTCGCCGCCGCGGCCCCGCCTCAGCACGGCCGCGATCCGCGCCCGCAGCTCCTGGTAGGAGAAGGGCTTGACCATGTAGTCGTCGGCGCCGCTGTCGAGGCCGCGAACGCGATCGTCGTCCGCTCCGCGTCCGGTGAGGACGATCACCGGCAGGGACGGGTCGAAGCGAGAGGTGACGCCGTCGGCCTGGCGGATCTCGCGCAGCACGTCGAGGCCCGAGGCGTCGGGCAGCGTCAAGTCGAGCAGCAGCAGGTCGGGGTGGTTGTAGCGACAGAGCCGCAGAGCGTCGGAAGCGCTGGGAGCGGGCATGACGCCGAAGCGATCGGCGGCGAGGTGGTCGCAGAGCAGCTCCAGCGTCGGCGTGTCGTCCTCGCAGACGATGATGTTGGCGATCTCTTGGCGCTGGGGGAGCATGTGCCGCCTCTAAGGACGCGGCGCAAAAAACTCTCCCCCCTCCGCTGCGGGAATCTCGAGAACTGCGGCGGCGGCGCGACAGAAGGCAACCCGACGCGGACAAATCCCGCGCCGAACGGAGACGATCGCGCCCTCTCCGTCGAGGAAGTAGACGTCGAGAGCGAAGCGCATGCCGAAGGTGTGGACGCTGGCGCAGCGCGGGATCAGCAGGCCGGGTCCGACCCGGTCACGATCCAGGTGCGCGAGGCCGAGCAGCCGTGCCCGGGGCCCGGTCGCAACGCGAACCTCGCGGCCGAGGACGACGGCGGTCGGGAGACGACGCAGGCGCAGGGCAAGCGGCATTGCTTCATAAGGGCACAGGCCGTCGAACTCTCCGGGGTAGCCTCCCTGCATGCCCGACGGCAAGGTCGTTGTCTTCGGACCCCATCCGATGCTCTCGATCACAATCGAGGCGCTGACCAGCGATGGCGGCGACGAGTTCCACCTGCACGCCGCCGGGCAGGGTGTCTGGGTGGCGCGGATGGCGGCCGAGCTGGAGGCGCGGCCGGTCCTCAGCGGCTTCATCGGCGGCGAGACCGGGGCGGTCCTGCGCCCGCTGCTCGAGCAGATGGACGTCGAGCTGCGGTTGGTCGAGACCGGTGCCGAGAGCGGCTGCTACCTGCACGACCGGCGCAGCGGCGAGCGAGAGCCGCTGGCGCAGAGCGCCTCGCTGCCGCCGACCCGCCACGAGATCGACGAGCTCTTCTCCAGCACGGTCGCCGCCGCGCTCGACGCCGACGTGCTCGCGCTCTGCGGCCCCTACCCGGGCGAGGCCCTGCCGCTGGAGATCTACGGCAACCTGGTCGCCGACGTGCGCGCCAACGGCACGCCGGTGGTCGTCGACCTCTCGCCGCCGCGCCTCGACAGCGCTCTGGAGGGCGGACCCGAGCTGGTCAAGATCAACGACTGGGAGCTGGCCAAGTACATCGAGGGACCGGTCGACAGCGAGGAGCGGATGCTCGCCGCGGCGCGGCGCCTGCTGGAGAAGGGGGCTGGAGCGGCGATCATCACCCGCGCCGAAGAACCGGCGGTGGTCGTCCGCGACGACGACGCCTGGGAGTTGGTGCCTCCCCGTTTCGAGCACGGTGCCCGCGAGGGCTGCGGCGACTCGATGATGGGTGGGCTCGCCGCCTGCATGGCAAAAGGGGTCGAGTGGGAGGAGATGCTGCGGACCAGCGCCGCGGCCGGTGCTGCCAACTTCCTGCGCAGCGGCCTCGGCAGCGGCACGCGCCAGGTGATCGAAGACCTTGCGAGAAAGGTCGACCTCCGTCTCCTCTAGCCCTCCCCGCCCAGGCGCAACGCGTTTTCCATGCAATGGGTGGAAAACGCGTTGCACCTAGCTCAGGGGGCTGGGCCGAAGGGGAGCTCGAGGTCCCGGCCGGCGACGATCGCGGCCGGGGCGACGTCGCGCATCCACTCGATGTGTGGGGCGACCGAGTCGATCTCGGCGAGCCGTTCGAACGCCTCGCGCATGTGGACCGGCCGCCCGCCGTGTGAGGAGTGAGCGTCGCTGCTGAGCACGTGCACGAGACCCGCCTCGGCGAGCGCGGTCATCCCGGCGGCGAAGCGCTCGCGGAGGAAGAAGTCGGCGGTTGCCTGGACCAGCGCCCCGGCGGCGACGAGGCCCGCGATCCGCTCGTACATATCAGCCGAGAGATGGCGCTCCGGATGGGCGACCAGGACCCGATAGCCGCGCTCGACCAGGCGAACGACCCGGCCGAGCAGCACCGTGGTGAGCCGCCCCGGTGCCGGCTCGAGCAAGATCCACCGCCCGCCGCCCAGCGTCACCCGGTCGAGCTCCTCGTCGCTCAGCCCCTCGACCGCGGTCTCCGCCACCTCTCCCCCCTGCAGCACGGTCACCGGCAGCTCCTCGACCTGCAGCCGCTCGTTGAGCTGCTCGACCCGGCCGGCGATCTCCTCGATCCGCACGTCGTGGTCGTGGCGGATGTGCGGGGTCGCGCAGATCGCCTCGATCCCGTCGTTCACCGCCTGCCGCGCCATCCCGATGCTGTCCTCCAGGTCCAGCGCCCCGTCGTCGACTCCGGGAAGGATGTGGCAGTGCAGGTCGATCATCGGTGCAAACAGCGTTTCAGGCACGGGCGCGCGACGGCATCGGACTACGATGATCGGCATGATCCACCACCTGCTCTCACAGGGCTTGTGGGAGTGGATTGGGCTTCAACGTGAATAAGAAAACGACCCGCAGAGGGAACTACGAGTCTGGCTCCGACTACGTACTCGAGTACGGCGAGCTGCGCTTTGCCTTCAACGAGGAGGACTTCGCGCAGCGAGTCGAGCAGGCCGCGGTGAAGCTCGGCTTCGTCGACCAGGGCCTCAGCCCCGAGGAGCTCGACGACCTGCTCGACCTCTGCGTCAGCGGCGAGATCGCCGAGCCCAGCTCGCGCCTCGGCGAGCACATCAACGAGAACTGGGACGACCTGGTCGGACCCGCCAACCGCAGCCTCGTCCACTGGCTGCGGCGGCTCGTCTTCCGTGGCGCCTGGCTCGACCAGCGGGTCAAGGAGGGCGAGCTCGACGTCGTCTTCGACGAGCGCACACAGACCTTCGGCTACGTCCAGCCAGAGCGCAGCTCAGAGCTGATCGAGCTCTCCAAAGAGCCTTCCTGGCGCCGCATCGCCTACCGGCGCTAGCGCGGCGACGGGCGGGGGCTTACTGGCGGCGCTCGAGCGCCGCGACGACGGTCAGCGAGCCGGATCCGGTGACGCTGAGGCCGCCGTCGAAGATCTCCTGCGCTATGCCGGTGTCTTCCAGGCGGCTGAGCGAGTCGACGAGGAGGATCGTGTCTTCGCCACCCTCGGCGCGGCGCGCGGCCTGGGCCAGCGCGTCGCTCGCGTGGCGGGCCTTGCTCGCGGCGACGATCTCGGCACCGGGGGCCTCGCGCCGCCAGTCGGCGAGCTCCTCAGGGCTGGGGTCGATGAGCAGAGCGATCGGATCCGGCCCCTTGGAGGCGTCCGAGAGCTCGCCGGCGAGCTCGCGCAGCAAGGCCGTGCAGGCGGCGCGGCTCTCGCCGTAAACGAGCGCCTGCCGCCCGGGGGGCGGCAGCAGCAGGTCGGCCGGGCCGATGTCCTTGCGGCGGCGGCCAAAGCGGCGCCGTTTGCGGCGTGGCTTCGACGGCGCGGCGGCGGGCGGCGCCGGTCGAGCGGGCTCCGGCTCTGGCTCTGGAGCCTTGCGCTCCTTCGCCTCGGCCTCGGCCGGCTTTCGCGGCCCCCTCTCCCGGCTGCGCGGCTGGCGCTCGCGCCTCTCCCGTGGCTTCCGCTCGCGGGGTGGACGCTCGCCGCGTTTCTCGGGCTTGCCGTCGCCGTCGGCGAGCTTCTCGATCAGCTCCTCGCGGCGCAGCATGCGGTAACCGGACACGCCCGCCTCGGCGGCGAGGGTGTGCAGCTCGGCGATGTGCTTGGACTCCAGCTCGGTCTTATTCATCGGAGCGGCAGGTTATTGCAGGGGGCGAGTAGGTGAGATCGCGGGGTCGATCCCGGCCTCGGCCGCGGCCGCCGGCCACTCCTCGGCCGCCTGCTTGACCCGACGCCGCGACCAGCCCAGCTCGTCGCCCAGCGCCGCCGCCACGGCGCGCACGGAGTCGGCGTCGCGCAACTGGGGCGCGGCGAGGAGACCGAGCCGGGTGCGCCGCAGCAGCACATCGGCGACGCTGCGCGCCTGCTCGTGGCGGGCCGCGATCGTCGCCTCGGCGAGCAGGTCGGGACGGCCGGGGACGATCGGCTGCGCCATCTTCGGCTCCTCGCGAGCGACCGCGAGCACCTTGCGCGCCGCGTGCCCGTAGCGGAAGGCGAGCTGGGCGAGCGCCTCCTCCCCCACCCCCTCGGGCCCGACCAGGTCCTCCTCCCGCGCCTCCATCCCGAGCGGGATCTCAGCCGTGTGGCAGGGTGCCTCGCGCCCCTCGCGCTCGACCAGGCGGTCGACGGTCTGCTTCGCCATCCGCCGCCAGGTGGTCAGCTTGCCGCCGGTGATCGTCAGCATCCCCGAAGACGTCTCGTAGAGCTCCGCCTTACGCGAGATGTCGACCGACTTCTTCGGGTCGCCGGTCGAGATCAGCGGCCGTACGCCCGCGTAGGCGCCGACAAGGTCGCGCTCGCTCAGCGAGACGCCGAAGAAGTCGTTGACCGCGTCGAGCAGATAGGCGACGTCCTCGGCGCCCGGACGCGGCGCGTCGACGTCGCCGTCGAAGTCGTTGTCGGTGGTGCCGACCAGTGTCCGCCCGTACCAGGGCAGGGCGAAGATCGCGCGCCCCTCGCCGGCCGGCACGATGCAGGCGGCCTCGCCGGTTGAGAGGACGTCGCGGTCGATCAGCACATGCGTGCCGCGACTGGGCGCGATCCGCGGCACGTCCTCCTCCTCGACCACCTCCTCGGGCCGGATGCGGTCGGCGAAGACGCCGGTCGCGTTGACGACGTTTTCGGCGCTCACCTCCATCCGCTCGCCCGACTCGGCCTCGACGAAGGCGACCCCGGCGGCACGGCCGGCGCCGTCCAGCTGCACCTCGGTCACCTCGGCGCCGTTCAGCATCGTCGCCCCGAAGCGCTCCGCCTCGCCGAGCACGGTGAGGACCATGCGGACGTCGTCGGTCTGGCAGTCATAGAAGAGGTAGGCGTTCTTTGGATCTCGCGGCGCCAGCGCCGGCACCAGCTCGAGCACCTCGTCGCGGTCGATCATCCGGTGGCGGTCGGGCGACCAGTAGAAGTCTTCGTCGGCCTCCTTGGAGGAGCGCATCTCGCGTCGGCCGCGGCCGACGCGAGTCGTCGCCATCACGTCGTACATGCTGAGCGCCATACCGAGGCGCCGGTCGCGGCGCTGGTCGGGGAAGTCAGAGACCAGGAAGGGCGTCGGGTAGACCAGGTGGGGCGCGAGCTGGACCAGCAGCTGGCGCTCGAGCAGCGCCTCGCGGACCAGCCCGAGGTCGAGGTTCTGCAGGTAGCGGAGGCCGCCGTGGACCATCTTCGAGGAGCGGCTGGACGTCCCCTCGGCGTAGTCGCCGCGCTCGAGCAGCGCCACCGAGTAGCCGCGCGAGGCGGCGTCGAGGGCGACCCCGGCGCCGGTGATCCCGCCGCCGATCACGACGACCTCGAACTGCCCGCCGGCGATCTCCTCGATTGCCGCGGCCCGGGAGATCATTAGTCCAAGAACTCGGTGACTTGCTCGACCGGGGGGCGCTCGGGCGGCTGCTTGTCCTGGCGCAGGGGACCGAGGTGGAGCAGGCCGACGAAGCGCTCGGAATCCGGCAGCCCGACCGCGGCGGCCCCCTCGGCCGAGCGCAACACGGCGGGAGTGCGCCAGTAGCCGGCAAGGCCACGGGCGTGGGCGCCGAGCAGGACGATGTAGGAGGCGACGGCGGTCGCGTGCAGGTCCTCCTCGTTCTGCACCGGGTCCTCGCCGAGTGCGCAGGAGACGACGACGAGGGTCGGGGCGCGGTCGAGCTTTGCAGCGCCGTCGGGGCCCGCGGCCTGCTTCAGCCGAGCCAGTGCCTGCGGCCCGACGACGCGAAAGCGCCAGGGCGCGGTCAGGTGATGGTTCGGCGCCCAGCGCGCCAGCTCGAGCAGCTCGAGCAGCTCGTCGCGCGCCAGCGGCTGTGGTCCGAAGGCCTTGTGCGTGCGGCGCGTCCTGATCGCGGTCTCGACGTCCACGCCTGCAACATAGCCCCCGCTACCAATCGAAGCGACGGCCGAGCAGCCAGGGCAGGGCGATGGCGAGCGCGGTGCAGGCGAGACCGACGCCGATCGGAATCAGCGGAGACGAGCCGCCGCCCGAAGCGGGCTCGGTGAAGGCGGCGGTGGTCCCCCGGGCGTTGCCCTCTGTTGCGGGCGGCTTGACAGACCCCGCCCCGCCTGGGCTCGGCTGCGCGGCTTTCGGCAGCGGGATGCCGGGACCGGTGCCGCCGTTGGCCCCGGTGCCGGCACTGGGTGGGACGGACGATCCCGGCGGCAGATTGAGCCCGCCGAGCGCCGGGCTGCCGCCGCTGCCATCCGAGGTTCCCTGGTCCTTGCTTTCAGCAGGTTCTTTCTTCTCGCGCGGCGGCGGCGAGATCGGCAGCGACTTGTGCGCCGCACCGACCATCGCCTCGCTCGTCACCCAGATCGGTGTCTGGTTGCTCGACTCCGAGTAGCGGTAGTGCCCGTTGTCGCCCTGGCGGGCGGCGAGGTAGTCGAGCGCCGTGTCGCCGCTGACGGGAATCCGCGTTGGGTCGCCCCCCACCGCGACCATCCCCTGCACGGCCCAGCCAGTCGACTGAGAGTTGATCGCCCCGCCGGAGGAGCCGGTCGAAAAGCCTCCGTTGGAGTGCTGATGGCGGCGCAGGTAGGAAAGCCCCTCTTCGGCTGCCTTCGTTTCCGGGATCGCCTGCATGACCGCGGCGGTCACGTCGGCGTTGCTCGGGGTCGTCGCGGTGTCGCCCCAGCCGCCGTCGTCGTTCTGGACTTTGGCGAGCCATGAGATCGTCTTGTCGAGACCGCCGGTGGCTTCCGCAGTGCGCAGGGCGACGACGCTGTATGCGGTCGTCCCCGGCCAGCCCTGGAAGGAGCCGTTCTCGGCCCGGCGGTCGAGCAGGGCGGCCACCAGATTCTGGTGCCCGAAGGAGCGCGGGTCGGCGCCCGCCGCCTCCAGGGCGACGATGGTGCGCGCCAGGTCGCCGCTGCTGCTCACCTCGTCGAGGTGGGAGCGCAGGTAGTCGATCGGCGTGTGCCCTTTGTGGGCGACGTCGAAGGGGTTGCGCCCGGCGGCCGCCAGGCCGAGCATTGCCCAGCCCGTGACCGAGGCGCTCGACGGATCGCCGGGCGAGGCGCCGAAACCGCCGTCGGAGTTCTGTTCGGAGGCCAGCCAGCTGGCGGCGCTGTCGACGCCCTCCGCCTTCGCCGACGACGGCAGAACGGCGGCCGGAAGCAGCAGGACGGCAAGCAGCGAAGCAGCAAGGGCGGGGGTGCGCCACTGGAACCGCTGGCGGAAGCGGACCAGCATCCGCACCAGCGCCGGGCCGGCGATCAGGGCGAAGGCGACGTTGCCGATGGCGTGGGCGGCGTCGAAGGGGATTGCCCGCACCTCGAGGGTGAGGAAGCGCTGCCACGAGAGATCTCCGCCGTAGGTTGCCATGAGCGAGAAGTTCAAGAGCAAACCGTAGGCGATTCCGGCAAATCCGCACAGGGCCGCGAGGGTGAAGCGACTGGCGTTGCGCGTACTGAGCGCGAGCAGCGACCCCAGCACGCCGCAGAGCCCCCAGCCCGTCATCTGCCATGGCGTCCAGGGTCCCTGGCCAAACCAGAAGTTGGAGACGAGCCCGGTGAGGGCGCCAACCGCGAAGCCCGGCGCCGGCCCCAGCGCGTAGCCGGCGAAGACGACGATGTCGGTCGTCGGCTTGACGTTGGGGAAGGCGGCAAAGGCGATGCGGCCGGCGATCGCCATCGCCGCCAGTGCGGCGACCAGGGCCACGACCTGCGACGGGGGCCGCGAGCGCTCGTACCAGGCGAAGCCGCCGAGCAGGACGGCGCCGAGGATGAGGAAGCTGGCGAGTTGCCAGGACATCAGCGCCCACCTTCGCCCAGGATGGCGGCGCCCTGCTCGGGGGTGACGACGCCGGGGAGATCGAGTACGCGGGCGACCTCGGTGGCGAAGTACCAGCCCCCGGAGAGGATCTCGGCCGCGGGGCCGTCGGCGATCACGACACCCTCGCCGAGGAGAACGACCCGCTCGGCGAAGGCGGCGGCGAACTCGACGTCGTGGGTGGCGACGAGCACGGCCGCGCCGCGAGAGCTCAGTTGCTCGATCAGCTCGACCAGCTCGTCCTTGCGAGCGCGGTCCATGCCGCGGGTCGGCTCGTCGAGAGCGACTGTGCCGGGAAGCTCGTCCCCCTCCATCCGCCCGGCGAGCGCGATCGCCAACGCCAGACGCTGCCGCTCGCCGCCGGAGAGGTCACGGGGATCGGCGTCGAACGCGTGCTCGAGCCCGACGACCCGCAGCGCCGCCATGCCGGCCTCGCCCGGCAGCTCGTCCCCGACCCGCTCGCGGACGAGGTAATCGCCCGGATTCTGGGTCAGCAGGGCGATACCGGCGGGCGCCCCGACCTTGCCACGGACCGGTTCGATCAGCCCGGCAGCGGTCTTCAGCAGGGTGCTCTTGCCGGCGCCGTTGCGGCCCATCAGGGCGACTCGTTCGCCGCGGCGGATTTCCAAGTCGACCCCGCGCAGCACGTCCCGTGGGCCCTCTCCCGCATCCAACTCGACCCAGAGGGCCTTGGTGGTGAGAGCGGGCTCGGTGGGATGGGAGTCGATCGCCCTCCTACTTGCAGGGTGAGGAGAACGATCGACTCCCATCCCGCGCAGCGTTTGTCGGGCGTCGCGAACCCCTACCGGGAGCGGTTCGATGCCGGCAAGGGAAAAGAGCCGCGCCGCCGGAGTCTCCAGGGCAACGTCCGCTTCCTGAGCCCACGCCAGGAAGTCGCGGGGGCGGCCGTCGAAAGCAAGGGCGCCCGTGTCCAGCGCGACGACGCGGTCGGCGGCAGCGAGGCAACGCTCCAGACGGTGCTCAGCGAGCAGGATCGTCACCCCCCACTCCTCATTGAGGCGACGAAGTAGCCAGATCAGCTCGTCGCCCGCCACAGGGTCAAGCTGCGAGGTGGGCTCATCGAGCAGAACGAGCTTCGGGCGGGTGACGAGTGCGGCGGCGAGCGCGACACGCTGCAACTCACCGCCGGAGAGGGTGTCGACGGCACGACCCAGCAGGTGCGGGATCGCGAGGGCGAGGGCGACCTCCTCGACCGCCAGGGCACGCGCGTCGGGAGGATCGCCGCGCATCTCCAGCGGCAGCTCGATCTCGGCGGCAACCGTCGTCGAGACGACCTGGGTCTCGGGGTCCTGGGCGACGTAGCCGACGGCGGCGGCGAGCTCGCTCGGCCCGGAGGCGAGGGCGTCGATCCCGGCGACCTCGACGCGCCCCTCGATCTCGCCGCCGTGGAAGTGGGGGACGAGGCCGCAGGCGGCGCGCAGCAGGGTCGACTTGCCGCAGGCGGAGCGGCCGGCGAGGAGGACGAGCTCACCGATGGCCAGCTCGAGCGAGACGTCGCGCAGGGCCGGGGCGCCCGCGTCGGGATAGGCGTAGGTGAGCGACTCGATCGCGAGCGCGGGCGCCACCCGGGCCTCCGTCTCGATCTGCATCAAGTTCTCGTCCTTATAGATGGAGAACTTGATGCAGATCGGGTTGGACGGGTTCTGGGGGCGAGGCCGCTGAAGACGAGCAAGACCGAGAGGGCGACGGTCGCAGGGCCGGTGCCAACTTCCACCGCCGGGTATTCGGCGAAGGCGTCCGCGCCGGCGAGCTTGCCGACCACCGCAGCGATCAAGACGAGAGCCCCGACCGCGTAGAAGCGCCGGTCGTAACGCGACCGGCTGGCGCGTGCCGGACCAAGCGGGGCAAGGACGCAGGAAGCCCGGTGAGGGGAGCGCACTTTTCCGTGCGTGACCCGATCCGGGCGACCGAGGACACCGCCCCGCGCCGTGTCCGGCGCCGCCAGGGAATAGCCCCTTAGCTCGAGGGTCGCGGCGACGTCGACCGCCCGGTCCAGGGAGCCGGCGAGCAGGCGGCGAGCCAGCGGGGCGCGGCCGACCGGGGCCGCAGCGGGGCCACGCAGGCGGGCGGCGTCGCGCAGGCGGGCCGCGTCGGCGGCGGCGACGGGCACGAGTCGCGAGACCAGCGTCGCGGTCAACGCCGAGCGGCGGGCCAGCGGCCGCAGCGCCCGCAGCACGCGATCGGGATCGACGCAGGCCGAGTAGACGGCGAAGGCGAGCATCACGACCGCGGCGCGCAGCCCGATCACCGCGCCCGCGGCGAGCGCCTCGGCGGTGATCACGTCGCTGAGCAGGGGCAGGTGCCCGATGCGCACCAGCACCGTCTCGCCCCTGTCGACGACGAGCGCGTTGACGGCAACGATCAGCAGCGCCAGCGTCAACCCCATCCAGAGCGCCGCCCGCACCGCCCGCCAGGCGCCGGCGAGGCGACCGGCAAGCACCAGCCCCCCGCCGGTGGCGAGCAGCACCAGCGGATTCGAGTAGAGGAAGGCGACGACCGTCAGCGAGCCGAGGTATGCGACGGCGGCAGCAGGCGACGCCGACTGCAGCGATCCAAATTTGGGCGTGTAGGCGAAGGGCGATCTCATCGCAGAGGCAGCACCGTCTCCTTCCCGCCTTCGATTGCCACCGCATAGTGGTCGCGCAGGCTGGACACGTCGAGCAGGCCCGCGGCTGCTTCGACGCCCTCCCGGTCCGTACCGGTGACGAGCCATGTCGGCGGCTGGTCTTCGCGGCGCGTGGCGGCCACGAGACCGGCCCGGAGCCCGAAGTGTCGTGCCACGTCTCCGTGTTCGTCGAGCCCCAGCATCGCCCGCCCGGCGGCGGTGAATTCAGCGAAGACGCCGCTGACCTCGACGCCCTTTTCGAGCAGCCCGGCGTCGCGATCGGAACGAATCCGCGTCCACGGCCCGACCAGGACGCGAATCGCGTCCCCGGTCCGTTCTCCCACCAGCCGGGCGCCCACGCTCCGCAGGCGCCCGCGGACGCGGCCGCAGGCCTCCCCTCCCCCGCGACAGACGACGACAGTCGGGTGCCGGGCGCCTTCGTAGCCGTCGACGAACGGCTGCGGCCAGGACCCCACCGCCGCCGCCACCCGCTCGCCGACCGACCAGTCGCGGTAGTCCCACCAGATCGCCTCGCCTCCGTGCAGCGGATAGTCGGCGGCGCCCACCGGCGACCAGAGGCCGTTGACGTAGAAGAACCAGTCCTCACCGCCACCCCCGCTTCCCTCGAGGCCGTCGATCGACTGTACGAAGCCGCCGCCGTAGCGCGTCGAGATCTGGGCGTTGCGTTCGAGCACGCGCATGACGCTGTCGGATTCGGTCACGTCGCTCACGCTGCGGGTCAGGAGCGGCGTCCTGCCGTAGTCGCGGGTGATCGTCAACCGCACGTCCTCCTGCCCCGCGCCGGGGCCGAGGCCGCAGCCGGTGGTCGCGATCGCGACTCCGATGAGCGCGATCGAGACCACCGGGCCGAGACCCCTCATGGCATCAGCCTCGCAATTGGGCCGCAGCGGCGCCTAGGGACACCGCGATGCTCCGCCGCTGAGGACGCAGACCGCCACGAAGCCGGACGGAATGTCCTTGCCGTCCTTCGCCTGCAGTCTCTCCGGCCTGCTCAGCGTCACCGTCGCGATGCCATCGGAACCGGTCGGCCCGCTGGCCCCCTTCACCGTCACGCCGGCGGCTGGCTTGCGCTTGCCGGAGTCGTCGTAGGCGAAGACCTTCACCTCGAACGCCCGACCGGCCTTAACCCTGTGCGGCGCGTTCAGCACCAACTCTTCCGGATATGGGTAGGGCGCCAAGGCCCAGAGCACTTCGTCGCCACCCTGAACCGTGACCTGCTCGCCCCCGCGCTGTGGGTCCTTGTGATTGACCTTCAAATACCACGAGCGCGTTGCGGTCGCCCGCGATCTGCCCACACCGCAGAGGCCGAGGCCGAATTCCGCGCGGAAGTGGTCGGTGATCAACAAGGGCCGCAGCGCCTGGACGGTCTTCGACGCCTTGGCGAGCACACCGAGCGCGGTGTTGCCCTTCACTTTCACCGACTGGCCGCTGCCGCCGGTGCCGGCGCCCAGGCAGTTCGCCTTCGGACTGGTGGCCAGCGAGGTCGCCGACGTGCTCACAGCGCGTTCGGCGAGCACCTTGCCGTGGGCGCCGACTACACGCAGGGACACCACAGGTCCCTTCGCGGTTGCCACCGCGGTCGAGAGCATGAACAGGACGGAGAGCGCACATGCGAGCGCAAACCGGAATGAAACGAGTCTTGGCATTGGAGCCACCCTTTCCTCGAGGGTCGTCATGGCTGGCCGGGGACAGGTCTCCTGGCTTCCGGGGTTGGCTCGCCGCACCTTCCCGGGGAATCGGTGTCCTCCCCAGTGGCTGGCGCAAGCGCCTGCGACGTGCTCGACCCGGTCACAGTGGCGGGACCGCGCCGGCTTCTCACCGGACTTCCCTTGACCACCGGCCCTATTTACGCGAGCGAGTCTATCCGTCGACCTCCCGGCAGGGATGTCGCCCACACCGGTTGTCTAATGCGGGCATTAACTCTAGAATTATTAACCGTTCAGAAATCGACATTCCGCTTCGCGCCGTCAGCGTAAGGGGCGGAATCGCCGGCCGAGCCCCGGGAGCGCGCTCGCTCCCGGGGCTCGACATTCCCGCTGAGGCCCTCTGAACGTTTGTCCAAACGCCCTTGGCCCTCCTGCGAGCCGTGTCTAGGCTCGCGCCCCGAGAAGCAGTCCGAACCAAGGGGGAGAGATGTCAAGACAGGGGATGCGACTTCCGTCGCCGGCGCTTGCAATCGCTTTGCTGGCGCTGTTCGTGGCACTCAGCGGCACGGTCTACGCCGCCGGGCACCGGGCGAAGGTCGACGGCCGGGCGATCCGGGTCAAGTCGCTGCCCGGCAACCGCCTGAAGCCGGGGTCCGTCGCCGCCAACCGCCTCTCCCCCGCAGCGCTCGAGATGCTGCGCGCGGCTCAGGCGAGCGGGCCGGTCACCGGCGCCGAAATCGACGAGCTCAGCCTCGGCCAGGTGCCGGAGGCGGCGCATGCCGAAAGCGCCGACAGCGCCCTGACCGCGATCGAAGCGGAAACCGCGCTCAGCGCCCTCGAGGCGATCGAAGCGAGCAAGCTCGACGGCCACGAAGCCGGCTGCCTGCCCGACACGGAAGCGTTCGCGGGCGCCTGTTGGCAGGCCTCGGCGAGCGAAACGGCGCTCAGCGCACCGGCCGCCGCCTCCTCCTGCGCGGCACAGGGTGGGACGCTGCCCGAGGCGCTGCAGCTCGCTGCCTTCGCCCAGCAGCCGGGGATTACCCTCGACAAAGGCAACGAGTGGTCGAGTGACATCCCAGTTGTGTCATCTCCTGGTCTTTACGGTGTCGTAACCGTTTCTGCGTCTGGCGAAGTCTCCTTCACCGCTTCAACCAACACACGCAAGTTCCGCTGCGTCATCCCCCTGCTCAGGTGATCGAAGCGCGAACGAGCCGGCTCAGGTTTCGACCAGGCCGTGCTCGAGCGCGTAGCGGACCAGCTCGGCCCTGGTCGAGAGCCCCAGCTTCTGCTGGATGTGGGCGCGGTGGCTCTCGACCGTGCGGATGCTGATGTAGAGCTGCTCGGCCACCTCGGCATTGGTGTGCCCGAGCGCGATCAGCCGCAGCACGTCGCGCTCGCGCTCGCTCAACTCGTCGCCGTTGTGGCTGCCCGAGCTCGCCGCCAGCCGCGCGCCGAGCGCCGGCTGCAGGTAGGTGTCGCCGGCGGCGGCGCTGCGCACCGCCTGCACCAGCTCGGAGTCGGCCGCCTCCTTGAGCACGTAGCCGCGCACCCCAGCCTGCAGCGCGCGCCGCGCGAAGGCCGGCTCGTTCTGCATGGTGAGGACCACGATCTCGGTGTCCGGCGAAGCCTCCTGGATGTCGGGGATCGCCTCGAGGCTCGGGCGTCCCGGCATGTTGAGGTCGAGGATCAGCACCGCCGGCTTGTGGCCACGCACGTAGCGGACCGCCGCGTCGGCGTCGCCGGCCTCGGCGACGACCTCGAAGCCCGGCTCGGCGTCGAGCAGCAGGCGCAGCGCATTGCGCATCACCGTGTGGTCGTCGGCGAGGACGATCGTCGTCATCCGCATCATCTAAGCGCCGCGCCGCCCGGCGGGCATCGGTGTTTTCCCGCATCGTCCGCTTGCTCGACTGAATTTGAGCGCCCAATCCACCCCCGATAGCATCGCTGTGTGCCCACCATGAGGGAAGAGCCGCATGGCGCAGAGGTATGACAGCGAAGCGCTCGACGAGCGGCGCCTGCGCGAGCTGATCGAGGTCGGCCGCAGCCTCGTCGCCGAGCTCGACCCGGAGATCATCTTCCGTCGCCTGCTCGAGGTCGCCTGCGAGCTGACCGGCGCCCGCTACGCCGCGCTCGGCGTCCTCGACCAAGATCGTCACGAACTCGAGCGCTTCATCACCCACGGGATCGGCGAGGAGGAACGGCAGGAGATCGGCAGCCTGCCACGGGGGCGCGGCGTGCTCGGCCTGCTGATCGAGCGACCGCACGCCCTGCGCCTCGCCGACGTCGGCCGGCATCCCCGCTCCTACGGTTTCCCACCCGGGCACCCGCCGATGACCACCTTTCTCGGCGTGCCGGTGATGATCCGCGGCCACGCCTGGGGCAACCTCTACCTGACCGAGAAGAACGCCGGCGAGTTCGGCGATGCCGACGAGCAGGCGGCGCTGATCCTCGCTGAGTGGGCGGCGATCGCGGTCGAGAACGCGCGCCTCTACCACAGCCTCGAGAGCCAGCGCGACGAGATGGGCCGGGCCGTCCACCGACTGGAAGCGACGACCGAGATCGCTCGCGCGGTGGGTGGCGAGACCGACCTCGACCGCATCCTGGAAACCGTCGTCAAGCGCGGCCGCGCCCTGCTCGAAGCGCGCTCGCTGCTGATCCTGCTTCGCGACGGCGAGGACCTCGTCCCCGCCTCGATCGCCGGCGAGCATGCCGGCATCTTCGCCGACGTCCGCATCCCGATCGCCGGTTCGATCCCCGGCCAGGTGCTGGAGGCGCGGGCACCGCGACGCGTCCAGGACCTCGACCCGAGCCTGCTCGCCCGCCCCGGCAGTCCCGAGACCGGCGTCACGGCACTGCTGGCGCCGCTCGTCTACCGCGGGCAGTCGCTCGGCGTCCTCGTCGCCCTCGACCCGCTCAGCCACGGCGGCGGCTTCGATGACGACGACGAGCAGGTGCTGGTCTCCTTCGCGGCCAGCGCCGCGACGGCGGTCGCGATGGCGCAATCGGTCGCCCAGGGCCGCACGCGGGACCGCATCGCCGCAACCGAGCGCGAGCGGGCGCGCTGGGCGCGCGAGCTGCACGACGAGTCCCTGCAGAGCCTCGCCGGCTTGCGCGTACTGCTCTCCGCTGCCCGGCGCAGCGACAGCGAGGAGAGCGAGCGGCTGCTCGCCCAGGGGATCGAACAGGTCGACGAGGCGATCGCCGAGATGCGCCGCCTGATCGCCGACCTGCGCCCGACGACGCTGGACGAACTCGGGCTCGGCGCCGCGCTCGAGGCGCTCGCCGAACGGGCCGCGACGGGCGACCTCGCGGTGGAGATGAACATCGACCTCGAGGCCCATGGCGGCGGTGAGCGCCTCGTCAGCGAGATCGAGGACACCGTATTCCGCCTCGTCCAGGAGGCGCTCAACAACGTCTCCCACCACGCCGGCGCCGGCAGCGCGCGGGTCGACGTGACCGACTCCGGAGAGACGCTGCGGGTGCGGATCTCCGACCGCGGCTGCGGTTTCGACCCGGGCTCGCGCAGCGAGGGCTTCGGCCTCGTCGGCATGCGCGAACGCGTCGCCCTCGCCGGCGGCCGGCTGGAGCTGCGCAGCGAGCCCGGCGTCGGGACCACGGTCGAGGCGACGATACCCACCCGGCTGCGCGGCGCGGCCGCAGCCTGAACCGGCGCAGGTCAAGGACGCAGGGAGCGTGGCGTGCTCTGCACGCGAGCGACCGAGGACGCCGACATGCGCCGGTTCAGAGCATGGCCCGGTAAAAGCTGTATTCAGCCCTGTCCGGCCGCAGGTTGGAGGCGAGCGCCAGGTGGTGGCGGGCGCGCTCGGTCTCGCCGGTCTTGGCCAGCGCCCGGCCGAGGCAGAAGTGGGCGTAGTCGTCGACCTGGTGGCGCTCGACCACGGCGGTGAACTCGACAGCGGCAGCGGCGAAGCGGCCGGAGCGGAAGTAGGCGCGGCCGAGCGCCTCACGGATCGAGGTCTTCTCCGGCGCCCGCCTCGCCGCCTCCTCGAGCGGCGCCGCCGCCTCCTCGAAGTCCTCCTCCTCGAGCAGCTCGATCCCCCGCCTATAGAGGGTCAGGGTCGAGTCGCCGTCGATCTCGCGGGGCATCGGTCAAGTGTAGGAGGCAGACCGGGCTGGCTTGACCTGTCTCGGCGTCTCCGGGTAGGCTCGCGCACCGAGTTGGGGGGACGGGGATGAAACTCGTGATCGGCATCGTGCGCCCGGAGAAGGCGAACGACGTGCTGGAGGCGCTCTTCCGCGCCGAGGTGCGCGGCATCTCGATGAGCCGGGTGCAGGGGCACGGCGGCGAGCTCGAGCGGGTCGAGACCTATCGCGGCACGACCGTGCAGATGGGCCTCTCCGAGAAGGTGCGGTTCGAGATCGCCGTCTCCGACGAGTTCGTCCAGCCGACCGTCGACGCCCTCTGCGAGGGGGCGCGGACCGGCGAAGTCGGCGACGGCAAGATCTTCGTCGTGCCGCTCGAGCAGGCGGTGCGCATCCGCACCGGCGAGACCGACCACGGCGCCGTGACGCCGGTGGACGGGTGAGCGCGATGGCCACGGTCGCTGCGGTCGCCGGCGTCGACACGGGCGACACCGCCTGGATGCTGGCGGCGACGGCGCTGGTCCTGATGATGACCCCGGCCCTCGGCCTCTTCTACGCCGGCCTGGTGCGCTCGAAGAACACCCTCAACACCTTCATGATGTGCATCGCCGCGATCGCGGTCGCGATGGTCACCTGGGCGCTGGTCGGCTACTCGCTCGCCTTCGACGGCACCGGCGACCTGATCGGCGGCCTCGGCTACGCCGGCCTGCATGGCGTCGACTTCGCGCCACGCGAAGGGACGACCATCCCCCAACTCGTCTTCATGGCCTTCCAGGCGACCTTCTGCATCATCACCGTCGCCCTCGTCTCCGGAGCGGTGGTCGAGCGGATGCGCTTCGGCGCCTTCCTCGTCTTCGCCGCGCTCTGGTCGGTGCTGGTCTACGCGGTGCTCGCCCACTGGGCCTTCGGCGGCGGCTGGCTGGCGGAGGGCGGCACGCTCGACTTCGCCGGTGGCGTCCCGGTCGAGATGGCCTCCGGCTTCTCCGCCCTGGCCGCGGCGCTCGTCGTCGGCACGCGCAAGGACTACGGCCGCCAGGCGCTGCTGCCCCACAACGCGGTCTACGTTCTGCTCGGCGCCGGCCTGCTCTGGTTCGGATGGTTCGGCTTCAACGGCGGCAGCGGCTTCTCGACCGGCAACAACAGCGTGCTCGCCTTCACCAACACGCTGCTGACGCCGGCCTGCGCGCTGATCACCTGGTTCGTCCTCGACCTGATCCGCGGCCGCAAGGTGACGGCGATCGGCGCCGCGACGGCGATCATCGTCGGCTGCGTGCTGATCACGCCGGCCGGCGGCTACGTCAGCCCCGGCTGGGCGATGGCGCTCGGCTTCCTCGGCGCTCTCCCCTGCTACGCGATGATCGTCTGGCGGCCGCGCACCCGCGTCGACGAGACGCTCGACGTGCTCGCCGCCCACGGCATCGCCGGCTTCACCGGCATCCTCTTCATCGGCTTCGTCGCCCAGGTCGGCTGGAACGGGGTCTCCGACGGCCTCTTCTACGGCAACGCGGCGCAGCTCGGGGACCAGGCGCTGGCGGCACTCGCCGGGCCCGTCTACGCCTTCGGCATGACCTTCGCCCTGCTGAAGCTGATCGGCCTGGTCATGCCGCTGCGCGCCAGCGAACGCGAGGAGGCGGTCGGTATGGACGTCACCTACCACGGCGAGGAGGCCTACGTCACCGGCGAGGGCGCGATCCTCGTCGTCCCCGAGGACGGCGGCTCGATCCCCGTGCCGGTCGCCGACCCCGGCTAGCGAACTGCATCAATTCCCGATCCACCAGGGTGGAAATTTGATGCAGTTCGGGCTGGTCAGGTGGGTTCGACGTCGCCGCGGCGGTCGAAGGACCCGGTCGCCAGACCCGCCGGCCACATCGCCAGCGTCGCCAGCGGGCCGGCGACGAGCAGGGCGCTCGCCACGTAGGCGCCCGCCTGCAGCGTGTATTCGTCGTTCAATCCGGCGAGGTGCGTGAGCAGGGCGACGAGACCCGCGACCCAGAGCGCCAGCGCAGCGACGAGGCGGGTGCGGTAGCGGTTCACGTAGGCGACGCGAGGCTCTCGGCGGCGGACGAGCGGCAGCGCGGCGAGGATCAGCACCGGGCCGAAGAGGTAGCCGAGCTCGGGCTTGGAGAGCCCGTGCGGGCTGTCGGCGAGGTCGAACAGCGCCGATGGATCGCCCCAGGTGAAGATCGAGCCGAGGACGCCGATCGTCAGCCCCGCGGCGCAGATCTGGGCCGTAAGGCTTGCCCAGTAGACCCGCGGAGTGACGAGGTAGACCTCGGCGATGTGCGCCTGCGGCGTCTCCGGCTTCGGCTCCGCCCCTGCCTCCATCAGGCAGCGGCCTCACCCGCCGCAGCGGCAACCGCCTCGCCGTGGCGGATCAGGTCGGCAGCGCGCTCGGCGATCGCGATCGTCGGCGCGTTGGTGTTGCCGCGCGGCACGGCCGGCATCACCGAGGCGTCGACGACGCGCAGTGCCTCGAGGCCCTCGACGCGCAGCTCGGGGTCGACCACGGAGCCGATCGCGCAGGTGCCGACCGGGTGGTAGATCTCGAACGTCGTCGCGGCGACGTGGGCACGCAGCGCCTCGTCTGAATCGCCGGCGGGCAGGGTATAGGGGTCGGCCGCGTAGGGCGCGAAGGAGGGCTGGGCGCAGATCTCCTGGGCGAGCCGGAAGGCATCGACCATCCGCTCCATGTCGTCCTCCTCTGCGTAGAAGGCGTTGCGCACGACCGGCTGCGCGGTGGGGTCGCTGGAGGCGAGCCGCACCGAGCCGCGACTGCGGGGGGTCAGCAGGCAGGGCGAGACCCAGACGCCGTGCCCCTCGGGGTCGCCCATCCCCTCTTCGACGATGTGAATCGGGGCGACGTGGAACTGCACGTCGGGCGCCTCGGCGCCCGAGCCGACGCGGGCGAAGCCACCGGCCTCGGCCAGGTTGGAGGCGAAGGGCCCGGTCTGCGTCGCCTCAAACTCGGCCAGTGCCTCGGGCTCCAGTGCGGCCAGCAGGCTGGCCGGCTCCGGCGTCGTCCAGACCCCGAAGGTCGCCGGATGGTCGCTGAGGTTCTCGCCCACCGCAGGCTGGTCGAGCAGCACCTCGACCTCGCGCATCGTCAGGTGCTCGGCCGGGCCGACGCCGGAGAGCATCAGCAACTGCGGCGAGTTGTAGGCGCCACCACAGAGGATCGTCTCGCGCTCGGCGCGCAGCTCCTGCGCCTCGCCCAGCCGGCTCGCCTCGACGCCGACCGCGCGCCCGCCCTCGAAGAGCACGCGGTGGACGTGCATGTATGGCATCACGGTCAGGTTGGGCCGCTCCATCGCCGGGTGCAGGTAGGCGACGGAGGCGCTGGCGCGCATGCCGCCGCGCTGGGTCAGCTGGTACATGCCGACGCCGTCCTGCTCGGCGCCGTTGAAGTCCTCGTTGCGGGCCAGACCCGCCTCCACCCCGGCCTCGACGAAGGCGGGCGTGATCGCGTTGCCGGAGCGCTGGTCGGAGACCGGCAGCGGCCCGCCGGTCGCGTGCCACTCGGAGGCGCCGCGCTCGTTGTCCTCAGCCTTGAGGAAGTAGGGGAAGAGGTCGTCCCAACTCCAGCCGGGCACTCCCCACTCGTCGTAGTCGCGGCGATTGCCGCGGATGTAGACCATCGCGTTGACCGAGGAGGAGCCGCCCAGCACCTTGCCGCGCGGCAGTGAGATCCGCCTCCCGTTGCAGTTCGGCTCCGGCGCCGAGGAGTAGTTCCAGTCGACCTCGGTGCGGGCCAGTTTCAGGTAGCCAAGCGGGACGTGGATGTCCTGCTTGGTGTCCGGCGGGCCAGCCTCGAGCAGGAGGACGCTGGTGTCCGGGTCTTCGGAGAGCCGCGCCGCCAGCACACAGCCAGCCGATCCCGCCCCGACGATGACGTAGTCGTACATGGAGCGAGTCTATGCCGAGTTCTCCGCCGCGCAAGGCCCGAAATCGTTCAAGCGAACCGGCCAACGGGCCGATGGATCTCCGTTGGAGGCACCAGGGTGACATCCGTGCCGCCGCCCGGGGGTGGCGATGGGGCCGTTTCCGCGCAGAGATTGGAGCCGATCTCTCGGCGCCTGCTCCAGCTCGCCGGCGGCCTCTCGGTCCTCCTCATTGCCATCGTCGCCTTCGCCTGGCTGCACGGCGGCGGCGAGGGCTCGCTGAACCCGATCGCAGCGGCGGCCGCGCACACGGAAGCTGCAAGCGGCGCGAGGATGGCGGTGCGCTACGTCTTCGCATATCCGAACCTGCCTAAATCGATCTCGGCGACGGGCGAAGGTGAATACAACGGCAGGACCGGCCGCAGCCAGCTATCGGTGAGCGTGCCGCTCCCCAATGGCGACATCGAGTTGGAAGCGGTCGGCGACTCCCGCACCGCCTATCTCCGCAGCGACGCCTTCAAGGACGGCCTGCCGCCCGGCGACGAGTGGATGAGAATCGAAACAGGGCTCGCCAACTCCGCCGAAACCTCAGCCGCCGGCAGCTCCGACCTCAAGGCACAGCTCGGCCAGTTGCGTGCGGTGAGCGGTGACGTCGAAACGCTCGGCGACGCCCGGGTCAGGGGGATTGAGGTGACGGGGTACCGCTCCTCGTTCGACCTCGCCGACTACGCGTCCTACCTGCGCGAGCAGGGGTCGGGGGTTGCCGCGCAACAGTACGAACACCTCGCGGAGACGATGCCGACGACGAACGAGGTGGAAGCCTGGGTCGACGCCGACGACTTCGTCCGGCAAGTCCGGATCAGGACCTCCTACTTGAAGCCCAAAAAGCTCCAGCCGCGAGTCATGGACATGACGATCGACTACTTCGACTTCGGCGTCACACCCGAGGTGCAACTGCCGGACCCGAGCACCGTCTTCGACGCGACCCCACTCGTCCGCGCCGAACTGGGCCTCCTCGACGGGTCAAGCGAGATGCCCGCACGCCCCACCTCGCACCCCCTCTCCAGCCCTGCCTTCCACAGCCGGGCGTTGAAGATCTGCGCAGACGCGAAAGGCCAGCTCACCCGTGTGAAAGGCTGGCAAAGGCGCCTGACGGACAGGTTGAAGGCAACCGTGCGGCGCGACGGACTGAAATCACGATCGACCCTGGCGGCATTTCGGGCCGCCGCGTTCGGCATCTACGAGCCCGCACTCCGTACGGCGCGTCGCGCCTTGCGACGCCTCGGCCGGCTCGCGCCACCGCCCACGCAAGCGTCCCGGTACCGACGACTTCTGCGGCTCTCCTCTCGCTCTTTGGAAATCGACCTAGCGGAGACCCGGGCGGTCGAGGTCGGCCGGTACAGCCTCGCCGACCAACTCTCCAAGGACCTCAAGCGCGTGGAAGCGCAGAGCAAGCGACTCGCCAAGCAGATCGGGCTGAAAACCTGCGAAGACGGCGAAGCGACCACCTCGCCCTAACCGGACACGACGCGGAAGCGCCAGGTGGCGGGGGTGCGATCGGTCGCGCCGCCGGGGGCGCGCGCCTTGACGCGGAAGACGTGGCGGCCGCTGTCAAGACCCCGGAGGACCAGCGGCGAACGGCAGCGCCGGAAGCGGCGCCGGTCGAGCTTGCATAGGAAGGTCGACCCCGGCTCGCTGGAGACGAAGCGGAAACCCGCGCGGTGGCCCTTCACGACCCGGCCCGGCGTGTGGCGAAACCGGGTCTGCGGGCGGTCGGACGAATCGCCTCCCGTCCCCTGCCCCCCACTCGAGACGCAGCCTTTCTCGCTCGGCGGAACCGAGTTCGGCCGGGGAGCCGGGGCGGCGTCGGCGAAGTCGGTGGCACTGTCGTCGCTGTCGTCGCTCGCCTGCAGCAGCGTCGGGCAGTTGGGGGCGATCGTGCGCCGCAGGGCCATCCCATCGGGAATGCCGAGCGGGTCGGCAGGTGAGCCGGACGGGGACGCGGTGGTGCCGGTGAACGCGCCCCAGGAGACGCAGTCGATCGTCGCCGCCCAGCAGGCGGCGCCCCCGCCGGATGTGAGCGAGAGCCCTGCGTCGACGAGGTCAGGCGCGACGCCGAAGGCGGCCTGCACGCCGCTGTCGCCGACCAGGATCGTCTCCTGGTTGGCCGCGTTCGCCACGTTCGCGGTGAACGTGAAGGTGCCGGCGAGCGAACCTTTGGCGTCGTAGGTCGTCAGCGCGTGGCCTTCGACGAGGTCCTGGCCGGAGGAGTACATCTGCAGCTCGACGTAGCCGGAGTCGGGGCTTGCTGCCGAGCCCGGGTAGACCTCGCGGATCTTGATCAGGTGGAAGGTCGCGCATGCCGGCGTGGCGAAGACGGCGGCTGCGAGCAGGGCCGCGCCCGCGAAGAGGAGGATTCGGTGGCGGCGCATCGGGCCAGAGTACGGTTTGGCCGTGCGGAAAGTTCAGTCCCGACTGAACCCCAGCCGATGTCCCCACGTAGTCCGGGCGATGCACCGGACCCCGCTCGTAACCGCATTCCACCCCTGGCCAGAGCGATGCCCGGAGCGCTGAGCGACGAGCAAGACGTGCGCGAGGCCTATGCCGCGCACGCCGGCGAGCTGTACGGGTTCGCGGTGCGTTCGCTCGGCGACTCGGGCCTCGCCGAAGAGGCCGTGCAGGAGACCTTCCTCAGGGCGTGGCGGGCGGGCGAGCGCTTCGACCCGCAGATCGGCTCGCTGCGCACCTGGCTGTTCGCGATCCTGCGCAACGTGGTGATCGACCTGAGCCGGGCGCGGGCGGCGCGGCCGCGGGTCGGCGAGGGTGGCATCGAGCCCTCCGTCGAGCCGATCGACGAGGCGCTGCTCGGCTGGCAGATGGAGGAGGCGATGCGCAGGATCGGCGAGCAGCACCGCCGCATCCTGGTCGAGACCTACTACCGCGGCCGCCCCTACGCCGAGGTCGCGGCCGAGCTCGGCATCCCCGAGGGGACGGTGAAGAGCCGCGTCTACTACGGGCTGCGGGCTCTGCGCGTGGCATTGGAGGAGATCGGCTATGACGGCTGAGCACGGTCGGGAGTGGCGGGAGTCGCTCGGCGCCTACGCACTCGGGCAGCTGCCCGAGGGGGAGCGTGCCGCGCTCGAGGCGCACCTGGAAGGGTGCGCCGACTGCCGCGAGGAGCTGCAGTCGCTGGCCGGGGTGGCGCGGCTGATGCCGCTCGCCGACCCGGAGCGGTTCGGGGCGGCTCCCGAGCCGCCGCCGCTACTGGGCGACCAGATCGCGGCGACGATCGGCGCCGAGCGCCGCGTCGCCCGACGCCGGCAGCGCCGGCGCTTCGGTCTTGCCTGGAGCGGCGCGGCGGCCGCGGTGGCGACGACAGCCGTGTTGGCGATCTTCGTCCTCGGCGACAGCGGTGGCGGCGGCAGCGAACCGCCGGCCCAGCGGGTCGCCTTCCGCTCGCTGCCAGCCGGAATGCAGATAAACGCCTCCCTCGAGCCGCGCTCCTTCGGCACCCAGATCGAGGTCTACGTCAGCGGCGTCCGCTCCGGCACCCTCTGCCGCGTCTTCCTCCGCGGCAGCCACGGCACCCGCCTCTCCGCCGGCTCCTTCCGCTACCGCTGGGACGGCGACACCCACGCCATGCTCAGCTCGGGCCTGGACCTCTCGAACACCCGTGCGATCGGAATCCGCGTCGGCGGACGCACCTTCGTCGCGCCGGTGAACGCGGGCCAAGACCGCCGAACGTAGCCGGTTTGCAGCCGAAAGCTGCTACCGTCGTTGTGTCGGGTCGGCCGAACCTCGCCGCCCGAGAGGTTCCGTTTCCTCCGTGCGCACCTGAGCGTCTAGGGGTCGCTGAATCTCCCTCTAACCGCTCAAAAGGAGCTCACATCAACACGTCTTTCGCCGATCTCGGCGTCTCCAAACCGGTGGTGCGCGCGCTCGCGCGCCGCGACATCACCGAGCCGTTCCCCGTTCAGAAGCTGGTCGTGCGCGACGCGCTCGCCGGCCACGACCTGCTGGTCCAGTCGCCGACCGGCTCGGGCAAGACCCTGGCCTTCGGCATCCCGATGATCGAGCGCCTGGAGCCGGCCGAGGGCCGTCTCTCCGCACTCGTCCTGGCGCCCACCCGCGAGCTGGCGAGCCAGATCGTCGACGAGCTCGACTCGATCGCCCGCTCTCGAGAGCTGCGAATCGCCGCCGTCTACGGTGGCGTCGGCTTCGGCCCACAGAGCAAGGCCGCGCGCCGTGCCGACGTCGTCGTCGCCACGCCCGGGCGCCTCGAGGATCTGATCGCCCGCGGCGTCGTCTCGCTGAAGCGGGTCCGCGTCCTCGTCCTCGACGAGGCCGACCGGATGCTCGACATGGGCTTCAAGCCTGCCGTCAGCCGGATCGTCGCCCAGACGCCGAGGGAGCGCCAGACGCTCTTCTTCTCGGCGACCCTGGAGGGCGCGACCGGCAAGCTCGCCGCCGCCTACACGCTCGAGCCGCGCCGCCACACCCAGGCGGCGCCCAAGCGCAGCAAGGCGGAGATCGAACACCGCTTCGTCCACGTCGAGTCGCCCAGTGCCAAGCTCGACCACCTGGCCGGGCACCTGCGCGCGCCGGACGGCGGCCGCACGCTGGTCTTCGTCCGCACCAAGCGCGGCGCCGACCGGCTGGTCAAGCGGCTGCGCAGCCGCCAGCTCGAGGCGGTCGCGATGCACGGCGACAAGAGCCAGGGACAGCGCGAACGGGCGCTGGCCCGCTTCGAGCGCGGCGAGGTCGAAGTGCTGGTCGCGACGGACGTGGCAGCGCGCGGGATCGACGTCCCCGACATCGCCCACGTCGTCAACTTCGACGTTCCCGGCGACCGCGACTCCTACGTGCATCGCGTCGGCCGCACCGGCCGCGCCGGACGGACCGGCGCCGGGACGAGCTTCGTGCTGGCCGACCAGGCGGCGGACATGGAACGCATCGCCCGCGACCTCGGTCTCTCGCGGGAGTTCGAGCAGAGCCGGCGGGAGGTGCCCGCATGAGCCCCGCGCCGGCGCTGGCCAAGAAGTGGACCTGCAACGGCTGCGGCGTCATGGTCAGCCATGTCGACGGCGCATCCGTTCCGCTCCCAGACGCCTGGGCCAGCTCGGCGGCGGGCCTGTTCTGCCTGAACTGCAGGCGCGAGCGCGCCGCCGAAGCCGCGCTCGGCTCGGCGCCCGACAGTCCGGTCGCCGCCCGAGCGAAACTCCGGCGCACGGCCCTGATCGAGTTCGAGGTCAGCCGCACGCCGGACCAGAGCGACGGGACGATCGCGCGAGCCTGCCGCACGTCGGTGACGGTCGTGGCCCAGGCACGTCGTCGGCTGCGGCTGCCGGATCCCTCGTGCAGCTAGGCATAGGACTTGCGGTCGCGGCAGCGCTGCTGACCAACCTCGCATCGCTGCTCAAGCACCGCGGCTGCCACCTGGCCGATCCGGTCTGCATCCGCAGCCCGCTGCGCAGCGCGCAGCGCCTCGCCACCTCCCCATGGTTCGCCGCCGGCTGGGGACTCGCGGCGGTGGCGTGGCTGGTTCACGTCGCCGCGCTCTCGATGGCGCCGATTTCGATCGTCCAGGCCGTGCTCGCCGGCGGCGCGGTCAGCCTCGCCCTGATGGCGCAGCGCCTCTTCGGCCACCCCGTCGAGCGGCGCCAGTGGCTTGCCCTCCTGCTTGGCGGGTCGGGCCTGGCGCTGCTCGTCGTCACGGTGCCGAGCTTCAGCGGCAGTCACTCCGCCTTCTCGGCCGGCGCGATGCTCGGCTTCGAGGGCGGGCTCGCCCTGCTCGCGGCGGGCCTCGTCATGGGTCACCGCTCCGAGCGCCTCGCCCGCCACGGCGGCGTCCTGCTGGCGGCGATCGCGGGGACGCTCTTCGCCCTCGCCGGCATCGCGGTCAAGGGCCTGCTCGGGACGGCTGGCGTCTCGATCGCCGTGCTCGCGCCCTGGGCCCTTCTCATCGTGCTCGCCGGGGGGCTGGCGCAGTACGCAGCGGCGGCGGCGCTCCAGCGCGCCGGCGCGGTCGAGGCGATCGGCCTGACCGGCTTGGTCGCCAACGCCGCGCAGATCCTCGGCGGGATCCTCGTCTTCGGCGACCCGCTCTCCACCCACCCGCTCGGCCTCGCCCTGCAGACCGCCGCCTTCACCATGGTCTGCGCCTCGGCTTTGCTGATCCCGGCCCGGCGAGGAGCTCCGCGGCGAGCGCTGCCGGCGATCATGCCGGCGCGGGCGTAGCCCCACATCGGCGTGGACGCGTCCCTATACACTCGGCGTGTGCGGGGGATGTGGGTAATGGTCGGCGCGCTGGCGGCGGCATTGATCTCGGTCGGTTGGGTCGAGAGCGCCGAGGCGGCTACGTTGAAGGCGGAGTACCGGTTCCAGGGCGATCTTGCGTCTGAGGTCGCAGGAGCGCCCGCGCTTGCGAATATCGGAGAAGGCAATCGCTTCGGGTTCGAGCGGATCAACGGGCTTGGCCTTCAGCCGGTCTTGCGCTTTCCGAGGGGCAACGGCCTGTCTCTGGCAACCACGGGCCTCGTCGATCCCACCAGCAATTCGGAGGTGATGGTCTTTCGCCTCGCCAAGACGCGCCACTATCGGCGGATTCTCGACCTCGCCGGCGGGGTCTCGGACTACGGGCTCTACAACCTCGACGGGCGAGTGGCGCTCTATCGCGGCGAAGGCGGCAGCAGCGACAGCCAGAACATCGTGCTGGGCAACGACTCATATGTCCAGGTCGCCCTCACCAACGCGGCTGGTCCGAACGGCTCAGAGCTGGCCACTGCTTACGTGAATGGCGTCGAAGTCGCCGCCGCGCCGATTCTCAAAGGGTTCGACCTCGGGTCCGGGGAACTGCGGTTCTTCCGTGACAACACGACCGGGGCATACACGGGCGAGGAGTCGAGTGGGGCCGTGTCCTGCGTCCTGGTTTACGACGGCACCCTGACCGCGGGAGAAGTGAGACAGGTCGCGAGCGACCCAGCGCTGTGTCCGGCGCCCAGGACCTCGGGGCGGGCGAAAGCGTCGGTGACGGGCAAGCCGAGGGCGACCAGGTCGAAGCGGCACTCGATCGTGGTCGATACCGGTCTGAAGGTGAGCTGCCCGATCGGCGTGACAGCCTGCACGGCAAGCGGCACCGTCGATACGGCTCCGGCACGCAGGCCGGGATCGGCGCCGAAGGGCAGGAGTTTGGGCGTGGTCAGGCTCTCGGTTGCCGCCGGCGAAAGCGAGGCGGTTGAGGTGCGATTGCGCGGGTCGGGAGCAAGGGCTCTGCGAAATGCGAGCACGCTGAGGGTCAGAGTCTCGGCGAAGATCAGGACGGCGAATGGGAGGACGGCCAGGGCGCAGCAGACGGGAAGGATCAAGGCCCCCCAGCCGCCCGCCTTCAGGCCCGGCACATACACCGGTACCACGAGCCAGGGCCTGCCGATCACCATCACCGTGCGTCAGACGACGGTCCGGTCGGTCTTCTTCCGCTGGCGCGGAAGATGCAGCGACGGGAAGACACACACGAATGCGCTCTACCTCGGAGCAGCGGCAGAGGTCCACCGCGGGCGCTTCTCCCTGAAGGGACGGCTCGACAGCGGGGGCTCGGCTCGGGTATCCGGCCGGATCAAGGGTGTCCGTGCCTCCGGCACGCTTTCCCGCACGGGCGCGAGCGGCTCCGGCGCCAAATGCACGGTGAAGGGGATCGGGTGGCACGCTCGCACCTCGCGCCCCCCCGAAATCGGCGCGGAATCCGGCTGACGATTCGCGCCGGGTTTTCGTCCGTCGCTGAATCGGATCAGGAAGCGGGCCCATCCAAGGAAGACGGCGACCTTTTAAGCCAACACACCGCAGCGTTGAGCGCAAACGTGGCGGCAAGAATCGCGTTGAACAACCTGTCGTGGCCCGACAGCACCGCAAAAGCCGCAAAGGTGAGGCTCATCAGCAGATAGGCCCAAATCATCCACCGCCTTTCACGTGGGGAAAGCGGCCTTCGCCATCGTTCACCCCCAGAAGACCCCAGCGTCGCGGTCTCCGGCTCCGAAGCCCCTCCAAACCGTGGCAGCCCGTTTCGCGTGGTCTCGGAGAGATTGCGCCGCAGCCCCAGCACGACGACTGCGATGCCGAGCGTAATCGCGACGACCCAGGCAATGAGATCGCTGCTCATCGGCGCAACATACCGCGGGCAAAAGGAATACCGCTACGGGGATTCGAACCCCGGTTTCCGGACTGAGAATCCGGCGTCCTAGTCCCCTAGACGATAGCGGCGAGGATGGGCGGCATTCTAGCGAGCAGGGGAGCTTGCTTCCGTTTCGGCCGTGTCCGGTCGCCAGGGTAGAGTTCGAACGTATGTTCGATTATCCCTCTCGCGACTCTCTGGCTCGACGCGGTAGATTGCAGGCGCAGGCGGCTGTGGCGAAACTGGTATACGCGCGAGCTTCAGGTGCTCGTGGGGGCAACCCCGTGGAGGTTCGAATCCTCTCAGCCGCACTTCGAGGTCGCGATGCATAGTCAGTCCATCGTCGGCGAGGCACTTAGGCTGCGGGATAAGGAGGGGCTTGGGGCTCGCCGGACAGCGGAGCGCCTCGGCCTGCCCGTCAGCACTGTGCGCGACTGGCATGCTGGCAAGCTGCCATGGCATTCGGCAGCGGCGCCGGGCGCACATAGCTCACCGGCGCTTTGCCCGGCATGCGGGCAAAGCGAGCACGAGCATGATCGACTGGGCGCCGCATACGCCTATCTCCTCGGCCTTTACCTTGGCGACGGCTCCATTTCGGCACATGCACGCGGCGTCCACCGCCTTCGCATCGCTCTCGACAGCAAATACCCAGGCATCGTGGCGGAAGCATCCGACGCAATGAGATCCGTCATGCCCAATTCCAAGGTCGACGCTCGCCCGACGAAATCGAACTGCCACGTCGTCTCGGCCTACTCGAAGGCCTGGCCATGCCTGTTTCCTCAACATGGCTCGGGCCCGAAGCACGGCCGCCCGATCTTCCTTGCAGAGTGGCAGCAGGAGATCGCGGAGACGTGGCCCGATCAGTTGATCAAGGGTCTGATCCAGTCGGACGGCTGTCGGTTCGTCAATGCCGGACGCAATGGATGGCGTCAGCCCCGTTACGCCTTCTCGAACGTTTCAACTGGCAACACGAGCATCTTCTGCTCGGCCTGCGACTGCCTCGGGCTGCGATGGAGCGCGTCGTTCCCCAGTCGCGAATCCGCGGCGGTGGCGATTTACGTCTCGCGCAAGGCCGACGTGGCAAAGCTCGACCAGTTCGTCGGTCCGAAGCGCTGACTCAGGCGGGCTGCCCCACCGGGGCGCGCCAGCCGGCACGGGCGGCCGTGTCGGCGATCTCGTCAGCGAAGGTCGACCAGAGCTCGCGAGGCAGGTCGTGGCCCATGCCCTCGACGATGCGCAGGCGCGCGCCGGGCACCGCCCGCGCGGTGGCGCGGCCGCCGCTGGGACGGACGAGCGGGTCGCGGGTGCCGTGGATGACGCCGACCGGCAGGCGCAGCTTGCGCAGTCCCGCCGTGCGGTCGCCAGAGGCGGTGATCGCGTGCATCTGGCGCAGGATCCCGCGCGGATTGTGCGAGCGGTCGTACATCCACCCGGCGATCTCGCGCAGGCGTTCCTCGTCGGCGGGATAGGCGGGTGAGCCGATCACCTTGAAGGTCTTCAGCACCCGCTCGACGTAGCCGTCGCGGTCGCTGGGCGCCTCGGCCAGCATCAGGCCGAAGGCCTTCAGCGTCGGCGTTCCCACCCGGCGGCTGCCGGTCGTAGACATGATCGAGACCAGCGAGCGCACCCGCTGGGGGTGCTCGATCGCCAGCGTCTGGCCGATCATCCCGCCCATCGAGGCGCCGACGACGTGCGCCGACTCGATGCCGAGGTGGTCCATCAGCCCAACCGCGTCGCGGGCCATGTCGGACAGCAGGTAGGCAGCGCCCTCGCGCCGGCCGAGGAAGAGGTCGACGCGACTCGGCACCCCCGCCGCTTCAAGCATCGTCGAGTGGCCGATGTCGCGATTGTCGAAGCGGACGACGCGGAAGCCGCGGGCGGCGAGCAGCTCGCAGAACTCCTCGTCCCAGCCGAGCATCTGCGTCCCCAGCCCCATCACCAGCAGCAGCGGCGGCGCATCGGGATCGCCGACCTCCTGGTAGGCGATCTCGATGCCGTTGCTCGGCGCCAGGCGCTCTTCGCTGAGTCCGGCCATCGCCGCCGAAGTCTAGCCGGACTGGCTGACTGGCCAGTCGCCCACGGGTGCAACGTCTTTTCCATGCTATGGATGGAAAAGACGTTGCACCGTTAGTTTGGAGCGATGCGCACGGCGATCGTCTCCGACCTGCACCTCGGCAGCCCCAGCGGCGAGGACGTCGCCCGCGACCCGGCGATCCGTGCCCGCCTGCTCGACGAGGTCCGCGACGCGGATCGCCTCGTCCTGCTCGGCGACGTGCTCGAGCTGCGCTCGCTGCCGCTCGCCCGTGTCCTAGACAACGTGCAGCCCTTCTTCGAAGATCTCGGCAAAGCGATGGCCGGGCGCCGCGTCGTCCTCGTCCCCGGCAACCATGACCACCGCCTGGCCGAGCCGCTGCTCGAAGAGGTCGCCCGGGCGGGCGGACGGCTCGGTCTCGAGCACCGCGTTCCGGCCACGGCCGAGCCGACGACGCAACTGGCGGGCTGGCTCGCCGATGCCGAGCTCGGCATCGCCTATCCCGGCCTCTGGCTGCGCGAGGACGTCTACGCGACCCACGGTCACTACATGGACTGCCACATGAGCCTGCCGCGCCTCGAGTGCGTGGCGGCAGCGGCGGCGATGCGAATGGGCGGTCCGCTCCCCGATCCCGCGGCGCCCGACGACTACGAGCGGGTCCTGCGCCCGATCTACGGGCTCGCCTTCGGCCTCGCCGAGGCCGGCCTCTCGGGCCGGGCGTCGATGCCCTCCGAGCGAGCCTGGCACGCAATCTCGGGCGGCGGGCGGAAAGGCGGCCAACTGCGCCGAACAACGGCCAAGGCGGCGATCGCGGCCGGCGTCCCGAGCAGCGTCTGGCTGCTCAACCGCCTCTTTCGCGCCGGCTTCGAAGCCGACCTCTCCTCCACCGCGATCTCGCGCAGCGGGGTCGACGCCGCGGCCGAACTGGCGCGCCGCCTGCGGGTCGAGGCCGCCCACACGATCACGGGCCACACGCACCGCGCCGGGCCGGGCCCCTCAGACCCAGCGTGGACCGTGCCCGGCGGCGGTCGTCTCCACAACACGGGCAACTGGGTCTACGCCGACGCCTTTCACCACCCCGGCCGTCCCCCCGGCCCCTACTGGCCGGGCACGGTCACCTGGGTCGAGGACGAGGGGCCTCCACGCCGCGCCGACCTCCTCCACGAGGTGCCGCGCGAGGAGCTGCTGGCCGCGGTAGAGCGCCTCACGATCTGACGCCGACGGGCCGTCGCCGGAGGCGTCAGAGCCACTCGGCGATGATGCGACCGATCTCGGGCCCGGCGTCCTCCTGCAGGAAGTGCGAGGCGTTCTCGATCGGTCGCGGCGCCGGGAAGTTGAGCTGAGAGGAGACCCTCTCGCCGACCGAGAAGGGCAGGATCGGGTCGGAGTCGGCCCAGAGCACCAGGGTCGGCCGGTCGTCCTCGCGCAGGGCATCGGCCACGCGCCGCCCCTCGGCGGCACCGGGCGCGTCGGGCTCGGTCGGCAGGATCAATGGGAAGGCGCGGGCGCCGGCCTTCGACTCCGGCGCCGGATAGGGAGCGTCGTAGGCCGCAATCACCTCGTCCCCCGGGTCCTCCTTACAGCCGCCGCGGACCAACACGCCGACCGGCACGTCGGCGTTGTCGCGGACGAACTCGCGGAAGTGGAGCCAGGCCTCGCTCATCCGCTGGTGGCCGGTGAACGGCCCGGTCTCCATGATCACCAGGCGGCTGAAGCGATCCGGGTGCTCGACCGCCAGCCGCAGCCCGATCGGCCCACCCCAGTCGTGGACGACCGCGGTCGCGTCGCGCACATCCAGCTCCTCCAGCAGACGAGACATCAGGTCGACGTGGCGGTCGTAGGTGTACCAGTCGACGTCGGTCGGCTTGTCGGAACGGCCGAAGCCGGCGTAGTCGGGCGCGATACAGCGAAAGCCGGCGTCGCGTACGGGCGGAATCACTTTGCGCCAGAGGTAAGACCAGGTCGGCTCGCCGTGGAAGAAAACGATCGGCTTACCCTCTCCCTCGTCGAGATAGGCCAGCCGCAGCCCGTCGATCTCGCGGTAGCTCGGCTCGAAGGGGAAATCGGACAGCCCCTGCAGGTCCTCCTCGGGCGTACGGAACACGTCCATGGCGGGGGAGCCTAGATGACCGCGTCGCGCCCGGCGGCAAGCCCGCAGCGAGCGGGCTAGGGCAGGCTGGCGAGGAAGCGGCCGATCGCCCCGCCGAAGTAAGGCGAATAGAGGTGGGTGTGTTCGTGCTCGTAGCCGTAGCTGGTGACGCCGTCGACGTAACGGCCGCCGACTATCCAGGCGCCGCCGCTGGCGCCCCCCGCCATGTCACAGAGGCCGGGCACAGTCGGCGGCCCGCCCAAGCGGTTGGTCAACGGATCGCTGCCGAGGCCGCGCGTCAGACAGGCGCGCAGGGATTGACCACGAAGGCCGGCGGCCGGGTAGCCGAAGATCTCGAAGCGGGAGCGGCGGGAGCGCTCAGTCGTCCATTCACGTCCGCCGACCGCTTCGCCCAGCGTTCCCAGCTCGTTTGGTTTCACCCGGATCGCAGCGACATCGAAGTCGGGGTTGTTGCTGCGCCGCCACTGCGACATCGTGTAAACGTCTTCGGCGACGAAGGAGCCGTACGGATGCGCGCCGTGGTCGTAGGCGGGGACGAAGCGGATGTCCCTGCCCCAGTGACCGCCCTCGACAACGCAGTGCCCGGCAGTGAGGACGATCGAGCCGCTCGGTGTCGCCAGCGCTGTGCCCGAGCAGGTGTAGGGACCGTCGACCGGGTCGAAGCCAAAGATCTTGCCGTTGGTGCGGTTTTCGGCGCTGGCTGCTTCGGCGACCGGCAGGCTGCTTGCGCCCGCCACCGGCGCGGCGTCGGCCGCCGCCGGAAAGAGTCCCGCGATAAGCACGAAAGCGGCCGCGCAAAGGAAACGTGCGACCTGCAACGAAACGGCCCCTGTATTCACTCGTCTATTCACTTTTGGCGTCAGAAAGGATTTTCCTGATGAACGATGAGAGCATGCTCAGCGGCTGGTGGGTCTTCGCCGGCATCCTTCTTCTGGTCGCTGGGGTCCTGAACATCATCTACGGGATCGCCGCGATCGGCGACTCGAAGTTCTTCACCGAAAACGTCACGTACGTCTTCAGCAGTCTGCACACATGGGGATGGGTCCTCCTGATCATCGGCGTGCTCGAGCTCGTGGCGGCCTTCTCGCTCTTCTCGGGCGGCGAATTCGGCCGCTGGTTCGGCATCTTCATCGCCTCGCTGAACGCGATCGGCGCGCTGCTGGCAATTGGCGGCGCATACCCGTTCTGGTCGCTGGCTATTTTCGCGCTCGCGATCATCATCATCTACAAGCTCGCGGAGGGGCCGGAAGGTTCGGTCAGCTAGACGAAGATCCAGCTATGTGACTCGGCCGAAGGCCCCGGGAATCCGGGGCCTTCGTCGTTTCTGAGGCCGCTCCGGCGCCCGGCGCGACCGGCCCCGGAACCGTGTCGAGGCGCGACCAGGGCGCCACGCGGCGCTCGTCTCCCTCGTAAACGACGTCGACGCCGCTGAGGCGGTCATCCCAGGCGCGGCGGCGCTCGTCGAAGAGGATGCCGAGGAAACCGAGGCCGAAGGCGAGCACGGCCAGGGTCATGCCGACCAGGCGCTTGATCGAGCGCCTCAGTGGCAACCCCCGCCCGGCGACGTCGAGTCGAATGCCGAGGAAGCGCATCCCCGGCGTCTGCCCGGAGAGCGACCAGAAGCCGAGCAGGTAGACGGCGCCCATCGTCAACCATGCGGTCGTGCCCAGGGCGAGGGCGAGGTCGGAGACGCCGTTGCCGTTGCCGGTGAAGGCCGAGGCGATCAGCGCCGCGATCGCCGCCAGTCCCGAGAAGGAGAGGTTGATGATCAGCGCATCGAGGCCGAAGCCGATGCCGCGGGTGACGATGCCGGCCCGATCGGTCGGCTCGGAGCGGCGCTTGCGGAAGAAGATGCGGCGCACGAGTCGCTCGACGATGCCGTCGGCGCGCTCGGTGCCGTTGCCGATCGTGCGCCCGATGTCCTCGATCATGCCGACGCTCTGGGCGCTGATCGCGGCACGCAGCTCCGGTGCCTCGGCGATCCGTTCGACCAGCCGCTGCGCCTCATCGCTGGCCAGCAGCCGGCGCCAGACCTCATCGACGAGCTCGCTGTCGAGCGCCTCGACCAGGGCGCGCTTGACGGCGTCGCTCTCCAGGGCGCTGTTCATCGCCTCCTCGACCATCGGACCCTTGAGGACGCGGGCGAGCGCTCGTTCGACGGCTTCGCTTTCGACCGCGGCGACCATCGCCTCCTCGGCGGCACTCTCGACCGCCCGGTCGATGCCCGCCGCCTTGGTCACGCTGCGGGCGCTGCGCACACCCGCCTCGAGCAGCCGCACGGAGAGGGGCAACGGCCTCCCGGAGGGACCGTCGCCTGACGGTGTGGATCGCGGTGGCTGGCCGTTTTCCATCGCGGCGAGTATAGGTCGCCGTTAGAGCTTGGCGAGCAGGCGGTCGAGCAGCTCCGCCTGTGCGGGGTTGATCCGGCGCCGCGCCTCCTCCGGGTCGAACCACTCCGCCCGGTCCACCTCGGGGAAGTCCTGCCGGCGGCCGGAGCGCGGCGGCCACTCCATCGTGAAGGTCTCGCTGTGCAGCTCGGCGGGGTCGAAGTCACGCTCGGCAGCCCAGCAGTGGACCACCTTGCCACTCTTCTGGCGCACCGAGCCGAGCTCCATCAGGTCGGCGGCCGTGAGGCCGAGGCGCGAACCAATCTCCTCCTCCAACTCGCGAAGCGCGCAGGCACTCACCTCCTCCCCATCCTCGACCTGTCCCTTGGGAACGGACCAGGCGCCATTGTCCTTCCTGGCCCAGAAAGGACCGCCGGGATGGACGAGCAGCACCTCGGGCGCCGCCTCGTCACGGCGAAACAACATGATTCCGGCACTGGTCGCTGCCACCTCTCACAAACCTTAGCCAGAGCGATTGACAAAGGTTTTACACTGGATTTCTTGAGCAATCGCAATCACCGTCCGGCGAGCAAGCAGCACTGTCAGCGCTCCCGGTCGCATGCCAACTCGCCGACCCCGATCGAGAGCAGAGAGGAGATCTGGTGGCGAAAAATGGAACCCACGACCAACAGGCAAGGAGGGCGGCGTCGAGAGGCGCGCAACGAATGACGGCTTTAATGATCAGCGCCCTCGACAACGCCACGCGGCGCGAGACCCTGCGCTCCCTGCACCGCCAGGGCGGTGCCTATAGCGCCAGCCAGTTGAGCGAGTGGATCGATACCGATCCGACCAACATCTCCTACCACCTGCGGATCCTCTTCAACGTCGGCGCGGTCAGCCGCGCCGGCGAGAGGCTGGTCCGGGCGGTCCCGGAAAAGCTCTTCGCCTCCGAGGTCGCCAGGCACCACCAGGTCGTCACGATCCTCGCCGACACCGAAGAGGACGACGAGTGGTTGCGTAAGTAGTGCCGCGTCGCGCGGGGCGGCTGCCCTCGCGCCTCGATTTTTAGTCGCTGTTTACGGCCCGTTCACCGGAAGGCAAGCCGAGGGCGCAACGCTGCCCTTGCCAGCAAACGAGCGGAAGGAGACACCGATGCCCCAGCTATTGATCTCAACCGACCGTAGCGGCGAGGAGGCCGGCAAGGTCGTCTATCGAGAGCGCATCAACCTCAGCGACCTCGAGTCGGACCACTTCTCGTACCAGCTGGTCGAGCGGGTCGGATGGGCCCTGCACGACGCCGACGAGATCGAGCACGAGAAAATTCATTTAGACGATTAAACGTTTAATCGTCTAGACTCCTGGGCGTGATTTATGAGACGCCAGCGATAACCCCCGTCCTGCAGAAGCAGCTCGACGAGCTCGGGCATCTACGTGCGACGTTGGACAGTGAGGTCAAGACTCGCAGCCGCTGGATGGGTCGCCTTCGCCGCGAGGTCCGGGCCAGCTCAATCAAGAGCTCGACTTCGATCGAGGGCTTCAGCGTCTCCCCCGAGGAAGCGCTTGCCCTGGTCGACAACCGGGATGTCGCCGAGCAAGATTCGGAAAATCGCCTGGCGGTCGCCTGCTACGCCCGGGCGATGGACCACGTGGGAACCATGAGCATCGACTCCTCCTTCGAGTGGCTCGACCGAGTCATCCTCGACCTGCATTTCGACGCTTGCTATTTCCAGCCCGACAAGGACCCCGGCCTCTGGCGCACAGGGCCGATTGGAGTCACCGCCGCAGATGGCTCGCTGGAGTACCAGGGACCCGACGGAGACCGGGTGGTCTCGCTGATGGACGAGGTGGTCGATTGGCTGGCCTCCGGAGACCCGGATGCCGATTCCGTCGTGCGGGCGGCGATGGCCCACCTCCACGTCGTCTCAGTTCACCCGTTTCGCGATGGCAATGGCCGCATCGCGCGGATCGTGCAGTTGCTGGTCCTTGCCCGCGAGGGACGCACCGCTCCGGAGTTCTTCTCGATCGAGGAGTATCTGGGCAACCACACCCAGGAGTACTACGCCGCATTGCGTGAGGTGCAGGGGGGCAGCTATCAACCGCAGCGCGACGCGAGCGGATGGGTCTCTTTCTGCGTCCACGCCCACATCTCACAAGCCCGACAGCGCCTGGCGCAAATCGACGAAGCCGCCTCGCGCTGGGCATCCCTGGAAGAGTTGATCGACGGGCGAAACTGGCCGGACCGGCTGGTGATCGCGCTCGAGCAGAGTCTGATGGGCGGAACCGACCGGGCGAAATACGGGCAAGAGGCAGACGTATCGCCGGCAACGGCAAGCGCCGACTTCAGGCGACTGCATGACACCGGGCTCGTGGAACAACGCGGGAGCGGCAGGAACACGAGCTACCTCGCGAGCGCCCGCTTGCGCAAGGAGCTCACAAAGCCGGTAGACGCCAACGCCTCTAACGCCGAGTCGTCAGCCCCTTGAGGAGAACCTCGAGCGGTGAGTTCTGCCTCCCGTCGTCGTCGGCAAGCCCCTGTCGCACTCGCCTCAGCTCCGCGCCCAGCTCGCCGACGCTATCGCCAAAGTGGCCGACCTCCTTCGCAGCCTTGGCGAGGTCTTTGGAACTGATCCTCACCCGCCTGCGCTTCGGCAGGCTGATCCCCAGAACCTTGTCCCCGGAGTGGGTCGATCCGATCACGACTCCACCCACGGTGCCCACCAAGGCGGCACCGCCGGCAAGCAGGGGAATCTTCGCTTTGCTCGCGACGTGGGCGGCATCTTTTCCGGCACTGCGCACGGCGTCTCGCGCGGCCTTGGCGCCGCCTTCGATCCCGTTCGAAACCCCGTTGTGGGAGGTCGCTTTCGACCCGTTCCCCGAACGCCTGGGACGCGACGATCTTTTAGTGGCTCTCGGTTTCGGGGCGGCTTTTGCTTTCGCACTGCCGCCGGAACTTTTCGCTCTTTTGGTTTTCGTCTGAGCCATTGCACTCTCTCCTCTGGGCTGTGGGCGATTGGGGGCGCGGCGAATGCGTTCAACCACGCAAGTTCTCTCTCCTTTCTTGCTATTTCCCGCTATTCGGCGGGCTAATCCTCGATCCGGTTTCTCCAGAAGCCGCGATGGGTGTCCTGCTGCTCCTGCTCTGGGTGCTGTTGCGAAGCCGGCGGGCGGCGCTCTACCTGACGGGCGTCAGCGTGCTCGTCGTCGTCGCCGCGCTCGGGCTCACCGCTTACGTCTTCCAGGATCTGCTCGGCTACGGCGAGCTGGCCTTCTGCGAGTTCGCCTTCGCGATGTCCGTCGGCCTCCTGCTCGACACCCTGATCGCCAGGACGCTGCTGATCCCGGCGCTGGTCAGCCTTCTCGGCCGGGGCACCGCCGAGGAGGCGGGTGAGGCCAGCGCCAGCTGATCGTTTCACCCGAGCTTCGATGGGTAAGCAGACAGCAGCGGGGCTTGCGGCCCGAATCCCTGCGGCTTTTACCGGACGTTGCCGGTTCCCGCATGGGTGAGAAGACCAACCGCTTGCTGGGCGGCGAGGCGTTCGGGCCGACATGCTCCGCATTCCACGAACTTCGAGAGGAGGTTTTCAGATGTCTGATCAACTGCTGGGAAAGCGGATCGCCTTTCTCGTCGCCAACGAGGGGGTCGAGGAGGTCGAGCTGACCAGCCCCCGCGACGCGTTGCGCGAGGCGGGGGCCGAGATCGACCTACTCGCTCCCGAAGCCGGGGAGATCCAGGCTTTCAACCATCTCGACAAGGGCGACACCTTCACCCCCGACAGGGTCGTGGGCGAGGCGGACCCCGACGACTACGACGGCCTGGTCCTGCCGGGCGGCGTGGCCAACCCCGACCAGTTGCGCACCGACACCGACGCGGTCCAGTTCGTCCGCTCGTTCTTCGAGGAGGGAAAGCCGGTCGGCGCGATCTGCCACGGGCCGTGGACGCTGATCAACGCCGACGTCGTCGACGGGCGGACGCTCACCTCGTGGCCGAGCCTGCAGGCCGACCTGCGCAATGCCGGGGCGGAGTGGGTCGACGAGGAAGTCCACATCGACCAAGGGCTCGTAACCAGCCGCAGGCCCGACGACCTTCCCGCCTTCAACGCGAAGATCGTCGAGGAGTTTGCCGAGGGCGTTCACGAGGGCCAGCGCCAGAGCGCCTCGGCCGGAGCGTAGCTTCGCCTAGGGATCGGCCCGGGGCACTAGCTGGATCTCCCGCTCGGCCCCGGGCTTGCCTTCCTCGATCTCCGCCTCCCGCTCCAGCTCGGCGTTCAGCTCATGGCCGAAGAGGATCGCCACGTTGCTGATCCAGAGCCAGACCAGCAGCACGACCAATCCGCCGAGCGTGCCGTAGGTCTTGTCGTAGGAGCCGAAGTTGGCGACGTAGAGCGCGAAGCCGGCGGAGGCGATCGCCCAGGCGACGATCGCCACCAGACTGCCGGGGGTGACCCAGCGAAAGCCGCGGATCTTCGCGTTGGGCGAGGCGTAGTAGAGGACTCCGACCATCAGCACGAAGACCGCCGCCATCGCCGGCCACTTGGCAATGTTCCAGAGCGTCACCGCGGTCGAGCCAACTCCCAACGGCTCCGCCACCGCGTCGACCACCGGGCCGGTGAGGACGAGCCCGACGACGAGCATCACTCCGAGCAGGACCATGGTCAGGGTGATCGCGATCTGCAGCGGCCGCAGCTTCCAGAACGGCCGCCCCTCGCGGGTCTCGTAGATCACGTTGGAGGCGCGGATGAAGGCGCCGACGTAACCTGAGGCCGACCACAGCGCCAGCGCCAGGCCGAGGACGAAGGCCGCACCCGCGGTGCCCCGGTCGGAGGCAACCGATTCGATCGGGCCGGCAAAGGTCTGCGCGGCGGACTGCGGCCCGATCGCGGTGACGATTTCGGTGATCGTCTCAGTCGCCCCTTCTGGATCGCCGACCAAGCCGACGATCGAGACCAGGGCGATCAGGCCGGGGAAGAGCGAGAGCAGCCCGTAGTAAGTGAGCGCCGCTGCCCAGTCGGTGAGGTTGTCGTCCCTGAACTCGGCGAGCGTTCGCCTCAGAGCCGGAAGGACCCGAGGCATGGCCTATGACTCGGTCGGGGCGTACTCGCCGCCGCGCAGCCGCTTGACCCGGCCCTCGCGGACGGCCTCGCGCAGGGCGGCGTGGAAACGCCCCGGCCCCCAGTAGCGGGCGCCAACCCGGCGCCTCAGCTCGCGCCCGTTTGCGGCGCCGCGGTCGTGCAGGGCGCGATCGATGATCTCGACCTCCCGGTCCAGGCTGACCGCCTGGTAGGGCGCGGAGACCGGCATTCCTGGCGAGGTCGTGAGACGCCCGGGGCCGAAACGGAAGCGCTCCCGCCGCGTCGGCGGGCGCGGGGCCACGGGCTCGGGCTCTCGTCCCTCCTCGACGCCCTCGGCGGCCAGCGGCTCGGCTACGTCCTCGAGCTGTTCCTGCTCGGCCTTGACGCCGAAGGCCAGCTCGGCGATCCCGCCGATCGCCATCACGACGGCGCCGACGAAGAAGCCGATCGCGACCTGGTCCTGGCTGCCGCTGTTGATCAGGTGGCCGAAGAGGAGCGGTCCGGCGATGCCGCCCGCCGCGGTTCCGACCGCGAAGAAGAAGGCGATCGAGAGCGCCCGAGTCTCCATCGGGAAGATCTCGGAGACGGTCAGGTAGGCGGAGCTGGCGCCGGCCGAGGCGACGAAGAAGATCGCCATCACAAAGGCCATGAAGGACCAGGTGGTGAGCCCGTTGCCGAGCAGGAAGACGCCGAGCGCGCCGGCCAGGAGCGCCGAGACCAGGTAGGTGCCGGCGATCATCGGCTTGCGCCCGACCGTGTCGAAGAGGCGGCCGAGGGTGAGCGGGCCGAGGAAGTTGGAAATCGCGAAGAGAGCGATGTAGAGGGGGATCGTTCCCGAGTCGACTTTGAAGAATTCGCCCAGCAGGGTGCCCAGGTCGAAGGTGACGGCGTTGTAGAGGAAGGCCTGGCCGACGAAGAGGGAGAGGCCGAGGAGGGTACGGCGGGGGTACTTGGAGATCGCCGTGCGGGCGATCTCGCTGAAGGGGGTGCGCTCGCGCGGCTTCACCCTGATGCTGTCCTCGGGTTCGGAGAGCTCCTCCCCGGTTTCCTCGCGGATCGCGTCCTCGATGTCGCCGACGACCCTCTCGGCCTCCTCCTCGCGACCGTGGATGAAGAGCCAGCGGGGGCTCTCGGGGACGTTGCGGCGGACCAGCAGGATGCCGACTCCGAGCGCAGCTCCGAGCGCGAAGGCGAGGCGCCAGCCGACGTCGGCCGCGAAGAGGGCGGTGTCGAGGAGGACGACCGCCGCCAGGGCGCCGCCGGCCGCTCCGAGCCAGTAGCTGCCGTTGATGATCAGGTCGACCCGGCCCCGGACGCGAGCCGGGATCAACTCGTCGATCGCCGAGTTGATCGCCGCGTACTCGCCGCCGATTCCTGCGCCGGTGAAGAAGCGGGCCGCGTAGAAGTACCAGGCGGCGAAGGAGAAGGCGGTGGCGACGGTGGCGGCGATGTATACGGCCAGGGTGATGAGGAAGAGCTTCTTACGGCCGAAACGATCGGTCAGTTGGCCGAAGAAGAGGGCCCCGAGACAGGCGCCGCCGACGTAGAAGGCGGCGGCGGTGCCGATCTGGCTGGCGTCGAGGGTGATGCCGCTGCCGGCTTCGGTGAGCCGCTCGCCGATGCTGCCGACGATCGTCACCTCGAGTCCGTCGAGGATCCAGACGGTGCCGAGGCCGATCACGATCATCCAGTGAAAGCGCGACCACGGCAGGCGGTCGAGACGGGACGGGATGCGCGTCTCGATCGTCGCGGCTTCCGACCCGTTCTCCCTCATGGGGCCGATCTACCCCCGCCTCGGCCGGTCAAAACTGCTGGCGTGGTGCAGCCGCCAAACCCCCGGCGCGGTGCTTAGTTCGGGCCGCGCGGGGTAACGGAACCGACAAGAGCGAAGAGAGGAGGGCCTGTCCAAATGCCACCGCGTGGAGTCAAAAAAGGCAGCAAGAGAGCACGCCAGTACGAGCACATCAAGAAGAGCGAGAAGGAGGCGGGACGGTCGGAGAGCCGCGCCGAGGAGATCGCCGCACGCGCCGTCAACAAGGAAAAGGCGCGCTCGGGCGAATCGCGAACGTCCTCGCGCAGCTCGACCCGCGGTCGCTCTGCGAGCAGCCGTGGCGGCAAGCGCTCCGGCCACGGCCCCGGCGGGCGCGTGGGAGCGAGCTGAGCGGCGATGTCGCACCGTGTCGTCGCGGTCATCGCCGATCCAATCAGCGGCCCCGAGGCGGTCGAGCAGCTGCGCTACGCGGCTGACGATGGAGAGGTCGAGCTGCTGGTCATAGCCCCGCAGGTCGAGGCGAACCTGCTGCGCCACACCCTCGGCGACGTCGACGAGCCGAGGCGCGAGGCAAGCGAACGGCTCCAGGCGTCGCTCGACAGCCTGCGGGAGGCCGGGCTCGAGGCACGCGGCGAGATCGGCGATCCCGATCCGGTCCAAGCCGCCCGGGACGCGCTGCTCGAGGCTCCCGCCGACGAGGTCGTGATCTTCGAGCGCGAGGCGCCGGAGTCGCGCTGGTTCGAAGGCGATCTGACCGCGCGGGCGGAGGAAGCGATCGAGCCTCCGCTGCGAATCGTCACCCTCGCATCACCCACCGCGCCGGGCACCCCGAGCCACGTCGCCGCGATCGCAGTTGCCCTGGTCAACATGGCCCACGTCGTCGGGCTGCTGCTGATGGAGAGCGTTCGCTATCGCGGCGGCTTCGCCCGCTTCTTCCGCACCCTCTCGCTGATGGGCACACCGACGGCGGTCCTGCTCAACCTGATCATCCTGCTGTCCTCTTAGCTCAGCAGCTCAGGTTTTGCGCTCCAGGTCCGCGACCTCTTCGGCCTTCTCGTCCGCTCGCTCCTGCGCTTGATCCAGCTCTTCCTTCTTCTCGCCCTTGCGCTCCTCACGTTTGCCCTGACGGCGCAGCGAGGAGTCGTCGGCGATGTCACCCGCGGCCTGCTTGGCCCTGCCGGTGATCTTGTCGAGAATTCCCATTTCCACTCCAATCCGAGGTTGGTCTCAGTCGGCTGTCATCGAGTGTCAGGCGAGGCGCTTGCGCAGCATCTCCTTGCCCTGCTCGGCCCCCTTGCGGCTCGCCTCTTGGGCGCGACGGAAGAAATCGGCAAGCTCAGAGTCGTCCTCCCGCTCGGCGTCCTCCACGTAGGTCTCGAGCCTCAGTACGTTGCTCAAGCACTGCTCGGTGAACCAGATGACGTTGTAGTCCTTGTCCTTCGTGCCGGTGATCTCTCCGGCCTCCTGTACGGCCACGATCGCCCTCCTTCGGGTGGGATGGTCTGTAGGGGCCAACTACCCCCGCCCCCGCCACCGAAACGGGCGATCCTCGCCTGGGAAGCGCCCGATACCCGCGGCATCCCACGAGTCCGCCTTTGCACGTCTTATAGACGTGTCAGAGCAGACTCGTGATCGAAGAGCTCGTGGACGAGCTTGATCGCGATCGAGCCCTCGCCGACCGCGGAGGCGACGCGGTTCATCGACCCCTGGCGCACGTCCCCCGCGGCGAAGACGCCGGGCATGCTGGTCTCGAGGGAAAATGGGCTGCGCTCCTCGAGGGGCCAGTCCCCTTCGCTCTCCAGGTCCGTCCCCGTGCGAATGAAGTCACCGGGCCCCCGCGCGAGCTCCGCCGGCAGCCAGTCGGTGTTCGGGTGAGCGCCGATCATCAGGAAGAGCTCCTCGGCTGCGACCGTTTCCGTCGCCCCACCGGCGCGGGAACGCAGGACGAGGCGCTCCAGCCAGCCGTCCCCGCCCGCGCCGCCGCCGACGACCTCGGTCCCCACGCGCACATCGATGTTCGGCGTGGCTTCGACCTGCCTCACCAGGTAGTGCGACATCCCCTTGTCGAGTGACTCGGCCCGAACGACGAGGGTCACCTGGCGGGCGTATTCGGCCAAGTGCAGCGCCGCCTGGCCGGCTGAGTTCGCGCCGCCGACGACGTACACCTCCTCGTCGACCGTGGTCGGCGCCTCGGAGGCGGGGCCGCTGTAGAAGACCCCCGCCCCGACCAGGTCCTCGATCTCGGGGACGCCGAGCCGGCGGTAGGTGGCGCCGGTGGCGAGGATGACCGCGCGGGCGCTGACCTCGCCGCCGTCGGAGAGCGCGAGGTGAAGGCGGTCGCCCTCGCGCCGGATCGCGGTAGCGTCGTGCATGAAGGCGAACTTGGCGCCGAAGACCCAGGCCTGCTCGTAGGCGCTCTCCGCCAACCGGCGCCCGCTGACTCCGCGCGGGAAGCCGAGGTAGTTGCGGATCAGCGAGCTCGAGGTCGCCTGGCCGCCGATGCCGCCGTCGTCGACGACCAGCGTCCGGAAGCCCTCCGAGGCGCCGTAGACCGCCGCCGAGAGGCCGGCCGGCCCGCCACCGACGATGACGACGTCGTACTCGCGCCGATCGGGGTCGATGGTGGCGCCGGTGGCACTCGCCAGCTCCAGGTTGGTCGGGTTCGCGAGCACGGTGCCGTTGGGGAAGACGACGAGGGGAAGCGGCTCTCCGTTGCCATTTTCCGCCACCAGCGCGCGGCCCTCGGGCGAACCGGAGAGGAGGAACGCGTGCGGCACCGCGCAGCGGCCGAGCACTTCTTTCAGCTCCTGGCCTCTGCCCGTCCACTCCTCGCTGACGATGCGGACCGTGTTCGGTGAGATCCGCCGTGCGTGGGCCCACTCGAGCAGGAAGGTCGAGACCGACTGGTGGAAGAGCTCGTCGGGCGATTGCGACGGCCTGATCACGTAGTACTCGATCTGCCGCCGCGCCATCGCCTGGAAGATCTCCTCGGCGGTCCTGCCGTCCCCCCAGCTGCCCCACTCGATCAGCAGTCCTCGCTGGGCGTGGGCGTGAAGGTCGCGCACCCCGCCCAGCAGCTCGCCCCCGCTCGTCCCCTCGAGCGATTGCGCGGCAAGGACCAGCGCCACGTCTTCCCCCGCTTCCGCGAGCGCCCCCAGCTCCGCCATCGCCTCCCCTGCCGAGGACACGCAGACGACGCGGTAGCTCCGCGAATAGCGATCGACCAACTCGCGTTCGACGTCATGGAGCGCAAGCTCGTCTTCGTCGACCGCGAAAAGGACAGGATCCACCAAACGAAAATAACGGCCCTGGCGTGGGGGCGGCACGCCACCTTGGATCTGCGATCGGGGAGACAGGATTTGAACCTGCGACCGCTCGGCCCCCAGCCGAGTGCGCTACCAGACTGCGCCACTCCCCGTGGGTGGCCTACATTCTGGCGCATCCCTGCGGCGGTAGCTCAACGGTAGAGCCTCAGCCTTCCAAGCTGATGACGCGGGTTCGATTCCCGTCCGCCGCTTCCGGCAATAGCGGGGCAGCTAGGACTCGAACCTAGAATCGCCGGTTTTGGAGACCGGTGCCTTAGCCAGTTTGGCCACTGCCCCAGGGGATGGCATCGTATCGGCAGGACGCCGCTGCGAATGCGGGCGGAGGGACTTGAACCCCCACGGGCCGAAGCCCACCAGGACCTAAACCTGGCGCGTATGCCAATTCCGCCACGCCCGCGTGGCTGTCGCCCGAACCGGGCTTAACGCGCGACCAACGGCCGCGTCACTCCCAGATTCTATGATCGATGCGTGGGAGTTGGCGAGGTCAGGCCCGGATACGAGCTTTGGCGGCCGAATCGGGAGAAAGCCGAGTCGGTCACGACCAAGTTCGTGCTCGTGCTGCTGCTCGCCGCGACGGCGGCGATCGCGGCGCTGGTGACGATCACCGGCTTCTCGCTGCTGACCGGCGGCGGGGCGATGGGCGTCATCTGCCTGATCTACGCCGCCCTCTACGCCTTCTTCGCCTTCCTCGTCTTCCGCTGGAACCGGGGCATCCTCCCCGTCGCCGCGGCGCTCTCGATGATCCTGGCGATCTTCTGCGCGACCGGCGCCGACAGCTGGTTCGCCCGCGACAAGGCCGGCTTCGAAAAGGCGCTGATCCCGACGCCGCTGATCGGCACGCTCGTCGTCGTCCTCATCCTCCTGCAGCTGGTGACGATCGCCGTCTGCCTCTACGCCTTCAACCAGAACTGGCACGTCGAGGAGGAACGGCCGATCGGCTCCGGCGAGGACTACGGTGCCGGCGCCACGCCCGAGGACGGCGCGCCGTTGCCTGCCTGACTGCCGCCTCGCAACCACTTCGCCGATACCGGAGGCGGGAGTCGAACCCGCACGCCCTTGCGAGCAATTGATTTTGAATCAATCGTGTCTACCGTTCCACCACTCCGGCGCTGACTAAACGATAGACAGAATACGAGCGGAGTTCCGGGCAGTCGTCTGAGCCGTGAAGCCCGAATAGACTGGCCCGCGGGAGATGCGGATCCACCACCTCAACTGCGGGACGCTGTGCCCTCATGGGGCGCGGCTGATCAACGGCAAGGGCGGCCTTTTCGAACCGGGCAGGGTCGTCTGCCACTGCCTGCTGATCGAGAGCGGCGACGGCCTGGTCCTGCTCGACACCGGCTTCGGCACCGAGGACACGCGCAACCCGCGCCAGCTCGGCCCCATCTACGCGATGATGCGCTTCAAGGCCGAGATCGGCGAGACCGCCCTGCAGCAGGTCGAAGGCCTCGGCTTCGCAGCCGGCGACGTTCGCCGGATCGTCACCACCCACCTCGACCCCGACCACACCGGCGGCCTGCCCGACTTCCCCCAGGCCGAGGTACACGTCTTCGGGCGGGAGCTCGACGCGGCGATGAACCCGCGCCTGCGCGACCGTCCGCGCTACCTCGCCGCCCACTGGAAGCACGGTCCCCGATGGGTCAGGCACGACGACGAAGGCGACGAGTGGTTCGGCTTCGAGGGCGTGCGGATCCTGCCCGATCTCGGCACCGACGTGCTGCTGATACCGCTGGCAGGACACTCCCTGGGGCACACCGGCGTCGCGATCAGGACCGGCGACCGCTGGCTCCTGCACTGCGGCGACGCCTACTTCCACCACGACGAGGTCGCCTCTCCCCCCGCCTGCCCACCGGGCCTGCGCTTCTTCCAGTTGCTCAACGCAGCCGACGGCAAGCAGCGCCGGGCCAACCAGGAACGGCTCCGCGAGCTGGTCGCCCGGCACGGCGAAGAGGTGCGCCTGCTCTGCTCGCACGACCCGCACGAGCTGGACCTGGCGCAGGCGGCCGGCGCCGCGACCGCGGCGTGAACGGCGGCTCCCCCGAGAAGCTCTGGGAGCCGTCCGCCGAGCTGGTCGAGAACTCGCGCCTGCGCGAGTTCATGCACTGGCTGGCGGCAGAGCGCGACCTGGACCTCGACACCTACGACGAGCTCTGGCGCTGGTCGGTCGAGGACCTGGAGGGCTTCTGGTCCTCGATCTGGGAGTTCTTCGAGGTGCGTGCCGACGGCTCCTACGAGCACGCGCTCGGGGAGCGCTCGATGCCCGGCGCCGAGTGGTTCGCCGGCACCAGCCTCAACTACGCCGAGCACGTCTTCGCCGGCAAGGACGACGACGCCGAGATCGCGATCCTGCACGCCTCGGAGCTGCGCGAGCTGGACGAGGTGAGCTGGGGGGAGCTGCGCGCCGACGTCGCCGCGGTAGCCGCTGGCCTGCGCGCACTCGGAGTCGAGCGCGGCGACCGCGTCGTCGCCTACATGCCCAACGTCCCCGAGACGATCGTCGCCTTCCTCGCCGCGGCCAGCATCGGCGCGATCTGGTCGAGCTGCTCGCCCGACTTCGGGCCCGCCAGCGTCGTCGACCGCTTCGCCCAGATCGAACCCAGGGTCCTCTTCGCCGTCGACGGCTACCGCTACGGCGGCAAGGACTTCGACCGCCGCGACACCGTCGCCGCGCTGCAGGAGGCTATGCCGAGCCTCGAGCGCACCGTCGTCCTCCCCTACCTCGACCCCGACCCCGACCTCTCTCCCCTGCGCGACGCGACGACGTGGGAGGAGCTGCGCGCCGCGGGTGAGGGTGCCGAGCTCGCCTTCGAGCGCGTCCCCTTCGGCCACCCGCTCTGGGTCCTCTACTCCTCCGGCACCACCGGCCTGCCGAAGGCGATCGTCCAGTCGCAGGGCGGCATCCTCCTCGAGCACCTGAAGAAGCTCAACCTCCACGTCGACGCCCATCCCGGCGACCGCCTCTTCTGGTTCACGACGACCGGCTGGATGATGTGGAACTTCCTCGTCTCCGGCCTGCTGACGCGGGCCGCGATCGTCCTCTATGACGGCAACCCGGGCCACCCCGACATGGGCGTGCTCTGGGACCTCGCGGCGCGCGCGGGGGTGACGATGTTCGGCACCAGCGCCTCCTACATAGCCGCCTGCATGAAGGCCGGCGTCGAGCCCGGCGCCGGCCGCGACCTCAGCCGCCTGAAGGCGGTCGGCTCGACCGGCTCCCCCCTCGCCCCCGAGGGCTTCGACTGGATCTACGAGCACCTCGGCGCCGACACCTGGCTCTTCTCGACCAGCGGCGGAACCGACCTCTGCACCGCCTTCGTCGGCGGCTGCGCCCTGCTGCCGGTCTATCGCGGCGAGCTGCAGGCGCGGGCGCTGGGCGCCGCGGTCGAGGCCTGGGACGACGACGGCAACCCCGTGGTCGACGAGGTCGGCGAGTTGGTCGTCACCGAGCCGATGCCCTCGATGCCCGTCTTCTTCTGGGGCGACGACGCCGGGCAGAGCCGCTACCGGGCCAGCTACTTCGAGCACTTCCCGGGCGTCTGGCGCCACGGCGACTGGCTCGAAATCACCTCGCGCGGTACGGCCGTGATCTACGGCCGCTCGGACTCGACGATCAACCGTTCGGGCATCCGCATGGGGACGAGCGAGATCTACCGTGCGGTCCTGAGTCTCGACGAGATCGTCGACGCGCTCGTCGTCGACATCCCGCGGCCGGGAACCGAGGGCTGGATGCCGCTCTTCATCGTCCTCCGTGAGGGCGCCGCGCTGAACGACGGCCTGCGCAAGGAGATCGCCCGCCGCGTGCGCGAACAGTGCTCCCCTCGCCACGTCCCCGATGAGGTCTTCGAGATCGCCGAGGTGCCGCGCACGCTGAGCGGCAAGGCACTCGAGGTCCCGGTCAAGCGAATCCTGATGGGCACGCCGCCCGAGAAGGCCGCCAGCCGCGACTCGCTCGCCAACCCCGCCGCGCTCGACTGGTTCGTCGAGTTCGCCGGAAGCCTCTAAGCCGGCGTAACCGGGTTGCGGCGCTCGGCGAAAGTGCGGTCCTTGCTCGCCGCCATCCCGAAGCGCTTGATCAGATCGGCGCGCAGGTCGGCCGGATCGACCACCGCGTCGACGACAAGCTCGGAGGCGAGGTGGAGGATGTCGATGTCCTCGGCGTACTCCTCGCGCTTGGCGGCGACGAACGCCTCGCGCTCGGCCTCGTCCTCGATCGCCTGGATCTGGTTGTAGAAGACGGCGTTGATCGCCGCCTGCGGCCCCATCACCGCGATCGAGGCGCTGGGCAGCGCGATGCAGCAGTCGGGCTCGAAGGCGGGGCCGGCCATCGCGTAGAGGCCGGCGCCGTAGGCCTTGCGCACGATCACCGAGAGCTTCGGCACCGTCGCTTCCGAGACGGCGCTGATCATCTTCGCCCCGTGACGGATGATCCCGTGGCGCTCGACCGCCGAGCCGATCATGAAGCCGGGCACGTCGGCGAGGAAGAGCAGCGGCAGGTTGAAGGCATTGCAGGTCTGGATGAAGCGGGCCGCCTTGTCGGCCGAGTCGACGAAGAGGACGCCGCCTGTGTGCTTGGGCTGGTTGGCGACGACGCCGATCGCGCGCCCGTCGAGCCGCCCGTAGCCGACGATCAGCTCCTTCGCCCAGCGCTCGTGCACGGGCAGGAAGCTGTCGGCGTCGAGCAGCGAGTCGAGCAGCAGGTTCATGTCGAAGGGCCGGTTCTCGTCGGCGGGGACGATCTCGGCGATCGGCGTCCCCGACGCAGGCTCGGAGGCGGGCGCGGCCGGCGGCTCCTCCTGCCAGTTGCCCGGCATGAAGGACAGGTAGCGCTTGGCGAGGTCGATCGCCTCCTCGTCGCTCTTGACGAGAAAATGGCCGCAGCCGGAGACGCCGGTGTGCATCTTGGCGCCGCCCATCTCCTCCAGCGTCACCTTCTCGCCGATCACCATCTCCGCCATCCGCGGCGAGCCCAGGTACATCGAGGCGTTGCCGTCGCGCATGATCACGACGTCGCAGAAGGCGGGGATATAGGCACCGCCGGCGGCGCTCGGCCCGAACAGCAGGCAGATCTGCGGCACCTGGCCCGACAGCCGCACCTCGTTGTGGAAGATCCGCCCGGCCCCGCGCCGCCCGGGGAACATCTGCACCTGGTCGGTGATCCGCGCCCCCGCCGAGTCGACCATGTAGACGAGCGGCACCTGCAGCGAGAGGGCCCGCTCCTGGACGCGGAGGATCTTCTCGACCGTCTTCGGCCCCCAGGAACCGGCCTTGACCGTCGGGTCGTTCGCCATCAGGGCGACGCGGCGGCCGCCGATCGTCGCCATGCCGGTGACGACGCCGTCGGCTCCCAGCCCCTCCATCTCCCAGTTCGCCAGCGCCCCCTCCTCGGCGAAGGAGCCGGGGTCGATGAAGCGCTCGACCCGCACCCGCACCGGCAGCTTGCCCTGCTCGGCGGTCTTCTCGTGGTGGCGCTGCGGGCCGCCTGCAAAGGCCGCCTCCAGCGCTTTCGCGAAATCGCTCACGGCGGCAGCCTATTCCGCCTCGCCTTCTCATCCGATCCGCATCAAGTTCTCCATCAAATGAGTGGATAACTTGATTCGGATCAGCGGTGCCAGTCCACCGGGCCGGCGCGCAGCACGTGCGAGCCGAGCGGGCGGCCGAGCGCCTCCTGGGCGGCGCACGAGGCCTCGACCAGCGCCGGCAGGTCGATCCCGGTCTCGACCCCCATCTCGTGCAGCATCGAGACCACGTCCTCGGTGGCGACATTGCCGGTGGCGCCGGGCGGCACCGGACAGCCGCCCAGCTCGCCGAAGCTCGACTCGAAGGACTCGACCCCCTGCTCCAGCGCCGCCAGCACGTTGGCGAGGCCCTGACCGCGCGTGTTGTGAAAGTGGGCGGTCAGCTCGACCCCACCGAGCCGCTCGCGGGCGGCGGCAAAGAACTCGCCGACCTGGCGCGGGTTCGCCATCCCGGTCGTATCGCCGAAGCCGATCTCCTCGCAACCTGCGGCGGCCAGTCGCTCGGCGATGCCGAAGACCCGCTCGGGCGGCACCTCGCCCTCGTAGGGACAGCCGAAGGAGACGGAGATCACGCCCTCGCAGCGCAGCTCGGCCTCGCGGGCACCCTCCAGGGTCCGCTCCAGCCCGTTCAGCGACTCCTCGATCGTCCGGTTGACGTTCTTGCGGTTGTGCGTCTCGGAGGCCGAGACGAAGACGTTGACCTCGTCGAAGCGGTCGCGCAACCGCAGCGCCCGCTCCAACCCGCGCTCGTTGGGGATCAGAACCGAGAAGGCGACGCCCTCGCGCCGCTCGATCCCGGTCAGCACCTCCTCGGCGTCGGAGAGCTGGGGGATCACCTCGGGCCGCACGAGCGAGGTCACCTCGAGTCGCCGCAGGCCGGTCGCCGAGAGCATGTCGACCAGGCGGATCTTCTCCGCCGTCGGGATCGTCTCCGGCTCGTTCTGGAAGCCGTCGCGGGGCCCGACCTCGCGGATGCGGACGTGCTTCGGCAGCTCCGTCATGCGAGCGAAGGTTAGGGCGCCGCCGAGCCGAGCCGGTCCGGCTGCACGATCCTGCGCTCGTGGGTGCCGACGCCGATCGTCCGCTCCCCCTCGGTTACTTCGACGTCGAAGCGCAGCTTGCGCTCTTCGACGACCTCGCGCAGCGTCGCCCGCACCGTGCACGTCTCCCCCTCGAGCGCCGCCGCCACGTGCTTGACGCAGACCTCGAAGCCGACCGTCGCCGACCCCTCGGGCAGGTGCTCGTAGGCAAGGGCGGCGGAGCAGCCCTCCATCATCGAGATCATCCCCGGGGTCGAGAGCACGCTGGCCTCGATCGTGCCGCCGACGTTGGTCAGGAGCCGTCCCTCGACGACGAACTCGTCACTGCGCTCTAACCCCGGCTGCAGGACCGGCTCGTGGGCGCCCATCAGACCATGCCGAGGCCGCCGCTGACCCCGAGGGTCTCGCCGGTGACGTAGGTGGCGTCGTCGGAGACGAGAAAGGCGACGGCCGCGGCGACCTCCTCGGGCTGGCCGAGGCGGCCGATCTGGGTCGCCGAGCGCATCGTCTCGATCACCTTCTCGCCGATCTCGCCGAACTCCTTGGCGCCCATCAGCAGCGGCGTCTCGATCGGCCCGGGCGCGATCGAGTTGGCGGTGATCCCGTAGCGGGCGTTCTCGCGCGCAATCGCCTTCATGAAGGCGACGACTCCCCCCTTCGTCGCCGAGTAGACGGCCGATCCCTTGGAGCCGACCCGGCCGGCCTCCGAGGAGATGCTGAGGATGCGTCCGTATTTGGCCTCCTGCATGCCGGGCAGCGCCGCGTGGGTGCAGTTGAAGACGCCGATCAGGTTGATCCCGATCAGCTTCTGCCACTGCTCGGGGGTCGTGTAGGTGAAGAAGCCGAATTCGTCAGTGCCGGCATTGTTGACGAGGATGTCGATCGTTCCCGTCGCCTCGAGCGCGGCGCGGGCGGACTCGAGGTCGGTGACGTCGAGCGCGAGCGCGTGGCCGGCGACCTCGCCCGCGACCCGCTCGGCCCCCTCGGTGTCGACGTCGCCAACCCAGACCTTGGCACCCTCGGCGGCGAGGCGTGCCGCGATCGCGGCGCCGATGCCGCTCGCGCCGCCGGTGACCAGCGCCTTCCTCCCCTCCAGTCGCATCGGGCAGGAGCATAGACTGGCGCCCCCGTGGCAGACCTCCCGACAATCCCGATCGTCGGCGGCACCGGCGCGCTGGGCGCAGGCCTGGCGCTGCGCTGGGCGCAGGCCGGGGCGCCGATCGCGATCGGCTCGCGCTCGGCCGAGCGGGCCGGGGAGGCGGCGGCGAAGCTGCGCGAGGCCGTGCCCGACGCCAAGGTCGAGGGCCTGCTCAACGAGGACGCCGCGCGGGCGGCTGAGATCGTCTTCCTAACCGTCCCCTTCCGCGCCCAGTCGGAGAACCTCAACAACCTGCGCGAGGCGCTGCAGCCGGGCCAGATCCTCGTCGACTGCACGGTCCCCCTCGCTGCCGCGGTCAGTGGCAAGGCGACCCGCTCGCTCGGCGTTTGGCAGGGCAGCGCAGCACAGCAGGCGCAGGAGATGGTCCCCGAGGGGGTGACCGTTGTCGCGGCCCTGCACACGATCGGCGCGCCGACGCTCGCCGACCCGGAGGCCGAGTTCGACGAGGACGTGCTCGTCTGCGGCGATCGCAAGGCCGACAAGGCGCGCGTCGCCGGCCTGATCGAGCTGATTCCCGGCCTGCGTGCGGTCAACGCCGGCCCGCTGGAGATGGCGCGGATCGTCGAGCAACTGACGCCGCTGCTGATCTCGGTCAACGTCCGCTACAAGGCGCACGCCGGGATCAAGCTCACCGGCCTCCCCGACGACGATCACTGGGCATGAGCGCGGAGCGAGCAAGCGTGACTATCTGGTTCTTCGCGCAGCGAGCGAAGCGCGATACGGGGTTCTAGCGGGATGAGGGTCGCCCTGCTCGCAGGCGGGACCGGCGGGGCGAAGCTCGCCGCCGGAATGCAGGAGGAGCTCGGCTCCGACCTCAGCGTCGTCGCCAACACAGGCGACGACATCGAGACGCTCGGCGTCCACGTCTCCCCCGACCCGGACCTGATCACCTACTGGCTGAGCGGCGAAATCGACGAGGAGCGCGGCTGGGGCCTCAGGGACGACGGCTTCACGGTCTTCGAGCGCCTGACCAAGCTCGGCGCACCGAGCTGGTTCGGCCTCTCCGACCGCGACCTCGCCGCCTGCCTCTACCGGCGCCAGTTCCTCGACGAGGGCGGGCGACTGACCGATGCTCAGGCGCAGATCGCCCGCGCGCTCGGCGTCGAGGCGCGGGTGCTGCCGATGTGCGAGGAGCCGGTGCGGACCGTCGTCGTCACCGCCGCCGGCCGGCGCGCCCTGCAGGAGTACCTGATCGTCGATCGCGGCGAGCCCGAGGTCCTCGGGGTCGAGCTCGACGGGATCGAGCGGGCCGAGCCGACGCGCGAGGTACGCGACGCGCTGCGCGCCGCCGATGCGATCGTCGTCGGACCGTCGAACCCGGTGATCAGCATCGGCCCGATCCTCGCCGTGCCGGGACTGCGCGATGCGATTGCCGACGCCGGCGTCCCCGTCGTCGCCGTCAGCCCCTTCGTCGCCGGCAAGGTCGTCAAGGGCCCGACGGAGCGCTTCATGCAGGCGCTGGGCCGACCGTCGACCGCGGCCGGGGTCGCCTCGCTCTACGCCGGGCTGATCGACGCGATGGTCGTCGACGAGGACGACCCGGACCCGCCGCCGGGCGAGATCCCGACCCTGAGCGCAGCGACCCTGATGGAGGGCGCCGCCGGCCGTGCCCGCCTCGCCCGCCTCGTGCTCGACTACGCGGCGAGTATCGCGGGGCGCGGCACTAACCTGGCTGAAGGTTGAACGCGACCGCAATCCTCCCCGTCAAGCGCTTCGGCGTCGCCAAGCAGCGGCTCGCCGCCGGCGTCGGCAAGGAGCGCCGCGCGGCGATCGTCGCGGCGATGCTCGAAGACGTGCTCGAAGCGATCGGAGCGACCCGCCTGGTCGAGCGGACGATCGTCGTGACGAGCGAGCCGCGTGCGGTCGAGCTGGCCGAGGCGGCGGCCTGCGAGATCGTCGCCGACCCCGACGAGGGCGGACATTCCGGGGCGGCCCTGGCCGGCATAGCCCGAGCGCAAGAGCTCGGCGCCGAGTGCGTGGTCATGTTGCCGGGGGACTGTCCGCTACTCGACACGCGCGAGCTCGAACGGCTGCTGACCGGCGTCCCGGGCAACTACGTGACGGTCGTCCCGGATCGCCACGGGACCGGGACCAACGCTCTTGTGCTGGCGCCGCCGAGCACGATCGCACCGGCCTTCGGCGAGGGGAGCTGCGAGCGCCACGTCGCTGCGGCTCGCGATGCCGGCGTCCCCCACTCGATCGAGGAGCTGGGATCCCTTGCCCTAGATCTCGACACGCCCGCCGACATCGTCGCCCTGACACGCGCCGTGGAAGCGGACCGGAGCCGTGCACGGCGAACCGCGAAGGCACTGGGAATATGAGCGAGCTTGCGGCGTTCGGGGTCGAGGGTCTGCCGGAGATCGAAGCCGGGGCCAAGCTCGGAGAGATGATTGCCGGCGCTGCCGAGCTCGAGGACGAGGATCTCATCGTCGTCTCGCAGAAGGTCGTCTCCAAGGCCGAGGGGCGGGTGCGGAGCCTCTCCTCGGTCATCCCCGGTGCCGAAGCGCGCAAGCTCGCCGCCGTACTCGGCAAGGAGCCCGCCCTGGTCCAGCTCATCCTCGACGAGAGCCACGAGATCCTGCGCGCCGAGCGCGGTGTCCTCATCACCGAGACCCACCACGGCTTCGTCTGCGCCAACGCCGGCATCGACAGCTCGAACCTGCCGGACGACGACACCGTCTGCCTCCTGCCGGAAGACTCCGACGCCTCCGCTCGCCGCATCCGGGGAGAACTCTCCCCCACGGTCGCGGTCGTGATCGCCGACAGCTTTGGTCGTGCATGGCGCCTCGGACAGGCCGAGGTCGCGATCGGGTGTGCCGGGCTCATCCCTCTCGACGACTGGCGCGGGCGCACTGACGCTCACGGTCGAGAGCTGGAGGCGACCCTGATCGCAATTGCCGACGAGGCCGCCGCAGTCGCCGACCTCGTCCGCGCCAAGGACAGCCGCGCCCCCGTCGCCATCGTCCGCGGCCTCTCCCGCTTCGTCACCTCCGAGGACGGCCCGGGAGCTAGAGCTCTGCGTCGACCTCGTGCGGACGACCTCTTCCGCTGACGGGCGCCTCAGTTGGGGATCTGGAGAACGGCGGCGCCGCGCAGGTCGCCGCTGCGGATCGAGTCGAGCGCCTCGTTGGCCGCCTCGAGCGGGTGCAGCTCGACTTCGGTGCGAATGGGGATCTGGGTCGCCAGCGCCATGAACTCCTCACCGTCGCGTCGGGTCAGGTTGGCGACCGAGGTGAGGGAGCGCTCGCCCCAGAGCTGCTCGTAGGGAAAGGACGGGATGTCGCTCATATGGATGCCGGCGCTGACGATGCGGGCGCCCTTGGCGCTGGCGCGCAGCGCGGTCGTCATCAGTGCCCCGACCGGAGCGAAGACGATTGCGCCGTCGATCTCCTCCGGCGGCGCCTCCTCCGAAGAGCCGGCCCACTCGGCTCCCAGCTCGCGGGCGAAGGCCTGCCCCTCCTCGTCGCCCTCACGAGTGAAGGCGAAGACGCGCCGGCCTTGGTACGCCGCCACCTGGCAGAGGATGTGGGCCGAGGCCCCGAAGCCGTAGAAGCCGATCCGCTCGGCATCGCCGACGAGGCGCAGCGCCCGGTAGCCGATCAGCCCCGCGCAGAGCAGCGGCGCAGCCTGCTCGTCCGGGTAGCCCTCGGGGATCGGAAAGCAGTAGCGCTCGTCGGCGACCGCCAACTCGGCGTAGCCGCCGTCGAGGTCATAGCCGGTGAAGCGCGCTCTATCGCAGAGGTTCTCGCGCCCACTCGTGCAGTAGCGACACTCGCCGCAGGTCCATCCCAGCCAGGGGACGCCACGCGCTGCCCCTCGGCGAAGCGCTCCGCTCCCTCCCCCGCATCGACCACGGTGCCGACGATCTGGTGCCCCATCACCAGTGGCAGCTTCGGCTCGGTCAGCTCGCCGTCGGCGATGTGCAGGTCGGTGCGACAGACACCGCAGGCGCTCACGGCGACGAGCACCTGCCCTGGGCCAGGCCGTGGATCCGGCAGCTCGGCGAGCCCCAGGGGCTGCCGCTGCCTCTCCAGGACCATGGCGCGCATCGGCTAGGGCAGAACCGTCTCCAGCTCTTCTTCTTCTCCGGTCGGCTCGACCCTGACCTCGACGCAATCGCCCTCGGAAGCGACCCGATCGAGCAGGTCGCCGACTTCATCGAACCTTCCCTCGAGTTCTATTTCGCTTTCACTGCCATCGCCGCCGACGCGCCGAATCAGAATCTCGACTTCGGTCTCGCCTGAGGGGATCGCACTCGTCGCAAACCTGATGGTGATTTCGTACTCATCCCCTTCACAGCCAGCTTTGGGTTCGACGACCACCGCGGTACCTGGGCCGCCCCCAGCGCCGTCGCCGTTGCCATCGACAACCGTCTGTGGCGGTGATGGCAATGCCGCAGGAGCGGGGGTTGGGCCATGCGAAGCCGGAGATTCGGGCCCTGAGGCGGGGGAAGCGGGTACCGCAACAGCGCTCACGGGCTGGCTCTGAGCGACGGCAAGCGTGTATCCAGACCCGCCGCCCGCCGCGGGCACCCGCTCAACCGCCGGGATAGCGCGAGCAACGCCCACAGCCTCTGCCATGGCCTGGCGAGGAGACCGCTCGGGCGTGACCGCAACCGCATCGTCAACTGCTTCGGTCCCCGTCGCAAAACTCAGGTGCGGAGCGACCGTGTCGGCCTCCCAAGGCTTCAGGCCGACAAATGCCACAGCCGCGAGCACGATGATGAAACCCAGCAGCGAGAAAACCGCTAGACCAGAAAACCCCCCATCCCCAACTGGCGTGCGCGAAGCGATTGGCGCACCTTAGCCGCTGTGGGGCGGATTCAGTAGGTCTCGACGATCTCGTACAGAGTCGTGCGCTGGGCCGGCTCGCGGGCCGCCGCCCGCGCGGCGCCGATCAGCTGCTCGGGCTCGAGCCGCACCCCGTGCTGGGAACCGGCCATGCGCGAAATGTTCTCCTCCATCAGCGTGCCGCCGAGGTCGTTGACGCCCCAGCGCAGCGCCTCGGTGGCTGCGTCGAGACCCATCTTCACCCAGCTCGCCTGCAGGTTGGGGATGGTGCGACCCAGGGCCAGCCGGAAGGCAGCCGTGTGCTTGAGGTTCTCCGCCGCCGAGATCTCCTCGATCCCATGCGTGCGGCCGAGCATCGTGTTGAAGGGGATGAAGCTGAGCGGCACGAACTCGGTGATGCCGCCGGTGCGCTCCTGCAGGGCGCGGACGACGCGCATGTGGCGGGCCAGCTCGCGCGGCTCCTCGATGTGGCCGAACATCACGGTCGAGGTCGAGCGCAGCCCCGCGCGGTGCGAGGCCTCGATGATCTCGACCCAGCGTTCCACCGGCAGCTTGTTGGGGGAGATCCGCTGACGGACGCCGTCGTCGAGCACCTCGGCTGCCGTCCCCGGCGTCGAGCCCAGCCCGCACTCGATCAGGTACTCGAAGACCTCGTCCGGACCCTTGCCCGAGCGCTCGCACATGAAGTGCACCTCCATCGGCGAGTAGGCGTGGAGGTGCAGCTGCGGCGCCACCTCCTTCGCCAGCCGTAGCCAGCGGCCGTACTCCTCGAGCGTCAGGTCGGGGTGGATGCCGCCCTGCATGCAGATCTCGGTCGCACCGAACTCGACCGCCTCTCGCACCCGTGCGGCGAAGTCCTCCTCGGAGACTTCGTATGCATCCGGCGAGCGTCGCCCTTGCCCGAAGCCGCAGAAGGCGCAGCCGACCGTGCAGATGTTGGTGAAGTTGATGTTGCGGTTGACGACGAAGGTGACTCGATCCCCGGCGAGCTCTTGCCTCAGCTCGTCGGCGGCCACGCGCATCTCCTCGATGACTTCCGGCCTTGTCTCCGCAAAGAGAGCCGTGAGCTCGTCCTCCGTCAGCTCCTCGCCTGCCCGGCCTTTCTCGATGGCCCGCGGGGCGAGCCTGTCGTCCAAGTTCTCTTCGCTCCTTCGTCCCGACCCTCTGCGCGGGATGAAACTCCAGTACTTCAACTTGATCACGTCGAGCACGCCCTGCTCCATCCACTCGGGGTCCATGTACTGCGGGTAGACGCACAACCGCTCGGTCAGCGCATACCCCTTCGGCGCCAGCTCCTTGCGCACCTGATGCGGGCTCGGGAACGGCTCCTCCGGCGATATGTGATCCCCATTGGCAGACAGCCCACCCAGATCGGTCGCTCCGGCCTCCACGAGCTCGGGCCAGCTCTCCGAGAGATTCGGCGGTACCTGCACTCCGACATCCGGCATCAGCCGCTTGCACTCCCGGATCAACTGCTTGATCTCCTCGACGGATACCTCACCTCCCCAAGCGGGCATGGGGGGCGGGGCGCCCCCCTCCGGAGCAACAGCCGTGGAGGCTCCATCGGGGGGCGCCCCGCCCCCCTCCCGGGCTTCGATGGGCGATGGGGGCCCCTCTGGACGAGCCTCCACGGCTGTTGCTCGGACAGAGGGGTCCCCATCGCCCGACCACCTCCGAAGGGACGCGGTGTCAGCGATGTCGGCCACTTCTGCCCCGTAATAGCGCGGGTGCGGCACGAAGTTCTGCAGGATCACCTCCTGCAAGTGGCCGTAGCGGTCGTGGAGAGCAGCGAGCGCTTCCAGCGATTCGACGCGCTCCTGCTCGGTCTCGCCAATCCCGACGAGGATCCCGCTCGTGAAGGGGATCTTGAGCTCGCCGGCGGCTTCGATGGTTGCGAGCCGTTGCGCAGGATGCTTGGTCGGGGAGCCGGCGTGGACGGTCTCCATCAAGCGCTCGGAGACAGACTCGAGCATCAGGCCCTGGGAGGCGGTTACCTCCCGCAGGCGAGCCAGGTCCGTCGGGTCGAGGACGCCGATGTTCGTGTGCGGGAGCAGGCCGCGCTCGAGGGCGCGTTCGCAGCTCCAGACGACGTAGGACGTGAAGTCATCGTGGCCCCACCCAGCAAGCTTCTCCGCGACAACGGGATGGACCTCAGGTCGCTCGCCGGTGAGCACCAGGAGCTCCTTCGCGTTGCGCCGAACCGCCTCCTCGAGGAGCTTTTCGACCTCTTCAGGAGAGCGGATGTGCGCCTGGTGGGTCGCGAAGGCGCAGTACTTGCAGTAGCACTGGCAGGTGCGCGACAGCGACAGCGTGTAGTTCCGCGAGAAGGTGATCCGGCGCACGCCGCCCAAGCTACTGCAACCCAGCGCACCAGCCCCTTCAACGCACCGAGGCCCCGCAGGGCCCCGGTGAGAAGGCAGGTCGAATCAGAGGCTCAGCGCGCGCCCTCGGAATACTTTTTCACCGGTGGGCGCACCGGCTCGGCCGGCTCGGTCGGTGGCAGGCCGCCTCCTTCGAGCACGAAGCGGAAGACGACCGCCGCCAGCAGCGAACCGACGATCGGACCCAGCAGGTAGGGCCAGACTCCACCCCACTCGTTGCCGACCAGCGCCGGGCCGAACCAGCGGGCGGGGTTGTAGGAGCCGCCGCTGAGCGGGCCGCCGACCATGACGATGAAGCCCAGCGTCGTGCCGATCGCCAGCGGCGCCCACTCCTTGAAGCTCTTGCGCGAGAAGACGGCGGCGAGGATGACCAGCACCAGGCAGAAGGTGCCGATCGCCTCGATGATCGACCCCTGGAAGTTGCCGGCAAGCAGGGGACTGACCGTGGCAGCACCGTAGTGGGTGGCGCGCCCCTCGTCGAGAAGCAGCCCCTTGCAGAGCAGGGCGCCGAGCACAGCGCCGGAGAACTGGGCCAGCATGTAGATGACGCCGTCGATCGTGGAGATCCGTTTGATCGCCCAGGCCGCCAGGGTCACGGCCGGGTTGAAGTGGCCGCCGCTGACGACGCCGAACATCACGATCAGGCCGAAGAGCAGGAAAGCGTGGACGAGGCCGATCACCGCGAAATCGGTGCCGAAGGTCGCCTGTTCGCCGGTCGACAAGAAAAGCACGATCACGCTGGTGATGAAGAACACCAACAGGAAGGTGCCGATCAGCTCAGCGAGATATGCCGAAAGTCCTCGTTCCTCCACCTCTGCTCCTCCAATGAGTCGTTCGACTGGGCGGCGCCAGTCTACCCAGATCGACCGATTGAATATCCTGCCCGGCTCAATGAGGGTTGTGACCGCGCTGCTGGCGGCCGCCCTGCTGCTTGCCGGCGTCGCCGGTTGCGGCGGGAGCGGCGCTGAACCGGGCGCGCCAGTCGGCGCGACGCTCGTGCTCGATTTCATCCCCAACGCCGCCCACACGGGGATCTACGCGGCGCGGCGTCAGGGCTACTACCGCGACGCCGGCATCGACCTGACAATCCGCCAGCCCGGCGAATCGACCGACGCGCCGAAGCTGCTCGCCGCCGGCCGCACCGACTTCGCGATCCTCGACATCCACGACCTCGGCATCGCCCGCGAGCGCGGCCTCGACGTCGTCGGCCTGATGCCTATCGTGCAGCGCCCACTGGCCGCAGTGATCGCCAACGCGAATTCCGGCGTGCGCCGGCCACGACAGCTGCAGGGCCGCGAGGTCGGCGTCACCGGCCTGCCCTCCGACGAAGCCGTCGTCGATTCCGAGATCAGCGCCGACGGCGGCGATCCGGCAAAGGTGAAACGGGTGACGATCGGCTTCAACGCGGTCTCCTCGCTGGCCGCCGGCAAGGTCGCGGCGGCGACCGGCTTCTGGAACGCCGAGGGAGTGGCGCTGCGCCGCCAGGGGGTGCCGGTCCGCATCTTCAAGGTCGACCGCTACGGCGCCCCGCCCTACCCCGAGCTGGTCCTCGTCGCCTCGCGACAGACGGTAGAGCGCAGGCCGCAGCTCGTCAGCTCGATGGTCGAGGCGACGAAGCGCGGCTACGGGTTCGCCGTCACCCATCCGGCGCAGGCACTCGACGACCTCCTGGCCGAAGTTCCGAGCCTCGAGCGAGCCGACCAGGCGGCCCAGATGAGTGCCCTGCGCCCGGTCCTCGCACCCGCCCCCTTCCGCCCCGCCGTGCTGAACGCCTGGGCGCGCTGGGACCTGGAACACGGCCTGCTCGAACGACCGCTGGACGTCGAGGCCGCCTTCGACGAACCGTGAGCCGCCCACCGGCCGGGGCGGCTACGCTTGGCGCCGTGAGCCTGGCCGACGACTTTCAGCAGGTGCTCGACTCCCTGCCGCCCGACTGGACCGACCTCGAGGTCGACCTGCGGATCGAGGACGAGAGCCGTTACGTCGACAGCGCGGTGGCGCTCAGCCAGGTCAACGCCCAGCCCTACTCGCGGGCCGACTGGGACTGGCGCCTGCTCGTCGCCCAGAGCTTCGGCCACGCCGCTGCGCCGGAGACGGTCAAGGGCGTGCTGGCGAAGCTCGACGCCGATGGCATCCGCGGCGAGATGGCCGTGCGCGAGGTGCGCGAGGGCCGCGCCGAGGTCGTGCAGATGTGGGGCCGGCCCGAGAGCGTTCGCGAGGAGTTCCGCGAGCGCCGCTCACTCTAGGACGCTGGTGGCACGAATCGTCGCGATCTCCGCCGACCTGCTGCTCGGCAGCAAGGTCGAGGCGATGCTCACGGCCACGGGGCACGAGGTCACTACGTCCTCCTCGCTCGCTGCCGCCGACCTCGACGGTGCCAACCTAATCGTCGCCGATCTCGACGCCGCCGACCCGGAGGCGCTCTCTGCCCTCGGCATTCCCGTGCTTGGCTACTACTCGCACGTGGACGTGGAGACCCGGGAGGCCGCTGAGGCCGCCGGCATCAACCTGGTGGTTCCCCGCTCTCGCATGGCCCGGGAGCTGCCGGACTTGGCAACCAAGCTCCTCGAATGCTGACCCAGTTTCGGGCTTGTGTCTCGTTCCAGCTGATCGAGTCGCTTCTCCAAACCGCGTAGCGGCGGCCACCCGACCCACCGTTTGAGATCGCAATTTGCGATCTCAAAATCGCAGCCTTCTCTTTGCTCAGCTGGAACATGAAGTCCCTCTGGCCGGGACTGCGATCAGCTCCAGCGTGGCTGGCATCTACAGCTAGCCATCCGGCCAGCATGGCAAACGAGCCGGATGCTTTTGTCTGCAAAGCCGCCAAAACCGGACCGTGCTGCCTGACCGAAGCAAAAGGAAGCAGACGGGGACCGTCCGCCAACCACCTCAGCCGAAGAAGACCTGCTGCAACAGGAACATGTTGAGGGCGATGATCAGCGCCGCGAGCACGCCCGCGACGGCGGTCAGCCAGCGCGGGTTGACGAGCGAGCCCATCACCTCGCGCCTCGAGGCGAGCATCAACAGCGGCACGAGGGCGAAGGGGATGCCGAAGGAGAGCACGACCTGGCTGGCGACCAGGGCATCGGTCGGGTCGAGCCCGACCGCGAGCACGACCAGGGCCGGCGCGAGCGTGATCGCGCGGCGCAGGAAGATCGGGATGCGACGGCGGATGAACCCCTGCATCACCACCTGGCCCGCCATCGTCCCGACCGAGGAGGAGGCGAACCCGGACGCCAGCAGGGCGATGCCGAAGACGGTCGCGGCGTTGACGGAGACCAGCGACTTGAGTCCCTCGTAGGCACCGTCGATCGAGTCGACGCCGGTCAGGCCACTGCTGTGGAAGAGGGCCGCAGCGACAATCATCATCGAGAGGTTCACGGCGCCGGCGATGGAGAGCGCGATCACCACGTCGACGCGCTCGAAGCCGAGGATCTTGCGGCGCTCTTCGTCGTTGCGGCCGACCACCCGTTTCTGGGTCAGCGCCGAGTGCAGGTAGATCACGTGCGGCATCACCGTCGCGCCAATGATCCCCGTGGCAAGCAGGATGCTCTCGGTGCCGGCAAAGCCGGGCACGAAGAGATGGTGCGCCACCTGGCCGCCGTCGGGATCGGCGTTGAGCAGGACGAAGGCAAACGACGCGACCACCACGCCGACGAGGGCGGTGATCCCCGCCTCCAGCCGCCGGAAGCCCTTCTGCTGCAGGGCGAGGATCGCGAAGGCACCGGCGCCGGCGATCAGCCCGGCCGGGAAGAGCGGGATGCCGAAGAGCAGGTTGAGGCCGAGCGCCGCGCCCACGACCTCGGCGATGTCACAGGCCATCGCCACCAGCTCGGCCTGCAGCCAGAGGCCGATCGAGGTGCGACGCGAGAACGCTTCCCGGCACAGCTCCGCCAGGTTCTTGCCGGTCGCGATGCCGAGCTTTGCCGACTGGGTCTGGACCAGCATCGCGATCAGGTTCGCCGAGAGGATCACCCAGAGCAGCAGGTAGCCGAACTTCGCCCCGCCGGCGATGTTGGTGGCGAAGTTGCCGGGGTCGATGTAGGCGACGGCGGCGATGAAGGCCGGACCGAGGAAGGGCCAGAGGCGCCCGATGCCACGGCTTTCCCCTTCGAGCGAGCGCCGCGCCGCGACGGCGACGGCCGCCTCGCCGGGAAGGACGTCCTCGACCGTGGGCTCGGGTGGGCGCGCCTCCTCGGGAGGGGCCTCGGCGACCTGCGGCGGCTTCACCGGCGCTCCTCTGCCGGCGGCAACAGGTCGGGACCGGGGATCGGCGTCCCGTGCGGGTCGTGGCTGGGCTCGCCCAGCTTGGCGGCGATCAGCAGCTCGAGCTCCTCCGAGATGTAGTGCTCGAGCACCTCAGCCTCCTCGTGGACGCGGTCCTCGGGCATCCCCAGCGCCTCGGACAGGTAGGCCTCGATCAGCCTGTGGTGGCGGATCACCTCGAGCGCGACCCGCTCCCCGGCCGGCGTCAGCGTCGCCCCCCGGTAAGGGACGTAGTCGACGAGGCCCAAACCGGCGAGCTTCTGCAGCATCGAGGTCGCGGTCGCCGGCGCCACACCGAGGCGCTGGGCGACATCACCGTTGAGGACGGGTCCCTCCCGTTCCCGGGAGAGGGCGTAGATCGCCTTCGCGTAGTCCTCGATCGCCTCAGAGGTTTTAGACATGGCTAAAGAGTTTAGGGATGTCTAAAAGCGGAACTTTGGGGACGGCGGGGCACCCCCTCCGGAGCAACAGCCGTGGAGGCTCCGTCGGGGGTGCCCCGCCGTCCCCAACAAGCGGCTTTCTAGAATCGAGAGATGGCTGAACCCGCGACCGTTGAGCTGGATGCCCAATATCGCCAGCTGCGCGAGGAATGCGGGCTGGTCGATCGCTCAGAGCGGGGCAAGCTGCTCGTCAAGGGATCGGAGGCGGCCGAGTACCTGCAGGGACAGCTGACGAACGACATAGAGAAGCTCGAGGTGGGCAAGAGCTGTTACGCGGCGCTGCTCGACCGCAAGGGCCACATGCAGGCCGACATGCGCGTCCTCCGTCCTTCCGGTGCGCTTTATGCGGCCACAGCCCACATAAAGCGCACCGGAACAGAGGAGGCGGTGATCTGGATCGACGTCGAGGCCGTGGCGCTGGAGGCGACGCGCCGGCACCTGCAGACTTACAAGATCGGCCGCGACGTCGAGGTCGAAGACGTGACCGCGGAGCGGACGATCCTCTCGCTGATCGGACCGCGCAGCGCCGAGGTTGCCGGCTCGCCCCCCCTCCCCGAGCATTCCTGCGAAGAGCTGACGGTCGCCGGCATCGCCTGCCTGGCGGTGGGCACGGCCGGCGGCATCGACCTGATCGCAGCCACCGCGGAGACCGAGCGCCTGTTCGCGGCCCTGCGCGATGCGGGTGCCGCCGAGGTCGCCCCCGAGGCTGCCGAGATCCTCCGCGTCGAGGCCGGCACGCCGCGCTTCGGCTTCGAGATGGACACCTCGACGATGCCCGCCGAGGCCGGCATCGTCGAGCGCGCCGTCGACTTCGAGAAGGGTTGCTACATCGGCCAGGAGACGGTCGCCCGCCTGCACTACAAGGGCAAGCCCAACCGCCACCTTCGCGGCCTGCGGCTCAGCGCTCCAGCGCCGACCGGCGCCGTGCTCAGGCTCGGTGACCGCGAGGTCGGCACCCTGGGCGGCAGCTGCGTCTCCCCCGCCCAGGGCACGATCGCGCTCGCGATCGTGCGCCGCGAGGCCGAGCCGGGGAGCGAGTTGGCCGTAGGTGAAGATGGCGTTACGGCTCGCGTCGTCGACCTGCCGTTCGTCTAGATTCCGCCGCAATGGGTGTTGGTGGAGGCAGAATCGTCGCTGGCGGCTGTGCGCTCGTCCTGGCGTTGGCCGCCGCGGGGTGCGGAACCGAGGAAAGCGCCAACGAACCGAGGCCGCAACCGCCCACCCGGGTCAGCGTCACGATCACGCCCAAGTCGATAACGGTGCAGCCGGCGCGAATCGCTATCGGGCCGGAACCGACCCAGCAGATTCCCCAGAATCAGCACGCCGGGCAGCCGCCGGTGCGCTCGAACGAGCCGGTCGACGTCATCTTCGTCGCCGCCAACCTGACCGACTTCGACTCGAAGCTCGAAATCCGGGGGCCCAAGAACGTCCCCTCCGGAGCCCTCGTCGCCAACGGCAACGGCTCGCTGCAGACGAGCCTTCCGACCGGCGTCTACCGCCTCAGCGCCGCCGACATCCCCGCCGCCAAGCCCGCCCGCTTCACGGTCGGCCCCTACCGCACCTCGTCTCAAAACGACGTCCTGCTGCCGTAAATAGCGCCCTTTCGGGCGCCCGGCAACGTCTGCCCGGCCCGTCACCATCGGGGAGTGACGATCGTCCTCGCCATAGCCGTCCTCGCCCTCGCCGCAGCGCTCGCCTACCTTGCGGCGCGTAAGCCGCCCGAGCCCGAGGCGCCGGTCGACCACGGGCCGGCGATCCAGGAGGCGACGGCGAAGGCGGTCGCCGACCTGCTGAGGATCAACGAGGAGTCGCGCAAGGTCGACGCCCAGGCGGCAGAAATGGCGCTGCAGAAGCGCGAGACCGAGTTCCGCCGCCTGACCGAGCCGATCGGCAAGAACCTCGAGCGGATCGAGAAGGAGGTCAGCACGCTGAGCCGCGACCGCGGCAAGGCCGACGAGGCGGTGCGGACGCTGCTCGACGAGATGAAGGCCGGGCTCGGCGACCTCGGAACCCAGACAGGCACCCTGGTCAAGGCGCTGCGCCAGCCGCAGACACGCGGCAAGTGGGGCGAGGTTCAGCTCAAGCGCTGCGTCGAGATCGCCGGCATGACCGAGCACGTCGACTTCGAGCTGCAGCAGACGATGAGCGACGGGGAGACGGTGCTGAGGCCCGACGCGGTGGTGATGCTTCCCGGCAACCGCCGGGTGGTGATCGACTCCAAGGTTCCGCTCGACGCCTATCTCGAGGTGCTCGAGGCCGAGGACGACGCCGCCCGCAGGGGCGAGCTCATCCGCCACGCCCGCCAGGTGCGCGACCACATCACCAAACTCTCCTCGAAGCGCTACCAGGACCAGTTCGAGAGCGGTGAGACGCCCGACTTCGTCGTCTGCTTCATGCCCTCCGAGGCGGCACTGCATGCCGCCTTCGAGGCCGAGGCCTCGCTCTATGACTACGCGCTGGAGCAGAAGATCCTGATCGCGACGCCAACCACGCTGGTCGGACTGCTGCGCACGGTCGAGCTCGGCTGGCGCCAGGAGCAGATCGCCGAGCAGGCGCAGGAGATCGCGGCGGCAGCGCGCGAGCTGCACAGCCGCACCGGGTCCTTCCTCGAGCACTTTGCCAAGGCCGGCCGCCAGCTCAACTCGGCGACGAAATCGTTCGACGACGCGGTCGGCTCGCTGGAGAGCAGAATCATGCCCCAACTGCGTCGGATCGAGGAGATGGGCGCCGCCTCGGGCAAGGAGCTGGAGGAGCCACGCCGGGTCGATCGCGCCGTGCGCCCGGTCCTCGCCGACGAGCTGAAGGAGCTCGAGGAGGCGACCGAGGCCGAGTCCCCCGTGCTCGACTAGGATTCGCCGCCCGCTTGCAAACGACCCCCGCGGAGGATCCTCACTTGGCCGTAGACACCAGCGCAGTCGCGAAGCTTGACGTCGAGCCCGGCACCCTGCCGGAGACGATGGCGGCCTGGGTGATCCGCCAGGAGCGCGAGGGCGAGCCGACCGACGCCTTCCAGCTCGAGCAGATCGAGGTCCCCGAGCCGGGCGCCTTCGAGGTCGTCGTCCGGGTGATGGCGGCGGGCGTCAACTTCAACAACGTCTGGGCGGCCCTCGGCAAGCCGGTCTCGGTCTTCGGCTACGGCGACCACCCCGAGTACGGCCACCACATCGGCGGCTCGGACGCCTCCGGCGTCGTCTGGAAGGTCGGCGAGGGCGTCAGCCGCTGGAAGCCGGGCGACGAGGTCGTGATCCACTGCAACCAGGCCTCATACGAGGACGTCGAGGTGCACGGGCTCGACCCGCTGGCGGCGCCGAGCCAGAGGATCTGGGGCTACGAGACAACCTGGGGCTCGTTCGCCCAGTTCACCAAGGTGCAGGCGCAGCAACTCCTCCCCCGCCCGCAGAACCTCTCCTGGGTCGACTCCTCGGCCTACGGCCTCACCTACTTCACCGCCTACCGGATGCTGATGGACCAGTGCAAGCTGCAGCCCGGCCACAACGTGCTGATCTGGGGCGCGGCCGGCGGTCTCGGCGTCTTCGCCACCCAGCTCTGCAAGGCGGCCGGCGCCAACGCGGTCGGCGTCGTCTCCTCGGCCGAGAAGGGCGAGCTGGTCAAGCAGCTCGGCGCCGTCGACTACATCGACCGCAACGAGTTCGGCGAGATGATGCGGACGGACGCCAACCTCACCGACCCGGCCGCCGACAAGGAGCGGTTCAAGGCCTCCCGCGCCTTCGCCAAGCGGGTCAAGGAGATCCTCGGCGACGCCCCCGACATCGTCTTCGAGCACGTCGGCAAAGCGACCTTCCCGACCTCGGTCTTCGTCGTCAAGCCCTTCGGCAAGGTCGTCATCTGCGGCGCCACCTCGGGCTTCCAGCTCGACTTCGACGTGCGCTACCTGTGGATGCGCCAGAAACAGATCATCGGCTCGCACTTCGCCAACGCCTACGAGTGCATGCGCGCCAACCAGCTGATGGCCGAGGGCAAGGTTCGTCCGGTGATCTGGAAGACGATGGGCTTCGACGGGGTCGCCGAGGCGCACCAGTTGCTGCACGAAAACAAGCACCTCGGCAAGATCTCGATCCTGGTCGGGGCCGAGTCCGAGGACGAGGGCCGCAACGTCGACGGCCCGGGCGCGATCCGGGCCGAGGTGGGAGCGTGAGCTTGAATGGCTGAGGTCTGCGTACTCGATTGGCACGTCGCCCCGTTCCGGGCGGACCGCTTTCTCGACGTCTGGGAGCCGGCGGCGGCGCGGATGCCCGCCTTCGGCGCCAAGAGCTGGTCGCTGACCCGCTCCACCGACGACCCGCTGGCGATCCGCCAGACCTCGGTCTGGGAGAGCCGCTCGGACTTCGAGCGCTACTGGTTCTCGGAGGAGATCGAGGCGGCGCGGACCGCGGCGATCAACCTCTACGACCTGCCGATCCTGCCCACCTGGCACACGCTCGTAGCCGCCGAGTAGGGAGCGCCCCGCACGGGGGTGCAAGCGCTCCCTTCAGCGGATCTTCCAGACGAACGTCGCCGGCGTGCGGTCGGGGTTGCCCGCGGCGTCGATCGCGAAGACGGCGAACTTGTGCCGGCCGCGCTTCAGTCTCCGATAGGTCAGCGGTGACTTGCAGGCACGGAACGGCTTGCGGTCCAGCTTGCAGCGGAAGTGCGAGCCCGGCTTGCTGGAGGAGAAGGTGAACTTGGCCGTCCCGCTGTGCGTCGACTTCGGCGGGTGCCTGCGCAGCCGAGTCGAGGGAGGGGTCGGCGGGCCCGTTTTTTCTTCGGGAGTCGTGTAAAAGGCTTCGAGGGTCGTCGATTTGCCGGCGAGAACGGTATGACTGCGGGCGCCGCCATCGGACCAGCTCTGCCAGGTGTAGGTCTTGCCGCCCAGCTGCGCGGTCTGCGGTGCCGCGATCGGAACGTTGGAACCTTCGATCGCGGTCAACGCGAACGGCGCCGGTTCCACCTTCAGCCCGGCTGTCAGCGAGATGCCGGGCGGGTTCGACTTCATCGCCAGTTCCACCGTGCGCGGATCGATCTGGATCGTTTTGCTTGCCGCCAGCCCCCGTTTGTCGGTGGCGCGCAGGGTGATTTCGATGAATGAGGGATAGTCGTGTTCAGGCGCCAGGAAGCTTGCTTCCTTGAGGCCGGCGAAGACCTGAAGTGGGTGCTTGTGACAACTTTCGGGCCCGTTCGGGCAGTGGGCGATGCGGGTGCTCCAGTACAGGGAGAGGCCGGTGAGAGTTTTTTCTTCGAAGTATTCGCGTGCCGAGCCGAGCAGGGTGATTTTCTGCCCCACGCCCCAGGTGGTCGTCGGTTTCGGCAGTTCGATCACCGGTTTGGGCGGTTCGTCGCCCGGATAGATGGTGACGCGGGCGACGCTCTCGAATTCCCCGTCGCTGACCTTGACGGCTACGACCCGGTTCAGTTTCGGCTTTTCTTCTTTCAGTTCAGCTTCTTCTTCGATTTCTTCGAGGCCTTTTTTCGTGAATTCGAGTTTCTTCGCTTCGCCACCGTGCGTCTCGAAGGTCCCGTTGCCGTCGAGATCCCAGTCGTATTCGAGCGGGTCTTCGTTGGGGTCGGTCGAAGCGCCCGCGTCGAGGTCGACCTGCAGGGGGCCTGTTTCTACCGAGCCCCACTGCGGACTGGCTTCGAGGCGCGCGGTTGGCGCCCCCGGCGCGTAGGTGATCTTGTGGATCGCGCCGGGGCCGAATTCTTCGTCGCCGAAGAGACTGGCGTAGTAGAGGGCTCCGTCTGGGCCTTCTTCGATGTCGACCGCCGGATAGACCTGCGCCTCGCGCATGAACCGTTCAGTCGTGAACGGGTCCGGTTCGCCGTTTGCATCGGCGTGCATCACGTAGACGCAGCCCCGTACCGGGTCGGAGAAGAAGAGGGCACCTTTGTAGGCAGCCGGGAAATCGCTGCCCTCGTAGAAGTCGATGGCGCCGACCGCCGAGCCGTTGGCGTAGGAGCATTCGTCGCCGGGCACGACCTCCTGCTTGTGACTGAAGTAGAAGAAGGGCGGCGAGGTGGAGCCGGGCTCACTCGCGTAGAGGTTTTCGCAGACCGTCAGGCCCAGAGGTGCGAAGAGGAATTGGTGCACCGGGCCCTCGTAGCAGGGCCAGCCCGAGTTGTAGGTGACTTTCGGCGGCGCCGCAAAACGGTCGATCTCCTCGAGCTCGGAAGAGCCGACGTTGCCGGTGAAGATTTCTCCCGTGTTCGGGTTGATCGTGAAGCGAAACGGGTTGCGGAAGCCGTAGGCGACGATCTTGCGGGTCGTTTCGTTGGGGCTCCCGACCAGCGGGTTGTCGGGCCAGGCTTTGCCCGTTTCCGGGTCGATGCGGAGGATCTTGCCGCTCAGGTTCTGCAGATTCTGCGAGCGCAGCGCCCCGCCTTCGGCGCTGGGCGGGGAAAGCGCTGTCCCGGCCGGCAGCGGGGGGTCTCCGCACGGGTTGGGGGGCGTGCCGAGCTGGCCGTAGTCGAGGCCGGTGAAGCTCGCCCCATCGCCGCCGCTTGCGTAGAGGGCCCCTTCCGGGCCGAAATGAAGGTCGCCGATCGAGTGCGAGGAGAACTGCTGGCACCAGCCTTCCGCCAGCAACAGTTCCGTCGGCGATTTCGCCGAGGGGACGGCGTGGTCTTCGCCTTCCGCCGCGGTGAGGCGGACGAGTCGACCGCTGACCAGGCAGTCGTCGGCCCCTTTCGGTTCTGGGCATTCGTCGCCGACGGTTTCCGGTTTGCCCCACTTGGGCGGCGGCGCTTCTTCGCCGAGAATGTGGTCATACGTGTAGAGCGCGTAGACGTAGGGTTCTTTGGGGAATTCGGGGTCTAGCGCCAGCCCGAGCAGGCCGCGGTCGCCGTGGTCGTAGACCTTCGTGCGCAGGTCGGCGAAGACGGTGGGTTCTTTGTCTTCGAGATCGTCGTAGACCTTGATCAAGCCGCCCTTCTCGGCGACGAAGACGCGTTCGTCGGGCGAGAAGCGGAAGGCGACCGGCTGTTCGAGGTCGGCGAAGGCGATCGTGTCTTGGAAGCCTTCAGGCAGTGCCGGTTCGGCCGCCGCCGTTGACGCCGAGACGAGGGCAGCGGTGATGCAGGCGACGATCAGCGCGCCGGTTCGGAGAGAACGGCTGGTTCTCACGCCCGCTCCAGCGGGGCCATCGTCAGCCCAGCGGAGTCAAGTTGCGCCCAGTAGTGCTCGGCCGGCTCGCGCGGTCCGCTCCAGACGATCGCCTGCCCGGTGCTGTGGATCGTCTCGGCCATCTGGTGCCCATGGTCAATGGTCACGCCGGGGAGCACGCGGGCGAGGGTCTCGGCAACGTGGTCGAAGGTGTTGTGATCGTCGTTGCGCACGATCACCCGCCACTCCCCGCCCAGGTCCGAACCTGGCCCCCCAAGTCGGGGCCGCTCAACCGTCGTCGTAGACATCGTCGCATTATGCGGAAATTCGAATAGCGGGTAGCTGTCTTTGCCTGCGTTGGGCGTGGTCCTTCTCAAAAGTAGACTTAACTACTCAAGTTAATTATCGCCTAGACTCTTTCTTGTAATACCGACAATCCGGGAGGTTTGCACCATGGGACCGCGTCCCATCTCGATCGAGCAGAGTCTCGCCAAGGCCCTGTCGAACTCCCTGCGGGCGCAGGCCCTCCGCCTGATCTCCGAAGGGGTCGACAGCCCGAAAGCGATCGCGGAGCAGCTCGATGCAGACATTCGCACCGTCGCCTATCACGTGCGGGTGCTCCGGCGTCTCGGTTGCGTCGAGCTCGTCGAAACGAAGCGGCGGCGGGGAGCTGTCGAACACATCTACCGGGTCTCCGCGGCGGCCTTGGAAAAAGACTAGAAGGGACCAGGTACCCGGACGACGACGTCATCGAAGCTCGCCTGTGCGCCACGGGCGATCTTCGCCGAGCCGACGGAGAACCCGGAGGCGCGACCCGTGAGGTCGCCGGCCCCTTCGTCGACCACGTTGGAGACCAGCTTGCCACCGACGAAGGCGCGGATCCTGCAATTGCCCTTTTCATCGCCTTCGGTGACGTTGAAGGCGCGCAGGCGCAGCTCGTTGGCCTTGTCGAGACCGCGCACCTGCTTGAGGTCCTTCTCAACGTCGAGGTAGACGACCGTGCCGTTGGCATGGACCTTACGCAGCTGGGCCTTGCGCTGAAGCGGGAATACCACGAACTGGTAGCGGGCGCCGCCGCCGGAGCGAAGGTTCAGCGCCAGGTAGGTGGAGGTGCGCAGCGACTTCGGGGTCCCGCTCAGGAGTCGCTCGGTTGCCGCGATCTCGAGATCGCGGCCAATCACCGGCGTGCGGTAGGAGCACTCTTTGGTCCGCTTGCCGACGACGACGCGCAGGGCGTGACCCGAGCTGCTGCGGCCGCAGCTGCGACCGGAGAGCTTGACGACCTGCTTCAGCTGGCCTTTGCTCTCCATCGGGTTGCGGTAGACGCCGACCAGGGTCGCGCTCGCAAGCGGGGCGATGGCCGCCGCAACCACGAGCAGGGTGGCCAGGGCGCCTGTGCGTAGGAACCTCACGATCGCCAGCCTAAACACAGCCAGCCGCGAAAGATGCGGGTCGAGAGGCCGTGAACGATGGATTTCTCGCCGACCCAAATAAGATTCGGGGTATGAGCGACCACCGCCTGCCAGAGCCAGACCGCCCCTGGGTGATGCGCACCTACGCCGGGCATTCCGACGCCCGGCGCTCGAACGAGCTCTATCGCCGCAACCTCGCCAAGGGCCAGACCGGCCTCTCCGTCGCCTTCGACCTGCCCACGCAGACGGGCTATGACCCCGACCACGTCCTCGCCCGTGGCGAGGTCGGCAAGGTCGGCGTCTCGATCGCCCACAAGGGCGACATGCACCAGCTCTTCGACGGCATCCCGCTCGACGAGATGAACACCTCGATGACGATCAACGCGACCGCCGCCTGGCTGCTCGGCCTCTACGTCACCGTCGCCGAGGAGAACGGCGTCGACCGCTCCAAGCTGAAGGGGACGACGCAGAACGACATCATCAAGGAGTACCTCTCGCGCGGCACCTACGCCTTTCCGCCCGAGCCCTCGATGCGGCTGATCGCGGACATGGTCGCCTTCACGGTCAACGAGGTGCCGAGCTGGAACCCGACCAACATCTGCAGCTACCACCTGCAGGAGGCGGGCGCGACCCCGGTGCAGGAGATCGCCTACGCGATCTCGACCGGGATCGCCGTACTCGACGAGGTGAAGGCGCGCGGCCAGGTCGCCGAGGCCGACTTCCCCAAGGTCTTCGGCCGCATCTCCTTCTTCGTCAACGCCGGGATCAGGCTGATCGAGGAGATTGCCAAGCTGCGAACGATGAGTGAGCTCTGGCAGGAGATCGGCCGCGAGCGCTACGGGGTGACGGACGAGAAGATGCTGCGCTTCCGCTACGGCGTGCAGGTCAACTCGCTCGGCCTGACCGAGGCGCAGCCCGAGAACAACATCCAGCGCATCGTGCTCGAGGCTCTCGCCGTGACGCTGAGCCGCGACGCGCGGGCGCGGGCGATCCAGCTACCCGCCTGGAACGAGGCGATGGGCCTCCCCCGCCCCTGGGACCAGCAGTGGAGCCTGCGCATCCAGCAGGTGCTCGCCAACGAGACCGACCTGCTCGAGTACCCCGATCTGTTCGAGGGCTCGAAGGTGATGGACGGCCTGGTCGCGGAGCTGACCGAGGGGGCGCGAGCCGAGATGGCCGTCGTCGAGGAGCACGGCGGCGCGGTCGCCGCCGTCCCCTACATGAAGGCGCGCCTGGTCGAGTCGCACCGCGAGCGCGTGGCGCGGATCGAGGCCGGCGAGCAGAAGGTGATCGGCCAGAACAGCTTCACCGAGACCGAGGACTCGCCGCTGACGGCGGGCGCCGACGGCGGCATCCTCACTCCCGACCCGGAGGTCGAGCGTGAGCGGATCGAGGCGCTCGAGCAGTGGAAGGCGGGGCGCGACGAGGATGCGGTCCAGGCAGCGCTGGAGGAGCTCGCCGCGGTCGCCGCCGATGACTCGAAGAACGTGATGCCGGCGACGATCGCCGCCGCCAAGGCGGGCGCGACGACGGGAGAGTGGGCGGCGGTGCTGCGCGAGGCCTTCGGCGCCTACCGGGCACCCACCGGGGTCGATGGCGCCGCGCCGCCGGCAGATCGGGAGCAGCTGGCAGAGGTCAGGCGCCGGGTCGACGAGGTCTCCGATCGGATCGGCCACCGGATCAAGATCCTCGTCGGCAAGCCGGGACTCGACGGGCACTCCAACGGCTCCGAGCAGATCGCCCTGCGGGCGCGCGACGCCGGCATGGAGGTGATCTACCAGGGCATCCGCCTGACGCCCGAGGAGATCGCCGAGTCGGCACTGCAGGAGGACGTCGACGTGGTCGGCCTCTCGATTCTCTCCGGCTCGCACCTGGAGCTGATCCCGGAGGTCGTGCGCCGGCTTCGCGGGGAGGGCGTCGAGGTGCCGGTGGTGGCGGGCGGCATCATCCCGCCGGCCGACGCCGAGCGCCTGCGGGCCGCCGGCGTCGACGGCGTCTACACCCCAAAGGACTTCGACATCAACAAGATCATGGGCGAGATCGTCACCCTGGTTGCGGAGCGCGCCACAATAGGCGCACATGGGTGACCTGAACGGAGACCGCTCGGCCTGGCTGCGCTGCTATCGCTGCTGGTCCCAGAACCTCGAGATCCAGCTTCACTACGACGCGATCCGCCGCGTCGACCCGGACACGGGCGCGCTCGCCGAAGGCGTCGACGAAATCCAGGAGGCGCTGGTGCAGTGCGTCGACTGCATGCACGACCAGCCTCACCTCGCCTTCCAGGACGACCGGGTCGTGCCGATCGAGGACCGCTGGGAGCGGATGGTCGCCGGCACGCCATGGGTCGCCTCCTGCACGGTGCGCGTCGACCAGGACCGGGTCGAGACCTGCTCCGGCCCCGAAGCGGCCGAGTTCCTCACCTACGGCGCCTTCGGCGAGGCCGGCGTGCGCGAGTTCTTCGCCCACGTCCGCTTTCACAAGCACGACGAAGAGCAGATCGTCATTCACATGCTGGTCGAGCTCTACGCCCGCTCGGCGAATGAGGCGACCGACGTCCTCGAAGCGGCCGCCCATGGCCAGCTCGAGATCACCTCACTGGCCGAGGAGTCCCGCCCTCCGGCCCACGCTTCGGACGAAACGCACTAGCCCCCCTACTCCCGCCCCATCTACGTACTCCCGCCCCATCTACGCGAATCAAGTTCTCGATGAAATAGCTGGAGAACTTGATTCGCATAAGTCGCTGCGGCGTCGCAGGGAGTCGCGGACGAGCTGGAGAAACGAGCCGGGTTCGTCAACCAGCATGCGGTAGGTCGCACGGTGAACGACGTACCCAGAGGCTTCGAGCATTGCCGTCCGCGCGTGGTCACGCTCGAAGGCGGAGCGATCGGCGTGATAGGTGTAGCCATCGGTTTCGACTACGACACGCTCCCTCGGCCAGAGGAAATCGACGAGATGGTCGCCTGCAAGGACGTTCACCTGCGGCATCGGCAATCCATCCACCCTGCATAGGGCGAGAAAGTCGATCTCGAGCGGGGAGACGGCGTCGGCGGCATTCGGATCGACGGCGAGTGCCACGCGACGCAGCCGAGGCGCACCGGGTCGGCGCGGCGTTCTGTCGATGAGCCGATAGAGCTCCTCCCATCGGAGCGCTTTGGTGCGATCGGCAGCAACGAGCGCCCGTTCGGTCTGCCTGTCGTCGAGCCGAGCCGATATATCAAGCAAGACGCGCTCCATGGAGGTCACTGGAATCCCATCCTTCTCGGTGATCTCAGCGGCCTCGAGCACTCGGGTCTGGTGGAGGAGGATCCCCTTGCGCGGGCTGCCGCCCGAGCGGCGAGTCACCTCGGGCTTACTGCCGGTCCGACGAATGTCCCAAAGCTCAGCCGCGCTGCCATGCGACAGCACCGCGCCAGGGCCGCAAGCGATGACGGCAGCCATCCAGGTGGCTCGCCTGCTCAACAGGCGATGGCCGAGAGTAAAGACGCCATGGTGAACCGGAAGCAGGCTGCCGTTGTCGAGCCGGCTCTGGATTACTCCCTCCCCAAGCCCAACGTCCGACAGCTGGCGATGCGCCACTACCCCATGCTGTCGTTCAACGACCTCACGGAGTGCCCGAGTCGCCGCCGCCCCTTGCAGATGCGAATCAAGTTCTCCAGCTATTTCATCGAGAACTTGATGCGCATGAGGATGAGTCGGCATGGCACTGACGGTCGCAGGCCAAAGCGCGCGAGTGGCGCGCTAATTGGAAAATCTGGGGGCGCTGTTTGGAACGTCTTCGGCGCGGGTACGTGAGCGACATAGCGCACCTCAGAAAATGAGGCGCGCTTTTACATGCGGCGGGGACTACTCGACGTCGCCCTCGGCCTTCGGGGACTCGCCCGGGTTCTTGCGCGGCACCAGGACGAGGCGCTTGAACTCGGCGACGAGGACGCCGTCCTGGTTGAGGACGCGGGTGTGGACCTTGACGACGCCACGGTCAGGCTTCGATTTCGAGGGTTTGACCTCGAGCACCTCGGTCTCGCAGAAGAGCGTGTCGCCGTGGAAGACGGGGTTCGGGTGGCTGAGGTCTTCGGTCGCCAGGTTGGCGATCGCCTTGCCGGAGACGTCGCTCACGGACATCCCCAGGGCGAGCGAGTAGACGAGCGGCCCGACGACGACGTTGCGGCCCTGCTGCGAGCCGCTGGCATAGATGTCGTTGATGTGCAGCGGGTGGTGGTTCATCGTGATCAAGCAGAAGAGGTGGTCGTCCGCCTCGGTCACGGTCTTCGCCGGCCAGTGCTTGTAGACGGCACCGACCTCGAACTCCTCGAGGTAGCGCCCGTAGCTGTGCGCGCCGGATGCCTCGCGCTCGGCCTGGTCGGTGCTCAGCTCGTACTTCTCGTCGCTCATCTCTCTGCTCGTCTCCTTTGGGGTGCGGCGCGGCATCCTATAGACAGCCGCGTCGCGCTCGCGTGACGAGGTTAGACTTCCGCCGATGAGGATTGGGATCGTCGGCCTGGGTTACGTCGGCTTGCCTCTCGCCGTTGCCTTCGCCGAAGCGGGCCACGACGTGGTGGGGCTGGATGCCGACTCGCGCAAGCTAGAGAGCCTCAAGCGGGGCGAGAGCTACATCGAGGACATCCCCGACTCCTCCCTTGCCCAACTTAGGGAGCGCATCCATCCCACCAACCGTCATGCCGACCTCTCCTCCTGCGAGGCGACGATCATCTGCGTGCCTACCCCGCTGACCGGCTCGCGCGAGCCCGACCTCACCTATCTGGTCGATGCCGCAACGGCGCTCGCCGGAGTGCTCCGGGCGGGCCAGCTCGTCGTCCTCGAGTCGACCACCTACCCCGGCACGACCCGCGAGCGCCTAGCGCCGATCCTCGAGGAGTCCGGCCTCTCGGCTGGCAGCGACTTCCACCTCGCCTTCTCGCCCGAGCGGATCGACCCGGGCCGGACCGACTACACCGTGCGCACCACCCCCAAGCTGGTCGGTGGGCTGACCGAGGCCTGTTCGGACCGCGCCCGCGAGCTCTACGAGCTGATCTGCGACGAGGTCGTCGTCCTCTCCCAGCCGGAGACGGCGGAGCTGGCGAAGCTGCTCGAGAACATCTTCCGCTCGGTCAACATCGCCTTCGTCAACGAGCTGGCGCAGCTCTGCGATCGGCTCGGGATCGACGTCTGGGAGGTGATCGACGCCGCCGCGACCAAGCCCTTCGGCTTCATGCGTTTCGACCCCGGCCCCGGAATGGGCGGCCACTGCCTACCGATCGACCCCTTTTACCTCGCCTTCAAGGCGCGCGAACACGACTTCTACCCCGAGTTCATCGAGCTGGCGGGGAAGATGAACCAGGCGCAGCCGGTCTTCTGCGTCGAGCGCGTCGAGCGGGCGCTGAACGACGTCGGCAAGCCGGTCAAGGACTCGAAGATCCTCATCCTCGGCATGAGCTACAAGGCCGGCGTTGGAGATATCCGCGAGTCGCCGGCGTTGAAGATCGCCGCGTTGCTGCGCGATCTCGGCGCCGAGATCTCCTACCACGACCCACACGTGCCCGAGCTGCCCGACATGGGGCTCACCTCCGTCGACCTCGACGAGGCGCTGCCGGGCTGCGACGCCGCGGCGATCGTCACCGCCCACCCCAGCGTCGACTACGCCGATGTCGCGGCGCGGGCGCCGCTCGTGGTCGACTTTCGCGGCGTCACCCGCGGCATCGAGGCAGCGAACTTGGTCCGGCTCTAACGGCCCTCAGTGGGCCTTTTTGAGTCGGGCGCGTTCCTCCTGGCGCTCGACCACCTGGCCGATCAGCTTCTTCACGTTCGAGTCGCCGGTCGCCTTGATGTGCCCGGTCTCGTAGGCCTTGCGATAACCCTTCAGCGTTCCCTGCTCGGCAAGCTGGTTGAACTGTGGGCGGTCGATCTGGACCAGGATGCGCTCGTCCTGGGCCAGGTCCTTGCTGACCTTGAGCCCCGGCAGCTCGACCCGGTAGAGCTGGATGTCGTGCTTGGCCTTCAGTTCCAGCCCGAAGACCAGCTTCAGGTTCGCCAGAGCCGGCACCTCCGCCTGGAACCGCTCGACGGCGGTTTTGATCAGCTCGGCGGTAGACGCCACGGCGCTAGCTGCACTCCATCTAGATCTTGTGCCTCTGCAGGAGCTTCTTGCCGATAACCATGCGCTGGATCTCGGAGGTTCCCTCGCCGATCAGCAGCAGTGGCGCATCGCGGTAGAGGCGCTCGATCTCGTACTCCTTCGAGTAGCCGTAGCCGCCGTGGATGCGGAAGCACTCCTCAACGCACTCCTTGCCGGTCTCGGAGGCGAGCAGCTTCGCCATCCCGGCCTCGAGGTCGGAGCGCTCGCCGGCGTCCTTCATCCGCGCCGCCTTGCGGGTGAGGAGGCGCGCCGCCTCGACCTTGGTCGCCATGTCGGCGAGCTTGAACTGGATCGCCTGATGGGCGGCAATCGGCTTGCCGAAGGTCTTGCGCTCCTGGCTGTAGCGGAGGGCGAGCTCCAAAGCCCGCTGGGCGATGCCGACGCCGCGGGCGGCGACGTTGACGCGGCCGACCTCGAGCGCATCCATCATCTGGATGAAGCCCTGGCCGACGCCGGCCTCCTCGCCGCCGAGCACGCGCTCGGGCGGGCACTTGTAGCCGTCGTAGACGAGCTCGGTCGACTCGACGCCCTTGTAGCCCATCTTCTTGATCTTGGGCGGGACGGTGAGCCCGGCGAAGTCGCCCTCGTTGACTTCCTTCCAGGGCTCCTTCTCGGTGATGAAGCAGGTCATGCCCTTGTAGGGCGGGTCTGCCTTGGTGTCGGTCTTCATCAGGACGAAGACGACGCTCGAGCCAAGCCCGTTCGTCACCCACATCTTCTGGCCGTTCAGCTCCCAGGCGCCGCCGTCGCCCTTCTTCGCGGTCGCCTTGATCCCCTGTACGTCGGAGCCGACCTCAGGCTCGGAGAGCGAGAAGGCGGCGCGAATCTCACCGGTCGCCATCTTCGGCAGGAAGTAGTCCTTCTGCTCGTCGGTGCCGAACTTCATCAGCAGGTAGGAGCCGATGAAGTGGGTGTTGACGACGCCGGAGATCGAGATCCAGCCGCGCGAAAGCTCTTCGACGATCATCGCGTAGGTCGTCAGGTCGAGACCCATGCCGCCGTACTCCTCCGGGATCGTCACTCCGAAGAGGCCGAGCTCCTTCATCTGCTCGACGATCGGCTCCGGGAAGGAGTCCTCGTGGTCGTAGTGCTCGGCGTTGGGGATGATCTGCTCGTCGGCGAACTGGCGCACCATCTCGGTGATGTCGCGCTGGATGTCGGTCAGCTCGCTGTAGGCGGCGGTCTCTACGGCCATGGCTCCTGCTCTGTTTTCGGGGACGGGACGGCAAGGATATCGGCGATCCCAAGCCGGGTCCCCTACGCAAAAAGCCGCCGCGGCCCGCGCGATCGGCGGGCCACGGCGGCCATGATGCGGCGTCCCTCCCTAGGGCTGGTAGTCGAGGCGGAAGAACACGCTGCGAGTTGTCGGCGAGCCGGACTCGGTCGCCAGGATCGCAATCGCGTCACCGGCTTCGAATTTCTGCGAGGCGTTGCTTTCGCAGGAGGACGAGCCGCCCCCGTTGCCCTGCATCGAGCAACTGATGCCCGTGCTTTCCGGAGCGGCGTTGCCGGCCGGATCGCGGCGGACCGTGAACGTGTATTTGTTGCTCGGGCCAGGCACACCGGTCAGGTAGACGCGCAGGTTGCTGACCGTACCGCCGCTGGTCAGCACCTCCTGGATCGCCGTCTCGGATTCCGAGAAGAGGTCGATCGAGGGGCCGAAGAAGCGGTTGGGCATTTTGTCTTCGACGAGCGAGTCGCCGCCGCCGCCGCGAATTTCGCCTTTGCCGGCTTCGCCGGACGGACCCTGTTTGCCTACCGGTCCTTCTTTGCCTTCGGGACCCTGTTTGCCTTCCGGACCTTCTTTGCCTTCGGGACCTTCTTTGCCTTCCGGGCCTTTGTCGCCTTCAGGACCCTGTTCGCCTTCCGGGCCTTTGTCGCCCGTCGGTCCCTTGTCGCCTTCGGGGCCTTCTTTGCCTTCGGGGCCTTTGTCGCCTTCAGGACCCTGGGGCCCTTCTTCGCCTTCGGGACCCTGCAGGCCAAGGGGGCCCTGCAGACCCATGGGGCCTTTGTCTCCTTCAGGACCCTGTTTGCCTTCGGGACCCTGTTTGCCTTCCGGGCCTTCTTTACCTTCGGGGCCTTGGTCCCCCTGCGGACCTTTATCGCCGGTCGGACCCTTGTCGCCTTCGGAACCCTGTTTGCCTTCGGGTCCTTTGTCGCCCGTCAGACCTTTTTCTCCGATCGGACCCTGTTTGCCTACCGGTCCTTCTTTGCCTTCAGGACCCTGTTTGCCTTCCGGCCCTTTGTCACCGGTCTGACCTTTGTCGCCCGTCGGGCCTTTGTCACCGGTCGGACCCTGTTTACCTTCAGGACCCTGTTTGCCTTCCGGGCCTTTGTCGCCGGTCTGACCCTTGTCGCCTTCCGGGCCCTGCAGGCCTTCCGGACCGCGTTCTCCCTGCGGGCCTTTTTCGCCAGGCTTGCCGATCAGGCTTTCGAGGACGGTGAGGTCAGTGCTCGAGGCGAGGATGACGGTCCTCTCCGTGGTCTTGCAAGTCGTGTTGACACGCGGGAAGCGGATCGTGCCCTTGCGCACCCCGCCCTTCTTCACGCAGAGGGTGACACCCTGAGTGGTGGAGGCGGCCTGCGTGCTGGCGGCGATCATGCAGAGCATGGCAAGCACCGCGCCGGCAATCGCGGCGAGCCTCCAGCCGCCGATATTTCGAGCGGCAAACGTTCTTGCGGTCATCGTTGAACTCCCTTGGTCTCAAGCTATTTGGAGCGGAGCGCTCGAGATCGAGGGCTCCAGGACTTGAGCCCTATCGGTGGTTAGCCAACGAAAATTGACCGGTCCCGCGATTCTGCAATGCGACCTGCAAGCCCGACGCCTGAGAGAGCCACAGCGGGCGCCTCGGCCTTGAGCAGCATCTCGGCCAGCTCCTCGCCGGGATCGGAGTCGGCGACGATCGCACCGCCGGCGCCGATACTCACCCGCTCACCGTCGAGGACGATCGTCCTGATCGCAACGCTGAGGTCGCAGGCACCGCCGCGGCCGAAGTAGCCAATCGCGCCCGAGTACACCCCTCGAGGCGCGCCCTCGAGCTCGTCGAGGATCTCCATCGTCCGCAGCTTCGGCGCTCCCGTCATCGAGCCGGGTGGGAAACAGGCCTTGACGCAGTCGACCGCGTTCACCTCGTCACGCAGCCGACCGCGGACGCCGGAGACGAGCTGGTGCACGGTCTCGTAGGTCTCAACGCGAGCCAGCTCCGTCACCTCGATGCTGCCCTCGTCGCAGACGCGGCCGAGATCGTTGCGGGCCAGGTCGACGATCGTCACGTTCTCCGCGCGGCACTTCGGATCCTCGAGCAGCTCCCGGGCGAGGGTGCGATCCTCGGCGGCACCCGTTCCGCGCCGGCTCGTCCCCTTGATCGGCCGCGTTTCGGCCCAGCCCTGCCGATCGACAGCTAGGAAACGCTCGGGGGATGAGCTGAGCACAGCGAGGTCGCCGAGGCGAAGGTAGGCCGCGAAGGGCGCGGGGTTGACGCGGCGCAGCGACCGGTAGAGACCCAAGGGTCGGAAAACCCCCTCCCCCTCCAACTGGTCGGTGAGGCAGATCTCGTAGCTGTCTCCGGCCTCCAAATAGCGCTTGCAGGCGGCAACGTCGTCCAGGTACCGCTCTGCAGAGCGGCGTGAGCGCAGCTCCAGCGGCCCCTGTGGCTCAGGGTTCGGCAATGGCGGCAGCGCTTCCAGCCGCCGCTCCGTCTCCTCGATCCAGGCCTCCGCCCCCCGAACTGCATCGAATTCCCTCTCTAGGAGATAGGGAATTCGATGCAGTTCGGGGGGCGGGTGGGTGAGGGCGAGGAGATAGACGTGACCCTCTTGATGGTCGAAGGCGATCAGGCGATCGGCGAAGACGAGAGCGGCATCCGGGGTCGAGGCGCGGTGCGCAGCCACCCCCCCGGACTCCGCCTTCAGCTCGTACCCGAGGTAACCGACGAAGCCGCAATCGAAGTCGAATGGCAGCTCGGACACGGTCGCTCCGGTCACGGGAAGCACGCGGGCGAGGAAATCGAAGATCGATTCGCGGCGCACCTCACACCCTGCCCCGTTCTCGATCCGCAGCAGCCCCCCCTCGACGTCGTAGGTGACGACCGCGCCCAACGGCCCACTGGCGTCGCCGGCGAAAGAGAACCGCCCCCGTTCCCCGGGGGCGCTGCTGTCGAGCCAGAAGGCGTTCGTGCTGCTGCCGTAGAGATGGACGACGGCGCGCTCGGCGTCGACCGGCCCGTCGATCCGCCGGACCAGTAGTTGCGAGCCACTGGCCAGAGCTTCGCCCGTCACCTCGCTCGCCGTCCTCATTGGCGTCAAGATATCCCCGCCGTGCGCAGTTCTCCCCATGCCGACCCCGCCAGGGGCGTCTTCGAGACCCTGCTCGTCCTCGACGGGCATGCGGTCGAGGTCGACGCGCACGTCGAGCGCTTGGCGGCGAGCGTCTCGACCCTCTTCGACGTACGGCTGTCAGCCGACGCCCGGCAATCGATCGACGAGGGCGCGCGTGGAGTCCGCCAGGGCAAACTGCGGATCACGGTCGTGCCAAACCCCGCCGGACACGTCGAGATGGCCGTCTCCGCTGACGAGGTGGACTCCGCGCAGGTATTCCCCTCCCCCAACCGCGCCCTCGCCCTGCGCAGCTTCGTCGCCGCCGGCGGCCTCGGTTCGCACAAGTGGGCCGACCGTCAGCTTCTCGATCGCTTCGCCGCCTCCGCCGCCGACGACGAGCTGCCTCTGCTCCTCGATGCCAACGGCACGGTCCTCGAGGCCTCACGTGCCAACGTCTTCGTGTCCCGCGACGGCACCCTCTCCACGCCACCAGCCGATGGGCGCATCGTCCCCGGCATCGCCCGCAGACGAACGATCGAGCTGGCAAGGGCGGGCGGACAGGATGTGCGCGAGGAGCAACTCTCACTCGACGACCTGTTCGCCGCCGACGAGGTCTTTCTCACCAACTCCGTCCGCGGCGTCGAGCCCGTCCGCTCGATTGACGGCCGGGACGTGTCTTTGATCAGCCGCCCATATGGGCACTCGATCGACGGCGCGTCTGCGAGGGCGGGAATCGCTAGCGCGCTGCGGCGTCGCTGGTGGCTGCCGGTGCCGCAAGGGGAATCCGTTGCAGTTGCCGCAGGCGGGCGACGAGGCGATCGGCCCGCTCGCTGAAATCGCTGAGGCTTCGCTCGCCGGGCTTGACCTCGGACTTGGATTCGGGCTCGGAGGGGGACGCAACCTCCGCCCCGGCAGCGGCCACCACCGGGGCCTGGACCACGGCAAGGCTGGCGCGCTCGGCCAGCTCGGCTGCACGCCGCGCCTGCTCGGCTGCGTCGAGGGCGGCGGCGCCGACGGTCATCACAGCGGCCTCTGAGGCTCGTGCCGTAACCAGCGCCAGCTCGATCCGCTCCTCCAGCTCACCGATCAGCGGCGGGCGCTTGCCCACGGGGAGCGACCAGTCCTGCGTCGTCTCGCTCGTCGCCGCGTCCATCGCCACCAAGGTACGGCGGCGACGGCCGAAGTCCTCCGCCACCCGAACGCGCGTTTGGGCGCGACGGACTAGATTTCCGCCCGGAACCGGACCCAACGCGAGGAGCAGCGTGAGAAACCCAAGAGACTTCTTCCAGCCGCAGGCGATCGGCGCCCCCGAGCCGCTGCGCGAGATCCCCGTCAAGCCCTCGCGGATGATCCACTTCCTCGACTTCTCGAACGAGAAAATGGTCGCCAAGGCGGCCGACATCGCCGCCAAGACCGACATCCTGCTCGGCAACCTCGAGGACGCGATCCCGGTCGACCGCAAGGAGGCCGCTCGCCAGGGACTGATCCGCGCCGCCAAGGAGTCCGACTTCGGCCAGACCGCGCTCTGGACCCGGATCAACTCGCTGGAGAGTCCCTGGGTGCTCGACGACCTCACCACTCTCGTAAGCGAGATCGGCGCCAAGCTCGAGGTCGTGATGGTGCCCAAGGTCGAGGGGCCCTGGGACATCCACTACGTCGACCGACTGCTCGCCCAGCTCGAGGCCAAGGCGGGTCTGGAACGGCCGATCCTCGTCCACGCGATCCTCGAGACGGCTCAGGGCGTCGTCAACCTCGAGGAGATCGCCGCCGCCAGCCCCCGCATGCAGGGGATGAGCTTTGGCCCCGCCGACCTCGCCGCCTCGCGGCGAATGAAGACGACGCGTGTAGGCGGCGGCCACCCCGGGTACCGCGTGATGGAGGACCCGGCCGACCCGGAGAACCCGGAGGCCGACCGCATCAGCGCTCAACAAGATCTATGGCACTACTCGATTGCCCGCATGGTCGATGCCTGCACCTCGACCGGCATCCTGCCCTTCTACGGTCCCTTCGGCGACATCAAGGACACGGCCGGTTGCGAGACCCAGTTCCGCGCCGCCTTCCTGATGGGCTGCGTCGGCGCCTGGTCGCTGCATCCCGTGCAGATCGACATCGCCAAGAAGGTCTTCAGCCCGCCGCCGGAGGAGGTCAGATTCGCCAAGAAGGTGCTGGAGGCAATCCCAGACGGCCGCGGCGTGCACATGATCGACGGCAAGATGCAGGACGACGCAACCTGGAAGCAGTGCAAGGTGATGGTCGAGCTGGCCGAGATGTTGGCGGCCAAGGACGCCGAGCTGGCCGAGGCTTACGGGCTTTAGTCGGGTTGCAGATACAGGGCAACCGTTCACACTTACCCCCATAACGTTCGCTTCATGGAACGTGGGTTGCAAGCAGCTAACGTCAGCTCTCGCCTCAGCCGATAGGAGGTGGGACGAACTCGACCAAAGACGAGAAAACTCGACGAATACCCGATCGAAGAGACCCCATCTACCCTTCTCCCCACCGCCGATGAATCCCTCGACAGACCTGCCGCTGGACCAGACGTTCACGCAGCGAACCCAACGCCGCGACGTCCTCGTCCAGGATCGGCCCACGCTCGGCAGCATGCCGCGTGCACGGCGCGGAATCGGCTGGTGGCTCGTCCCGGTCGTCGACCTCATCTCCTCCTCTGTGGCGCTGGCCGTCGTCGTCCTGCTCGCCGATGCGAGCCTGGTGCCGGCGCTGCCGGTCGCGCCACTGCTGCTCGTCGGCGTTTACGGCGCACTCGGCATCTACGGGTCGAGCTCCTCGCGGGGAGGCGACGACGGCATGGCATGGCCGGTGATCCGCCTCCTCGTCGCCGCGCTCTTCGCCTGGTCCGCCTCGCTGATCTCGGGACTGAACGGCCTCGACCAGCTCGCCCTCTGGGCCGGGTTCGTCGCCCTCGACACCGTCGCCCGCCGCGTCGGCGCGCCGGTCTTCCAGCGGCTCGACGAGAGCGAGCGCTGGGTCCTCGTCGGAGACGAGACGACGGCACAGCGGCTGCGCGCCTTCGAGCCGCTGAAGGCCTATGCGCGAATCGTCGCCACCGTCCCTCCGGGGGGCGACGACACCCAGGCCGCGGCGCGCGTCGCCGCCCTGGAAGTCGTCGACCGCTACAGCGCCGACCGCGTCGTGATCGGCGACCAGCAGGCTGACGACGAGGGCCTGCTCGAACTCGTTCGCGCCTTCAAGTCGATCGGCGTTCCGGTCAGTCTCCTGCCCCGCCCGCTCGACCTGCTCGAGGCTCCCGCGGTGACCCAGAGTCAGGTTGGCGGCGTGCCCCTGCTCCAGGTCGAGGAACTTGCCGCGCGGGGCTCGATCCCCTACTCGGGACCGGATCGCCGCCAGAGCCGCAAGACGAAGGTCACGGTCGTGGTCCCGGCGATGAACGAGGAGCGCAACATCGGCCACGTGCTCAGGCGCCTGCCGGAGGACCTGCACGAGGTGATCCTCGTCGACGGCAACTCCGAGGACCGGACGATCGAAGCCGCCGAAGCCGCCTATCCAGGAATTCGCGTGCTGAGCCAGAGCGGCCGTGGCAAGGGCGACGCCTTCCGCACCGGCTTCGCCGCGGTCACCGGCAACCTCGTCGTCATGCTCGACGCCGACGGCTCGGCCGATCCGGCCGAGATCCCGCGCTTCGTCGAGGCGCTCGAGGGCGGTGCCGACTTCGCCAAGGGCTCGCGCTTCCTGCCCGGCGGCGGCAGCGCCGACATCACCAGGTTGCGCGGCCTCGGCAACACGTTTTTGAGCGGCACGGCGAACCTGCTGCACGGCACCCACTTCACCGACCTCTGCTACGGCTACAACGCCTTCTGGGCCCGCTGCCTGCCCTTCATCTCGCTCGACGTCCCGGGCTTCGAGGTCGAGACGCTGATCAACTTGCGCATCGCGGGCGCCGGGATGAAGATCAAGGAGGTTCCCAGCTACGAGGCCGACCGCATCCACGGCCAGAGCAACCTCAACACGTTCCGCGACGGGTTCCGCGTACTCGGCACGATCCTGAGCGAGGCGCGGCGGCGGCGCAGCATCCAGCGCGAACGCCCGGCGAGCGAACCCGAGCAGCAGAAGACCAAGGCAACCGCCACTGCTGCTTGAGTACGGGCGGCCCCAATGGCTCGCCTGATACAGAAGACCGGACACCTGGCTCCGATCGCCCTCTCCGCGGGGCTCGGACTGCTGCTCTGCTCCTACGTCAACGCCCTCTCGCGCCAGATGCTCGACCCGAGCCCGATGCTCCTCTGGGTCGGCATGCTGCTGATCGCGCTGCCGATCTTCTACCGGCTCACCTCGCGCGACGCCTCCCCCGGCGAACGCCTGGCGCTGGTCTGCCTGCTCGGGCTCGCCCTCTACGGGATAAAGCTGATGCGGGACGCGCCCATCTTCATCTTCTCCGACGAGCCGGTGCACGCATTCAACGCGAACCAGATCGCCGCTCACGACCACCTCTTCCGCTACAACCCGATCCTGCCGGTGACGCCCAGGTACCCGGGCCTCGAGGGAGCGACCTCGGCGCTGATGACGATCACCGGCCTCTCCAGCTACTGGTCGGGGGCGGTCGTGATCGCGGTCGCCCGGCTCTCACTGATGGCGGGCCTCTTCCTGCTCTTCAGCCGAGTCAGCGGCTCAGCGCGCACGGCCGGGCTGGCAACCGCCATCTACACCGCGAACTTCAACTTCCTCTACTGGGGGACGCAGTTCTCCTACGAGTCGCTCTCGCTGCCGATCTTCGTCGTCGTGCTGATGGCGATCGCCGAGCGATCCGCGACGCCCCGCGAGTGGGCTCGCGACTGGATCGCGCCGATCGTGCTCGGAATCTCGGCGATCGTCGTTACCCACCACCTCACTTCCTACGCCCTCGCCGCCTTCGTCGCCGCCCTCGCCCTCGCCTACTGGCTGGTCAGGAGCGACTGGAAGTGGCCGAATCCCTGGCGCTATGCCGTCGTCACCGCGGCACTCGCCAGCACCTGGCTCGTGCTCGTCGCCAACTCCACCTTCGGCTATCTCTCGCCGGTGCTCGGCGGCGCGTTCGAAGCGATCTTCAACACCGCCTCGGGTGGAGAACCGCCCAGGAAACTGTTCGTCGGGCATGGTTCGACCGCCCCCGTGGCGCCCGTCCTCGCTCGCGCCGTGGCGCTGCTCGCCATCTTCCTGCTCCTCGCCGCCCTCCCGTTCGGGCTCAGGAACCTCTGGCGCCGTCACCGGCACAAGCCGTTCGCCCTGGTCTTCTCGGTTGCGGCGATCGGCTTCTTCTCCACCCTCGCCCTGCGGCTCGCCCCCGCCGCCTGGGAGACCGGCAACCGCGCCGGCGAGTTCCTCTTCATCGGCCTCGCCTTCGTCCTCGCCCTCGCCGGCCTGCAGAACTGGGCGCCGTGGAAGCGACCCTGGATCGGCCGGGCAGCGCTGACCGTCTTGCTCGGCATCGTGCTGGTGGGGGACGCGATCGCCGGCTGGCCCTGGGACCTGCAGCTGGCAAGCCCGGTGCGCGCCAGCGCCGACGGCGGCACGATCTCCTCGCCGCCGCTCGCCCTGGGCGAATGGGCGCGCCGCAACACCCCCGAAGACAGCCGCTTCGCAGCGACCACCTCAGATGCCCGCATGTTGCTCTCGCCCGGCGAAAGGCTCGCCCTCGCCGGCAAGCACCCGGACATCGAAGACCTGCTGCAGGAGCCGGCGCTCTCGACCTGGGAGATTCCGCTGCTGCAGAGGAACCACATTCGCTACATCGTCGCCGACGCTCGTAACATCTCCCACGATTCGACCCGGGGCTACTCGTTCTCTACCGCGGATGAGCTGATCAACCCGAAGTCGACCGTGATCAAGTTCAGCGAAATCCCTGGCGCAACCCGGATCTACTCGAGTGGCGAAATGTCCGTCTACGACCTCGGAGAACAGCCATGAGGGGTCACAGGGACCTGCGTCTGCTCGCCTGGGGGTCACTGCTCTGCGCGATCGTGGCGCTGATCCTGCCCTGGCCCGCCATCTCTCTCGTCTTCGCCGCGCCGCTGGCGCTCTTCGCGCCCGGCTATGCGATCGTCGCCGCGGCCTTTGCCCGCCGTCAGCTCGACTGGCCTCGGCTGCTGGTCCTCAGCCTCGCCCTCAGCCTCGCCGTCCTCGCCCTCGGCGGCCTCGTCCTCAACTACCTGGGCGGCATCCACGGCTTCTCCTGGGCGATCCTGCTGCTGCTCGTCGTCGCCGGCTGCTGCCGCAGTGCGGCCCTGCGCAGGGGCCGCCCGACCGAGCGCCTGCGACTGCGCCTGCCCAAGCCCGGCGGGGTCAAGCTCGGTTTGGCGCTCGCCGGGCTCGCCGCCGTCGCCGCCGCCCTCGTCCTCGCCTCGGCCACGCTTCCGGCGAAGAGCGCCGTCGGCTACACCGAGCTCTGGATCGTCCCCGAGCCGGAATCGGAAGGCAGCGAAGCCCTGGTCGGCGTGAAGAGCGAGGAGCAGCAGACCACCGAGTACGACCTCGGGGTCCGGATCGGCAAACAGCTCGTCAAGCGCAGCTTCGTACTCGAGCCCGGGGAGGAAACGACCGTGCGCGTCGGCCCGCCGCTCGTCCCAACCACTTTCACGGTCCCCGTCGTGGCGACCCTCCTGCTCGACAGCGACCCGTCCTACGTGTACCGGCGGGTGGAGTCGACCCTGACGGCGCCGGCATCGACTGTGACGGTGCCGGAACCGGCGCCGGCTGCACCGAAATCGACACCGACGGCACCGGGAGCAAAACGATGAACGCCGGTCTCACCGTCGACGTGGTGATCAACAACCACGACTACGGCGACTTCCTCGAAGCCTCGATCGCCAGCGCCCGCGGTCAAACGCACGACCCCGTCAAGGTGATCGTCGTCGACGACGGCTCGTCCGACGGCTCGCGCGAGATCCTCGCCCGCCAAGACCCCGAGGTCGCGGTGATCCTCAAGGAGAACGGCGGCCAGGCTTCGGCGCTCAACGCCGGCATGGCCGAGAGCGAGGGCGACGTGGTTATCTTCCTCGACGCCGACGACGTGCTGCGCCCCGAGGCGGCGGCGCGCGCGGCCGCTGCTTTTGCCGACGACGACGAGGTCAGCAAGGTCCAGTTCCGGATGGAGACGATCGACGCAGAGGGCCGCCCGACGGGCGAGATCAGGCCCGAGCCGCGCCTGACGATGCCGAGCGGGGACCTGCGCGCAGCCGAGCTCGCCCGCCCCTACGACCTGGTCTGGATGGCGACCAGCGGCAACGCCTTCCGCGCCGAGGCTCTGCGCCGCATCCTGCCGATCCCGGAGCGCGCCTATCCGGCGACCGGCGCCGACTGGTACCTGGTCCACCTGACCGCGCTGCTCGGTCGGGTCGTCTCTCTTGACGCGATTGGAGCCGGCTACCGAGTGCACGGCGGCAACGACTACGAACTCGAGCAGGCGAACCTCGACCTCCGCCACGTGCGCCAGGCCGTCGAGTTCGCCGATACGACGTCGCGCGAGCTTCTGCGCCTGGCCGGCGAGCTGGGACAGGCCCACCCCGACCGCATCCTCTCGATCGCCGACCTGGCGAACCGGATGACCTCGCTGAGGCTCGACCCGGCGAGGCACCCGATCGCCTCCGACTCGGCCGCGGGACTGCTGCGCGACTCGTTCGGCGCCTGCCGGCGCCGCGACGACGTCTCGCCGGCGATGAAGGCGCTCTTCGTCGCCTGGTTCGCGACGATGGCGGTGGCGCCGCGCCGCCTCGCCCGGCGCCTCGCGGAGCTCTTCATGTTCCCGACCCGCCGGCGCTCGCTCAACCGCCTGCTGGGTCGTATGCAGGGCGGACACACGGAGGCGCTCGCCTGATGCGGATCCTGATCGCGACCGACCACTTCCCGCCCTTCATCGGCGGCGCCCACCGGCAGGCGCAGCTGCTCGGCCGCTCGATGGCCCACCGCGGCCATCAGGTTGCCGTGGTGACCCCCTGGCACGGCGGCATGCCGAAGCTCGAACACGACGACGGCTTCGTCGTCCACCGCGTGCGCCAGGTGAGGACCGCCTTCGACTTCATGGTCCGCGACGAGCGCCAGCGCCACCAGCCGCCCTTCCCGGACCCGGTGACTATCGTTGCCCTGCGCAACCTGATCGCCGACTTCGAGCCCGACGTGATCCACGCCTACGGATGGCTCGCCTTCTCGGTCGCGCCGGCACTCGGGCGGCGGCGGATACCGCTGCTGGTCTCGGCCCGCGACTACGCCTACTTCTGCGCGACGCGCACGCTGCTGCGCAAGGGGGCGCCCTGCTCGGGCCCGGGCCCCCTCAAGTGCCTCGCCTGCGCGGGCGACTACTACGGCGCCCCCAAGGGCTGGTTCGCGGCGATCGGGGTGGCGCTCTCCAAGCCGCTGCTCGCGCGGCGGATGACCGGCCTGCACAGCGTCAGCTCCTACGTCCAGGAGGTGACGACGGCGAACATGGGCGCCTTCTCGGAGGAGTGGCTGCAGGTGACGATCCCCAGCTTCCAGCTCGAGCCGCCGCCCCGCCCCGGCGAGGAGGAGCCCGACGTCGACGCCTGGCTCGACCGCCTGCCGCGGGAGCCCTTCATCCTCTTCGTCGGCGCCTTCCGCAAGGTCAAGGGGCTGGAGACGCTCTTCGACGCCTACCGCCGGCTCGATGACCCTCCGCCCCTGGTCCTGATGGGCACCTACGAGCGCGACTCGCCGACCGACTTCCCGCCGGAGGCGGTGGTGTTGACCGACGTGCCCAACCAGGCGGTGATGGCCTCCTGGGAGCGGGCGATGTTCGGCGTCATGCCCTCGCTCTGGCCGGAGCCGCTGGGAGCCACGGTGTCGGAGGCGATGAGCCGCGGACGACCGGTGATCGGCACCCAGCTCGGCGGCCACACCGACATGCTCACCGAGGACACCGGCATCCTCGTCCCGCAGGGCGATCCGGATGCGCTTGCCGTCGCGATGCGAGAGCTGATCGACGACCCCGAGCGCCGTGAGCGCCTCGGCCGAACGGCGGGGGAGCGAGCGAAGAACTTCGCCGGGCCGAGCGTGCTGCCCCGCTTCGAGGACGCCTACCAGGCGACGATCGCTGCCGGAGCGCCCGGCGCGAGATGAAGATCCTGATCGTCGCGCCGATGCCGCCCGACCCCAGCGGCGCCGGCGCGATCCCGATCCTGCTCCACGCCCAGCTCAGCGGCCTGCGCGAGCGCAACGACGTCACCGTGGTCACCGCCGCGGGCGACGAGACGGGCGAAGCCGAGGCGCTCGCGCGACTGCGGGCCGAAGGCTTCGACGTGCGCGCGGCCGATCGCCGCCAGCCGCGAACGGCTGCCGGGCGCTGGCGCCGGAGGGTACGGCTCGCCGGCGCCTGGCTGCGCGGCACGCCTTGGCGCGCGGCCTGGTTCGCCGTCCCCGGCGTGCAGCGGATCCTCGACCGCCTCGCCGAGAGCGAGAGCTTCGACGTCGTCGTCGTCGAGGACAGCGCGATGGCCGGCCTCCGCCTGCCGGCGGGCACGCCCTCGGTGCTGACAGAGCATGAGGTGCTGCGGCCGCGCAAGCCGAGCTGGCGCCCCGGCCCGCCCTTGCGATGGCCGCGCTGGGCTTGGAGCGAGCTCGACTGGCGGCGCCGCTTTCGCTTCCAGCACAGGACGTGGCAGCGGTTCGACCGCGTGCTCGCCTTCACCCGGCGCGACGCCGAGACGATCGTCGAGCTCTGCCCCGACCTCGCCGGGCGGGTCGCGGCCAGCCCCTTCGGCTTGACCGTCCCCGAGGCCGCCGGCGACGCGGTCGAGCAGGCCGACACGATCGTCTTCAGCGGCAACTTCACCCACCAGCCGAACCGCGACGCGGCGGGGTGGCTCGCCGGCGAGATCATGCCGGCGCTGCGGCGGCTGCGCCCCACGGCTCGCCTTCTTCTCGTCGGCAACGCCCCGCCGCAGGAGCTGCTGGAGATGGCCGGGCCGGCGATCGAGGTCGTCGCCGACCCGGCCCGGGTCGAGCCCTACATCGAGTCCGCCGCAGTCGTCCTCGCCCCGGTGCGCACCGGCGGCGGCATGCGGATGAAGGTCCTGCAGGCGCTCGCCGCGGGCAAGGCCGTGGTCACGACCCCACGCGGTGCCGAGGGCTTCGACTGCTTCGGGGAAGAGCCGCCGCTGCGCTGCGCCGACACGGCCGATGGTCTCGCCGCCGCCACGGCGGAGCTGCTCGGCGATGACGAGGCAAGGCGGGACCTCGGCCGCCGTGCCCGCCGGTTCGCCGAGCGTCACTACAGCCCCCCCGCCTGGGCCGCGCGGCTCGAAGCGGCCTACCGGGAGGCGTTCGGCACGCGAGAGGACGAGGCCGATGGCTGACCCCCCTGCCGTCAGCGTCCTGATCCCCACCCACCAGCGTCGCGAGGCGTTGCGACGCGTCCTGCTCTCGCTCGCCGAGCAGAGCGCGCCGGCGGAGAGCTACGAGGTCGTCGTCTCGATCGACGGCTCGAGCGACGGCAGCGCCGAGATGGTCGCCTCGCTCGACGTCCCCTACCCCCTGACGGCGACCGCGGGACCGGCGCGCGGGCGGGCAGCCGCCGTCAACTCCGCCCTCGCGCTCGCCCGCGGCGAGGTCCTCGTCATCCTCGACGACGACATGCGGGCCGGCGAGGGGTTCGTCGAGCGCCACCGCTCCCACCACCCGTCCGGCTCGCGGCTTTGCGTGGTCGGGGCCGCGCCGATCGAGCTCGACGACGCCAGCCCACGCGCCGCCCGCTGGGCGCGGGACAAGTTCAACGAGCACCTGTCGCGCCTGGCGCGACCGGGCCACCAGTTCACGGCGCGCGACTTCTACTCCGGCAACGCCTCGCTGCGGGCCGAGACGATGCGCGAGGCCGGCGGCTTCAGCGAGTCGTTCGCCGTCTACGGCAACGAGGACGTCGACCTCTCGCTGCGGCTGCGCGCGCTGGGGGTCGAGATCCTCTACGACCCCGAGGCGCTGGCGATCCAGTCCTACGACAAGGACCTGCGCTCGCTGGCCGCCGACACGATCCAGAAAGGACAGACGGCGACGATCCTCGCCCGCGCCCACCCGGGTGTCTTTGCCGAGCTGAAGCTCGCCAACCCCTGGGACGGCTCGCGCCCCTGGCTGGCGAAGCGCTCGGCCCTGCTCCGGCTGACCCGCCGCCTGCCGTCGATGCGTCGAGCGACGATCGCAACCGCGGTTTTCCTCGAGCGCGCCGGCCTCTGGCGCTCGCCGCTCTTCTACCGCGCCGTACTCGACTACGCCTTCTGGGCAGGTGTCGACGCCGAGCTGCGCGAATCCACCACAGAGGGCGACCTGGAGCGGCTCGCCCGCGAACTGCGCCGTGGCCCGATCGATCTACTACTACACCGATAGCCGCGAGCTCGGCGGTGCCGAGATCTCGCTGCTGATGCTGCTCGAGGGACTCGATCGCGGTCGCTGGACTCCGACGCTGCTGCTCGACGACGATCCCGGCGCCGACCTGCTGGCGGAGCGGGCAGCGGGGCTCGACACCGCCGTGAGGCGCGTCGCGCCGATGCCGCTGGGACTGTCCGGAGCGCGCCGGGCCGCCGGGCTCGCGCGCCTGCTGCGGCGCGAGCGGCCGGCCGTCTTCCATGCTCACATGAGCTGGCCGCTGGCGGGGAAGTGGCCGCTGGCGGCGGCCGTCGTCTCTCGGGTGCCGAGCGTCGGCACCGTGCAGCTGATCCCCGAGTTCGAGCTGGAGCGCTCCTCCTACCGGCAGCTGCGCGCGCTTGCCCGCGGCGTCGGCCGCTACGCGGCGGTCTCCCGCGACATCGCAGCGGAGCTGGTCGAGCGCTTCCACTGGCCGCCGGACAAGATCGATGTCGTCTACAACGCCGTTCGCCTCGAGCGCTTCCAGGCACCGGCACCCGCCGGCCTGCGCGAGGAGCTGGCCGGGGGGCGGCCGCTGGTCCTCACCTGCGCCCGCCTCGACGAGCAGAAGGGCCACGACGTGCTGCTGCGCGCGGCAACAGGGCTGCCGGGCGTCGCCTTCGCCTTCGCCGGCGATGGACCGCTGCGAGCCGAGCTGGAAGCGCTCGCCGGCGGGCTCGACCTGGGCGACCGAGTCCGTTTCCTCGGCCGTCGCGACGACGTGCCGGCGCTGCTCGGCGCCTGCGACGTCTTCGCTCTGCCCTCGCTCTACGAGGGCTCCTCCCTCGCCGTGCTGGAGGCGATGGCGGCGCGGCGTGCGGTGGTCAGCTCGGCGATCGGCGGCACGGCAGAGCTGATCGAGGATGGCCGCAGCGGCCTGCTCGTCCCGCCCGGCGACAGCGAGGCGCTGCGCAGCGCCCTCGGGCAGGCGCTCGGCGACGCCGGCCTGCGCGAGGCCCTCGCCGGCGCCGCGCGCGAGCGGGTGGAACGCGACTTCACGCCGGAGGCGATGGTCGGCGCCAACGAACGCATCTACGGAGAGCTGCTCGGCGATGGCCGCGCCTAGGAACGCCGCGGAGCTGCCCGAGGCGCAGCTCAACCGCCTGCTGCGACGGGTCGACTGGCGCTTCCTGCTGCACACCGAGGACGCCCCCAGTGTGGCCGACATGACCGCCGGCAAGACGTCGCTGGCGGTGCACCTGATCGCCGCGAAGGGAAAGCCCCTGCCCGGCGACGCGGACCTGGCGACGATCGGCTACCCCACCCGCCTTGCCCTGCGCGGGGCGATCGAGTCGGTCCGGCCGGGCGGCGAGGTCGCAGCCTTCTGGCAACTGCCCAGGCCGGCGGCGGTGAGGCGGGCGACGAGGCGCATGCGCGCCGCCGGCCTCGAGGACGTGCGCATCCTCTGGCCGGGACCGCTCCCCTTCCGCCAGCCGGAATTCTGGCTCCCGCTCGACAGCGGGGAGGCAGCCGGGCACCTGCTCGCACGACGCCCTCCCTCCTCCACCCTGCAGGCCGCCCTGCGACCGCTCTGGCGCGCCAGCGCCCGCGCCGGCCTCCTCTTCCCCCTTTGTGCGATCGGGCGCATGCCGGGGGGCGACGGCACCGGCTCGGAGCCAGACACAGCGCTGCTGCTCACCGGCGGGCAACGCAGCATCAACAAGGTCGTCGGGCTGCGCCTTGGCGCCGACGGAGAGGCGACCGCCGTGGTCAAGCTCGCCCGCGTCGCGACCGCCGACGAGGCCCTCGAGCGCGAGGCGGCGATGCTGCGCACGGTCGAGACAGAGCGTCCAGGGCTGCGTGGGGTGCCGCGGGTCCTCGAAGAGGGCATGCGCGCCGGGCGGCGGGCGCTCGCCGAGAGCGCCGTGCACGGCGCGCCGCTGATCGACTGCCTGACCCCCGACAGCTTCGCGGAGCTGGCCGGCTCGGTGACCTCCTGGTTGATCGAGCTGGCGCGGAGCGGCGAGGCCCAACCGCCGGGCGAGTGGTGGGAGCGCCTGGTCGGCGCGCGCCTGCGAGCCTTCGAACGCGACTTCGCCCAGGCCCTGCCCGCCGACCTGCCCTCCCAGCTCGAGCAGGCCCTCGCCGCCCTCGGCCCGCTGCCCCTCGTCCCCGAGCATCGCGACTGCTCGCCCTGGAACGTCGTCCTCGACGATGGCGAGCCCGGACTGCACGACTGGGAGTCGGCCGAGCCGCGCGGGCTGCCGGGTCTCGACCTCGCCTACTTCCTCGCCAACTGCGCCTTCGTCCTCGACGGGACCATCGAGACCGGCCGTACGCGGGAGAGCTACGAGCGACTGCGCGATCCCTCGACGCCGTACGGGGCCATCGCGGCCGAGTGCGAAGGCCGCTACCGCCGGGCGCTCGGCCTCGACCCGAGCGACCTCGCCCTCCTCCGCCTCCTCACCTGGCTCGTCCACAGCGCCTCCGACCATCGCCACCTGACGATGGAGTCCGGCGGTACGCCCGACCCCGAAGCCCTGCGCGCCAGCACCTACCTGGGCCTGATCGAAGCCGAGCTGGAATCTGATCGCTAGCTGCTTGACTCAAGCACCCCGAGGGCCAAGTTGAGTGACCCGCCGATTTTGCCCAACGCGCGTTGGGCTTCCTCTGTGAGCTCAATGAGCTCCCCAAATGAGGGTTCGTTGAAAGGTTGTGGGCTTATAGCCCACACAACCTTTCAACGAACGCCAATGAGACGCCGCAAGCGCAGCCACCAGCCCGGCAGGCCCTTGCCGGTGCTCGCCTTCCAGAGCACTGCGAGGGCGCCATCGGCGCCGTGGACGCTGACGCGGTGCAGGCGGAAGGGGTCGGTGCCGGCGTCGTTTCGTCCCTTCTCGGTGGTGAAGGCCGCCGCGTACCCCGCCTCGCGCGCGTCGCGACAGACAGCCTCGTCGTGGTCGCCGTTCGGATAGGCGAGGATCGCCGTCGGAGAGGGCAGCCGCTCGCGCAATTCGGCGAGCGAGCCGATGAGCTCCTCACGGCGCTCGTCCTCCCCGAGCTGGGTCAGGCGACGGTGGTGGCGGGTGTGGGAGCCGATCGCGACGCCCGCATCGGTGAGCGCGCGCACCTGCTCCCAGGTCGCGACCGGCTCGCCGTCGATCCAGTGCGCGCTCGCGCCCAGCTCGGCCGTGGGAACGAAGAGCTGCGGGCACCAGCGGATGTGACGGCGCAGGGGCTCGATCCAGTCGACGATCGCGTCGTCGACCGTGATCGCGACACTGCGGCGGGGCAACTTTGCGATCTCACCGGCGTGGAAGGCGAGAATCGTCTCGGCGTCGAGGGGTCGAAACCCGCACAGCCGCAGCGCCCGCAGCTGGCGGGCGAAGCGGCGCGGCGCGATGTCGATCCGCTCCTGACCCGGCTTCAGCTCGCCGGCGAAGCGGTGGTAGACGAGGACCGCATAGGAGCTGTCGGCGGAGCGACGCGCCGGCCTGGCGTCTGCCTCGCTCACCTAGACTCGCCCCCAATGACCTCGCCAGGCACACGGCGAAGGCGATGATCGGAGCGGCGCTCGAGGAGCGAATCGCGCTGATGGCTCCCTCGCGACGGCTGCGCATGTCGCTCGCCGAGAGGGCGATCGAGGGATTTGCGGCAAGGCGACCGGTCCGCGTCCTCGACGCCGGTTGCGGCGACGGCCTGATCGCCCTCGCCCTTGCCAAGCGGCACCCCGGCTGGACGATCGTCGGCATGGACCTCAGCGCCGAGCTGCTCGCCGGTGCCCGCGAGCGGGCCGGCAACCGCGGCCTCGCCAACGTCAGCTTCCTCGAGACCGACCTGACCAAGACCCTGCCCGAGGACGGCTTCGACGCAGTGATGGCGCTCGAGTGCCTCAGCGAGATCCCAGACGACCGCGCGGCGATCGCGGCGATCGCAGCCGCGGCTCGCCCCGGCGGACTGCTCGTCGTACAGGTGCCCGACCGCGACTGGAAGCCCGTCCTCGGCAGCAGCTCGGCGGTCTGGCGCCACGAGGTGAGACACGGCTACTCCGCCTCTGAGCTGAGCGCGATGCTTGCAGCGACCGGCGTCGAGCAGATCGAGATCTCCCCCACCTACCGCACCACCGCGGCCCTCGCCCAGGAGCTGCGCGACCGGATCAAGGACAAACCGCTGGCACTGCGGGCGGCGGCCTTTCCGGCGATGGCGGCGGCCGCGCGGCTCGAGCGAATGGGGATCACCGGCGGTGCGGCAAATGCCCACTTCGCCCAGGCCCGGCAACCGCTGGCGTCCGACGCGCATGGGACGGCATTGTGACCGAGGCGCCCCGCAGAAAGACCCACCTGCGCGGCATCGAGGGCATGCGGGCCCTCGCCGCCGGCACGATCGTGCTCGTCCACGTCTGGGCCTTTTCCTCGCCGAGCGGCACCGTGCCCGGCGCCTCCGACTGGCGCGGCGACGCGATCTCGACCCTCTCGGTCGGGGTGACGCTCTTCTTCACCCTCTCGGGCTTTCTCCTCTACAGGCCCTTTGTCGCATCGATCGCGCGCGCGGTCCCGCATATGCCGATCTCGACCTACCTGCGCAACCGCTTCCTGCGCATCGCCCCCGCCTACTGGACGATCCTGCTGCTCGCCGCGGTCGTCCTTGGCTCGGTCGGCATCCGCAACTCGGCGGGGGCCCTCGAAGTCGGCCGCCTCACCGATCCGTCGGTCCTCGCCCAGGCCGGCTTGCTCGTCTACGACTACCGGCCCAGCCAGTTGCTGATCGGGATCGGACCGGCCTGGTCGTTGGCTGTCGAGGTCGTCTTCTACCTGGCGCTGCCGATCATGGTGCTCGCCGCGGCGGCGCTTGCGCGCCGCTTCGAGCAGCGCCGCGACCGAGTCCTCGTCCTGCTCGCCCCCGCGCTGCTGCTGCTTATCCTCGGCCTCTCCGGCAAGGCGGTGGCCGGGATCGCGATCCCGGCGGATCCCACCGCCGGCTACGACGCCAACTGGCACTCGGTGATCGAGCGCAGTTTCTGGGCGCAGGCCGACCTCTTCAGCTTCGGCATGGCAGTCGCCGTCCTCTTCGTCGAGGTCGAGGACGGGCGCCTCGTGCTGCCGGAGCGCTGGCGCTGGTATGCCTGCGGGCTGGCGGCGACGATCTTCATCCCCTGCGCCTGGACCATCCACCAGGGCGAGCAGAGCTACCTGTTGCAGAACACCGGTGAGGCGCTGGCGATCGCCCTCGCCTTTGCCGCACTCGTCCTTCCCGCCCCGCCGGGAGCGGGCAAAGAGCGGGTGATCGGTTGGCTCGAGGGCCCGTTCCTCGTCGCCTTCGGCCTCGCCTCCTACAGCGTCTTCCTCTGGCACGTGCCGGTCACCGACTGGCTCTCTGCACATGACCTGATGTTGGAGGGCTGGGGCGGACTCCTGATCAACACCGCCATCGTCGGCCTCCTCGTCGGGGCGCTGTCGGCCCTCACCTACCGCTTCGTCGAGCGCCCGGCGCTGCGCCGCAAGCGCTCAACCCAGGACCCGCGCACGATCGGCGGCCGCAGCCTAGTCGCCGCTCCCCGGCAGGCCCCCGCCGGCCAGCCTGACACCGCGTAGGTATTCGAGCGTCCGCACTGCGAAGAAGGCGCGCCGCGCCCGTGGCCCCCTGCGGCCGCTTCGCACGAGGGCTGCGGCTGCGGCGCGGAGCGGCGCGCCGAGCCAGCCAGGCGCGTACACGAAGGGGGTGAGCAGCCAGCGGCTGCGACGCGTCTTGAAGCTGGGCGAGGCTTCCATGTCGGCGACCAACTCCGGGTGCTTCGCCATCAGCTCGCGGTCGGAACGTCCGGACTCGCGGGCGCGGCGCAGGTAGCTGGCCGGGTCGACGTCGTAGTACTGGTAGCTCACAGCCGCCGGGTTGAAGACGATCGAGTAGCCCGCCTTGCGCAACCGGTGGCCGAAGTCGATGTCCTCCCCACCGAAGAGGCCCTCCCTGGTGAACTCGGCGTCGAAGCCGCCGACGGCGTCGTAGGCCGCGCGCGAGATCGAGAGCTGCCCGGTGAGCAGGTCGTCGAGGCGGATCTCCGCCCCCGGGGGGGAGAGGCGCTCGCGCCGTCGCCGTGCCCAGTCACCGACCCCCCAGCTCAGCATGTTGGGCGGCGAGTCGGGGTGGACCGGCATGTCGCCGAGAACGACGTCGGCCCCCTCGCGATGGCAGCGGTCGTGCTCGGCGAGCATCGCCGGGTCGGCCTCCATGTCGTCGTCGAGCGTCAGCAGCAGCTCGCCGGAGGCGACAGCGGCGCCGGCGTTACGTGCCTGGGCGGCGCCCCCGTTCGCCTGCTCGATCACGCGCAGGGGAAAGGAGATCTCGAGGCCGCGCAGCGCCTCGGCGCTGCCGTCAGTAGAGCCGTCGACGACGACGACCGCCTCGAAATCTCGCGCGCTCTGGCGCTCGAACGCGGCGACCGTGCGCAGGACGACCTCGCGGCGCTGGTAAGTCGGGATGACGACCGAGAATCGCGTCATCTCTCTCCGGCGAAGCGCTCTTCGGGTGTGCGACGAACCTCAACCAGGCGGCGAGCGAGCGGCGGAGCCGCGAACGCCAGGGCGGCGCCCACCCGCGCCCGCGGCTCCGTGCCCCCGGTCATCGCGAGCCGGGCCAGGCGGCGGCGCGAAGCGCCCGAGGCGAGCTGCGCCCTCGTCTCCTCGCGCACGGCGTCGCCGCGCCGCCTGCGCAGCTCCCGTCGCAGCAAGGGACGCTCCTCCACTCGCAGAGCCGGGTTCGCCTCGGCCTTCTCCAACATCCGCACGCGCTCCCAGAGGCTTCGCACCCTGCTCGAGGTGAGGCCGCCCGGAGCGAGGACGTAGTCGTAGTAGGGCAGGTCGACGAGGCCGGCGCGTGAGCCGGCGAGGATCATCCGCAGCCAGCAGTCCCAGTCGTGGCTGACCCGCAGCGCCTCGTCGAAGCCGCCGGCCTCGCGCAGGCGGGAGACCCGCGCCGCGGGCCAGCCGCCGACGAAGCAACTTTCGACGATCGCCTGCCGCTGGTCACTCGTCTCGAACGAGTTCTCGGCGAGGAAGCTGCCCACCGGCTCGGCGTCAATGACGAAGCGAGCGTCGGTCGTGACGAGGTCGAGGTCCGGCCGCAGTGACGCGAGCCGCGAGAGCGCCTCGATCCTGCGGGGGTGGAAACGGTCGTCGGCGTCGAGCACGGCCATGAACTCGCCGCGGGCAACCTCGGCGCCGAGGTTGCGGGCAGAGGCGGCGCCGCCGTTGGGCTTGCGCACCACCTCGATGAGGTCATCGAACGGTCTCAGAGCGCCGGCAAGGTCGTCGGTCGAGCCGTCGTCGACGACGATCACCTCCAGCGCCGGCAGAGCCTGGTCGAGCGCGGAGCGCACCGCCGTCGCGATAGTCGCCGCGGCCTGGTAGGCGGGAATGACGATCGAGAAGGTCGGCGGCTTCGCGAGCGGCTCCAGGCCGGCGGGCTCGGCTGGCGCCAAGGTCTCGCCTCCGTCCGTTCGCTCGGGCGCGGTCATAGAGCCTCTTGTTCGCGACCCAATCGCCACGGATTCGAACACCCGGCGATCACCGTGACGATTGGGTCGCTCACGGCAGGCGCCAAGCGTGCTGGAGGACGACGTCGCCGTCCGCGCCCGAGATCGGCGTCGGCCGGTCGGCGATGACCCCGGACTCGACGTCGAAGAAGCAGGCTGCCTGCAGGCCGTCTTGAATCTGGCGCTTGCCTTTCAGCAAGACGTCGATCCGGTAGCGACCCGGGAGTAGCGGCAACGCCTCCACCTCACACTCGATCCGCGGGCCGAGCTCGGAATCGCGTACGTCGACCGGCGACGAGACCTCGCTGTCGAGAGTGGCGACCGGGTGGCCGAGACTGTTGTGGATCTCCAGCCGGCACTCCATCATCGGCAGCACCGCGGTCACCTCGACGGCGATCTTCGCCGCCCGGCCGGCGACGACCGTGTCGGCCAGGCCCCCCTCGGCGTCGCGGACCTCGACGCTACGGATCAGACTCTCGTCGTAGGCGCGGGTGTCGCGGTCGGTGCGCTCGAGCAGATCGCCGCCGGCCGCCCGCTCGAGCGTCCGCAGGTAGCCGTCGATCGCCTCGCCGACCGGCGCGTCGGCCACCGCCCGACCCCGTTCCAAGAGCACCCCCCGCTGGCAAAGTGCCTGCAAAATGGCGAGGTTGTGGGAGACGAACACGACCGTCCTCCCAGCTTCCGCGACCTCGCTCATCTTGCCCAGCGACTTGCGCTGGAAGGCCGCGTCGCCGACCGCGAGCACCTCGTCGACGAGCAGGATCTCGGGCTCGAGGTGGGCGGCGACGGCGAAGGCGAGCCGCACCGACATGCCGCTCGAGTAGCGCTTGACGGGCGTGTCGAGGAAGCGCTCGATCTCGGCGAACTCGACGATTTCGTCGAAGCGGCGGCGGATCTCGGCCCGGCGCATGCCGAGGATCGCGCCGTTGAGGAAGATGTTCTCGCGGCCGGTCAGCTCCGGGTGGAAGCCGGTGCCGACCTCGAGCAGCGCGCCGGTCCGTCCGGTGACGTCGGCCCAGCCGGTGGTCGGCTCGACGATCCGCGAGAGGATCTTCAGCAGGGTGCTCTTGCCGGCGCCGTTGTGGCCGATCAGGCCGACGACTTCGCCGCGCTCGATCGTCAGCGAGAGGTCACGCAGCGCCCAGAGCGTGTCCCCGTCGGGACGCTCGCCGCGGCGGCCGGCGAGCCTGCCGAGCGAGCCCTTCGCCGTCTCGACGAGGCTCTCGCGCAGGGTGCCGTAGCCGCGTCGGCTGAGGCCGAGCATGTAGCTCTTGCCGAGCCCCCTGGTTTCGATCGCGACCTCGCTCATGGTCCTAGATGAAGTCGGCGAAGCTGCGCTCGACGCGGTCGAAGTAGGCAAGCCCGGCGAAGAGGATGACCAGCGCGGATGCGGCGGAGACGCCGATCAGCTCCCAGGGCGCGTCGGCCGTCCCCAGCGTCGCCCAGCGAAAGCCTTCGACGACGCCGACCATCGGGTTGATCGCCGAGAGCGTCCGCCAGGGCTCGGAGATCAGGCTGCTCGGATAGGCGACCGGGGTGGCGAAGAGCCACATCTGGATCGCGAAGGGGATCACGTAGCGGACGTCGCGGTAGCGCACGTTGAGCGCCGAGAGGCCGGCGGTGACGCCGAGACCTGCGGCGAGCATGATCAGGACCAGGACGGGAAGCATCAAAACCGCGACCGACGGCACCAGCCCGTAGATCAAGACGATCGCGAAGAGGATCACCAGCGAGATGCCGAGGTCGAGCAGGCCGGCGGCGAGCACGCCCGCCGGCATGAAGATGCGCGGGAAGTAGATTTTCGCCACCAGCGAGGAGTTGGCGACGAGGCTTTCGGAGCCGAGCAGCATCACGTTGGCAAAGTAGGTCCAGGGGACCAGCGCCGCAAGGCTGAAGAGCGCGTAGGGCAACCCGTCCGACGAGACCCCGGCGACGCGGCCGAAGAAGAGCGAGAAGACGATCATGAAGCCGACCGGCTGCAGGATCGCCCAGGCGGCGCCGAGCGCGGTCTGCCGGTAGCGCACGGTGACGTCGCGGGCGGCGATCTGGAAGGCGAGGTCGCGGTAGCGCCAAAGCTCGTGCGGCGCCAGCACCCGGCCGAAGCGACGGGTCGCCTGCAGCCGGATCGTCTCGGGCGCGGGTGACCCCTCGGCCGATCCCTCCACAACCGGCTTCTCCAACGTCTCTGTGGTCATCGAATCACCATCATCGCGAGGCTACTCGTCCTCAAGTTCGACACCCGTTCCGGTGCGCCTTTTGCGGGCTATAACCACATAAAGCGCACCGGAAGGGCGGTCAAAGGCGAAGCAGGCCCTTGCGCAGCGGCGCGGGCCAGCCGGCCGCGAGCAGCTTGCGGCGCAGGCGGCGGGGCGTGTCGCTCGCGTGCACCTCGATCCTCGGCAGCGTGTGCGGGTCGGCGCCGCCGCGGACGATCCCCGGTTCGATCGTGAAGGAGACCGCATAGCCGGCATCGCGGGCGACGGCGGCGATCTCCGGGCTCCACTCCCCATAGGGGTAGGAGAAAGTCCGCGGGCGGGGCAAGCCGGCCTGCTCGAGCAGGGTCGCTGATCCGGCGATCTCCTCCACGAGCTCGGCCTCGGGAACCTTCGTCAGGGGCCGGTGGTTGACCGTGTGTGAGCCGACCTCGATTCCGTCGGCTTCGACAGCGCGCAGGCCGTCGGCGTCGAGAAGGTCGAGCGGCCTCGCCCGGATCCGGTGATCCCACTCGTTGGTCCCTCCAAGCTGCCCGGCGACGGCGAAGACGACGCCGGGCAGGCCGTGCTCGGCCATGATCGGGCAGGCGACCTCGAGCAGGTCGGCGTAGGCGTCGTCGAAGGTGAGCAGCAGCGCCTTGCGCGGCAGCTCCCTCTCCTCGGAAAGCCCCGCCAGCACCGCGTCGAGGCCGACGAAGCTCCAGCCCGACCGGGTCAGCGCGTCCAACTGCTCTTCGAACAGGCGCGGCGGCACGCCGTACTCGGCGAGCCGGGGATCGTCGCCAAGGTCGGCGATCGCGTGATACGCGAGAATGCGCAACCGCATGCTCAAGGGCGCCACGATACGCGCGCATGCATGGCTGCGCCGTCTAGGCGAGGAGTCGCTGCTCCGCAACGGCGTCTACATCATGGCGACGACCGCCGTGACGATGGGCTTCGGCTTCCTCTTCTGGGTGCTTGCCGCACGCACCCTGCCGGCCGCCGAAGTAGGTCGCGCCGCGGCGCTGATCTCGGCGATGCTCTTCGTCGCCGTCTTCGCCAACCTCGGCCTCGGCCAGGTGCTGGTCTCGCGCCTCGCCTCACGGGCGGAGGGGCACGACTGGTCGCTGACCGTAACCACGGCGGTGACCGTCGCGGCGCTGGCAAGCATCGTCGGCGGCGCGATCGCCGCCGTCCTCATCCCCCTGCTGATCCCCGCCCTGAAGGGTGGCATCGGCCTCGCCAGCTTCCTGCTGCTGCCGCTCGGCGTCGCCGGAGCGGCCTGCTCGTTGGTGCTCGACTACGCCTGCATCGCCGAGCGCCACGCAAAGCACGCCCTCGTGCGCAACACGGTCGCCTCCGTCATGCGCCTCGCCCTGGTCGGCTTCGCCGCGGCGGCCCCGGTGCCCGGCACGACTTGGATCCTGGCGATCTGGGCGGGCTCCTTCGTCATCATCGACGTCTTCGCCTTCACCCGCACCCTGCCCGCCCTCGGCCACGACTTCCGCCCCACGCTCGAGGGCTGGCGCGAGGAGCTGCGCGCAATGCGCGGCCTGATCGCCGGCCACCAGTCGATCAACCTCGGCTCGCAGGCCTCCGCCTACCTGCTGCCGGTGATCGTCTCGGCCCGCCTCGGGCCGACCGAGAACGCCTACTTCTACACGACCTTCATGCTCGCCTCGGGACTCTTCTTCATCGCTCCGGCGATCGCCAACGCACTCTTCGCCGAGGGCGCCCACAACCCCCAGCACGTCGGCCGCGACGTGCGCCGCGCCGCCCGCCACATCGCGATGCTGGCCGGTCCGGCGGCGATCTTCCTGGTCCTCGCCGGCCCGACGATTCTCTCCGCGTTCGGCCAGGACTACGCCGAAGAAGGCGCGACCCTGCTGCTGATCCTCGTCGGCTCGGCTCTCTTCGACGCCGGCTTCCAGCTCTGCATGGCCTACCTTCGCATCCGCGGCCGCCTGCGCGAAGCCGCGATCGCGACTTGGGTGATCCTCGTTCTGACGATCTCCGCCACCTGGCTGCTGCTTCCCCCGCTCGGCCTCGAGGGCGCAGGCGTCGGCTGGGCGGCCGGCAAGCTCGCCGGCCTCTGCGTGGCCCTGGTCCTGCTGGTGCGCGGCAGCGGCTATGCGGCCGGCGGGCGGCGCCGCGCCGCCAGCGCCAGCTCGTAGGCCTCTTCGAACTGCGGCACGACGACGTCGGGACTGAAATCCGCGGCCCGCCTGCGCGCTGCCTCGCCCATCCGCGCGCGCAGCTCGCCGTCCTCGGCCAGGCGCCGCATCGCCGCGGTCAGCTCGTCGCGACTGCCGGGAAGGACCAGCAATCCGGTCTCGCCGTCGACGACGACGTCGGTGAGGCCGCCGATCCGCGAGGCGACGATCGGCTTGCCGGCGGCGGCGGTCTCCAGCGCCGCGAGCCCGAAGGTCTCCGGCAACAGCGAGGGGACCACCGTGAAAAGCGAGCGGCGCAGCACCTCGATCGCCAGTGGGTGCGGCATCCGCCCGAGCGGGAAGACCCCCGGCACCGCTTCCAGCTCTTTCAGGTAGCAGCGGCCGACCAGGACCAGCGGCGGCGGGTCCTCGAGCGACTTGTAGGCCTCGACCAGTTGGCCGCCGCCCTTGTCGACCGTCACGTCGCCCATGTAGAGGATGAAGGGGTCCTGGGGCAGCGCATCGAGAACGGGGTCGGCCTCGACCGGCGGCGGCAGCTCGCGGATGAAGTTGGGCACGATGCGGTACCGGTCCCCCTCGCCGATGCCGCAGCGGTCTCGCACCGCGGTGCTTACCGGGAGGAAGACGTCGATGGCACGGCGCAGGCGCGGCTCGGCGATCCTCGTGCCGAGTGCGACGCCGGCCCCCTTGAGGCGCCCGTAGTAGTCGCCGGCACAGCGCACGCACTTGCCAGTCCGCGGCCCGGTGCAATCGAGCCCGCGATTGAGAAAGCGCTTGGTCGCGCAAACGAGGCCATAGTCGTGCATCGAGAGGGCCAGCGCCGGCCCGGAGGGACGGTCGAGCGGCAGGTATGAGTTGGCCAGCCAGTTGTGGGCATGGACGACGTCGGGGCGCTCGCGGCGCAACAGGCGGCGCAATGCCAGCGTCGTCTCCGGGTCCGGCAGTGGCGGCGCGTGGTGCCTTTCGACGTCGAGCTTCATCGCCGGCACGCGGTGGACGAGGCTGCCGACGGTGTGGACCGTGACCCCGTCCTGCGAAGAGGGCGGCTCGCCGGCGGGCTGGCGCAGGGTCGCCACGGAGACCTGATGGCCGCGTCGGCTCAGCTCGAGGCTGAGATCCTCGACCATCCGCTCCACCCCCCCGACGATCGGAGCGTAGGACTGCGCCAGCATTAGGACGCGCATCGCATCGTGGCTGATCGTAGCGACCGGGGAGGCGTGCCAGAATCGGCCCCGTGCCAGCCGACCGGCAGCTCCCAGAACAACGGGGCGCGCCTTCGATCTCGGTGCTGATCTGCGCCTACACGCTCGACCGCCTCGAGGCGCTCTCGCGCGCAATCGAGTCGGTCCGCGCTCAGGAAACGCCCGCATACGAGCTTGTTCTGGCGATCGACCACTCGCCCGAGCTGTTGGCGGAGTGCGAGCGGCGCTGGCCGCAGGCCCGCCTGGTCGAGAACCGTGAGGAACAGGGACTCTCGGGGGCCCGCAACAGCGGCGTCGCCGCCTGTAGCGGGGAGGTCGTCGCCTTCCTCGACGACGACGCCGTCGCCGCACCCGACTGGCTGACGCGCCTCTCCCGGGCCTACGAGGACTCGGCGACGCTCGGCGCCGGCGGCGCCGTCCGCCCCGCCTGGGAGGAGGACAAGCCCGACTGGTTCCCAGCCGAGTTCGACTGGGTCGTCGGCTGCACCCATTCCGGCATGCCAGGGCAGCCGGAAACGGTGCGCAACCTCGTCGGCGCCAACATGTCATTCCGGCGCGAGACGCTGACCGAGATCGGCGGCTTTCGCCACGAGCTGGGCCGAGTCGGCACGATTCCGGCCGGCTGCGAGGAGACGGATCTCTGTATCCGCATCGGTCATCGCTGGCCGCAGGGCAAGATCGTCTACGACCCCGCGGCCTGGGTCGACCACCTCGTCCCCCCCGTCCGCGCGGAGCTGAGCTACTTCCTCTCTCGCTGCCGGGCAGAGGGCCGCTCGAAGGCGATCCTGGCCGGCCTGGTCGGCACCGACTCCGGCCTCGAAGCCGAGCGCACCTACACGACCCGCACCCTGCCGCGCGGGGTGCTGCGCGGGCTCGGCGACGCCGTGCGCGGCGACCTGGGCGGCATCGGCCGGGCGGCCGCGATCGTCACCGGCCTGCTGACGACCACGCTGGGCTACCTCTCGGCGGGCGGTGAGCGACGCAAGCTCGCACGGCGGCGCAAGCGAGCCGAAGCCGCCCCCGCCGAGGATTCGCTCCGAGTCCTGATGGTGACGCCGCGCAGCCCCCTGTCCCAGGGCGGGGTCGAGCGCCACGTGATGGAAGTGAGCCGTCGGATCGCCGCCGAAGGCGCCACCGTCGAGGTGCTCTGCACCGAGCCAGGTGCCCGCGGGGTTGCCGAAGAGGAGCGCGAAGGGGTCCGGATAAGGACGCTCCCGGCCTGGCCGGCGAACAGCGATTGGTGCCTGGCGCCGCGCCTCTGGCGCGAGATGTCACGCGAGCCGTGGGACGTCGTCCACGTCCAGTCCTACCACACGTTCGTCGCCCCGCTGGCGATGCTGCGAGCGCTCTGGCTGCGCATCCCCTACGTCGTCACCTTCCACGGCGGCGGGCACTCCTCGGAGGCGCGGAACCGCATCCGAGGGCTGCAAAGGCGACTGCTGCGCCCACTGCTGCGCCGGGCGAGCCGCCTCGTCGCGATCGCCCGCTTCGAGATCGACGAGTACGGCGAGGAGCTGGGGCTGCCGCCGGAGCGCTTCGTCTTCGTCCCCAACGGCACCGACCTCGCCTTCTCGGATGCCGCGAGCGGCAACGGGGGCCCCGACGGGCCGCCCACGATCGCCTCGATCGGCAGGCTCGAGCGCTACAAGGGCCACCACCGGGTGCTCGCGGCCTTTCCCCATCTGCTCTCCCGCGAGGCCGAGGCCCGCCTGCTGATCGTCGGCAAGGGGCCGTACGAAGCGGAGCTGCGCCGTCAGGCGGAGGAGCTCGGCCTCGACTCGAACGTCGAGTTCACCAGCACGCCCCCCGATCAGCCCGCGGCGATGGCCGAGCTGCTGCGGCGCATCTCGCTGGTCGTCCTGCTCAGCGACTTCGAGACGCACCCGCTCGTCGCCCTCGAGGCCGCGGCCGCCGGCCGGCGCCTGCTGGTCGCCGATGCCAGCGGCCTCGCCGAGTTGGCCGAGGACGGTCTCGCACGCGCGATTCCGCCGCAGGCGAGCCCCGAGGCGGTCGCGGCGGCGATGGCCGAGGAGCTCGACAAGCCACCGCCCACGGCAAAACCGAAGCTGAGCTCGTGGGACGAGTGCGCCGCCGAGCTGCACGAGTTGTACCGCACGCTCTCCTAGCACCGGGACAAACGTCCAAACCAATGGCCGGCGACTGAAGCCGGGCGCCGAGGGTCCGATCAGCCCTTGCATGGAATCCGCTCGCTTCGCCCTCCCGCGCACCCTCTCCCTCCTCCTGGCCCTGGCAACGGCCCTCTCCCTGCCGGCCACAGTCGCGGCCGCCGGACACGGCCATCACCGCCACCACCGCTTCGCCCACGTCCACACGAGGAAGCTCGCGGGAGCTTCGCGAGTTCGAACCAGCATGACCACCGTCTCGCCGTCCAACAACTCGACCGCCTCGGGGACGATCGGATGGGAAGTGAAGGTCAGCGGCGAAACGCCGACCCGGGTCGACTTCGCGGTCGACGGCGCCTATAAGGGCTCGGACACCTCGGCTCCCTACACGCTCGGCAGCGGCCTCGACACCACGGTCCTCGGCGACGGGTCGCACACGCTCTCCGCGACCGCCTACCTGAAGAAGTCGAAGCTCGCGAACACCTGGGTGACGGTGAACGTCGACAACGTTCCCGACCAGACCGAAACGACCCCCCCGGCCGAAGAACCGGCGCCGACGACCGAAGAACCGGCTCCCGCCCCGGAACCGACGCCGGAACCCGAACCCGAACCCGAACCGACCCCAGCCCCCGCACCCGCCCCGGCATCCACCTCCCTCTTCTGGGGCGCCTGGATCGGCAACCAGCTGACGGGCAACCAGCCGCCCTGGGACATGAGCGCGGCGGCGAAGTTCGAGGAAATGTCGGGCAAGAAGCTCTCGATCCTCCACTTCTCCGCCCCCTTCGCCAACTGCTCGTCCTCGCCGTGCAGCTTCTACAGGTTCCCGGCCAACGAGATGAACACGATCCGCTCGCACGGCTCGATCCCCTTCTTCAGCTGGGCATCGCAGTCGATCCCGTCGCAGAAGGAAGAGCCCAACTTACAGCTCTCCGACGTGATCGCCGGCACCTACGACTCCTACATCCGCGAATGGGCCACCGCAGCAAAGAACTGGGGGCATCCCTTCTTCCTCCGCTTCAACTGGGAGATGAACGGGCGCTGGTTCCCCTGGTCAGAGGGCGTCAACGGAAACAAATCGGGCGAATTCGTCACCGCCTGGCGCCACGTGCACGACATCTTCACCGCGGTCGGAGCGACCAACGCGACCTGGGTCTGGTGCCCGAACATCGACCCCGGGAACATCTTCCTCAACCTGGCCAGCCAGTACCCCGGCGACGCCTACGTCGACTGGACCGGGCTCGACGGCTACAACTGGGGCACGAACCCCGCCAAGCCCGATCGCTGGCGCAGCTTCGACGAGCTCTACAAATCGACCTACGAAAAGATCGTCGGCACGATCGCACCGTCGAAGCCGCTGATGATCGGCGAGGTCGGCTCGACCGAGTACGGCGGCTCGAAGGCAAGCTGGATCGCCGACATGCTCGCCAAAGTACCGACCGCCTACCCGAAGATCCGCGGGGTTCTCTACTTCGAGAAGTACGACAGCAGCATGGACTGGCCGATCGAGACCTCGAGCACGGCGACGAGCGCCTTCGCCCACGGCATTCAGTCGTCGGCCTACACAACCAACCAGTTCGGCTCGCTCGCCAACGGCAAGATCCAGCCCCCCAGCTGATCGCAAGGCGTCTGTCAAGGCAACTAGTACAAACGTCCAGTTGTCTGGACGGGCGCTGAACCGAGCGGGATGGCCGTCGATGCGTGGGTGTGGCACCCCCCGCCCACTACCGCCTCTTTCCCCTCCTCGCCGCGCTGGCCGCGCTGCTATTCGCCTCTGCCGGGCTCGGTCTCGGCGTCTCGCAGGCGACGGCCAGCAGGCATCTCGGCCTTGCCAAGGCCCGTAGCCTCGGCAAGGGCGACGGCTGCAGTCGTCGCGCCCTCCGTGCGCACGGGCGGCGGGCAAACGCGCACCAGCGCCGGCGCCTGGCGCGGCGGCGACGCATCTGCCGGCGCCGCCTCCCCAAGGCCTCGCGAGGAGCGGAGCAGCCCATCTACTGGGGGGCGACGATCGGCGACCAGATCACCGGCACGCAGGCGCCGTGGGACATGAATGCCGTCTCGCGATTCGAAGAGCTCGGTGGCAAGAGCCTCTCCCTGGTCAACTTCTTCGCGCCGTTCGCCAACTGCTCCACCTCCCCCTGTTCCTTCTACCGCTTCCCGACCTCGGCGATCGAGGCGATCCGCAAGCACGGCGCGATCCCCGTCTTCAGCTGGAGCTCGCAGTCGATCCCCTCGAGCAAGGAAGAGCCCGACTTCCAGCTCTCCGACGTGATCGCCGGCACCTACGACTCCTACATCCGCGAATGGGCCGAAGACGCGCGCGACTGGGGCCACCCCTTCTTCCTCCGCTTCAACTGGGAGATGAACGGCAACTGGTTTCCCTGGGCCGAGGGCGTCAACGGCAACCAGGCCGGCGAGTACGTCGCCGCCTGGCGCCACGTCCACGACATCTTCACCGCGGTCGGGGCGACAAACGCAACCTGGGTCTGGTGCCCGAACATCGACCCGGGGGGCAAATTCACCAGCCTCTCCTCGCTCTACCCGGGCGACGAATACGTCGACTGGACCGGGCTCGACGGCTACAACTGGGGTCCGAAAAAGGGCGGCTGGACCGGCTTCGACCATCTCTACCGCAGCACCTACGCGACGATCGCCGAATCAGTCGCTCCGAGCAAGCCGCTGATGATCGGCGAGATGGGCTCGACCGAGAACGGCGGCTCGAAGGCGGCCTGGATCGGCGAAGCGCTTGCCGCGATCCCCAGCGAATACCCGCAGGTGCGCGGCGTTCTCTGGTTCGACAAGTTCGACGACGGAATGGACTGGCCGATCGAGACCTCGAGCGAATCGGCCGACGCCTTCGCCAGCGGGATCCAGAACCCGGCCTACCGGGGCAACTCCTACGAAGACCTGAGCGCCAGCCCGATCCCGCCGCCCAGCTGATCGTAAACACAGCGGAACTCCACTTTCCCTACACTGCTTGGTTCGGCTCGACTCGGCCTGGGTAGCCTAGAGCCAGATGGGACAGGGAAGTTGAGAGGTATGCAAGTGAGGAGACTGGGGAAACTGGCGGTTGTGCTCGCTGGAATCGTGCTGCTCGCGGTGGCGATTCCCCTCCTGGCCAGCGCGATGCACATCGGCCTGGGCACCCACCGAGTGCCCCCGAAAGGGCCCATCAAGCTCGGCGAAGGCATTCCCGCCCCCGCGAACGAACCCCCTTCCCTCGAATACAACGACGAAATCAGCCTCGAACCGGAAGAAGAAGGACTGAGCGAACTGGAACCGGTCGCCGAACCCGAAGTCGCCCCGGTGGAAGAAGTCCCAGTCGAAGCTCCCGCGCCGGAACCCGAACCGACCCCGGAACCTGAACCGGCGCCTGAACCGACTCCCGAACCGGAACCAGCGCCAACGCCGGAACCCGACCCCGAACCGGCGCCCGAACCTGAACCTGCTCCCGAACCTGAACCGGAACCGGCGCCGACCCCGGAACCGGAACCGGCGCCAGAACCTGAACCAGAACCGGCGCCTGAACCCGACCCCGAACCGGCACCTGCTCCCGAACCTGAACCTGCTCCCGAACCTGAACCGGAACCGGCGCCTGCTCCCGAACCTGAGCCCGAACCCACCCCGGCGACCCCCGCCGTCTACTGGGGCGCCTGGATCGGCGACCAGCTCACCGGCGGGCAGGCGCCTTGGGACATGACTGCGGTCAGCACCTTCGAACAGATGACCGGCAAGTCGCTGTCGCTGCTCCAGTTCGCCTCGCCCTTCGCCAACTGCGCCGCGACCTGCTCCTTCTACGGCTTCCCCGCGGGCCCGATGCAGAACATTCGCGACCACGGCTCGATCCCGGTACTGGGCTGGGCCTCGCAGTCGATTCCATCGAGCAAGGAAGAGCCCGACTTCCAGCTCTCCGACGTTCTTTCCGGTCGCTATGACTCCTACATCCGCGGCTTCGCCGAAGACGCGCGCGACTGGGGCCACCCCTTCTTCCTCCGCTTCAACTGGGAGATGAACGGGCACTGGTTCCCTTGGTCTGAGGGCGTCAACGGCAACCAACCGGGCGAGTACGTCGCCGCCTGGCGCCACGTGCACGACATCTTCGCCGCGGTTGGGGCGAACAACGCGTCCTGGGTCTGGTGCCCGAATATCGATCCCAACAACATCTTCCTCGACCTCGCCGGGCAGTACCCCGGCAACGCCTACGTCGACTGGACCTGCCTCGATGGCTACAACTGGGGCACCAACCCGGTCAAGCCCGATCGCTGGCGCAGCTTCGACCAGCTCTATCGCTCGACCTACAACGAGATCGTCGGCACGGTCGCGCCATCCAAGCCGATGATGATCGGTGAGATCGGCTCGACCGAGTTCGGTGGCTCGAAGGCGGCCTGGATAGCCAACACCCTGGCGGTTGTCCCAGCCGAATACCCGAAGATCCGTGGCCTGCTCTACTTCGAGCGCTATGACGACGGCATGGACTGGCCAATCGAGACCTCGAGCAGCTCGGTGGAAGCGTTTGCTCGAGGCATCCAGACCCAGGCCTTCCGCGGCGCCGAATACGGTGGCCTGAACGCAACCCCGATCCCACCGCCGAACTGATCGCGGAGCCGGGGCAGCGGGTCCCTACACTCTTTCAGCTCCACTCTCGCATGGGGCTCGGCAACCTGAGAAACAAGCGGCCACGCGCCGCAAGCACTCGCATGGCCTGCGCGATGACGCTCGTGCTGGCGCTCGCCGCGATGCTTGCGACGCCGCCGGCAAGCGCTGCGCCCACCGCCGCCATCAGCCGTGCCCACCGGGTGGGACCCAAGCATCGCGGCCAACTGCCGGCCTATTGGGGGGCCTGGATCGGCAAGCAGATGACCGGCGAAGAGCCGCCCTGGGACATGCGTCCCGTCACTCAGCTCGAATCGATCCTCGGCAAGGGGATGTCGCTGATCGGCCTCGGCTCGACCTTCGCCGACTGCAGCCCGGCCCCCTGCCGCTACTACGAGTTTCCGACGAAAGAGATGGAAAAGGTCCGCGCCTATGGCGCGATCCCGTTCTTCAACTGGTCTTCGCAGGAAAGCGCGGTCAACCCCTCGCTGACCACGTCGATGCCCGACTTCCAGCTCTCCGACATTCTCTCTGGTCGCTACGACCCCTACATCCGCCGCTTCGCCATCGATGCACGCAACTGGGGTCATCCGTTCTTCCTGCGCTTCGACTGGGAGATGAACGGCAACTGGTTCCCCTGGGCCGAGGGAGTCAACGGCAACAACGGCGGCGAATACGTGGCGGCCTGGCGCCACGTGCACGACATCTTCACCTCCTTCGGGGCGACCAACGCCGCTTGGGTCTGGTGCCCGTATGCGGAGTTCAAACGCAGGTTCGCGCCGCTTGCGCCGCTCTATCCGGGCAGCCAGTACGTCGACTGGACCTGCATGGACGGCTTCAACTGGGGCAGCAACCCGACCAACCCGCACAAGTGGCGAACCTTCGACTCGATCTTCTCCTCGACCTACCGTCGCCTGGTCAAGCGCATCGCGCCCGACAAGCCGATCGTCCTCGCCGAGATGGCCTCCACCGGCGCGCCGCGAGCCAAGGCGAGGTGGATCAACGACATGTTCAAACAGCTCGCTCTTCGCTACCGCAGGGTGCGGGGGCTGGTCTGGTACGACCAGATCGACCGCGGCATCGACTGGCTGCTGGAGAGCTCGCCCGAGGCAAGTGGCGCCTTTGCACGGGGCATCGCAAATCCCGCCTTCCGGACCAACGTCGAAGGCTCAGCTGGCGCCCCGCTGTTGCCGCCGAGTTGAACCTCGAAGGCGGGCAAGCCGAAGCAACCCTTAACTGCGCGGGTTTATAGGCCGAGAAGCAATAGACAGACAGTGATGACCGATAAAGCAAAGCTCAAGCAGAGGCTGAGGCCTGGGGCGGCAGCCTGCCTCGCGCTGGTCGCCTGCCTCGCGCTCCCCGCCGCCGCCTCCGCGAAGGCGCCGAAGGGGGCGCCGCCAGCACCGCTCTACTGGGGCGCACAGGTGGGGCCGCAGTTCACCGGCGAAGCGGCCCCCTGGGACATGCAGGCGCTCTTCGACTTCGAAGAGCTCGCGCAGCGCAAAGTCTCGCTGTCCGCCTTCAACTCGCCGTTCGTGGAATGCAAGAACAAGCAATGCGACTTCATCAACTTCCCGCTGACGCCGCTCAACAGCGTCCGCGCCCACGGCTCGATCCCCTTCTTCAGCTGGAGCTCGGCGGCGACGCCGTTCGAGGCGAACCAGCGCCCCTACCGGCTCTCCCGGGTGATCGACGGCAGCTTCGACCCCTTCGTCCGCCAGTTCGCCGAAGCGGCGAAGCAATGGGGTCATCCATTCTTCCTCCGCTTCGACTGGGAGATGAACGGCTTCTGGTTCCCCTGGTCGGAAGGAGTCAACGGCAACAAGGGCGGCGAATTCGTCAAGGCCTGGCGCCACGTGCACGACATCTTCACCTCGGTCGGGGCGACCAACGTGAGCTGGGTCTGGTGCCCCAACGTCGACTTCACCCGCAAGCTGATCCCCCTCAAGAGGGTGTATCCGGGTGACGCCTACGTCGACTGGACCTGCCTCGACGGCTTCAACTGGGGCAAGCGCCGCGACTCAGCCGGCTGGCAGAACTTCAATCAGGTCTACCACGAAACCTACAAGCGGGTGCTGCGCATCGCGCCCTCCAAGCCGATGATCATCGGCGAGGTCGCCTCGAACGAGATCGGCGGCAACAAGGCGGCCTGGATCCGCCATCTTCTGAAGATCGTGCCCAACAAGTACCACAGGGTGCGCGGCATGGTCTGGTACGACGTCAAGGACCGCAACACACACTGGCCGATCGAGAGCTCGACCGCTGCCGCCAATGCCTTCGCCAAGGGAATCCAGCGCGACGTCTACCTGCAGAACGAATTCGCCGGGCTGAACGTCAAGGGCCCGATCCCGCCGCCTTCCTGGTAGGAGATCCCCGAAACCAGCCATCTCGTCTTTGCTTATTATCTCCGCCCTCGTGGATCAATCCACAGTTCATATCTGAACAGGGAGGAATGACGTGACGCACGCAGGGGATCTGTCAAATGCTGCTCTTGCACTAAGGTCGGCTTGGCGTTGGCATCGATGGATGTTGACGTTTGTCGGCATGGCCATTGGTGCATTGCTGCTGTTCGCGCGTCCTGCCAGCGCGGCCACCACCGGCGACGATTACCCTGCGAAATGGCGGAATGTGCCTCAGGATTCGGTATTCGATAGCTGGGGTGAGTGGAACCGTGAGTGCACCAGCGCTGCAGCTTGGTGGCTGCACGAGCGCAACCACTTCGAGATGCCTTTTCATGACAATGCCGCTGGATGGGGTCCGGATGCCAAAGCCCGGCACTTCACCGTCAACAAGACACCTGGAATAGGGGCGATCGCCTGGTGGGGAGCGAAAAATCATGTGGCGTGGGTTGAGGCCATTCACGGGAGCAAAGTAAAGATCGAGGAGTACAACTACGACTTTCACGGTCATTACAATGCCCGGGAAATCGCCGCTGGGAGCCCGGATGAGTACATCCACTTCAAAGACATCAAGCGACCAGCGACAGGCAGCGACGGGGTCGGCTACTACGAGCCAGGACCCGCCGGGTGGCACCTGCGCAACTCGCCCAGTGCGGGGTCTTCTGATTACATCTTTTCCCGGGGTAAGGCCGGAGTGATCCCGGTCGTTGGGAACTGGGACGGCAAGGGCGGCGACGGGGTCGGCTACTACGACCCCACGGACTACTCCTGGCACCTGCGCAACTCGCCCAGTGCGGGGTCTTCGGACTATGCCTTCGTGCGCGGGAAGCCTGGCGTCATCCCGGTCGTCGGGAATTGGGACGGCAAGGGCGGCGACGGGGTCGGCTACTACGACCCCACGGACTACTCCTGGCACCTGCGCAACTCACCCAGTGCGGGGGCTTCGGACTATGCCTTCGTGCGCGGGAAGCCTGGCGTCATCCCGGTCGTCGGGAATTGGGACGGCAAGGGCGGCGACGGGGTCGGCTACTACGAGCCAGGGCCCGCCGGGTGGCACCTGCGCAACTCCCCTAGTGCGGGGTCTTCGAACTACATCTTTTCTCGGGGCAAGGCCGGAGTGATCCCGGTCGTCGGGAACTGGGATGGCAAGTAACCACGCCTGACACACGCACCGGGCGGTTCGCCAATCGCCAAAGGCAATCGCCCGGTGCCACAACATTGGCGGGGCCCCCAGAGGCGCTCCCGGGAGGATCAGCCCAAGCGCCGCTCGAGGTCCGCCAGCTGCTCGTGCAGCTCGTCCGGCAGGTGGGCGCCGAAGCGGGCGAAGTGTTGGTGCATCGCCGGCAGCTCGACCTTCCACTCGGCCGGGTCGACGGCGAGCAGCTCGGCGACTTCCTCGGCTGAGATGTCGAGGCCCTCGGTGTTGAGGGCGCCGGCCGCCGGCACCATGCCGATCGGCGTCTCCTCGGCCTCGGCGCTCCCCTCGCAGCGGCGGAAGACCCACTCGAGCACGCGGCTGTTCTCGCCGAAGCCGGGCCAGAGGAAGTTGCCCTCCTCGTCTTTGCGGAACCAGTTGACGTAGAAGACGCGCGGCATCTTGGCGCCCTCGGTCGCGCCGACCTTCAGCCAGTGGCCGAAGTAGTCGCCCATGTGGTACCCGCAGAATGGCAGCATCGCCATCGGGTCGTGGCGCAGCTTGCCGACCTCGCCGGCGGCAGCGGCGGTCGTCTCCGAGGACATGATCGAGCCGAGGAAGACGCCGTGCTCCCAGCCGAAGGCTTCGCGCACCAGCGGCACGACCTTGGAGCGACGGCCGCCAAAGAGGAAGGCGTCGATCGGCACCCCGGCCGGGTCCTCCCACTCGGGAGCGATCGCCGGGCAGGCGCTCGCCGGCGTCGTGAAGCGAGCGTTGGGGTGGGCCGACGGCTTCTCGGAGTCCGGCGTCCAGTCGTTGCCGTGCCAGTCGACCAGGTGGACGGGCGGCTCCTTCGTCATCCCCTCCCACCAAACGTCGCCGTCGTCGGTTTTGGCGCAGTTGGTGAAGATCGAGTCGCGCTCGACGGTCTTCATCGCGTTCGGGTTGGTCTTCTCACCCGTTCCCGGTGCGACGCCGAAGAAGCCGGCCTCGGGGTTGATCGCGTAGAGGCGCCCGTCGTCGCCGAATTTCATCCAGGCGATGTCGTCGCCGATCGTCTCGACCTTCCAGCCGGGCAGGGTCGGGATCAGCATCGCCAGGTTGGTCTTGCCGCAGGCCGAGGGGAAGGCACCGCCGATGTACTTGACCTCGCTCTCGGGGGAGGTGAGCTTGAGAATCAGCATGTGCTCGGCGAGCCAGCCCTCGTCGCGGGCCATCGCCGAGGCGATCCGCAGCGCGAAGCACTTCTTGCCGAGCAGGGCGTTGCCGCCGTAGCCGGAGCCGTAGGACCAGATTTCCCGCGTCTCCGGGAAGTGGACGATCCACTTGTTGTCGGCGTCGCAGGGCCAGGGCACGTCTTCGGAGGCGTCCTCGATCGGCATCCCGACCGAGTGCAGGCAGGGGACGAACTCGCCGTCGTTGCCGAGCACGTCGAGGGCGCCCTTGCCCATCCGGGTCATGATCCGCATCGAGACCGCGACGTAGGCGGAGTCGGTGAGCTGGACGCCGACGTGGGCGATCGGCGAGCCGAGCGGGCCCATCGAGAAGGGCACCACGTACATCGTGCGGCCGCGCATGCAGCCCTCGAAGAGGCCGGTCAGCATCTCGCGCATCTCGGCCGGGGCGCGCCAGTTGTTGGTCGGGCCGGCGTCGGCCTCGTCCTCCGAGCAGATGAAGGTTCGGTCCTCGACTCGGGCGACGTCGCCGGGGTCGGAGAGGGCGAGGTAGGAGTTGGGACGCTTGGCGTCGGAGAGGCGCTCGAAGGTGCCGGCATCGATCAGCACCTGGGCGAGGCGGTCGTACTCCTCGGCCGAGCCGTCGCACCAGTGGACGGCGTCGGGTTCGGTCAAATCGGCGATCTCCCCAACCCAGTCGAGGAGCTTTGCGTGCGTGGTCGGCGCTTCGGCCGCGATCATTTGGCTCATCCGCGGGACTCTATTCATTGGACCCGGACCCTTCATCGGACCCGGACCCATTCGATCCGGTCAGGCTGATCACGCTCAGGTCGGCGTCGCTGTTGCGGATCTTCAGCGTCGCCGTCTGCGTTTCCCCGCTTGCCAGGTGGATCGTGCAACTGAACGTCGTGCCCGCCTTGACCTCGACGTCGGAGGGGCAGTCGACCGATTTGACTTTTTCGCCCAGCGACCTGGAAATGCTCGCCTGCAGCTGTTCCTCGGTCTTCGTGCCGTCGATCACGGTTTCGCCGCAGCCCACGGCAGCGCCGAGGAGAGCCAGCGCAGCCAGCGCGCCGAGGAGCCCGTAGAACCGCGTCATCACGAGGAGTATTTCAAGCGCATCCAGGGCAGGGCTCGCCCGTCGCCCCGCCTATGACCCCGGTCGTCCTTCATTGACCCAGGCCGTGAGCAGGGGATCGACCAGTCGCCAACCGGCGATCGCAGTCTCGTCCTCGACGATGTCGCCGCGGTCACGAAGCGCCTCGACGGCATTTCGCACGGCCCCGCCCCGCGATCCTCCCTGCCGCCGTCCGGCCGCGTAGATGCCTTCGCGGTTCTCGGCTATCGCGGTGAGCACACGGCGCTGAGAGGTGGGAAGGGAAGACCAGGTCGCGCGCAACTCGTCCCTCACGTAATGCATGGCCTCGTCGAAGGCCGACAACCAGAGCTCCTCGCCGACTTCCTCGCCCTCCTCGGTCAGCTCCCAGAGGACATGGGCAAGGAGCATCGTCCGCTGCGGGTGGCCTTGCGCCACATCGAGCAGAGGATCGAGCGCGGAGCCGATCCTTCGGCCGCCCCGCTGGAAGCGATTGGATACGAATTCCGCCACGTCAGAGGGGGAAAGAGGCGGCAGGTCGACGGGGGCCGCCTGACCGTAAAACGCACGGCGGCGGTCCGAGAAGAGCTCGCGCATCATGCCGACGTGCGAGCCAGCGAAGACGTATGAGGCGGCCTCACCGTGATGCTGGATCTCGGAGCGGATAACTGCGTCCGCCTGGTCCTTGGTCGCCAGGATGTCCTGAAACTCGTCGAAGACCACGAGGGTTCGCGTGCCGTCTCGTTTGTGCAGGCGAACGGGCAGGGCGAGGCGCTCGAGCAGCGGAGGCTCTGCCTGGGGATCGACGCTCACCTCGAGCCCGGCCGGGACCGGGCCACCCCCGAGCCGAAGCGTCGGGCGCAGAAGCCGGCGAACGCCGGCGAACCAGGTCGCCGCGCTTCCCTCGAGCTGCGAGACGTAGGCCCGCTCGATGCGCCGGGCGATGTCATCCAGGGTCAGCACGCCGAAGAAATCGACGTAAACGGCAGCCCAGCCGGCGCGGCGAGCCTCCTCCACGACGCGGTTGAGGAGCGACGTCTTGCCGTACCGACGGGGTGCGACGAGACGACTGTTGTCGCCCCCCTCCGCACGCCGAAGAAGCAGCGCCGCCTCGTCGTCACGATCGAGTAGGTCCAGTGCGCTGACGGGCTCGCTGAAACGGAATGGATTTCTGCTCTCCTTCATAGAGCAAATCTGCTCTTAAATATAGAGCAGACCCAATCGTTGTAGGGTTGCGCGCCGCTGATGAGGTTCTTCGAGTACGAGGCGCGCAAGATCGTCGAGCTGGCGGGGATTCCCGTCACCAAGTACGGCTTCTGCACGAGCGCAGAGGAAGCGCGCAAGGTCGCAGAGGAAATCGGCGGTCCCGTGGTGATCAAGTCGCAGGTGCTGAGCGGCGGCCGGATGAAGGCCGGTGGGGTCAAGTTCGCCGACACGCCCGAGGAGGCCGCCGCCCACGCCGAGGACATCCTCGAGCTGGAGATCAACGGCCACATGCCGCGCGGCGTCCTCGTCGACCCGAAAGCAGAGGTCAAGCAGGAGTACTACGCCGGGGTCGTCTGGGACGGCACCGCGAAGAAACCGCTGATGCTGTTCAGCGACATGGGCGGCATCGACATCGAGGAGGTCGCCGAGTCCCATCCCGACCACGTCGGCCGCGGCCACGTCTCCAACCTGCTGCCCGTCTCCGACTTCGAGGCCAAGCAGGTCGTCGCCGCCACCGGCGTCACCGGCTCGCAGCTCAACCGCGCGACGCCGATCCTTGCCCGCCTTGCCCGCCTCTTCCGCGACAACGACATGACCCTGGCCGAGATCAACCCGCTGGCCGAGCTGACCGACGGCAGCTTCGTCGCCCTCGACGCCCACATGGAGATGGAGAACGAGGCGGTCGGCCGCCAGAAGGGCCTGCTGCGCAAGCGGCTCGAGATCGCCGAGGACGACACCCGCGAGACCTACGAGCCCTCCGCCTTCGAGCGCAACGTCGCCGCGATCGACGCCGCCGACCACCGCGGCGTGATCCAGGGCAAGGACCACGGCTTCACCGGCAACCTCGGCCTCGTGATCGGCGCCGGCGGCGGCTCGCTGACGCTCACCGACGCGGTGCGCAGCCAGGGCGGCAAGCCCGCCAACTACTCCGAGATCGGCGGCAACCCCTCGGTCGCCAAGGCCTGCGGCCTGGCCAAGGAGGTGCTGGAAAAGGACGGCGTCGAGAAGATCGCCGTGATGATGTCGATCGTCTCCAACACCCGGGTCGACATCGTCGCCCGCGGCGTGATCAAGGCCTGCCTCGAGCTGGGCAAGGACCCGGCCGAGACGATCGCGATCTTCCGCATCCCCGGCGCCTGGGAGGACGAGGGCTTCAAGATCCTCGACCGTTACGGCGTCGAGTACTGCGACCGCTCGGTCTCGATGTGGGAGGCCGCCGGCCGCGCCGTCGCCAAGATCCAGGGAGCCCCGACATGATCGGCGTTGTCACCTTTCTCGGCTATATCCCGAACAAAGTGACAGTGGAGGCCGGAAAATGAGCATCCTGCTGAGCAAGGACACGACCTTCATCGTCCAGGGAATCACCGGGCGCGAGGCGGTAAACCTGACCCGCGAGTGCCTCGACTACGGCTCCAAGGTGGTCGGCGGGGTCACTCCCGGCCGCAAGGGCCGCGAGGTGCATGGCGTGCCGGTCTTCGACACCGTCGCCCAGGCGGTCGAGAACCACGGCGGCCCGATCGACGGCTCGGTCGTCACCGTCCCCCCCGCCTTCACCAAGGACGCGGTGCTGGAGGCGATCGAGAACGGGATCAAGCTGATCGTCATCGTCACCGAGCGCATCCCGCGCGGCGACGTCGCCCAGATGGTCGAGCTGGCGAACATGCGCGGCGCTCGCATCATCGGCCCCAACTGCCTCGGCCTGATCGTGCCCGAGGTCTGCAAGATGGGCGGCATCGGCGGCCCCGCCAAGGACGCGGCCAAGGCCTACGCGCCCGGTCCGGTCGGCGTGATGAGCCGCTCCGGCGGGATGACGACCGAGATCTCCTCCTCGCTGACCCAGGCCGGCCTCGGCGTCTCCACCGCGGTCTCGATCGGCGGTGACGCGATCATCGGCTCCACCTACGCCGAGCTGATGCCCTACTTCGAGGCCGACGAGCAGACGCAGGCGATCGTGATCTACACCGAGCCCGGCGGACGGATGGAGGCGCAGCTCTCCGAATGGGTCAAGGACAACGAGTCGCGCCTGCCGATCGTCGCCTTCATGGCCGGCAAGTTCATGGACGACGAGGAGATGAAAGGGATGAGCTTCGGCCACGCGGGGACGATCGTCGAGGGCAAGGAGGACACCGCGACCGAGAAGATCGCTCGCCTCGAAGCCGCCGGAATCCGCGTCGTCGAGCGGATCGACGAGATCCCCGACGCGGTCAAGGAGAAGTTGGGAGTGACTGCCTGATGGCCGAGACGCTGAACAAGGTCTTCATCGACGTCGAGGTCGATGCCTCGGTCGCCGCCGACGCCGAGCTGGCCCGCAAGCTCGAGGAAGTCTGCCCCGTCGACATCTTCGAGGCGACCGACTCAGGCGTGAAGGTCGTCGAGGCAAACCTCGACGAGTGCGTCCTCTGCAACCTCTGCGTCGACGCCGCGCCCGAGGGCAGCGTCCGCGTCATCAAGCTGTACGAGCAGCGCTAGCGCCGTCACGAGCAGCGTTAACGGCGTCGATCGCCGCCTGGGCGTCCCGCCGCAAGCGCTCCGGAAGGACAACCATCTCGCGCAGGGCGTCGAACACCGCGCGGTCGCCCTCGATCTCCACTTCGGAGGCGTACTCCTCGCCGATCGCAATCGATGCGGCGATCGCCCGCGGCGGCCCGGAGAGCTTCAGGTCAGCCTCACTCGTCGTTCCGCGCGTTGCGATCGCTTTGCCGCCCGCGATGTCCAAGCGGCACGAATTGCCCTCCGAGTGGAGCTGCACCGTGATCTCGGCGTCGGGAGGCGGCTGCAGGAGGACGCGCAGCGAGTTGGGAAGCCAGGACGGTTCCAGCGGAGCCGTGGCGTCCGTCTCATAGAAGTTGAGTCCCCAGCGCCCCAGCTCGACCAGGATCGGGTCGAGCTCGCGTCCGAGGTCGGTCAGCTCGTAGACGATCCCCGACGCGGGCGGTTCCAGCTCGCGCCGGTGGATGATCCCGTCGCCCTCGAGGTCGCGGAGGCGCTTGGTCAGCACGTCGGTCGGCGGTCCGCCGACGGAGCGCAGCAGGTCGGAGAAGCGCAGCGGGCCGAGCAGCAGCTCACGCACGATGAGCAGCGACCAGCGCTCGCCGATCCGATCGAGAGCGTCGGCAACGCTGCACATCTGGCCATATTCCCTGCGAGTCACAAGAGGATCTTACCATTAGATTTGATTTTCAAAGTATCTCCTTTGAAGTTTGGTAGGGTCGCGGCGTGACCCGCATCGCCAATGTCACTTGGAAACACCCGGTGCTCGTGCTCGTTGCGGTCGGCATCTTCGCGCTGCTTGCCGTCGCGGTCGGCCGTGACGTCGAGCACCACCTGAAGGCGGCGGGGTTCACAGACCCTAGCTCGGAGAGCGAGCGGGCAACGCGGCTGCTGCGCGAGTCGCTCGGCTACGACCCCAACCCGGCGATCGTCCTCGTCGTCCGCGCGCCCGACGGGGGCCCGCTCGATCCGGCCGATCCGGCGGTGCGGCGTGACGTCGACCGGCTCGCCACTGGCATGGGGAAGGTCGAATATGTCGGCCACGTCGTCAATCCCCTGCGCGAACCGCAGGCGGCTGAGCTGATCGCCAAGGACGGCCGGTCGCTGGTCCTGGCGGGGGACCTTTCGACCAACGACGTCGAGGACGCCGGTGGCATCGCCGCCGAACGGGTCAAGGAACTCGCCGAGGCGAGCCCCCTCGACGTCGCCGAGGGGGGCTTCGCCCAGGGCTTCAACGAGACCAACGACCAGACGCGCCGAGACCTGACCACGGCCGAGCTGATCGCCTTCCCCGTCCTCGCGCTCTTCCTCCTCCTCGTATTCCGCGGCGTCGTCGCGGCCTCGATCCCGCTGCTGATCGGCGGCGTCTCGATCGTCGGCACGCTGTTCGTCCTGCGCCTGATGTCGACCTTCGTCGACACCTCGGTCTTCGCACTCAACGTCGCCACCGGACTCAGCCTCGGCCTGGCCGTCGACTACGCGCTGCTGATGGTCTCGCGATATCGCGAGGAGCTCGAGCGCGACGGAGCGACGCAGGAGGCGCACCGGCGCACGGTGCTGACCGCCGGTCGCACCGCGGCCTTCTCCGGGATGACGGTCGCGGCGGCGATGGCGGCGCTGATCTTCATGCCGCAGCGCTTCCTCTACTCGATGGCGGTGGCCGGCGCCTCGGTCGCCGTTCTCTCCTCGCTGATCGCGATCCTCGTCGTCCCTTCGCTGCTCGCCCTCCTGGGGACACGCATCGACTCCCTCTCGATCCGCCGCGGGCACGCGGTGTCCGATTCCTCCGACGGCTGGTACCGGCTCGCCCGCGGCGTGATGCGCCGGCCGGTCGCCGTTGCCGCTGCCAGCTCGGCGCTGCTGCTCGCCGCCGCCGCACCCCTGCTCTGGACGACGCTGACCGGGCCAAGCGCCGAAGCGGTTCCGCCCGGCCAGCCGTCCTACGACGCCTATCGCTACCTGGAAGCCCACTACCCGCGCGACGTAACCGAAGCGGTCACGGTTGCGATCGACGGCACGGCGAGCGATGCCCAGCTCGCCGCCTTCCGCAGGCGCGTCGAGGCGGTGGGCAACATCACCAGCGGCGCTCCCTTCGCTCGCACGCCCGGCGACGTCGCCTACGCCAACTTCGCCCTCTCGCAGCCGGCGCTGTCGAGCGCCTCACAGGACGCCGTCGACGAGATCCGCGGCCTCGGACCGCCCGGCGCCGCGACCGTGCTCGCCTCCGGCAACACGGCCCGTTTCATCGACCAGAAGCAGAGCCTGCTCGAGCACGCGCCGCTGGTGGTTGCGATCATCGCCCTGACCACGGTCCTCGTCCTCTTCCTGCTCACCGGCTCGCTGCTGCTGCCGCTGAAGACGCTGGTGATGAACTCGCTGACGCTCGGCGCCACGCTCGGCATCCTCGTCCTCGCCTTCCAGGCCGGTTGGCTCGACGGCCCGCTCGACTACACCGGCCCCGCGGCGATCGAGGTGACCAGCCTCGTCTTCCTCTTCGCCGTGATCTTCGGCCTGGCGACCGACTACGCCGTGCTGGTGATGGCGCGGATCAAGGAGCGCCACGACCTCGGCGACTCCAACGAGGAGGCGGTCGCGGTCGGCATCGGCCGCACGGGCAGGGTGATCACCGCCGCCGCGGTCGCGATCGCCCTCGTCTTCCTCGCCTTCGGCGTCAGCAGCGTCTTCTTCGTCAAGCAGATCGCGATCGGGATGGCCTGCGGCGTGATGATCGACGCCACCATCGTCCGCGCCCTCCTCGTCCCATCCCTGATGCGCTTGTTCGGCGACTGGAATTGGTGGGCGCCCGCTCCTCTCCGCCGCGTATACGCGCGATTCGGCTTCTCGGGGGCCTGAGGATGTAGCGCTCTGCGGGACGGTGCTCGCTGCTGCGCCGTGGGGCGCGGGGCGCCTCCCGAACTGGCGGATACTCAAAAAGGCGGCCTAATTAGGCCGCCTTTTGTCAGGGCGGGAGGCGCCCCGTGACCCACGAGCGCCACTATGTGCGACGCGTCACGCCGACCTTGACATGGATCGATGACTAGCTAACCTTTACATCGATCTCTGTAACGAAAGGTTGAATTTCTTGATCGATAAGCCTCGCCGGGTGGCCATTGTCGGCGGCAACCGGATTCCGTTTGCGCGCTCGAATTCCGTGTATTCGCGTGCGTCCAACCAGGACATGCTCACGGCGGCGCTCGATGGGCTTGTCTCTCGCTTCTCGCTCGAGGGTGAGCGGCTGGGCGAGGTCGCCGGCGGCGCCGTGCTCAAGCACTCGCGCGACCGCGACCTGACCCGGGAGAGCGTGCTCGGCACTCGGCTCGCCCCCGAGACACCCGCCTACGACGTCCAGCAGGCCTGCGGCACCGGCCTGGAGACGACGATCCTCATCGCCAACAAGATCGCCCTCGGCCAGATCGACGCCGGCGTCGCCTGCGGCGCCGACACGACCTCCGACGCGCCGATCGGGCTCAACGAGGACCTGCGCCAGATCCTGCTCGATGCAAATCGGGAGAAGTCGAACCTCGGCCGCGCCCGCCAGCTGACCCGGGTTCGACCCGGACACCTCGTCCCTTCGATCCCCCGCAACGAGGAGCCGCGCACCGGCCTCTCGATGGGCGAGCACTGCGCGGTCATGGCCGCCGAGTGGGAAGTGGACCGCGAGGAGCAGGACGAGCTCGCGGTCCAGAGCCACCACAACCTCGCCGCCGCTTACGAGCGCGGCTTCATGGACGACCTCGTCACTCCATATCTCGGCCTCGAGCGCGACCAGAACCTGCGCCCCGACTCCTCGCCTGAGAAGTTGGCCAAGCTCGGTCCGGTCTTCGGCGGCGAGAACGGGACGATGACCGCCGCCAACTCGACGCCGCTCAGCGACGGCGCCTCGGCCGTACTGCTGGCGAGCGAGGAGTGGGCGCGCGAGCGCGACCTGCCTGTCCTCGCCTACTTCGCCGACGGAGAGACCGCGGCGATCGACCACGTCCACAAGCGCGAAGGGCTGCTGATGGCACCCGCCTACGCGATGCCTCGCATGCTCGATCGCGCCGGACTCACCCTGCAGGACTTCGACCTCTACGAGATACACGAGGCCTTCGCCGCCCAGGTCCTCTGCACGCTGCGCGCCTGGGAGGACAAGCGGTTCTGCCGCGACCGGCTCGGGCGCGAGAAGCCACTGGGCGAAGTCGACCGCGCGAAGCTCAACGTCAACGGCGGCTCGCTGGCGGCCGGGCACCCGTTTGCCGCCACCGGCGGCCGGATCGTCGCCAGTCTCGCCAAGGCCCTCAGCGAGAAGGGCTCGGGGCGCGGAGCGATCAGCATTTGCGCCGCCGGCGGTCAAGGTGTCGTCGCGATGCTCGAAGGGCCGGAGGAGGCGCGATGAGCGACCTCTACTCACAGGTCGTCAACTCTCCTCCGGGTCGGCTGATCGCCTCCCGCGTCGGCCTTCCCCAGCCGGTGAAGCTGGAGCGCTACGAGGCGGGTGCGCCGGTGGTCCCCGGTGCCGTCCTCTTCGGCGCTGCGCCGCGCGGCCACCTCGGCAAGCCGGTCGAGCGCCTGCTCGGTGCGATCGGCGCCAATCGGCCAGATACCGCCGACAGCCCGGTCAAGGCACTCGTCTTCGACGCCACCGGCATCGCCGACTCGACCGAGCTGGTCGAACTGCAGCGCTTCTTTCACCCCAACGTCAAGCGCGTCGAGACGTCCGGCCGCATCGTCGTCCTCGGCACACCGCTGACGGGACTACCGGCCCGTGCAGCAACCGCGCAACGGGCGCTCGAGGGCTTCACCCGCTCACTCGGCAAGGAGGTCGGTCGCGGCATCGCCGTGCAACTCGTCTATGTAGCCGAGGGAGGCGAGGACCGACTCGACTCGACGCTGCGCTTCCTCCTCTCCCCCCGCTCCGCCTACGTCTCCGGGCAGGTCGTGACCGTCGGCGAGCCCGTGGCCCCCGCGGGCGAAATCGACTGGGAGCGTCCGCTCGACGGCAAGGTCGCCCTCGTAACCGGCGCCTCGCGCGGAATCGGCGAGGCGATCGCCACGGTCCTGCACCGCGACGGAGCGAAGCTCGTCCTGCTCGACGTGCCGGCCCTCTCGGAGAACCTGCTCGCCGTCGCCGATCGGCTCGAAGCCGAAGCGATCGAAGTCGACATCACCGATGAGGACGCGCCGCGGCGAATCGCCGACGAGCTGTCGGGGGGCGTCGACGTCATCGTCCACAACGCTGGAGTGACCCGCGATCGCACGATCGCGAAGATGCCCGAGGATCGCTGGACCTCGCTGATGGAGATCAACCTCTCCAGCGAGGAGCGGATCAACGACGAGCTGCTGGCGCGCGGCCTGCTGCGCGAGAACGGTCGGATCGTCTGCGTCTCCTCGATGAGTGGCGTCGCCGGCAACTCCGGGCAAACCAACTACGCGACCTCGAAGGCGGGCGTGATCGGCATGGTCGAAGCGCTCGCTCCGGAGCTGGCCGAGCGCAGGGCGACGATCAACGCCGTCGCGCCGGGCTTCATCGAGACCAAGATGACCGCGGCGATGCCGATTCCGGTCCGCGAAGCCGGCCGGCGGATGAACAGCATGTCGCAGGGCGGCCTGCCGGTCGACGTCGCCGAGACGATCGCCTGGTTCGCCAGCCCCGCCTCGGCGGGCGTCAACGGCAACGTCGTCCGCGTCTGCGGCCAGAGCCTGCTGGGGGCATGATGGAAACGCGCACGCTGCAGAGTCCGCCGAGCATCCTGCCGCTCTACGCGCGTGCCGCGGCGCCGATGCTGCCCGGGGCGTCATTGCTGCCCTTCCTCCCCGGTGGCGGCGGGGAGATCCCGGAGATCGAGCTGGAGCTGGTCGGCGTGCGTCTCGACCCCGATGCGGTCGCCGCCTATGCTCGCGTCTGCGGCTTCGCCCTCCGCGACGACCTGCCTCCCACCTACCCGCACGTGCTCGCCTTCCCCCTGCACATGGCGGTGATGGCGGACGGGCGCTTCCCCTTCGGCGCCGTCGGCCTTGTCCACGTCGAGAACCGGATCGAGCAGCGCCGCCCGATCCGCCTCGACGAGGAGCTGACGCTGCGCGTGCGTCCGACCAAGCTGAAGCCGCACCCCCGCGGCAAGACCTTCTCGCTCGTCACCAAAGTCCTCGTCGGCCGCCGGATCGCCTGGGAATCGACCAGCACGATGCTGCGCCGCGGCCCGACCGACAACGCCGATGCGAATCAAGTTTCCAAGCCATTTCATGGAGAACTTGATTCGGATCGAGGGTCTGGCTGGGGAAAGGAGCTGAAGGCGATTGGCAAGTGGAAGCTGGGCGGCGACCTGGGGCGGCGCTACGCAGCCGTCTCCGGCGATCGCAATCCGATCCACATGCACTCGCTTACGGCGAAGCCGCTCGGCTTCCCGCGGGCGATCGCGCACGGAATGTGGACGAAGGCCCGCTGTTTGGCGACGCTGGAGAGTCGCCTCCCCGAGGCCTTCGCCGTAGACGTGCGCTTCCGCAAGCCGATCCTGCTTCCAAGCAGGATCGAGTTCACCAGCGCTGGCGAGGGAGAGGAAATCGACTTCGCGGTCCGTGACGCCAAGCGCGGTACGCCGCACCTCGACGGCCACGTCGCGCCACTCGAGGCCAAATCCGAAAACGGGAGGAAGTAGAGAATGCCAACCGCAACGCAGGAGAAGGGCGTGGCCGAGCGCAGCATGGGCCTCGGCCTGCGCTGGCTCAACCGGCTCGCCGGCTCGGACCTGCTCGACCGCATCCGCATCCGCAAGCAGGTCGAGCGCGCCCTCTTCACCGGCACCAAGAATGGGTTCCGCACGGCGACTGCCGCCGGTCGCACCTTCAAGGCCGCGCAAACGCTGGGCAAACCGGCGCGCCAGGCGACCGGCAAGTCGCACAACCTCTTCGACCTCTCTCCCGACGACGAGCAGCAGATGCTGCAGGAAGGCGTACGCGACTTCGCCGAAGCGAAGGTGCGTCCCGTCGCCGCTCAGGCCGACACGGACCGCAAAGCGCCGGCCGAGCTGCTCGAGCAGGCCAACGAGCTCGGCGTCAACATGCTCGGCGTCCCCGAGGAGCTTGGCGGCGTCATGCACGAGCAGGCGGCGGTGACCAGCGTCCTGATCGGCGAGGCCCTCGCCCACGGCGACATGGGCGTCGCCTACGCGGCACTGGCACCCGGAGCGGTCGCGACCGCGATCGGACACTGGGGCACACCGGAGCAGGAGGCGACCTACCTGCCCTCCTTCACCGGCGAGGACACGCCGGTGGCGGCGCTGGCGCTGCTCGAGCCGCGGCCGCTGTTCGACCCGCTGAAGCTGGAGACGAAGGCGCGCCGCGACGGTTCCGACTGGGTCCTCGACGGCGTCAAGTCGCTCGTCGCCCGCCCGGGCGAGTGCGAGCTGTTCGTCGTCGGCGCCGAGGCCGAGGGCCTAGGTCCTGCGCTCTTCGTGCTCGAGTCAGGCGCCGACGGCCTCTCGGTCGAGGACGAGCCGGCGATGGGCCTGCGGGCGGCGACCACCGGCCGTCTCGTGCTCGAGGGCGTACGCGTTCCCGCGAGTTCGCTGATGGCCGAGGGCAAGCGCGAGGCCTACGTCGAGTGCGTGCAGCGCGCCCGCGTCGCCTGGTGCTCGCTCGCCGTCGGCACCGCGCAGGCCGTCCTCGACTACGTCAAGGACTACGTCAACGAGCGCACCGCATTCGGCGAACCGATCTCCAACCGCCAGGGCGTCGCCTTCGCGGTCTCCGACGTCGCAATCGAGAGCGACGGCATGCGACTTACCACCTACCGGGCGGCGAGCCGTGCCGACCAGGGCCAGGATTTTGGTCGCGAGACCGCCCTGGCCCGCCGGCTCTGCTCCCAGAAGGGGATGAAGATCGGCTCCGACGGCGTGCAGCTGCTCGGCGGCCACGGCTATGTCAAGGAGCACCCGGTCGAGCGCTGGTACCGAGACCTCCGCGCAGCGGGCGTGATGGAGGGCGCCCTGCTCGTCTAGGCGCAAGCCACGAGCGAAAGCAGATCCGATGATCAACCTAGAGATACCGAAGAAGTTCAAGCCCCTCGCCGCACAGGCGAACCAGGTCGCGACCGAGGTCTTCCGGCCGATCTCGCGCAAGTACGACGAGGCCGAGCACGCCTATCCCAAGGAGCTCGACATGCTCGCCTCGCTGATCGACGGCATGAACGAGGGCTCCGACATCGGCGGCGCGGGCGCCGCCGGCGTGCGCCGCGAGTCCAACGGAGGCGACGAGGGCAACCGCAACGGCTCCAACCTCTCCACCGTGCTCGGCATCATCGAGCTCTGTTGGGGCGACGTCGGCCTGCTGCTCTCGATGCCGCGCCAGGGTCTCGGCAACTCGGCGATCGCCTCGGTGGCGAGCGACGAGCAGCTCGAGCGCTACGGCGGCAAGTGGGCGGCGATGGCGATCACCGAGCCCGAGGCGGGCTCGGACTCGGCCGCGATCCGCACCACCGCGGAGCTGGACGGCGACGAGTACGTGCTCAACGGCGAGAAGATCTTCGTCACCTCGGGCGACCGGGCCGACCTGATCGTGGTCTGGGCCTCGCTCGACCGCTCCAAGGGCCGGGCGGCGATCAAGTCGTTCATCGTCGAGCGCGACAACCCGGGGCTGAAGCTCGATCGACTCGAGCACAAGCTCGGCATCCGCGCCTCGGACACGGCCAACTTCACCCTGCAGGACTGCCGCGTGCCGAAGGAGGCGCTGCTCGGCAGCCCGGAGATCGACACCAAGGCCGGCTTCGGCGGCGCGATGCAGACCTTCGACAACACGCGGCCGCTGGTCGCGGCGATGGCGGTCGGCGTCGCCCGCGCCGCGTTGGAGGAGACGCGCAAGCGGCTCGAAGAAGCTGGCGTCGAGATCGACTACGACACGCCGGCGCTGAGCCAGTCGGCCGCCGCCGCGCGGTTCCTCGAGATGGAGGCCGACTACGAGGCCGCCCATCTGCTCACCCTGCAGGCGGCCTGGATGGCTGACAACGGCAAGCCCAACTCGCTGCAGGCCTCGATGGCCAAGGCGAAGGCCGGCCGCACCTGCGTCGACGTCGCCCTCGGCTGCGTCGAGCTCTGCGGCAGCCTCGGCTACGGCGAGAACGAGCTGCTCGAGAAGTGGGCCCGCGACGCCAAGATCCTCGACATCTTCGAGGGGACGCAGCAGATCCAACTGCTCATTGTGGCCCGACAGTTGCTGGGTAAGTCCTCCAGCGAACTGCGATAGGAGGGGCATCCGGCCCTCTTCCACAGGCGTAAGAGAAACTGCCGGGCGTGAATTTCGTTGAGCTCATGGAGCAGTCGCCGGCGTCGCGGCTGGGGATCGTGGCGGTGGATGCCGGAGGGAAGCGGCGGGACTGGTACTTCGGGGAGCTGATTGCGCGGTCGGCGGGGTTGTCCGGGGCGTTTGCGGCGCGCGGGGTGCGGCGCGGGGACGTGGTGATGACGCTGGTCGGCAATCGGATCGAGTGGGTGCTCTCGCTGCTCGCCTGCTGGCGGATGGGGGCTGTCGCACTGCCCTGCAGCACGCAGTTGCGGCGCCATGACCTGGAGGTGCGCGTCGCGGCGGCGAACCCGGCTCTCTGCGTCGGCGAAGACCACCTGCTCGCCGAGCTGCCGGGTGGGGTCGACGCAATGACGATGGACGAGGTCGCCGCCGTGCTCGACGAGGACCGTGCTCAGGAGACGCCGGCGGCGATCGAGGCGATGGACCCCGAGGACCCAGCGCTGATCGTCTTCACCTCGGGCACGACAGGCGAGCCGCGCGGCGTCGTCCACGCCTACCGCTACCTGGAGGGACAGCGCGCGCAGGCCGAGCACTGGCTCGGCTCGCGCAAGGGCGAACTGGTCTGGTGCACGACCGCGACCGGCTGGTCGAAGTCCGCGCGCAACGTCTTCCTCGCGCCTTGGCTGACCGGCGCCGCGGCCGTCCTCCACGAAGGGCGCTTCGACCCGGCCGAGCGGCTCGACCTCGCCGAGGCACTCGGCGTCAACGTCCTCTGCCAGGCGCCGACCGAGTACCGGATGCTGGCCAAGCGCACCTCCCTGCGCCGGTTGCCCGCCCTGCGTCGCATGGTCTCGGCCGGCGAGCCGCTGGAGGCCGAGACGATCGCCGCCTTCCGCGGGGAGATGGGGCTGGAGCCGGCGGACGGCTACGGACAGACCGAGACCGGACACGTCAGCGGCAACCTCGCCGGCGACCCGGTCAAGCCGGGCTCGATGGGCAGACCCCTGCCGGGGATCGAGACCCGCATCGTCGAGGGCGAGCTGCAGCTCCGCGCCGCCTCCTCCCCCACCTTCTTCTCCCGCTATCTCGACGGCGAGCGCTTCGAGGGCGAGTGGTGGTCGACCGGCGACCTCGTCCGCGAAGACCAAGACGGTTACCTCTTCTTCGAGGGTCGCGGCGACGACATCATCCTCTCCTCCGGCTACCGGATCGGCCCCTTCGAGGTCGAGTCCGCCCTTCTCTCACACCCTGCCGTCGCCGAGGCCGCCGCGGTCGCCGCCCCTGACCCCGAGCGCGGCGCCGTCGTCCGCGCGATCGTCGTCCCCCGCGATCGCGAGCCGAGCGAGGAGCTCGTCCGCGAGCTGCAGGAGCACTGCAAGCGCGAGACGGCGCCCTACAAGTTCCCCCGCATCGTCGAGTTCGTGGAGGAGTTGCCGAAGACGACCAGCGGCAAGATCCGCCGGGCAGAGCTGCGTGGCAGCTAGCCTGTTCGAGGTGGCCGAAATCGACCGCAAGCGGCTCGCGGCGCTGACCGAGGCGCAGCAGGAGCGCTTCCGCAACAACACCGGCAGCTCGGCGCGAACCTTCGAGCGGGCGGTCAAGGTGATGCCGGGCGGCGTCCCCTCCTCCTTCCAGGAAAACGACCCGTGGCCGGTCTACATCGAGCGTGGGCGGGGCAGCCGCGTCTGGGACGTCGACGGCAACGAGTACGTCGACTTCCACAACGGCTTCGGCGTGATGTGCATCGGCCACGCCAACCCGACGGTGGGCGCCGCGGTCAAGGCGCGGATCGACGAAGGCACCCACTTCGCCGCCCCCACCGACGGCTCGATCGCGGTTGCCGAGGAGCTGGCCCGCCGCTTCGGCCTGCCCCAGTGGCGCTTCAACAACTCCGGCACCGAGGCGACGATGGACGCCGTCCACCTCGCCCGCGGTGCCACCGGCCGCGACGTCATCCTCAAGATCGAGGGCTCCTACCACGGCCACCACGACACGGTGATGGTCTCCGTCTACCCGCCGCTCGAGGCACTCGGCGCCCGCGACGACCCGATCAGCGTCCCCTACGGCGGCGGCGTCCCCAGGGCGCTGAGCGAACTGACTCGTGCCGTCCCCTTCAACGACGCCGACGCCCTGCGGAGCGTGCTGGAGAAGATCGGCGAGCAGGTCGCCGGGCTGATCATGGAGCCGGCGATGATGAACATCAACATCATCCCGCCGCGCGAGGGTTATCTGGAGCGGGTGCGCGAGCTGACCGCCGAGCACGGCGTGAAGCTGATCTTCGACGAGGTGAAGACCGGGGCGACGATCTCGCCCGGCGGCGCCACCGCCCGCTTCGGCGTCACGCCGGACATGATCACGCTTGCCAAGGCGAGCTGCGGCGGCTACCCCGGCGGCGCGATCGGGATGAGCGAGGAACTGGCCGCGATCGTCGCCGACGGCACGGTCAAGCAGTACGGCACCTTCAACGGCAACCCGCTGGTGATGGCCGCGGCCGAGGCAACGCTGACCGAAGTCCTCACCGACGACGTCTACGAGCGCTTCGAGGCGACCAACCGGCGCCTGCTCGACGGCTGCCAGGAAATCGTCGACGGCTACGACCTACCGGCCTACACCGAGGGCATGGGCGCCAAGGGCTGCGTGATCTTCTCGCCGGAGCGGATGTACGAGTACCGCGACTACCTGAGCAAAGTCGACGAAGAGCTGTCGAAGCTGGCCTGGCTCTACCACATGAACCACGGCATCTTCATGACACCCGGCGTCGAGGAGGAGTGGACCCTCTCGGTCGCCCACTCCGACGAGGACCTGCGGCGCTACCTCGACGCCTTCGAGGCCTTCGCCCGCGACGTGACAGCCTAGGCGGCCAGGGCCTCGGCGACGTCGACCGGCCTGCCCAGGTGGTAGCCCTGGGCCATGTCGACGCCGTATTCGCGCAGCATCTCGGCGGTGACGTCGTCCTGGACGAACTCGGCGATCGTCGTCTTGCCCAGTCCGCGCGCGACCTGGACGATCGCCTGCACGGTGAGCTGGTCGGCGTCGCTGTTGGGCATGTCGCGCACGAAGGAGCCGTCGATCTTGATCAGGTCGAAGGGGATCTGTTTGAGGTAGTGGAAGGGCCCGAAGCCGGCGCCGTAGTCGTCGATCGCCACCTGGCAGCCGAACTCGGTGAGGCGGTCGGCGAAGCCGCCGATCGCGTCGAAGTCGCGCACGGTCGCGGTCTCGGTGATCTCGAAGGTGCAGCGGGACGGGTCGGCGCTGCCCTCGTCGAGCCGGCGCTCGATGAATTCGAGCACCGAGATGTCGGCCAGCGAGGCGCCGGAGAGGTTGACGTGCAGCGAGACGGGATGGCCCTCGCGCTCGCGGGTGGCGAGCAGCTCGAGGGCGCGAACCACGACCCAGCGGTCGAGCTCCTGGATGAGGCCGGCGCGCTCGGCCGTCTCGATGAAGGAGGCGGCGGGCAGCAGCTCGCCGTTGTCTCCGGTCATCCGCAGCAGCAGCTCGTAGCGCTCGATCCCGCCCGAGGCGAGACTGCGGATCGGCTGCGTATGGAGGCTGAGCCGGTCCTGGGTGAGCGCTTCGCGGATGCGGGCGCTCGTCGTCTGCCTGCGGTCCCGGCGGCCGGCTTCCGCCGCTTCCTGGAAGAGCCCGATCTGGTTGCCCTCGGCCTTAGCCGAGTACATCGCCTGGTCGGCAGCCATCAGGATCGCCTCGGCGCCGACCGAGCGCTCGCCGCCGAACATCGCGATCCCGACGCTGATCGTCGCCCCCGCCGCGTCGGGCGCCGGCGCGGCTTCCTCGGCGACCCGCCCCCGCAGGTCCTCACCCAGCTGCAGGGCGCCGGCGACGTCGGACTGCGGCATCAGCACGGCGAACTCGTCGCCGGAGAGGCGGGCGACGATGTCGGTGGCCCGCACCCGCTCGCGCAGGATCGCCGCGATCTGGCGGATCAGCGTATCGCCGGCATGGTGGCCGTAGGCGTCGTTGACCGTCTTCAACCCGTCGATGTCGATGATCATCACCGCGCCCTGGCCGCCGTAGCGGGCGCTGAAAGAGGCGTACTGGTCGAGCTCGGCGCGGAAGCGGCGCCGGTCGAGGAGGCCGGTCAGCGAGTCGTGGTCGGCGAGGTAGCGGAGCTCCGCCTCGGTCCGTTCGGCCCGCACCAAGGCGTCTTCGACGACATTGCGGTCGGCCGGTTCGAGCTTCTTCAGAGCCGCGGCGATGGCCGGATCGGTCCTCGTCAGTAGCCGCTCGTCGGGCATTCTTTGAAGGTAGACCCTTTCGCCGGGGAAACGATTCGCGCGTTACTCGTGGAGCCCCAAAAGACCTCCAAATATGGGGCATTCCGGTCCCGAAAAATAGGCATCCAAACGTCCATGGGTAGTGTGGCTCCAGTTATGGCCAACCGCCTCGCCCTGGAGACAAGCCCCTACCTCCTGCAACACCGAGACAACCCGGTCGACTGGTACCCATGGGGGGAGGAGGCGCTGGCGCAGGCTCGCGAGCTCGATCGGCCGATCCTGCTCTCGGTCGGCTACTCGGCCTGTCACTGGTGCCACGTGATGGAGCGCGAGTCCTTCGAGGACCCAGAGACCGCGGCCTACATGAACGAGCACTTCGTCAACGTCAAGGTCGACCGCGAGGAGCGCCCCGACGTCGACGCGATCTATATGGAGGCCGTGCAGACGATCAGCGGCCAGGGTGGCTGGCCGATGACCGTCTTCTGCGACCCAAGCGGGGTGCCGTTCTACGGCGGCACCTACTTCCCGCCCGACGAGGGACGCGGCATGCCCAGCTTCCGCATGGTGATGGAAGCCGTGGTCGACGCCTTCGAGCGCCGGCGGGGAGAGATCGAGGAGCGGGCGCCGCAGATGCGCGCCCGGCTCGGCGCGGTCGGCACGGTTGAGCCCGCCGACGGCGCGGTCGAACCGGCACTGCTGGAGGAGGCGGCCGAGCGCCTGCTCGCCGCGGCGGACCTCGCCCGGGGAGGCTTCGGCGGTGCGCCGAAGTTCCCGCCCGCTTCGGCGCTCGAGCTGCTGATGGCGCGTGGCGAGCACCATGTCGTCGAGCGCACGCTCGACGCGATGATGGCCGGCGGCATCTACGACCAGCTCGGCGGCGGCTTCTCCCGCTACTCGGTCGACGCCGCCTGGCTCGTCCCACACTTCGAGAAGATGCTCTACGACAACGCGCTGCTTGCCCGCGCCTACCTGCACGGCTGGCAGGTCTTCGGCCACGAGCGCTACCGGCGAATCTGCGAGGAGACGCTCGACTGGGCACTGCGTGAGATGCGCGGCCCCGAGGGCGGCTTCTACTCGGCGCTCGATGCCGACTCCGAGGGCGAGGAGGGCCGCTTTTACGTCTGGACGCCGGACGAGATCCGCGAGGCACTTCAGGCCAGCACCACGATGCGCATCAAGTTCTCCAGCTATCTGCTGGAGAACTTGATGCGCTACTACGGGGTTAGGGAGCAGGGCAACTTCGAGGGGCGGAACGTGCTGCACCTCGCGCAAGGGGCCGATGCGCCCGAGCCCGAGGGCCTTGCCGAGATGCGGCGGGCGCTGTTGGAGGCACGGGCCGGGCGCGTGCGCCCGGGCCTCGACGACAAGCGCCTCGCCTCGTGGAACGCCCTGATTATCGTCGCCCTCGCGGAGGCGGGAGCGGTTCTGGAGCGCCCCGACTACCTCGACGCCGCACGGACCTGCGCCGAGTTCGTCTGGGAGGAAATGCGCGACGCGGACGGCCACCTGCTGCGCACCTACAAGGACGGCGAGGCCCGCCTCAACGCCTACCTCGAGGACCACGCCTTCCTGCTCGAGGCGCTGCTCACCCTCTACGAAGCGACCTACGAGACGCTCTGGTTCGAGCGCGCCCACGAGCTCGCCGAGACGATGCTCTCGCGCTTCCACGACCCCGAGCGGGGCGGCTTCTTCTCCACCTCCGGCGACCACGAAGAGCTGATCGCCCGGCGCAAGGAGATCGGCGACCACCCGATCCCCTCCGGCAACAGCTCCGCCGCGATGGGACTGCTGCGGCTCGCAGCGCTGACCGGCGAGCGCTCCTACGAGCAGGCGGCGGAGGGCGTCTTCCGCCTCTTCGCCGAGCCCGCCCTTCGCCACCCGGAGGCCTTCGCCCACCTTCTTCGCGCGATCGACTTCCACCTTGCACCGACCAAGGAGGTGGCCCTGGTCGGCGACGATCTCAGCGAGCTGTCGCGCCTCGTCCGCTCTGCGCACCGCCCGCACATCGTCCTCGCCGGCAGCCCTGAGGGTTCCACGACCCCTCCCCTCCTCCAGCACCGCACGACCGTCGACGGCCGCCCGGCCGCCTACGTTTGCGAGAGCTTCGCCTGCCAGGCCCCCGTCACCGACCCGCAGGCCCTCGCCGAGCTGCTCTAGAGGATCGGCAGGAACTGCTCGATCTCGTACGGCGTCACCTGCACGCGGTAGTCGTCCCACTCCTGTCGCTTGATCTCGACGAAACGGCGGAAGGTGTGCTCGCCCAGCGTACGCAGCACCAGCTCCGACTCGGCGGCGACCTCGACCGCCTCGCCGAGCGTCGCCGGCAGCTGCTCGATTCCCTGGTGGGCGAGCTCGTCGGCCGAGAGGTGGTAGAGGTTCTGCTCCATCGGCTCGGGCAGCTCGTAGCCCTTCTCGATCCCTTCCAACCCGGCCTGCAGCATGCCGGCGAAGCAGAGGTAGGGGTTGCAGGCGGGGTCCGGGCAGCGCAGCTCGGCCCGCGTCGCTCCCTCCTTGCCGGGGTGGTAGAGCGGCACCCGGATCAGGGCCGAGCGGTTGCGCCGTGACCAGGCGAGGTAGACCGGAGCCTCGTAGCCGGGGACGAGCCGCTTGTAGGAGTTGACCCATTGGGCGAAGAGCGGCGAGATCTCGCGCGCGTGCTTGAGCTGGCCGGCGATGAAGGCCTTCGCGGTCGGCGAGAGGTAGTACTGGTCGTCGGCGTCGAAGAAGGCGTTCTTGCCGTCCTTGGTCAGCGACTGGTGGACGTGCATTCCGGAGCCGTTCTCGCCGAAGAGCGGCTTCGGCATGAAGGTCGCGTGCCAGCCGTACTTCATCGCGTACTCCTTGACGACGATGCGGTACGTCATGCAGTCGTCGGCCATCGCCAGCGCGTCCTTGTAGCGCATGTCGACCTCGTGCTGGGAGGGACCGACCTCGTGGTGCGTGTACTCGACGTGGATGCCCATCTTCTCCAGGGCGAGGACGGTGTCGCGGCGCACGTCGGAGCCGGCGTCGAGCGTCGTCAGGTCGAAGTAGCCGCCCTCGTCAAGCCCCTCCGGCACGCCGCCCTCCGGCTTGGCCGAGCGGAAGTAGAAGAACTCGAGCTCGGGGCCGATGTTGAAGGCGTCGAAGCCCATCTCCTCGGCCCGTTTCAGCGCCCGCTTCATGATCCAGCGCGGATCCCCCTCGTAGGGTTCGCCGCCCGGCACCTGGATGTCACAGAACATGCGGGCAACGGCGTTCTCGCCCTCCGGGCGCCAGGGGATGAGGGCGAAGGTCGAAGGGTCGGGCATTGCGATCATGTCCGACTCCTCGATCGGGTTGAAACCGGTGATCGAGGAGCCGTCGAAGCCCATGCCGCCTTCGAAGGCGTCGTCGAGCTCGGCCGCGTTGATCGAGAAGCTCTTCAGCTGGCCAAGCACGTCGGTGAACCAGAGCCGCACGAAACGCACGCCGCTCTCCTTGACGATCTGGGCGACGTCGGCCGCGGTCTTTGGTTGGTCTGCCATCTCTGCGCCTCCTCGGCTCACGCTTGTCGGCTCGGGGCCGCAACGATAGGCGAAGCAGGGCCACGGTGAACCGCACGCATGAGAGCGCTCGTATACGGGTATGGAGACCGAGGACAGGCAGCTTGCGTGACGCCGGAAAAGTCGGTATAACTTACTTGACGTAAGTATCTGGCTGAAAGTAAAGTAAAGGCCACGTAAAGGCTCTGTAAAGCGGAATCGCGATCAGGGCGTTCGGAGGCAGATGCACGTGACAGTAAAAACAGACGTGAGCAGGTTCCAGATCCACGACGAGCTGACCGCGCCCGACGAGAGCGCGCCGCTGATCAAAACGATCCAGGCAACTGGCGGCGCCGTGACGAAGTTCGTCGGCGTGCTGGCCGGTGCGCCGGCCGTGCTGCGCGCCTACACGCGGATGCGCTCGGAGCTGCGCGGCGGGGTCCTGCCGCGGGCGACTCGGGTGCGGATCGCGCTGGCGGTGGCCGAGTACCGCGAGGACGGCTACAGCATCGCCCAGCACGCGAAGACCGCGCGCAGCGCCGGCCTCGGCCTCGACGAGGTCTCACGGGCCCGCAGCTTCAGCTCCAACGATCCCAAGGAGGCGACGCTGCTCGAGTACCTGCGCGGCGCGCTCGAGGCCAACGGCCATCCCCCGCTCCACCTGCACGAGGAGGCGCGAGAGATCGGCTGGACCGATGAGGAGCTGCTCGAGGCGGTTGCGCACCTGGTGCTGAATGAGTTTCAGAGCCTGATCGCCGGCGCGGCGGAGCTGCCCAAAGACCAGAGCGGTCCGCGGGTTCTTCCCTCAGCGGCGGCGTAACGGCCTCGGCGCGCGGGTCCTTCGGCGAAGGGTTGAAGGGGCCACGGGTGCCCCTATCCAAAACACTCAAGCGAGGCTCCTGCCGAGCGTTTTGGATAGGACACCCGTGGCCCCTCACAATCAGTCCTCGACCAGCGTCGCTGTATAGAGCAGGCGGGCTGTGGTGTAGCGGCAGCCGTAGGTGGCGCGAGTGCCGACTTTCTGCTGCGGTTCGCCCTGGCGCACGTCGGTCGCATCGATGCACTTGCCGGGTTCGCGGCTGGCCCGCCAGGCGCTGGTCGTCGAGAGGCCCTGCGAGAAGGCGGGCGCCCAGGTCGGCACGGTGAGGGCGACGACGTCGCCCTTGTGGACGCGGAGGTTGGCGCCGAACTTCACGGTCTGGCCCAGGTATGGGCTGAGAACGTGGATCGAGCCTTGCGAGCGCAGGTTGTAGCGCGGCGGGTTGGTCTGAGGGACGCGGCGCAGAATCGACAGGCGGGCCTCGGGCGGCGTGCCGAAGAAGCCGTTGAAGAAGGAGCGCTGGCTCGGCGTCGGCTGCGACAGGGCGATCGTCCACGACTTGATCTTGCCGTTGGCGGGGACGCGGAAGGGCAGCTTGCCCTGGCTGGTGCCGACCTGGAAGCCGGTGACGCTGCCAACTGCCTGGCAGGGCGACTCGGGGCAGGAGGGGTCGGGCATGTTGGTGGTGCCGCCGAGGGTGACGGTCGTCTTGGCCTTGCCGGGGGCGCCGGTGCCGGTGGTAGCTCCCACGGACAGTGCCAGGCCCGCGGCGAGAACGGCTGCCAGCGCCAGCCGACCACGAAGCCGCGTCGGCCCGTGGTTGAAACCTGCATGCGAAGACCTCGACATTGCCCGTGCTCCTCTCGTTGGACGATCCAGCGGTCGAGAGATTAACCGCCGCAGCGGCCCAAAGATGCGCTTACTGGCTGGCGCCGTCGCCCTGGGAGCCGATCGCGACCGCATAGCGGACGCGGTTGGCGCCTTCGAAATGGAGGGCGCGGCGGGCGCCGTTGGTGAGGTCGAAGGCGTTGCCCTTCGTGTACGGGCCGCGATCGATCACGCGGGCGACGACCGTGTGGCCGCGGTAGGCGAACTTGACCGCGGTGCCACAGGGCAGGGTGCGATGGGCGACGCCGATCGTGCCCGGGCGCAGGGTCTGGCCGCAGGCCGTGTGGTTGCCGTAGAGGCCGGGCCCGTACCAGGTGGCGCCGGCGCTGCGCATCGGGCTGCTGAAGACGAGGTTCGACCCAGTCGCGGTCGCGCCTTCCGAGGAGACGGTGCTAACGCCACCGGTGCCGGCCTGGGCCGGAATCGCACCCGCGGTCAGGCAGCTCAGCGAGGCGAAGAGCGCTGCCCAGCGCACGCTTCTGCGGCGCCGTCTGCGCGTGGCTCGCTGCCGTGCTCGATCTGTCCGCCCGTGGCGGTTTGCCTTTGCCTTCATTGCTCTTTGCGACGCTTACGGGGTTAGCTGACGGGCTCGCGCTGAAAGAGCTGCGCTACGCGGCAGATGCCTGCGATTCGCCCCAACTGTCTGGGTCCCCCGCTCCCCGCGATATGTAGGCGGAGATTCAGCGGAAGTTGGCGGCAGGTTAGCAGACGTTAAGACATGAAAACGTGACAAGTTTGAAAAGACCCCCTTTGCAGGGGGCCTTTTCGTAGCGGGCCTGTAAGCCGGATCCTGTCGTGAGCGACCATCTGTCTCCCGGGACTTGCGGCCCCGGGGAGCCGCCGAAGCGGCCCTGCGGCCTACCTGGACCTCGCCGGGCAGGGTCGACGGTCCTGCTTGGCCTTGCACCGGGCGGGGTTTGCCTGGCCGCCGCGTCACCGCGACGCCGGTGCGCTCTTACCGCACCATTTCACCTTTGCCTGTACGCGGCTCACGTGTGGCCGCGCCATCGGCCGTATGTTTCTGTGGCACTGTCCCGCGGGTTTCCCCGGGTGGGCGTTACCCACCGCCCTCGCCCTGTGGTGTCCGGACTTTCCTCGAGGGGTTTTCTCTCCCCCCGCAGTCGCTCGGCCCGCCCAGCGATGGTAGCGTGCGGCAGCGCGAACGCCTAGATCTTGCGGAAGACGCCGACGACCCTGCCCATCACCGAGGCCTCGGTGGTGCGAATCGGCTCCATCGTCTCGTTCTCGGGCTGCAGACGGATGTGGTCGTCCTCGCGGAAGAAGCGCTTGACCGTCGCCTCGTCGCCGATCAGGGCAACGACGATCTCGCCGTTGGCGGCGTCCTGAGCGGGCCGCACGACGACGTAGTCGCCCTCGAAGATGCCGGCGTCCTTCATGCTTTCGCCGCGCACGTTGAGGATATAGTCGCCGTCCTCGCCGCCGATCACGTCGGGCACTTCGATGTACTCCTCGACGTTCTCCTCGGCGAGGATCGGCTCGCCGGCGGCGACCTGGCCGACCAGCGGCAGGCCACTCTCCGACTTGATCGTCCGCTTCGCCTTGTCGAAGAGCAGCTCGATCGCCCGCGGCTTGCTCGGGTCGCGTTTGAGCAGGCCGATCTTCTCCAGGTTGGCGAGGTGCGCGTGCACGGTCGAGGACGAGTGCAAGCCGACCGCTTTGCCGATCTCCCGCACCGTCGGCGGGTAGCCGGTCTTCGCCGCGTAGCGGCGGATGAAGTCGAAGATCTCCTTCTGCCTCTTGGTCAGATCCAGCTCCACCTCAGCGCCCTCCCGGGTCCGTGCATCTATTCTTGTTATGTCCGAACACTTGTTCGCAAGCGTAGCGGTCTCCCCGGATACCTGCAACCAGACGCGCCCCACGGGCGCGAACATCTAGAATCCCCGCCCCTCGAGCGGCTGTGGCGGAACTGGTAGACGCGCAAGGTTGAGGGCCTTGTGCCCCTTACGGGGCGTGATGGTTCGACTCCATTCAGCCGCACTCGGAAGCCCCCGCAAATCGGGGGTTTCTGCGTTGTGGAGCGGTCAAGTCGAGAAACGACCGACGCCCCTCGTGCGCCAGTCTGTGCGCCAGTCAGGCAGCTACGTGCGCCACGCCGGAAGTCAAGGGCACTCTGGCAGCGAGAGCAAATTATTCGGCTGCAGCCCATCCGCGACAGTCTTCAGGTAGCTACTACCTTCGTGCTCGGCAATGACAACCCCGACCGCACGTCCATTGACTTGCACGTAGAAAGTCCAACGCCCCTCCCGAATGCCAGAAATTGCCCGATCCTCGGAAATCTTCCAGCGACTCCCATCAGCATTCCGACCTCCGATATTTTTGATCCGCCGATGCGGATCGTTGCGTGGCTGCTTGTTGACGCAGTCGATCCTGATGGCCATCAAAAAAGCCTCTCTGGCTGACTTCCGATTGTCATCATTTAGGTCGATCCCTCATTGGCTCAGTAGTAGTAGCGAGACTCACGAGTTCGCTCCTCCCAATCGGGCATGGTCTCGCCCCAGACTGCCCATGCCGAGCAAGTCAAAATGCCCGTGGCGTCATCAAAACTCGGGCTGTGAGCAATAACAGCCGCATAAACCGCCTGGCCTCGATGCAGCCTCTCTTGGCCCGCAGGCGTAAGCGCATCTGCGTCAGGTAGAGCAACCTGGAGCCCAACTCCATCGGGTATGGCTATGAGATCGGCTTCGACCTCTTCCCCGCCACGCGCGCGGATGCTCGCGGCGATATAGGCGGGCGTCGGATTGAAGTGGGTCAGTCCGAGACGGGGGCCCGCCCCTCCCTGACCCGGTTGGGCGAGGCCAAATTGGCCTCGCATCACGAGGAGCTGGTTTGGCTGCCGTCAGCGCATCTGCTCGCCAGGTCTTGGCCTCGGTCTCGCGGGCCCAGGAGCGCCTGCAGCTCACCCGCCAGCTTCAGCGCACGCGAGAGCTGTCTCAGCGCATCGAATTGGACCTCCACATCGGCGGTCGCTGAGCGCCCGACCGCCCGCAATTGTGGCGCAGCGCTTGCGCCCGTCAACCCCTGCGGGTACGGACGCTACGCGTCCTTGACTGCCGCTGCGCGCCGCGCGGGGAGGCGGGTGGGTCGGGCTATAGCGGGTGAAAGGTCGTCACAGTGACTGTTATTCCTGGTGCTCCTGCGCGGACGCAGCCCTGTTGAGTGGTCTCTGGGTTGTCGATTTCCGCACACGGCCGACCTAAATTTAGGTACTGGTCTCTGTAATACCTTTACAAATCTAATTGCTTAATGTAAACTGATCGATAACGCGGAAGGGAGGCTCCGGATAGGAGACCACCATGTCCCGATCGTCGGCGTCCGAACCGTGTGGATCTTTCTGTGAGCGCCTGCAGGTACCTTCCACTCAAGCTTCCTCGGGGCCACCAATCGCGCCGACGTCAAATGTGTTCGGCAGGCGACATACGCTGGTCATACTGCTCTTGCTGACGGCGATTTCTTGCGGGCTTGCCCCAGCCACAGCCCTGGCCGGAACCGCCGAAGAAATCAGCTCCCTTCCCGTCCTCGACTCGCTCAACCGAACCGAAAGCCCACTCTCCAATGGCGGCAAATGGTCCGCCCCTACCTGGGCTTCGAATAGCTCTGGGCACGCCACGGGCCAAGACACCACAAGTGGCTGGGGCCCCTATGACGCCTACTCCACGGTCAACGGCGCCTACTGGAACCCGGCGACTTTCAGCGACGCCAGCGGCAGCGCGGCGGCGATCACGATGCAGATCTCGCCTGAAATCAAAGAACGCTACGTGTCGCTGTGGCTCGACATGGCAAACCCGGGGTCGGTCAAGGGCGGATACCAATTGCGCTGGCGAGAGCTCTCGAGCACCACCACCTACAAGGTCACCCTCTCGAAGTGGTCTTCGGGCACTGAGACCGTCCTTGCCGAACAAGCCTCCGTCGAAATCGCCACGGGAACGACGATGGCGATCTCCGACACCGGATCGACTGTGACGGCCTGGAAGGGCACCGGCGGCTCGCTGAGCTCGATCCTTTCCGCGAGTGACTCGTCCTTCTCCAGCGGCTACGCGGGCATCGAGGGCTCCGGCAGCAACAGCCGCTCCAAGGACTTCAAGGCCGGGGCGCTCGGCTCTCCTAAAAACCCTCCCGACACGACAATCTCCGCAGGCCCCAAAGGAGTCGTCGTCCCCAGCGTCTCGTTCTCGTTCACAGCCAGCGAAGGCGGAGCCAGCTTCGAATGTTCACTCGACGCCGCCGCCTACAGCGCCTGCGCCTCGCCCAAGTCCTACCAGGGCTTGGAAGAAGGTACGCACAGCTTCCGGGTGCGCGCGAAAAACGGAGCAGGGGCGGACGAAACCCCCGCCGAACGCAGCTTCCAGGTCGTCACAGCGGCGAAAGCAGCTACGAGCGTTGCAGTTCTCGACAACCTTGAACGCCAGGAAGTCCCCCTCGCCACTGGCAAATGGTCGAAACTGAACTGGACGGCAGGGATTGGTGGTGCCTGGATGGGCGGCTATCGCGGGTTCGGCTCAAATGGCGGGCTCGAAGGCGCCTACTGGAATCCCACAAGCTTCAACGATGCAGGCGAAACCCTTCTCGTCGCTGGCAACGTTGGCACCGGATCCCCTAGCGCAGGCCAATACCTCGCCCTCTGGATCGACATGCCTGAACCTGGTAGCGCTCGCTCAGGCTACGAAGCCCGCTTCACCGGCGTAAACGGCTCTGCCAGCAACTACAAAGTCGAGCTCTCCAAGTGGGTTTCGGGCACCCGGACCGTGCTCGCTTCGGCCTCGGGCTTCTCGCTTGCCGTTGGCACGACAATGGCGCTGACTGAGACCTCAGGCGGAAGCCTTGCCCTTTGGACCGGGACGAGCAGCCTCTCCCCGGCGCTCACGGCGATGGACTTGACCTACACCAGCGGCTATGCCGGCCTCGAGGTGAACGGCGGCGACGGAACGATCTACAACTTCAGGGCGGGACGGGTCGCGTTTCCTCCCGACACGACGATGTCCGCCGGCCCCAAAGGAGTCGTCGTCCCCAGCGTCTCGTTCTCATTCACAGCCAGTGAAGGCGGAGCCAGCTTTGAATGTTCACTCGACGCCGCCGCCTACAGCGCTTGCGCCTCGCCCAAGTCCTACCAGGGCCTGGAAGAAGGTACGCACACCTTCCGGGTACGCGCGACCAATGCAGCCGGGGCGGACGAAACGCCGGCCGAACGCAGCTTCCAGGTCGTCACGGCGGCGAAAGCGGCTGCGAAGGTTCCCGTGCTCGACAACTTTGAACGGGAAGAAGTCCCGCTGGCGACGGGCAAATGGTCGAAACTGAACTGGACGGCAGGGATTGGTGGTGCCTGGATGGGCGGCTATCGCGGCTACGGCTCAAATGGCGGGCTCGAAGGCGCCTACTGGAACCCGACGAGCTTCAGCGACGGCGGAGAAACGCTCCTCGTCGCCGGCAACGTCGGCACAGGCGCTGCGCCAGAAGGTCAGTACCTCGCTCTCTGGCTCGACATGCCAAACCCCGCCAGCGCCCGCTCGGGCTATGAAGCTCGCTTCACCGGCGTGAACGGCTCCGCCAGCAACTACAAAGTCGAGCTCTCCAAGTGGATTTCGGGCACCCGGACCGTGCTCGCTTCGGCCTCGGGCTTCTCGCTTTCCGTTGGCACGACGGTGGCGCTCACCGAGACATCCGGCGGCAGCCTTTCCCTCTGGACCGGAACGAGCAGCCTCTCGCCGGCACTGACCGCCAGCGACACGACCTACACCAGCGGCTATGCCGGCCTCGAGGTGAACGGCGGCGCTGGAACGATCTACAACTTCAGGGCGGGACGGATCGACATCCAGTCGCCGGACACGACGATCACGTCGGGCCCCTCCGGAAAAGTCAGCGAAACCGACGTGAGCTTCTCGTTCACCTCTACGGAGAACGGCTCGACGTTTGAATGCTCCCTCGACGCCGCCGCCTACAGCCTTTGCGAAGCGCCACGTGCCTACCAGAATCTCTCGGAAGGAAAACACGCATTCCTCGTACGGGCCACGGATGCGGTTGGCAACCGGGACGAAACTCCGGCGGAACGCAGCTTCGAAGTGGCGATACCCCCGCAGACGACTATAACCTCGCCCACGCCAAGCTACACCAGCCACGAAGCTTGGCCGGTCGAATTCTCCTCCAGCAAGGCAGGCTCAAGCTTCGAATGCAGGCTCGACTCAGTCCCCCTCGGCACTTGCACATCTCCAATCGAACCCGAACCCGAATCGATCCATAAACTGGGTCAAGGCTGGCACACCTTTGAAGTAGCGGCAAAAGACGCGGAGGGCAATACCGACCCGACTCCCGCCGCTTGGACCTTCAACACGGCCATCTACCCACCTTCACCTGCGACCAGCAAGCTCGTCTACCCCGAAGACGGCAAGAAGACGGCCAGCTACTACACGCTGAAGGCCGAATGGGGAAGCCCTCCCGAAGGTGGAGGAGTGACCGGTGTCAGTTTCCAAGTCAAGCTGCCCAAATGGGATGCGTTCCAGACGGTGCCCACTGAATGCGTGATCGACCAGAAAGGTAAAGAAGTCTCCTGGCCGCTACCGGCAGCGAGCAACCCGGGCCACACGGAACCGGTGTTCCTCAAGGTCAAAGGCTGCCCACCCTTCGAAGAAGCTAACTACCCGAAAGAAGAAGTCCAGTTTCGTGCCACCTTCGATGGCGGCAAAAACGCGGCCGGCGCCAGCGAACCGGCCGCCACCGAATTCATCTACGGCTACAACGGGAAGGGCTCGGCCGTCGGCGCGGTTGCGCAGGTCGGTCCCGCCTCGCTGGACATGCTGACCGGGGCGTTCACGATCAGCCGCACCGACGTCTCGATCCCGGTACCGGGGACCGAAGCCAGTCTGGAATTCACCCGGGTTTATCACTCCGGCGAATACGGTCCCTCATTCCTGCTCGGTCCCGAGTGGCAGCCTTCGACCCCGGCGGAATCCGAATACGAAGGTGAAGCCTGGCAGATGGTGGCCGAACGCTTCATCCCCGAAATCCCCGCCGTCTGGGGAGAAGAATGCTGGAACGAAGAAGGCGAAACGACTAGCTGCAATGGGACCTGCGATCCCGAATTCTGCGAAAAATGGCTAGAAGAAGAAGCGCATCCGGAAGAACGCTGGATGGAACTCCTGGACAACCAAGGCGAGGGGATCACCTTCGGAATTCAAGGCAAAGGCGAAAGCGCGACCTATGTCTCCCCCGACTATGCCAAGGAACTGAAGCTCTCCCGCGAAGACTCGAAACATCTCGTCCTGAGCGATCCTAACGGAACCCACACCGTCTTCGAAGAAGAAAGCTACGCGACCTACAGGCCGAAAACGATCTCCTTCCAGGCGACCCCCAGCTCGGTGCGCATGGTCTACGAAAAACGGGAACACGAAGGCCTCGTGCTAACGAGGGAGATCGCGCCTGCGCCAGCTGGTGTCACCTGCGAAGACACGACCTCGATCAAAACGGTCGGATGCCGCACACTGAAGTTCGAATACAAAGAAGGGACCCCGTTTTTCTCCTGGGAATTGCGGCTCGCGACGATTCGCTACTACAACGCGACCGGGGACGAAAACACATCCCAGGTCGTCGCGCAATACAGCTACGACAAACGGGCCCGCCTGGTCGAAGAGTGGGATCCAAGGATCGAACCCAACCTAAAAGAGAAATACGCCTACTACAGCGAACTTGACTTCCCCTACCTGCTCACCTCGCTGACCCCGCCAGGAGAAGAACCCTGGAAATTCAGCTACAAACTCGAACTGAAAGGCAAACACTGGGAAGAACAGCTGACGAGCGTAAGCCGGGCCAGCCTGCTCGCAGGCGAACCGACGGCGACGACGACGATCGCCTACGAAGTGCCGGTCTCAGGCAAAGGCGCCCCTTACGACATGAGCCCCGAAACCGTCGCCAAATGGGCCCAGGCCGACTACCCGGTCGACGCCACCGCCATCTTCCCGCCTGGGGTCTCGGAAGGTGATTACTCGCGCGCCGTCGTCCACTACATGGACCCCGACGGCTATGAGGTCAACACAGCCTCACCGTCGCCACCAGGCGTCGAAGGAGCTTCGATCACGACCTCGGAAACCGATACGCATGGCAACGTCGTGCGCAGCCTCAGCGCCCAGAACCGCCTCGAAGCCCTGAAAGCTGTGGACCCGGTGGCCCGCTCGCACGAACTCGACTCCCACTCCGTCTACAACTCAGAAGGCACCAAGATGCTCGAATCGTGGGGACCGCTGCACAAAGTTCGTCTCGAAAACGGCGAAACCGTAGAAGCGCGCTCGCACACGACGGTCGAATATGACAAAGGCTTTGAATTCACGGAAGCCGAACTCAAAGCAGGGGCAACATCACCCAACCTGCCGACCACCGAAACGGTCGGGGCGGCAATCCCGGGGAAAGAAAAAGACGTCGAGCTGCGGGTGAGCGAAACCAAATACGACTGGAAACTGCGCAAGCCAATTGAAACGATCGTTGACCCCGGCAAAGAAAGCGAAGGGCATCTCAACCTCATCAGCAAGGTCGTCTACAACTCGGCTGGCCAGGTGATCGAAGAACGCCAGCCCTCCAACGCCGAAGGCGGCGGCGCTGGCACGACCAAGACCTTCTACTACAACAACACTGAAAATGGCTTCTGCGGCAACAAACCTGCCTGGGCCGGTCTACCTTGCAAAACCGAACCGGCCGCCGACCCGAGCCCCGCAGGCACTCGCCCCAAGCTGCCAGTGACCACGTTCTCGAGCTACTCCTCGCTCGATCAGCCAACCGAAATCAAGGAGAGCACCAATGGTGTCCTCAAGCGCACGACGACCACCACTTACGACTCCGCCGGCCGCCAACTGACGAGCCACGTGACCGGCGAAGGCGCCGAAGTGCCGAAAGTCGAAACCACCTACAACAAAGGAACTGGTGCCCCGGAAAGCCAGCAGTTCGTCTGCGCAGGCGTCGAATGCGGCGGCAATACTTTCGTCTCTTTGTTCGACACCTCTCACGAGAAACTTAGCGGCCCTCGCGGCGTGGCCACCGACGGCAAAGGCCACGTCTGGGTCGTCGACCGCGCCAACAACCGTGTGGTCGAGTTCGACGAAGCAGGCAAATACCTCGATAAGTTCGGTTCCGCCGGCTCCGGCAATGGAAACTTCAAAAACCCCTGGGGCATCGCGGTGACCTCGAGCGGCAACATCTGGGTTACCGATTCGGGGAACTCCCGGGTCGAGGAGTTCAATGAAAAAGGCGAGTTCATCCAGAAATTCGGCACCAAAGCAGCGGGCAGCTCCCAGGGGACCGAATTCATCGAACCCGAAGGCATCGCCGTCGGACCTGGCGGCACCTTGTGGGTGAGCGATGGCCCAGGCGGTCGCCTCGCCGAGTTCAGGGAAACGGTCTCAAGCGAATCCGAACGATTCATCCGCAACGCGAGCGGAGGCGGGCTCGTCAGGCCGATAGGCGTGGCCTTGGATGCTTCGGCGAACGTCTGGGTGGCCGACGAAACCGCCAACAAACTCCTCGAGTACGGCCCCGAAGGCACGTTCATAAAGACAATCGGGTCCTCAGGCTCTGGAAACGGCCAGTTCAACTCCCCCAAGGGCGTGGCCGTGGCCGATTCGGGCAACCTCTTCGTTGTCGATCGCGGGAACAACCGGGTACAGGAGATCACGCCCGACGGTAGCTTTGTCACCGCCTTTGGCTCGGCTGGGAGTGGCGAAAAACAGTTCTCCGCTCCCCGGGGGGTAGCCCTCTCCGGCAACGCCGTCTTCGTCGCCGATACCGAAAACAACCGGGTGCAGAAATGGCTTGTCTATCCGAACTTCGAAGGTAGCCGGAAGGTGCGCACCACCTACGACAAACTGGGCCGCCCGATCGAATACGAAGACGCGGACGGCAACAAATCGGGTGTCGCCTACGACCTGATGGGGCGCCCGGTAATCACGTCCGACGGCAAGGGCACGCAAGCGATCGTCTACGACAAAAGCTCAAGCCTGCCGATCGAAATGACCGATTCCGCCGCTGGTACCTTCAAAGCCACCTACAACGCTGACGGGCAGATGATCGAACAGGTGCTGCCCGATGGCCTCGCCCAGAGGATCTCCTTCGACTCTGCGGGCACCGCCACGACTCTCAAATACGTCAAGACCAACTACTGCTCCTCGAATTGCACTTGGCTGGAATTCAATCGCGAAGACTCGATCCGCGGCCAAGTACTACGTGAAACCGGCACGATCGCGACCAGGGAATATAGCTACGACAAAGACGGCCGACTTACCTTGGCCAAGGAAACGCCGACGGGAGAAGGCTGCACCACCCGCGCCTACGTCTTCGACAAAGACTCCAACCGCACCTCGATGACGACCCGGGATCCCAAATCGGGCGGTGCTTGTGACATCGAATCCAGCGGCACCAAACAAAGTTACGAATACGACACCGCCGACCGCCTGATCGGCGAAGGGGTCGAATACGACGCGCTCGGGCGCATTACGAACCTACCGAGCAAATTCTCAGGTGGCGGCGCACTGACGACCAGCTACTACGTCAACGACTTGACGCACAGCCAAACGCAAGATGGCCTGACGAACACCTATTACCTCGACGCTACCTTGCGCCAGCGCGAACGAGTCCAGTCGGGAACGAAATCGGGCACCGAGGTCTACCATTACACGGGAACGTCCGATTCTCCGGCATGGATTCAAGAAGGCTCAAGCTGGAGCCGCGACATCAGCGCGCTCGGGGGCAGTCTAGGAGCAATCCAGAAGAGTTCAGGTGAAGTCACCCTGCAGCTCGCCGACCTACATGGTGACGTCGTCGCCACTGCCGCGCTCAGCCCGAACGAAACGAAACCGCTCTCTACGCAGCGCTACGACGAATTCGGCAACCCCTTGAAAACTACCGGCCTCAAGTTTGGCTGGCTGGGGACGAAGGAGCGCCGGACAGAACTCCCATCGGGTGTGATCCAAATGGGCGAGCGCAGCTACATACCCGCCATGGGACGATTTATTTCTACCGACCCGGTGCAGGGCGGATCGGCAAACACCTACGATTACGCCAACCAGGATCCTATAAATTCCTTTGATCTCACAGGGGAAGATGCGTGTCGGCCCCAGCGTCCCACCGTGAAATCATACCTTACTTCAGTAGCTGGCTATGCCACACTGGCTTACAAGATAACGGGTGGCGCTGTTTGCACAAACAACGCGCAAAGCATACGGGTTAATCTCAAGGTTACACGCATTCTTATCAATACCGGTTTGGGTTTCCCAGTTGACGTAGTTGCCCCACGTCCGAAAGGCCCAACACGTACATGCGCCCGAAGCCGTTGCTCGTCGTCAGTTGAAGGGAGTTTTTCGGAGCCACTCCCATGTAATACTCGCAGAAGTGGTACGCTATCGGTCGTTCTGCATGCTTCATGGGTCCCACGCGGAGGGGGTAAGAGACGATTTCGATCTAAGACCTACTCCCTTTCATGGAAAATGCACAGCACCTGTACGGAGGGATAATGCTCCGAGTACTCAAACAAGGGACGCTAGCTTCCCTACTCCTATCTATTTCCTTCATGCTTTTTGCTTGCGCACAAAACGGACCGGCTAAAGAAACCGCTAGGCACAGAGCTACTGACGGCAATCATGCCGTGCAAAAAAGTGTGTCTGGGGGCTTTGTAAATTCTGAAAATGTGAGTGCGATGAATCGCTGGGCTCATGAAATATGCCACGGCCTAAGCCTTATGAGGACGGCTGAAAAGCTCAGGGTTAAAGCTACCGTTGAGGTGGTGGCAAAAGATCTCATTGGAAACGACTCTGCCAATCCTGAAATTAGGAGAAGCACGAGGCAAATTTGCGAAGAGGAGCTACGCCGAGCGAGAACAGGTTCATAGGGATATTCATGACGGCACTGGACTACCACTCGCCTCATCATTTCTTGGCTCCGACTCCGATATAGATCGGAGGAGGCCGGCATTTGCCGGTGCGCCAGCGGTGCGCCAGTCAAGCCCCGAAACAGCCGATTTCAACCGGAAACAACCGGATGGAATTTGGCTCTATAGGCCGTTTTCCGCTCTGCAATGCGGCTCCTGGTCAGCTTGAGGGCCTTGTGGGCCTCACGGCCCGTGGAGGTTCGACTTCTCTCAGTCGCATGGAACCTTTGGATCGGGCCTTATGGAAGGTGCCGAACGCGGTTCTTCAGCGCGTCGTCGGCTGGATGCTCAGTCAAGACTGTCGTTAGGGACTTCACCCAGAGCGGGATCGATGCCTTGTTGCGGGGCATCGTGGAGTCGCTGGTGAAGATCAGGCCGTAGTGCTCCTCGCCGGCGGCCAGCATCTGGTTGTGGATCAGTTGGAAGTCGAGCACGTCGTTGGTCACGAGGGTCCGTTGCTCGGCGGCAATGCGGCGGACGATCTCGCGGTCGGCGACCGCCTCCAGGTCGGGCCGGTCGCCCTTGATCGCCTGCGCGTCGAAGCCTCTGCTCCGTAGCTCGCGAGCGATCTTCGGTGAGATCATCTCGTCGAGCAGGAGCTTCACGCAAGGGCCTCGTAACCCCGGCGCCAACGCTCGCGCTCACGCTCGCTGGCGGCTCGGGAGCGCTCGACCAGCTCGTTCACCTCGTCGGTGTACTCGCCGTAGTAGCGCGCCGCGGCCTCCAGCTGCTCGACCGGGATCTCGAGGTAGGAGGCAGCCTCCTCGACCGAGCCGTCGTTCTGGCGGATCGTCTCGATCGCCTCGGCGACGTCGAGGCGGGAGCCGAGCAGGGCCGGCCTGCGCCCGGCTGCTCCCTCCCGGAAATAGATCAGGGGATGCTCGTCCTGGCGGATGCCCTCCTCGATGTAGCGCTCGGCGAGCGCCGTCTGACCGGATCCCGCGTCGGCGGCGTGGTCCTTGAGGCGCCGAACCGTGATCGGGTCGAAGCGAAAGCTGACGCTCTGCTTGCCTTGCTTGCTCTGCTTGCTGGCCATCGTGTGCATTCTCCGTATCGTCGTGTACTGCAAAGTATAGCGATAGACCCGAAACGTCCCCGATGTCCATCTCGAAGCCGCTGTCGAGGCTGGTAACAGGCTTGCATCGGATAGGTACTTGACTGATCGAGCCATTTGAAGCTTGTATATGGGAGGTATGCGACCCCCCACCGAGCCGGGTACCGCCACCCGCTCGCAGCTCGCCGAGTTCACCGAGCTCTGCGAGGAGCGAACCGGACTGGCATTCGACAGCCCGCAGCAGCTGCATGCCTTCTCGGTCTCCGAGTACCGGCGCTTCTGGAGCCTCTTCCTCGAGTGGGCCGACCCGTTCCGCGAGGGCGAGCCGGAGCCGGTCTGCACCGATGATCGCTGCGAGGAGGCCGTCTTCTTCCCGAACCTGCGGCTGAGCTACGCCGAGAACCTGCTCGCCCGGCGCTCGGCTGAGGACGACGAGCGAGCGGCGGTGGTCGCTCGCCACGGGAGCGGCCCCCCGCAGCGGCTCTCGCGGCGCGAGCTGCGCAAGCGAGTGAGAACCCTGGCCGGGCACATGCGCTCCCTCGGCATCGAGGCGGGGGACCGGGTCGCGGCGATCGCGCCCAACAACGCCGAGGCGATCGTCGGCGGCCTGGCCGCGGCGACGATCGGCGCGACCTTCTCCAGCGCCGCCCCGGACATGGGCGCGCCGGCAATCCTCAGCCGCTTCGAGCAGCTGCAGCCGAAGCTGCTGATGGCGACGTTTGGCGCCGAGGCTCCCCAGGCGACCACCCCCGACCGGGTCGCCACGGTGGCGAGCTCGCTGCCGAGCCTGGCCGCGGTCATCGCCCTCGACGACGGCCTCCCCGCGCAGGGCCTTCATGTGCCGGTGCTGGCCCTCACCGACCTGCTCTCCTCCGAGCCCCTCGAGCCGCTCGACGAGGGCTGGCGGCGCTTTCCCTTCAACCACCCCCTCTTCGTCCTCTTCACCTCGGGCACGACCGGGCCGCCAAAGTGCATCGTGCACGGCGCCGGCGGCACCCTGCTCGAGCACCTCAAGGAGCACCGCCTGCACGTCGACCTGCGCGAGGACGAGACGCTCTTCTTCCACACGACCGCCGCCTGGATGATGTGGAACTGGCAGCTCTCGGCACTCGCCTGCGGCGCCGAGATCGTCCTCTTCGACGGGCCGCTCGAGGGCGCGGGCACCCTCTGGGAGATCGTCGCCGAGGAGGAGGTAAGCGTCTTCGGGACCAGCCCGCCGTACCTGCAGATGTGCGCCGAGAGCGGCTACTCGCCGAAGCGCGACGCGCCGGCCGAACGCCTTCGCGCCATCCTCTCGACCGGCTCGGTGCTGCGCGACAGCCAGTTCGACTGGGTCGCCGAGGAGGTCGGCCCCGTTCCCCTGCAGTCGATCTCCGGCGGCACCGACATCGTCGGCTGCTTCGTCCTCGGCAATCCCGAGCTGCCCGTGAGGCGCGGCATGATCCAGTGCCGCAGCCTCGGCCTCGACGTCCAGGCCCTGCCGACCGGCAAGACCCCCGCCGACTCGCCGGTCGGCGAGCTGACCTGCCGCAACCCGTTTCCCTCGCGGCCGCTTGGCTTCCTCGACGACCCCGACGGGCGGCGCTTCCACGACGCCTACTTCGCCGCCAACGAGGGCGTCTGGACCCACGGCGACCTGATCGAGTTCGACGACGACGGCCAGGCTCGCATCCACGGCCGCTCCGACGGGGTGCTCAACGTCCACGGCGTCCGCATCGGGCCGGCCGAGATCTACCGCGCGCTGGCAGAGGTTCCCGAGCTGCGCGAGGCGATGGCGGTGGAGCAGGAGCACCCGGGAGGCTCGCGCCTCGTCCTCCTCGTCGTCCTGCGCGAGGGCAAGGAGCTCGACAGCGACCTGGTCCTGCGGATCCGCCGCCGGCTGATGGAGGACGCCAGCGCCCTGCATGTCCCCGAGCTGGTCGTCGCCGTCGGCGAGCTGCCGGTGACGCATAGCGGCAAGCGCTCCGAGCGGGCCGGCAGCGACGCCGTCAACGGCCGCGAGGTCGGGAATCGCGGGGCCCTCGCCAACCCCGATTCCCTCGAGGGGATCGCCCGCGCGGTGGTCCTGGCGGAGGAGGCCCGCGCGGACCGCGCGCAGGCCGCCGCCTCCGAGGATGCGTCGACGATCGAGCGCCTGGGGGCGATCTGGGAGGCGGTGCTCGGGGTTGGACCGCTCGACGGCGACGACGACTTCTTCGAGGTCGGCGGCACCTCGCTGCTCGCCGTCCGCATGTTCCACATGGTCGCCGCGCGGATGGACAGGGAACTGCCCCTCTCGACGCTGCTCGAGGCGCCAACGCTGGCCGAGCTGGCTGCTGTGATCGACGACCCGTCGCGGAGGACCGGGAGGCTGGTGCCGATGCGCCGCGGCAGCGGTGGCCCGCCGCTCTTCCTCGTGCACTCGCTCTGGGGAGACGTGCTCGGGATGCGCCAGCTCGCTCGCGCGATCGAGTCCGACATCCCGGTCTACGGCCTACGCGCTCGCGGCCTCGATCCTGACGAAGAGCCGCAGGCAAGCGTCGAGGAGCTGGCGCGAACCTACGTCGAGGCGGTGCGGACCGTGCAGCCGGACGGTCCCTACCGGGTGGCCGGCCACTCCTTCGGCGCCCTCGTCGCCTTCGAGCTCGCCCGCCAGCTCGAGGAGGAAGGTGCCGAGGTCAGCTGGCTCGGCCTGATCGACGGCGAGCTCAGCACCGCCTGCCTGCCGCCGGCGCTGCGCTGGCGCTATCGGGCGGCGCTCCCCTTCCACATGGCGCGCGCCGCGCTCGCCAACCCCGGCGCCGCAACCCACGCCCTCTTCCGTGAGGCGATCCCGAACCTCTGGCGCCGCACCGGCGGCCGTCGCGCCTCGCCCCGCGCCGCCCTCACCGAGGAGCCGCCGGCCAGCTGGATGGAAGGCGTCGCCCCCCACTACCAGCGCCTGGCCGGCACCTTCCTCGGTGCCTCAGAAGCCTTCCGTCCCCGGCCCTACCCGGGCACGATCACCTACTTCGTGCCGGAGGTGCGCCGCTTCCACCTCTACGCCGACCCGCTCCCCGTCTGGCGGCGGGTTGCCGCGAGCGGGCTCGAGCTCGAGCGGGTGCCCGGCCCCCACGTCGGCATGGTCTCCGGCGAGCGGGCCGCAATCGTCGCCGCCGGGATCGACGCCGGCCTGCGTCGCTCGGGGTGAAAGCATTCCTCCCGCACCGGGTAGCCGGGTGACAAACGCCGAGAAGGGAGTCCCAATGTCGCAGCAGAAGATCGTCCCCAACCTCTGGTTCGACACCGAGGCCGAGGAGGCGGCGAATTTCTACGTCGACCTCTTCGACGACGCCCGCATCGTCAGCGTCGCCCATTACACCGAAGCCGGCCCGCGACCCGCTGGGACCGTGATGACCGTCGAGTTCGAGCTCAACGGGCAGCGCTTCGTCGGCATCAACGGCGGCCCACAGTTCAAATTCGACGAGGCCGTCTCCTTCCAGATCTCCTGCGAGGACCAGGACGAGGTCGACCGCTTCTGGTCGCGGCTCTCCGAGGGCGGCGAAGAGGGGCAGTGCGGCTGGCTGAAGGACCGCTTCGGACTCTCCTGGCAGGTGGTCCCGACCGGGATGGAAGAGCTCTTCTCCGATCCGGACCCGGAACGGGCTCGGCGGGCGATGGAGGCGATGCTGGGGATGCAAAAGATCGACATCGCGGAGATACGCCGGGCGGCGGACGAGCCGAATTAGGGCCTGCAGTGCACTCGGCCGTCAGGCCGCCGCCGGCTCGGGGTCGAACCCGGGTGGGCTCGGCCCGGCCTCGAGCTCGTCGAAGCGCCGGTCCGGCAGGCGGCGCGTCGTCCAGAACGAGGCCAGGGTCAGCAGCGCCGCGAAGAGGAAGGCGGTCTTGAGCGCGTTCAGTTGGGCGTCTTCGTAGTGTTCGACGAGGGCGTCGGTGGTCGCGGGATCGACCCCGGCAGCTTCGGCCCCCGCCCTGACCTCTTCCGAGGAGACGAAGCTCCCCCCCGCGCTCAGCTTCACTTCGAGCTGTCCCTGCACGTCGCTCGAGATGCGCGGGTCGCTGGCGACGTTGGTGGTGAAGGCGGCGATCAGGCCGGTGATCACGATCGCCCCGAGCAGGGCGGTGCCGAGCGAGGAGCCGAGCTGCTGCGAGGTGCTCTGCAGTCCCCCCGCCTCGCTGCGGTCGTCGTCGTCGACGGCCGACTGCACCACGTTGCCGAGCTGGGAGACGATCAACCCCATCCCGATCCCGAGCACTCCCATCGCGACGAGGAAGGAGCTGTTATCGAGCTCGGGCTCAATCGTCCCCATCAGCAGCAGGATCGAGACGAAGACGACGGCCAGGCCGGTGCGGACCAGCGGTCGCGGAGCGAAGCGCTTGGCCAGCGCCGAGCCGGCGATCGCGGCGAAGAAGAGTCCCGCCGAGGCGGGCAGCATGCGCACGCCGGTTTCGAGCGCGTCGAGGCCCTGCACGACCTGGAGGAAGAGCGGGATCGTGAAGAAGACGCCCATCAGGATCAGGTTCTGGGCAAGGAACATCGCGACCCCGCCGCGCAGCTGGGGGATGCGCAGCAGCGGCAGGTGGACGAGCGGTTCGAGTCCCTGTGCTTCGCGGCGCCGCTCCCAGGCGACGAAGCCGGCGAGCAGCAGTCCGCCGGCGGCGATCACGAACGGGGTCAGCGAGAAGCCGAACGGCTCGAGCGGCGAGCTGCGCGGCGCCAGCCAACCCCAGTTGCTCGCCTGCAGGACGGCGAAGACGACCAGGGCGAGGCCGGAGGCGGAGAGCACGCTGCCGACCCAGTCGAGCTGAGGCACCTCGCGGTCGCGCTCGGGCTCGCGGATCAGCTTGGTGCCGAGGAGGATGCCGAGGGCAACGACGACCTCGCCGACGAAGACGACGCGCCAGCTCAGCTCGGTCGTCGCCCAGCCGCCGAGGATCGGCCCGACCGCGATGCCGGCGCCGGCCACGCCGCCCAGCACTCCGTAGGCGATCGCCCGATCGGTGCCCTTGTAGTTGCCGGCGACGAGGGCGATCAGAGCCGGGATGACGAGTGCCGCGCCGATGCCCTCGAGGATCGACCAGCCGAGCATCAGCGAGGGCACGCTCCAGGAAGCGGCGGTCAGGCCCGAGCCGACCCCGTATATGCAGAGGCCGATCGTGAAGGCGCGGCGCCGTCCCCAGATGTCACCGAGCTTGCCGCCGGTCAGCATCAGGCCCGCCATGACCAGCGCGTAGAAGGCGATCACGGCCTGGATCGTCGTCACCGTCGTGTCGAAGTCTTCGACCAGCTGCGAGATCGCGACGTTCATCACCGCCTGGTCGAGCACCATCAGGAACTGAGCGGCGCTGAGGACGACGAGCACTCCCCACTTCCACCTGCCCATGGTCAGACCAGCCCAACGATTCCACGGATTATCACGAGCGATCCGAGCACGGCGGCGCCGATTATCGCCGCTTGGCGGCCGTTGCGCGAGAGCCAGGCACGAAAGCGCCGGACCCGGTCGGCGGTCTCCTCGGGGGCGAGGAAGTAGCTGACGAGCGGGATCTCGAGCAGGAGCTGCTGGATCAGGCAGAAGGCGATCACGAGCAGCGCCGTCGGCACGGCGGCAGCGTCGAGCTTGTTGATGTGGCTGAGGCCGGTCAGGTAGGCGAGGCCGGGGAAGCTGAGCAGCAGGCCGACGACGAAGGCGACCCGCGGCGAGCCGCGGCCGAGCAGCCGCAGCGGCAGTGCTTCCTTCCCCTCGCCGCCGTTGGCCTCGAGCTTCGCCTGCTTGCGTCGCGCTTTGCGCTCGCGCAGCGGCCGGTCGCGGTCGGTGCCGAGGACGAAGGCGATGAGCAGGAGGAGCAGGCCGACGACGATGTCGGCGCTGGGGCTGAGCGAGTTTTTGCTGGCGCTCGCGGCGCTCGAGTCCGACAGCGCGAAGACGATGACCAAGCCGACGCTGATGCTGGTCGCGTAGGCGCCGAGGAGGTAGCCGAGCATCAGGCGCCGCGGATTCTCCAGCAGCAGCATCAGCGTCACCGCCGCCAGCAGCGTCGGGTTGAACATGGCGAGGAGGGACAGCAGGAAGACCTGCACCAGATCGCTCATGAACAGCGCTCGCAGGTGCCGCGCAGGACGACGTCGTGGTCGGTCACCTCGAAGCTGATCGCATCGGAGAGCTCGGCGATTGCCCGCTCCAGCGACTGGTCCTCGAAGGGGACCATGCGACCGCAGCGGCGGCAGATCGCGTGATGGTGGTGCTCGCCTCCGGGCGTCACCCGCTCGTAGCCGGCGGTGCCGCGGCTCACCTCCATGCGCTGCACCAGGCCGAGCCCTTCGAGCTGCTCGAGCGCGCGGTAGACGCTTGCGCGGGCGACGGCGGGCTTGCGGCGACGCAGCTCGTCGTCGAGCTCGAGCGCGGTCACCGCGCAATCGTGCCGGGCCAGCGCCTCGACCACCGCGGTGCGGGCGCCACCGCGACGGTAGCCGGCGTCATGTAGCGAGGTGAGGGCGTGCTCGGCCCAGGCGTTGTCGACCTTGACAGCCACTCAGGCGATCCTAACCTCGGGCGGGGCAATTGCCGAGCGGCGGCGGCGCAACGCGCTGAGCGGCAGGGCGAGCAGGTAGGCGGCGACCAGAGCGAGGGCGACGGATGCGCCGCCGGCGGTACCCGCGTAGTAGGAGAGGTAGAGGCCGGCAATGCCGGCGAGCGCGGCGATCGCCGCGGCGATCCCCAGCTGGGGGACCATCCGGTCGCTGAGCAGGCGGGCCGCTGCGGCGGGCGCGACGAAAACGGCGACGACCAACAGGTTGCCGAGGCCCTGCACGGCGACGACCGTGGCGACGGCAAGCAGGGCGAGCAGGGCGACTTCGACGAAGGCCGGGGAGACGCCGAGGGCGCGGGCGGCGGCGCGGTCGAAGCCGACCGCGAGCAGGCGAGCGTGGAGCAGACGCAGCGAAACGCCGACGAGGAGGACGAGCAACCCGGCGGCGAGCAGGTCGCCATCGCCGACGCCGAAGACGTCGCCGAAGAGCAGCGAATCGATCCCCGGCGATGAGCGTGGCGAGAGGGCGAGGAGGACGCCGAGGCCGAACATCGTCGTCACCACGACGGCGACGGCCGCTCCGCGGCTGACGCGGGTGACGCTCGCGGCGAGGGCGATCGCCAGTGCGGCGAGGAGGGCTGCCGGCGCGGCGCCGAGCAACAGGGGCACGCCCGCGATCGCGGCCACGACTAGGCCCGGGAAGAGCGAGTGGGCGAGCGACTCGGTCGCGTAGGCGAAGCCGTAGTGGACGACCCAGCAGCCGAGCGCCCCGCCGGCGACGCCGACGAGGACGACCTCGGCGAGCGCGCGCTGCATGAAGGGTTGTTGGAGCGGCTCGAGCATCGTCAGTGGTCGTGATGGTGGGGCGGCAGGATCGCCCGGCCGCCCCCGCCGGGGATCTCGACGATCGCGCCGCCGTAGGTCGCCTCCAGAACGCCGAGATCGGCGAGCACCTCGGCGGGAGAACCGAAGGCGACCTGGGCGCGGTTGATACAGAGGACGAGGTCGCAGGCGCGCGCCTGCTCGAGGTCATGAGTGGCGAGCACGACGCCCCGCCCCTCCCCCGTGAGCTCGTCGATCAGCGTTTCCAGCGCCTCGGCACTCGTCCGGTCGAGGCCGGAGAAGGGCTCGTCGAGCAGCAGCAGGCCGGCGTTTTGGACGAGGGCGCGGGCGATCAGCGTGCGCTGGCGCTGGCCTCCGGAGAGCTCGCCGTAGGTCTCGCCCGCGAGGCTGTCGAGTCCGACCCGATCCAGCGCCCGCTGGGCTTCGGCTCGCTCACGCCGACCCGGGCCGCGCCACCAGGGCAGGCGCGGGATCGCGCCCATCGCCACCACGTCGAGGGCGGAGACGGGATAGTCGAGCCGCGAGCGCTCGGTCTGGGGGACGAGGCTGCAGGTCATCTCGACCCGCAGGGATCCTTCAAGGGGCGGGAGCTGGCCGAGCAGCGTCCGCAGCAGGGTCGTCTTGCCGCCGCCGTTGGGCCCAAGCAGGGCCAAAGTCTGGCCCGCGCCGAGGGAGAAATCGACTCCCCGGATCGCCGCGCTCCCGTCGTAGCCGGCGGCGAGCCCAGATGCTTCGATCAGCGGATCGCCGGGCATCCTCGCCTCCCCCCCGTGAAGCCACGCGCCATCGCCTCGGCGTTGGCCCGCTCCATGCCGACGTAGGTGGACGCGGACGTGCCGGACGAACCGAGCGTGTCGCCGTAGAGGGTGTATTCGGCCGAGGCCCCGGTCTGGTCGGCGATCTGTTCGGCGACCGCGGCGCTGACCGAGCTCTCCGGGAAGACGGCGCGGACGTGCTCGCGTTCGATCGTCCCGACCAATCCCCGCAGGTCCTTCGCCGAGGGCTGCCCCTCGGTCGTCTGCGAGGGAATGATCGCGCCGACGACGTCGATCCCATAGCGGTGAGCGAAGTAGCCGAAGGTGTCGTGGTCGGTGACGAGCTTGCGCCGCGAGGGCGGGATCGAGCCGAGGCAGCGGGCGATGCCGGCGTCGAGGGCCCGCAGCTTCGCCAGGTAGGCGCGGGCATCGCCTTCGAACCGGCGCCGGTGGGTCGGGTCGGCGACCGCGAGCCGACGCTCGATCTCCTCCACCGCCGCCTCCGCGTTGCGCGGGTCGTGCCACCAGTGGGGGTCGTACTTGGACGCCTCCGCTCCGCTCGACGTTCCCGGCAGCTGGTCGGGTAGGGCGGCGCCCAGGTCGACCACCCTCGCCGAGCCGCCGCTGTCGTCGACCACCTTTTCCATCCAGCCGTCGAGCTCGTCGCCGTTGACGAAGGCGAGCTTCGCTTCTGCCGTGGCGACGACGTCGCTGGGGCGCGGCTCGTACGCGTGCGGATCGGTGTTCGGTTGCAGGATCTGGTCGACGGCGACGGCGCTGCCGCCGACGTTGCGGACGAAGTCGGCGATCTGGGTCGTGGTCGCGACGACCTCGACCTGGTCGTGCTTGGCGCCGCTGCCGCCGGCGCAGCCGGCGACGATGAAGGCGACGACGGCGAGGGCCACGGCAGCGAGGAGCGGGGCGCGGGGCGAGCTCGACGCCGCTCGCGCCCCGGCGACGACGGCGAAGGTGACGCCGGAGACGACGGCGATCGTCCCCCCCGGCGGGGCGTCGGTCTTGACCGAGAGCCAGAGCCCGGCCGTTCCCTCGACCGCGACGAGGGCGACGCTGGCGAGCTGCCAGGGGCGCATCCGCTGCACGAACAGGCGCGCGGTGAGGGCGGGGACGACGAAGAGCGCCGCGACGAGCAGGGCGCCGACCACGGAGAGGGCTGCGGTGACAGAGAGCGCGACCAGGCAGAGCAGGGCGAGGTCGAGGGCGCGGTCCCGCTGGCTGGCGCTCGCCGCCGGATCAAAGCCGGCGGCGAGCCAGCGATGGCCGAGCAGCAGCGAGGCGGCGAGCGTGATGGCAGCGGCGACCGCCGCCAGCGCGATGTCGCCGCCGTCGACGAGCAGCAGGCTGCCGAAGAGCAGGGTCTCGACGTTGGCGCCGGAGCCGAAGACGTCGCTGGCGAGGATTACGCCCCCCGCGAGGCAGGCGACGAGGACGATCGCCACCGTGCTGTCGCCCTCTTCCTCCTCGCGCCGGCCGAGCAGCGTCGTACCGAGACTGAAGGCGACGGCGGCGCCAAAGGCACCGAGCGGAGCGGCGAAACCGAGCCCATCCGCCAGTACCAGCCCCGGGAAGGCCGCCGTCCCGACGGCGTGGGCGAAGAAGGCGAGCCCGCGCAGGACGATCCAGGTGCCAAGCAGGCCCGCGGGGACGGCGAGGATGACGATCTCGACCACCCCCCGCTGGACGAAGGGCAGCTGGAAGGGCTCGAGCACGCCCCGATTAAATCAAAATGAGACTCGTTTTAATTTTTTCCTGCCTCCCGCCGAACTGCATCAAATTCCCTATCTGGCAGGGCGGGAATTTGATGCAGTTCGCTAGTAGCGTGCGGGCGGTGAGGGCGCTGGTGCAGCGAGTCAGCCAGGCGGCGGTCGACGTCGAGGGCGAGCGGGTGGCGCAGATCGGCCCCGGCCTGCTGGTGCTGCTCGGTGTAAAGCGCGGTGACACGGCCGAGCAGGCCGATCGCCTCGCCGACAAGGTGCGCGCCCTGCGCGTCTTCGACGATGCCGAGGGGCGGATGAACGAGCCGCTCGGCGAGCGCGAGGTCCTCTGCGTCAGCCAGTTCACCCTCTACGGCGACACCGGCAAGGGCAACCGGCCGAGCTACGTCGAGGCGGCGCCGGGCGAGGAGGCCGAGCCGCTCTACGACCGCTTCTGCGAGCGCCTCGGGGCGGCACAGGGCGTCTTCGGCGCCTGCATGGGCGTGGCCCTCGTCAACGACGGGCCCGTGACGCTGATGCTCGAGTCGTGATCCGGAACACAACCGAGAGGTGCGACTCGTCGTCGGCACAGGCGCCCGAAGCCATGGCTTCGGGCGCCTCGTCTTTCGTCTCACGCTGTCTCATTGAAGGGTTTTGCGCGCATAGCGCACACAACCCTTCAATGGCTGCTGGGAAGATCACTCCCGTGGAGAGCCTCACCGCCATTCTCGAGGGGACGGTCGTCACGCTCGAACCGCTGCGGAGCGAGCACGCGGAGGAGCTCTGGGCGGCAGCCCAGGCACCCGAGACCTGGGCCTGGCTCGCCCACCTGAACGTGCGCGAGCGCTTCGACCGCTGGATGGAGCTCACCTTGGAGGCGGCGGCGGATGGTCACGAGGGACCGTTCACCACCCGCGACGCAGGAACGGGAAAGGCGATCGGCAGCAGCCGCTTCCTCAACGTGCGCCCAGCCGATCGGGTGGTCGAGATCGGCTGGACCTGGCTCCACCCGAGCGCCTGGCGCAGCGGCGCCAACGTCGAGGCCAAGCTGCTGATGATGCGCCACGCCTTCGAGACGCTTGGCTGCGTCCGAGTCGAGTTCAAGACCGACGCCCGCAACGAGCGCTCCCGTGCGGCGCTCGCTGCGCTGCCCGCCCAGTTCGAGGGCATCCTGCGCAACCACATGATCGTCCCCGACGTCGGCCAGCGCGACTCGGCCTACTTCAGCGTCATCGACTCCGAGTGGCCGGATGTCCGCGCCAATCTCGAACGCCGCCTCGCGGTCAGGGCGCCTGGCTCGTGACCGGAGGTGCCAGCGCCGCGCTGGAGCTCCGCTTTGCGAACACCACCGCCGAGCTGGATGCGCTCGAACCGGTCTGGAACGCCCTGCAAGCTCACCACGAGCGGATAACCCCGGAGCTCGGTCCCCGAACGCCAAAGCGCGCCGTGGAGGACGCGTGGCGAATCCGACGCTCCAAGTACCAGCACTGGCTCGACGATCCCGACACCTTCTTCATGGTCGCCGAGATCGGCGGGGAACCCGTCGGCTACGCCTTCGTCACCGTCGGCCTTCCGTATGCGTCGTGGGCCGCGGGCGAGCGTCTCGCGGAGCTGGAGACGCTGTCCGTGCTGCCCGAATATCGGGGCACGGGCGTCGGCGCCGCCCTTCTCGATGCCGTTTGGAAGAGACTTGCCGAGCTGGGCGTAGAGGACATGCAGATCATCACCACGGTGACCAACGTCGACGCGCAACGCTTTTACGAGCGCGAAGGCTTCCGGCAGCGCTTCGCCGTCTACTACGGGATCAGTTCTCGCCGAGCGCGTCGTCGATGAAGGGGCCGAGCAGCTCGCCGGCCTGAGTGGCGGTCTTCTCCGGCGGGCCACCCGGGGCGGTGATGTAGGAGATCGCGAGGCGGACGAGGGACTCGGCCAGTAGGGCGACCTTGGCGACGGGCGCCTCGGGCCAGCCGACTTCGATCGTCGCCGTCAGGCGCGCTGTCGCCCATTGCACGACCGGCATGCCCTGAGTGGTGACCAATGGCAGCATGCCGCCGGTGCCGTCGTCGCTGAGCATGATGCGGACCAGCGGGTCCTCGCCGGCCGTGCGCAGAAAGGTCTGCAGCGCTGCACCGACCGCCGCCCGGGGATCGTCGCGGTGCTCGAGCACCGCCGCGTCGACTGCGTCGAGGAAGCGTTCGCCCTCATGGATGACGAAGGCCTGGGCGAACTCGTCGCGGCTACCGAACTCGTTGTAGATGGTCTGACGGGAGACGCCCGCCGCGCCAGCCACGTCGGACATCGTGATCTCCGACCAGGCGCGGTGCTGAAGCTCGTCGCGGGCGGCGCCGAACAGCGTCTCCCGCAGGAGCGCTTTCGCCGCCTCGGGGTAGGGCGTGCGCGCAGTTGCCACGCCGCGCATCGTCTCAGCGACGGCGGTCAAACGTCACTCGTCCCATCGTCGGGCTCGAAGTCGACCTTGTCGCGGACGCCGCAGTCCGGGCAGGCCCAGTCGTCGGGCACCTCGCTCCAGGGCGTCCCCGGCGGGAAGCCCTCGCGCGGGTGCCCCTGCTCCTCGTCGTAGACGTAGCCGCAGCCCGGGCAGCGCCAGCGGCTCATGCCGCAGCCCTCCTGCCGGCCCGGTGGCGGGAGAGGACGCGGCCGAGCTTGCGCGGGTTGATGTTGGCCCGCGTCACGTCGCCTTCGTAGTGGTCGAGCAGGCGGTGGTCCATCACCCGGCGCCAAATCGGCGGGATCCAGGCGAGGACGATCATCCCGGCGTATCCCGTCGGCAGCTGCGGAGCTTCGTCGACATGGCGCAGCGCCTGGTAGCGGCGCGTCGGGTTGGCGTGGTGATCGCTGTGGCGCTGCAGGTGGTAGAGGAGGACGTTGGAGGCGACGTTGTTGCTGTTCCAGCTGTGCTCGGGAAGGCAGCGCTCGTAGCGCCCGTCCTCTTTCTTCTGCCGCAGCAGCCCGTAGTGCTCGAGGTAGTTGACGACCTCGAGCAGCGAGAAGCCGATCACGGCCTGGATCAGCAGGTAGGGCAGGACGACCGGGCCGAAGACGATCGCCAGCCCGGCGAAGAGCGCCACCGTCATCGCCCAGGCGCCGAGGATGTCGTTGTGCAGCGTCCAGTGCGACTTGCCCATGCGATCGAGGCGAGCGCACTCGATCCCCCAGGCCGAGGTGAGGCTGCCCTTGACCGTGCGTGGCAGGAATTCCCAGAAACTCTCCCCCAGCCGGGAGCTGGCCGGGTCCTCGGGGGTGGCGACGCGAACGTGGTGGCCGCGGTTGTGCTCGATGAAGAAGTGGCCGTAGCCGGTCTGGGCGAGGGCGATGCGACTCAACCAGCGCTCGAGGTTGTCGCGCTTGTGGCCGAGCTCGTGCGCGGTGTTGATCGCGATGCCGCCGACGACGCCCATCGTCATCGCCAGGCCAACGCTCTCCAGAGTCGAGAGGTCGCCGCTCGACCAGAGCCAGCAGGCGAAGACGAGGCCGGCGTACTGGACCGGGATGAAGAGGTAGGTGCACCAGCGGTAGTAGCGATCCTGCTCGAGCCATTTGAGCACGCTGTCGGGCGGGTTGGTCGAGTCGAGCCCGATGATGACGTCGAGGATCGGGAAGATGACGAAGACGAGGATCGGGCCGAAGAACCAGAGGGCCTCGAAGCCGGTGAGCTGGACCCAAGCCCAGGCGATGAAGGGCACGAACGGGACGATCAGACCCAGCAGCCAGGCGTAGCGCTTGCCGTCGCGCCAACCGGCCGGGTTGAGTTCGATCGCCGGCCCGTGGTCATGGCTGTGGGTTGCTGCCTCCAAGATGGCTCCTCCTTGTCAAATCCCCAGTGGACGTCCTTGTGTTTGACACACTAGCGGTATTTGTCAAATAACGCAACAAGAACCTCCAAACTGTCCGTCGGGTGCAACGCAAAAGCGGTGATATGGACCGCTTTTGCGTTGCACCCGGGCTGAGGGATGTGGGTGGCGCCGGGGCGCTACCATCCCGACCGTGGAAGTACTACTGGGCGTCCTACAAGTGATCATCTCGGGGATCTTGATCTTCCTGATCCTGCTCCACTCCGGGAAAGACACCGGCCTCTCGGGCGCCTTCGGCATCGGCGGTGGAGGCAGCTCCTTCGGCGGCGGCTCGATGGTCGAGCGCAACCTCGACCGAGCGACGGTCTTCTTCGCGGTGCTGTTCGTCGTCAACACCCTCGTCCTGCTGAAGATCTAGACCCGCTCGGCCGGCCTCTCCGTCTCCCCCGCCCCACGCTGGCCATTGGCATTGGCGCCGTTGCCACGGTCGAGGATCTCGACGGCCTCCTTGCGCAGCTCGGAATCAAGCAGCGCGTAGTCCTCGTCGGAGAGCTTGCCCGCCGCGTGATCGAGTTCGGCGTCACGGATCTCGCGGTACTTGGCTTCCTTCAGCGCCTCGAGCTCGGCGTCGGGTGATGGCACGCGGCGCGCCCGCCGGGCTGGCCAAAGCGCGACCAGCGCACCGGAGAGGGCGATCAGCCCGCCGATCCACATCCAGGTGACGAGCGGGTTGACGATGATGCGGAAGGTGACGGGAGCGGCTTCGTCGACGTAGCCGGCCGCTATCTGTTTGGCGGTGGCGAGCTGCAGCTGTTCGATCTTCGCCAGTGCGGTCGGGCGCAGACTCGGGTTGGCGAGCGCCGCCCGCATCAACGCCCCGATCGCGCGGCACTGCGGCGGTACACCTGGACCGCCGTCGATGCAGTGCTTGAAGCCGAGGTCGGCCGCACGCGCGTGCCGCTGCACGCCTGAGATGTTCGGGCTGGCGGCGCTCCAGAAGTCGCTGCCGGGCCCCGCCCTGAGGCCGATCTCGCTGTCCGATTCGCCGGCGAAGTAGCTGGAGATGCCGCCGCCCGGAACGCCGGTCGGGCGGTAGAAGCTGCGCGTCGGGTGCAAGGTGAACTCGTCCCCCCCGTGCCGCACGCGCAGGATCGCGCCGGGGGTGAAGGCGAGCTTGTCGACGTGGGCCGTCGGACGCACGTAGGTCACAGTGCGCCCGTCGACGACCGTGCTCTGTCCCG